>ERZ1023423.3-NODE-3-length-606526-cov-81.285146_pt1 | contig 606526 bp, 524 predicted proteins | sample MGYA00380513_ERZ1023423 | MGnify/ENA primary metagenome ERZ1023423 (study PRJEB33173, sample SAMEA4830333) | metagenome | study: EMG produced TPA metagenomics assembly of the PRJEB25223 data set...
AAATCAATGCATACCTGAAAGAACTTGGGGTGTTGAAAGATGAGTAATACACAAACGAAAAATGTGCCAGAGTTGAGATTCCCAGGGTTTGAAGGCGAATGGGAAGAGAAGCAATTAGGGGAGTTTTGTGAGTTTAATAATGGAATAAATGCTAAAAAAGAACAGTATGGAATTGGTAGAAAATTTATAAATGTTTTAGATATATTAAACAACAATTTCATTACTTATGAAAATATAATTGGTAAAGTTTCTGTACCTGAAAATGTCGAAAAAAATAATAAAGTTGAATTTGGAGATTTAGTGTTTTTAAGAAGTTCAGAAACTCGAGAAGATGTTGGCTTATGCAATGTGTATTTAGATAAAAATTATGCATTGTATGGTGGGTTTATAATTAGAGGGAAAAAGGTATCGGACTATAATCCTATATTTCTCAAAGAAGCTTTGAATATACCTAAAAAAAGATATGAAATTGGTTCAGCGGCTGGTGGTAGTACAAGATTTAATGTTAGTCAAGATATATTAAGAAAAATAAATGTGAAGTTTCCACCAATTGAAGAGCAACAAAAAATCGGTGACTTATTTAGTAAACTCGACCGACAAATTGAATTAGAAGAACAAAAACTTGAATTACTTCAACAACAGAAAAAAGGCTATATGCAGAAAATCTTTTCACAAGAATTACGATTCAAAGATGAGAATGGTAATGATTATTCGGATTGGGAAGAGAAGAAAATGGGGGAAATCACTACAATGTTTAGTGGAGGTACTCCGCAATCAACAAACACTAGATATTATAAAGGGGATATTCCATTTATAAGATCTGGCGAGATTTCTAAAACATACACTGAACTGAAAATTAATGAAGAAGCTCTTAATAATTCATCAGCTAAATTAGTTGAAGTAGGAGATTTATTATATGCTCTATATGGTGCAACTAGTGGTGAAGTTGCAATAAGTAAAATTAATGGTGCAATTAATCAAGCTGTATTGTGTATTAGAACAAATGAATCTGTTGAATTCTTATTGAATTATTTATTTTTTAGTAAAAATAAAATTTTAAATACTTTCATTCAAGGTGGTCAAGGAAATTTATCGGCAAATATTATAAAAAATTTAATTATAGAAACTCCTACAATAATAGAACAACGAAAAATAGCTGACTTTTTTTGCAATATTGATAACTCAATTGAAATACAGGGACGAAAACTTGAATTTTTAAAACAGAGAAAACAATCGCTTCTACAAAAAATGTTTGTTTAATAAGTCTATACAAAACCTCTCACTAATTGAGTTAGTGAGGGGCTTTTTAATTTTACGTTATTAATGTCTAAAAAATAAGAATGCTATTGAAGACTTCTAGATCTGTTCAAAATGATATATTTTCAGAAACTTCAGTGTAGTTTACTTTTAGATATACAAAATAATAATTAAATTATTAATTGGTAATATACTTATGATATGATAGAAGTGAAATAATCCATTTATATAACAATCTATTCAAGATATGTGTATCAATTTATTTCCATTCGTAAAAAAACACATTTAACATGAGATAATATATATAGTGAGTTGCAAAATGTGTTTTAAATTAAACCATTCTATAGTAATTGTCATTACATGAAATAAAAACAACATTAGGATTGGGATATATTTTTAACAAAAATCATAACATTGCAATGCATGAAAAGAACATAGACTAAGTTTTAAAATTCAATTTGAATCATTAATATTTTTTTAAAGTTAATGGTTTAAAAATCTGATAGCACCATCAGACATACATCAATATTAAAGTATTAAGACTTATGATGAATTAATTGAAAAATAGCACTTGGATAGAAACAAATAAAAATTAGGATCATCACTATTCATCTTTTCAGGTAAATTGAGGTAATGGATATGAAAAAGAATTATATATTTGTGATAGTTGTTGCAATATTAATATTACTAATTGTTATTGCATACGCGTTTCACAAAAGTAAAAAAGAACATTATATTGAGACGCAAGAAAAGAGAATAGATTTATATTTTAAGTATAATCTAAAAAATTATCATGGTTTGAAAATAACAAAGTTTCAAAAAGCGCCAATGAACACTTATTCTGCTAAAGGGTATATAAATAATAATAAGCAATATGAATTTCAGGCTTTTATAAATTTGAGTGATGATGATAAAAATCAATTTAATGGAGACTTAGAGTATAATGAAAAAAATTTAGGTAAATTATTTAAAGAAAAAGACCATAAAAATGAATTGAAACCTACAGACATTATAAAAAAAGAACACTTGGATAAAAGTGAATATGAAGCCGAGCCACCGTTATTTTTCTTTTCAGGTCCAATTGAGTAAATGATATGAAGAGGATAGGTATCATAGACAATATAGTGATATGCATTTTAAAGTAAACCAGATCATTATTTAAGATTATAAGAAAGAAAAATTGACTAATGTTAAAACCAACAGTCATATGGGTTGAAACGTTTTAACTATCATCGTAAAACCCAGTATACTTAATTTATTTAAAATGTTCGTCAATAAGTCTAATGAAAAGGAGATTGATTTTTTGAATAAAAAACCTCTTGTGATTGTATTTATAATTATAATATTGATTCTAAGCGGAATCTTTTTGAAGATGAAATATGACGAAAAGATACACTAGGGGGTTAAAATGAAAAAGAGATATGTATTTGTGGTAGTTGTTGCAATATTAATAGGCCTAATTATTATTGCATATGCGCATAATAAGCAAAAAAAGACCATTACATTGAGACACAAGAAAAGCGGATAGATTTGTATTTTAAGCATAATCTTAACAATTATAAAAATATGAAGGTGACAGATTTCCATAAAACTCCGATGGGTGGGTATTTTATTATAGGTTATATAAATGATGATAAAAAATATAAATTCCAAGCAAGTATAGATCCGGGAAGCGATAATCAATATCAGAAAGATATTGGTTACCATGAAGATAAATTAGGCAAATTATTCAAAGAAAAAGACCCTAAATATAAACTCTCTGTCGATGAAATAATTGAAAAAGAACACTTAGACAAAAATGAATATGAAGCGGAACCACCATTATTCTTCTTTTCGGGGAGACTAGAGTGATGAAAAAGAAATATATTTTAATATTAGTTAGTGTAATTTTAATAGGTATGATAGTTATTGCATATGTGCATAATAAGCAAAAAAAAGACCATTACATTGAGACTCAAGAAAAGTGGATAGATTTGTATTTTAAATATAATCTTAACAATTATCATTCAATGAAAGTTACAAGTTTTAAAAAGAATCCAATGGGTGATTATTTTATAAAGGGCTTTGTCAATAATAAAAAAAATTATAAATTTGATGCTGTGATATTTTCTGATACTAATAAACAATTTAAAGGAGATTTAGGTTATAAAGAGGATAAAATAGGGGAATTATTGAAAGAGAAAGATGCTAAAGACCAATTAACTGTCGATGAAATAATTGAAAAAGAACACTTGGATAAAAATGAATATGAAGCAGAACCACCACTGTTCTTCTTTTCAGGGAGATTAGAGTGATGAATAAGAAATATATTTTAATAATAGTTAGTGTAACTTTAATAGGTATGATAGTTATTGCATATGCACATAATAAACACAAAAAAGACCATTACATTGAGACGCAAGAAAAACGAATAAATTTATATTTTAAGTATAACCTTAATAATTATAGCTCTATGAAAGTTACTAGTTTTAAAAAGACGCCTATGGGTGGCTATATTGTAGATGGATATGTTAATGACAACAAAAATTATGATTTTAAAGTTCTCATCTCTGCAACTGACAATCATCAATTTGAAGATAGCATAGGATACGATGATAAGACATTTGGTAAATTATTTAAAGAAAAAGACCATAAAAATGAATTAAAACCTAAAGATATTATAAAAAAAGAACATTTAGACAAAAGTGAATATGAAGCCGAGCCGCCGTTGTTTTTCTTTTCAGGATCGCTGGATTAGATTCGGTTGTATGGTGTAATAAAAATTATTATTAACCACACAATCATTAAAGGACAAGAGTATTTTAAAAAATTCATTACATAACATACAAAAAGTGAGTAATACGAATACCAAAATTAATAATACTCGCTTTTTTTATATATAATTGATTAAAACTATTGCTATACAGATAAACAGAACAATCTCTAAATTTAATAAGATAAACTCTTTTGACCATATATCAGATGTAGTCTTATTAAATAGATTTAAGAAATTTCCAACAGGCGGTATAAAAAACAGCAAGAACTTTAGCACTGGATAGTTTTGAACAGTAATTAGGGACAACTTTCTTTACAGATGACTAGTCTATTAAAATGAATCTGCTTTTTTGGGAATTATTTTACTTAGACTGGTACTCTATAGTTTCTCAAATATCTTGTATTTTAATTTGACGAATTCAATTTTAAGAGGATAAATTCTCTTTCTTCAAGGATTAATAAAATCGCCTACATTTAAAATTAAACAACCCTTTAAAGGAGTTTTTTAATAAAGCTAGGCGATTCATTATTCAGTTGATCAAATATCGTTGAAACCAGAGCTAGTCCATAAAATATTTGTAACTGCTATTACTTTATCATCCTCTTTTTCAAAATAAAGTATATCTTCTTTATCTTCATTCTCTAAATGTAAGTATTCTATTTCTTCCATTTCCCAAGTTGCTATATATCGCAATGTTTAGTTGCCTAACTTCCGATATTGAACGCATCAGTCCAATTTGGCATAGAGCACTCTTTAGTTCTTGATGTTTCTCTTTAAGACCTTGCATATTTTACAAAAAGAAAAATTAGCAGTATAATTGAGATAACGAAAATAAGTATTTACTTATACACCAATCCCCTCACTATTTGCGGTAGTGAGGGGATTTTTATTGGTGCGGCTATATGTCACCTATTTTGTATTGCGTCTACTTAGCCAATAAGAAAAAAAACGCAATGGCACAGCCACTGATGACTGGTGCTATGATGTGAACGAAAATAAGCATCACCTTATACACCTCCTCTCTGCGTCTAAATTGACGCCTGAGAGATAGGCGACTCTGCTATTATATCATCTATTTGGACAAATTCTATGAGAGTAGATTTTGTTAATTTAAGAAAGAAGAACATTTAGTTCAGAGTTTAAGTTATAAATGGTTAGATTATATGAAAATGGTAAGCCTAGGAATGAAATTATACGCGGGTATGATTTAACACCTTTGACGTTAGGAAAATGGATAAAGCAACATCAAAACACAGGTTCATTCAATCACCAAGATAACTTATCAGATGAAGAAAAAGAGCTGATTAAATTACGTAAAGAAGTTCAACATTTAAAAATGGAGAACGATATTTTAAAGCAAGCAGCGCTGATCATGAGACGAAAATAGAAGTCATTCAAAAGAATGTATATCAATATTCAGTATCAGCGATGTATAAAGTCCTAAAAATACCAAGAAGTAGCTATTATGATTTTATAAAAAGAAAAGATAATAAAATCACTAAAGATGATTCAAATGTAGAACATGTCGTCATAAATATTTTTAATTCTAATAGAAAAGTTTTTGGTACAAGACGAATTAAAAATAATTTAAATGACAAGGGTCTTACTGTATCAAGACGAAAGATAGCTCGTATCATGAAAAAATATAATCTAGTTTCTGTTTATACGAAAGCTAAATACAAAAATAATCCAAAAGAAACTAATGAAAAACTAATTAAAAATCATTATTATTAGCTGCTGGTGTATTATTTGTTAGTCCAATTTCATTATCTTATAATTCAGATGTAGCTCATGCTGAAGACCAATTAAGAGCGGGTAAAACTCAATATGTAGAAACAGGTAAAGATACTGCAACATTATATCTTTCTTCTGCATATACAAAAACAATAACTGCTTTAGGTGCGGGGGCTATTAGCGTTATTTCTGCACTAACAGGAGGTTTAGTTGACGCAGGTGTTGGTGGTTTCCTTGGATCTATAGCTGCATCGAATATTGATACTAGTAAGGGAATATATATAAAATTAAAAACTAAAAAGAATGCAGCCGGGGAATACGTTCTGACAGGATAAAAATGGGGATATCAGTAAGGGTGATTTTATGGATAGATTAAAATATTCACTTAAAGTTGGAATTTTAGCATTATTATTATTTTGTACTTTAAATTATTTAGTTCCAATGCAAAGCAATGCTTTTTCAATAATTATATATTCGGCAATTTTTGCTGTGTTACTTATGCTTTTAGTTTATATATTTTTAGGAATTTTAAAGAAATGACATGAAACAAATTAGGATTGGTTATGAAGAAATCTATGGGGATAGAATTTTTCATTGCCATTTTTTAAAAGAGCAAGAAGTAAAAAATTGGAAAACCGTCAATCAAATAATTGAAAAAGAACACTTGGACAAAAATGAATATGAAGCCGAGCCACCGTTGTTCTTCTTTTCGGGATCGTTGGATTAGATTCGGTTGTATGGTGTAATAAAAATTATTATTATTCTCACAATCATTAAAGGACAAGAGTATTTAAAAAAAATCATTACATAACATACAAAAAGTGAGTATTACAAATACCAAAATTAATAATACTCGCTTTTTTTGTATATATAATTGATTAAAACTTAAACGTTAATTCTAATTAAGGGAATACAATTCAAGACCAGGCAAACTCATTTATAAACATTGTCCGTTTATAGATAGGTATGCGTGGTCTATTTTTATAAAATATATTTAATTACAGGTTTAAATATCTATAACAAAATATCAACAGCAAAAAATAAATCTCCATTAATCATTTATCTAGACTCAAGGAAATCATATATTTCTATTCCTTTTAACATATCGTCAATTTTAATGAGTAATTTCTCTACTAATATTCCAGGCAAATAGGCACGTGCTTTGGTGGCTTGCATCCATGCTGGTTTTGGATTATATTCGCCAATGTACCAATCAATGACTGTTGGTTTGATCATTTGACATAATCCAGCCACACCAAATTGGCCATTGGATTCTTTTGTAATAATTGCATGTAAAATTAAATGCTCGATTAAATCGCAGTAAACTAAGTTTTCTTTCTTTTGATAGTTGTATGAGTACTTAAATTCGGAAATGAATCTTAGGTCAGATAAGTTTTGGAATTTGTCCTCGCTTATGTGATGACAATATAATCCTTCACTAGCTCTAGTGTATTTTCCTTTTGAAATACTTTTGATTTCTCCATTTAAAAATCGCATGTATGATTTTTCCTTATAATAGTCATCGGTTACAGCGCCATATTTATTTAAAAGGTATGCTGCAGCTTGCGAGTAAGTAGCGTCTAATAATTGACTATATTCATTATATTTAGCTGTATATTCGTTTTTCTCCATTTCAATAAACCTCTTTTCAAACTTTATAAAATGAAATACTTGTAACTTAGAAATAATAAAATCAATACCCACTTAGTTACGTTCGACTTTTATATGTCTATTACTTTTGCATAATGCGCCAATTGACTAATATTTTGTCATTGAATTCTACATTTTTGTATTGTTTTAATAGTTCTTCAGTTCTTTGTAAACAGACTGTAACTGTATCATCAATTGATAAATTAAATGCTGCAAAGTCTTCTAACTCTGTCCCTTTGTGAATTAAATCGATAATGTCTGGTTTCACACCTAGGGAAGAGAGTGTTTCCATCATATAAGGTGTAAAGAGCGTATGCTCTGCATTGTCGATTGAAATAATACCGAGTTTAAGTTGATTAAAAAGACCATGCATAGTCATTAAGGTGTATTTTTCAAGTTGTTGTATATTTTCAAATGTTATCATAGCGGTTCTCCTAAAAATTACGATTAATCAAAGTATACCGTTATTTAACTTTAGTTTCTGCTGAATTATTTACATGGTTATCGTGTTTTTCTTCTTTATTAACAGCATTTTTATCGTTTTTATCATCGACATTTTGATTTGGTGTGTCATTTTGAATGGCATTGTTATTGTCAATATCATGATGTTGAATGTCTTCCGACTCATTATCCATTTCAGCTTGATCATTCATACCTGGATTATATTTAGGGCTTCTCTTTTTAAATGCTTCAAATTCTTCTTTATCTTTTTTTGACATATCATCAAAAATATTAATAATCGTACCATTGTGTCGATTAACAATAGCGCAACGTTTTAAAGGTGTGCCAACTGCATCGCGGACTAGATGTTCAACATAATATTCATGTTCATTACTTCGTTCAAGATTTGTTTTAAAATTTAATGTTTGATATTCATTAACACCTCTTACTTTGTAATCGTTTCGAACGATATCTTCGGCTTCTTGTGGTGTCATTTGCTTTTCTGTATTTGACTGTGTAGTGTTGTCAGTTTGTTGCGTCTTTTTATTAGTGTCATATGATTTACCACTATTTTCTTTGTGTTGATTAGCACCACAGGCAGTTAATAGTGACAATGATAATGTGATTGCAACGATAGCTTTGAATTTCATTTTTTTATCTCCTTGATTTGATTATGTATAATTAATTTTTCCGTAAAAGAAGGGTAGCTCGGCTACCCTGAAATTTTATTCTGTTGAAGCGTCGTACATGCTATCTTCATTGTGAATATTTTGGCTAGGTGGTGCTTCACTAGTGGTTGGTTTGCTATGGGGCATGGGCTCTACAGGAGCAGTTTCCTCATTAGATTCACTTTTTTCTACACTAGATTTATCACTTTTAGACGCATTCTGCTTATCCTCATCTTTACTAGACTTTTCGCTATCTTCAGAATCAGTATCCGCACTAGAAGTTGTAGCAGGTGTAGTAGCCGAAGCTTCATAATTTACATTATCGCTATTTGAACTCGCAACAGTTACTTCTGTATCTTGCTTGTCTTTTTTAGCTTTTGATGTTTTTTTAGCATCGGATAAATCAAATGTAATCTTCTTGACGCTAAATAAACTAGAAATAACTTCTAATTTTTTATCTTTTGCGTTGGCTATGTTTTCTGACACATCGAAAACAATTTTACCTTGAGCAGTGCTATCAGGATTTATACGCTGTAAGAAAAATGAATTTTCTATACTACCATTGTCACTTTGATTAGCAGACATTGAACCTGTATTATCTGCTTCAAATGTTTTATCACCGGATTTTAACTTAAACATTGAACTATCAATTGTTAACGCTTCTTTACCTTTGTTTTTAATCGTCACATCAGCAACGACAAATATACCTTTAGCGTTTGTTGGTGCAAGAGATGGTCCTACAGATTTCATAGTTTCCACTGAATTTACAGTGACTTCAAGGTCGCCATTTTTAACAGTTTCACCGATTTTATGGGTTTTGTTCGCTTCTTTAGAACTATTTCCGCCAAGGTTACCTGTAATACCAGCTGTACAAGCTGAAATACCGATGATAATTAAAATAAATAATACTAGACAACCACCACAGCCCCAGAACCATCCTTTTTTAGATTTCTTTTGTCCGTATTGCTGGTACTGTTGGTTTTGTTGATTTTGGAAAGCTTGGAATTGTTCCCATTGTCTTCGCTCTTCTTCGCTTTTGAATTGATTGCTCATGCCTAAAAAATCTCCCTCATTATTTACTATGTGATTAGTGCATAAAGCTAAATACAATTTGAATTCAATTCGCTTGTTGTTTAATATTTATCAGGTTCACATGCACGTTTATCTTTATCTCTATCTAAATGTGGTCGATATGCTGGATGATCGGCAGTGACACCATTCGGATATACTTGTCTAAGTTGCTTACAATTAGCAAATGAGTGTTGCTTGTTTGTTTCAGTTGATGGTGAAGTCTTAGGTTGAGTGGATTGATGATGGTTACTTGATTGTTGCTTTTCTTTCAAATCATCTTTCAAGTCGTCTTGTGATTTATCTTCTGCAACGTTTGGTGTGTTAATTTCATCATCTGATTGATCTGTTGTTGTTATTTCATCAATTTCATGTTGATTATTTTCAGTATTTTCATTTGCGGGTACTTCTTCGGTTGATTGTAAATCCTTATCTGTTTCTGATTCTGATTTTTCTTCAGGCATATTTTCACTTTTATCTTCGTCTTTTTGAGTTAATTGCGTTTTTGATGATTGATTACTAGTGGAATTGTCATTATTACTAAACATCATTGAACAGGCTGATAATAAGATAATTAATAAAATAAAAGAAATAAGGCAACCGCCGCATCCTTTTAACATGCCACGTCTTTCAGAATTTTTAGCAGATTGGTTTTGATTCTTGTTGTTCTCTGTATTCAAAGGTAAATCTCCTCTATATTTATATGTTATTTTCATGATTTACTACATAAAACCTGGATGCATTTAAGAGGGAGTTATTAAGTGTAAAACGCTTTCACTATATCACATAATCATATTTTACCAAATTAGTAGTAGAAATACTTTAATTTTTTCAAAACTTTAAAAATATTTTTGGGTTGTAGAAGTGTTAATTTAATAATTGTAAAGTTGTATTGCAACTCAAAATGACACGAACATGACAACATAATTTAACAAAATAATAATTTCTATTTGATATAATATATTGTATTTATTTTTAGAGGTGTTGCTTTTGAAAAAGTTTTTAAAATTCAAGGGGATGAAAATATGTTTAATGCTATATCTACTGATTTTTTTAAGTAGTTGTGGCACAAATAATAAAATAGTAGGCCAACGATTTGAAATACAACAACATAATGAAACAATAGGTAGTATTTACTTTTCAGTAGACTATGCACATATAAGAGGTATAGAAAAAGGCACTGTAAAATATTTCGTAGACAAGGTAGGCAGCAAACGTTACTTATTTATTGAATATATTCCGGATAATGTATTGAATTGTAAGCCGGACTTTTGGAAAACGTTAAAATATAAAAAGGACAAGATAACATATTATGTATATCTCATTGAAAATTTAGATGATGAAGTATTCCATTTAAGTGCATTACAAGACATTAATGGTATACCAATTGACATTGCAGATGATGTGGCAACAATGGGTAAATCACCACATCAAAATGACAGAATGACATTAAAATTAAATAAAAATAACTGATAATAGTAGACGAATGATATAACGATATGTATTGAGCATTATAACAATCATATCAATGCATCAATTCGTCTACTTTTTTATATTTTTAAACATAACCACTGCTAGAATGTCATAAAATCGTTATAATTATAAGGTAGATGAATTTGGAGGAATAGCGTATGGACTTTTGGTTATATAAACAAGCACAACAAAATGGACATCATATTGCGATAACAGACGGTCAAGAATCTTATACTTATCAAAATTTATACTGTGAAGCGAGTCTATTGGCTAAAAGACTCAAGGATTATCAACAATCTCGTGTCGGGCTATACATAGATAATTCGATTCAATCGATCATTTTAATACATGCTTGTTGGTTGGCAAATATTGAAATTGCGATGATTAATACAAGGTTGACACCTAATGAGATGACGAATCAGATGAGGTCAATTGATGTGCAATTGATTTTTTGTACCTTGCCACTGGAATTGCGAGGGTTTCAAATTGTATCGTTGGATGATATTGAATTTGCTGGAAGGGATATTACAATGAACGGTTTGTTGGACAACACAATGGATATCCAATTTGATACATCGAATGAAACTGTGGTGTCGAAAGAGTCGCCGTCCAACATATTAAATACATCATTTAATTTAGATGACATTGCATCGATTATGTTTACTTCAGGGACAACTGGCCCTCAAAAAGCGGTGCCACAAACGTTTCGTAATCATTATGCCAGTGCAATCGGATGTAAAGAGAACTTGGGATTTGATCGTGATACTAATTGGCTATCTGTCTTGCCGATTTATCATATTTCGGGTCTCAGTGTACTTTTAAGAGCTGTTATTGAAGGGTTTACTGTGCGCATTGTTGATAAATTTAATGCCGAACAAATTTTAACGATGATAAAAAATGAACGAATCACACACATTTCGCTTGTGCCACAAACTTTAAATTGGCTTATGCAACAAGGTTTACATGAACCTTATGATTTACAAAAAATATTACTTGGCGGTGCTAAATTATCTGCCACTATGATAGAGACGGCATTACAATATAACCTGCCAATTTATAATTCATTTGGTATGACTGAGACATGTTCACAATTTTTAACAGCAACACCGGAAATGTTGCATGCACGTCCTGACACTGTAGGTATGCCAAGTGCCAATGTTGATGTAAAAATTAAAAATCCTAATAAAGAAGGTCATGGAGAATTAATGATTAAAGGCGCCAATGTGATGAATGGATATTTGTATCCAACAGATTTAACGAGTACGTTTGAAAATGGTTATTTTAATACGGGTGACATTGCTGAAATAGATCATGAAGGTTATGTCATGATTTATGACCGACGTAAAGATTTAATTATTAGTGGCGGTGAAAATATTTATCCATATCAAATTGAAACGGTAGCGAAGCAATTTCCAGGTATCATTGACGCAGTATGTGTAGGGCATCCTGATGATACTTGGGGACAAGTACCTAAATTATATTTTGTCAGTGAAAGTAACATTTCAAAAGCACAATTGATTGCATATTTATCACAACATTTAGCGAAATATAAAGTACCGAAACACTTTGAAAAGGTTGATACTTTACCTTATACATCAACAGGTAAATTACAAAGAAATAAGTTGTATAGAGGATGATTTGATGAAGTTGACAGCTTTGCATTTTTATAAATATAGTGTGCCATTTAAGTCACAAATTGTAACACCGAAAGTCACTTTAACGCATCGTGATTGTTTGTTTATCGAATTGATTGATGATAAAGGAAATGCATATTTCGGGGAATGTAACGCTTTTCAAACAGATTGGTATGATCATGAAACAATTGCTTCAGTGAAACATGTAATTGAGCAATGGTTCGAATATAATAGAAATAAATCATTTGAAACGTATGAAGCAGCACTTAAATTAGTAGATTCATTGGAAAATACGCCTGCTGCAAGGGCAACTATTGTCATGGCATTGTATCAAATGTTTCATGTACTGCCTTCATTTTCAGTAGCATATGGAGCGACAGCGAGCGGCTTATCAAATAAACAACTAGAGTCATTGAAAGCAACAAAGCCGACCAGAATTAAATTAAAATGGACACCTCAAATCATGCATCAAATTAGAGTGTTACGGGAATTAGACTTTCACTTTCAATTGGTTATAGATGCAAATGAGTCCTTGGATCGTCAAGATTTCACACAGTTACAGTTATTAGCGCGTGAACATATTCTTTATATCGAAGAGCCATTTAAAGATATCTCAATGCTTGATGAAGTAGTGGATGGAACAATACCTCCAATAGCCCTTGATGAAAAGGCGACATCACTATCGGACATAATTAATTTGATAGAATTATACAATGTGAAAGTTGTTGTATTAAAACCATTTCGTCTAGGTGGCATTGATAAAGTGCAAACGGCAATTGATACTTTGAAAAGTCATGGTGTAAAAGTGGTTATTGGCGGCATGTATGAATATGGTTTAAGCCGTTATTTTACAGCGATGCTTGCTCGTAAAGGTGATTATCCAGGAGATGTTACACCAGCAGGTTATTATTTTGAACAAGATGTGGTTACTAAATCAGGCATATTAAAAGAGGGGCGACTCGAATTTCGCCCCCCTTTAGTGGATATAACTCAATTACAACCATATTAATGGTTATGTTTATGTGAATGCTTGCTTGCTGACTTGTCTTTTTTTAACGGAACAGGGTCAAAGCCACCTTTATGAAGCGGATGACATTTTAAAATACGACGGATGCCTAAATAAAGGCCTTTGAAAGCACCGTGGTATTGAATCGCTTCTCTAGTGTACTCTGAACATGTTGGATAAAAACGACAAGTTGGTGGAGTGAGTGGCGAAATGAAACGTTGATAAAAATGAATCATCGCCAAGAATATCTTTTTCATAATTAATGCCTCCAACGATAGTAATTAACTATTATATTAACATACAATGTAGGGATGTGATGCGCGTGAAGTTTAGGGATAAAGATAATCGTCAAGTTATTTTGACATTTAAAAAGGATAATGAGGTAGCAGATGGCAATCATGTGCTAGCTATTCCAACGTTTAAAAATCAATTGCTTTTTACCAAACATAATTTACGGGGTATTGAATTTCCTGGTGGTAAAAGGGAACGCGGGGAAAGTAGTGCTGAAGCAGTTACACGTGAATTATATGAAGAAACAGGCGCCAAAGTTAAAAATATTCATTACATAGCACAATATACCATTGAAACACATGATCAAACTGATTTTGTAAAAGATGTATATTTTATCGAAGTTGAATCATTGCTAAGCAAGAACGATTATTTAGAAACAGCAGGGCCAGTGTTGTTTAACTGTATCAATGATATTGAACTCGCACAACGGAGTTTCTTACTGCAAGATAGTACCATTTTAAAATGCGTAGAGAGGGTGCAATCACTTGGATTTTATCAAACGTAAACGAATGCCAATTGAATCTTTTACGCATCAATTCGAAGAAATTACATATTTGTCAGATGATTTACAAGTAAAAGCTTTAATGATGACACCACATCATGAAGTAAAACGCATTGTAGTATATTTGCGAGGTGGCAAAGGCCAAGTAGGACGTGTGCGCGCAGGTAGATTAATGCAATTTTCAGATAGTCAAACTTTAGTGATTGGGCCATACTACCGAGGTAACAATGGCAGTGAAGGTAAAGATGAATTTTATCGTGGCGATTTAAATGATGTGACGCAACTATTAAGATTGCTACATGATAAATACCCGCAAGCTTTTATTCATATGGTTGGTTTTTCAAGAGGTGGACTACAAGGGTTGTTGACATTTCAAGACTTACCTGTAAATAGTTATATCATCTGGGGTGGAGTCTCAGATATTGATTTGATGTATGAAGAGCGCGTTGATTTAAGAGGTATGCTACGAAGAATGATTGGTCATCCAAAAAAAGATCGAGTGGCATATGAGGCACGCCAAGCGATTCCAAACATTAATGAAAACAGTCCGCCAATATTAATTGTACATGGAGGGAAAGACCAGCAAGTTGGTATTCATCATGCGTATTATTTAGCGGATCAACTAGAGTTAAAAGGTGCCACGCATGAAACATTTTATCAAATGGCAGAAGGACATGTGCCAAGACCACCAGCGATGGTTGAAACATTGACTTATATTAAAGAGTTTATGAACCAAGTTGAGTTGCATAGCTAGTATGATAAGTAATTAGCGCATGAGAACTTTCAATCTTTGAAGATGTGGTGCTACATGCGTTGAATGAGCGGTACGCGCTTTATGCAAAGTGGGGCAACATGCATAGGTAATGGATTGGTACTTTATGTGAAGACGTGCTGCTTCCATTGAATGAGTGATGCGAGTTTGGCATGAAGGTCGCCTTAAATGTGCATTGTTGTAATAAAATTGCCTATAAACTCTTACCATATAAAATAAGAGGAGCCAACTATTGTTAGACTATAACAACGGTTGGCTCTTTAATTAGTATGCAAATTTATTTGTTGAAACTACCTTTTTCAGCTATATGTTCAACTTTTTCACCAAATTTTTCGAAGTTCTTTTCAAAACGTTGAATTAAATCTTCTGCTTGTGCTTTATATTTATCTTTGTCGCTCCAAGCATTAATTGGATTTAAAATTGTTTTCGGTACATCTTCAATTTCTACAGGAATACTTAAACCAAACGTACTATCTTTTGTATATTCTGCATTTTTCAATTTGCCAGAAATCGCTTGGTTTACCATTTGACGTGTGTAATGTAAGCTGATTCTACGTCCTACACCATATTTTCCGCCAGTCCATCCAGTATTAACAAGATAAACATCAACATCATGTAAATCGATAAGTTCACCTAATAAATCAGCGTAAACAGTAGGGTGTAACGGGAAGAACGGTGCGCCGAAACATGTTGAGAATGATGGTTCAGGTTCTGTCACACCACGCTCTGTACCAGCTAATTTAGAAGTGAAACCACTCAAGAAATGATACATTGCTTGGTCTTTATTTAACTTTGAAATCGGTGGAATAACACCAAATGCATCCGCAGTTAAGAAAATAATTGTATTTGGATGTGCTGCTTTTGATGGTACTACAATATTGTCAATGTGATTAATTGGATAAGCGGCACGCGTGTTTTCTGTATAACGATTGTCTTCAAAGTCCACTGAACCATCTTCTGCAACTACAGTGTTCTCTAGGATTGCACCATATTTGATTGCGTCAAAAATCTGTGGTTCTTTTTCTTTGGAAAGATTAATTGCTTTTGCATAGCAGCCACCTTCGATATTAAAGACCCCGTTTTTATTCCAGCCGTGTTCATCATCACCGATTAGTTTACGGTGTGGGTCAGCCGATAAGGTTGTTTTACCAGTGCCAGATAGACCAAAGAATAATGCAACATCGCCTTTTTCACCAACGTTTGCTGAGCAATGCATGCTCATAATATCTTGCATCGGTAAGAGATAATTCATTACAGAGAAGATACCTTTTTTCATTTCACCAGCGTATTCAGTGCCGCCGATTAAAATGACTTTGTGTTTAAATGAAATAATGACAAAAGTTTCAGATTTAGTACCATCAACTTCTGGATCTGCTTTAAAATGTGGGGCAGAAACGATAGTGAAGTTAGGTTTAATCTTTGTAGCTTCTTCTTTTGATTCAGGTCTAATAAACATATTTTTAGCAAATAAATTATGCCATGCTAATTCATTGATGACTGTAAGTTTTAACATTGTATCTTTATCGCTACCAGCGTAGCCTTTAAATACGTATAGTTCATCTTTTTTATCTAAATAGTCTAGTACTTTATGGTATAACTTCAAGAAAGTTTCTTCATCGATAGGTTGATTAATTTCTCCCCAATCAATGTTATCTCTATATGAAGGTTCAGAGACAAAAAATTTGTCTTTAGGCGAACGACCAGTATATTTTCCAGTACTTGCATTAACAGCACCAAGTTCTGTTAATACCCCTTCGTTATTGTCTAAGATTTTATTATAAAGTTGTGTCGTCGAAAGTTGAAAATGTGACGTTGGTTTTTTCAGTAATTTGTCAATTTTAGTTGTTTCAGTGTATGTGTCTACTGACATCCTAAATCCCTCCAAAGCGATAATTTAAATGTAAGCCTTTACATTTAATTAGTATAACACATTAACATAATTAATCTACAATATTTTACTGTAAATTTATTTGTGAAAAATTGACATTAATTCATTAATTAGGTACTATTATTTTTAACGGATTCTCTTATCCTGAGTGGTGGAGGGACATGGACCCAATGAAACCCAGCAACCTCTTTTTTATAAAAGAAAGGTGCCAAACCGTTTGCAGACAAATAGGTCTGAACGATAAGAGCGAATGGACGTATTAGGCCTTCTCTCTATATTAATAGTTAGAAGGTCTTTTTTATTTAGCTCACAGAGAGAGAATTTTCGTAATATAAATTTAAAGGAGCAAACTATGTTAAATAACAAACGATTATTTACTTCAGAGTCTGTTACAGAAGGACACCCAGATAAAATCGCTGACCAAGTGTCAGATGCAATATTAGATGCTATTTTAAAAGACGACCCAAATGCACGTGTAGCTTGTGAAACAACTGTTACAACAGGTATGGCATTGATCGCCGGCGAAATTTCTACAACAACATATGTTGATATTCCGAAAGTTGTTAGAGAAACAATCAAAGAAATTGGATACACAAGAGCAAAATATGGCTATGATTATGAAACAATGGCAATTTTAACTGCGATTGATGAACAATCACCTGACATTGCACAAGGCGTGGATAAAGCATTAGAGTATCGTGATAAAGATAGCGAAGAAGAAATTGAAGCAACAGGTGCAGGTGACCAAGGTTTAATGTTTGGTTACGCAACGAATGAAACAGAAACGTATATGCCTTTAGCAATTTATTTATCACATCAATTGGCAAAACGTTTATCAGATGTGCGTAAAGATGGTACGTTAAATTATTTACGACCAGACGGTAAAGTTCAGGTCACTGTTGAATATGATGAAAATGATAACCCTGTACGTATTGATACGATTGTCGTATCAACACAACATGCTGAGGATGTGACACTTGAACAAATTCAAGAAGACATTAAAGCTCATGTCATTTATCCAACTGTTCCAGAAAACTTGATTAATGAACAAACTAAATTCTACATCAATCCTACAGGACGCTTTGTAATTGGTGGACCTCAAGGTGATGCAGGATTAACAGGACGTAAAATCATTGTTGATACGTACGGTGGCTATGCACGTCATGGTGGCGGATGCTTCAGTGGTAAGGATCCTACAAAAGTAGACCGTTCAGCTGCATATGCTGCACGTTATGTGGCTAAAAATATTGTTGCAGCAGGTTTAGCAGATCAATGTGAAGTACAATTGGCATATGCGATTGGTGTTGCAGAACCAGTGTCAATTGCAATTGATACATTTGGAACAGGTAAAGTTTCTGAAGGACAACTTGTCGAAGCAGTTAGAAAACACTTTGACCTAAGACCTGCAGGTATTATTAAAATGCTTGATTTGAAACAACCGATTTACAAACAAACTGCTGCTTATGGTCATTTCGGACGTACAGATGTCTTATTCCCATGGGAAAAATTAGACAAAGTGGAAGAATTAAAAGACGCAGTAAAATAATAAGATGAATTGAATATAGCTAAATAAAAGATTTTCGGTATATAAATGATAATATGTATCGAAAATCTTTAGCTTTTCTATTATAATTAAAGTTATTCATATATTAAAAAGGAGCGTTGTTGTGATGGATTTATCTTCACCGGTAGTCATTGGACTCATTATTGCAGTAGTCATTGCATTAATCTTTTTTGTCCTTTTCTTAGTTGCCTTAGGTAGTAAGAAAAAAGTTAAGCGACAAACAGAAGAAAAGTATGAACAACAAGAACAAAACATTAAAAAGTCTCATGAAGAAGCTTTAGAGAAAGAGCGTATTCAAAATAAAAAGACAATTACAAAACAACAAGAAGATTATAATCACATGGTTAGTACAAAAGATCGTGAGATTGACGCATTAAAATTGTTCTCGAAAAATCATAGTGAATATGTAACGGACATGAGATTAATTGGTATTCGTGAAAGATTAGTTAAAGAAAAACGAATTCGACCAGAAGATATGCACATTATGGCAAATATCTTTTTACCAAAGGATGGCTTTAATAATATTGAACGAATTAGTCATTTAGTATTAACAAGAACTGGTCTTTATATTATTGATTCTCAATTGTTAAAAGGTCATGTTTATAATGGTATTAGTGGCGGTCAATTTAAAGATTTACCACCTATGGAACAAGTATTTGATACATTGGATTTAGATAAATCTAGACCGCAAACTATTGTGATGGATCAAAATGATGACAAACGTTCATTATCATTTGTAAATTATTCAGATCAAATTGAGGCGATTAAACAATTGGCTGAAGACTTACAAAAAGAATTAGGTGCCAAATATACACCGACTTCAATTTTATATTTTAATCCTAAAAATGAAGGCGATGTAACGAATTCAAATTATAATCAAAATAGTGCTGTCAAAGTGCTTGTTGGTGCTGAACAATTAGACGAGTTCTTTAACAAATTTGTATTCCATGGTCGTATTCAATACAACGTGGAAGACTTACAACAAATGATGGATAAAATTGAATCATTCAATTAAATGTTAGGCTGAAGTGATGACTATATGTTGTTACTTCGGCTTTTTTAGTTTGTCATAAATTAAACAGAATTACTTTTACAATTTGATTAATATTTGAGAGATATTACTAGAATTATAGTGGTTGATTGCTCTAAGTGTTTTTTCTCATGTATTCAACTCAGATTTGTTATGATAACAGGGTATAATACATCAAAAAGGTGAGGCGATATTTATGGAGGTTAAAACATTTTATAATGGAAACACGATGCCACAAATTGGTTTAGGGACATTTCGTGTGGAAAATGATGAAAATTGCATGGAAAGTGTTAAGTATGCCATTGAACAAGGATATCGTAGTATTGATACCGCAAAAGTTTATGGGAATGAAGAACAAGTAGGTGCTGGCATTCGTGCCGGATTGGAATCAACTGGTATTGCTAGAGAAGACTTATTTATTACTTCAAAATTATATTTTGAGGATTTTGGTCGTGAAAATGTAGCAGCTGCCTACGAAGCTAGTTTATCTAGATTAGGTTTAAAATACTTAGATTTGTATCTAGTACATTGGCCAGGTACGAACGAAGCCGTAATGGTTGATACATGGAAAGGTATGGAAGATTTATATAAAAATAATAAAGTTAAAAATATAGGTGTCAGCAATTTTGAACCTGAACATTTGGAAGCTTTGTTGGCACAAGTGTCAATTAAACCTGTAATTAATCAGGTTGAATATCATCCATATTTAACGCAACATAAATTGAAATTATATTTGGCAGCACAACATATCGTGATGGAATCTTGGTCACCATTGATGAATGCACAAATTTTAAATGATGAGACAATTAAAGACATTGCTCAAGAATTAGGAAAGTCACCTGCCCAAGTTGTTTTAAGATGGAATGTGCAACATGGTGTGGTTACAATCCCTAAATCGGTGACACCAAACAGAATCTCTGAAAACTTCCAAATATTTGATTTTGAATTATCAGATGAACAAATGACGCGAATTGATGGTTTAAATCAAGATAAGAGAATTGGACCTGATCCAAAAACTTTTGAAGGCTAGATTAAAATCGCTTAACTGATGAAAAGGTTAGATGAATTGTCAACGTTAGGTAATAGCAATATTGCTTAACGTTTTTATTTTCGACTAGTTTGGAGAATTTATTGACATTCACATTATTTAAACGGCAACAAAGATTATTGAATTTTGGTAGGCATTATATGGTGCTAAAAAATTTGCATGAAAATTAAAAAATGCTTCGGTCAGGAAGGTGTCGTAATTTACCTATTTGCTGAATGAAGCATTTTATTTTTAAATATGATAGCCAATATAACAAGCTATAAATCCAATGATGAATTGTAAAAGTGAATAATTGAGAAAAAGGTTAATATTAAATTTTGGCGTCATCATTAGTGTAAGTTCCTTGGCTAACGTTGAGAAAGTTGTTAAGCCACCTAAAAAACCGGTAACAAAGAACGCAGGGAACCATGAGATTGAAATTGATAAGCCTATAGTTAAACCAATTAAAAAACTACCAATAAGATTTACTATCAATGTTGCGATAGGTAACTTTGAAGTAAATTTATGATTAAAATAATCCGTAATGGCACTTCTAGCAATTGCACCCAAACCGCCGCCAATCATGACTAAAATGATTGATATCATGATAAACCACCACCTAGTTTTATACCGACGTAACATAACAAAATACCAAAGACATAACTTATTATAGCATATAGTAGTAAAGTTATAAATTGTTGATGATCAAACATATGTATTAATTCTAATTGAAATGTTGAAAAAGTCGTTAAAGCACCAAGAAGACCAGTCGTAATAGCTTTTTTTAGGGTCGGATGGTTTGAAAAAAATGTAATTGTTAAGGCTGTTAGCAATCCCATTACAAAGGCACCAGTCAAATTGGCTACCAGTGTTCCGATTGGAAAACCTCCGTCAGTATTCAGAAAAGAAATGAGGTAACGTAATAAAGCGCCTAAAGCACCACCGATAAAAATATATACATATTGCATTTGCTTCACCTCGAAAAGAAGTAGTTTGAATTTAAAAAAGAGGTTTTGGCAACGCGACGACAAAAATTGTCGATGCATTATCAAACCTCATTATATGTTATATCTTGTTGTATAACTATAGCGATTAGATGTATAGTTATGATTTCGAAAATCTAATATTTTTATACGCAACAACGTCATCAAATTGAATTACTTATTATGGCGTGATACATTGTATTGTTTTATATTAAGGCTACATTGACATTTAATCTTTTTTAAATAAAGCCGAATGTACGAACAATTGAAAAGATATGTACTAAAATAACGATTAGAATAATCCATGGCAAACTTTTACTCGCAATTCTAATCCAATCTGTATCAGGCTTTAGTGATTTAATTGAACGATCTGCAAAAATTATAGACAAAATTAGTACAATGGAGTTAATAACACTGCAGAAAAGTATTAATTTAATAAAAGAATTAAAAAGTCCGCTTAGGAAAACGTTATTTGTATTAAAGAAAAAGCTTAAAATAATCATTAAGCTAGATAAGTAAAAGTATTTTTTTGAACGAGACATGCTAGACCTCCTGGATGGTTATCATTTACATATCGTATCATAAACAATCATAAAACAATAGTTTAATTACCTTGTTGACACAATGTTGCTAAAGTCATTTTTAAAAAATATAGGCAAAAAATTAGCTATATATTATAAAAGCGTGATATAAATGTTTTATATAACAAAGAAATAAAAATCATTTTTTACAAATGGTTGTAAGAAAAAGACATGCAGATGTTGTTAAATTTTAATAAGAATCAAGGAGGCTATATTATATGGCTAAACTAAATGTAGAAGTATTTGCGGACGGTGCAGATATTGAAGAAATGAAAGCAGCTTATAAAAACAAACAAGTGGATGGTTTTACAACAAATCCTAGTTTAATGGCTAAAGCGGGCGTAACAGATTACAAAGCTTTTGCTGAAGAAGCTGTGAAAGAAATTCCAGATGCTTCAATTTCATTTGAAGTATTTGCAGACGATTTAGAAACTATGGAAAAAGAAGCAGCAATTTTAAAACAATATGGCGAAAATGTATTTGTTAAAATTCCTATTGTAAATACAAAAGGTGAATCAACGATTCCTTTAATTAAAAAACTTTCAGCTGACAATGTGAGATTAAACGTTACGGCTGTTTACACAATTGAACAAGTTAAAGAAATAACTGAAGCAGTAACTGAAGGTGTGCCAACATATGTTTCAGTATTTGCAGGACGTATTGCAGATACAGGCGTAGATCCATTACCATTAATGAAAGAGGCTGTAAAAGTTACGCATAGTAAAGACGGCGTTAAATTATTATGGGCAAGTTGCCGCGAATTATTCAATGTGATTCAAGCTGATGAAATTGGTGCAGATATTATTACATGCCCAGCAGATGTTGTGAAAAAAGTGAATACAAACTTAGGTCGCGATATTAACGAATTATCAGTAGATACAGTTAAAGGCTTTGCGAAAGATATTCAATCTTCAGGTCTTTCTATTCTATAATATATAAATATTTTTAAACCCTCATAGGCATTGTGCTTATGGGGGTTTTTCCATCATAGTTATTAATGAAGTAGAAGTCAAAATTCAGCTAAGTAAAAGCTCGAGTTATAAAAAAGTCTAAATTGATTAAACAGAAGTAGAAAAGGAAATTAGTCTCGCATATTTTAGAAAATGAATAAGAACAATTACTATATGCAACTCAAGAATAAAGTATTATTTAAGCCACATACCTATAGAGTACAAAATATACAAGTTGTACTTATATATAGGTATGTGACTTTTGATTTTAAGCGTAAAGTAAAAGTTGTTATGTTTGTATTAGTTCTAAATTTTTTGCACTTGATGACACGTATTTTTGAGTTTAAGTGGTGACTCAAGTTCAATAAAATAAATATCAGATAGATAATTTGAAAATAATATGAAAGGTTATCTCAAAATTATCTCCATATTATAAAGAGCAGAGCTAACAAGTTATTTAAGAAGTGCATGAATATTACCACTTCTAATCGTTTTGTTTTTATATAAATTAGACCAAAAATCAAACCTGAATATAAGTAAGGTAAATAACCAATCCAAGTGTCAGATTCGTGTAATGATGCAAAAACTAAACTAGACACAATTAACCCTAAAAACAAGTGTTTTCTGAAGATAACCCTTATTATCATACCGCGAAAAACAATTTCTTCCACAATAGCGGGGATGATGGTAACAGTGAAAATAGAAATAAAGAATGGTGTATTTCGTATTTCTCGCTCTAATTGTTGTTCATTTGCCGGTACGTCATGAAAATATAAATAAAGATTATCTAACCCATAAATTAATAGTGCACCGCCTATAATGTAAATAACTTGAGACAATGTTAATTTTTTAAAAGAGAATAAATTGATTTTGAATAGCCTCAATAGAATTAAACCTACTAATACAATCAGCATGCTATAAAGTAAATGTACTTCACTGACAACTATGCCGATAAATAAAATGATAGTAATAAAAAATGCTGCCATTAAAGTTAAAAAATAATTTCCTCGTGTAACCGATAAATCATCGTAAAAAAAGTCTTTGAATTTTTGCATGCTAAATCCTTTCTTTTCATTTTTTAAAATTAATTTTGAATGCAATATGGTTAAGGCTAGATTCATTATATATGAAACATTTATACGATTAAAATTTATCATTGTACTTACCTAAAAAGCATTAGTTTGAAAAAATTAACAGACTGTATTTTAGCGTCAAATCACCATAAATGAAATTGTAATATGGATTTTTGTAGATTTGATACATATATTTCTGTAAAATATATAAAATACACTTTCAATTGACGCTAATGTTTAAAATTACGTCAATATTATAAAGGAGAGAAATCCTTAATTATGAATAAAGCATCATTTGATAAAAAAGTTAAAAAGCAATTATGGTTTTTGAACAAGAAGGAGAAACAAGCATTAGATCAACGATTGTCTTCTATATCTGATGATGACAGCGTTAACTTAAATAAGCCTGTTACCTTTGCTAATGCTTACTTAAGACAAAATGTATTTCGAAATAAAGAAACAAAAAGTTATAGTATGTTTGTTACATTAGTAGTGATGATGTTTGCTTATGTTGCTTTATTAGGCTTGTTTTTATTTGGCCTAATTACAAGTCTATCTGGCGTACAATTTTTTGTTAGTCCTAAGGTAGATTTATCAACAACTGTTGTTATTTTAACAATTATTGGAGCGATTTTATTAATGATTATTAGCATATATTTTATAAAAATTGTGACATCATACTTTACTAAGAAACTTTTAGAAATTAAATTTAATTCGAAATAGTATTTTCAATGAAGTGCTTCAAAGCTAAACTTTCATGACATTTTTTTGAAACTAGAGAAAATGGCTCATCAACTTCTAGCTGAATGCCTTCTTGAAAATGTATTAATGTTGAATTCTCTATGGCAGTCATACCAACAATATAATGTGCATTGATATAAATTTGTATCGGTGCACGTTTATGTTTTAACGGAAAAAGTATAGTTTTTGCATTGATGTAAATTGGAACCAGTTTATTAATATTTAGTATGTCTTTTGCAGTCTCAATTAGCACACTTTGTGATGATAAATGCAATTTCGCATAATATGAAACGAGTTTGTTAATTGGAACTTCAAGAATGTAATCGCAATGTAAAAAGACACAATTTGTTTCGAGATGGTTTGAAGTAGCAGTTTGGATATAAAGTAAATATTTAGTAGAATTGTCTTGCAAATATAGTACTCCTCGTATAATAAGTTGTTAATTTAATGGTTAAGATAAAATTATATGAAGATGTTAGGGTGTTTCAACATCATTAACACATCGACCAAAATTTCACAATAAACTAATTAAAATTATGTTGGCATTTACGCTTAACGGATGTCTTAATTAATTTAATCGTTGAAAGCGATAATGACATGATTTCAGCAATTTCAAATTGCTTGTATCCTTCAAGGTATAGTTTGAGCCATAGTCTTTCTCTATGATTTAAAAACTTGAAGATATCTTGTAAACGAAGGTCATGTTCATTAAAGTATGTTGGTTGTTCAGTTAATGTTGGTGAATTATTCTCACATAAAATGACATCTTTTAATTGATTTTGTTGTCTGAATAAATCGATAAGGTGAAAATTTAATCGAGTGAATAAAAAAGAGGATAAAGATTGCTTGCTTGAGGGTTTATATATCTGACTCAATTGCCACATTTTTATCAAGAGTAGTTGATAATACTCATCATAATTATAGCTAATATTATATTTTTTAAAAGATGGTGTATGATTTTGTGGTGTTTGTTGTATACGTCATTAAATTTCAAGTAGTCATTCTCCAAGTTATACGTATAACAAATATTTCCGGATAAAGTTAGAATAAAATATTTAGAAAAATCATTCATTTGCGTAATCGCTAAATTAAGTGTTAAATATAAGACATAAGTAATTAATTTAATGTGATATGATGTATTATTACTTTGCTAAATAGTAGATAGAACAAAATTTGTAATCAGGAGGTAACAATGGATTACGCACATTTAAATTTAGAACATTTTTTTGCACGAAACGACGATTTAGATGTTATTAGAGATCGTGCTGATTTCGTGATGATAAATAACTTCACTAATGAAATGATGTATCGTGATGGTCAAATTGAAGGTACGATTGATTTAAATCAGTACTATTATAAAAATAGATCAAATGCAGCAAGTTTTATTATGATGGATTATAAAAAAGAAACTAAGTAAACGAACAAGAGAATTTTTTGTTTTTTAATACGTGAATAATAAGATTATTGATATAAAGGTTTTCAAAGGTTATACAAAAAGATAAAACATTTATGATTCGTAGATCAACGTAAAGTAATGTTGATAAATCGTTTAAAACGTTTCATTTACATTACTGTTTATTTATGAATATGTAACAATGCATAGATAAAATTGTTAAACGGTTTTAATAATGTTAAACTTTATTATCGTAGTCAAACTGAATGTATAACAACAATGACCTAAGAGGTGTGGATATGAATAAACACAAGAAAGGTTCTATTTTTGGAATAATAGGACTTGTTGTCATATTTGCTGTTGTCTCATTTTTATTTTTCTCAATGATATCCGATCAGATATTTTTCAAACATGTTAAATCAGACATTAAGATTGAAAAGTTAAATGTTACATTAAACGATGCAGCAAAGAAACAAATAAATAATTATACGAGTCAACAGGTATCAAATAAAAAGAATGATGCATGGAGAGATGCATCTGCAACTGAAATTAAAAGTGCAATGGATAGCGGTACTTTTATCGATAATGAAAAGCAAAAATATCAATTTTTAGATTTATCAAAGTATCAAGGGATTGATAAAAATAGAATTAAACGTATGTTAGTAGATAGACCAACGTTATTGAAACATACGGATGATTTCTTAAAAGCTGCTAAAGATAAGCACGTTAACGAAGTTTATTTAATTTCACATGCATTATTAGAAACTGGCGCAGTTAAAAGTGAATTAGCTAATGGAGTCGAAATTGATGGCAAAAAATACTACAATTTCTATGGAGTAGGAGCCCTTGATAAAGACCCAATTAAAACAGGTGCAGAATATGCTAAAAAGCATGGTTGGGATACACCTGAAAAAGCTATTTCAGGCGGTGCTGATTTCATTCATAAGCACTTCTTATCAAGCACAGATCAAAATACATTGTATAGTATGAGATGGAATCCAAAAAATCCAGGAGAACATCAATATGCTACTGATATTAAGTGGGCAGAAAGTAATGCAACAATTATCGCTGACTTTTATAAGAACATGAAGACTGAAGGAAAATACTTCAAATACTTTGTGTATAAAGATGACAGTAAACATTTGAATAAGTAATTTGATAAGCTATGAGTTGTTTTTTTGACTCGGACATACTAAAAAGACGCTTTCTATCTTGTTTTGATAGAAAGCGTCTTTTTATATTAAAGAGAGATATTGATTGATAATTCCGCCAATGCAAGTTGGCGGGGCCCCAACATAGAGAAATTGGAACACCAATTTCTACAGGCAGTGCAAGTTGGCGGAGGACAACGATAAAGAATTACTTTTTCTTTAGAAATTAGTATTTCTTATGCATGAGTTTTACTCATGTATTCCTATTTTTAAGTACACATTAGTTATAGCTAATGATAAAGAGCCACTGCATAATAAATCATTAGTGTTTTTTATCATTTCTGTCCCACTCTTATCGTGATTTGAAATTTTCAATTGCGATTTTAATTTCATCTCTCACACGTTGGAACTCTGACCAAGGCTTGCCTGCAGGATCATCAATTCCCCAATGTTCCTTCTTAACATTTGTTGGTAAAGAAGGGCAATTTACGTCTGCATCACTGCATAATGTAACAACTAAATTTGAATTTTTAATAATATTATTATCGATTAAATCTGATGTATGATTTGATATATCAATGCCTACTTCTTTCATAGCTTCTATCGCTTTGGGATTAACACCGTGTGTTTCGATACCAGCAGAATATACTTTCCAATCTTCCGCTAAGATTTGTTTAGCCCAACCTTCAGCCATTTGACTTCGACATGAGTTGCCTGTACATATAAAATAAATTGTTTTTTTAGTCATAACAATCTCCTAATTAATTAAAATATGATAAGTGTTAGATATAACCCTATGAGGGTTATAAATAGTACTGGAATTGTAATGATGATACCAGTTTTAAAGTATGTGCCCCAAGAAATCTTAACATCTTTTTGTGTTAAGACGTGTAACCACAGTAATGTAGCTAAAGAGCCTATCGGTGTAATTTTTGGACCTAAATCAGAACCGATAACATTCGCATAAATTAGACCTTCTTTTAACAAGCCATGGACATTTGATTGACCAATAGCAATCGCATCTATTAAAACTGTAGGCATATTATTCATTATTGATGATAAAAATGCTGAAATGAAGCCCATTCCCAAAATGGTGCTAAATAAACCGTAATTGGAAATATATTCTAATATTTTAGCCAATATTAAAGTAATACCAGCATTTCTTAAGCCGAATACGACGATATACATACCAATTGAAAATAATACTATATTCCAAGGTGCGCCCTTAATGACTTCCTTAATATTTACAGCATTTGATTTACGAGCCAACATTAGAAATATAAAAGCAATGATTCCAGTGAAAATTGATACCGGAATTTTAGTAAATTCACTGATTAGATAGCCGAAAAGTAATATAACTAGCATAATCCATGAAATTTTAAATAGCTTTAAATCATTAATGGCATCTTTAGGACGCTTTATTTTATTATCATCAAACGTTTTAGGTATCGCTTTTCTAAAATATATCCACAATACTATAATACTTGCTAAAAGTGAGAATAAATTAGGTATAATCATTCTACTAAAATATCGAACGAATCCTACATGAAAATAATCAGCAGATATAATATTCACTAGATTACTTACAATTAAAGGTAAAGACGTTGTATCAGCAATAAAACCACTTGCAATAATAAATGGAAATATTGCGCGCTTATTAAATCCAATATTTTTAACCATCGCTAATACAATAGGCGTTAAGATTAACGCTGCGCCATCATTTGCGAAAAATGCAGCAACAATAGCACCCAATAATATGATATAAACGAACATTTTTAAACCATTGCCTTTTGAAGCATGAAGCATGTGAATAGCTGACCATTCGAATAATCCAACTTTATCTAATATTAATGAAATAAGAATGACTGAGACAAAAGTCAAAGTAGCATTCCAAACAATACCTGTTACTTCGAAAACATCGGAAAAACTTACAACACCAGTAATAATAGCAATAAAGGCACCAGTTAATGCGGTAATGCCAATATCTAGGCCTTTAGGTTGCCATAATACAAATAATAAAGTTACTAGAAAAATGAGTGTCGCTAAAGTTGTCATCATTAGCATTCACCAGTCTTAAGGTTATGACAAATACATCGTTGGTTAGAGGTATGAACCTTAGACAAGTTATTAATTACGGAATCAAAAATATTATGATTAAGCTGGTATAAATGTTTATTTCCGATTTTTCGTGTCGTAACTAAGTTGGTTTTTACTAATGCTTTCATATGATAGCTAAGTGTGGGTTGAGAGAATTGAAAATGTTCTAACAAATCACAAGCGCATAACTCTCCACAAGAAAGTATATCTAGTATTTCTAATCTGCTTGAATCTGATAAAACTTTTAAATATGTTGCTAGTTCTTTATACGTCATAACATACCTCCTAGACGTTAAATAGATTATCATCTATATAGATGAATGTCTATGTTTCTCTGGTATATTACACGATATGACTACGTAATCTAAATTTGGTTTTAGTATTAAAAGGGTATTAAAGATAAATATAGATATTGATTTTGCAAAATATACTCTTTGTTTTGCATTGAAAAAGGTGATTAGCCATATCTTAAGTGTATGGCAAATCACCTTAGTTGAATTTATTTTGTAATCAAGGGTATTGATTAAGAAGCTTTGTTTTTACGACTAAAAATCATAAATAGAATTACTAATGAGATTAATATCTTTGCTATAAATTTCAATTTAATTCACCACGTTAAAAATATTTTAACACAAACACTAAGGTTGATATTAAATGAAAAGTTTTAAATGGTTTAATGGTTGTGAAAGTGAAATAATAGCTTGCCTTAATAAATTTTATTAAAAATACCAAATTGCTATAATTTTAGGTAATAGTTTAAATATAATATTTTGAATTACAAAAGGATGGATGATATATGCGTGTAGCAATAATAGGCATGGGAACTGCTGGTGTAAGTGTATTGAGAGAGTTAGTTAAGCACCCGAAATTTAATCAATTAGATATAGATTTATACGATGATAAAGTAAATATGGGACAGGGCGTACCATTTCAAAATGATAGTTCTGAGCTGCTAATTAATATGCCTTCGAAAAAGATGAGTTTAAATTTAGATGATGAGACTGAATTTTGGAAGTGGTATAAACAACAAACTGATTTTAATTTTGATGAACCTGCATATTTACCGAGATTTGTATTCGGACATTATATGAAATCTTATTTATCTATGTTCACGAAAAAATATCCAAATATATCAACTAATTACAATAAAGTTCAAGAGATTTATACAAATTCTAATATTGATGAAACGAATTTAACTTATTACATATGTACTACAAATTCAGAACAATCATGGCAAGCGTACGATTATGTATTTTTAACATGTGGTACATTTGCCTACCATGATCCATATAACTTAAAGGGTAAAAAAGGATATATCGCTACGCCTTATCCAACATATAATACGTTAGACGAAGTAAATGAACTGGACGATATTGCGATTATTGGTACAGGCCTTGCCAGTTTAGATGTTGTTCGTTATGTTGCTGCTCATCATCCGAAATTACCAATTACTATGACGAGTCGTTCTGCTCATTTACCAAGTGTAAGAGGTACAATGATAGACGTGACATTCAAGTACTTAACTAAAGACAAATTAAATGACATTAAAAAACATCATTTCGGCAATGCACCGCTTGATACTTTAGTTTCTTTATTTTTAAAAGAATGTGCTGAATATGACATTGATTTTAAAAAATTAGTACATAGACGTACAGGAAATCATATTGCAGATTTGAAGTATGATTTAGCGCGTCCAACAGAAATGGGCATTTTCCAAAGTATGATTGAACATTTGAAAGAGAATTTAAATTGGATATGGAATAGCTTAAGTATTGAAGACCAACATCAATTTAATCAAAAATACTCAAAGATGATTCAATTAAATTCAAATCCAATGCCTCCAAGAACTGCTGAACTAATTATTGAATTAATAGAAAATAAGTCTTTAATTTTGAAAAAAGATTTAGAAGATGTGAAACATGATGGCAAGTTGTATTATTTTTCATACAAAAACCAAGAATCAGTAGACATATATAATGTTGTCATTAACGCGACAGGTGCAAAAAGTCATTTAAATGAATTAGATCAAGATGATCAATTAATTAAAAATCTTGAAAATAGACAAATTGTACAAGCACATCCAATGGGAGGCATACAAATCATACCGGAAACCAATCAAGTTATTAGTCCAAGGTTTGGAACATTAACAAATATGATTGCGATAGGTCAAATGACAAACGGTGTTAATAAACTGCGAAATGGTGTGAAAATGATAGTAGAACAAGTTGCGCATACAGTATCTCAATTATATGATGCTTTAGAATCGAATGAGCAACAACAGCGCAGTGACAATCAATAATTTGTAACTAGAAGATAATAAAGAGAACGCTCTATAGAGACGAATTGAAGGTTTGATTTTAATGTCTGTTAGTAAGAATCATATCAATGAGATGCCTATAGTACTCAGATTATATTAAATTAAAACCGTCATTAATTGTTTTTTCAGAAAACATATAGTATCATTTTAAATGTAGTTGACATACTACGTACTCAAATAATCTATAACAATTTCATATATAATTCTTTCGGGGCAGGGTGAAATTCCCAACCGGCAGTAAATAAAGCCTGCGACCTGCTAATATGTTTCATATTAGTGGCTGATCTAGTGAGATTCTAGAGCCGACAGTTAAAGTCTGGATGGGAGAAAGAATGTTAATTATCGACAAAGATAATGTAGCGTATTTGTAAAATTGTGTACAAATAGGCTTATTTAACGATAAATTTTTCTCCTTGCATCTTAATTCATGATGTGAGGATTTTTGTTTATAGAGGTGATCATTTGAGTCAATTTATGGATTATGCGATTCAACTTGCAAATATGGTACAAGGTCAAACAGGTGTTAATCCACCCGTTGGTGCTGTTGTAGTTAAAGAAGGTAGGATTGTTGGTATTGGTGCACACTTGAGAAAAGGTGACAAGCATGCGGAGGTTCAAGCACTTGATATGGCACAACAAAATGCTGAAGGTGCGACGATTTATATTACGTTAGAGCCATGTAGTCATTTTGGTTCAACACCACCCTGTGTTAACAAAATAATTGATTGTAAGATAGCTAAAGTAGTTTACGCAACAAAAGACAATTCGTTAGATACACATGGTGATGATACGTTACGGGATCACGGTATTGAGGTTGAATGCGTTGATGATGAACGTGCATCACAATTATACCAAGACTTTTTTAAAGCAAAAGCAAAGCAACTGCCACAAATTACAGTGAAAGTATCTGCAAGTTTAGATGGTAAACAAGCGAATGATAATGGACAAAGTCAATGGATTACTAACAAAGAGGTTAAACAAGATGTCTATAAGTTAAGACATCGACACGACGCAGTGTTAACTGGAAGACGTACAGTTGAATTAGATGATCCACAATATACTACACGTATTCAAGATGGAAAAAACCCTATAAAAGTAATATTGTCTAAGTCTGGGAATATTCATTTTAATCAGCAAATTTATCAAGATGAATCAACACCAATTTGGATATATACAGAAAATCCAAATTTAACAACCAATCAAACACATATTGAAATTATTTACTTGAAGTCTTGTGATTTAACAACAATTCTTCACAATTTATATAAAAGAGGAGTTGGTACTTTGCTAGTCGAGGCAGGTCCAACCACTACCTCAGAATTTCTCCAATCTAATTATATAGATGAATTTATTCTCTATTATGCCCCGAAATTAATTGGCGGATCTGGAAATTATCAATTCTATCAAACAAATGATGTGATTGAGATACCAGATGCGAACCAATTTGAAATTGTTCATTCCGAGTTATTAAATCAAAATGTTAAATTAACTTTACGAAAGAAGTGATGATGCATGTTTACTGGCATCGTTGAAGAAATAGGTGTCGTTAAAAGTGTTCAAATTCGTCAATCAGTCAGGACGATTGAAATCGAAGCACATAAGATTACGGCAGATATGCATATTGGTGATTCCATCAGTGTTAATGGTGCATGTTTAACAGTGATTGATTTTGATCAGACATCTTTTACTGTTCAAGTAATTAAAGGCACTGAAAATAAAACCTATTTAGCAGATGTTAAGCGACAATCAGAAGTAAATTTAGAGCGTGCCATGAGTGGTAACGGTAGGTTTGGTGGACATTTTGTCCTCGGTCATGTAGATGAACTAGGAACAGTTTCAAAAATAAATGAAACAGCCAATGCCAAAATTATTACGATTCAATGTAGCCAACATATTAATAATCAGTTAGTTAAGCAAGGGTCTATTACTGTGGATGGTGTAAGTCTAACGGTATTTGATAAGCATGATAACAGTTTTGACATTCATCTTATTCCAGAAACGAGGCGTTCAACGATTTTATCATCCAAAAAATTAGGAGATAAAGTACATTTAGAAACAGACGTTTTGTTTAAATATGTTGAAAATATTTTAAATAAAGATAAAGACCAATTATCTGTAGATAAATTAAGAGCATTTGGTTTTTAGGAGGGGTAGCATGCAATTCGATAATATTGACAGTGCTTTAATGGCTTTAAAAAATGGAGAAACAATTATTGTAGTAGATGATGAGAATCGTGAAAATGAAGGTGATTTAGTAGCGGTCACTGAATGGATGAACGATAATACCATTAATTTTATGGCGAAAGAAGCAAGGGGATTAATATGCGCACCAGTGTCTAAAGATATTGCACAACGTTTGGATTTGGTACAAATGGTTGATGATAACTCCGACATCTTTGGTACGCAATTTACAGTGAGTATTGATCATGTAGATACAACAACAGGAATTAGCGCTTATGAACGTACATTGACTGCCAAAAAGCTCATAGATCCTAGTAGTGAAGCTAAAGATTTTAATCGTCCTGGTCATTTATTTCCATTAGTGGCACAAGATAAAGGGGTGTTAGCTAGAAATGGACACACAGAAGCGGCTGTTGATTTAGCTAAACTTACTGGTGCCAAGCCCGCTGGTGTCATTTGTGAGATTATGAATGATGACGGCACGATGGCGAAAGGACAAGATTTACAAAAGTTTAAAGAAAAACATCAATTAAAGATGATTACGATTGATGATTTAATTGAATATCGTAAAAAATTAGAACCAGAAATTGAATTTAAGGCAAAAGTGAAAATGCCTACAGATTTCGGAACATTTGATATGTATGGTTTTAAAGCGACTTACACAGATGAAGAGATAGTTGTACTGACAAAAGGTGCAATTCGACAACATGAAAATGTACGCTTACATTCTGCGTGCCTTACAGGCGATATTTTCCATAGTCAGCGTTGTGATTGTGGTGCTCAACTTGAATCGTCTATGAAGTATATCAATGAACATGGCGGCATGATTATTTATCTACCTCAAGAAGGTCGTGGCATAGGATTGTTAAACAAATTACGCGCATATGAATTAATTGAGCAAGGATATGATACAGTAACTGCAAATTTAGCATTAGGTTTTGATGAAGATTTGCGAGATTATCATATTGCTGCACAGATTTTAAAATATTTTAACATCGAACATATCAATTTATTAAGTAATAATCCAAGTAAATTTGAGGGATTAAAACAATATGGCATTGATATTGCAGAAAGAATTGAAGTTATCGTACCAGAAACGGTACATAATCATGATTATATGGAAACGAAAAAAATAAAAATGGGTCATTTAATATAGGAGGACTTTAACATGAATTTTGAAGGTAAATTAATTGGAAAAGATTTGAAAGTTGCAATCGTAGTTAGTCGATTTAATGATTTTATCACTGGAAGATTACTTGAAGGTGCAAAAGATACTTTGATTCGACATGATGTTAATGAAGACAATATTGATGTAGCATTTGTTCCGGGTGCGTTTGAAATTCCTTTAGTAGCTAAAAAATTAGCCTCATCAGGAAATTATGATGCAGTAATTACATTAGGATGCGTAATTCGCGGTGCTACGTCTCATTATGATTATGTTTGTAATGAAGTCGCGAAAGGTGTTTCTAAAGTAAATGATCAAACTAATGTACCAGTCATATTTGGTATTTTAACGACTGAAAGTATTGAACAAGCTGTGGAAAGAGCAGGTACGAAAGCTGGCAATAAAGGTGCCGAAGCAGCAGTAAGTGCAATTGAAATGGCTAATTTATTAAAATCTATAAAAGCATAGAGCGCTGTTGTGAGTTCATAATCAAAGATTTATAAATGATTCAGAAATGCCAATATAGCATTTAGGAGCCTAGAACATTGATTATTGTTCCAGACTCCTAAATTATTGTTTATGCCATGCTCTATTTACGGCATAATTTTTTAATTATACTTAAACCTAACATAACTGTAGCTCCTAAAGCTGCAATTATGCCAACACGTTTTAAGCCAGCAGGTTTCACAAATTCTTTTACAGCAAGAGATAGGTTTTGTGGGCGTTCTGCTAATCTTCTCATAAAATACGCAAACCAATCATCGCCATAAGGTACATAGATAGTGAAATTATAGCCTTCATTTGCGATTTCTTCTGCTAACTCTGATCTAAAACCATAGAGCATTTGGAATTCCATACGATCTTTTTCAATGTGATTTTCTTTCATAAATTGTTTTACATGATTAATGATGCGATGGTCATGTGTTGCAATTGAAGTGAAATTGCGTGCGTTTAACAAACGTTGTTCAATTATCTTGATGTAATTTGCATCTACGTCTTCCTTAGATTGAAATGCAATTGATTCGTTTTCTTTATATGCACCTTTAACCAAACGTAATCGTAAATCTTGGTACTTATCAACTAATTCATGGCTATCGTATAAATATGCTTGAATTACAGTACCAACATTTCTAAATTCGCCTTTTAATCGATCTAAAACTTGAACAATTTGTTGCAGGCTAGCATATTTTTCAGTATCAATATTTATATGCATATTGTTGTAAGTATTTGCTTTAAGTAAAATCTCTCTTAAATTTTGGTAAGCTAATTCTAAGTCGAATTCTGCACCTAACTGACTTAATTTAACAGACATATGTGCCTTTACGCCATGTTGATGAAGCGCGTCCATAATAGTTAAAATTTGTTCTTTAGCATGATTACTTTCTTCAACTGTACCGACAAATTCCCCTAAATTGTCTACCGTAACAGCGATATTCTTGTCATTTAAGTATTCGATTGTATTAATTAACTCTGGAATTGTATTTCCGGCAACGACTTTATTGGCACCCAAACGTGGGCCCACTTTTTTTGCTGCGTTGTTTAAAAAACTATTATTAGATAATCCGATAAAAAAATTCTTTAATAGTGCCATTGCTACTCCTCCAAACCCTTGTGTTTACAATAAGTTTAGCATGAAAAAAATATTCGAGAAAGCGTTTTCATCAAAAACAATCAAAAATAATTATGTATAATTACACTATTATTGATGTTGATTTCATTTGTATATAATAATATGGACAACAATAATACTATAAATAGAAATCTACATAGTGAATTTGCTATAATTATGTTATTGAAGATTAATGAAAAAGGGGCAGTATAATAATGTGGAAGTGGGAAGCTGAAAATGATGCGAAAGGCGTCGTTGTTATTGCTCATAATATATTAGAACATACGGGAAGATATGCATATGTTATTACGATGTTAAGAAGAAATGGCTATCATGTGATTATGGGAGATTTGCCTGGTCAAGGTCAAACTTCAAGAGCTAATAAAGGACAAATTGAAAACTTTCAAACGTATCACGAAAGTTTGTTAGACTGGTTAAAGATAGCTAATGAATATAAAATTCCTACTTATGTATTAGGAGTAGGACTTGGCGGTTTGATTTTATTAAATTTACTTGAAAAAGTAGAATTGCCAATCGAGGGGATGATGTTAATTTCTCCTATGCTAGAACTTCAAAAGAATGGAAAAAATCGTAAAGATAAATTTGTTTCAAATATAGGTAAAATTTCAAAAGACACACGTTTTAATGTTGGTGTAGAACCAAAAGATTTAACACGTAATTTAGAAATTGTTGAAGAAACAGTTAACGATGGTTTAATGTTAAAAAAAGCAACGTATCATTGGTATAACACAATTAATGAGACGATGAAAGATACGATGGCTCATATTCATGACATTCAACCAATGCCAACACTATTAATGTATGGAACGAAGGATTTAATTGTTGATACTAGGGCAATTGATGAGTTTAAAGAAAAATATCAAACACCTGAATTATATTTTAAAGCTTGGCAAGGTTTTTACCACGAGGTTCACAATGAGCCAGAACGCGATGAAGTAATGCGTTATATTCTGACTTTCTTAAATAACAGCGTCAATACAATGGGCTTTATTGTTGAAGATGACGAAATTGTAGAAATTTAATATTCTAAAAAGATGAGACAGTAGATGCTCATCTTTTTTTTAACTTTTTAAGGTTGAGAATGTATATCACATTTTATACACATTTGATTTGTAAGAAATGTTTTGATTTATACAAATCATATCTTGAAAAATAACCAATTTAGCCTCATTCGGTTTGATTTAATTTGTTAAAATTAAGGCTAACTAATTAATTTAGTTTAATCAATTTTCATGAGAGTTATATGTAATAAAAATTCAATGCGTATCTTTTTTGAAGAAATATATGTAGAATTGTTGCAATTTAATGGTAATATTGATATATTTTCTTTGTATATAAATTATAAAATTAATATGTAATAGAGTGATTTGTTTTATGTACTATTATCTTATTTCTAAATATTAACTCTATTGATTATTGGTTTTTATACTTATTTAATTTTATTCAACTTTGACAATTGAATAGAAAGCAAGTTTATTTACACTTGTAGTTTTAAGCATAAGTTAGCACATACAAGTTTTGGGATTGTTGGGATGTTTGTTTAATACTTGTATGGTGGCTAAATATGTGATCATTAATTGGGAGATGTTTAGCATGAAAAAAGTAAATAACGATACTGTATTTGGGATTTTGCAATTAGAAACACTTTTGGGTGACATTAACTCAATTTTCAGCGAGATTGAAAGCGAATACAAAATGTCTAGAGAAGAAATTTTAATTTTACTAACTTTATGGCAAAAAGGTTCTATGACGCTTAAAGAAATGGACAGATTTGTTGAAGTTAAACCGTATAAGCGTACGAGAACGTATAATAATTTAGTTGAATTAGAATGGATTTACAAAGAGCGTCCTGTTGACGATGAAAGAACAGTTATTATTCATTTCAATGAAAAGTTACAACAAGAGAAAGTAGAGTTGTTGAATTTCATCAGTGATGCGATTGCAAGTAGAGCAACAGCAATGCAAAATAGTTTAAACGCAATTATTGCTGTGTAAGTTTAATAGCATAAAAAGAGGTTTTCATTAAGTTGAAAACCTCTTTTTGTTGTTGGTATTAATTTTTCGAATTTTGACTACTCAATCCTAAATTATAAATAGTATAGCGCAGCAAATACTTAAGAAATTTTTTCTATGGCACAAATGAATGGAGCATGATTACGTTGGTTTAAAAATTGATATTGCAAAACTTGCGCATGCTTTTGATCCAAAGTACTCAAGTAATTAAGCAATGCATGCTTCTCAATTTGTCCTTCGCTATGACCATGATATATAACAAGTACGATAATACCTTCAATTGACATTAATGATAGCAATGAATTAATAGCTTGAATTGTCGTGTCAGGCTTTGTCACGATAGATTTATCACCTTTAGGCAAATAACCTAGGTTAAAGATGGCTGCATCAATATGACCTTTATGTGCATCATTTATATGATGTTCAATATTTTCATGTCCATCTTTTATTAAAGAAACATGATTGAAATCCTTAACTTTATCACGTGTATTTTCCAAAGATAAATCTTGAATGTCGAAACCATAAACATGTCCTTCTGGTACTTGTTCGGCTAAAAATAAAGTGTCATTGCCGTTACCGCAAGTTGCGTCTACAACAATACTTTCTGGTGTTATATGTTGTTTAATAAGTGTTTTTGAAAAAGGGAGTATACGTTCTAATTTCATTGCTTCACCTTAGACTTGTAACGCAAGCCTTGATAAGAATTTCTACGTGCTAATTCAGCATCGATGCCATTTAATACTTCCCATTTATTAACACTCCACATTGGACCGACCATGATATCAATTGGACCATCACCGGTAATTCGGTGAACAATCATTTCAGGGGGAATCACTTCTAATTGGTCCACAACTAGGTTTGTGTATTCTTCTTGAGTCATAAAAGTTAATAAACCTTTATCGTATTGTTTTACCATCGGTGTACCTTTTAACAAATGAAGTAAATGAATTTTAATACCTTGTACATCCATTTGTGCAACTTCTTTGGCAGTAGCCATCATCATGTCATAGTCTTCGCCAGGTAAGCCATTAATGATGTGTGTACATACATTGATATTATGCTTACGTAATTTTGCCACACCATCATAATAAGTTTTCATATCATGGGCACGATTGATTAAATCAGATGTTGATTGATGGATTGTTTGTAGTCCTAATTCAACCCATAAGTATGTTCGTTGATTCAAATCTGCTAAATATTCGACAACATCGTCTGGTAGACAGTCAGGACGCGTACCAATAGATAATCCCACAACACCCGGTTCTTTAAGTACAGGTTCGAATTTTTCTTTTAATACTTCAACTGGTGCATGTGTATTTGTAAATGCCTGAAAATAAGCAATATATTTTCCTTCGTGCCATTTCTCATGCATCTTTTCCTTAATTTCTTTAAATTGTACTGCGATTGAATCTGCACGATTACCTGCAAAGTCTCCGCTACCTGCAGCAGAACAAAATGTGCATCCACCATGTGCTACAGTGCCATCGCGGTTAGGACAGTCAAACCCGCCATCCAATGCAACTTTAAATATTTTTTGTCCAAATTTATTTTTTAAATGGTAATTCCATGTGTGATAACGTTTGTTTTCAAAAGCGTATTGGAAATGATTGCCCATATGTCATTTTCCTTTCTATAAAAAAAGAGTTCTAAGTACAGATTTTAACATATTTTAATGTTATAGTGTTTATTATAGTTTGACAAAAAAGAGAGAGGAACTATGAAATATGAATATACCTAAATCAGTCTGGTGGCTAGTAATTGGCATGGCGTTAAATATTACTGGTTCCAGTTTTTTGTGGCCTTTAAATACAATTTATATGAAACAAGAACTTGGAAAAAGTTTAACTGTTGCTGGTTTAGTGCTAATGATAAATTCATTTGGCATGGTTATTGGAAACTTATTAGGTGGTTCACTATTTGATAAATTAGGTGGATACAAGACGATTTTAATTGGAACTTTCACTTGTCTTTGTAGTACAACGCTACTTAATTTCTTTCACGGGTGGCCTTGGTATGCTGTATGGCTTGTAATGTTAGGCTTTGGTGGCGGAATGATTATTCCTGCGATATACGCAATGGCTGGAGCAGTGTGGCCTAATGGCGGAAGACAAACGTTTAATGCGATATACTTAGCGCAAAATATTGGTGTTGCTGTCGGCGCAGCAATGGGCGGCTTTGTCGCAGAATTTAGCTTTAACTATATCTTTTTAGCCAATCTTATTATGTATGTTGTGTTTGCGCTTGTCGCGGTAACGCAATTTAATATTGAAATTAATGCGAAAGTTAAATATCCAACTCATTTAGATATTACTGGTAAAAAGAATAAAGCAAGATTTATTTCGTTAGTACTAATTTGTGCAATGTTTGCAATTTGTTGGGTTGCATATATTCAATGGGAGTCTACAATCGCATCATTTACGCAATCTATTAATATTTCAATGGCACAATATAGTGTTTTATGGACAATTAACGGAATAATGATTTTAGTAGCACAACCATTAATTAAACCGATTCTCTATCTGTTAAAAGGAAACTTAAAGAAACAAATGTTTGTTGGCATCATCATTTTTATGTTGTCGTTCTTTGTCACGAGTTTTGCCGAAAACTTTACAATATTTGTTGTCGGTATGATTATTTTAACTTTTGGAGAAATGTTTGTATGGCCTTCAGTTCCAACAATAGCCAATCAGTTAGCGCCAGATGGTAAGCAAGGACAGTACCAAGGTTTTGTGAATTCAGCTGCTACAGTAGGAAAAGCATTCGGTCCATTTCTTGGTGGTGTATTAGTTGATGCATTTAATATGCGCATGATGTTTATCGGTATGATGGTACTACTTGTATTTGCATTAATATTATTAATGGTTTTCAAGGAGAATAATACGCAACCTAAAAAAATAGATGCATAATGAGTAAATAGAATTAACGTTATAGACTTGAAATAAATGTCGTTATAACATAATATTAATTTGTATAATTTAATTTCGTTTGGAGCTTTTCTACAGAAAGCTAGTGATGCTGAGAGCTAGTGTTAAGGACTAAATGTAAATCGTATTAATTTTAAATTGAATGAATGACATCTCTTACTATTAAAATGAGTGCACAATTTTTGTGAAATAGGGTGGTAACGCGGCAAATGTCGTCCCTATGTAAATAGAATAGTTAGAGGTGTCTTTTTTTATTGAATAGGAGGAAATGTGTTGAATTACAACCACAATCAAATTGAAAAGAAATGGCAAGACTATTGGGACGAAAATAAAACATTTAAAACAAATGATAACTTAGGTCAAAAGAAATTTTATGCTTTAGACATGTTTCCATATCCATCAGGTGCTGGTTTACATGTTGGACATCCTGAGGGTTATACAGCAACAGATATCATTTCAAGATATAAGAGAATGCAAGGATATAATGTGTTACATCCGATGGGGTGGGATGCATTCGGATTACCAGCAGAGCAATATGCTTTAGACACTGGCAATGACCCACGCGAATTTACTAAGAAAAATATCCAAACTTTTAAACGACAAATTAAAGAATTAGGGTTCAGTTATGATTGGGATCGTGAAGTTAATACAACAGATCCAGAATACTATAAATGGACACAGTGGATTTTCATACAGTTATATAACAAAGGTTTAGCATATGTTGACGAAGTTGCAGTTAACTGGTGTCCTGCATTAGGTACTGTCTTATCTAATGAAGAAGTAATTGACGGTGTATCTGAACGTGGCGGTCACCCAGTTTATCGTAAACCAATGAAGCAATGGGTACTTAAAATTACAGAATATGCAGATCAATTATTAGCAGATTTAGATGATTTAGATTGGCCTGAGTCTTTAAAAGATATGCAACGCAATTGGATTGGACGTTCTGAAGGAGCCAAAGTTTCATTTGATGTAGATAATACGGAAGGAAAAGTAGAAGTATTTACGACTAGACCAGATACAATCTATGGTGCATCATTCTTAGTCTTAAGTCCTGAACATGCATTAGTTAATTCAATTACAACTGATGAATATAAAGAAAAAGTAAAAGCTTATCAAACAGAAGCTTCTAAAAAGTCAGATTTAGAACGTACAGATTTAGCAAAAGATAAATCAGGTGTGTTTACTGGTGCATATGCAATTAATCCTTTATCTGGTGAAAAAGTACAAATTTGGATTGCTGATTATGTATTATCAACATATGGTACTGGAGCAATTATGGCAGTACCAGCGCATGATGACCGAGATTATGAATTTGCTAAAAAGTTTGATTTGCCAATCATTGAAGTCATTGAAGGTGGAAATGTTGAAGAAACAGCATACACTGGTGAAGGTAAACATATTAATTCTGGTGAACTTGATGGTTTAGAAAATGAAGCGGCAATTACTAAAGCTATTCAATTATTAGAGCAAAAAGGTGCTGGCGAAAAGAAAGTTAATTACAAATTAAGAGATTGGTTATTCAGTCGTCAGCGTTATTGGGGTGAACCAATTCCTGTCATTCATTGGGAAGATGGAACAATGACAACTGTTCCTGAAGAAGAGCTACCATTGTTGTTACCTGAAACAGATGAAATCAAGCCATCAGGGACTGGTGAGTCTCCACTAGCTAATATTGATTCATTTGTAAATGTTGTAGATGAAAAAACAGGTATGAAAGGACGTCGTGAAACAAATACGATGCCACAATGGGCAGGTAGTTGTTGGTATTATTTACGTTACATCGATCCTAAAAATGAAAATATGTTAGCAGATCCCGAAAAATTAAAACATTGGTTACCTGTTGATTTATATATCGGTGGAGTAGAACATGCGGTTCTTCACTTATTATATGCAAGGTTTTGGCATAAAGTCCTTTATGATTTGGGTATCGTACCTACTAAAGAACCTTTCCAAAAATTATTTAACCAAGGTATGATTTTAGGAGAAGGTAATGAGAAGATGAGTAAATCTAAAGGAAATGTAATCAATCCTGATGATATAGTACAGTCTCATGGTGCAGATACTTTACGTCTTTACGAAATGTTTATGGGACCTTTAGATGCTGCAATTGCATGGAGTGAAAAAGGATTAGATGGGTCTCGTCGATTCTTAGATCGCGTATGGCGTTTAATGGTAAATGAAGATGGAACGTTGAGTTCAAAAATTGTTACTACAAATAATAAATCTTTAGATAAAGTTTATAACCAAACTGTTAAAAAGGTAACAGAAGACTTTGAAACATTAGGATTTAATACTGCTATTAGTCAATTAATGGTATTTATTAATGAGTGTTATAAAGTTGATGAAGTTTATAAACCTTACATTGAAGGTTTCGTTAAAATGTTAGCACCTATTGCACCACATATCGGTGAAGAATTATGGTCAAAATTAGGACATGAAGAGTCTATTACGTACCAACCTTGGCCAACTTATGACGAATCACTACTTGTAGATGATGAAGTAGAAATCGTTGTTCAAGTTAATGGTAAATTGAGAGCTAAAATTAAAATTGCTAAAGATACATCAAAAGAAGAAATGCAAGAAATTGCCTTATCTAATGACAATGTTAAAGCGAGTATTGAAGGTAAAGACATCATGAAAGTCATCGCTGTTCCTCAAAAATTAGTCAATATTGTAGCTAAATAATGTTTTAAGGAGGACTTTGAAATGAAGTCAATTACTACAGATGAATTAAAAAACAAACTTTTAGAATCTAAACCAGTTCAAATTGTTGATGTTCGTACTGATGAAGAAACAGCAATGGGATATATTCCTAATGCAAAGTTAATTCCAATGGATACCATTCCGGATAATTTAAATTCATTTAATAAAAATGAAATATATTATATTGTATGTGCTGGTGGAGTTAGAAGCGCTAAAGTTGTAGAATATTTAGAGGCAAATGGCATTGATGCCGTAAATGTCGAAGGCGGCATGCACGCTTGGGGCGATGAAGGTTTGGAAATAAAAAGTATTTAAAGTAGTGACATAATTTAAAATAATATTACATTTGTAATGACACCAAGTAACGTTTCGGTTGCTTGGTGTTTTTTGGTATGAATTGCTTTCTGTTACAAAACAATCTAAAGCGTTCTTGTTATGTTTTATTAAGATTTTAATTACAAAACGGAAACTAAATTGTAATAAAATAAAACTTTATTTTATAAAATGATGATGATAAAATTAAGTGAACTTAAAATATTGTACAAAATAATATATCTATAAACATAATGTGAGGGAGCGTATATTTTTAGCATAATTCTAAACAACACAGCAGAGAACAGACAACCAGGAGGAAAATGAAATGAATTTGTTAAAGAAAAATAAATATAGTATTAGGAAGTATAAAGTAGGCATATTCTCTACTTTAATCGGAACAGTTTTATTACTTTCAAACCCAAATGGTGCACAAGCCTTAACTACGGATAATAATGTACAAAGCGATACTAATCAAGCAACACCTGTAAATTCACAAGATACAAATGTTGCTAATAATAGAGGTTTAGCAAATAGTGCGCAGAATACACCTAATCAATCTGCAACAACTAATCAATCAACGAATCAAGCATTGGTTAATCATAATAATGGTAGTATAGCAAATCAAGCTACGCCAACATCAGTGCAATCAAGTACGCCTTCAGCACAAAACAATAATCATACAGATGGCAATACAACAGCAACAGAGACAGTGTCAAACGCTAATAATAATGATGTAGTGTCGAATAATACCACATTAAATGTACCAAATAGAACAAATGAAAATGGTTCAGGAGGACATCTAACTTTAAAGGAAATTCAAGAAGATGTTCGTCATTCTTCAGATAAACCAGAGCTAGTTGCAATTGCTGAATAGGCATCTAATAGACCGAAAAAGAGAAGTAGACGTGCGGCACCGGCAGATCCTAATGCAACTCCAGCAGATCCAGCGGCTGCAGCGGCAGGAAACGGTGGTGCACCAGTTGCAATTACAGCGCCATACACGCCGACAACTGATCCTAATGCCAATAATGCAGGACAAAATGCACCTAATGAAGTGCTGTCTTTTGATGACAATGGTATTAGACCAAGTACCAACCGTTCTGTACCATCAGTAACAGTTGTTGATAATTTACCAGGCTTTACACTTATCAATGGTGGTAAAGTAGGTGTGTTTAGTCATGCGATGGTTAGAACAAGTATGTTTGATTCAGGAGATGCTAAGAACTATCAAGCACAAGGAAATGTAATTGCATTAGGTCGTATTAAGGGAAATGATACAAATGATCATGGTGATTTTAATGGAATTGAAAAATCTTTAACAGTAAATCCAAATTCTGAATTAATTTTCGAATTTAATACGATGACTACAAAAAACTATCAAGGTGTGACAAATTTAATAATTAAAGATGCTGATAATGATACTGTTATTGCAGAAAAATCAGTAGCTTATGGTCCGATTTGGCGTTTGTTTAAAGTGCCTGAAAATGTTAGTCACTTAAAAATTCAATTTGTACCTAAAAATGATGCAATAACAGATGCTCGAGGAATTTATCAACTAAGAGACGGTTATAAATACTATGACTTTGTTGACTCAATTGGTCTACATTCTGGTTCGCATGTCTATGTTGAAAGACGAACAATGGAACCCACAGCTACTAATAATAAAGAATTTACAGTCACAACTTCATTAAAGAATAATGGTAACTTCGGGGCTTCATTTAATACAGATGATTTTGTATATAAAGTTCAATTACCTGAAGGGGTAGAATATGTTAATAACTCATTGACTAAAGATTTTCCAAGCAGTAATTCAGGTGTTGATATGAATGATTTTAATGTGACGTATGATGCGGCGAATCGAGTGATAACAATTAAAAGTACTGGTGGAGGTTCAGGTAACTCGCTGGCACGACTAATGCCTGATAAAATATTGGATTTAAAGTATAAGCTGCGTGTTAATAATGTACCAACACCAAGAACAGTAACATTTAACGATACATTAACATATAAAACGTATACACAAGATTTTATTAATTCACCTGCTGAAAGTCATACTGTAAGTACAAATCCATATACAATCGATATCATAATGAATAAAGACGCATTGCAAGGTGAAGTTGATAGACGTATTCAACAAGCTGATTATACATTTGCATCATTAGATATTTTTAATGGTCTGAAACGACGCGCACAAACGATTTTAGATGAAAATCGTAACAATGTACCATTAAATAAAAGAGTTTCTCAAGCAGATATTGATTCATTAACTAATCAAATGCAACACACTTTAATTCGAAGTGTTGATGCTGAAAATGCAGTTAATAAAAAAGTTGACCAAATGGAAGATTTAGTAAACCAAAATGATGAATTGACAGATGAAGAAAAACAAGCAGCAATACAAGTTATCGAGGAACATAAAAATGAAATAATTGGTAATATTGGTGACCAAACGACTGATGATGGCGTTACTAGAATCAAAGATCAAGGTATACAGACATTAAGTGGGGATACTGCAACACCAGTTGTTAAACCAAATGCTAAAAAAGCAATACGTGATAAAGCAACGAAACAAAGGGAAATTATCAATGCAACACCAGATGCTACTGAAGATGAGATTCAAGATGCAATAAATCAATTAGCTACGGATGAAACAGATGCTATTGATAATGTTACTAATGCTACTACAAATGCTGATGTTGATAACGCCAAAGGAGATGGTCTAAATGCCATTAATCCAATTGCTCCTGTAACTGTTGTTAAGCAAGCTGCAAGGGATGCCGTATCACATGATGCACAACAACATATTGCAGAGATAAATGCTAATCCTGATGCGACTCAAGAAGAAAGACAAGCAGCAATTGACAAAGTGAATGCTGCTGTAACTGCAGCAAACACAAACATTTTAAACGCTAATACCAATGCTAATGTTGAACAAGTGAAGACAAATGCGATTCAAGGAATACAAGCAATTACACCAGCTACAAAAGTAAAAACAGATGCAAAAAATGCCATCGATAAAAGTGCGGAAACGCAACATAATACGATATTTAATAATAATGATGCGACGCTCGAAGAACAACAAGCAGCACAACAATTACTTGATCAAGCTGTAGCCACAGCGAAGCAAAATATTAATGCAGCAGATACGAATCAAGAAGTTGCACAAGCAAAAGATCAGGGCACACAAAATATAGTTGTGATTCAACCGGCAACACAAGTTAAAACGGATGCTCGCAATGCTGTAAATGATAAAGCGCGAGAGGCGATAACAAATATCAATGCTACACCTGGCGCGACTCGAGAAGAGAAACAAGAAGCGATAAATCGTGTCAATACACTTAAAAATAGAGCATTAAATGATATTGGTGTGACGTCTACTACTGCGATGGTCAATAGTATTAGAGACGATGCAGTCAATCAAATCGGCGCAGTTCAACCGCATGTAACGAAGAAACAAACTGCTACAGGTGTATTAAATGATTTAGCAACTGCTAAAAAGCAAGAAATTAATCAAAACACAAATGCAACAACTGAAGAAAAGCAAGTGGCTTTAAATCAAGTGGATCAAGAGTTAGCAACGGCAATTAATAATATAAATCAAGCTGATACAAATGCGGAAGTAGATCAAGCGCAACAATTAGGTACAAAAGCAATTAATGCGATTCAGCCAAATATTGTTAAAAAACCTGCAGCATTAGCACAAATTAATCAGCATTATAATGCTAAATTAGCTGAAATCAATGCTACACCAGATGCAACGAATGATGAGAAAAATGCTGCGATTAATACTTTAAATCAAGACAGACAACAAGCTATTGAAAGTATTAAACAAGCTAACACAAATGCGGAAGTAGACCAAGCTGCGACAGTGGCAGAGAATAATATCGATGCTGTTCAAGTTGACGTAGTAAAAAAACAAGCAGCGCGAGATAAAATCACTGCTGAAGTGGCAAAGTGTATTGAAGCGGTTAAACAAACACCTAATGCAACTGATGAAGAAAAGCAGGCTGCTGTTAATCAAATCAATCAACTTAAAGATCAAGCATTTAATCAAATTAATCAAAACCAAACAAATGATCAAGTAGACGCAACTACAAATCAAGCGGTAAATGCTATAGATAATGTTGAAGCCGAAGTAGTAATTAAACCAAAGGCAATTGCAGATATTGAAAAAGCTGTTAAAGAAAAGCAACAGCAAAATGATAATAGTCTTGATTCAACAGATAATGAGAAAGAAGTTGCTTCACAAGCATTAACTAAAGAAAAAGAAAAAGCACTTGCAGCTATTGACCAAGCTCAAACGAACAGTCAGGTGAATCAAGCAGCAACAAATGGTGTATCAGCAATTAAAATTATTCAACCTGAAACTAAAGTTAAACCAGCTGCACGTGAAAAAATCAATCAAAAAGCGAATGAATTACGTGCGAAGATTAATCAGGATAAAGAAGCAACAGCAGAAGAAAGACAAGTAGCACTAGATAAAATCAATGAATTTGTAAATCAAGCCATGACAGATATTACGAATAATAGAACAAATCAACAAGTTGATGATACAACTAGTCAAGCGCTTGATAGCATTGCTTTAGTAACGCCTGAACATATTGTTAGAGCTGGTGCTAGAGATGCAGTTAAGCAACAATATGAAGCTAAAAAGCAAGAAATTGAGCAAGCTGAACATGCGACTGATGAAGAAAAACAAGTTGCTTTAAATCAATTAGCGAATAATGAAAAACTTGCATTACAAAACATCAATCAAGCAGTAACGAATAATGATGTGAAACGTGTTGAAACAAATGGCATTGCTACACTAAAAGGTGTACAGCCTCATATTGTAATTAAGCCTGAAGCACAACAAGCAATAAAAGCAAGTGCAGAAAATCAAGTAGAATTAATAAAAGATACACCACATGCAACAGTTGATGAATTAGATGAAGCGAATCAATTAATTAGCGACACACTCAAAAAAGCGCAACAAGATATAGACAATACGACACAAGATGCAGCTGTAAATGATGTTAGAAATCAAACAATTAAGGCAATCGAACAAATTAAACCGAAAGTTAGACGTAAACGTGCAGCGTTGGATAACATTGATGAAAGTAATAATAACCAACTCGATGCAATCCGAAATACGCTAGATACTACGCAAGATGAACGAAATGTTGCTATTGATACGTTAAATAAAATTGTTAATGCAATTAAAAATGATATTGCACAAAACAAAACGAATGCAGAAGTGGATCAAACTGAGGCTGATGGTAACAACAACATTAAAGTGATTTTACCTAAAGTTCAAGTTAAACCAGCAGCGCGTCAATCTGTCAGCGCAAAAGCTGAAGCTCAAAATGCACTTATTGATCAAAGTGATTTATCTACCGAAGAAGAAAGATTAGCTGCTAAACATTTAGTAGAACAAGCACTTAATCAGGCTATTGATCAGATCAATCATGCAGATAAAACTGTGCAAGTTAATCAAAATAGTATCGATGCTCAAAATATTATTTCAAAAATAAAACCAGCGACAACAGTTAAAGCAACAGCATTACAACAAATTCAAAATATCGCTACAAATAAAATTAATTTAATTAAAGCAAATAACGAAGCGACAGATGAAGAACAAAATGCTGCAATAGCACAAGTTGAAAAAGAGTTAATTAAAGTTAAACAACAAATTGCTAGTGCAGTGACGAATGCTGATGTGGCATATTTATTGCATGATGGAAAAAATGAAATTCGTGAAATCGAACCTGTTATTAACAGAAAAGCGTCTGCTCGAGAACAATTAACAACATTGCTCAATGATAAGAAACAAGCAATTGAAGCGAATATTCAAGCAACGGTAGAAGAAAGAAATAGTATTTTAGCTCAGTTACAAAACATTTATGACACTGCTATTGGACAAATTGATCAAGATCGTAGCAATGCACAAGTTGATAAAACAGCATCATTAAATCTACAAACAATACATGATTTAGATGTACATCCTATTAAGAAGCCAGATGCTGAAAAAAACGATTAATGATGATCTTGCGCGTGTTACACATTTAGTGCAAAATTATCTAAAAGTAAGTGATCGTAATAAGGCTGATGCATTAAAAGCTATAACTGCATTAAAATTACAAATGGATGAAGAATTAAAAACAGCACGCACTAATGCTGATGTTGATGCAGTTTTAAAACGATTTAATGTTGCATTAGGCGATATAGAAGCAGTAATTACTGAAAAAGAAAATAGCTTACTGCGCATTGATAACATTGCTCAACAAACATATGCGAAATTCAAAGCGATCGCAACACCAGAACAATTAGCTAAAGTAAAAGCATTAATTGATCAATATGTTACAGATGGCAATAGAATGATTGATGAAGATGCGACATTAAATGACATCAAACAACATACGCAATTCATTGTTGATGAAATTTTAGCAATTAAATTACCAGCTGAAGCGACGAAAGTATCACCAAAAGTGGGGCAACCTGCTCCAAAAGTTTGTACGCCTATTAAAAAAGAAGATAAACAAGAAGTGAGCAAAGTTGAAAAAGAACTTCCAAATACTGGCTCTGAAGAAATGGATTTACCATTAAAAGAATTAGCGCTAATTACAGGCGCAGCATTATTAGCTAGAAGACGTACTAAAAACGAAAAAGAATCATAATTAACGAAATGACCTTAATATAACGACACTTTTTAGTGACTCAGTTATATTAAGGTCATTTTTAATTGAATGAAAAAGTTGATCTACTAAAGAGAATCGAACCAAATTTTATACTATTATTCCATTGATGCATGTGAGTAATGACCGGCATATAATCCAGCGACATGTCCTGTTACAAGTGCACTTGTAATATTATAACCACCAGTATAACCATGTATATCTAATACTTCACCACATAAAAATAATCCCGGAACTAATTTAGACATCATTGTTTTAGGTTGAATTTCTTTAAGTGACACACCACCACCTGTGACAAATGCCTTATCTATAGGTAATGTCCCGTTTACCTTAAATACAAACCCTTTAAACATATTTACTAAGTCGCTCAATTGTTGATTTGATAAGTGATGTGATGTGGTATTTTCATCGATTCCAGCTTGTTCCAGCATGAACAGTAAATAGCGCTCTTCAATTAGTCCATGCAAGCTGTTTTTAATGATTTTATCTGGTGTGTCCGATAATAATGATGTGATGTGTTGTTTTAATTGTTCATGGTTTAATTCAGGAAATGCATCGATTGCCATAGAAATATGCTGTGTCTTTTGATTTTTTTGTTCTTTATAAACAAACTGACTACATCTTAATGTAGCTGGACCACTGATACCAAAATGAGTAAATAACATATCCATTTGATGACTGATGCGTTTTTTACCATTTTTCTTAAGTACTGACAATTCAACATCTTTTAAACTTAAACCTTTTAGACGATTTGATTTGATGAAAGGTTCAGCTGATGTAATTGGAACTTCGGTCGGGAATAACTCTGTAATGGTATGACCTAAATCTTGTGCGAACTTATAACCATCACCAGTTGAACCTGTTTGAGGGACACTTGTACCACCTGTAGCAATCACAAGTGAATGACTTACATAGCTGCTGCTTTGAGTATGTACAGTGAATGTTTGGTCTGTATTAACTTCGATTCTACTAACAGCTTCTTCTTTTTTAATCGTTACATGTTGGCGTTCGATAGTTGTCACTAATGTATCAACCACGTCTTGTGCTTTGTTGGAGACTGGAAACATACGCCCGTGATCTTCTTCTTTTAATTTAACACCTCTAGACTCAAAAAAATCTATGATGGATTCATTATCAAAAATTGAAAAGGGACTATATAAAAATTTCCCATTTCCAGGAATGTTCTTAATAATTTCAGCATATGGTAATCGATTAGTTACGTTACATCTACCGCCACCAGATATTTTGAGTTTACGACCTAGACCTTTCTTTTTTTCAATGAGTAACACATTGCTACTTTGTTCGCTTGCAGCTACTGCCGCCATTAAGCCGCTAGGTCCGCCTCCGATAATAATTGTTTGATACATATACGCTTCCTCCAAATTTGTTACTGGACATTCAATTGCTATTTTATAGTACTTTTTTAAACTTTGCTATATCTCTTGTATTATGAGATGACAATTATGTTGAATATATTTATAATGTGAACTTCATAAAAAATGAAGATGTATGTGTATGATAAGAATGATTTTTCTACTGTTATGCGATGTTCATCTCAAATAGTAGTATAATGTTCATATGAAATTTCGTAATATTCTAATCAAAATCGAGTATTCAATGACAATGCGTTGATAATTTTGTTATGATAATTCATTGAATATACGACAATGAAATAAAGTTTTGTGATATATTCATAATAATGAAAAATGATTTTACAGAGAAATAGCTTTTAGTTTACAAAACTTTAATAAACATGAGATAGGGAGATTCGTAATGAGTGAAAGTAAAGAAATGGTGCGTGGAACCTTTTTAATTACCATTAGTATATTAATTACCAAGGTATTGGGCGTACTTTTTATCATTCCATTCAACTATTTAATTGGTGGACAAGAAAATATGGCGCCGTTCACATACGCTTATGCACCATATAATATTGCAATTGCAGTTGCGACAGCAGGTGTACCTTTAGCAGCTTCGAAATATGTTGCGAAATACAATGCTATTGGGGCATATAAAGTCAGTCAGAAATTTTATAAATCGAGTTTTATTGTAATGAGCATTACCGGTGTTTTAGGTTTCTTGGTACTGTATTTCCTAGCACCTTATATTTCTGAATTAACATTAGCTAGAAACGTTCATGATAAAAACGGTTGGTCAGTCGATGATATTACTTGGATTATAAGAATCATTAGTATGGTTGTTATCTTTATTCCTGTATTAGCGACATGGAGGGGTATATTCCAAGGTTATAAATCTATGGGGCCAACAGCGGTGTCAGAAGTAACTGAGCAAATTGCACGCGTGATTTTCATATTAATCGGAAGTTATTTAGTACTTAATGTCTTTGATGGTTCTATTTTATTAGCCAATGGTATTGCTACTTTTGCAGCAGCAGTTGGTGCGATTATTGGTATATTCACACTCTGGTATTACTGGAGAAAGCGTAAGCATAATATTGATCGTATGGTCGAATCTGATTACACAGATATAGATGTGTCATATGGCAAGATGTATAAAGAAATTATTGCTTATAGTATTCCGTTCGTTATTGTAAGTTTGAATTATCCATTATTTAACTTAGTAGATCAATTTACACATAACGGTGCTTTATCTTTAGTTGGTATACCTTCACAGTTACAAGATATATTCTTTAATATGCTAAATATGTCAACTAATAAAATTGTAATGATTCCGACATCATTAAGTGCTGGCTTTGCAGTAAGTTTAATTCCTTATATTACAAAAACATTTGCAGAAGGTCGCTTACATGAAATGCATCATCAAATTAGAACATCTATTGGTGTATTAATGTTTATAACTGTTCCAGCTAGTATTGGAATTATGGCCTTGGCACAACCATTATTCACAGTTTTCTATGGTTACGATCCAATTGTTTTAGGTCATGACCCTAACCATGATGGTAGTCGCTTATTATTCTATTATGCGCCTGTAGCAATACTAATTTCACTATTAAGTGTAACGGCGTCAATGTTACAAGGTATAGATAAACAGAAATTAACAGTTTATGTTATTTTAGCTTCTGTAGTTATCAAGTTAGCGTTAAACTATCCATTAATTATGTTATTCCATACACCTGGTGCAATTTTAAGTACTAGTATCGCATTATTATTTGCAATTGGATGTAATTTCTATATTCTTAAAAAATATGCGAAGTTTAAATTCAGCTATAGTTGGATTCATTTTGCAAAAATATTCTTGTATTCATTTATTATGATGCTAGGTGTAGAATTAGTATTCTTCCTTGCAAATCTATTCTTAGAACCTACTAAACTTGGTTACTTAATCATTATTATTTTAGGTGTTACAGTAGGTATTCTAATTTACGGTACAATCACTATTAAAACGCGTCTTGCGGACGAATTCTTAGGTGAAATTCCTGAAAAATTAAGACGTAGAGTTAGGTTTTTACGATGAGAATAGATAAATTTTTAGCAAATATGGGCGTCGGTACACGTAATGAGGTCAAACAGTTACTTAAAAAAGGCCTTGTAAATGTCAACGAACAAGTAATTAAATCACCAAAAACACATATAGAACCAGAAAACGATAAGATATCAGTTCGTGGAGAATTAATAGAATACGTTGAAAATGTCTATATTATGTTAAATAAGCCAAAAGGTTATATATCGGCAACTGAAGATCATCATTCAAAAACCGTTATTGATTTAATACCTGAATACCAACATCTAAATATTTTTCCGGTTGGTCGTCTTGATAAAGATACAGAAGGGCTATTATTGATAACGAATGATGGTGATTTTAATCATGAATTAATGAGTCCAAACAAACATGTTTCTAAAAAATATGAAGTTATTTCAGCAAATCCTATCACTGAAGACGACATTCAAGCTTTTAAAGAGGGTGTAACACTGTCTGATGGCAAGGTTAAGCCAGCAATATTAACTTATATTGATAATCAAACGTCACACGTAACAATTTATGAAGGAAAATATCATCAAGTTAAACGAATGTTTCATAGCATTCAAAATGAGGTATTACATTTAAGACGTATCAAAATTGCTGATTTAGAATTGGACAGCAATCTAGATTCAGGAGAATATCGTTTATTAACTGAAAATGATTTTGACAAATTAAATTATAAATAAAAGGGAGACGATTGATATGGCAAAAGGTAATTTATTTAAAGCGATTTTAGGTATAGGTGGCGCTGTAGCAGCTGTACTTGTTACACGTAAAGATAGTCGTGACAAGCTGAAAGCAGAATATAATAAATATAAACAAGATCCTCAAAGCTATAAAGATAATGCTAAGGATAAAGCGACGCAATTAGGAACAATTGCTAATGAAACAATTAAAGAAGTAAAAACAAATCCGAAAGAATATGCTAATAGATTAAAAAATAATCCAAAAGCATTTTTCGAAGAAGAAAAATCAAAATTTACCGAATATGACAATAAGACTGACGAAAGCATTGAAAAAGGTAAATTTGATGATGAAGGTGGCGCAGCACCAAATAATAATTTACGTATCGTCACTGAAGAAGATTTAAAAAAGAATAAAAATGCATTATCTGATAAAGAATAAGATGTGAGCAGGACAGAAATGATAAAGAACCACTATGATTTATTATATAGTGGTTCTTTATCGTTAGTCATAGCTAATATGTATATAGAAAGAAGAATACATGAGTGAAATTCATGCATAAGAAATACTAATATCTAAAGAAAGCGTATTTCTTTATCTTTTAGAAATTCTCTATGTTGGGCCCCGCCAACTTGCACATTATTGTAAGTTGACTATTGGCCAGTTTCTGTGTTGGGCCCCGGGGCGCATTTTCGTTCAGTTAATTACAGTCAATATTAAATTGTGTGCCTAGAACATTGACTTATATCTCAAGCTCTTGATTTAAATATATAAATTAAAAAAGGAACAAAGCAGCTATTAATAATTTGTGTCATATCGATAGCATCGTTTTGTTCCTTTTTATTATTTTCTGACATCTTATTGTAGTTTTTATATCATTTCATGTAAAATAGAGTTTAACTTATAGAAAAAAGGAAGTCGATTTCGAATGTGGAAAGAAAAAGTTCAACAATACGAAGATCAAATCATTAATGACTTAAAAGGATTATTAGCAATTGAAAGTGTGAGAGATGATGCAAAAGCATCAGAAGACGCACCAGTTGGTCCAGGTCCTCGTAAGGCATTAGACTACATGTATGAAATTGCACATAGAGATGGATTTACAACACATGATGTGGATCATATTGCAGGAAGAATTGAGGCAGGTAAAGGAAATGACGTATTAGGTATCTTATGTCATGTTGACGTTGTTCCTGCTGGTGATGGATGGGATAGTAACCCGTTTGAACCGGTCGTAACAGAAGATGCTATCATAGCTAGAGGTACACTTGATGACAAAGGTCCAACAATTGCTGCTTATTATGCAATTAAGATATTAGAAGATATGAATGTGGATTGGAAGAAACGTATTCATATGATTATTGGTACGGATGAAGAATCTGATTGGAAATGTACGGATCGCTATTTTAAAACAGAAGAAATGCCAACATTAGGTTTTGCACCAGATGCAGAATTTCCGTGTATTCATGGTGAAAAAGGCATTACAACATTTGATTTAGTTCAAGATAAGCTTGCTGAAGATCAAGATGAACCTGATTATGAATTAATAACTTTTAAATCTGGTGAACGTTACAACATGGTACCTGATCATGCAGAAGCAAGAGTGCTTGTTAAAGAAAATATGACAGATGTTATTCAAGACTTTGAGTACTTTTTAGAACAAAATCATTTACAAGGTGATAGTACTGTTGATAGTGGCATTCTAGTTTTAACAGTTGAAGGTAAAGCGGTTCATGGTATGGATCCATCTATCGGTGTGAATGCGGGTCTTTACTTACTAAAATTCTTAGCATCATTAAATCTTGATAATAATGCACAAGCGTTTGTAGCATTTAGTAATCGCTACTTATTTAATTCAGATTTTGGTGAAAAGATGGGAATGAAATTCCATACAGATGTCATGGGTGATGTGACAACTAATATTGGTGTTATTACATATGATAATGAAAATGCGGGTCTTTTCGGTATCAACTTACGCTACCCAGAAGGATTTGAATTTGAAAAAGCTATGGATCGTTTTGCAAATGAGATTCAACAATATGGTTTTGAAGTGAAGTTAGGTAAAGTCCAACCACCACATTATGTTGATAAAAATGATCCTTTTGTACAAAAGTTAGTTACTGCATATAGAAATCAAACAAATGATATGACTGAACCTTATACTATAGGTGGCGGTACTTATGCGAGAAACTTAGACAAGGGTGTAGCATTTGGCGCAATGTTTAGTGATTCTGAAGATTTAATGCATCAGAAAAATGAATATATCACTAAAAAACAGTTATTTAACGCAACTAGTATTTACTTAGAAGCAATTTATTCATTATGCGTGGAGGAATAATATATGGAAAAAATTTTTTTAAATGGTGAGTTTGTAAGTCCAAGTGAAGCAAAGGTTTCATACAACGACAGAGGATACGTATTTGGCGATGGTATTTATGAATACATTCGAGTATATAATGGTAAGTTATTTACAGCAACAGAACATTATGAAAGATTTTTACGTAGTGCCAATGAGATTGGTTTAGATTTAAATTATTCTGTAGAAGAATTAATTGAACTATCTCGTAAATTAGTTGATATGAATCAAATTGAAACTGGGGCAATTTATATTCAAGCAACGCGTGGTGTAGCTGAAAGAAATCATAGCTTCCCGACACCTGAAGTAGAACCAGCAATTGTTGCTTATACAAAGAGTTATGATCGTCCTTATGATCATTTAGAAAATGGTGTGAATGGTGTTACCGTTGAAGATATCCGATGGTTACGTTGCGACATTAAAAGCTTGAACTTATTAGGAAATGTATTAGCAAAAGAATATGCTGTGAAATATAATGCAGTTGAAGCAATTCAACATCGAGGCGAAACTGTAACTGAAGGATCTTCAAGTAATGCTTATGCAATTAAAGACGGTGTGATTTATACACATCCGATTAACAACTATATTCTTAATGGTATTACACGAATTGTAATTAAAAAAATTGCCAAAGACTATAATATCCCATTTAAAGAAGAAACGTTTACTGTAGATTTCTTGAAAAACGCAGATGAAGTTATTGTTTCAAGTACTTCAGCTGAGGTTACACCTGTTATTAAATTGGATGGTGAACCAGTTAATGATGGTAAAGTTGGCCCAATTACACGTCAACTACAAGAAGGATTTGAAAAGTATATAGAGTCACACAGTATTTAAAATTCTTTCATCATATTTTTAGATTAAATTACTTAAATTTATCAACTTTCGTAAGTGAATTATGTTATAATTTAAAACGAAGCTTAAAAGTGTTGTTTAGAAAACACATATTAGTAAAAAGTGCCATTTTGTTTCTCATTTTTAGTTGAAATATAATGATAAAAATTATAAAATTTTCTATGAGTTACAAATATGATGTGCATCATATTTTACTAAGTACGTAAATGTTACAGTTCATAAATTTATGCTAACCATGAAAATGGGATAGCAATTATTTTGAAAACTAGAGTTTATCGCCTACAGAGATTCAAAAACATGTAGTTTTAGACACGGTAACATTATATGTCATGTAAGCGACTTTAGAAGGTATGGTGTCAATGACAGACATATTGATTTAATTTAAGTTGTTTAAAGTAGGCATTAGTTGAGGATTTACAATAATTATCTGGACATAATATTTGTACCAGTATGGTGTTATAAATTAGAATATATGGCTCTTGAAAAACCTATTTCTAGAGCCATTTTCTAATTGAAAGTGAGGTGGACGAGTTGGAGCAGTTTTATCAATTAGGGTGGACACTTGATTCTGCAGGTGGTGCATCTGGCGAAGCATATATGGCTGAACAAGATGGACAAAAGTTGTTTTTAAAACGAAATTCAAATCCATTTATTGCGGCATTATCAGCAGAAGGTATTGTGCCCAAATTAGTATGGACGAAACGCATAGAAACAGGCGAGGTTGTTACAGCACAACATTGGAAAAATGGCCGTGAACTATCTTCAAATGAAATGAAGCAAACAAGAGTTGCACATTTATTAAAGAAGATACACAATTCTAGACCTTTATTAAGTATGTTAAAGCGTATGGAAATGGAACCCATTACTCCTGAGATTATGCTTAATAAAATTAATGCCTCTTTATCAAGAGAAGTTTTAACACATCATATTGTGAGAAAATCATTAACTTATTTGGAAGAACATATGCCGAGTTTAGATTCACGTTTTTTCACAGTTGTACATGGTGATGTGAATCATAATAATTGGTTATTATCTGATCGTGATGAACTATTTTTAGTCGATTGGGAAGGCGCAATGATTGCAGACCCAGCAATTGATATCGGAATGCTGCTTTACAACTATGTTCCACAACAACAATGGTCTGAATGGCTTGAAACATATGGTGTTCAAGAGAGCTTGAATTTAAATAAACGTATGAAATGGTATACGGTAATTCAATCTATAGGTCTTGTGCAATGGTATGAAGAGCAAAAAAGATATAAGGATATGAACACTTGGCTTAAATTCCTAAATGAAGTTATGAATAGTAACATGTTTATTTAAGAGGAGAATAAAATATGAGAGTTCGATACAAACCATGGGCTGAAGATTATTTAAAAGATCATCCTGAATTGGTTGACATGGACGGTCAACATGCAGGGAAAATGACTGAATGGTTTGATAAAACGCAACCGATACACATTGAAATTGGTTCGGGAATGGGGCAGTTTATTACAACATTAGCTGCTCAAAATCCTCATATTAACTATATTTCAATGGAACGTGAGAAAAGTATCGTTTATAAAGTATTGGATAAAGTTAAAGAGATGGGTTTAACAAATTTAAAGATTATTTGTAATGATGCCATTGAATTAAATGAATATTTTAAAGACGGCGAAGTTTCGCGTATTTATTTGAACTTTTCAGATCCATGGCCAAAAAATCGTCATGCAAAACGACGTTTAACGTATCATACGTTTTTAGCGTTGTATCAACAAATCTTAAATGATGAAGGAGATTTACATTTTAAAACTGATAACAGAGGACTATTTGCCTACAGTTTAGAAAGTATGTCTCAATTTGGAATGTATTTTACAAAAATAAATCTAAATTTACATCAAGAAGACGATGGCAGTAATATTTTAACAGAATATGAAAAGAAATTTTCGGATAAAGGGTCACGTATTTATCGTATGGAAGCGAAATTCCATTCACAAAAATAAAACACTTATGAGGATATGTACACATACAATCATAAGTGTTTTTTCGTACTATAATGGTTCTATAGAAAAATGGGTCTATAATAAATCGGACTGATGGAAAAAGTATTTACTTTTCATCTGTCCGATTTTTTGATGTTGAATATAAAAAAAGCGCAATTATCTCTATAATTAAAAGTGACTAAACAAATAACTAAAGGAGATAATGCGCCTGTGAACGATTATATACTAAATACCTTTGATTTAAAAGAATAAAGCTTGCATTTTACTTGGAAATTTTAATTATTAATTTAAAATTACAGTCCGATGGTTATGATGCATTTACATATAATATGATTGCATTAATCTTTATAAGTATTTGGAAGTGTATTAGTGTGGGGCGTTTCGTTTTTGTTCGCATTTATGAATAGTGATATGATGTAATAAACACATGCTAATTGTAATAACGAATACAGAAAGAATAGGTGATGTTATGAAAATCGGGGATATATCTATTCATTATCTAAATGGCGGCAATACAAAAATGGATGGCGGTGCAATGTTTGGTGTTGTTCCGAAGCCGTTGTGGTCAAAGCAATACAATGCAAATGAACGAAATCAAATCAATTTACCGACACATCCAATTTTGATTCAAACGGCTCAATATAATTTGATTATAGATGCGGGTATTGGTAATGGTAAATTATCTGAAAAGCAATTACGTAATTTTGGAGTAGATGAAGAAAGTCATATAATTGCTGATTTGGCAAATTATAATTTAACGCAAAAGGATATTGATTATGTGCTAATGACACATATGCATTTTGATCATGCAGCCGGTTTGACTGATCAAGCGGGACATGCAATTTTTGAAAATGCGATTCATGTTGTGCAACAAGATGAGTGGCATGAGTTTATTGCACCTAATATAAGAAGTAAATCAACTTACTGGGATAAGAATAAAGGCGATTATAGTAACAAGTTGATTTTATTAGAAAAACATTTTGAACCGGTTCCGGGTATCAAGATGCAACATAGTGGAGGTCATAGCTTTGGGCACACAATCATTACGATTGAAAGTCAAGGAGATAAAGCAGTTCATATGGGTGATATATTCCCGACTACTGCACATAAAAATCCTCTATGGGTAACGGCATATGATGATTATCCTATGCAATCGATTCGTGAAAAGGAACGCATGATACCATATTTTATCCAGCAACAATATTGGTTCTTGTTTTATCATGATGAAAACTATTTTGCTGTAAAATACAGCGATGATGGTGAAAACATAGATGCATATATTTTACGTGAAACATTAGTTGATAATAACTAAAATAAAGATGTATTACTAAACAAATTTTCAAGAATAAAAAATTGAGCCACATCCTATCTTACTAATTAGGGTGTGGCTCATTTTTAAGTTTTACGATCCAAATCAAATATGGATAAAATTCGTATTAACGCTCTACAATGTTAATGACTTCACCAGTATATGCATCTGCATAAAAATCATAATGAATATTTTGACCATTTTTAATAGTTGTAATTCCACCTTGATAAACTAAACGGTATTTATCAGTTTCAGGATGAACGAATGGTTCATAAACGATATATGAGCCTTTGACATTCATAAAATATGATTTTACTTCATTAAGTACTTTAACGGGATTATAGCGTTTACGATTAATAAATTGGATGATTGAAATGGTAGAAATAATTACAATGGCTACTGCAATTATTGTTGGAATTATATATTTCAGTTTAGTCATCATTTATGCTCCCTTGATTTCAAATTCATATCATTAGTTTACCATATTGAAGATGATATAATAACTTATAAGGAGTGAGAACTTTTATGAACATAAATAAAAAAGTAACATTACAACGAATTCAAACGTTAACTGAGCTTCATGGGGCACCAGGTTTTGAAGAAGAAGTAAAAAATTATATGACTCAGCAAATGGCGCCGTACGTAGATGAGTTTATTGAAAATCGTATGGGTGGTTTTTTTGGTGTGAAAAAATCTAAAAATCCAAATGCAAAACGTGTAATGATTGCAGCACATATGGATGAAATTGGATTTATGATTACAAACATCACTAAAAATGGAATGATTCAATTCACAAATTTAGGTGGTGTTGCAAATGATATTTGGCAAGGACAACGCTTAGTAATTAAAAATAGAAATGGCGATAAAATTATCGGTGTTGTTTCTAATATACCTAAACATTTTCGTACTGGTAGTGAAGGTGCACCGGAAATTAAAGATTTAACATTAGATATAGGTGCTCAAAATGAAGATGAAGTGCGTGAGCGCGGAATAGATATAGGAGATACAATTGTACCTCACACGCCATTCACACAGTTATCTGAACATCGTTATAGTGCTAAAGCATGGGATAATCGTTATGGTTGTGTCTTGGCAATTGAAATACTAGAATTATTAAAAGATATAGAATTAGATGTAGACTTGTATGTAGGCGCAAATGTTCAAGAAGAGGTTGGATTACGGGGTGCGAAAGCATCTGCAGAGATGATAGACCCAGACGTTGCATTTGTAGTCGATTGTTCACCTGCCAATGACGTTAAAGGTAATCAACCATTATCCGGTGAACTTGGTAAAGGTACGTTAATTCGCATAAAAGACGGTACAATGATTTTAAAGCCTGCATTTAGAGACTATTTATTAAAGTTAGTAGAAGCACATGACATTGAACATCAATACTATATGTCACCAGGTGGAACAGATGGTGGAGAAATTCATAAAGCTAATATTGGTATTCCGACTGCAGTTATTGGTGTATGTGCACGATATATTCATAGTACAGACTCAGTATTTGATATAAGAGACTATTTTGCAGCTAGATCTTTACTTTCAGAAGCCATTTGTAATTTAGATAATAATCAAATAGAAACATTACAATATAAATAATCGGGTAATAACAATTATTATCTCTAAATAGTTATATATAATCATTAATTAAGGAGACATAAAAATGAAACAACTTGAATCAGAACAACAATTTGAATCTTTAAAACAAGGTGCTACAGTATTTGAATTCACTGCAGGCTGGTGTCCAGATTGTAGAGTGATAGAACCAGATTTACCGGAATTAGAAGCGAGATATCCTATGTTTGACTTCGTATCAGTAGACCGTGATAAATTTATGGATATTTGTATTGAAAATGGTATTATGGGGATTCCAAGTTTTCTAGTATATAAAAATGGAGAACTGCTTGGAAGTTATATTGGAAAAGAACGAAAATCAATTGAACAGATAGATGCATTTTTAGCTCAATACGTGTAATTTAGACTAGAGAAAAACGGGGTAATACTCGTTTTTCTCTGTTACTATGTGTTGATTTATTGTAAACTATTATAAGGTGCGAAATTAGGAGTGTTACATATGAATACCTTTCAAATGAGAGATAAATTAAAGGAACGTTTAAGCCATTTAGACGTTGATTTTAAATTTAATCGTGAAGAAGAAACTTTGCGTATTTATCGAACAGATAATAACAAAGGTATCACGATTAAACTTAACGCTATAGTCGCAAAATATGAAGATAAAAAAGAAAAAATTGTAGATGAAATTGTTTATTACGTTGATGAAGCTATTGCACAAATGGCAGATAAAACCCTTGAGAGTATATCATCTAGTCAAATTATGCCTGTCATTAGAGCGACTAGCTTTGATAAAAAAACTAAACAAGGTGTTCCTTTTATCTATGATGAGCATACTGCAGAAACAGCAGTTTATTATGCAGTCGATTTAGGAAAATCATATCGTCTAATTGATGAAAGCGTGTTAGAGGATTTGAAGTTAACTGAACAACAAATAAGAGAAATGTCTCTGTTTAATGTTAGAAAATTGTCAAATTCATATACGACTGATGAAGTAAAAGGTAATATTTTTTATTTTATTAACTCAAATGACGGGTATGATGCAAGTAGGATACTAAATACTGCATTTTTAAATGAAATTGAGGCACAATGTCAAGGCGAAATGCTCGTAGCAGTGCCACACCAAGATGTGTTAATTATTGCAGATATACGCAATAAAACAGGATATGATGTGATGGCACATTTAACAATGGAATTTTTCACTAAAGGTCTAGTTCCAATTACATCATTATCCTTTGGATATAAACAGGGTCATCTTGAACCGATATTTATTTTAGGTAAAAACAATAAACAAAAAAGAGATCCAAACGTGATTCAGCGTTTAGAAGCAAATCGTCGTAAATTTAATAAAGATAAATAGAAATAATTGGATAAGGAGTTTTGTCATAATGAATTTATTTTACAATCCTAAATATGTAGGAGATGTCGCATTTTTACAAATTGAACCAGTTGAAGGTGAATTAAACTACAATAAAAAAGGTAACGTTGTTGAAATTACTAATGAAGGTAATGTTGTAGGTTATAATATTTTTGGAATTTCAAAAGATATAACAATTGAAGAAACAGGTCATATTAAATTAACTGATGAACTTGTAAATGGATTCCAAAAGCGTATTTCAGAAGCTGGTTTTGATTATAAATTAAATGCTGATCTATCACCGAAATTTGTAGTTGGCTACGTTGAAACTAAAGACAAACATCCTGATGCAGATAAATTAAGTGTACTAAATGTAAATGTTGGAAATGACACATTACAAATTGTATGTGGCGCGCCTAACGTTGAAGCTGGACAAAAAGTCGTTGTTGCTAAAGTAGGTGCAGTGATGCCTAGCGGTATGGTAATTAAAGATGCTGAATTACGTGGTGTTGCCTCAAGCGGTATGATTTGTTCAATGAAAGAATTGAATTTACCTAATGCACCTGAAGAAAAAGGTATTATGGTATTAAATGACATCTATGAAATTGGACAAGCATTTTTTGAATAATTAAGGAAGGTAGTGAAAATATGAGCTGGTTTGATAAATTATTCGGCGAAGATAATGATTCAAATGATGACTTGATTCATAGAAAGAAAAAAAGACGTCAAGAATCACAAAATATAGATAACGATCATGACTCATTACTGCCTCAAAATAATGATATTTATAGTCGTCCGAGGGGGAAATTCCGTTTTCCTATGAGCGTAGCTTATGAAAATGAAAATGTTGAACAATCTGCAGATACTATTTCAGATGAAAAAGAACAATACCATCGAGACTATCGCAAACAAAGCCACGATTCTCGTTCACAAAAACGACATCGCCGTAGAAGAAATCAAACAACTGAAGAACAAAATTATAGTGAACAACGTGGGAATTCTAAAATATCACATCAAAGTATAAAATATAAAGATCATTCACATTACCATACGAATAAGCCAGGTACATATGTTTCTGCAATTAATGGTATTGAGAAGGAAACGCACAAGTCAAAAGCACACAATATGTATTCTAATAATACAAATCATCGTGCTAAAGATTCAACTCCAGATTATCACAAAGAAAGTTTCAAGACTTCAGAGGTACCGTCAGCTATTTTTGGCACAATGAAACCTAAAAAGTTAGAAAATGGTCGTATCCCTGTAAGTAAACCTTCAGAAAAAGTTGAGTCAGATAAACAAAAATATGATAAATATGTAGCTAAGACGCAAACGTCTCAAAATAAACATTTAGAACAAGAGAAACAAAATGATAGTGTTGTCAAACAAGGAACTGCATCTAAATCATCAGATGAAAATGTATCATCAACAACAAAATCAACGCCTAATTATTCAAAAGTTGATAATACTATCAAAATTGAAAATATTTATGCTTCACAAATTGTTGAAGAAATTAGACGTGAACGAGAACGTAAAGTGCTTCAAAAGCGTCGATTTAAAAAAGCGTTGCAACAAAAGCGTGAAGAACATAAAAACGAAGAGCAAGATGCAATACAACGTGCAATTGATGAAATGTATGCTAAACAAGCGGAACGCTATGTTGGTGATAGTTCATTAAATGATGATAGTGACATAACAGATAATAGTACAGAGGCTAGTCAGCTTCATACAAATGGCATAGAGAATGAAGCTGTATCAAATGATGAAAATAAACAAGCGTCAATACAAAATGAAGACACTGATGACACTCATGTAGATGAAAGTCCATACAATTATGAGGAAGTTAGTTTGAATCAAGTATCGACAACACAACAATTGTCAGATGATGAAGTTACGGTTTCGGATGTAACGTCTCAACGTCAATCAGCACTACAACATAACGTTGAAGTAAATGATCAAGATGAACTAAAAAATCAATCAAGATTAATTGCTGATTCAGAAGAAGATGGAGCAACGAATAAAGAAGAATATTCAGGAAGTCAAATCGATGATGCAGAGTTTTATGAATTAAATGATACAGAAGTAGATGAGAATACTACTTCAAATAGCGAAGATAATACCAATAGAAACGCGTCTGAAATGCATGTAGACGCTCCTAAAACGCAAGAGCACGCAGTAACTGAATCTCAAGTTAATAATATCGATAAAACGGTTGATAATGAAATTGAATTAGCGCCGCGTCATAAAAAAGATGACCAAACAAACTTAAGTGTCAACTCATTGAAAACGAATGATGTGAATGATGGTCATGTTGTGGAAGATTCAAGCATGAATGAAATAGAAAAGCATAACGCAGAAATTACAGAAAATGTGCAAAACGAAGCAGCTGAAAGTGAACAAAATGTCGAAGAGAAAACTATTGAAAACGTAAATCCAAAGAAACAGACTGAAAAGGTTTCAACTTTAAGTAAAAGACCATTTAATGTTGTCATGACGCCATCTGATAAAAAGCGTATGATGGATCGTAAAAAGCATTCAAAAGTCAATGTGCCTGAATTAAAGCCTGTACAAAGTAAGCAAGCTGTGAGCGAAAGCAAGACTGCGAGTCAAGCCACACCATCATCAAGCACTGATTCACAAGAGTCAAACACAAATGCATATAAAACAAATAATATGACATCAAACAATGTTGAGAACAATCAACTTATTGGTCATGCAGAAACAGAAAATGATTATCAAAATGCACAACAATATTCAGAGCAGAAACCTTCTGCTGATTCAACTCAAACGGAAATATTTGAAGAAAGCCAAGATGATAATCAATTGGAAAATGAGCAAGTTGATCAATCAACTTCGTCTTCAGTTTCAGAAGTAAGCGACATAACTGAAGAAAGCGAAGAAACAACACATCCAAACAATACTAGTGGACAACAAGATAATGATGATCAACAAAAAGATTTAAAGCCTTCATTTTCAAATCAAAATGAAGATACAGCTAATGAAAATAGAACTCGGACGAATCAGCAAGATGTTGCAACAAATCAAGCTGTACAAACATCTAAGCCGATGATTCGTAAAGGCCCAAATATTAAATTGCCAAGTGTTTCATTACTAGAAGAACCACTAGTTATTGAGCCGGATGAGGACTGGATTACAGATAAAAAGAAAGAACTTAATGACGCATTATTTTACTTTAATGTACCTGCAGAAGTACAAGATGTAACTGAAGGTCCAAGTGTTACAAGATTTGAATTATCAGTTGAAAAAGGTGTTAAAGTTTCAAGAATTACGGCATTACAAGATGACATTAAAATGGCATTGGCAGCGAAAGATATTCGTATAGAAGCGCCAATTCCAGGAACTAGTCGTGTTGGTATTGAAGTTCCGAACCAAAATCCAACGACAGTCAACTTACGTTCTATTATTGAATCTCCAAGTTTTAAAAATGCTGAATCTAAATTAACAGTTGCGATGGGGTATAGAATTAATAATGAACCATTACTTATGGATATTGCTAAAACGCCACACGCACTAATTGCAGGTGCAACTGGATCAGGGAAATCAGTTTGTATCAATAGTATTTTGATGTCTTTACTATATAAAAATCATCCTGAGGAATTAAGATTATTACTTATTGATCCAAAAATGGTTGAATTAGCTCCTTATAATGGTTTGCCACATTTAGTTGCACCGGTAATTACAGATGTCAAAGCAGCTACACAGAGTTTAAAATGGGCCGTAGAAGAAATGGAAAGACGTTATAAGTTATTTGCACATTACCACGTACGTAATATAACAGCATTTAACAAAAAAGCACCATATGATGAAAGAATGCCAAAAATTGTCATAGTAATTGATGAGTTGGCTGATTTAATGATGATGGCTCCGCAAGAAGTTGAGCAGTCTATTGCTAGAATTGCTCAAAAAGCGAGAGCATGTGGTATTCATATGTTAGTAGCTACGCAAAGACCATCTGTCAATGTAATTACAGGTTTAATTAAAGCCAACATACCAACAAGAATTGCATTTATGGTATCATCAAGTGTAGATTCGAGAACGATATTAGACAGTGGTGGAGCAGAACGCTTGTTAGGATATGGCGATATGTTATATCTTGGTAGCGGTATGAATAAACCGATTAGAGTTCAAGGTACATTTGTTTCTGATGACGAAATTGATGATGTTGTTGATTTTATCAAACAACAAAGAGAACCGGACTATCTATTTGAAGAAAAAGAATTGTTGAAAAAAACACAAACACAATCACAAGATGAATTATTTGATGATGTTTGTGCATTTATGGTTAATGAAGGACATATTTCAACATCATTAATCCAAAGACATTTCCAAATTGGCTATAATAGAGCAGCAAGAATTATCGATCAATTAGAGCAACTCGGTTATGTTTCGAGTGCTAATGGTTCAAAACCAAGGGATGTTTATGTTACGGAAGCAGATTTAAATAAAGAATAATTATGAGTAAGGAGTTTTATATAATGACACACTATCATTTTGTCGGAATTAAAGGTTCTGGCATGAGTTCATTAGCACAAATCATGCATGATTTAGGACATGAAGTTCAAGGATCGGATATTGAGAACTACGTATTTACAGAAGTTGCTCTTAGAAATAAGGGGATAAAAATATTACCATTTGATGCTAATAACATAAAAGAAGATATGGTAGTTATACAAGGTAATGCATTCGCGAGTAGCCATGAAGAAATAGTACGTGCACATCAATTGAAATTAGATGTTGTAAGTTATAATGATTTTTTAGGACAGATTATTGATCAATATACTTCAGTAGCTGTAACTGGTGCACATGGTAAAACTTCTACAACAGGTTTATTATCACATGTTATGAATGGTGATAAAAAGACTTCATTTTTAATTGGTGATGGCACAGGTATGGGATTGCCTGAAAGTGATTATTTCGCTTTTGAGGCATGTGAATATAGACGTCACTTTTTAAGTTATAAACCTGATTACGCAATTATGACAAATATTGATTTCGATCATCCTGATTATTTCAAAGATATTAATGATGTTTTTGATGCATTCCAAGAAATGGCACATAATGTTAAAAAAGGTATTATTGCTTGGGGTGATGATGAACATCTACGTAAAATTGAAGCAGATGTTCCAATTTATTACTATGGATTTAAAGATTCGGATGACATTTATGCTCAAAATATTCAAATTACGGATAAAGGTACTGCTTTTGATGTGTATGTGGATGGTGAGTTTTATGATCACTTCCTGTCTCCACAATATGGTGACCATACAGTTTTAAATGCATTAGCTGTAATTGCGATTAGTTATTTAGAGAAGCTAGATGTTACAAATATTAAAGAAGCATTAGAAACGTTTGGTGGTGTTAAACGTCGTTTCAATGAAACTACAATTGCAAATCAAGTTATCGTAGATGATTATGCACACCATCCAAGAGAAATTAGTGCTACAATTGAAACAGCACGAAAAAAATATCCACATAAAGAAGTTGTTGCAGTATTTCAACCACACACTTTCTCTAGAACACAAGCATTTTTAAATGAATTTGCAGAAAGTTTAAGTAAAGCAGATCGTGTATTCTTATGTGAAATTTTTGGATCAATAAGAGAAAATACTGGCGCATTAACGATACAAGATTTAATTGATAAAATTGAAGGTGCATCGTTAATTAATGAAGATTCTATTAATGTATTAGAACAATTTGATAATGCTGTTGTTTTATTTATGGGTGCAGGTGATATTCAAAAATTACAAAATGCATATTTAGATAAATTAGGCATGAAAAATGCGTTTTAATATGTTTATAATAGAGTAGTATGGGTATTTATTATTAATGACATTATTACATGTTAATTAGGAGGCGTTTTTAATGGATTGGATTTTACCAATTGCTGGAATTATCGCTGCGATTGCATTCTTAATTTTATGTATCGGTATCGTAGCTGTATTAAATTCTGTTAAGAAAAACTTAGATTATGTTGCAAAAACACTTGATGGTGTAGAAGGTCAAGTTCAAGGTATTACTCGTGAAACAACAGATTTACTTCATAAAGTAAACCGTTTAACTGAGGATATCCAAGGTAAAGTAGATCGTTTAAACTCAGTTGTAGATGCTGTTAAAGGTATCGGTGACTCAGTACAAACGTTAAACAGCTCTGTAGATCGTGTAACAAATTCAATTACACATAATATTTCTCAAAATGAAGATAAAATCTCACAAGTTGTTCAATGGTCAAATGTTGCAATGGAAATTGCAGACAAATGGCAAAATAGACACTACCGTCGTGGAAGTGCAAATTACAAAGCTAATAATGTAGCAACTGATGCAAATCATAGCTATACTTCTCGAGTAGATAAATAATTAATAATTAAACAAATGCACTTAAATGAGGTTGTTACTTATTTAAGTGCATTTGTTATAGGAGGATATACAAATGACGCAACAACAAAATAATAAAAGAACATTAAAAAATAAACACACTTATCAAAATGAACCACTACCAAACCGTAAAGATTTTGTTGTTAGTTTTATAACTGGCGCGCTTGTTGGTTCAGCTTTAGGCCTGTATTTTAAAAATAAAGTTTATCAAAAAGCAGATGATTTAAAAGTCAAAGAACAAGAACTGTCGCAAAAGTTTGAAGAAAGAAAAACGCAACTTGAAGAAACGGTTGCCTTTACAAAAGAACGTGTTGAAGGATTTTTAAACAAATCTAAAAATGAGCAAGCGGCATTAAAAGCGCAACAAGCAGCGATAAAAGAAGAAGCAAGTGCAAATAATTTGAGTGATACATCACAAGAGGCACAAGAGATTCAAGAAGCGAAGAAAGAAGCACAAGCAGAAGCGGATAAAAGTGCGGCTGCATCAAATGAAGAGTCAAAGGCATCGGCATTAAAAGCACAACAAGCAGCAATAAAAGAAGAAGCAAGTGCAAATAATTTGAGTGACACGTCACAAGAGGCACAAGAGATCCAAGAAGCGAAGAAAGAAGCACAAGCAGAAACAGATAAAAGTGCAGCTGTATCAAAACCAGAATCACAAGCATCGGCATTGAAAGCACAACAAGCAGCGGTAAAAGAAGAAGCAAGTGCAAATAATTTAAGTGATACATCACAAGAGGCACAAGAGATTCAAGAAGCTAAAAAAGAAACACAAGCAGAAACAGATAAAAGTGCAGCTGTATCAAATGAAGAATCAAAAGCATCGACTTTAAACGTATCGAAAGAAGAGTCACAAGCTGAAAGATTAGCAAACGCTGCAAAACAGAAGCAAGCTAAATTAACACCAGGTTCAAAAGAGAGTCAATTAACTGAAGCGTTATTTGCAGAAAAAACAGTTGCTAAAAATGACTTGAAAGAAATTCCTCAATTAGTTACTAAAAAGAATGACGTATCAGAGACAGAGACAGTTAATACAGATAATAAAGACACTGTTAAACAAAAAGAAGCTAAATTTGAAAATGGTGTTATTACACGTAAAGCTGATGAAAAAACAACTAATAATACAGCTGTTGACAAGAAATCAGGTAAACAATCTAAAAAAACAACACCTTCAAATAAACGAAATGCATCAAAAGCATCTACAAATAAAACTTCAAGTCAGAAAAAGCAACATAATAAGAAAGCATCACAAGGTGCAAAGAAACAAAGTAGTTCAAGTAAGTCAACTCAAAAGAATAATCAAACTAGTAATAAGAATTCAAAAACAACAAATGCTAAATCATCAAATGCATCAAAAAAATCAAATGCAAAAGTTGAAAAAGCTAAAAGTAAAATAGAGAAACGTACATTCAATGACTAAGAATACTAAAATCGTTTAATTATCAATCATAGCAGTAAGCTATGTATTATATTTTTAAAAATTGAATTTCAAAATAAAAGGTAGGCATTCAGGTGCTTACCTTTTTTGATATCATCAGTTTATTTTGAAAGGCAACACGATCATTCCATGTATTTATGTTGTTTGTAACATCGTTAGATTATAATAGTGATATTGCACATTTTAAGCTGAAGATGGAAAAATATTCGATAATCAAATAAACAATGAATCCTAGAAGGTACAATGATGTTCACTAATTCAAATATAGCCGAATATATTGGTGAGTGATGTTCACTATAGATTTATATTAATATATAAAGGTTTTTAATTTTTATTAAGCGTTAGGTTGTAAGTATTAGATTTTTAGATTTATAATAGACATCAGAAACGAAAATTTTTCTTAAAAGCATAAATGTCTATTCAAAATAAGCTATAATGGTAACACAAATTAAATCAATCATCATTGGGTATTTAATATCAAAATAGAATAAAAATTTTCCAACAAAAGCCAAAAAAACATAAAATGGTAGTCTTGAATCATATAGTTAGAAAATTGATTATTTTCTGTCAATTTAGGGTTGAACTATACATATGATATTGTTAGAATATTTTTTAACATTATATTTTATTGCTTTAAAGTGGAATATACTTGAAATAATTAGTAGAGGTGAGTAAGGATGAGTAATAAATTAGAATCATACAGAAGTGAGATTGTATCACTTAATCATCAAATTTTAGATTTATTGTCTAAACGTGGCGAGTTAGCTCAAAAAATTGGTGAAGAAAAATTAAAACAAGGTACACGTATCTATGATCCACAACGCGAAAAAGAAATGCTTAACGACTTAATTGATAGCAACAAAGGACCATTTAACGATAATACAATTAAGCAATTATTTAAAGAAATTTTTAAAGCCTCTACAGATTTACAAAAATCTGAAAATGAAAAACACTTATACATATCTCGTAAGTTGAAACCTGAGGATACGATTGTAACATTTGATAATGGGGGTATTATTGGAGATGGCAACAAATCATTTGTATTTGGACCATGCTCAGTTGAATCATTTGAACAAGTAGAAGCGGTAGCTAAAAATTTACATGCTAAAGGTGAAAAGTTTATTCGTGGCGGTGCTTTTAAACCACGTACATCGCCTTATGACTTCCAAGGCCTAGGTGTTGAAGGACTTAAAATACTTAAACAGATTAAAGATAAATACGATTTAAATGTAGTTAGCGAAATCGTAAATCCTAACGATTTTGAAGTGGCTGATGAGTATTTAGACGTATTCCAAATTGGTGCACGTAATATGCAAAATTTTGAGTTATTAAAAGAAGCCGGGCGTACGAAAAAGCCTATTCTATTAAAACGTGGTTTATCTGCAACGATTGAAGAATTTGTGTATGCTGCAGAATACATTGCTTCTCAAGGTAACCAAAACATTATTTTATGTGAACGCGGAATCCGAACTTATGAAAAGGCGACACGTAACACTTTAGATATTTCAGCAGTACCAATTTTAAAACAAGGTACACACTTACCAGTCATGGTAGATGTTACGCATAGTACAGGTCGTAAAGATATCATGTTACCAACTGCGAAAGCAGCATTAGCAGTAGGTGCTGATGGAGTTATGGCTGAGGTGCATCCAGATCCATCTGTTGCACTTAGTGATGCGGGTCAACAAATGGATTTAGATGAATTCCAAGCATTTTATGATGAATTAAAGCCTTTAGCTGATTTATATAACGCTAAAAAGTTAAAATAATATTCCAAGGAAACTATAGACTACTTAACTAATATGTCATGTTGAAGTAGAATATTATCTTTGAATTGACAATTTTAAACTAGTAGCCATTCTAAGAGTATATTACTTTTAGAGTGGCTATTATTTTTTGTAAAGAAATAAAGGCTATACTACACTTAACGATTGTTATAATATTTCGACACTTGTCCAATTTCACAATTATTAAAGAATATGACTGATAGCAGTAATTAAAATTATAACTATGAATTATCTGTAAATATAATAGATTCACACATTTGTTACTGAAATGTGAACATTTTTCAACAAATGCAATTGATATTTGAAAAGGCTTTCTCAAAATATTACAATTAAAAATGAAAAAAAGTTTATATAAAATTAAAATATATCGTTCGTTATCATTTAGCGGTTGTTTTTATTTCAAGCTTTTCGCTAAATTTTTCCAAACAAAAATATGTTACTGTAAATTAAAATATGGTAAACTATGAAAATGAAATGAAAACATGTTATTATAATGAATAAAACGTTTACAAGGAGGAAATTATGACAGTTACTATATATGATGTAGCAAGAGAAGCGCGTGTCTCTATGGCCACAGTGTCGCGTGTTGTTAATGGGAACCAAAATGTTAAAGCAGAAACTAAAAATAAAGTTAACGAAGTCATTAAGCGTTTGAATTATCGTCCAAATGCTGTTGCTAGAGGTTTAGCTAGTAAAAAGACAACAACAGTAGGTGTGATCATTCCAGATATATCTAATATCTATTATTCACAACTTGCTCGTGGACTTGAAGATATTGCAACAATGTATAAATATCACTCAATTATTTCAAATTCAGATAACGATCCTGAAAAGGAAAAAGAAATTTTTAATAACTTATTAAGTAAACAAGTTGATGGTATTATTTTCCTTGGTGGTACAATTACTGAAGAAATGAAAGAATTGATAAATCAATCATCTGTACCTGTAGTAGTATCAGGAACAAATGGTAAGGATGCACATATAGCATCTGTTAATATTGATTTTACTGAAGCTGCGAAAGAAATTACGGGAGAATTAATTGAAAAAGGCGCTAAATCATTTGCTTTAGTAGGTGGAGAACATTCTAAAAAAGCTCAAGAAGATGTTTTAGCAGGTTTAACTGAAGTGTTAAATAAAAATGGCCTTCAATTAGGTGATACATTGAATTGTTCTGGTGCTGAAAGTTATAAAGAAGGCGTAAAAGCTTTTGCTAAAATGAAAGGTAATCTTCCAGATGCTATATTATGTATCAGTGACGAAGAAGCTATTGGTATCATGCATAGTGCAATGGATGCTGGTATTAAAGTTCCAGAGGAATTACAAATTATTAGTTTCAATAATACACGCTTAGTTGAGATGGTTAGACCACAACTTTCTAGTGTTATTCAACCATTATATGATATCGGTGCAGTAGGGATGCGCTTATTAACAAAATATATGAACGATGAAAAGATAGAAGAACCAAATGTAGTTTTACCACACAGAATTGAATACCGAGGAACTACAAAATAAATTCACAAAATTAGGCATTCATCTAACGACCCGACTTATACGGGTATTGGAAGAATGCCTTTTATTTATCTTTTAAAATCGTTGCAGATTAGGTGACTTATTGACGAGTAGATTCGTACCAACTCGCTATATGTAAAGCTAATTTTTTATTTTTTTCACTAATTTCTTTTGTGCGGGGGACATAGGTATAATCATTTAAACGATCTTCCCATCTTTTAGGTAATAATTCAGATGAATAATGTTTCCATTTATTAATCCATTCTAACGGTAAATAACCACTTTGAATTGGTTGATCAATTAAACTTAAGAATACATGACTCCATGCACGTGGTACGACTCTCCAAATATTGTAGCCTCCGCCACCAAACATAATTACCTTTCCATTCGTATAAGTATCAGCTAAATATTTTACAAAATATGGAATTTCATATAATGAATGTAACGTACAATTTAGATGAGTTAGTGGATCACGATAATGTATATCGACACCATTTACGCTTAGAATAATATCAGGTTTAAAACTCTTTACGACAGGCTCAACTGTTAATTTAAAACACTCCAAAAATGATGCATCTTCTGTATACGGTTCAAGTGGGACATTAATAGTGTGTCCATAGCCGATATCTTCACCGCGCTCAGTATAGTGACCAGAGCCTGGGAAAAGAAATTTTCCGGTTTCATGGATAGAATAAGTAGTAACATGGTTATCGGCATAGAAACTCCATTGTGTACCATCTCCATGATGTGCATCGGTATCTATGATTAAAACGCGTTGGTTGTATTCTTTAGCTAAGTATTGTGCGGTAATTGCAATATCATTGTATATACAAAAACCACTTGCTCGACCAGGTTGAGCGTGATGCAAACCTCCACCTAAGTGACAACCATTTAATACTTTGCCTGACATAATAAGATCTGCTAAAGTTAAAGCGCCTCCAACAATTGTGGCACTATGGCGGTGCATATGCTTAAATTGACCATTCTCTTCATCATTTAATCCATATTTCTTAGCCTCATCTTCACTGATAATGCCATGTGAAGCATGCTTAATAGCTTCGACGTAATCATATTTATGAATTAACATTAATTCGTCATCTGTTGCAATTCTAGGTTGTACTATTTGTTCTGGAGACAATAAATTTGCATTCAAAAGTAGCTCTGTTGTTAATTTTAAACGCATTTGATTGAAGGGATGTTGGTCATGAAATCGATATTGTAATAACTTATCTGAATAAACATATGCAGTTTTTGATAAATGTTGCATATAATCCCTCCGATATTCCAAAAATTAAAAGAAAAACCGATTCATATAACGAATATCATCAAACGCTTGTTGCTGTTCTAATGTAATATTTTTGCCAATTCTTGCCATTAAACAATTAGCTGGATGACTTGTTATTTCTGGATCATCTGTAGCGAATATTTCAAGTCCACCAGTTGCCATTAACCGCTGCATTAATTTTTTATAGTCAAATACATCTAACTTTGAATTTTTTAAATCCCAATGCCAGTAATACTCTGTAGTTATAACGATATAATCCTCGAATTCTGGTGCAGAAAGGCTAAGTTGTATCAGCTTTTCTGCAAGTTGTAATTGCCTAAAATTGATGCTGACTTCAATTGCCCCCAATTCGATTAAATATGGAAGGTTACCTGTAGACCAGCGCTCAATTTCATCAGGATAGTGGAAAGTGACATAACCCACAATGAGTTGATCTTGGCGAGCAACATAAATTCTACCTTCTGGTAATGTTGTAATTTCTAACAAAGCTTCATACTGATCTTCAGCATCTCTAAATGCGGTTAAATGCGCATCGAAAGTAAGCGCTTTCAAATCTTCGTGTGTTAAAGGACCTTCAATAACAAATTGCTTGTCATGAATGTAATAATCTTCGGATTGATACGTCTTTAAATGATTCATATTTTCAACTCCTCAATCGACGTCGTGATTGTATTAAATTCATTATATAGAAAATTTACAATAATTAATACTAGAAAAAGGATAAAAGTAAAAATTTTGAATAATTAGAAATGTTATGTATAATATTGAGAAAGAAAGCGTTTTCACATAACAAAGGGGGAGTTTCAAATGAAAGTCGAAGTATATAAAGGAGCGCAAGGCAAACATAATCTTAAAGATTATGAAGAAACATATAATACTTTTGATTGGAAAGACGTAGAACAAGCATTTTCTTGGAGTGTAACTGGAAAGATGAACATGGCATATGAATGTATAGATCGCCATGTAGATCAAGGATCAGGGGATAAAATAGCGTTAAATTACAAAGATGAGCATAGAAAAGAATCGTATACTTATAAAGATATGCAACGGTTATCTAATAAAGCAGCGAATGTTTTGTCTGAACATGCAGAAGTTGATAAAGGTGACAGAGTATTTATATTTATGTCGCGTACACCTGAACTATATTTTGCGTTGTTAGGTGTTTTAAAAATTGGTGCAATTGTTGGGCCGTTATTTGAAGCATTTATGGAAAAGGCAGTTGCGGATAGATTAGAGAACAGTGAAGCTAAAGTGTTAATTACTAATAAGGCATTGTTACCTCGAGTACCTGTAGATAAATTACCAAACTTGAAAAAAATTGTTGTCGTAGATGAGGATGTAGAAGACAATTACATAGACTTCATTAGTTTGATGGAAACTGCTAGCGATGAATTTGACATTGAATGGTTAAAGTCGGATGATGGTTTGATTTTACATTATACATCAGGTTCTACTGGGCAACCTAAAGGTGTATTGCATGTTCAACAAGCGATGTTAGTGCACTATATTTCTGGAAAATATGTATTAGATTTACAAGAAGATGATGTTTATTGGTGTACAGCAGATCCAGGTTGGGTTACAGGAACATCTTATGGTATTTTTGCACCATGGTTAAATGGCGCTACAAATTGTATAGCTGGTGGTCGCTTTTCACCAGAACAGTGGTATAGTATGATTGAAGATTTTAAAGTGACGATTTGGTATACGGCACCAACAGCTTTAAGAATGTTAATGAGTGCTGGTGACGATATTGTTGAGAAATATGACTTGTCATCGTTACGTTCGATTCTATCAGTAGGTGAGCCTTTAAATCCTGAAGTTATAAAATGGGCGAAAAAAGTATACGGTTTAACGGTGTTAGATACTTGGTGGATGACAGAAACAGGTGGACATATGATTGTTAACTATCCAACGATGGACGTTAAGCTTGGCTCAATGGGCAAACCATTACCTGGTATTCAAGCTGCAATTATCGATGATGCAGGTAATGAATTACCACCAAATCGAATGGGCAACCTTGCTATAAAAAAAGGCTGGCCATCAATGATGTATCGTATCTGGAAGAATCCAGAAAAATATAAGTCATATTTTATTGGAGACTGGTATGTATCTGGTGATTCGGCATATAAAGATGAAGATGGTTACTTCTGGTTCCAAGGACGTGTTGATGATGTAATTATGACAGCTGGTGAACGAGTTGGACCATTTGAGGTTGAGTCTAAATTGGTTGAACATGAAGCAGTTGCCGAAGCAGGAATTATTGGTAAACCTGATCCGGTTCGCGGTGAAATAATTAAGGCGTTTGTTGCACTGAGAAAAGGATATGAACCAACAGACGAATTAAAAGAAGAAATTCGTTTATTTGTTAAAGAAGGTTTGTCGGCGCATGCAGCACCACGTGAAATCGAATTTAAAGATAAATTACCTAAAACACGCTCAGGTAAAATTATGAGACGTGTATTAAAAGCTTGGGAATTAAATTTAGATGCAGGGGATTTAAGTACAATGGAATAATGACATGAATGTTATTGAAGATTTCTTTCGAAGATAAAAGGAGACAACATATTTCATGTTAATGTTTAAATATTAGTTTACTTTATGATAAGCAATATAAAGAGCTGTTAACTTGTGTCATATCATTTCGTAGAAAGCATTTGAAAATGATGACATAACAATAATGGTATATCTTTATATTGCTTTTTATTTTTAATATGACCTTTGAAAGATGACTATTTTAAATAATAGAAAAATATAGTTATCAATAGTATCAAGCGCTAAAAGTTGTATAATACAAAACTTTAATAAGTGAATTTATTGCAAAAATGAAAGCGCTAACCTGATTTAGTCGACAAGTTTTTAACAGTTCGTTATTATATGAATGTAAGTAAAAATTTCTTAGCTACAACTTACATATTTAAAATGCATAAATTAAACAAAAAGGGGCGAAAAAAGTTGACTCATTTATCAGATTTAGATATTGCGAATCAATCAACACTACAACCAATTAAGGATATTGCTGCATCGGTAGGCATTTCAGAGGATGCATTAGAACCTTATGGTCATTACAAAGCTAAAATCGACATTAATAAAATTACGCCAAGAGATAGCAAAGGGAAAGTTGTTTTAGTAACTGCGATGAGTCCAACACCAGCAGGTGAAGGTAAATCAACAGTTACTGTTGGTTTAGCTGACGCATTTCATGAGTTGAAGAAGAACGTTATGGTAGCGTTACGTGAACCTGCCTTAGGACCAACTTTCGGTATTAAAGGTGGCGCAACTGGTGGTGGTTATGCGCAAGTCTTACCTATGGAAGATATCAACTTACATTTTAATGGGGATTTCCATGCGATTACAACTGCTAATAATGCATTGTCTGCGTTTATAGATAATCATATTCACCAAGGTAATGAATTAGGAATCGATCAAAGACGTATTGAATGGAAACGTGTATTAGATATGAATGATCGTGCACTTAGACATGTAAACGTTGGATTAGGTGGACCTACAAATGGTGTACCACGTGAAGATGGCTTTAATATTACAGTAGCGTCTGAAATTATGGCGATTTTATGTTTAAGTAGAAGTATTAAAGACTTAAAAGATAAAATTAGTCGTATTACTATTGGTTACACTAGAGATCGCAAGCCAGTTACAGTTGCAGATTTAAAAGTGCAAGGTGCACTTGCAATGATTTTAAAAGATGCAATTAAACCAAACTTAGTACAATCAATTGAAGGGACACCAGCATTAGTTCATGGTGGACCATTTGCGAATATCGCACACGGTTGTAACTCAATTTTAGCAACTGAAACAGCACGTGATTTAGCTGATATCGTTGTAACGGAAGCTGGATTTGGTTCAGACTTAGGCGCTGAAAAATTCATGGACATTAAGGCGCGTGAAGCTGGATTCGACCCAGCAGCAGTTGTAGTTGTAGCAACGATTCGTGCATTAAAAATGCATGGTGGTGTAGCAAAAGATAATTTAAAAGAAGAAAATGTAGAAGCAGTAAAAGCAGGAATTGTTAATTTAGAGCGTCATGTTAATAATATTAAAAAATTCGGTGTAGAACCGGTTGTTGCAATTAATGCATTTATACATGATACCGATGCAGAAGTAGAATATGTAAAATCTTGGGCTAAAGAAAATAACGTACGAATTGCCTTAACTGAAGTTTGGGAAAAAGGTGGTAAAGGTGGCGTTGACTTAGCAAATGAAGTATTAGAAGTCATTGATCAACCTAATTCATTTAAACCTTTATATGAATTAGAATTACCATTAGAGCAAAAGATTGAAAAGATTGTGACTGAAATCTATGGCGGTTCAAAAGTAACGTTTAGCAGTAAAGCGCAAAAACAATTAAAACAATTTAAAGAAAATGGTTGGGATAATTACCCAGTATGTATGGCGAAAACACAATATTCATTCTCAGATGACCAAACGTTGTTAGGTGCACCATCAGGATTTGAAATTACAATTCGTGAATTAGAAGCGAAAACAGGTGCAGGATTTATCGTAGCATTGACAGGTGCAATTATGACTATGCCTGGTTTACCTAAAAAACCAGCAGCATTAAACATGGATGTTACTGATGATGGTCATGCAATTGGGTTATTCTAATACATCATGTCAATTGTTTAATAAAGATAAGTAAATAGTTTAATAGACCGGACTGTTGGAGATGCATTATTTCAGCAGTTCGGTTTTTTGCTGTGCTAAAAATAGATTCAATTTGGCGAATCTAACGGCAATGTTTGAAGGTGGTTAATTAATGTATTCGAAGATAAAAAGTGGGCTTGAAGAATAGGAAAGCGATGCAATGAATATTCATATTAAAAATTTTTAATAAAATAGGTTGCAATATTTAATTGGGATGCGCTACAATTACACTAATAATTGATATTGATAATTATTATCAATTAAATACCATCTTATAGGAGTTGTTAACAACATGAACAAACATCAACCAAAATTAAGGTCTTTCTATTCTATTAGAAAATCAACTCTAGGCGTTGCATCGGTCATTGTCAGTACACTATTTTTAATTACTTCTCAACATCAAGCACAAGCAGCAGAAAATACAAATACTTCAGATAAAATCTCGGAAAATCAAAATAATAATGCAACTACGACTCAGCCACCAAAGGATACAAATCAAACACAACCTGCTACGCAACCAGCAAACACTGCGAAAAACTATCCTGCAGCGGATGAATCACTTAAAGATGCAATTAAAAATCCTGCAGTAGAAAATAAAGAACATGACATAGGTCCAAGAGAACAAGTTAATTTTCAATTATTAGATAAAAACAATGAAACGCAGTACTATCACTTTTTCAGTATCAAAGATCCAGCAGATATATATTACACTAAAAAGAAAGCAGAGGTTGAATTAGATATAAACACTGCTTCAACATGGAAAAAGTTTGAAGTATATGAAAACAATCAAAAATTGCCAGTGAGACTTGTATCGTATAGTCCTGTTCCAGAAGACCATGCCTATATTCGATTCCCTGTTTCAGATGGTACGCAAGAGCTGAAAATTGTTTCTTCGACTCAAATTGATGATGGAGCTGAAACAAATTATGATTATACTAAATTAGTATTTGCTAAACCTATATATAACGATCCTTCACTCGTAAAATCAGATACAAATGATGCGTAGCAACGAATGATCAATCAAGTTCAGATGCAAGTAATCAAACAAATACGAATACATCTAATCAAAATACATCAACGACCAACAATGCTAATAATCAACCGCAGGCAACGACCGATATGAGTCAACCTGCACAACCAAAATCGTCAGCGAATGCAGATCAAGCGTCAAGCCAACCAGCTCATGAAACAAATTCTAATGGTAATACTAACGATAAAACGAATGAGTCAAGTAATCAGTCGGATGTTAATCAACAGTATCCACCAGCAGATGAATCGCTACAAGATGCAATTAAAAACCCGGCTATCATCGATAAAGAACATACAGCTGATAATTGGCGACCAATTGATTTTCAAATGAAAAATGATAAAGGTGAAAGACAGTTCTATCATTATGCTAGTACTGTTGAACCAGCAACTGTCATTTTTACAAAAACAGGACCAATAATTGAATTAGGTTTAAAGACAGCTTCAACATGGAAGAAATTTGAAGTTTATGAAAGTGACAAAAAGTTACCAGTCGAATTAGTATCATATGATTCTGATAAAGATTATGCCTATATTCGTTTCCCAGTATCTAATGGTACGAGAGAAGTTAAAATTGTGTCATCTATTGAATATGGTGAGAACATCCATGAAGACTATGATTATACGCTAATGGTCTTTGCACAGCCTATTACTAATAACCCAGACGACTATGTGGATGAGGAAACATACAATTTACAAAAATTATTAGCTCCGTATCACAAAGCTAAAACGTTAGAAAGACAAGTTTATGAATTAGAAAAATTACAAGAGAAATTGCCAGAAAAATATAAGGCAGAATATAAAAAGAAATTAGACCAAACGAGAGTTGAGTTAGCCGATCAAGTTAAGTCTGCAGTGACAGAATTTGAAAATGTTACACCTACAAATGATCAATTAACAGATGTACAAGAGGCTCATTTTGTTGTTTTTGAAAGTGAAGAAAATAGTGAGTCAGTCATGGATGGATTTGTTGAACATCCATTCTATACAGCAACTTTCAATGGTCAAAAATATGTAGTGATGAAAACAAAGGATGACAGTTACTGGAAAGATTTAATTGTAGAAGGTAAACGTGTCACAACTGTTTCTAAAGATACTAAAAATAATTCTAGAACGTTGATTTTCCCATATATACCTGACAAAGCAGTTTACAATGCGATTGTTAAAGTAGTTGTGGCAAACATTGGTTATGAAGGTCAATATCATGTCAGAATTATAAATCAGGATATCAAGACAAAAGATGATGACACATCACAAAATAACACGAGTGAACCGCTAAATGTACAAACAGGACAAGAAGATAATGTTACTGCAACGGATACAGCTACAAATAACAGTATTGAAACAACTCCAAGTGAGGCAACTGATAAAGTAGATTTGATAGAACCAGAGTCTGACATGGTTAAAGATACTGATAGTAGTGTTGATAAAGATGCGCATCATGATGTTGATCATTTATCCGATATGTCGGGTAACACTCACTTCGATAAGTATGATTTAAAAGAAATGGATACTCAAATTGCTAAAGACACTGATAAGGGTGTTGATAATAGCGTTGGTATGTCATCTAATGTCGATACTGATAAAGACTCTAATAAAAATAAAGACAAAGTCATACAGCTTGCTCATATTGCCGATAAAAATAAAGTTAATAATACTGGAACTGAAACAAACATTGATACAATGAAATATCATCCTATCAGTACTATCAAAGTTACTGACAAAAAAACAACTGAACATCTGCCGAGTGATATTCATAAAACTGTAGACAAAACAGTGAAAACAAAAGAAAAGGCCGGTACACCATCGAAAGAAAACAAACTTAGTCAATCTAAAATGCTACCAAAAACTGGAGAAACAACTTCAAGCCAATCATGGTGGGGCTTATATGCGTTACTAGGTATGTTAGCTTTATTCATTCCTAAATTCAGAAAAGAATCTAAATAATTAACTGGATATAGCATATGTATGATTAACTTTGTAGACAATGTGAAAGCAATTAAATTATAAACTATTGATTGGTTTAATGGCTTTCCTTTAGAGTATTTAAAATAAAGAACAGCAGTGAGAAATTTTCTAATTGAAAATAATCTTACTGCTGTTTTTAATATCTGGATGCATTGTTGTGGTTACTTTAAAAAGTGAACATCAATTAACGCTTTTTTCGATTTAACAAATGTGATTTAATATCATATTTTAATGCGTCGTTGTATTCTTTTTCAGTGATTTGATCTTCGATTAACATACGCTTTAATACATAATGTTGTCTTTGAATACTATATTTCAAATCTTTATCTGATTTTAACGTTCCATCTTTTTCGTAGGGTGTATAGCCATATGGGCTTTGCAACAAACCGATAAGGTATGCAGATTGTGCAATTGATAAATCTTTTGGTGGAATACCAAATAAACTATATGAAGCGGATGCAATTCCGGAAATATTAGCGCCATTATAATCTCTACCGAAGGGAACTATATTTAAATATGTATATATAATTTCATCTTTTGAGAGTAGGTGTTCTAATCTAATTGCTAGGCGAAGTTCATTTGCTTTTCTACTATATGTTTTTTCGTTGGTAAGAACTTGATTTTTAACAAGTTGTTGTGTAATTGTGCTACCACCTGAACTTTGATTAGTATTAAAAATATCTTGTATCATTGCTCTTAAAATCGCCTTTGGTAAGATGCCATCATGTTTATAAAATAAAGTGTCTTCAGATGACGTTAATGCTTTAATGACATTTGGGCTTGATGTTTTAGGGCCTATAATGAGTGAGTTTTGAGAATGGTTATACTCATATAACAAATTTTTGTTATTATGATCTAATAATTCATCGCCAGGTATTTGTCGAACTTTTTTTATTAAAGCATCATCTGATAATGAGTCGGACGTTTTAGTTAAATGATGAAAATATAAAGACATCGCAATCACAGCGATAGCAACGATGGCAATGAAAATCATAAATATAAAAACAATGACATGTTTGATAGCTTTATATATCTTTTCAAAATGATATATACGATGATTCAATTGATGATTGTTGTCTTGATTCGTCATCTTTAACCTCCTAAATTACGTATAGTATACCATATTTAAGCAATTTGACTTTTATTTTAACGTTAATTATAATTAGGGAAAATGCATAAAGAATAGGATAAAAGGACAAGTAATATTATTTGAAATCATCAGAGAGCTAGTGGTCGCTGTGAACTAGTGTTTTTAATAGTATGAATACACCTTTATAACTAACATGTCCTACGTTTATTAATGAACGTATCATTAATAGAGTGAACATTATCTTATGATTATGTTTAAGTTTGGTGGTAACGTGCAATCGCGCCCTTACATATTTGTTGTAAGGGTTTTTTTACGTTCAAAAAGCTTTAAAGTATTTTAACAAGTATTCAATAAATAATTATAAATAGGAGGAAATAATAATGACGAATGTATTAATTGAAGATTTAAAATGGAGAGGTCTTATTTATCAACAAACTGATGAACAAGGTATTGAAGATTTATTAAATAAAGAACAAGTGACGTTATACTGCGGTGCTGATCCAACGGCAGATAGCTTACACATTGGTCACTTACTACCATTCTTAACATTAAGACGTTTTCAAGAACATGGACATCGTCCTATCGTTTTAATTGGCGGTGGTACAGGTATGATTGGTGATCCATCAGGTAAATCAGAAGAACGTGTGCTACAAACAGAAGAACAAGTAGATAAAAATATCGAAGGTATTAGTAAGCAAATGCACAATATTTTTGAATTTGGAACAGACCATGGTGCAGTGCTTGTTAATAATAGAGACTGGTTAGGACAAATTTCATTAATTAGCTTTTTACGTGACTATGGTAAACACGTCGGCGTTAATTACATGTTAGGTAAAGATTCAATCCAAAGTCGTTTAGAACATGGTATTTCATATACAGAATTCACATACACGATTTTACAAGCTATTGATTTCGGTCATTTGAATAGAGAATTGAATTGTAAGATTCAAGTAGGTGGATCAGATCAATGGGGTAATATCACGAGTGGTATTGAATTAATGCGTCGTATGTATGGTCAAACAGACGCATACGGTTTAACTATTCCGCTTGTAACTAAATCAGATGGTAAGAAATTTGGTAAATCTGAGTCAGGTGCTGTTTGGTTAGATGCTGAAAAAACAAGTCCTTATGAATTTTATCAATTCTGGATTAATCAATCAGACGAAGATGTAATTAAATTCTTAAAATACTTTACTTTCTTAGGAAAAGAAGAAATTGATCGCTTAGAACAATCTAAAAATGAAGCACCGCATTTACGTGAAGCTCAAAAAACATTAGCTGAAGAAGTAACTAAATTTATTCATGGTGAAGATGCATTAAATGATGCTATCCGTATTTCACAAGCATTATTTAGTGGTGATTTAAAATCATTATCAGCGAAAGAATTAAAAGATGGATTTAAAGATGTGCCTCAAGTGACATTATCAAATAACACAACAAATATCGTTGAAGTCCTTATTGAAACAGGCATTTCTCCTTCTAAACGACAAGCACGTGAAGATGTTAACAATGGTGCGATTTATATTAATGGTGAGAGACAACAAGATGTTAGTTATGCTTTAGCACCAGAAGATAAAATTGATGGCGAATTTACGATTATTCGTCGCGGTAAGAAAAAATACTTCATGGTTAACTATCAATAAATATAATTGCATAGCTAAATAAATTAGAGCCTACTCATTACATTCTTAGGAATGAATATGAGTAGGCTCTTAATGTACTTTTCTGTCTGTAAATTATCTAAAGAAATCTCTATCGCCTTGGCCAGGTGATTGACGCTCTGATCGGCTTTGACGTTTTGGTTGTTCTTTTTGTTGTTTTAATTTCACTTTAACTTCTTTAGTTTTACCATCACGGATAACGGTAACAGTGACTGATTCACCAGGCTTTTTATTTTCATACAAATAGCTTCTTAAATCAACATCATCTTTAATTTTCTTGCCATCAATTTCTGTAATAATATCACCTTTTTTAAGATCAATATCACTATCAGCTTTTGCGACATAAATACCGTCTTCGCTATCAGTATGAAGTTGCTCGCGCTCTTCTTCAGGAATATCTTTCAAATTAATTAAACCAATACCAATCGAAGGGCGGTCAATTTTACCATGTTTTACAAGTTGTTCAATTGTTACTTTAACTTCATTACTTGGAATGGCAAACCCAATACCTTCAACTTGTGTCGCAGCAATTTTCATTGAGTTAATACCAACTAAATTACCATTAATATCTACTAATGCGCCACCTGAGTTACCTGGGTTAATAGCAGCATCTGTTTGAAGAACGCTGACTTTTGTATTGCCACCAGTTGTCTCAGCGTCAATAGTACGTTCACTTGCTGAAATGATACCTGATGTTACAGAGTTAGCAAATTGTAATCCTAATGGGTTACCCATTGCGAATACGCTATCACCAGTTTGTACTTTTGAAGAGTTGGCGAATTGAATCGCTTTAATACCTTTAGTATTTTCAATTTTAAGTACAGCAATATCAGTTACTGCATCCTTACCAACTAATTTCGCTTTAACTTGTTTTTTATTATGTAATTGGACTCTAATTTCATTTGCGCCATCAATAACATGATTGTTTGTAACGATATAAGCTGAATTGTTGTTTATTTGATAGATGACACCTGAACCTACTCCGGCTTCAGATGGTTTAGATGATTTGCCTTTTAATAAGTCGTCTACACTTGATGCTTTTTGCATGTTAATAACTCCAACAATTGTAGGGGAGACAGATTTTATCATTTCATGAACGGTACCGAATTTCTTGCTTTGACCGTCTAATTGATTGCCACCTTTATTATTTGTTGTCTGGACAGTTGAACCATCTTTATTTAAAATTGTACTATTTAATACTTTGCCTATACCAAGTACTAGAAGTGCACCAATGATTCCAGCAATCAATGCAACGATGACTGTTTTAAACCATGGAAATTTAGGCCTTCTGTATCTAGGTGTTTGGCTATGGTTTGTTGTAGAATGATCTGTATGATTAAAATCTGACATACTTAACCTCCATTATATGATTTATATATGCTTTAATTATGTCTTTTTTTTATAATTATTGCTAGTAATACACTATACAACTTTAGATGTATTTTCAGACTATCTTGTTCTAGTAAAAATATAGTGATAAAATCTAGTTGTTATAAACAAATAAGTTAAGTAGGTGGCACAATGTATTCAGTGATTAGTAAGATTTTGAATTTCATTTTAGTTAAAATGTCAAAATCATTATACGTAATCGGTAAAGATAATATTCCTAAGGATAGTAAATATGTCGTAACTTGTACGCATGAAAGTTATAACGAAGTCATTATGCTAGGTATGGCATTATATCCTAATCAAATTCATTATATGGCTAAAAAAGAATTATTCAAAAATAAATGGATTGGTAAATTTTTAACGTCTTTAAATGCATTTCCTGTAGATCGTGAAAATCCAGGACCTAGTACTTTAAAACGCCCAATCAATTTGTTGAAAGATAATAAGACAGTTGGTATCTTCCCAACAGGTTCTCGCACATCGCAAGAAGGTGCACCTTTGAAACGTGGTGCTTCAACAATTGCAATGTTAAGTAAGTCACCAATATTACCTGTTGCTTATGTTGGTCCTACTAAGATTCATGGTCTTTTAACAGGACAAGCATACATAAATATTGGTAAACCAATCGATATTAACGATTTACCTAAAGATTTAAAACGAAACGAGCGTATCGATTATATTACAAAAGAGATTGAAACACGAACAGCAAAGTTACAACAAGAATTGCATGAAATTGTAAAAAGTTTATAAAATAACTTGAGGTAGAAATATAGCTGGTTAGTAAGCCTAGGTGACTATAACGGAGTATCGAAGTAGTTATTCTAGTTACATTAGTAATCTTTATATTTCTACCTTATTTTAAGAAGGATGACATTCAATGTATAAATTTTTCCAAAATTTAGGGCGTTCGTTAATGTTACCAGTTGCCATTTTACCGGCTGCAGCAATTATTGCCGGAATTGGTAATACGTTAAATGCACTTCATGCGGCGCCGAAAATCGCAATGTTCTTTACTACGGTAGGTACTACGATTTTAGAGCAATTAGGTATTTTATTTGCAATTGGTGTAGCTATAGGAATGGCAAAGAAAAATGATGGTGCAGTCGCGCTTGCAGCTGCGTTAGGATATTTTTTAGTTACAGTTGTATTATCACCAATGAAATTAGCGCCTTTATTAGGAATGAAAGCTTCTGAAATAAATTCAGCTTTTGAAAAGATGAATAATGGCAATGTCTTTGTAGGTATTGTAATAGGTTTAATAGCAGCTTATGCATACAATAAGTTTAGTGAAACAGAATTACCATTAGCATTATCATTTTTTAGTGGTAAACGTTTAGTTCCAATTATGACTGCATTTTACTGTACATTTTTAGTTGTCATATTGTTATTTTTATGGCCACTACTTTATTCATGGATTGTAAAATTTGGTGAATCTATAGTTGGTTTAGGATCATTTGGTGCTTTCGTATATGGTGTTGCCAACAGATTATTAATTCCTACAGGATTACATCATGCACTGAATAGTGTGTTCTGGTTTGATACGATTGGTATTAATGATATTGGTAAATTCCAAAGTGGCAAAGATGCTATAAAAGGTATTACAGGACGCTATCAAGCGGGATTCTTCCCAATCATGATGTTCGGTATTCCAGCGGCTGCGTTAGCAATGTATCATACAGCTAAAACTACTCAGAAAAAACAAGTTTACGGTTGGTTCCTAGCGAGTTCAGTTGCAGCATTTTTCGTTGGTGTTACAGAGCCGATTGAGTTTGCATTTATGTTTGTTGCGCCAATCTTATATGTTGTTCATGCGTTATTAACAGGATTATCTTTATTTATCGCAGCTACATTCCATTGGACAGCTGGATTTTCATTTAGTGCAGGTTTGATAGATTATGTGTTATCACTAATTAATCCGGTATCAAATCATCCATTGATGTTGCTTGTTCAAGGTGTTGTATTCTTCATCTTATACTATGTGATTTTCCGTGTAGTAATCCAAGTATTTAACTTAAATACGATTGGTAGAGGTGAAAATGAATTAGTTGATCCAACAGTTGTAAAAGATAATATTGCTCCTGGTGAAAATGATATTAAACAAAGTAAATATCATAATCATGCTATACAAATATTAGAAGGTTTAGGTGGTCAAGAGAATATTGTTAATTTAACCAATTGTGCAACAAGGTTGCGTCTAGAGTTAAAAGACACATCTATTATTGATCAACAGAAGATTAAAAACGCCGGTGCAGTTGGTGTTACTGTTAATGGCAAACATTCAACTCAAGTTATTGTCGGTACACACGTACAGCAGGTTGCTGATGAAATTGAAAAACATTTATAAAATTTAATCAACTAAAGCGCAAATCTAACTTCAATAGGGTTTGCGCTTTTTTTAGTCAAATAGTAGAATGATTTATATCTGAATTTTCAGAAATGGAGTGGGGATTGTGAAGAAAATTTTATTTGATGTTGATGGCGTTTTTTTAAGTGAAGAACGTTGTTTCGATGTCTCTGCATTAACGGTATATGAATTATTAATGGATAAGTGTTATTTAGGTCTTCATTCACATATAGATTGGGAAACTTTGACTGATAACGATATACAAGACATTAGGAATCGAATTTTTCAAAAAGATAAGATTTTAAACAAATTAAAATCGCTAGGGCTGAATTCAAATTGGGATATGTTATTTATCGTTTTTAGTATTCATTTAATTGATATTTTGAAAAAGTTATCACATGATGAAATTGAGGCATTCATGTATCAAGATAAGCCTGTCGAATTGAAGTTGCAAAATATAAGCACAAACTTAGCAGACCGTTTTAATTTAAATGAACAACTACCTTTACAATTTTTGGATAATGTAAAAGTTGGTAAAAATAATATTTATGCTGCTTTGGAAGAGTTTGCAATAACAGAGTTACATGTTTCGGATGCTACTTTATTTAGTTTGAAGGGTGCATTATGGACGTTAGCGCAAGAAGTTTATCAAGAATGGTATCTAGGATCGAAGTTGTATGAAGAGGTTGAAAAGAAAATAGCACGAACTACTTTTAAGACAGGTTATATTTATCAAGAAATTATTTTGAGACCGGTAGATGAAGTTAAGGTACTTCTGAATGATTTAAAAGGTGCTGGTTTCGAATTAGGTATTGCAACAGGTCGTCCTTATACTGAGACTGTTGTGCCATTTGAAAATTTAGGATTGTTACCATATTTTGAAGCTGATTTTATTGCAACAGCAAGTGATGTTTTAGAAGCAGAGAATATGTATCCGCAAGCACGACCATTAGGAAAACCGAATCCTTTTAGTTATATCGCAGCTTTATATGGTAATAATCGCGATAAATATGAATCTTATATCAATAAGCAAGATAACATTGTAAATAAAGATGATGTATTTATAGTAGGCGATTCGTTAGCTGACTTATTAAGTGCTCAAAAAATAGGTGCAACGTTTATTGGAACATTAACAGGTTTAAAAGGTAAGGATGCTGCAAGTGAGTTAGAAGCGCATCATGCCGACTATGTTATTAATCATTTAGGTGAACTTAGAGGTGTACTAGATAATTTGTAATTTGATTGTTGTTTGACAGCATAACTTGAAGTGAAAGATTGAAACAAAGGTTTCATATTGAGGTACAATGAAATTAATAATGAAAAAATGCCAAGAAGCAATGGAAGTAATCCAATGTCTTCTTGGCATTTTGAATTTACATAAATTGTTTATGACTGTACCGTCAATTCAGTTGTGAAAATTTGATTGTATTCACCAACTTGTTTAAGTTCATCAATTATATTGTTTGAAACAGGTTGATCAACGGATAAAATCATTAGTGCATCTCCGCCCGCTTCAGTTCTACCTAAAGTCATAGATGCAATGTTGATATTGTATTTACCTAACAATGCGCCAGTTTTACCTACCATACCTGGAGTATCATTATGATATGACACAATTTGATATTGATTTGGCTTTAAGTCTACAGAAAAATTATTAATTCTAACAATTCTTGGACCGAAACCTGTAAAGACAGAAGCGCCAACTTTAACGGAATCGCTATCGTTTGATAGTTCTACCTCTAAGTAGTTACTAAAACCTGTCTCTGCTTTATTATTTTCAATATTTAATGTCACTTGTTGTTGATTTAACAGCATTAGAGCATTGATAATATTGACTTCAGGACCAAGATCATCTTTTAAAATATGAGTAATAATTGTACGTGTTAATAAACTACTATCAATAGAGGCTAAGTCGCCACCGTACGTAATTTTAATAGAGCTTGGTGCATTGTACATTAATTGAATAGCTAATTCACCAACTGTTTGGCTTAAATTGATGAATGATTTTACAGTATCATCTATATTGCTTAAGTCCATTTTAGGTGCATTCACTGCATGCGTTACAGTACCATCAATTAAAATTTCGATGATTTCATTTGAAACAGAAATTGCCACTTTTTCTTGAGCTTCGACTGTTGAAGCACCCAAATGAGGTGTAACAATAATTTTATCATGTGCAACAAGAGGCGAATCAGTTGCAGGTTCATGTTCAAACACATCGATAGCTGCCCGACTAATTTGTCCTTCGTCTAATGCTTTTATTAACGCCTTTTCATCAATAATACCACCACGTGCCACATTGATTATTTGCAAACTAGGTTTTGCTTTGGCAAAAAAGTCAGCATTAATTAAGCCTTTTGTTTTAGGTGTTAGTGGTGTATGCAATGTAACGAAATCAGAATGTTGGGCAATCTCATCAACTGTTGCCTTCGTAATGCTTAAAGATTTTGCTTTTTCATCCGTTAAGTAAGGGTCAAAAGCTAGTATTTTCATTCCGAAACTTTGCGCACGTTTAGCAACACCTAAACCAATTCTACCAGCACCAATGACACCTAATGTTTTATGATAAAGCTCAGTACCTTTAAATGCATTTCGATTCCATTCTTTATTTGTAAGTGATTGGTGTGCTTGCGGAATATTTCGAGCCATTGATAATAACATTGCTAGTGAATGTTCAGTAGCTGAAATCGTATTACCATCTGGGGCATTAATAACTAAAATACCTTTTAATGTTGCAGCATCAATATTAATATTATCTACACCAACACCGGCACGTGCGATTACTTTTAAAGAATCAGCAGCATTTATGATATTTTCAGTAACCGTAGTTTGACTACGAACGATTAAAGCATGGTATGAAGGTATAATTTTGATTAATGCTTCTTCGGACAAGCCAGTTTGAATATCTACATTGAATTGTTCGTGATCTAATAATGCTTTGATACCATCTTTTGATATGGGATCTGCAACGAGTACATTAAATTGCTTCATGAATAACCTCCATATATTTTGATATACCTTTACCGATATAGTTAACTTTACGGTGTTCAGTTAAAATAATTTCTAAAGCAGATACTACCGATAAAATATCGAAAGGACTAATTTTCCCCATATGACCAATTCTTAAAATTTGACCTTTAAGATGGCCTTGACCACCAGCTATTGTTATTTTAAAGCGATTTTTAAGTTCATCTTTGATTATTTTCACTTCATCATTTGTGTTAGGTTTGAATGCCGTAACCGTTGGAGATGCATCTTTATCATTGACTAATAAAGTTAAATCTAATGCTTTTAAGGCGCTTCTTAATGCATTTCTAATTGCGTAGTGTCGTGCTATTACGTGATTGAAACCTTCTGCTTTTACGGTTTCAACGTATGCATTTACACCTCTAAATAAAGACACATTTGGTGTGAACGGTGTAGAATTGTCAGCTTGTGACGAAATATATTTATTTAAGTCTAGATAAAATTTTGGTGTAGTTACTTCTTTGAAACGTTCTTTTGCACGGTGGCTATAAGCTACAAAAGCTAATCCTGGAGGTAACATAATTGCTTTTTGACTACCAGAAACAAGTACATCAATTTTATCTTTGTTAATGTCAACATCAACAGCACCAATGCAACTTACGCCGTCAACTACAAAATAAATATTACTATTAAATTGATTGATGGCATTTCCTAACTCGTGAATAGGGTGTAGCACTGTCGTAGATGTTTCGCAATATTGACTAAATACTGCTTTAACTTCAACATTTAGAGTTGAAAGGTAATTGATGAAATCTTTGACATCTACAGCTTCTCCCCATGTTACGTCATAAATATGCACATTTTTGTAATAAGTTTGTGCAATTTGTTTAAATCGGTTACCAAAGGCACCTGAAACAATGACAACGAAGTGATCTTCAGGGTTTACAATGTTCAACATACTAGCTTCTAAGACGCTTGTACCGCTAGATGTTAAAATAAGTACATCATTTTGACTCCCAAATATTGGCTTTAGACCTTGAAATGCTTGTTGTGCGATGTCTTCAAAATCTTTAGAGCGATGACCAACCATAGGTGCTTGAATTTCTCTCATAATGGCATCAGGTACAGGGGTTGGGCCAGGTGTTAATAACAACGGTTGATGATAATACATTTATATGCCTCCTATAAATAAGATTTCACTATTTTAGCAAATTTTCTGAAAATTTAAAAGCCTAAAAAAGTGATAACGCTATATTGTCGAACAAATGTTATCACTTAACGATTTTATTTGGCCTGAATGATGGGATAGATTTTTATGTCCACATTATTTCTTACAGCATTTGAAATCATGCAATTATTATCTGCAATTGTTATCAATTTTGGTAATCGCTTTTCTAATTGTGCTATTTGATCACTTGGAATTTCAATGTGAGGATGGTGCACAATTTTTGACATACTGAATTTTCCATTATTTAAACAAGCTGTTCCAATCGATTGTTGTTCAATTGAAATATCTGTGAACTTTGCACGTTCAAGAGTAGCTGCTAATGAGATGATATAACATGATGAAGCGGCTGATACTAACATTTCATCGGGATTTGTTCCTATACCAACACCACCTAAAGAAGCAGGTATTGAAATATTCTCTGAAAGTATGTCGGTTTGAACGTTTCCGACGTTGTTACGACCACCTTGCCAAGAAGTTTGGACTTTAAAGTCATGTTGATGCAATTGCTTTAACCTCCAATATAATTGTGATAGTTTAATTTTAGAATAGTTTATCAAAGTTTAACAGAAAGGTGACTTATCAATGACTCTGAATAAACTGAAAGATGAATTGCAAATTGTTTCGCACCGCGGATTGCCGAGTGATTTTCCTGAAAATACAATGGTCGGTTATCGAGAGGTAATGGGACTCAATGTTGGTATGTTAGAAATAGATGTTCATTTGACCAAAGACCAACATTTTGTTGTGATACATGATGAAACAATTGATAGAACATCGGATGGTAAGGGGCGTATTGCTGATTACACATTATCGCAATTAAAATCATTTGATTTTGGTAGTTATAAAGATGTTGCTTTTAAGGGAGAACGAATACCCACGTTAGATGAAGTACTTTCATTATGCTTAAAGTTTGATAAAAAGCTATTGATCGAATTGAAAAGTCCGAATTTATATCCAGGAATAGAATGTAAATTGCTGGCATTTTTGGAAGAAAAGAAAGTCGATGCGACACAAGTAGTTATACAATCTTTTGATATCGAATGCATCGAAAAGTTAAACACATTAGGCAGTATATATGAATTAGGTGTGCTTTGTAGTAAACGTAAGTATTGGTATAAAAAGCCAAACTTTTCAAGAATTGCTCAAATTGCTAGTTATGTTAATCCTAATTATGCATTAGTGACCAGAAAATTTGTTGATAAAGCACATCATCATCAATTACAGGTTATGCCATACACAGTTAATAAATTGAAAACTGGAGAAAAATTAAGACAAATGGGTGTAGATGGATTAATTACAGATAATCCGAAATTATTTATTAAGTGAGACGATGAATGGTAATTTGATAGAGGGATGAGGTTTCGTATATCGCAATAGATAATTTTAAAAAGTAATGATGAAATACTAAAGATAATTCAACAAATAAGACTTGTAAATTCTAAGTTGATTGTAAAATAGGGGAGCTCCATATAATCTTGAATCTATCATTTTTAAATTAATAAAAAAACACCCACAATTGTGGGTGTTTGTATTGAACGGTATTATCTTGAGTAGTACTCAACGATTAATTGTTCGTTAATTTCAGCAGGTAATTCGCTACGTTCTGGTAAACGTACGAAAGTACCAGTTAGGCTGTCAGCATCAAAGTTTAAGTACTCAGGTACGAAATTGTTGATTTCAACTGATTCAACGATGATGTTTAATTTTTGAGATTTTTCACGAACTGAAATTGTTTGACCAGGTTTAACAGAATAAGATGGAATATCAACACGTTTACCATCTACTAAGATATGACCGTGGTTAACTAATTGACGTGCTTGACGACGAGTACGAGCTAAACCTAATGAATAAACAACAGCGTCTAAACGACTTGCTAATAAGATCATGAAGTTTTCACCGTGTACACCGAATTTTTTACCAGCGATGTCAAATGTGTTACGGAATTGTCTTTCAGTCATTCCATATAAGTAACGTAATTTTTGTTTTTCACGTAATTGTAAACCATATTCTGATAATTTTTTACGTTGGTTTGGACCATGTTGTCCTGGTGCGTAAGGACGTTTTTCTAATTCTTTACCAGTACCGCTTAAAGAGATACCTAAACGACGAGATTTTTTCCAGTTTGAACCTCTGAATCGAGCCATAATAAGACTCCTCCTTTAATTCTTTTTTGTTGTTATGAATAAACAAAAAAGAGTGATGCATGCTTACTAAGATATATTGTTTTATGTGTCTTCACCTTATAGCGACAGTTACGTGACACGTCCGCATTGGGAACAACATAGCGCTCAATAATATACAACTGCTACTTTCGTTAATTCACACAAAGTTTATTGTAACATTTTCCTGCTAACTGTCAACACTTTATTGAAAATGCTGATGTCCTTTTATGCGAGTTGCTTTTCAATAATTTTAACAATTGCTTCAAGATGTTCCTTGTCATTGTCATCAAATCGATCCGTTATAGGAGCATCGATATCTAAGACACCGATAATTTTATCATCTTTGAAAATTGGAACGACAATTTCAGACTTACTATTAGCATCACAAGCGATATGTCCTGCGAATTGATGGACATCAGCTACAACTTGTGTACGACGTTCTGAAACGGCTGTACCACATACACCTTTTCCAATTGGAATGTGGACACAAGCTGGGTGTCCTTGGAAAGGTCCAAGTATAAGTTCATTTTGTTCCAATAAGTAAAAGCCGACCCAATTAATTTGATCTAGATTATCATTTAATAAGGCAGACATGTTACTTAAAATAGCAATCATGTGATGTTCATCTTCAATAAGGCTTGCTGCTTGTTTCTTTAATAATGTGTAGTTTGTTGGGTTAATTGTTGTCATATTTAAAACCTCTTATTTTCATAGATTTTATAATAGTATAGAATTTCGAAAATATTATGGCAATAAATTCATTTTATAATTTATCCTTAAGCAAAATTACGTTATAATAGTAATGATAAATTAGGAGGAGAAGCATATGGTGTTATATATCATTTTGGCAATAATTGTGATTATATTGATTGCTGTAGGTGTATTATTCTATTTACGTTCAAATAAACGACAAATTATTGAAAAAGCAATCGAACGTAAAAATGAAATTGAGACGTTACCTTTTGATCAAAACCTTGCACAATTATCTAAGTTGAATTTAAAAGGTGAAACAAAAACGAAATACGATGCAATGAAAAAGGACAACGTAGAAAGTACAAATAAGTATCTAGCTCCTGTGGAAGAAAAAATCCATAATGCTGAGGCTTTATTAGATAAATTTAGTTTCAACGCATCTCAAAGTGAAATTGATGATGCAAATGAGTTGATGGATAGTTACGAACAAAGCTATCAGCAACAATTAGAAGATGTAAATGAAATTATTGCGTTATACAAAGATAATGATGAATTATATAACAAATGTAAGGTTGATTATCGTGAAATGAAACGTGATGTTTTAGCAAATCGTCATCAATTTGGTGAGGCAGCAAGTCTTCTTGAAACTGAAATTGAAAAATTCGAGCCAAGGTTAGAGCAATATGAAGTACTAAAACCTGATGGTAATTATGTACAAGCGCACAACCATATAGCTGCCTTGAATGAACAAATGAAACAGCTAAGATCTTATATGGAAGAAATACCAGAATTAATTAGAGAAACTCAAAAAGAATTACCTGGTCAATTCCAAGATTTAAAATATGGTTGCCGTGATCTTAAAGTTGAAGGGTATGATCTGGATCACGTAAAAGTAGACAGTACATTACAAAGCTTAAAAACAGAGCTTAGTTTCGTTGAGCCATTAATTAGCCGCTTAGAATTAGAAGAAGCTAATGATAAGCTAGCTAATATCAATGATAAGTTAGATGACATGTATGATTTAATTGAACATGAAGTTAAAGCTAAAAATGATGTCGAAGAAACAAAAGATATCATTACGGATAACTTATTCAAAGCTAAAGACATGAATTATACATTGCAAACAGAAATTGAATATGTACGTGAAAACTACTATATAAATGAATCTGATGCTCAAAGTGTTCGTCAATTTGAAAATGAAATTCAAAGTTTAATTTCTGTATATGATGATATTTTAAAAGAAATGTCTAAATCTGCTGTACGATATAGCGAGGTTCAGGATAATTTACAATATTTAGAAGATCATGTCACAGTCATTAATGACAAACAAGAAAAGCTACAAAATCATCTGATTCAATTACGTGAAGATGAAGCAGAAGCAGAAGACAATCTGTTACGAGTACAATCGAAGAAAGAAGAAGTGTATCGTCGATTACTTGCTTCTAACTTAACAAGTGTTCCTGAAAGATTTATCATCATGAAAAATGAAATTGATCATGAAGTTCGTGATGTTAACGAACAATTTAGTGAACGTCCAATACACGTTAAACAGTTAAAAGATAAAGTATCTAAAATTGTGATTCAAATGAATACATTTGAAGATGAAGCAAATGATGTTCTTGTTAATGCTGTTTATGCAGAGAAATTAATTCAATATGGAAATAGATATCGTAAGGACTATAGCAATGTTGATAAGAGTTTAAATGAAGCTGAACGATTATTTAAAAATAATCGCTATAAGCGTGCGATTGAAATTGCAGAGCAAGCTCTTGAAAGTGTTGAGCCAGGTGTCACTAAACATATTGAAGAAGAAGTTATTAAGCAATAGCATTTATTAAACTTAATCGTATTTTACGAAGTGATAGGAGTTAGCCAACTGTATGTTGTCTAGCTTCTTTTTTTATATGGATATATGATAGGGAGAATCAATTTAGCAATCGTTTAAAGATAAATGTCATTCAATGTGATCGTTGAATTAATGTAGGTAGCGAAAATGCATCGTTCCACAGCTGTATGCATAGAGTGAAATAGTCTAATTCTTATTTAATAAGTAGAAATAAGATTATTTTGCGCTATAACCTTTATTTTTTGCCGGATAATAGTATAATGCTTGAGTAAAACAATTTTAACGATTGATGATTAATGAAAGAGAAGTGTTTATTTTGATATATCTAGATAATGCGGCAACGACGAAAGCATTTGATGAAGTGTTGGATACTTATGTGAAAGTAAATCAATCAATGTATGTTAATCCTAATAGTCCGCATAAAGCTGGTTTGCAAGCAGATCAATTATTACAGCAAGCAAAAGCTCAAATAAATGGTATGGTCAATACTAATATGACATATGATGTTGTTTTCACTAGTGGTGCAACGGAATCTAACAATATCGCGCTTAAAGGTGTGGCTTATCGTAAATTTGATACAGCAAGAGAAATAATTACATCTGTTTTAGAACATCCGTCTATTTTAGAAGTTGTCAGATATTTGGAAGAGCGCGAAGGCTTTAAAGTTAAATATGTTGATGTAACAAAAGATGGCACGATTGATTTGCAACATTTTAACGATTTAATGTCCGATAAAGTCGGTTTAGTAACATGTATGTATGTAAATAATGTGACAGGTCAAATTCAACCCATTCCAAAGATGGCTGAAACGTTAAAAAATTATCCTAAAGCACATTTTCATGTAGATGCGGTTCAAGCGTTTGGTAAAGTAGCTATGGATTTAACAAATGTAGATAGCGTGAGTTTAAGTGGCCACAAATTTAATGGGTTAAAAGGTCAAGGCGTCTTACTTGTTAATCATATTCAAAATATTGAGCCAATCATTCAAGGTGGCGGTCAAGAATATGGCGTTAGAAGTGGAACAGTTAATTTGCCAAATGATATTGCTATGGTTAAAGCGATGAAAATGGCAAGTGAACGTCGCGACGCACTATATCATTTTGTTTCAGATTTAAATGTAAATCTGCGTCAATTTTTAAGCCAATATCAAGGTGTTTATATTAATTCATCCGCTTCAGGTTCTCCTTTTGTTTTAAACATTAGTTTTCCTGGTGTAAAAGGTGAAGTGTTAGTCAATGCATTTTCAAAATACGATATTATGATTTCTACAACAAGTGCTTGCTCATCAAAACGTAATAAACTAAATGAAGTATTAACTGCAATGGGATTATCAGATAAAGCGATTGAAGGCAGTATTCGACTGTCATTGGGTGCCACGACGACGAAAGAAGATATAACAAAATTTAAAGAGACATTTACGATAATATATGAGGAAATTAAGGAGTTGTTACAATAGTGAAGTACGATCACTTGCTAGTAAGATATGGAGAATTAACATTAAAGGGTTCAAATAGAAAGAAATTTGTAAATCAATTAAGAAATAATGTAAATAAGTCATTAAAAGGACTTGATGGGTTTGTCGTTAAAGGCAAACGAGATCGTATGTATATTGAACTTGAAGACCATGCAGATATAAATGAAATAACATATCGATTATCAAAAATTTTCGGTATCAAATCTATTAGTCCGGTATTAAAAGTAGAAAAAACATTAGAGGCAATGAGTGCAGCGGCAATTAAATTTGCGCAGCAATTTGAAGAAAACAGCACATTTAAAATTGATGTGAAGCGTGCCGATAAAAATTTCCCAATGGATACGTATGAATTACAACGTGAATTGGGTGGTGCAGTATTGAAGCACTTCGACAATATTTCAGTGAATGTTAAACGACCAGATCATGAAATTAGAGTAGAAGTTAGATTAGATGCAATTTATATGTATGAAGAAGTGGTAGCTGGTGCTGGTGGTTTACCAGTAGGTACAGGTGGTAAAACGTTGCTAATGCTTTCAGGAGGCATAGACTCACCAGTTGCTGGGATGGAAGTGATGAGACGTGGTGTAACAATTGAAGCGATTCATTTCCATAGTCCACCATTTACAAGTGATCAAGCAAAAGAAAAAGTTATTGAATTGACACGTATTTTAGCTGAACGTGTTGGACCAATTAAATTGCATATTGTACCATTTACAGAATTGCAAAAACAGGTAAATAAAGTTGTACATCCAAGATATACAATGACTTCAACGAGACGTATGATGATGCGTGTTGCTGATAAATTAGTACATCAAATAGGGGCTTTAGCTATTGTAAATGGTGAAAACCTAGGGCAGGTAGCCAGTCAAACACTTCATAGCATGTATGCAATTAATAATGTAACGTCTACCCCTGTATTACGCCCTTTATTAACTTACGATAAAGAAGAAATTATTATTAAATCGAAAGAAATTGGTACATTTGAAACATCTATTCAACCTTTTGAAGATTGTTGTACAATTTTCACCCCTAAAAATCCAGTAACCGAACCAAACTTTGATAAGGTAGTTCAATATGAAAGTGTCTTTGATTTTGAAGAGATGATTAATCGTGCTGTTGAAAATATTGAAACACTTGAAATAACTAGTGATTATAAAACTATTAAAGAACAGCAAACAAACCAATTAATAAACGACTTTTTATAAATAAAATCCTAGAGTAAATTTAAACATAAGGGGATGTTAAACTATGGATTTGAATTTAACGATGATTATAATCATAATTTTATTTGGTTTTATCGCGGCGTTTATAGATTCGGTTGTAGGGGGTGGTGGTTTAATTTCTACGCCAGCATTATTAGCAATCGGTCTACCACCATCTGTGGCTTTAGGTACAAATAAATTGGCAAGTTCATTTGGTTCTTTAACTAGTACGATAAAGTTTATAAGGTCCGGTAAAGTGGACTTATATGTTGTTGCCAAATTATTTGGTTTTGTATTTTTGGCATCTGCATGTGGAGCATATATTGCAACGATGGTTCCGTCACAAATATTGAAACCTTTAATCATTATTGCACTTTCGTCGGTGTTTATATTCACATTACTTAAAAAAGATTGGGGCAATACACGTACGTTTACTCAATTCACATTTAAGAAAGCCATACTATTTGCAGCACTTTTTATATTAATTGGCTTTTATGATGGATTTGTAGGTGGAGGAACAGGTTCATTTATGCTTTTTGTATTGTTAGTCTTTGGTTTTGATTTTTTAAGTGCAGCAGGAAATGCTAAAGTCTTGAACTTTGCTTCTAATATAGGTGCGCTTGTATTATTTATGGTATTAGGACAAGTAGATTATGTAATAGGTTTAATTATGGCTACAAGTATGATTGCTGGGTCATATACTGGGGCTCATTTTGCTATCAAACAAGGTGTTGGCTATGTAAAAGTATTATTTATTATTATTACTGCGATTTTAATTTTAAAAAATGCTTTTGATTATATTCAACAATTTGTATAAAATTAAATTTGCTTTTGATTAAAGCATGAAAATTGTAATCAAACCATAAATTGTCGTATGATGTAGTTAGAATTTTAAAATGCAGGAGGTCAAGTATATGACTGAAATAACATTCAAAGGTGGACCAATCCACTTAAAAGGTCAACAAATTAATGAAGGTGATTTTGCATCTGATTTTACAGTGTTAGATAATGACTTAAATCAAGTAACATTAGCAGATTATGCTGGTAAAAAGAAATTAATTAGTGTGGTACCATCAATTGATACAGGTGTTTGTGATCAGCAGACTCGCAAATTCAACTCTGAAGCTTCTAAAGAAGAGGGGATTGTGCTTACAATCTCAGCAGACTTACCATTCGCACAAAAAAGATGGTGCGCTTCAGCAGGTTTAGACAATGTCATTACATTAAGTGACCACCGTGACTTATCATTTGGTGAAAACTATGGCGTTGTTATGGAAGAACTTCGCTTATTAGCTCGTGCAGTATTTGTATTAGATGCAGATAATAAAGTGGTTTATAAAGAAATCGTTAGTGAAGGTACTGATTTCCCTGATTTTGATGCTGCTTTAACTGCATACAAAAATATTTAATCATTAAAGAGATAAATCTTAAAATGTATACATCGTGTCCATCGTTGTCAACAGCATTAAAATAGAATTGTTTTCTATGATTGCTAAGACCTATGGGCACTTTTTATTGGAGAGGGACGAATATGGCAGAACAACAAACAATTATGGAACGCTTGTTTCATACATTAGATGAAAAAGCTAAAACATTAAATAATGAAAATGGCCAAAGTTTTATTGAAAATCTTGGACTAGCAATGGAACAAGTATATACCAATGAAAGAGGATTGTTAGAACAATCGACGTTACAAGATCGACGTAAAGCATTCCAATTTGCATATTTAAGTTTAATGCGGGAAGAAAAGATACAAGCAAATCATCAAATTACACCAGATTCAATTGGCTTGATACTAGGATTTTTAGTTGAGCGTTTTATGAACAACCAAGAAGAATTACATATTGTTGATATTGCAAGTGGTGCCGGTCATTTAAGTGCTACTGTAAAAGAAGTGTTACCTGAAATTGCGGTTATGCATCATTTAATTGAAGTTGATCCAGTTTTATCACGTGTTAGTGTACATTTAGCAAACTTCTTAGAAATTCCTTTCGATGTGTATCCTCAAGATGCCATTATGCCACTACCGTTAGAAGAAGAAGATATCGTTATTGGTGATTTTCCAGTAGGCTATTATCCAATTGATGAAAGAAGTAAGGAGTTTAAGCTAGGTTTCGAAGAAGGACATAGTTATTCACATTATTTATTAATAGAACAAGCAATAAATGCATTAAAAGATGCTGGATATGCCTTTCTAGTGGTACCAAGTAATATTTTTACAGGCGAGCATGTAAAACAGCTTGAAAAATATATTGCAACAGAGACAGAGATGCAAGCATTTTTAAATTTACCACCAACTTTATTTAAAAATGAAAAAGCGCGAAAATCTATATTAATTTTACAAAAGAAAAAATCGGGTGAAACAAAGCCAGTTGAAGTATTATTGGCAAATATTCCTGATTTCAAAAATCCTTCACAATTTCAAGGATTTATGACAGAGTTAAATCAGTGGATGGACACAAATCGTCCTAAAAAATAATCTGTAATAGTATAGTCATAAAACTGTATGAATGATAAAATGAGAAATGAAATAGTATAAAAAGCAAACGATGGAGGATCATTACTTATGTCAAAATTAATCTTGGCTATCAATGCTGGTAGTTCATCATTAAAATTTCAATTAATTAGAATGCCTGAAGAGGAATTAGTAACAAAAGGTTTAGTAGAAAGAATCGGATTGAAGGATTCAATTTTTACAATTGAAGTCAACGGGGAAAAAGTTAAAACAGTACAAGATATCAAGGATCACGTTGAGGCAGTTGATATCATGTTGGATGCTTTTAAAGCGCACAATATTATTAATGATATTAACGATATCGATGGAACAGGTCACCGTGTTGTACATGGTGGTGAAAAATTCCCTGAATCAGTAGCTATTACTGATGAGGTTGAAAAAGAAATTGAAGAATTAAGCGAATTAGCACCGCTTCACAACCCAGCTAACTTGATGGGTATTCGTGCTTTCCGTAAATTATTACCAAATATCCCTCATGTGGCAATTTTTGATACAGCATTCCATCAAACAATGCCTGAAAAAGCATATCTATATAGCTTGCCATATCATTATTATAAAGATTATGGCATTCGTAAGTATGGTTTCCATGGTACAAGCCATAAATTTGTATCACAAAGAGCGGCAGAAATGTTAGATAAGCCAATTGAAGATTTACGTATTATTTCATGTCACATTGGTAATGGAGCATCAATTGCAGCGATCGATGGCGGTAAATCTATTGATACATCAATGGGCTTCACACCACTTGCTGGTGTAACAATGGGTACTCGTTCTGGTAATATTGACCCTGCTTTAATTCCATTTATTATGGAAAAAACTGGTAAAACTGCTGAACAAGTATTGGAAATCTTAAACAAAGAATCAGGTTTATTAGGATTATCAGGTACATCTAGTGATTTGCGTGACTTATCAGAAGAAGCTGAATCAGGTAAAGCACGTTCACAAATGGCTTTAGATGTATTTGCTTCTAAAATTCACAAATATATTGGATCATATGCTGCGAGAATGCATGGTGTTGATGTTATCGTATTTACAGCAGGTATCGGTGAAAACTCAGTTGAAATTCGTGCGAAAGTTCTTGAAGGCTTAGAATTTATGGGTGTTTATTGGGATCCTAAGAAAAATGAAAACTTACTACGTGGTAAAGAAGGATTTATTAACTATCCTCATTCACCAGTTAAAGTTGTCGTTATTCCAACAGATGAAGAAAGCATGATTGCCCGTGATGTTATGACATTCGGTGGTTTAAAATAATTTTTTAATAAATATTAAGCGTCTATCTCCGCTACAATTATATGTAGGAGGTAGACGCTTTTTGTATTGTTTGAAAATTAACTAGTGTAATGTCTCTTTTCACGAATATCTTAAAAAATTGAGTAGTCGAAGAAGATTATGAAAACATTATTAAATGAGTTTTATTTATAAACAATAAAAAACCAAGTGCAGACAGTTGCACTTGGTTCATAATGATCAATTAGTTATCTAATGATCATCTATATTTAATTTTGATATTTTTCACGTAATTGAGTTGTTGCAACTTGTGGTTGGAAGTCTGCTGGTAACTCTTCAGTACGAACAACTAACACGTCACATGGTGCATGACGAACGATAGATTCTGATACAGAACCAACAATAAATCTTTCCACGGCATTTAAGCCTGATGTACCACTCATAATCAAGTCTGCATTAATTTCATGTGCAAGCTTTTTAGGAATGATAGATTTAGGAGAGCCAAACTCTAGACGCGTTTCTACATCTTTAACACCAGCGTTAGTAGCTACTTCTTTATAACCATTTAATAATTCTTCTGCAAAATGCTTAGATTTTTCAGTAAATTGAGCATCATAAACTTCATAAGAAGAATATGTTCTTGAATCAATTACATTCACAATTGTTAACTTCGCATCGTTACGTTTAGCAACACCAACTGCTCTGTTAAATGCCCATTCCGCTTCATGTGAACCGTCAACTGCGATTAAAATATTTTTGTAAGTAATCATAGTAAGTGCCTCCTTGTTCTTTCTTAATTATATTTTACCACAATTTTCGGAAAAGTCAGTGTAATAACCTTTACAATTTTGTGGATTTTTGATTGCGCTTTCAAAATGTTCGCGTTAAGATGATTATGGAGGTGGATGGTATGAAAATTGGTATACCAAGGGAGATTAAAAATAATGAAAATCGTGTTGGTTTATCACCAAGTGGTGTGCACGCTTTAGTAGAAAGTGGGCATACTGTTTTAGTGGAAACAAATGCGGGTTCAGGATCGTTCTTTGAAGATGTAGATTACAAAGAAGCAGGTGCTGAGATTGTTGCTGAACAAGCAAAAGTTTGGGATGTGGATATGGTTATTAAAGTTAAAGAACCACTTGAATCTGAATATCCATATTTTAAAGAAGGGCTTGTATTATTCACTTATCTTCATTTAGCAAATGAAGATAAGTGAATAATACAAGCTTTGATAGATAGAAAAGTAATTAGTATTGCATATGAGACTGTGCAGTTACCAGACCGATCTTTACCATTGTTATCACCAATGAGTGAGGTAGCAGGAAGAATGTCCGCTCAAGTTGGCGCAGAGTTCCTACAAAAACTTAATGGTGGTATGGGAATTCTATTAGGTGGTGTTCCAGGAGTACCTAAAGGTAAAGTAACTATTATCGGTGGTGGTCAAGCAGGAACAAATGCAGCTAAAATTGCACTAGGACTAGGTGCAGATGTTACGATTTTAGATGTTAATCCAAAGCGTTTACAACAATTAGATGATTTATTCGGTGGACGTGTACATACAATTATGTCAAATCCGTTGAATATTGAGTTGTATGTTAAACAAAGTGATTTAGTAATAGGTGCAGTTTTAATTCCGGGTGCTAAAGCGCCAAGACTTGTAACAGAAGACATGATTAAACAAATGAAAAATGGGTCAGTTATTATTGACATTGCTATTGATCAAGGCGGTATTTTTGAAACAACTGATAAAATTACGACACATGATGATCCTACATATATTAAGCATGGTGTGGTTCATTATGCAGTTGCAAATATGCCAGGTGCAGTACCGCGTACTTCGACGTTAGCTTTAAATAATGCTACGCTACCTTATGCGCTCATGCTAGCTAATAAAGGGTATAGAGAAGCATTTAAATCAAATCAACCGTTATCATTAGGTTTAAATACTTACAAAGGTCACGTAACCAATAAAGGCGTTGCAGAGGCATTTGAAATGGAATATAAATCTGTAGAAGAAGCATTACAATTATAATTTGAATTTAATGAAAAGGGAATGGATTACAGCGTACTAAAGAATGACGTTATCATCTCCTTGGTTATTAAAATTAAATAATGATACATTAAAGCTAGAAACAATGCGAAGAATTCATCGAACATGAATGATATTGATTTGATTCATTACATGTTACTGATGAACGTACCTGCATATGTGTTTCTAGCTTGTTTGTTATATATTGCATTTAGACTTGGACAAAAATTTATGTCCTAGGCGCTACAATGTTGTATTGGCAGTGTTTGACTGAATGAGAATGCGCTTGTAACAAGCTTTTCATTTTTGTCCCACTCCTTATTTTTCGTAATGTGTTAATACTTCGTATCCTTCATTAGTGACAAGTATGTCATCTTCAATTCTTACACCTGCAACACCTGGTACATAAATACCTGGTTCGATTGTAATAACCATGCCAGCTTCTAACAAATTAGAATTAGTACTTGAAACATCTTGATATTCATGTTCTTGTAATCCTAGACCATGACCTAAGCGATGAGGGAAATATTCACCATAACCTTTTTCTGAAATAATATTTCTAGCGATATGATCGATATCTTTTAATGGTATTCCAGGTTTAATTGCTTGGATTGCAGATGTTTCCGCTTCTAATACAATATTATAAATTTCTTGTGCTTCTTTGTTAGGTTCACCAAATTTGATGGTACGTGTCATATCGCTACAATAATGCTCATAAATTACACCTAAATCAAATAGTACATACTCATTGCTTTTTAATCTGCGATCTCCTGGTGTGCCATGGGGTGATGCGGCATGATCTCCAAATAAAACCATCGTATCAAAACTCATTTCATTGACGCCATATTGTTTGATAGTTTGCTCAATATGGTTGACTACTTCATGTTCAGTCACACCTTCTTTTAAATAAGAAACACCTATTTCGATACACTTATCTGCTAACTCAGCAGCTTTACGTATTTTGCTAATTTCATCTTCGGATTTAATATTTCTCAATTGTTTGATTGTTAAATCAACATCTCCGAATGAATTGACATTGAAACCAGAGATTAATTGTTTTTGGCGTGCTACTGTTAAGTGCTCGCTTTCAATTAGTAATTTATTGATTGTTTGAGGATAAAGTGAAAAAGGATTTTCAGTGTCTAAATATCCAATGATTTCACCTGTGAAAGGTGATGCTTTGACTTCTTCGACTTCCATTTTTGGACAAAATAGTACTTGTTTACCATCTTTCTTAATCAATAATGCAAATAATCTTTCATGGGGTTCGCTACGGTATCCAGTAAAATAATATACATTCAACGGTGTTGTAATCCATGCTGCATCAGCTTGTTGATTGTTCAGTTCGTCTATTATTTTTGATATTTTTGTCATTTTATAAACACTCCTCAACATAATATTACTTACATTTTATGCCAATTATTATTAGATTTCAAAATCGAGCTAATACATTAACTAGATTTTCAATTTTTAAAATTTGAGAATTTGTTATAATTAAGTGGCAAAAGGGTACTAAATTTATATAGCAATTGATAGGAGGATGCTCAAATGAAGTTATCATTTCATGGTCAATCAACGATTTATTTAGAAGGGAACAACAAAAAGGTTATCGTAGATCCGTTTATATCAAATAACCCTAAGTGTGATTTGAATATTGAAACAGTGCAGGTAGACTATATCGTTTTAACGCACGGTCATTTTGATCACTTTGGTGACGTTGTGGAACTAGCAAAGAAAACAGGAGCAACAGTAATTGGAAGTGCAGAAATGGCTGACTATCTTTCTTCATATCACGGTGTTGAAAATGTTCATGGTATGAATATTGGTGGTAAAGCAAACTTTGATTTCGGAAGCGTTAAATTTGTTCAAGCATTTCATAGTTCAAGTTTTACACATGAAAATGGTATTCCAGTTTATTTAGGTATGCCAATGGGTATCGTGTTTGAAGTTGAAGGAAAAACAATTTATCATACTGGTGATACAGGTCTGTTTAGTGATATGTCACTTATTGCGAAACGTCATCCAGTTGATGTATGTTTTGTACCAATTGGAGATAATTTTACGATGGGTATTGATGATGCAAGTTATGCTATTAATGAATTTATTAAACCAAAAATTTCTGTACCGATTCATTATGATACATTCCCATTAATCGAACAAGATCCACAACAATTTAAAGATGCTGTTAATGTAGGGGACGTGCAAATTTTAAAACCAGGTGAATCTGTTCAGTTTTAAATAGAATATAGATTTTACACTAAAAAACACCTCGCTAATCTATGTGGAAGTTATCGTCCGCATATTTTTAGTGAGTGTTTTTATATTCTACTGATATTGAAAGCTGACTTTTCCGTCAGCTTCCATGTTGGGTCCCAGCCCAACTTAGACATTATTGTAAGCTGACTTTTCCGTCAGCTTCTATGTTGGGGCCCACCCCAACTTGCACATTATAGTAAGCTGACTTTTTCGTCAGCTTCCATGTTGGGCCCCATAGTCAACTCCTGCTGGGTTATGATATTGATTATGTTTTTGGTTCAAAATGGTTTTGTTTGATACAAGTTGTTGGTTAGTTAGTGAATAATATAAAAAAACCAGAACCACAGTCATAATCATTTCTTGTGTTTACTCAGTCGTTTGAGACTGCATCATGATTGAAAGATTATTTGTGATTCTGGATAAAAATTTTATTTAACGATTAATACAGGGATAGTCGCACGTTTTGCTACTTTGTGGCTGACACTTCCAAGTACAAATTTCTTTTTGTCTTCTGCTTTACGGTTACTTAAAACAACAATTTCGTATTTACCGCTATTAGCATGTTTTAATAGTTCTTCTTTTGCATTACCACGAACAATTATTTGGTCATAATCAATACCATAATCTTCTAAAGCTTTGCGTGTTTTTTCCAATCGCTTGCTTCGTTCTTCAGTAAGTTTGTTTAAATGAACACCTGCTTTAATTGATGCTTGAGCATCTTGTTCGCTGATTGCGTTTAAAACTGTTACGACTGTACCTTCGCCAGCTAATTTAGACACTTCTTTTAGTGCTTTTTCATTTTTCAACTGAGTGTCTACACCAAGTAATATATTTTTATACATTAGTACATCCCTCCTCACTTACATTCTAATAAATAATAATGGATTTTTCCATTTAAAATTAAAGATTTTGTGATCTTTGTGTTTGTTGTATATTTTCAAAAAATAAAATAGGTGAAACGATCATTATTTCATTTCACTTCAATGCTTTTTATCCAAAATAAAGTTATAATGTAGTTAATACTGTTCGAAAAGAAGAGGTAAAGAATGACAAAACATGAACAAATTTTAGATTATATTGAATCGTTATCTATAGGCTCTAAAATTTCGGTGCGTAAAATCGCTAAATTTTTAAACGTATCCGAAGGGACAGCATATCGTGCAATTAAAGATGCTGATAAAATGGGCATGGTCGCAACGATAGATCGTGTTGGTACGGTTCGAATCGAAAAACGTAATCGTAATGAAATTGAACATTTAACTTTTAATGAAATTGTCAATATTATTGATGGCCAAGTGTTAGGTGGCAACAAAGGTATCACTAAGATGGTATCTAAATTTGCAATTGGAGCAATGGAACTCAAAGATATTTTAAAGTATATTGGTCCAAAGACATTATTGATTGTCGGAAATCGCGAAGATGTGCAGATTGAAGCTTTAAAAAGAGGCACGGCTATATTAATTACTGGTGGATTTAAGCCATCTAATAAAGTTATTAATTTTGCGAATGAACATGATTTACCTGTTCTATCATCAAGTTATGATACATTCCTAGTTGCAAATATTATCAACAAAGCACTTTTTAATCAGAAAATACGAAAAGATATCTTAATAGTTCAAGATATAATGACGCCATTAGATGATTTATCTGTGCTGTTTGATACGATGAAAATAGCAGATTATAAGCGTATGGCGAATCAAACTGGCCATACAAGATTTCCGGTAGTCAATGAGTCTTATAAATTAGTAGGTATTGTAACAAGTCGAGAGATGATTAATACAAAGGACGACGACGAAATAGATAAAGTGATGACGCGAAATCCTATTTATGTAAATGCTATGAGTACAGTAGCAAGTTGTGCGCATATGATGATTTGGGAAGGTATTGAATTGATTCCTGTCGTTTCGAGTAATAAAAAGACAGTGGGTGTGATTAATAGACAAGATGTTTTAAAGTCTATGCAACTTTTAGGAAGACAGCCTCAAATGGGTGAAACAATTAACGATCAAATCGCCAAATATATAACAATGAATCAAGATGGAATTACAGTAGAAGTTTCACCGCTGTTAATCAATCACTACGGAACAGTAAGTAAAGCGGCATTTGTAAGTATTATAGAAGAAACAATACAATATGAAATGCGTAAATTTAAAAAAGGTAATGTCATGATAGAGAATTTAAATATCGTGTATATTAAAACAGTACCTATTGAATCACATATAACAGTGCGCTTCGGCATACTAGACGTCGGAAGAAACTTCGCCAAAATAGAAGTGAACATGCATAGTCAAAACGACAAAGTAGCGAGCGCTCTCGTGATATGCCAAATGTTTGACGAAGTATAGGAACTTAGCAGAGAAAATAGACATAAGATAGATTTCACACAAATGTTGGGGCCCCGGAATTAAAAAGCTTGTTATATGTGTATTTTTTATTTGGTCAACTGTTGCTAATATAATATTGATTGATGTCCTATACTCGTTATGAACTAAATAGTATGGAAATATATATATCTAAATAATTAAAACGGGCAAATAGTTTAATGTGGTAGTAACAATTTTTATAATTTAGATATTTTGATATAGACTAATGCTTAAATTAAGCAACTTTTCTAAAAAAGGGAGTATGAAAATGATTAGTACTTTGAATGAAATTATGAAATGTATCGAAGACAACGATACAATTATTATACACAGACATGTTAGACCAGATCCTGATGCATATGGTTCACAACTTGGTTTAAAATACTATATTCAGCAGAAATTTCCACAAAAGCAAGTATTTGCAGTGGGTGAAGCGGAATCATCATTAAGCTTTATTGGAGAGTTAGATAACATTGATGATAAAACATATCAAGATGCGCTTGTAATTGTATGTGATACTGCCAATGCTCCACGAATTGACGATGAACGTTATAGTACAGGTAATAAACTTATTAAAATAGATCATCATCCTGCAGTTGATCAGTATGGTGATATTAATCTAGTTAATACGAACGCGTCATCTACAAGTGAAATCATTTATGATTTAATCTCACATTTTAATGATGAAGCAATTGTTAATAAAGATATCGCGAGTGTTTTATACCTTGGTATCGTCGGTGATACTGGGCGATTCCTTTTTAACAATACCTCAGAACATACTATGGAAATTGCTGGAAAGTTAATTGGGCATGATATTGATCATAATGCGCTTTTAAATAAAATGATGGAGAAGGATCCAAAAATGTTGCCGTTTCAAGGTTATGTTTTACAACATTTCGAACTTATGGATGATGGATTCTGCCAAGTTAAAATAACTGAAGATGTATTGGAGCAATTCGGTATTCAGCCAAATGAAGCATCTCAGTTTGTTAATACAATTGCTGACATCAAAGGTTTGAAAATATGGGTGTTTGCAGTTGATGAGGGTAGTGAAATAAGATGTCGCTTACGCTCTAAAGGGCAATTGATTATTAATGATATTGCGCAAGATTTTGGTGGCGGTGGTCATCCGAATGCGTCAGGAGTTTCAGTGAACAGCTGGGATGAATTTGAGCAACTTGCTACAGCTTTACGCACAAAACTTAACTAATAGAAAGGAGCCATTCAATCATGGTGGCATATTTAAATATTCATACGGCTTATGATTTGTTAAATTCAAGCTTAAAAATAGAAGATGCCGTAAGACTTGCTGTGTCTGAAAATGTTGATGCACTTGCCATAACTGACACCAATGTATTGTATGGTTTTCCTAAATTTTATGATGCATGTATAGCAAATAACATTAAACCGATTTTTGGTATGACAATATATGTGACAAACGGTTTAAACACTATTGAAACCGTTGTTTTAGCAAAAGATAATAATGGGTTGAAGGATTTATATCAACTTTCATCGAAAATAAAAATGAATTCAATGGAAAATGTTTCATTTGAACTATTGCAACAATTTTCATCGAATTTGATTATCATTTTTAAAAATGTTGCAGACGAACATCGTGACATTGTTCAAGTTTTTGATTCGCATGAAGATACGTATTTAGATCATCAAAGTGTTTTAGTTCAGGGGATAAAGCACGTATGGATTCAAAATGTTTGTTACCAAACACGTCAAGATGCCGATACGATTTCTGCATTAGCAGCTATTAGAGACAATACAAAATTAGACTTAATTCATGATCAAGAAGATTTTGGTGCACATTTTTTAACTGAAAAGGAAATTAAACAATTAGATATTAACCAAGAATATTTAACGCAGGTTGATGTTATAGCTCAAAAGTGTAATGCAGAATTAAAATATCATCAATCTCTACTTCCTCAATATCAGACACCTAACGATGAATCAGCTAAAAAATATTTGTGGCGTGTCTTAGTTACACAATTAAAAAAATTAGAACTTAATTGTGACGTCTATTTTGAGCGATTGAAATATGAGTATAAAGTTATTACTAATATGGGTTTTGAAGATTATTTCTTAATAGTAAGTGATTTAATCCATTATGCGAAAACGAATGATGTGATGGTAGGTCCAGGTCGTGGTTCTTCAGCTGGTTCACTGGTCAGTTATTTACTAGGTATTACAACGATTGATCCTATTAAATTCAATCTATTATTTGAACGTTTTTTAAACCCAGAACGTGTAACAATGCCTGATATAGATATTGACTTTGAAGATACACGCCGAGAAAGGGTTATTCAGTACGTCCAAGAAAAATATGGCGAGCTACATGTATCTGGAATTGTGACTTTCGGTCATCTGCTTGCAAGAGCGGTTGCTAGAGATGTTGGACGAATTATGGGGTTTGATGAAGTTACATTAAATGAAATTTCAAGTTTAATCCCACATAAATTAGGAATTACACTTGATGAAGCATATCAAATTGACGATTTTAAAAAGTTTGTACATCGAAACCATCGACATGAACGCTGGTTCAGTATTTGTAAAAAGTTAGAAGGTTTACCAAGACATACATCTACACATGCGGCAGGAATTATTATTAATGACCATCCATTATATGAATATGCCCCTTTAACGAAAGGGGATACAGGATTATTAACGCAATGGACAATGACTGAAGCCGAACGTATTGGTTTATTAAAAATAGATTTTCTAGGGTTGAGAAACTTATCGATTATTCATCAAATCTTGACACAAGTCAAAAAAGATTTAGGTATTAATATTGATATCGAAAAAATTCCGTTTGATGATCAAAAAGTGTTTGATTTGTTGTCGCAAGGAGATACGACTGGCATATTCCAATTAGAGTCTGACGGTGTAAGAAGTGTATTAAAAAAATTAAAGCCGGAACACTTTGAAGATATTGTTGCTGTAACTTCTTTGTATAGACCAGGTCCAATGGAAGAAATTCCAACTTACATTACAAGAAGACATGATCCAAGCAAAGTTCAATATTTACATCCACATTTAGAACCTATATTAAAAAATACTTACGGTGTTATTATTTACCAAGAGCAAATTATGCAAATAGCGAGCACATTTGCAAACTTCAGTTATGGTGAAGCGGATATTTTAAGAAGGGCAATGAGTAAAAAAAATAGAGCTGTTCTTGAAAGTGAGCGGCAACATTTTATAGAAGGTGCAAAGCAAAATGGTTATCACGAAGACATTAGTAAGCAAATATTTGATTTGATTCTGAAATTTGCTGATTATGGTTTTCCTAGAGCACATGCTGTCAGCTATTCTAAAATTGCATACATTATGAGCTTTTTAAAAGTCCATTATCCAAATTATTTTTACGCAAATATTTTAAGTAATGTTATTGGAAGTGAGAAGAAAACTGCTCAAATGATAGAAGAAGCAAAAAAACAAGGTATCACTATATTGCCACCGAACATTAACGAAAGTCATTGGTTTTATAAACCTTCCCAAGAAGGCATTTATTTATCAATTGGTACAATTAAAGGTGTAGGTTATCAAAGTGTAAAAGTGATTGTTGATGAACGTTATCAGAACGGCAAATTTAAAGATTTCTTTGATTTTGCTAGACGTATACCGAAGAGAGTCAAAACGAGAAAGTTACTTGAAGCACTGATTTTAGTGGGAGCGTTTGATGCTTTTGGTAAAACACGTTCAACGTTGTTGCAAGCTATTGATCAAGTGTTGGATGGTGATTTAAACATTGAACAAGATGGTTTTTTATTTGATATTTTAACGCCAAAACAGATGTATGAAGATAAAGAAGAATTGCCTGATGCACTTATTAGTCAGTATGAAAAAGAATATTTAGGATTTTATGTTTCGCAACACCCAGTAGATAAAAAGTTTGTTGCCAAACAATATTTAACAATATTTAAATTGAGTAACGCGCAGAATAATAAGCCTATATTAGTTCAGTTTGATAAAGTTAAACAAATTCGAACTAAAAATGGTCAAAATATGGCATTCGTCACATTAAATGATGGTATCGAAACTTTAGATGGTGTGATTTTCCCTAATCAGTTTAAAAAGTACGAAGCGTTGTTATCACATAATGACTTGTTTATAGTTAGCGGGAAATTTGACCTTAGAAAGCAACAACGTCAACTAATTATAAATGAGATTCAGACATTAGCCACTTTTGAAGAACAAAAATTAGCATTTGCCAAACAAATTATAATTAGAAATAAATCACATATAGATACGTTTGAAGAGATGATTAAAGCTACGAAAGAAAATGCCAATGATGTTGTGTTATCCTTTTATGATGAAACGATTAAACAAATGACTACTTTAGGCTATATTAATCAAAAAGATAGTATGTTTAATAATTTTATACAATCCTTTAACCCTAGTGATATTAGGCTTATATAACTTTTATCAACTAATAAATTATGATATAGTAAACTGATGGTTAGATATTTTTTAACCATCAGTTTGCGTTTATATTAGTTTTTTATGCTTATTATTTTTATGAGTTTCACTTTACATCATTGATTAATCCATAAGAATAATTAGCACAAAAAGCAGTATACATAAATTGAGTAAAGAATTTTGTCGATATATAGTACGAAAAAATAATAACTTTTTGATATATTGGTTTTTGCTATCCATTATAATAATTAAAGGTATATCTTTAGATAGTATGGTTTAATGTATCTTTAAAAATATTATTTTATTATCGTTTATCGCTATTTGTGTTACATAATCAAAACCATAAATTCTTACTCATTCAGATTTACCCAATATTTTTACTTTTATAATGTAATGCGTTTTATCCAAGTTATTTTTTTAAAATAAATATTGAATTAGGGGCTGATTTCATGTCATTAAGAGATGAAGCATTGGAAATGCACAAACGTAATCAAGGTAAATTAGAAGTTAAACCAAATGTAAAAGTTACTAATAAAGAGGAATTAAGTTTAGCATACTCACCTGGCGTTGCTGAACCGTGTAAAGATATATATGAAGATAAAAGAAAAGTGTATGATTACACAATTAAAGGAAATACAGTTGCAGTTATTACTGATGGAACAGCGGTATTAGGTTTAGGTAACATTGGACCTGAAGCAAGTATTCCTGTAATGGAAGGTAAAGCAGTATTATTCAAAAGCTTCGCTGGTATCAATGGGGTTCCTATTGCGTTAAATACAACTGATACCGAAGAAATCATTAAAACAGTTAAGTTGTTAGAACCTAATTATGGTGGTATTAATTTAGAGGATATTTCGGCACCACGTTGTTTTGAAATTGAAGAACGATTGAAAAAAGAAACTAATATTCCGGTATTCCATGACGATCAACATGGTACAGCAATTGTTACAATGGCAGGTTTGGTAAATGCATTGAGAGTTGTTAACAAAGATATTGCTAAAATAAAAGTTGTACTAAATGGTGCTGGTGCAGCAGGAATAGCCATTGTTAAATTACTATACGCGTATGGTGTAAGAAATATGGTTATGTGTGACTCAAGAGGCGCAATTTTTGAAGGACGTTCATATGGTATGAATCCTACGAAAGATGTTGTAGCTAAATGGACAAATAAAGATAAGATTGAAGGGTCTTTAGAAGAAGTCGTAAAAGACGCAGATGTATTTATTGGAGTTTCTGTAGCTAATGCGCTGTCACAAGATATGGTTAAGAGTATGGCAGATAATCCAATTATATTTGCAATGGCTAATCCAAATCCTGAAATAATACCTGATGATGCCAAAGCGGCAGGTGCACGAGTAGTTGGTACAGGACGTTCAGACTATCCTAACCAAATTAATAATGTATTAGCTTTCCCTGGTATTTTTAGAGGTGCATTAGAGGTTGAAGCTACACATATAAATGAAGAAATGAAAAAGGCAGCTGTAGAAGCGATTGCTGATTTAATCGATAGTTCTGAATTAAATGAAGACTACTGTATCCCAGGACCGTTTGATAAACGTGTAGCGCCATCAGTTGCTCGTAATGTTGCTAAAGCGGCAATGGAATCTGGAGTAGCTAGGATTGAAGTTGATCCGCAAGATGTGTATGATAAAACAATGAAACTTACAGATTTACAATAAAAATAATTAACGTTTAATTAAATTGCTTAAAAGTTAGCAATAAAGAGTCATTAAAATGATGAAAATGAAAGTTTATGATAAACATTCAACAGTCAAACGAATATAAATCAAATAAATTTAAACCCGTTTTTAACTGGTCAAGTTCAGTTTAAGGCTCTAAATGGTTAGAACAGAGGTTATTTGGAGGTTTTCCTATGTTTAAAGATTTTTTTAATCGAACAAAGAAAAAGAAATATCTTACAGTACAAGACTCTAAAAATAATGATGTGCCTGCAGGTATTATGACTAAGTGTCCAAAGTGTAAGAAAATTATGTACACAAAAGAATTAGCTGAAAATTTAAATGTGTGCTTTAATTGTGATCATCATATTGCTTTAACTGCGTATAAACGTATAGAAGCAATTTCTGATGAAGGATCATTTACAGAATTCGATAAGGGAATGACCTCTGCGAATCCATTAGATTTTCCAAGTTATATAGAAAAAATTGAAAAGGACCAACAAAAGACAGGTCTTAAAGAAGCAGTAGTGACTGGTACAGCGCAACTAGATGGTATGAAATTTGGCGTTGCTGTCATGGATTCACGTTTTAGAATGGGAAGTATGGGATCGGTTATCGGTGAAAAGATATGTCGCATCATTGATTACTGCACTGAGAACCGTTTACCATTTATTCTTTTCTCTGCAAGTGGTGGTGCACGTATGCAAGAAGGTATTATTTCCTTGATGCAAATGGGTAAAACCAGTGTATCTTTAAAACGTCATTCTGACGCTGGACTATTATATATATCATATTTAACACATCCAACTACTGGTGGTGTATCTGCAAGTTTTGCATCAGTTGGTGATATAAATCTAAGTGAGCCAAAAGCGTTGATAGGTTTTGCAGGTCGTCGAGTTATTGAACAGACAATAAACGAAAAATTGCCAGATGATTTCCAAACTGCAGAATTTTTATTAGAGCATGGACAGTTGGATAAAGTTGTACATCGTAATGATATGCGTCAAACATTGTCTGAAATTCTAAAAATCCATCAAGAGGTGACTAAATAATGTTAGATTTTGAAAAACCACTTTTTGAAATTCGAAATAAAATTGAATCTTTAAAAGAATCTCAAGATAAAAATGATGTGGATTTACAAGAAGAAATTGACATGCTTGAAGCGTCATTGGAACGAGAAACTAAAAAAATATATACAAATTTAAAACCATGGGATCGTGTGCAAATTGCGCGTTTGCAAGAAAGACCTACGACCCTAGATTATATTCCATATATCTTTGATTCGTTTATGGAACTACATGGTGATCGTAATTTTAGAGATGATCCAGCAATGATTGGTGGTATTGGCTTTTTAAATGGTCGTGCTGTTACGGTTATTGGACAACAACGTGGAAAAGATACAAAAGATAATATTTATCGAAATTTTGGTATGGCGCATCCAGAAGGTTATCGAAAAGCATTACGTTTAATGAAACAAGCTGAAAAATTCAATCGTCCTATCTTTACATTTATAGATACAAAAGGTGCATATCCTGGTAAAGCTGCTGAAGAACGTGGACAAAGTGAATCTATCGCAACAAATTTGATTGAGATGGCTTCACTAAAAGTACCAGTTATTGCGATTGTCATTGGTGAAGGTGGCAGTGGAGGTGCCCTAGGTATTGGTATTGCCAATAAAGTATTGATGTTAGAGAATAGTACTTACTCTGTTATATCTCCTGAAGGTGCAGCGGCATTATTATGGAAAGACAGTAATTTGGCTAAAATTGCAGCTGAAACAATGAAAATTACTGCCCATGATATTAAGCAATTAGGTATTATAGATGATGTCATTTCTGAACCACTTGGCGGTGCACATAAAGATATTGAACAGCAAGCTTTAGCTATAAAATCAGCGTTTGTTGAACAGTTAGATTCACTTGAGTCATTATCACGTGATGAAATTGCTAATGATCGGTTTGAAAAATTCAGAAATATCGGTTCTTATATAGAATAATCAACTTGAGCATTTTTATGTTAAATCGATACTGGGTTTTACCATAAATTGAAGTACATTAGAACAATAATTTTATATTTAGATACTGAATTTTAACTAAGATTAGTAGTCAAAATTGTGGCTACTAATCTTTTTTTAATTAAGTTAAAATAAAATTCAATATTTAAAACGTTTACATCAATTCAATACATTAGTTTTGATGGAATGACATATCAATTTGTGGTAATTTAGAGTTAAAGATAAATCAGTTATAGAAAGGTATGTCGTCATGAAGAAAATTGCAGTTTTAACTAGTGGTGGAGATTCACCTGGAATGAATGCTGCCGTAAGAGCAGTTGTTCGTACAGCAATTTACAATGAAATTGAAGTTTATGGTGTGTATCATGGTTACCAAGGATTGTTAAATGATGATATTCATAAACTTGAATTAGGATCAGTTGGGGATACGATTCAGCGTGGAGGTACATTCTTGTATTCAGCAAGATGTCCAGAGTTTAAGGAACAAGAAGTACGTAAAGTTGCAATCGAAAACTTACGTAAAAGAGGGATTGAGGGCCTTGTAGTTATTGGTGGTGACGGTAGTTATCGCGGTGCACAACGCATCAGTGAGGAATGCAAAGAAATTCAAACTATCGGTATTCCTGGTACGATTGACAATGATATCAATGGTACTGATTTTACAATTGGATTTGACACAGCATTAAATACGATTATTGGATTAGTCGACAAAATTAGAGATACTGCGTCAAGTCACGCACGAACATTTATCATTGAAGCAATGGGCCGTGATTGTGGAGATCTAGCATTATGGGCTGGATTATCAGTTGGTGCTGAGACAATTGTAGTTCCAGAAGTGAAAACAGATATTAAAGAAATAGCTGATAAAATTGAACAAGGTATTAAACGTGGTAAGAAACACTCAATCGTTCTTGTAGCAGAAGGTTGTATGACTGTGCAAGATTGTCAAAAAGAATTATCACAATACATCAATGTTGATAATAGAGTGTCTGTGTTAGGTCACGTTCAACGTGGTGGTAGCCCAACAGGTGCGGATAGAGTTTTAGCATCACGTTTAGGTGGATATGCGGTAGACTTATTAATGCAAGGTGAAACAGCTAAGGGTGTTGGAATTAAGAACAATAAAATTGTAGCAACATCTTTTGATGAAATTTTTGATGGTAAAGATCATAAATTTGATTATAGTCTATATGAACTTGCTAACAAGTTATCTATATAAGATTTCAGGAGGAATTATAAAATGAGAAAAACTAAAATTGTATGTACAATTGGACCAGCTTCAGAATCAGAAGAAATGATTGAGAAATTAATCAATGCTGGTATGAACGTTGCACGATTAAACTTTTCACATGGTAGTCATGAAGAGCATAAAGGTAGAATTGATACAATTCGTAAAGTAGCTAAAAGATTAGACAAAATTGTAGCAATTCTATTAGATACGAAAGGTCCAGAAATTCGTACGCATAATATGAAAGACGGTATCATTGAACTTGAACGTGGTAACGAAGTTATTGTTAGCATGAATGAAGTTGAAGGAACACCTGAAAAGTTCTCAGTAACATATGAAAACTTAATTAACGATGTTCAAGTAGGTTCATACATTTTACTTGATGATGGCTTAATTGAATTACAAGTTAAAGATATTGACCATGCTAAAAAAGAAGTTAAATGTGATATTTTAAACTCAGGTGAGCTTAAAAACAAAAAAGGTGTTAACTTACCTGGTGTAAGAGTAAGTTTACCTGGTATTACAGAAAAAGATGCTGAAGATATCCGTTTCGGTATTAAAGAAAATGTTGACTTCATTGCAGCAAGTTTCGTACGTCGTCCTAGTGATGTTTTAGAAATTCGTGAAATTTTAGAAGAACAAAAAGCTAACATTTCAGTATTCCCTAAAATTGAAAACCAAGAAGGTATTGATAATATTGCGGAAATTCTTGAAGTGTCTGATGGTTTAATGGTTGCACGTGGTGACATGGGTGTTGAAATTCCACCTGAAAAAGTACCAATGGTTCAAAAAGATTTAATCAGACAATGTAACAAATTAGGTAAACCAGTTATTACAGCTACACAAATGTTAGATTCTATGCAACGTAACCCACGTGCTACACGTGCAGAAGCTAGTGACGTTGCCAACGCAATCTATGATGGTACAGATGCAGTAATGTTATCTGGTGAAACTGCTGCTGGTTTATATCCTGAAGAAGCTGTTAAAACAATGAGAAATATTGCTGTATCAGCTGAAGCAGCCCAAGATTACAAAAAGTTATTGTCAGATCGTACTAAATTAGTTGAAACTTCATTAGTGAATGCTATCGGTATTTCGGTTGCACATACAGCTTTAAACTTAAACGTTAAAGCAATTGTAGCTGCTACTGAAAGTGGTTCAACGGCACGTACTATCTCTAAATATCGTCCGCATTCAGACATTATTGCAGTGACACCAAGTGAAGAAACTGCACGTCAATGTTCAATTGTTTGGGGTGTTCAACCTGTAGTTAAAAAAGGACGTAAGAGTACAGATGCATTGTTAAACAATGCAGTTGCAACAGCTGTTGAAACTGGTAGAGTAACTAATGGTGATTTAATCATTATTACTGCTGGTGTACCAACTGGTGAAACTGGAACTACTAATATGATGAAAATCCACCTAGTTGGTGACGAAATTGCTAATGGTCAAGGTATTGGACGTGGATCAGTTGTTGGTACTACGTTAGTTGCTGAAACTGTTAAAGATTTAGAAGGTAAAGATTTATCTGACAAAGTTATCGTTACTAACTCAATCGATGAAACGTTTGTACCTTATGTAGAAAAAGCTTTAGGCTTAATTACAGAAGAAAATGGTATTACATCACCAAGTGCAATTGTTGGTTTAGAAAAAGGTATTCCAACAGTTGTAGGTGTAGAAAAAGCTGTTAAAAACATAAACAATAACATGTTAGTTACGATTGATGCTGCTCAAGGTAAAATCTTTGAAGGATATGCAAACGTACTATAATTTATAAAAAAACGTCTTTCCATTTATTAACAATGGAAAGGCGTTTTTTGGTTCATCAGGTATTTTATGACGTAATTAATAGGTTATTTGATAATGATAGTGTATGAATGGCAATCTATATAAATGTTTATATCTTTTATACATGTACATTATCACCTTTAAACTTTCACTCATATTACTTTGGAAAGTTATTATAAAATAGAAGTATGGATGTATTTCTGAAATGATACATTATTAAATAGATGAGAAAGTAAAAGTATTGAGCCAAGTACGCAATTTAATATTATAAGTTGCATATAAAAACCCCTGTTGAACTTTAATATATTCAACAGGGGTAAAACTTGTTGTTATTTATTTGATTTAGCAGCGATACGTTTATATCTTAAGTACATAAATGCTAAAAGTATAAACCAAATAGGAATAAAATAAATTGCACGTCTTGTATCAACATTAATAAATAATAACCCGAACACAAAAATGAAGAATACAAATATTAAGTAACCCATATATTTACCACCTAATAGTTTGTACGTAGCATTTTTATGTAGATCTGGGTTTTTACGACTATAATTGATATATGCAATGATAATCAGACCCCATACAACTAAAAATAACACTGTAGAGATGGTAGTCACATACGTAAATACTTTTGTCGCATCTGGGAAAATATAGTTTAGTAATGCTGCCACAAGTAATAATGCTGATGAAGCAAAGATTGCAACATGTGGAACGCCATATTTATTCGTTTTAGAAAAGTTCGGAGGTGCTTGTTGTTGACTTGATAAACCGAAAAGCATACGGCTATTTGAGAATATACCACTGTTACATGATGAAGCAGCAGCGGTTAATACTACAAAATTAATCAAGCCCGCAGCAAACGGAATTCCGATCAATGCGAATAATTTTACGAATGGACTGTTATCAGGGTCAACTTGCTGCCAAGGGATAATAGACATGATAACCGCTAACGCACCAACGTAAAATATTAAAATTCTAATGGGTACACTGTTAATTGCTTTTGGAATTGTTTTAACTGGATCTTTTGTTTCCCCAGCTGTAACACCAATCATTTCAATTCCTACAAATGAGAATAATGCCATTTGGAAAGACATAAAGAATCCAGAAGCACCTTTAGCGAATATGCCGTGTTCATATAGATTTGTGAAACTGGCATGCCCGAATTGAGTTTTAAATGCAAATAGAATCATGACGAAACCAACTACTATTAAACCAATAATTGTCGCTATTTTAATGATAGAGAACCAAAATTCTAATTCTCCGAAAAGTCTTGCGCTAAGTAGGTTGAATGACATTAATAACAGTACACAAAATAGTGCACTTATCCAGTTTGGAATTTCTGGGAACCAAAAGCTAACATATTTTGCCACAGCCGTTACTTCAGCCATACCTGTAATAATCCAACAGAACCAGTATGTCCATCCGGTAACAAATCCTGCAAAAGGCCCAATATATGTATTGGTTACATCTGCGAAAGATTTAAATTCAGTATTCTGTATAATGATTTCTCCTAAACCTCGCATAAACATAAATAACATAAATCCTATAATGATGTATGTTAATAGAATTGAAGGGCCGGTTAATGCAATCGTTTGACCAGCACCTAAGAATAAGCCTGTACCAATTGCACCGCCAATTGCAATTAATTGTATGTGGCGATTGCTCAGTTCCCTTTGTAATTTTTCAGCCATAATACATCTCCCTTAAATATAGATATGTTTATTATGCACTTATATTGAGATATATACAATTATTTTCGGTAAAAATGTGTAAAATTCCATGTTAATATACTTTGGTTTTTATAATCATATATAATAACCAATTGAAAATTTAATTCTATTGTAAAATTCATGGATTATTCACATCTTGAAAAAGCTTTAATGGTGCTATTTGTGGCTATTCTGTGACATTTACATAGATTTACAAAATAATTGTTGCACATATAATGCCAGTTTTTATATTTCACAAACGAAATGCGTTTAGCTATAATATTAGTTGAAAGCCATTTCATAAAGAAACAGTAAAGGGGAAATTTATCATGGCAGAATTACAAAGAGGTTTAGAAGGGGTTATCGCAGCGGAGACTAAAATAAGTTCAATTATTGAAAGTCAATTGACTTATGCCGGCTATGATATTGATGATCTAGCTGAAAATGCGCAATTTGAAGAAGTTATTTTCCTATTATGGAACTATAGATTGCCAAACGAAGAAGAGCTTGCTCATCTAAAAGGGAAATTAAATCAATACATGACATTAAATCCTCGTGTGTATACACATTTTGAGGAGTATGTTACAGATCACGTGCATCCAATGACAGCATTACGTACGTCATTATCATATATTGCACATTTCGATCCTGATGCTGAAAATGAATCAGATGAAAATCGTTATGAAAGAGCAATGCGTATACAGGCTAAAGTAGCATCATTAGTGACAGCGTTTGCTCGAGTAAGACAAGATAAAGAACCACTTAAGCCTAATCCTGACTTAAGTTATGCGGCAAACTTCCTATATATGTTACGTGGGGAATTACCAACAGATATAGAAGTAGAAGCCTTCAATAAAGCACTTATTTTACACGCTGATCATGAGTTGAACGCATCTGCATTTACAGCACGTTGTGCGGTTTCATCATTGTCAGATATGTACTCAGGTATTGTAGCAGCTGTAGGTTCTCTGAAAGGGCCATTACATGGTGGTGCAAACGAACAAGTTATGACGATGTTATCTGAGATTGGGTCAATTGAAAATGTTGATGCATACTTAGACGAAAAATTTGCTAATAAAGATAAAGTAATGGGCTTCGGTCATCGTGTATATAAAGATGGCGATCCTAGAGCGAAATATTTAAGAGAAATGAGCCGTCAAATTACGAAAGACGCTGGTCGTGAAGAATTATTTGAAATGTCAGTGAAAATGGAAAAACGTATGGCAGAAGAAAAAGGATTAATTCCTAATGTTGATTTTTATAGTGCGAGTGTTTATCACTGTATGGAAATACCTCATGACTTATTCACGCCAATCTTTGCTGTAAGTCGTTCTGCAGGATGGATTGCTCATATTTTAGAACAATATAAAGATAATAGAATTATGCGTCCTAGAGCGAAATATATTGGCGAAACGAATCGTAAGTATATCCCGCTTGAAGAAAGAAAATAATCAATACAAATTAAAAATGAAGATGTAAAATTTGGAGGTAAAATAACTATGACTGCAGAAAAAATTACTCAAGGAACTGAAGGATTAAACGTACCTAACGAACCAATTATCCCATTTATTATCGGTGATGGAATTGGACCGGATATTTGGAAGGCAGCAAGCCGAGTTATAGATGCTGCTGTTGAGAAAGCCTATAATGGCGAAAAACGCATTGAATGGAAAGAAGTGCTAGCTGGCCAAAAAGCATTTGATACAACTGGTGAATGGTTACCTCAAGAAACACTTGATACAATTAAAGAATATTTAATTGCTGTTAAGGGACCTTTAACAACACCAATTGGTGGTGGTATTAGATCATTAAATGTAGCTTTACGCCAAGAATTAGATTTATTTACTTGTTTAAGACCGGTACGTTGGTTTAAAGGAGTACCATCACCTGTTAAACGTCCACAAGATGTTGATATGGTTATTTTCCGTGAAAATACTGAAGACATTTATGCTGGTATTGAATTTAAAGAAGGTACAACAGAAGTTAAAAAGGTAATTGACTTCTTACAAAACGAAATGGGTGCGACAAACATTCGATTCCCAGAAACTTCAGGTATTGGTATTAAACCAGTTTCTAAAGAAGGTACTGAGCGATTAGTTAGAGCAGCTATTCAATATGCTATCGATAATAACCGTAAATCAGTTACTTTAGTTCATAAAGGTAATATTATGAAATTTACAGAAGGCTCATTTAAGCAGTGGGGTTACGATTTAGCATTAACTGAATTTGGTGATCAAGTATTCACTTGGCAACAATATGACGAAATTGTTGAAAATGAAGGCAGAGATGCTGCTAATGCTGCACAAGAAAAAGCTGAAAAAGAAGGCAAGATTATCATTAAAGATTCTATTGCTGACATTTTCTTACAACAAATTTTAACTCGCCCAGCTGAGCATGATGTTGTAGCAACTATGAACTTGAATGGTGACTATATTTCAGATGCTTTAGCTGCACAAGTTGGTGGTATTGGTATTGCGCCAGGTGCAAACATTAATTATGAAACAGGTCATGCTATTTTTGAAGCAACACATGGTACAGCTCCAAAATATGCAGGTTTAAATAAAGTGAATCCATCTTCAGTAATTTTAAGTTCTGTATTAATGTTAGAACATTTAGGATGGCAAGAAGCGGCAGATAAGATTACAGATTCAATTGAAGATACAATTGCTTCAAAAGTTGTTACTTATGACTTTGCCCGTTTAATGGATGGTGCTGAAGAAGTTTCTACATCAGCATTTGCAGATGAATTGATTAAAAATTTAAAATAAGCAAAATAAACTTAGGTGAGTCTAGCAACTTTAATTGCTAGGTTTGCCTTTTTAAATGAATTGAAGTTGGCAACAGGACAGAAATAATTAAGAGTCACTAATGATTGATTATGTAGTGTTTCTTACACATTAACCAAAGCGAATGTGTACATAAGCATAGGGATAAATGAGTAAAACTCATGCATAGGTAGTGGGATAGAAATGATATTTTCACAAATTTATTTCGTTGTCCCAGAGTAAGTCATGCAAATTATAGAAGGAAATATAAGAAGTATTTTATTTATGTGTAAAGTAATGTAAAAAATGTGTAAAGATAATGTGTAGGATGTTATTTTTATAAATAGTTCGGTTATAATGTAAATATAATTATAAGTTAGGGAGGCATACCATGTCGCAAAAAGTGTTGGTAGTAGATGACGAACATTCAATCGTAACATTACTTAAATATAACTTAGAAACAGCTGGTTATGAAGTTGTTGTCGCATTTGATGGTGATGAGGCTTTAGAAAAGGTAGAAAATGAACAGCCAGATTTAATTATTTTAGATGTTATGCTACCTAAAAAAGATGGCATTGACGTATGTAAGACTGTAAGAACAAATAAAAATTTAGTCCCTATATTAATGTTAACGGCGAAAAATGATGAATTTGATCGGGTATTAGGTTTAGAATTAGGTGCCGATGACTATATGACTAAGCCTTTTTCACCTAGAGAAGTTGTTGCCCGTGTGAAAGCCATTTTAAGACGTTCTCAATTTGTAAAAGAAGTAGAAGAGATTGATGATGATATTACCATCGGATCGATACGTATTAGACCCGATTATTTTGAAGTATATAAGCATAATGAGCTATTGGAGCTAACACCGAAAGAATTTGAACTGTTGCTTTATTTGATAGAAAGACAAGGCAGAGTCATTACGAGAGAGCATATGTTAAATACGGTATGGAATTATGAATTCGCAGGAGACTCAAGAATTGTTGATGTACATATCAGTCATTTAAGAGATAAATTAGAAGATAATCCTAAGAAGCCACAACTTATTAAAACTGTGCGTGGCTTAGGCTATAAATTGGAAAGACCTAAAGAACAATGATGAAGTTTCACCACCGCTTAATGTTATTGATAAGCAGTATATTAATTATCAGTTTTATTACATTAGGCATTATTATTCACGCTTCCATCACATATGTTTTATCAGAAAAACACGAACAAGCTCTAGCAACAGATGCAAGATCATATATTTATTTAGTCCAAGATAATGAGATTGATAAAGTTAAAGAAATTGTAAAACAGCAAAATATAGATTTATTGATAACTAAAAATGATAAAAAGGTGTTTAGTAGTGGCAAACTGAAAGCTATCCTAAATAGTGATAGCTTTATTCAAAAAAAGGACGTTTTTATTTTTAATAAGAAGGTTAACGGTTATCATGTATGGATTAAAGGTTACAATAACGATATTACAGAAATGCATTGGACGTTGTGGAAATATCTTATATTGACATGTTTAGTTGTACTTATCTGTCTGTATTTTGCAAGCCGTAGTTTTAAGCGTACATTAATCCGTCCCATTCAAGAAGTTACTAATGCAACACAATTGTTGGCAAATGGTTATTATCACATACGTGTACCTGAAAGTAATGTTGTAGAAACTAAAGCGCTTTTTGTGTCTACCAATGATTTAGCACGACGCCTTCAAAAGCTTAATAATGAGCAAAAAATTCAATCCAACCGTTTAAAAACAACGATTGAAAATATTCCAAGTGCTATTTTAATGATAGATCGAAATGGAAAAATCGTTGTTGCAAATAAAGCGTATTACGAACAGTTCAACATCTCGCATAATATTGAACAAGTGGGCTATCACGGCTATGTTAATACTGAAATTGAGCAATTAATTTTAGAAAGTTTTAAAGTTGAAAAACCTATCTATGAACAATTGGAAGTTGCAATAAACCAAGTCCATGCCAAGTACTTTGACATTTCATGCGTTCCGATTTTAACTAGGTCTCAAAAAAGTTTGCAAGGGATTTTAGTTGTGATGCATGACATTACAAATCTGAAACAACTTGAAAATTTAAGACGTGAATTTGTAGCAAATGTTTCACATGAATTAAAAACACCTATTACTTCAATTAAGGGGTTTGCTGAAACGCTTATTGATGGTGCAAAAAATGATGCGGAATCATTAGACATGTTTTTAAACATAATTTTAAAAGAATCAAATCGAATAGAATCTTTAGTAACAGATTTGTTAGATTTATCGCATATTGAGCAACATACCGAGTTAGATACAGACTATATGAATTTATCAGATTTAACGCGGCGTATTATTGATAATATGATGACTCAAGCCAATCAAAAAAATATTTCCATTCATACTGATATTGAAAAAGATGTCATTGTTAAAGCACAAGAAAGTAAAATTGCTCAAGTTATCACGAATTTGTTAACGAATGCAATTAACTATTCTTATGAAGATGGAGATATTAACGTTCGTGTGTATCGAGATGACTTTCGTGTCATTTTCGAAGTACAGGATTTTGGTATAGGTATTAAATTAGAAGACCAACAACGTATTTTTGAAAGATTTTATAGAGTAGATAAAGCACGAAGTAGAGATTCTGGTGGGACAGGTCTTGGATTATCAATTACAAAGCATATAGTAGAGGCCCACCAAGGCAATATTGAAGTGAATAGTCAAGTTGGCAAAGGCTCAACGTTCAAAGTTATTCTAAAAGATTATAAAGAATAAAAATTAAAGTGGTAACAGCGCGTGTATTTTTCAAGAAGTTGTTGCTGCTTTTTTATTTCGTTCAAATCTCTATTGGTATTAAATTAGAGTTAATGAAGTAGAATAAATTCGGTTGTCAATTTTGTTATTTGCATATGCCGTTTTGTAAGTTATAAGTAATAGATTGTTGTGAATTAAGCAATTTTATAATATATTTATTATAATAAAGAAATTTTAGTAACGCGCTTAAAATAGATGCTTAATTAAAAAGTAATAAGTTTTATTTGAACGGAAATAAATCTTAATTTAAACACTTGAATAGACAAGTGTAATCATTCGTCATAGAAAAAGACGAGGGGCGATTTAGATAAATTGTTGAAAGTAATATTAAATACCTTGTTTATCTAATTTGATTGAGGAAACATGCATAGGTGAAAATTAGAAATACATTAAAATATTGAATTAATTTTTCGACCTACAAGTTGAGGAAAATTTAACTAGATTTGAGGATTAGCAAAGTGAAAACAATTCAATTACACAAGACAACTTTGATATTAATTGCGATATTATTGTTTTATACTTTTATGGGTATCTTACTACCACTCATGCACGATGATTTACAATGGTTTAGCAATTATAATACTGATATTTTAAAAGTAGGATTTGCATCACTTAATGGTCGCTATATCGGAAATATCTTTGAAATTATAGCTGTACATGTAAGCTGGTTACGTTGGCTTTCATATGGTCTCATTAGTATGGGTATCATTTGGGTGATTATGCACATTACACATTGTAAAGCGTGGACAAGCTATTATTTGTTAGCATTTTCTTTAATGTTAATTTTACCAAGTGCTATTTATGCAGATACATTTGGTTGGTTTGCAGGATTTTACAATTATGTGACATCAACACTAATTTCACTCTTTATCATTTATTATTGTATTAATGCAATTATATATAAAGAAAAGCAGCCGGTAAGTGTTACAGTACTATTCTATGTTTTATGCTTCTTCGGTCAATTATTTATGGAGAATGTGACATTATTCCACTGTATCATTTTAATTTTAGCTTTTCTGTATGAATTTACTGCAAATCGAACACTTAATTATAAATTATTGTTTTCATTTATGATTGCTACTATAGGTACAATCATTATGTTTTCCAATCCAAATTATCGTAAAATTTTATTTGAAGGGTCAGAATATCAACAAGTTTCTAGTAATCAAGGTATCTTTTCAAAATTTGCAGAAATGATATCAACGTCACTTCCATATGGTGTCATTTTCAGTCAGGTTATAATTTTAAGTATGATTGCAGCGCTTATTATTTATCTACTGCTTAGAAGTGATCGGTATGTACATTTAACAATATTAAAGCGTCGTATCATTATGATAGGATTTATCACTTTACCGCTTTATTATTTACTATTTTACAATCAGTTTTTATTAAATAAAAATACAGATATTGGATTGGTTGGTTTTGCGAACATAATTGTATGTGGTTACTTTGCGTTTTCGATATTTGTAGGTATTTATTTGTCTATTAATGATCGTAAAACACAAATTACTTTATATTCCTTACTTATTGCAATATGTGTTTCTGCGTCGACACTAGTCATTGTTACTCCAATTGAACCAGGTAATTTTTTGATTGTTTATACGATACATGTAATCATTTTAATTATTTTAGTAAAAGAATTTCGGAAATATAAGTCAATCAATGTTAATTTTATTAAAGGTGCATCACTAGTTTTAGCTATGATATATTTTAGTGCATTTATTTATGTTCATTATGAACATGAAAAAAGAGTTCAGTTATTAAAACAACAAATTAAAGATCATCCACGACAAGAGGTTTATACAGTGGAATCATTGCCGTTTGAACATTATATGCATCATCCGTCACCAATTAATAAAAATTACCAAGAGTGGTTTAATAATTATGAAGAATTACCGAAAATGACCAAAGTTAAATATATTCCATTTGGTTCTGACGATTCATAACTTATTCTTACCTATAAAAATTTAAAATAGCAGCATAAAAATATTAAAAAGTAGACATAATCATGAAATGATAATGTGCATCTCAAAAGTTGGACTTTTAACCTGACTTTATGGAGTGCTCATCAAGAACAATCATGATTATGTCTTTTTATTTTTTAGCTTAGTCTATATAGTCACTTGTTTTATTTGAAATTAGGTCGTGTATAAATACTCTATGAGATAGTTTCTTTAATTACGACATCACAGTCGAATATGCTAAAATATATATAAATTAGTTCTGGAGGTTAAAATTGTGAATAAATTAGTATTAATCGATGGTAATAGCTTAAGTTTTAGAGCTTTTTATGCATTACCTTTGTTATCAAACAAAGCAGGCATTCATACCAATGCAGTATATGGTTTTGCAATGTTACTAGAGAAGATTTTAAAAGAAGAAAAGCCAAATCATTTTTTAGTAGCGTTTGATGCAGGTAAAACGACTTTCAGACATGAAAAATATAGTGAATATAAAGGTGGACGCCAGAAAACGCCGCCTGAACTAAGTGAGCAATTTCCTTATATACGCCAATTATTAGATGCTTATCATATTAAACGTTATGAATTAGATAACTATGAGGCAGATGATATTATCGGAACTTTAAGTAAAGAAGCAGATAAAGCGGGCTTTCAGACAATTATTATTACGGGAGACCGAGATTTAACACAACTTGCTACGGATAATGTAACCATTTATTACACTAAAAAAGGTGTTACTGATGTTGATCATTATACACCTGACTTTATTGCGGAAAAATACAACGGGCTAACACCTAATCAAATTATTGATATGAAAGGATTAATGGGAGATACTTCTGATAATATACCAGGTGTTGCAGGTGTTGGAGAGAAAACAGCAATAAAATTGCTGAACCAATTTGACACAGTAGAAGGTGTCTATGAACATTTAGATGAAATTTCAGGTAAAAAGTTAAAAGAAAAACTTCAAAATAGCAAAGAAGATGCATTAATGAGTAAAGAATTAGCAACGATTAATGTAGATAGTCCGATTGAAGTAAAACTTGAAAATACGTTAATGACTCATCAAGATGAACAACAAGAAAAAATCGAATTGTTTAAGAAGTTAGAATTCAAACAATTGTTGGCTGACATTGATCAATCAGCAAGCGTTGAAGATGCAATAGAAAAGACATTTGAAATTGAAACGTCTTTTGATAATGTTGATTTTACTTCATTGAAAGAAGCGGCCATCCATTTCGAATTAGACGGTGGTAACTATTTGCGAAATAATATTTTAAAATTCTCTTTATTTACAGGTGAGAAACATATTGTAATTAATGCGGATGACATAAATAATTATGCCGAACTAGTTTCGTGGTTAGAAAATCCGAATACGAAAAAAGTCGTATATGATGCTAAAAAAACATATGTAGCATCACATAGATTGGGAATTGATATTCAAAATATTTCATTCGATATTATGTTGGCCAGTTATATAATTGATCCATCTCGTACGATTAGTGATGTTCAATCAGTTGTTTCATTGTACGGTCAAAGTTTTGTGAAAGACGATGTGAGTATATATGGAAAAGGTAAGAAATTTAAGGTGCCTGAAGATGATGTTTTAAATCCATATGTTGCTTCTATTACTGATGCAATTTACTTTGCGAAACCAAATATGGATAAACAATTAGAAGAATACAATCAGGTAGAACTCTTAGCTGATTTAGAGCTACCGCTAGCTAAGATTTTAAGTGAAATGGAAGAAATTGGTATATATACAGATGTTCATGATTTAGAAGAAATGGAAAAAGAAATTCAAGAAAAATTAGACGTCTTGATTCGAAATATCCATGATGCAGCTGGTGAAGATTTTAATATAAATTCTCCTAAGCAATTAGGTGTTGTATTGTTTGAAACATTACAATTACCTGTTATTAAAAAGACGAAAACAGGATATTCTACTGCTGTAGATGTCTTAGAGCAATTGCAAGGTGAACATCCTATCATTGATTATATTTTAGAATATCGTCAATTATCTAAGTTACAGTCTACTTATGTTGAAGGATTGCAAAAGGTGATTAGTGATGATCAACGTATCCATACACGTTTTAACCAAACATTAGCGCAAACTGGACGTTTATCAAGTGTAGATCCTAATTTACAAAATATTCCGGTTAGACTTGAAGAAGGGCGTAAAATAAGAAAAGCCTTTAAACCAACTTCAAAAGATAGCGTTATATTATCAGCAGATTATTCTCAAATTGAATTGCGTGTATTAGCACACATTACACAAGATGAGAGTATGAAAGAAGCATTTATCAACGGCGATGATATTCATACAGCAACTGCTATGAAAGTATTTGGTGTAGAAGCTGATCAAGTCGATAGTTTAATGCGTCGTCAAGCAAAAGCGGTTAACTTTGGAATTGTTTATGGGATAAGTGATTATGGTTTAAGTCAAAGCTTAGGTATTACTCGTAAAAAAGCAAAAGCATTCATTGATGATTATTTAGCTAGTTTCCCAGGTGTAAAACAATATATGTCTGATATTGTAAAAGATGCCAAAGCTTTAGGTTACGTGGAAACATTGCTACATCGTCGACGTTATATTCCTGATATTACGAGTCGTAACTTTAATTTACGCGGCTTTGCTGAACGTACTGCTATGAATACGCCAATACAAGGCAGTGCTGCAGACATCATTAAACTGGCAATGGTTAAATTTGCGCAAAAAATGAAAGAGACAACATATCAAGCTAAACTATTATTACAAGTGCACGATGAATTAATTTTTGAAGTACCTAAGTCAGAAGTAGATTCATTTAGTGAATTTGTAGAAGAGATAATGGAAAATGCATTGCAATTAGATGTTCCATTAAAAGTAGACTCAAGTTATGGTGCAACTTGGTATGATGCAAAATAAAGTGAGGTTAATGGTATGCCCGAATTACCAGAAGTAGAACATGTAAAAAGAGGAATTGAACCCTACGTTATAAATCAAAAAATTGAACACGTTATATTTTCGGATAAAGTAATCGAAGGTAAGGCTCAAGGCAAGGAAACAATTATAAAAGGAATTGAATTAGATACTTTTAAAACTTTATCGGAAGGCTATACCATTACTAATGTAGAACGAAGAAGTAAATATATCGTTTTTCAACTAGATAATAAACGAGAACAACGTACATTAATTAGCCATTTAGGTATGGCGGGTGGTTTTTTCATTGTAGATGAACTTGAAGATATTATGATACCTAATTATCGTAAGCATTGGCATGTTATTTTTGAACTGTCAAATGACAAAAAGTTAATTTATTCAGATATACGTCGTTTTGGAGAAATTAGAAATGTTGCGTCTGTAGCATCTTATCCTTCATTTTTAGAAATAGCGCCTGAACCTTTTACAAATGAAGCATTGACGTATTATTTAAATCGAATTCATCAACAGTCTAATAAGAATAAACCAATCAAACAAGTGATTTTGGATCATAAAGTAATCGCAGGTTGCGGAAATATTTACGCATGTGAAGCGTTGTTTCGTGCAGGTGTTTTACCAGATAAAAAAGTAAAAGACTTAACACACCAACAACAAGAAATGGTTTTTTATTATGTTAGAGAAGTACTAGAAGAAGGTATTAAGCATGGCGGTACAAGTATTTCAGATTATCGTCATGCTGATGGAAAAACTGGTGACATGCAATTGCATCTTAATGTATATAAGCAGCCGGTATGCAAAGTGTGTGGAAGTCAAATTGAAACAAAAATCATCGCGACAAGAAATAGTCATTATTGTCCAGTATGTCAAAAATAAAGAAAGAGTGAAATTATGCCGAAAGTTATTGGTCTAACAGGTGGAATCGCCTCAGGAAAATCAACAGTATCAGAACTCTTATCCGTATTCGGTTTTAAAGTAGTAGATGCTGATAAAGCAGCCAGGGAAGCTGTTAAAAAGGGGAGTAAAGGTTTAGCTCAAGTACGAGAAGTCTTTGGTGATGAAGCAATTGATGAAAATGGTGAGATGAATCGTCGTTATATGGGTGATTTAGTGTTTAACCATCCAGAAAAACGCTTAGAATTAAATGCTATCATACATCCTATCGTGCGAGATATTATGGAAGAAGAAAAGCAAGGATATTTAAAACAAGGATATAATGTAATCATGGATATTCCATTATTATTTGAAAATGAATTGGAAAATACAGTAGACGAAGTGTGGGTTGTATACACTTCTGAAAGTATACAAATGGATCGTTTAATGCAACGTAATAATTTGTCATTAGAAGATGCGAAAGCTCGTGTCTATAGCCAAATTTCTATTGATAAAAAAAGCCGAATGGCTGATCATGTTATCGACAATTTAGGGGATAAACTTGAATTAAAACAAAACCTTGAGAGATTGTTAGAAGAAGAAGGTTATATTGAAAAGCCGAATTACGGAGAAGAAGATTAATATTACTCTATAAATAAGTCATTACTTTACGTACGCGTTGATGTATGTAAGTAATGACTATTTTTTATAAAAAAGATAAATAAATCAACGGAAAACGCTTTCAAATTTCATATAATATGCTATACTAATTCCATAAAGTATAACACATAAAAATCAAGGGGTGCTTTTAATGTCAACGAATATTGCAATTAATGGTATGGGTAGAATTGGAAGAATGGTATTACGTATTGCATTACAAAATAAAAATTTAAATGTAGTAGCGATAAATGCTAGTTATCCACCCGAAACAATTGCACATTTAATCAATTACGATACAACACATGGAAAATATAATCTAAAAGTTGAACCGATTGAAAATGGATTGCAAGTTGGAGATCATAAAATTAAATTGGTTGCTGATCGCAATCCTGAAAACTTGCCATGGAAAGAATTAGATATCGATATTGCTATAGATGCAACTGGTAAATTTAATCATGGTGATAAAGCCATCGCACATATTAAAGCAGGTGCCAAAAAAGTATTGTTAACTGGTCCTTCAAAAGGTGGACATGTTCAAATGGTAGTTAAAGGCGTAAATGATGACCAATTAGATATAGAAGCATTTGACATTTTTAGTAATGCTTCATGTACTACTAATTGCATTGGTCCAGTTGCAAAAGTTTTAAATAATCAGTTTGGAATAGTTAATGGTTTAATGACTACTGTTCACGCTATTACAAATGACCAAAAAAATATTGATAATCCACATAAAGATTTAAGACGTGCACGCTCATGTAATGAAAGCATTATTCCTACTTCTACTGGTGCGGCGAAAGCTTTAAAAGAAGTATTACCAGAATTAGAAGGTAAATTACATGGCATGGCATTACGTGTACCAACAAAGAATGTATCGCTCGTTGATTTAGTTGTTGATTTAGAAAAAGAAGTAACTGTAGAAGAAGTAAACCAAGCTTTTGAAAATACAGGTTTAGAAGGTATCATTGAAGTCGAACATCAACCACTAGTGTCTGTTGATTTTAATACTAATCCACATTCAGCTATTATTGATGCAAAATCAACAATGGTCATGTCAGGGAATAAAGTAAAAGTTATTGCTTGGTATGATAATGAATGGGGTTATTCAAATAGAGTTGTAGATGTTGCTGAGCAAATTGGAGCACTTTTGACATCAAAAGAAACTGTAAGTGCAAGTTAATACAATTATTTAATAGCCTAACTCTGACTTCGGAGTTAGGTTTTTTATTTTTAATACAATAATATTGTCATGCATATTACTAAATAAGTAACGATATAATGTTTTTTATTGTTTCATTATTTGGTTAAATGAATTAAATTGAGGGATTCTTTTCTCATCTCTAGATTTATAGTATAATTAGGCATAATCAAAATAAAGAGGGTGATGTAATGAAATGCCCGAAATGTAATTCTACACAATCTAAAGTTGTAGATTCAAGGCATGCCGATGAATTAAATGCCATTCGAAGACGAAGAGAATGTGAAAATTGTGGAACACGTTTCACTACATTTGAACATATCGAAGTTAGTCAGCTTATAGTTGTGAAAAAAGATGGCACAAGAGAGCAGTTTTCAAGAGAAAAGATACTTAATGGACTTGTGCGTTCTTGTGAGAAACGACCTGTTAGATATCAACAACTTGAAGACATAACAAACAAGGTTGAATGGCAATTACGAGATGAAGGTCATACGGAAGTGTCTTCACGAGATATAGGTGAACACGTTATGAACTTGTTAATGCATGTTGATCAAGTTTCATATGTTAGATTTGCATCAGTCTATAAAGAATTTAAAGATGTTGATCAATTGTTAGCATCGATGCAAGGGATTTTAAGCGAAAACAAACGGAGTGATGCTTAAATGGGACGACAAGCCTTCGAATTCGGCTTAAGACCAAAGGATCAATTCAAAGTTATGCAACACTTTGATTTAAATACGAATCATTTAGAGGTATTGAATCGACTGTATACACCGCTAATTGGAGCACAAGCAGTGGGTTTATATCATTTTATGACTCAATTCGTTAAAGAAAGTCATAATGAAACATTGATTCTTTCTCATTATATTTTTATGAATGAACTTAAAATTAATTTACTAGAGTTTAGACAACAAATGGACTTACTTGAAGCGATTGGATTGTTAAAGGCGTTTGTCAAACATGATGAACAAGAAACACAATTTGTTTACCAATTAATTCAACCGCCTTCAGCACATTTATTTTTTAATGATCCAATGTTGTCAATCTTTTTATATAGTGAAGTTGAGCATCGTCGATTTCATGAGTTGAAGAAATACTTTGAGTATCAACAAATTGATTTGAGTGAATTTAAACAGGTAACGAGACAATTTACTGATGTTTTTAAAGTGCCGTCTACAAAAATAGATATCGATACAAGTGATATTCCGATTAATGAACCGTACCAAGGTATCGATTTATCAAATGAATCTTTTGACTTTGAAATGTTGAGACAAATGTTAGGTAAACATTTTATTAGTCAAGACATTGTTACCAAAGATGCAAAGCGTTTAATTACACAACTCGCGACTTTATATGGTTTAACAGCAGATGGCATGAAGCATGTTATTTTAAATTCAATTACAAGTGGGCAACAGTTATCCTTTGAAGAAATGCGTAAACAAGCACGCTCGTATTACTTAATGGAACACAAAAATCAAATGCCTAAATTACAGGTGAAATCTCCTGCTACATCATCTTCGACGGCCAAATCTTCAGAAGTGAATCCAAAGCCACAAAGTGATGAATGGTTTGAATTACTTGAACAAACGAGTCCAATTGATATGTTAGCTTCTTGGTCTGAATCAGAACCAACTATATCGCAAAAGACAATGGTTGAAGAATTAATAGAACGTGAAAAAATGTCTTTTGGCGTCATTAATATTTTGTTGCAATTTGTCATGTTAAAAGAAGATATGAAACTTCCTAAAGCGTATATTTTGGAAATAGCATCAAATTGGAAGAAAAAAGGTATTAAGACAGCTAAAGAAGCATATAATTACGCTAAAAAAGTTAATCAACCTAAAAATGAGGGTTCTAGCGGAAATTACCAAAAGCGTGGTTCATACTATGGGCAGCGTAATCGCATTTCAAAAGAAAAAACACCTAAATGGTTAGAAAATAGAGATAAACCTAGTGAAGAAGATTCGGCTAAAGATAATAGCGTGGATGATCAACAATTAGAGCAAGATCGACAAGCATTTCTAGATAAATTATCTAAAAAATGGGAGGAGGACAGTCAATAATGAAGCAATTTAAAAGTATAATTAACACGTCTCAGGACTTTGAAAAAAGAATAGAAAAGATAAAAAAAGAAGTAATCAATGACCCAGATGTTAAGCAATTTTTGGAAGCGCATCGAGCTGAACTAACGAATGCTATGATTGATGAAGACTTAAATGTGTTACAAGAGTATAAAGATCAACAAAAACATTATGACGGTCATAAATTTGCTGATTGTCCAAATTTCGTAAAGGGGCATGTGCCTGAGTTATATGTTGATAATAACCGAATTAAAATACGCTATTTACAATGCCCATGTAAAATCAAGTACGACGAAGAACGCTTTGAAGCTGAGCTAATTACATCTCATCATATGCAACGAGATACTTTAAATGCCAAATTGAAAGATATTTATATGAATCATCGAGACCGTCTTGATGTAGCTATGGCAGCAGATGATATATGTACAGCAATAACTAATGGGGAACAAGTGAAAGGCCTTTACCTTTATGGTCCATTTGGGACAGGTAAATCTTTTATTCTAGGTGCAATTGCGAATCAGCTCAAATCTAAGAAGGTACGTTCGACAATTATTTATTTACCGGAATTTATTAGAACATTAAAAGGTGGCTTTAAAGATGGTTCTTTTGAAAAGAAATTACATCGCGTAAGAGAAGCAAACATTTTAATGCTTGATGATATTGGGGCTGAAGAAGTGACTCCATGGGTGAGAGATGAGGTAATTGGACCTTTGTTACATTATCGAATGGTTCATGAATTACCAACATTCTTTAGTTCTAATTTTGACTATAGTGAATTGGAACATCATTTAGCGATGACTCGTGATGGTGAAGAGAAGACTAAAGCAGCACGTATTATTGAACGTGTCAAATCTTTGTCAACACCATACTTTTTATCAGGAGAAAATTTCAGAAACAATTGAATTTTAAAATGATTGGTGTATAATGAATACAAATCTAAATCGTTTAAATGATTGAAGACAAGATGATCTAATCAATATTACACAGAAAGCCATTGTTTGATGAGAATATGGTTAATAAATTAGATGATTACTACTTCATTTATGGTATTTGTAATGAATACCCGGCTCAAGACCGTTATCTTAAGCAGAGATATTTAATACATAATTTGTATTAAATAACTAGGGTGGTACCACGACGATCTCGTCCCTTGTATAGGGGCGGGATTTTTTGTTTTTTTAGACAAAAATGTTCGTTGGTGTCATAAAGTCCCTGTTTATTGTTAATAGGTTTAATGTTAAAACGATGATTGTTGTTCAATATTTTAACGAGGTCAGATAAAAGTATTTATAAAGCAAATAGGAGGGTTTAACATGGAACAAATTAATATTCAATTTCCAGATGGTAATAAAAAGGCGTTTGATAAAGGTACTACTACTGAAGATATAGCACAATCAATTAGTCCTGGATTACGTAAAAAAGCAGTTGCCGGCAAATTTAACGGGCAACTTGTAGATTTAACTAAACCGCTTGAAACTGATGGATCAATTGAAATTGTGACACCAGGTAGTGAAGAAGCGTTAGAGGTATTACGTCATTCTACTGCACATTTAATGGCACACGCGATTAAAAGGTTATATGGTAATGTTAAATTTGGTGTTGGTCCTGTAATAGAAGGTGGCTTCTACTATGACTTCGACATAGACCAAAACATCTCATCTGATGACTTTGAACAAATTGAAAAAACAATGAAACAAATCGTTAACAAAAATATGAAAATCGAACGAAAAGTGGTTTCACGAGATGAAGCGAAAGAGTTATTCAGCAATGATGAATACAAATTAGAATTAATCGACGCGATTCCTGAAGATGAAAATGTAACATTATATAGTCAAGGTGATTTTACTGATTTATGTCGTGGAGTTCACGTTCCATCAACAGCTAAAATTAAAGAGTTTAAACTATTATCTACAGCAGGTGCATACTGGCGTGGAGATAGTAACAACAAAATGTTACAACGTATATACGGTACTGCTTTCTTTGATAAAAAAGAATTAAAAGCACATTTACAAATGTTAGAAGAGCGTAAAGAACGTGATCATCGTAAAATTGGTAAAGAGTTAGAATTATTCACAAATAGCCAATTAGTTGGTGCTGGTTTGCCATTATGGTTACCTAACGGTGCAACAATCAGACGTGAAATTGAACGTTACATTGTTGATAAAGAAGTTAGCATGGGGTATGACCACGTTTATACACCAGTACTTGCTAATGTTGATTTATACAAAACATCTGGTCACTGGGATCACTATCAAGAAGATATGTTCCCACCAATGCAGTTAGATGAAACTGAATCTATGGTATTACGTCCAATGAACTGTCCACATCATATGATGATTTATGCGAATAAACCACACTCATATCGTGAATTACCTATCCGTATCGCTGAGCTAGGAACTATGCATAGATATGAAGCAAGTGGTGCTGTATCAGGATTACAACGTGTTCGTGGTATGACTTTAAATGATTCACATATCTTTGTTCGACCTGATCAAATTAAAGAAGAATTCAAACGCGTTGTAAACATGATTATTGATGTGTATAAAGACTTTGGTTTCGAGGATTATAGCTTTAGATTAAGTTATAGAGACCCTGAAGATAAAGAAAAGTACTTTGATGATGATGACATGTGGAATAAAGCTGAAAATATGCTTAAAGAGGCAGCGGATGAGCTTGGCTTATCGTACGAAGAAGCGATTGGTGAAGCGGCATTCTATGGTCCGAAACTAGATGTTCAAGTTAAAACAGCGATGGGTAAAGAAGAGACATTATCAACAGCACAACTTGATTTCTTATTACCAGAACGTTTTGATTTAACTTATATTGGTCAAGATGGTGAACATCATCGTCCAGTTGTTATTCATCGTGGTGTTGTATCAACAATGGAACGATTTGTAGCATTTTTAACTGAAGAAACTAAAGGTGCATTCCCAACTTGGTTAGCGCCAAAACAAGTTCAAATCATTCCAGTTAACGTTGATTTACATTATGATTATGCGCGACAATTACAAGATGAATTGAAATCTCAAGGTGTTCGTGTAAGTATTGATGAGCGTAATGAAAAAATGGGTTATAAAATTAGAGAAGCTCAAATGCAAAAAATACCTTATCAAATCGTAGTTGGGGATAAGGAAGTTGAAAATAATCAAGTGAATGTGCGTCAATATGGATCGCAAGACCAAGAAACAGTTGAAAAAGATGAATTTATCTGGAATCTAGTTGATGAAATTCGTTTGAAAAAACATAGATAGACAGTTGTCGCAATAAAATGCTTTGAAACTTTTATTGCGTATCAAGTTTTACAGGGTTGATTATGCGTGATGAATCCTGTATATTACAAGTTAGTTAAAATATTAAATTGAGTTAGAGGTTGCATGTTTAATTAGTAACTTGTCAGAAGTATTTATGGTACATAAGTTGAACAAGTGAAAGGTAAAGATGCCGAAATAGATATAAACCATAAATTATATCTATTGGGACAGTTTTCGAATAGGAACTGTACTGTCACAGAATGTGATGTGCTACCTTATATAGATAATTGCCAAAGTGGTTGCATATCTTAAAGGTATGTAGCCACTTTTTTACTTTTAATATCACTATATTCTGTAAAAAAAGGGTATGAAAGTAAATAAAGGTTATTTATTACTTGGCCTCTAAAACATGGAAAGGGAGCTTATATGTCAAAAGTTCAAAATGAAAGTAACAATGTTGTCAAAAGGGGACTTAAAGATCGTCATATTTCTATGATTGCGATTGGGGGTTGTATTGGTACAGGTTTATTTGTAACTTCTGGTGGAGCAATTCATGATGCAGGTGCTTTGGGAGCATTAATAGGATACGCAATTATCGGAATAATGGTATTTTTCTTAATGACGTCACTTGGCGAAATGGCTACTTATTTGCCAGTATCAGGTTCATTTAGTACATATGCTACAAGATTTGTTGATCCATCTTTAGGGTTTGCGCTTGGTTGGAACTATTGGTTTAACTGGGTAGTAACTGTAGCAGCAGATATTACGATTGCAGCACAAGTCATTCAATATTGGACACCATTGCAAGGCATACCCGCTTGGGCATGGAGTGCGTTGTTCTTAGTTATAATTTTTAGTCTGAATTCGTTATCGGTTCGTGTCTATGGTGAAAGTGAATATTGGCTTGCATTAATAAAGGTTGTTACAGTTATCGTTTTTATTGCTATTGGTTTATTAACGATTGTAGGAATTATGGGTGGACATTTTGTAGGATTTGAAATATTTAATAAAGGTGAAGGACCTATTTTAGGTGGCAACCTAGGAGGAAGTTTGTTATCAATTCTAGGTGTATTCTTAATCGCTGGTTTCTCATTCCAAGGTACTGAGTTAATTGGTATTACAGCTGGTGAATCAGAAAATCCTGAACGTGCTGTGCCGAAAGCGATTAAACAAGTATTCTGGAGAATTTTATTATTTTATATTTTAGCCATTTTTGTTATCGGTATGTTAATTCCTTATGATAGTAGTGCATTAATGGGAGGCGGTAATGACGTTGCAACCTCTCCGTTTACGCTAGTTTTCAAAAATGCAGGATTTGCTTTTGCAGCCTCATTTATGAATGCTGTTATCTTAACATCAGTTTTATCAGCAGGGAACTCTGGAATGTATGCCTCAACGCGTATGCTTTATTCAATGAGTAAAGATAAATTGGCGTTTGAAACATTTGGGAAAACAAATAAAAATGGTGTGCCATATATGTCTTTATTAGTAACTGCAATTATTGTAGTCATCATATTTGTGGTACAAAGTGTTACAGAAGGTGCTTATCAATATATCGTTGCTGCAAGTGGGTTGACTGGCTTTATTGCCTGGGTAGGTATCGCAGTGAGTCATTACCGATTTAGAAGAGCATTTGATAAACAAAATTATGATAAATCTAAATTGAAATATACAGCTAAATTGTTTCCCTTCGGACCTATTTTTGCAGCTATCTTATGTATTGTTGTAATCATCGGTCAAGATGTGGACTTTATTAAAACAGGAGATTTTAATTTTAGCCGCTTCCTAATTACGTATATGGGAATTCCAGTATTTTTAGCATTCTTTATTTATCATAAGCTTCGATATAAAACGAAAAAAATTCCATTAGAACAAGTAGATTTACGTCAAGACGTGTCAATGGATGAAATAAAAGGTTAAAATAAAAAAAATACAGTTATAGTGTTGACTTAAATGTGAATTGTTGATATGATTAACAACGTTGAATACGAAACGAACCAAGTAGAAGCACCCGCTTCTCACCTGTAGCGACGCATAAAGCAGTTGGCAGGTTAATCACATTACACATAACTGTGTATAAGGAAGAGCGGGTATTTTATACCTGTTCTTCCTTTTTGCTTGGTGCAAATTTCGTAAAAATTTTGGAGGTGTCAACCATAGCAAAAGATCAAACTCAAATCAATGACAAAATTCGTGCAAAAGAATTACGTTTAATCGGTCAAGATGGTGAACAAATTGGTGTTAAATCAAAGCGTGAAGCTTTAGAAATGGCTGAACGTGTAGATTTAGACTTAGTGGTCGTTGCACCGAATGCGAAACCACCGGTTGCAAGAATTATGGATTACGGTAAATTCAAATTCGAACAACAGAAAAAAGAAAAAGAAATGAAAAAGAAACAAAAAATTATCAATGTTAAAGAAATTCGTTTAAGTCCAACAATTGAGGAACATGATTTCCAAACTAAGTTGAAAAACGGACGTAAATTCTTAACTAAAGGCGATAAATGTAAAGTATCTATTCGTTTCAGAGGGCGTGCCATTACGCATAAGGAAATTGGTCAACGTGTGCTAGAAAAATATGCAGATGAATGCAAAGATATAGCAACAGTTGAACAAAAACCTAAAATGGACGGGCGTCAAATGTTTATTATGTTAGCGCCAACAGCTGAAAAATAATTAAAGCTATTACAGGAGGACTTATATTATGCCAAAAATGAAAACTCACCGCGGAGCAGCTAAACGTGTTAAAAGAACTGCTTCAGGTCAATTAAAACGTTCAAGAGCTTTCACATCTCACTTATTCGCAAACAAGAGCACTAAACAAAAACGTCAATTACGTAAAGCTAGATTAGTGTCTAAGAGCGACATGAAACGTGTAAAACAATTATTAGCATACAAAAAATAAGAACAAATACAGAAATCGGTAGGAATTACCTAAGGAGGAATTTTTTATGCCACGAGTTAAAGGTGGAACAGTAACAAGAGCACGTCGTAAAAAAACGATTAAATTAGCTAAAGGTTACTTCGGTTCAAAACATACATTATATAAAGTAGCTAAACAACAAGTAATGAAATCAGGTCAATACGCTTTCCGTGACCGTCGTCAACGTAAACGTGACTTCCGTAAATTATGGATTACACGTATCAACGCAGCAGCTCGTCAACATGAAATGAGCTACTCACGTTTAATGAACGGTTTGAAAAAAGCTGGTATCGACATTAACCGTAAAATGTTATCAGAAATTGCAATTTCTGACGAAAAAGCATTTGCTCAATTAGTAACTAAAGCTAAAGATGCTTTAAAATAATAACACTTATAAAAAAGAGATGGCATTGTCATCTCTTTTTTATTTTTTAAATAGCAAAATGCCACATTTAATCGCTAAAATATGACATATTTGCTAAAATGCATTTAAGAGAACAAACATTAAAGTGAGGAGTTTTATACGATGTCTAAATTTGATGAACAAATCATTGTAGTACCTAGAGAAATTATTTTTAATAATGAAAAGAATACTTTCAATGGGTTTTTAAATAAGAATAAACCAGAAGGTCAAAATATTTTTGATGCGCTAAGTCAATATGAAGTTAAGCGACGCGGCGATATGGAAGAGGATCCATCATATAAACAACTCATTTCTTATTGTTTACTTGAAAATGAGCATGGCGAGATATTAGTGTATGAACGATTATCTGGCGGTGGAGAAGCTCGATTGCATGGACAATCTTCAATAGGTGTAGGCGGTCATATGAATGATGTTCCAGGAGCAGAATCTATTAACGAAGTATTGAGAGTTAATGCACAGAGAGAATTAGAAGAAGAAGTAGGTTTAAGTGAGCAAGATTCACAAAATATGGAATATATCGGTTTTATTAATGACGATAATAATGAGGTAGGCAAGGTACATATTGGTGTTGTATTTAAAATCACTGTAAGTACGAATGATGTAGAAGCTAAAGAAACAGATACTTTACGAATAAAATGGGTTGAAAAAGGCAACATAGAGTCATATGATGATTTCGAAACGTGGAGCGCATTAATCCTTCAAGATTTATAATCAAACGAGGTGACATATATGTCAGATATTATTCAGTTTCCTAACTCTTCGAAAAAGTTATATAAAGATATAAAACGTGCTGAACAAGACCAAAACTATGACCTGATGTATGAATATATTGTACAATATGAACGTCAATTTGAACTCACTGAAGAAATAGCAATGATGAAATGCCGTATGTTATATGAGACGGGGTCATTTCTTGAATTAAGAGAAGAAACAATTGTCTTATTGAAAACTGGCATACAACAATATGATGCATTGATGATTTATTACGTGAAAAGTTTGATTGGTTTGGGACAATATTTTGAAGCGGTAGAAGTAATTCATCAAATTATTGATGAAGTCAAAGATCACAAAACAAGAATGGCATTACATCCTCTTAAAGAATTTGCTAAGTCAAAATTAATTGAAGATGAAAAGCGATTGACTCAGTCATTAACTGATTTTGATACGCTATCAATGAGGGAACAGACGCACTTGATTTTGAAGTTAATAGACAATGGTCATTTTCAATTTCAAGAAACGGTATTATATATATTAAAATCTAATACGTACAGTTATAACCTAATTAGTTTAATGATTGAGTATTTAAGATTCGCAAATTGTACACAAGAACTGACAATTGAAAAGTATGGTATGGATGTAACTTTTGTACCAGCTAATTTAAAAGGGCTAGAACATACAACACTGAAAGAAAAAGTTATACCTAACGTTATGGAAACATTAAATGATGGTGCTTTACATATCGCTGAAGAAGCACACCATATTATGAATAATCACTCTATCATGATTTATCCAATTGATATTGAAACTTTGTTTGAAACGAATAAATGGATTAATGCATACGAATGTTATTTCAAAAATATGTTAGGACTTAAATGTGAATTACAAAGTATCGATGCATTTAATTTTATTCAGCAATTAGATTTGAATAATAATAGTTAAATTGTTGCAAAATAATACTCAGCATTTTAATATAGTTTTGACGAAAAAAGTTGATTTACAAATATATAAACTTTGTGATTTCAATGTTTGTATAGGGAATAGACCTATGATATAATAGGGAAGTTGAAAAAATAAATTAGTTAATCATGGAGGTATATATACATGACAGCAACTTGGGAAAAAAAGGAAGGTAACGAAGGTTTATTAACTGTTACTGTTCCTGCAGAAAAAGTAAACAAAGCGTTAGATCAAGCATTCAAAAAAGTGGTTAAACAAATTAACGTACCTGGATTCCGTAAAGGTAAAGTACCACGTCCAATTTTCGAACAACGCTTTGGTGTAGAAGCATTATATCAAGATGCTATCGACATTTTATTACCAGATGCTTATGGTGAAGCAATTGACGAAACTGATATTAAACCAGTTGCACAACCAGAAGTAAGTGTTACTCAAATTGAAAAAGGTAAAGATTTCATTTTTGAAGCAACAGTTACAGTTGAGCCAGAAGTTAAATTAGGAGACTATAAAGGTCTTGAAATTGAAAAACAAGAAACTGAATTATCTGATGATGAGTTACAAGAAGCAATTGACCACAGCTTAGGACATTTAGCTGAAATGGTAGTTAAAGAAGATGGTGTTGTTGAAAATGGCGACACAGTTAACATCGACTTTAGTGGTTCAGTTGACGGAGAAGAATTCGAAGGTGGACAAGCTGAAGGTTACGATTTAGAAATCGGTTCAGGTTCATTCATTCCTGGTTTCGAAGAGCAATTAGAAGGTATGAAAGTTGACGAAGAAAAAGATGTTGTCGTAACATTCCCAGAAGAATACCATACTGAAGAATTAGCTGGTAAAGAAGCAACTTTCAAAACAAAAGTTAACGAAATTAAATTCAAGGAAGTTCCAGAATTAACAGATGAAATTGCTAATGAATTAGATGCAGAAGCAAATACAGTAGACGAGTACAAAGAAAACTTACGTAAACGTTTAGCTGAACAAAAAGCTACAGATGCAGAAAATCTTGAAAAAGAAGAAGCGATTACTAAAGCTACTGATAATACAACAATCGATATTCCTGAAGCAATGGTTAATACTGAATTAGATCGTATGGTGTCTGAATTTGCACAAAGAATTCAACAACAAGGTTTAGATTTACAAACGTACTTCCAAATCTCAGGTCAAGATGAATCTCAATTAAGAGAGCAAATGAAAGACGATTCAGAACAACGTGTTAAAACTAACTTAACTTTAACTGCGATCGCTGAAGCTGAAAAAATCGAAGCTACTGATGAAGATATCGATAAAGAATTAGAAAAAATGAGTAAACAATTTAATATCTCAGTTGAAGATATCAAAAATACTTTAGGTAATACTGATATCATTAAAAATGATGTTCGTATCCAAAAAGTTATCGATTTATTAAGAGATAACGCAAAGTTCGTTGAAGGAACTAAAGAAGATTAATCTTCATTAAATATTAAATTACAAAAATGAGTAGCAGATGCATAGCTTATGTATCTGCTACTATTCTTTAAGCAAAAAGTTTGTATGTTAATATGTTGCATTGTAATATCCAATCTAGTATAGTCTTTAACGAATAGGGGTGTAAAAAGAATGTTTAAATTCAATGAAGATGAAGAAAATTTGAAATGCTCTTTCTGCGGAAAAGACCAAGATCAAGTAAAAAAACTTGTAGCAGGAAGTGGTGTATATATTTGTAATGAGTGTATTGAATTATGCTCAGAAATCGTTGAAGAAGAATTAGCTCAAAACACTTCTGAAGCGATTACAGAATTACCTACTCCTAAAGAAATTATGGATCATTTAAACGAATATGTTATTGGTCAAGAAAAAGCTAAAAAATCTTTAGCTGTGGCTGTTTATAACCACTATAAGCGTATTCAACAATTAGGACCAAAAGAAGATGATGTTGAATTACAAAAAAGTAACATTGCCTTAATTGGGCCAACAGGAAGTGGTAAAACATTATTAGCCCAAACATTAGCCAAGACGTTGAATGTACCATTTGCAATTGCAGATGCGACAAGTTTAACTGAAGCTGGTTATGTAGGCGATGATGTTGAAAATATCTTGTTGAGATTAATTCAAGCAGCTGACTTTGACATTGATAAAGCCGAAAAAGGTATTATTTATGTAGATGAAATTGATAAAATTGCACGTAAATCTGAAAACACATCTATAACACGTGACGTTTCAGGTGAAGGTGTTCAACAAGCATTGCTTAAAATCTTAGAAGGTACAACTGCAAGTGTTCCGCCACAAGGTGGACGCAAACATCCTAACCAAGAAATGATTCAAATTGATACAACAAATATCTTATTTATTCTTGGTGGTGCCTTTGATGGTATTGAAGAAGTGATTAAGCGCCGTCTTGGTGAAAAAGTTATTGGTTTCTCAAGCAATGAAGCTGATAAATATGACGAACAAGCATTATTAGCACAAATTCGCCCAGAAGATTTGCAAGCCTATGGTTTGATTCCTGAATTTATCGGACGTGTGCCAATTGTAGCTAATTTAGAAACATTAGATGTAACTGCGTTGAAAAACATCTTAACGCAACCTAAAAATGCACTTGTGAAACAATATACTAAAATGCTGGAATTAGATGATGTGGATTTAGAGTTCACTGAAGAAGCTTTATCAGCAATTAGTGAAAAAGCAATTGAAAGAAAAACAGGTGCGCGTGGTTTACGTTCAATCATAGAAGAATCGTTAATCGATATTATGTTTGATGTGCCTTCTAACGAAAATGTAACGAAGGTAGTTATTACAGCACAAACAATTAATGAAGAAACTGAACCAGAACTATACGACGCAGAAGGTAATTTAATTAATAATAGTAAAACATCAGCTTAATCATTGATGTGTTATAAAAGTGAAAAGCTCCAATCAAAGTTGACGCTCAAATAGTTTAACTTTGATCGGAGCTTTTTTATAATGTATACCGAAAGGTTCAAATATTATATAATGGTAGAGTTGAAAGAGAATATAAAAAAGTGAGGATACAAAATGAAAGTTAATCCTAATAATATAGAATTAATCATTAGTGCAGTAAAGGAAGAACAATATCCAGAAACAGAATTGTCTGAAGTTGCACTGAGCGGTCGATCTAATGTAGGTAAGTCTACATTTATCAATAGTATGATTGGTAGAAAAAATATGGCACGTACATCGCAGCAACCCGGCAAAACGCAAACGTTAAATTTTTATAATATAGATGAACAACTTATTTTTGTGGATGTTCCAGGATATGGATATGCTAAAGTAAGTAAAACACAACGTGAAAAATTCGGGAAAATGATTGAGGAATATATAACTAAGAGAGAGAATTTGCAATTAGTTATTCAATTAGTTGATTTAAGACATGATCCAACACAAGATGATATCTTAATGTACAATTATTTGAAACATTTTGATATTCCTACTTTAGTTATATGCACTAAAGAAGACAAAATTCCAAAAGGTAAGGTTCAAAAGCATATTAAAAATATTAAGACACAATTAGATATGGACCCAGACGATACAATTGTAAGTTATTCATCAATTCAAAATAATAAACAACAACAAATATGGAATTTAATTGAACCGTATATTTCATAGTTTTTGTACGACAAAACTTATACAAAAATTTTAAAAATAATGTAAGCACGAAACTTTTAATTAGTACACAATTGATAACATTTTTCAACGTTCATCATTTTGTCAAAAACTCAAAAGTAAATTAGAAAGATTATAATTTATTTAAGCATCGTACTTAATTGGATTTTAAATTATGTTATAATATTTGTATTGTTAGTATATATGGGGGCGTTTCAAATGCATTTTATTGCAATTAGTATAAATCATCGCACAGCTGATGTTGCACTAAGAGAGCAAGTTGCTTTTAGAGATGATGCCTTACGAATTGCCCATGAAGATTTATATGAAACTAAATCTATTTTAGAAAATGTCATATTATCAACATGTAATCGAACTGAAGTATATGCTGTTGTTGATCAAATTCACACAGGTCGTTACTATATTCAACGATTTCTAGCTCGTGCATTTGGATTTGAAGTAGATGATATTAAAGCAATGTCAGAAGTAAAAGTGGGGGACGAAGCAGTAGAACATTTATTGCGTGTCACTTCTGGTTTAGATTCAATCGTACTTGGAGAAACTCAAATTTTAGGTCAAATAAGAGATGCATTTTTCTTAGCGCAAAGCACAGGTACGACAGGAACAATTTTTAATCATCTATTTAAACAGGCAATTACTTTTGCAAAAAGAGCACATAATGAAACAGATATAGCTGATAATGCTGTAAGTGTGTCTTATGCTGCGGTCGAGTTGGCGAAAAAAGTATTTGGCAAATTGAAAAGTAAGCAAGCTATCATTATTGGTGCAGGGGAAATGAGTGAATTATCACTATTAAATCTTCTTGGTTCTGGAATTACTGATATTACAGTAGTAAATAGAACAATTGAAAATGCTATGAAATTAGCAGCAAAGCATCAAGTGAAATATGATGAACTATCATCATTACCAAATTTACTTGAAAGTGCAGATATTGTGATTAGTTCAACGAGTGCACAAACTTATATCATTACAAATGAAATGATAGAAAGAATTGCAGAAAATAGAAAGCAAGATTCACTAGTATTGATTGATATTGCAGTTCCTCGAGATATTGAACCTGGTATTAGTGCCATCACAAACATCTTTAATTATGATGTTGATGACTTAAAAGGTTTAGTTGATGCAAACTTACGTGAGCGACAATTAGCGGCTGCAACAATTTCGGAACAAATTCCTGCAGAAATACATGCACACAATGAGTGGATTAGTATGTTGGGTGTTGTTCCAGTGATTAGAGCTTTACGTGAAAAAGCTATGGCAATTCAAGCAGAAACGATGGACAGTATTGATCGTAAATTGCCAGGTTTAAGCGAAAGAGAACGTAAAATTATATCTAAACATACAAAAAGTATCATCAATCAAATGTTGAAAGATCCTATTAAACAGGCCAAAGAATTAAGTAGTGATAAGAAAAGTAATGAAAAATTAGAGCTATTTCAAAATATATTTGATATTGAAGCTGAATGTCCTCATGAGCAAGCGAAGCAACAAAAAGAAAGCAAGGTCAAGGAAATTTCAGCGCGACGTATCTTTAGTTTTGAATAAGCATATTAATATGGTGATAATATGCAAGAAAACCTGTTTATTCGATTCAATGAAATTATATTATTAATATACTTAATCAGTATCATTTGCTATTTTTATGATTTTGTCCAAAAAAGTCATAAGATTAGAAGTTTAGGCATATATTTATTGGGGATTGTTTGGGTTTTACAAACAATCTCTTTATCTATTTTTATTATACAAACTAGACATATTCCATTAGGGTCTATTTCAGATGTATTCTATACTTTAAGTTGGCTGATTATTTCAATCTCTTTAATTCTTAACCTTATCAAAGTTTTGAATTTCTCTGTGTTTTTCTTGAATTTAATAGGGTTAACACTTTTAGGGATGAATACATTTCAACCGACACATTATACCAATAAGGTTCAGAAAATTGCTGTTGTAGACGAGTTACTGTTAGTCCATATTGGTCTAGCTGTGTTAAGTTATGTCTTCTTTGCCTTAGCTTTTGTCAATGCATTACTGTATATCATGCAATACCGTAATTTGAAGGAAAAGCGTTTTGATCAAAAATACTTTAGAATAGGTAGCGTTGCTACACTTGAATCAATTGTGTTTTACTCAACGTTAAGTGGGTGGATAATTCTCATATTTAGTATTATTTTAGGTACACAGTGGGGTGTGATTTCAGTTGGTGAACGTATATTCATTGACCCGAAGGTAATACTATCTTCAATTATTACAGTATTATATGGAAGTTATATTTTACTTAGAATCAACAAATGGTTGAATTCAAGGTATTTAATATACTATAACATTATTTTATTTTGCTTAAATATGATTAATTTATTTTTTGCAACACATTTTGTGAATTGAGAAAATAATCTAGAGCAATCCGTTCCTAGGAGGAATTGAACATGCGTAAATTAGTCGTTGGCTCCAGAAGAAGTAAATTAGCTTTAACACAAAGCCAGCAATTTATTGATAAATTAAAAGCTGTCGAGCCAAATCTAGAAATTGAAATTAAAGAAATTGTCACGAAAGGCGATCGTATAGTAGATAAACAATTGTCTAAAGTCGGAGGCAAAGGCTTATTTGTTAAAGAAATACAACATGAACTTTTTGAAAAAAATATCGATATGGCAATACACTCGCTTAAAGACGTACCAAGTGTAATTCCGGAAGGTTTAACATTAGGTTGTATCCCTGATAGAGAATTACCTTTTGATGCGTATATTTCTAAAACACATACACCACTATCCCAATTGCCAGAAGGCAGTATTATTGGTACTAGTTCATTACGTCGTGGTGCACAAATATTATCTAAGTATCCTAATTTAGAGATTAAATGGATTAGAGGTAATATAGATACACGATTAGAAAAGTTACAAACTGAAGATTATGATGCGATTATTTTAGCTGCAGCTGGTTTAAGAAGAATGGGCTGGTCAGATGATATCGTAACATCTTATCTTGATAGAGATACATTGTTACCTGCAATCGGACAAGGTGCTTTAGGGATAGAATGTCGTAGTGACGATGAAGAACTATTAACATTATTAAGCAAAGTACATAATGATGAGGTTGCAAAATGTGTGACTGCTGAACGAACGTTTTTAGCAGAAATGGATGGTAGTTGTCAGGTGCCAATCGCAGGATATGCTACAATCTCAGATCAAAACGAAATCGAATTTACAGGTTTAATTATGACCCCAGATGGTAAAGAGCGATTTGAATATACAATGAACGGAACAGATCCGGTTGAGTTAGGCAAAAAAGTGAGTAACAAATTAAAAGAGCAAGGTGCTTATGAAATTATAAAACGCTTAAATGAACAACATTAAATAATGGAGTGACGTTTAAATATGAAGCCAGTTGTAGTTATGACACAAACAAATGACATGCAAAGTGATTTAGTATCAATTATTCACAAACCCTTTATTGATATAAAGCCACTAAATTTTGATATTCATTTGTTAAATCAACACTATGACTGGCTTATTTTTTCATCTAAAAATGCTGTGAAATTTTTTTATAAATATCTAAAAGGAATTAATGTTGATAACATTGCTGTGATAGGAAGTAAGACAGCGCAATATTGTGAATCACTTGGCATTCAAGTTGATTTTATGCCAAACGACTTTTCTCAAGAAGGATTTTTAAAATCATTTAATCAAACTAACCAAAAAATACTTTTGCCTTCGAGTGAATTGGCGAGACCATTGTTATCAGCAGCGTTATCTAAAGATAATGAAGTTGTTAAAATAGATTTATATACTTCAGTGCCTAACAAACAAAATATACAAGATGTTAAAGAAATGATAGAACATCAACAAATCGATGCATTAACATTTTCAAGTTCGTCGGCAGTACGTTATTATTTTAATGAAGGATTTGTACCAAAATTCAAGTCGTATTTTGCTATTGGAGAACAAACAGCACGGACCATTAAATCATATCAACAACCAGTAACAATTGCAGAAATTCAAACACTTGAATCACTAATTGAAAAGATTTTAGAAAGTAGGGGCTAAAAATGAAATTTGATAGACATAGAAGATTGAGATCATCAGCGACAATGAGAGATATGGTTAGAGAGAATCATGTAAGAAAAGAAGATTTAATATATCCAATTTTTGTAGTTGAAAAAGACGATGTGAAAAAAGAAATTAAGTCATTGCCAGGTGTATACCAAATCAGTTTGAATTTACTTGAAAGTGAATTAAAAGAAGCTTATGACTTAGGCATACGTGCCATTATGTTTTTCGGTGTTCCAAACTCAAAAGATGATATAGGTACTGGTGCATACATTCACGATGGTGTTATTCAACAGGCAACACGTATTGCTAAAAAAATGTATGATGACTTATTAATTGTTGCAGACACTTGTTTATGTGAATATACTGATCATGGTCATTGTGGTGTGATTGATGACCATACACATGACGTTGACAATGATAAATCATTGCCATTACTTGTTAAAACAGCAATTTCTCAAGTGGAAGCTGGTGCTGATATTATTGCACCAAGTAATATGATGGATGGTTTTGTTGCTGAAATTCGTCGTGGATTAGATGAAGCCGGCTATTACAATATTCCTATAATGAGTTATGGTGTCAAGTATGCATCTAGTTTCTTTGGACCTTTTAGAGATGCAGCAGATTCAGCGCCATCATTTGGTGATAGAAAAACGTATCAGATGGACCCTGCTAACCGTTTGGAAGCACTTCGTGAATTAGAAAGTGATCTTAAAGAAGGGTGCGACATGATGATTGTTAAACCTGCTCTAAGTTATTTAGACATAGTTCGAGACGTTAAAAATCATACGAATGTTCCAGTTGTTGCATATAATGTGAGTGGTGAATATAGTATGACTAAAGCAGCGGCACAAAATGGCTGGATAGATGAAGAACGTGTCGTTATGGAACAAATGGTTTCAATGAAACGTGCAGGTGCTGATATGATTATTACGTATTTTGCAAAGGACATTTGTCGCTATTTAGATAAATAAGGTTTTATATGTATGATTTTCCATAAAATATAGGAGGAATTTACTTTATGAGATATACGAAGTCAGAAGAAGCAATGAAAGTTGCTGAAACTTTAATGCCTGGTGGTGTAAATAGTCCAGTACGCGCATTTAAATCAGTAGATACACCAGCAATTTTTATGGATCACGGTAAAGGCTCAAAAATTTATGATATCGATGGTAACGAGTATATCGACTATGTACTAAGTTGGGGGCCGCTTATTTTAGGACATAGAGACCCTCAAGTTATTAGTCACTTACATGAAGCAATTGATAAAGGTACAAGTTTTGGTGCATCAACATTACTTGAAAATAAATTGGCGCAGCTCGTTATTGACCGAGTACCTTCAATAGAAAAAGTGCGTATGGTGTCATCTGGTACAGAAGCTACATTGGATACTTTAAGGTTAGCACGTGGTTATACTGGCAGAAATAAAATTGTGAAATTTGAAGGTTGCTATCATGGTCATAGTGATTCGTTATTAATCAAAGCTGGGTCTGGGGTGGCAACATTAGGATTGCCGGATTCTCCTGGTGTGCCTGAAGGTATTGCTAAAAATACAATTACAGTTCCATACAATGATTTAGATGCACTTAAAATCGCTTTCGAAAAATTTGGAGACGATATTGCTGGTGTAATCGTAGAACCTGTTGCTGGTAATATGGGTGTCGTACCGCCGATTGAAGGTTTTTTACAGGGATTAAGAGATATTACGACTGAATACGGCGCATTGCTAATTTTCGATGAAGTAATGACTGGTTTCAGAGTCGGTTATCATTGTGCACAAGGTCACTTTGGTGTGACACCAGATTTAACTTGCTTAGGAAAAGTTATCGGTGGAGGACTACCTGTAGGTGCTTTTGGTGGTAAAAAAGAAATCATGGATCAAATAGCACCATTAGGAAATATTTATCAAGCTGGTACGTTATCAGGAAATCCTCTTGCAATGACAAGTGGTTATGAAACGTTAAGTCAATTAACGCCAGAGACATATGAGTATTTTAATATGTTAGGCGATATACTTGAAGACGGTTTAAAGCGTGTATTTGCTAAACACAATGTACCAATAACTGTAAATAGAGCAGGTTCAATGATTGGTTATTTCTTAAATGAAGGACCTGTAACTAATTTTGAACAAGCGAATAAAAGTGATTTGAAATTATTTGCAGAAATGTATCGTGAAATGGCAAAAGAAGGTGTATTTTTACCACCATCTCAATTTGAAGGTACATTCTTATCTACGGCACACACGAAAGAAGATATTGAAAAAACGATTCAAGCATTTGATACGGCTTTAAGTCGTATTGTAAAATAAATATACGGACAAATTGAGAGCCTGAACTTTGTTCAGGCTCTTTTTAAATGTATATCAGGTATGGGCAGCGACTTGATAGTGAAAGTCCATATATGCTTTGTAGTCAAAACTGCTAGCGGATATTGTTATCTTAAACAAACGTAAGCTCAAGCAGCAATTTAGTCATTTTATTTTTTATTGAAAGAAGTGGAAAACATGACAATGATATATAGAAATAATTTCATTGTGTTCGTTTTATCATTTTTTATTAGTATTATATTGTATTCATCGCACGTATTACTCCCATTTATGTTTGGTCCTATTATCGCATCAATCATTTGTGTGAAAGTTTTCAAACTTGATATTAAATGGCCATTCTTACTTAGTGAATTAGGGATTGTACTATTAGGGGTGCAAATCGGATCAACGTTTACGAAAAATGTCGTTATGGATATTAAAGACAATTGGCTTTCGATCATTGTTGTATCTATTTCGATATTAGTAATTGCATTAGTAATGGCATTTATTTTCAAAAAAAATTGCACGTATTAATACAGAAACAGCTATTTTAAGTGTTATACCAGGAGCACTAACACAAATGCTGGTCATGGCTGAACAAGACAAACGTGCTAATTTGTTAGTAGTTAGCTTAACGCAAACATCACGAATTATATTTGTTGTTGTTTTAGTACCGTTCATTTCATATTTTTTTCATGATGGTAACATGCATGCGAATGGTAAGTTAACAAAAGTCTTGCCTTTATCACAAGTATTAAACATAGGGCAAATAGTTATTTTAGTGATAGCTATCTTTATAGTTTATCTAATTATGTCTAAAATAAAGTTTCCAACATTTCAATTATTAGCACCACTCATTGTATTAATTGTTTGGAATTTTTCTACAGGTTTAACATTTACACTAGATCATTGGTTGTTGAACATGGCACAACTAATATATATGATTAGAATTGGAGTTCAAATAGCGCATCTATTGTCAGATTTAAAAGGTAGACTAGCAATCGCAATTACAATTCAAAATATTATGTTGATAATTGGTGCGCTAATCATGGTTTATGTCATACATTTCTTTGATAATAATCCTATTAATGAATTGTTTCTTGGTGCAGCACCAGGAGGGGTTAATCAGATAGTTTTAGTTGCATTAGCTACTGGTGCCGATGTTGCTATGATTACGAGTTATCATATTTTCCGAATCTTTTTCATCCTATTTATTATTGCACCAGGAATTAATTACTTTTTAAAATATCGTTCGAATAAGCGTGAAGATTAGAAACTATCATCCATTTAAGTTAAATTATGCTTAGGATAGAATTCATTATTAAGGTTTAAGCAAAGGTTGTACATCTATTTTTAGATTAAGATATCTAATATTAGCAGTGCATTAACATGGAACTTTAACTTGTGATTTGAATAAATTTCTACATAAAAAAACGAGACAGTCTATTAGTTAAAAATAGATGATGTCTCGTTTACTTTATGATGCTATAGCAAATTAATTGTGTTTAGGCTTTGATGGACAATCTTTTAAATGTGCATCATATAAACCGGCTGCTTCTAAAAACGAAAATACTGTTACTGGACCTAAAAATTTAAACCCGTATTGTTTTAAATCTTTAGATAGTTGTGTTGCAGTATCATCAACTGTGATACGATCAGAAGCATGTTCATACTGTAAATCTTTAGGCTTACCATTTACATAAGACCATAAAAATTTACTAAAACTACCATATGCTTGTTCAATTTTTAAATACCCTTGAGCTTGATTAACAATTGCTTCTAATTTTTTACGATGATGAACGATATTTGGAAAAGTCATTAAGCGGTCGATATCATGAGCGGTCATTTGTGCTACCTTTTCTGGTTCGAAATCATAAAATGCTTCTTCATAGGCTTCTTTCTTTTTTAAAATAGTTAACCAAGATAGCCCAGCATGTTGTGATTCTAATGCTAAAAGTTTAAACAATGCCTTGCTATCATAGAGCGGTTGTCCCCATACATGATCATGATAGTCTAAGTAGACTGGATCTTTAGTTCCAAATGCGCATTCATTCATTTTATTCCCACCTATACATTGACTTATTTTGTCAATCATTATACTATAAGTTAAGAGTTTAATATAGGATTTGGGAAGAGTAAGTTCAAATTATTTTAAAGAGAGCATATGATTTGGTGTGAGTATGTAAATGATTTTTACTGAAGGTAGCCCACAGAGTATCTTAGCTGAACGTGATTAATAGTAGGCTAAGACGTGTTTGAGCGTTAATCATAATCTAGAGTGCTTGAAGAGATGAAGCATTTCAAATTTCACGATGATAGTATTGGTATGATTATTCCAATTATTTTAAAAGAGTGAATTTGATATTAATCATCCTTCTTGAATATAGGTGGTACCACGGAATATCCGTCCTATTTGTATATAGGATGGATATTTTTTATTTTTTTAGGAGGTATAGCAAATGGAAATGAAACCAAAATATGATCCTCGTGAAGTTGAAGCGGGACGTTATGAAGAATGGGTAAAGAATGGTTATTTTAAACCGTCAGAAGATAAATCAAAAGAAACATATACAATTGTTATCCCGCCACCAAATGTAACTGGTAAATTACATTTAGGACATGCATGGGATACAACTTTACAAGATATCATTACACGTATGAAACGTATGCAAGGATACGATACGTTATACTTACCAGGTATGGATCATGCTGGTATTGCGACACAGGCAAAGGTAGAAGCTAAATTAAATGAACAAGGAATAACTAGATATGATCTTGGTCGTGAAAAGTTTTTAGAACAGGCATGGGATTGGAAAGAAGAGTATGCGTCATTTATTCGTGCGCAATGGGCTAAATTAGGTCTAGGTTTAGATTATAGTAGAGAACGTTTTACTTTAGATGAAGGTTTAAGTAAAGCAGTTAAAAAAGTTTTTGTTGATTTATACAATAAAGGAATTATTTATCGTGGCGAACGTATTATAAATTGGGATCCTAAAGCACGTACAGCTTTATCTGATATTGAAGTAATACATGAAGATGTTCAAGGTGCGTTTTATCATTTTAAATATCCTTACGCTGATGGTGAAGGTTTTATTGAAATTGCAACAACAAGACCAGAAACGATGTTAGGTGATACAGCAATTGTTGTTAACCCTAATGACGAACGATACAAAGATGTAATCGGTAAAACTGTTATATTACCAATCGTAGAACGCGAACTGCCTATTTTAGCAGATGAGTATGTTGATATAGACTTCGGTTCTGGTGCTATGAAAGTGACACCAGCACATGACCCTAATGATTTTGAAATTGGTCAAAGACATCAATTAGAAAATATTATCGTTATGGATGAAAATGGTAAAATGAACGACAAAGCTGGCAAATACGAAGGCATGGACCGTTTTGATTGTCGTAAACAGCTAGTTGAAGATTTAAAAGAACAAGATTTAGTTATCAAGATTGAAGATCATGTTCATTCTGTAGGTCATTCAGAACGATCTGGCGCTGTTGTTGAACCATATTTATCAACACAATGGTTTGTGCGCATGGAAGACTTAGCGAAACGTTCATTAGATAACCAAAAAACAGATGATCGTATTGATTTTTATCCGCAACGTTTCGAACATACATTTAACCAATGGATGGAAAATATTAGAGATTGGACGATTTCAAGACAATTATGGTGGGGTCATCAAATTCCGGCTTGGTATCATAAAGAAACAGGCGAAATATATGTTGGAGAAGAAGCGCCAACTGATATTGAAAATTGGCAACAAGATGAAGATGTATTAGATACGTGGTTCTCAAGTGCTTTATGGCCTTTCTCTACGTTAGGTTGGCCTGATTTAGAAAGCGAAGACTTTAAACGATACTACCCAACAAATGCTTTAGTTACAGGTTACGATATTATCTTTTTCTGGGTAGCACGCATGATATTCCAAGGCTTAGAATTTACAGATCGTCGTCCATTTAATGATGTGTTATTACACGGCTTAGTTCGTGCTGAAGACGGGCGTAAGATGAGTAAATCATTAGGTAATGGTGTGGATCCAATGGATGTTATTGACGAATACGGTGCTGATAGCTTGCGTTACTTCTTAGCAACGGGTTCATCTCCAGGACATGATTTAAGATACTCAACTGAAAAAGTTGAGTCAGTGTGGAACTTTATCAATAAAATCTGGAATGGGGCACGTTTCAGTTTAATGAATATCGGTGAAGACTTTAAAGTTGAAGATATCGATTTAAGTGGTAACTTATCATTAGCAGATAAATGGATTCTAACACGTTTAAATGAAACGATTGCAACAGTTACTGATCTAAGTGACAAATATGAATTTGGCGAAGTTGGACGTGCATTATATAATTTCATTTGGGATGATTTCTGTGATTGGTACATTGAAATGAGTAAAATTCCAATGAATGGTAATGATGAAGAACAAAAACAAATTACACGTTCAGTATTGAGTTATACTTTAGACAATATTATGAGAATGCTACATCCATTCATGCCATTTGTAACAGAGAAAATATGGCAAAGTTTACCACATGAAGGTGACACAATTGTTAAAGCTTCATGGCCAGAAGTGCGTGAATCATTGATTTTTGAAGAAAGTAAACAAACAATGCAACAACTTGTTGAAATCATTAAATCTGTAAGACAATCACGTGTAGAAGTAAATACGCCATTGTCTAAAGAAATACCTATTTTAATTCAAGCTAAAGATAAAGAAATTGAAACAACTTTATCACAAAACAAAGATTATTTAATCAAATTCTGTAATCCTAGTACGTTAAATATTAGCACTGACGTGGAAATTCCTGAGAAAGCAATGACATCAGTTGTAATTGCAGGTAAAGTGGTATTACCATTAGAAGGGCTAATTGATATGGATAAGGAAATCAGCCGTTTGGAAAAAGAATTAGCTAAACTTCAAAGCGAATTAGATAGAGTAGATAAAAAGCTCTCTAATGAAAACTTTGTAAGTAAAGCACCTGAAAAGGTTATAAATGAAGAAAAACGTAAAAAACAAGATTATCAAGAAAAATATGATGGTGTGAAGGCAAGAATTGAACAATTAAAAGCATAGGAGTTAGTAACAATGAATTACCTAGAGAGCTTGTATTGGATACACGAAAGAACTAAATTTGGCATCAAACCAGGTGTTAAACGTATGGAATGGATGCTAGCACAATTTAATAATCCTCAAAATAACATTAAGGGTATTCATGTAGGTGGCACAAATGGTAAAGGCTCTACAGTTGCTTACCTTAGAACAGCTTTAGTTGAAAATGGTTATGAAGTAGGTACATTTACGTCGCCGTTTATTGAAACATTTAATGAACGAATTAGTCTAAATGGTGTGCCAATATCAAATGACGCTATTGTAGAATTAGTATCACGTATTAAACCAGTTAGTGAAATGATGGAACGTGAAACAGATTTAGGGGTTGCAACTGAATTCGAAATAATCACAGCGATGATGTTTTTATATTTTGGTGAAATACATCCTGTTGATTTTGTCATTGTTGAGGCTGGATTGGGTATAAAGAACGATTCGACAAATGTCTTTACACCGATTTTATCAATCTTAACTAGTATCGGTCTAGACCATACAGATATTTTAGGTGGTACTTATCTAGATATTGCTAGGGATAAAGGCGCGATTATAAAGCCTAATGTTCCAGTGATATATGCTGTTAAAAATGAAGATGCATTAAAGTATGTTCGTGAACGCGCAATTGAACAACATGCAAAGCCAATTGAATTAGATAGAGAAATTGTTGTTGTATCGCAAAATGATGAATTTACTTACCGTTATAAAGATTATGAATTAGAAACAATCATTTTAAGTATGTTAGGTGAACATCAGAAACAAAATGCTGCATTAGCCATAACAGCTCTTATTGAATTAAATGAACAAGGATTAATTGAATTAGATTTCAATAAGATGATAGACGGTATTGAATCAGTTCGTTGGACTGGACGTATTGAGCAGGTGCATGACAAACCTTTAATCATTTTGGATGGCGCACATAATTCAGAGAGTATAGATGCTCTAATTGATACAATTAAACAGTACCATGATAAAGAAAAAGTAGATATTTTGTTCTCAGCAATAAACGGAAAACCGATTAACGAGATGGTCAAACATTTAAGTTTAATTGCGCATACGTTTTATGCAACTGAATTTGATTTTCCGAAAGCGTTACGCAAAGAAGAAATTGTTGGTAGTATTGAAAATGATGAAATACAATTAGTAGATGACTACGTTGAATTTATAAAAAATTATCAAGGTGATACATTAATAATTACCGGTAGTCTGTACTTCATAAGTGAAGTTAAATCAAAATTAGACTTTGAAGCATTATAAAACTAAAATAGCCGTGAAGAATCTATTTAATCAATAGGTAGCTTCATGGTTATTTTTTTATGCTCTAAATCGTATGTGTTTATAAGGTTCAATTTCTTACCATTATTAATTTTGACGAGCAGAAATTGGTTATTAAAGTATCCATTATTAATTTTGACGAGCAGAAATTGGTTATTAAAGTATCCATCAATTATGCTTAGCAATATTGAAAAATTTAAATGAAAAAGAGGGGCAATTCTTGGAAAATAGTGTATATTTACATTTCGGTAATAACTAACTATACTTTACGTAAGGAGGTTGTCATTTGGTAGTATTGTTATCTTATAGTTGCAGTTGTATCTTTAGTTTTCTATATCAATTTATATCTATAGAAGAAACGTCATTTGATTATTTACATAGAAGATCGAAATGTGATTATTGTAATTCATCACTCAAATGGTATGAATTAATGCCGATTATTAGTTTTTTATTATTAAAAGGGCGATGTCGAAACTGTCGTAAGCGTATTTCCCTAACACATTTCTTAGGGGAAACCTTTGCTTTAATACCTATCGTCTTTATTAAGTATGATTTCACATACGTAAATGCTACGCTATTTATAACTACATATGTTTTTCTGCTTATTTTTACTATGACCGATATCACTTCTTTAATGTTAGATTGTCGCTTAATTATAATTTATTGTATCGTTTCTCTTTCGTTAAGTATTATTTATCCAGTAGCTTTTATCATTATTAGTATGACCACGCATATATTCTACTTTTTATTTCGGGCATATATTGGTTATGGTGACGTTTTACTAATATCTGCACTTTCTTTGTTTTTCCCTCTCCAATTCACTATTTATGTCATTTTATTTACATTTGTCATTGCTGGTTTAGTTGCTTTAATTACCATGATATTTAAGCCGATAAAACTATTACCCCTTGTTCCATTTATATTTATTTCCTTTTTTATCAATACACTTTTTTATAATGATATCCATCAATTTTTAGGAGGCGTATATTTTTGAAAATTAAAGAAATGGTAACTTCAGAAATGCCAAGAGAACGTTTGTTAAGCCATGGTGCAAAAAGTCTTTCGAATACAGAATTATTAGCTATATTAATTAACACCGGAAGAAAAGGATTCTCGAGTATAGACATTAGTAATGAACTGCTTAAATCTGCTTCGAATCTGAATGAATTGAAAAAATCTTCAATTAACGATTTGATACAAGTTAAAGGGATTGGATTACAAAAAGCAATTACATTAAAAGCAGCATTTGAGTTAGGGGAAAGGATGGGCAGAAGAGCCGAAAATAATCGTATAAAAATAACGCAACCAAGTGATGTTGCTGATTATATGATTCCAACAATGAAAGATTTAACACAAGAACATTTTGTCATTTTATTGTTAAATTCAAAAAATGTAGTGATTAAAGAAAGCTGTGTTTTTAAAGGTACATTAAATAGTTCGATTGTACATCCACGCGAAATTTTTAGTATTGCGGTGAGAGAAAATGCCAATGCAATCATCGCAGTTCATAATCATCCATCCGGTGATGTAACGCCCTCACAAGAAGATATCATAACAACAATGAGGTTGAAGGAGTGTGGTTTGATTTTAGGGATAGATTTATTGGATCATATTATAATCGGTGATAATAGATTTACGAGTCTTGTAGAAGCGGGTTACTTTGATGAAAATGATTGAAGTTGATAGAATTAATGACGTATCTTGTGTATAATACCTACGAAGTACTTTCATTGGAGGAAAAATAGTGACTCTATTTATTATTATCGGGGTTCTCGTGCCAATGGTTTATACCATGCAGTTAAATATTAAAAATGAACCTGTAACAAAGCGCAATCTATTAATAACATTAGCTTTATCTACGGTAGGTATTTTAGTAACGGCGTTAGCAGGTGTGATTGTTACGAAACAAGCTTTTCCTTTATTAAGTGTAGCAATAGGCTCAATTTTTACTGGAATCGTTTGGGGCCTTTTACTAAGTGGTAGCTACGCGCTGATACGATTTTTATCTAACGCATTTGGGCGTAAGTAATAGTAATCTGTTCATCAAGTAGTATCCGTGCTTGAAAACAAATTAAAACTCCTAATGTGGAACTAGTTAAAAAATTCTAAACTAGTACATTAGGAGTTTTGTTATGCAGAATAAATTTAATTGTTAAATTGAAAGTGTGGTAAAAACCCACTATTTATTTGAAAAAAATCGAGCAACCATATTAAACCTTGATATCCTAAGTAAATACATAATAAAACAAGTCCGACATAAATTAAAAATCGCAAAATAGAAAGTCCAACTCTAAAAAGGAGGATGACTAATAGTGCTATTAAAATAATTGTTAGTATACTCAATGCTACAAACCTCCTCATACGCTTTTAAATCATAACAAAATTATAAGCTATTTTAAATGAACGTGCATCAGTCCTAAGATATATCATGATTAAGGCTGAAGACTGAGGAAAATATACATAATAAAATATATAATTAGATGAAGACATTGGAGGCGAACTATGAGATTGATATTTAGTATGATTAAAAACATTATAGCAGTAATAGCAATTGTGATAATTGTTTATATCGCCTTGAAATACGCACCTTTTTTAAAAGAACAAGATTGGAATCCTGTAAATCACGATAATGATCAAACGAATCAAGTTACGCAACCCACTAATGATGCCCAACATGTTTATGTAAGTGGTGAGAAATATTTATTAAAAGAAAATGATTTAATAAAGAATGTACCATTAAGCCAAATTAAAAATGTATTTAAAATGATAGATAAACAAGAGTTTATGGCTGTGTCTGGAATGAATCGCATGGCTTATAATGATCAATATATTATAGGTCAAAGAGGAGACGAATTTATTCTTTATAAATTTGGAGATGAGTCAATGCGTGTTTACAATACTGAATTTGAAATGCAACAAGACTTAAATGAATTAGGGCAAAATTTACAACTAAAACCTGAAAATGCTTATCAATAGGAAATTATTGCATAAGAAATATATTTTAGTTATCCTGTCACTAGAATAAATTTAAAAGGTTGGTGTAGTTCAAATGGCAGAACAATCAAAACAGAAACAAGCTAATGAACAACAAAAGGCCCAGAACTTATTCGCACGTTGGAGACAACTTCAGAATTCGAACAGTGAATCCTCGAACGATACAAACAGATAATTTTAAAATTTAAATCGATTATTTAAACTACTAGTGACTGGAATGTTTGCTAGTAGTTTTTTGTTTTTAAAATGCCACAAATATTTTACGGAGTTGTTCATTTTCAAAGTAATTCGTAGTTAGTGCTTTATTTCATAATGGGAGTAATATAAAATAGAAAAGGATATACAATATTTTGACATAATAGAGGTGTTCTGGGTGCTTAAGTTTTTTAAAAATAACAAATTAATTGTTGTTTTATGTGCAATTATCGTTTTTATTGCATTAATTGGGCTGTCCATACGTTCACAATCTCAATCACCTCCTGAACAATATATAGGTGATTCTGTGTCTTTTGGACAACGAGTTGTGAGTTATCCAGTTAATTTTGTTGCTGGTACGATTGGGGACTTTTTTAAAAAAGGAGATTCTAAAGAATCTAAAAATAAGATTAGCCAGTTAGAATCTAAGAACCAACAATTAGAAGCGGAAAATGAAAAATTAAAAAAAGAGCTTGATTTAAAAGATATTTCAAAATTTGATCCTATTTCTACTACGGTTTTAGCAAGAAATCCGGATCAGTGGATGAATACAATTGTAATTGATAAGGGTTCTAAATCTGGGATAACTTCAAATATGGCTGTGATGACATCACAAGGTTTTGTTGGAAGAGTTACTAAAGTTAATAAATTTTCTTCACAAGTTGATTTAATCTCAACTAATACACGTGCGGGTAAATTATCTGTAAATATACAACACGGTTCTAAAAACATATTTGGCTTAATTGATCGTTATGATGAAAAGAACTCAGAACTTGTTATTAGTGATATTAATAATAGAGATAATATCTCAAAAGGTGATAAAGTCGTTACAAGTGGATTAGCTGATCAATTACCAAGTAATTTATATATAGGAGAAGTGACTAAGGTTCAAAATGATCAATACGGCTTAGCTAAAGAAGTTAGGGTTAAGACTGGTGCAGACTTAACAGATTTGAGCCATGTTTATGTTGCAAAAAGAGATCCTAAAACAATTCCTGATGATGAAAGCAGGGATAAATAATGCGTACACTGTATTATTTTTTGATAGGTATTTTATTATTTTATATAGATACTGCAATTGGGCTTCTTATTCCAATGCACATAGGTAAGTTTGAACTTGTATTTGTACCACACCTTACATTTATGTATATTTTAATGATGGTAGTGTATCGCGGCTTTGGCGTATCATTATTGCTCAGCATATTTTTAGGCGTAATGACTGATGTATACTTTGGTAGTATTTATGGAGTGTACTTATTTGGCTATATATTGTTTTTAGCACTCATAGATCGATTCTTTAAAATTTTTTACAAAGATCATTCGATGTTATTCATTATTATATTAGCTAGCACCTTATTATTAGAAGTCTATGTGGCATTAATATACGGTATGTTAGGATTCATTCAATTTGATATTATTCATTTTGTAGTCTTTAGATTATTGCCAACATTAATTATGAATTTTGTACTGTTGATCATGCTTTATCCGTTGATTATAAAGTTCCTTAAAAAAACAAACAATGACATTGACATGAAACGCCGTCAATGGTAAGATGCAATAGTTGAGTAGTTATAAGTAGCTACATACAACCGCTCAAATATAGGTTCAAGAACATTTTTAATGAAGAAAGCGATTTTCCCACAGAGTGCAAACGCTTGACTCAATAACGAAATGTCACCTATGTATGGCGTGACTTATTATACAGGAGGTGCAAAGTATGTTTGCTATTATTGAAACAGGTGGAAAACAAATCAAAGTAGAAGAAGGTCAAGAAATCTTCGTTGAAAAATTAGACGTAAACGAAGGAGATACTTTTACATTTGATAAAGTATTATTTGTAGGTGGAGATTCAGTTAAAGTTGGAGCGCCAACAGTTGAAGGTGCAACAGTTACTGCTACTGTTAATAAACAAGGTCGCGGTAAAAAAATCACTGTATTCACATACAAACGTCGTAAAAATTCAAAACGTAAAAAAGGCCATCGTCAACCATACACTAAATTAACAATCGATAAAATCAACGCGTAATTATTATGATTACTGTTGATATTACAGTTAATGATGAAGGCAAAGTAACAGACGTTATTATGGATGGCCATGCTGACCATGGTGAATATGGTCATGATATCGTTTGTGCTGGAGCTTCAGCTGTATTGTTTGGTAGTGTTAATGCGATTATAGGATTGACATCTGAGAGACCAGATATCAATTATGACGACAATGGTGGTCATTTTCATATAAGAAGCGTTGATACAAATAACGATGAAGCGCAACTAATTCTTCAAACAATGCTTGTGTCTTTACAAACTATTGAAGAAGAATATAATGAGAATATTAGATTAAATTATAAGTGAGGTGCATTCCGATGTTAAAATTAAACTTACAATTCTTCGCATCTAAAAAAGGGGTAAGTTCTACAAAAAACGGACGTGACTCTGAATCAAAACGCTTAGGTGCTAAACGTGCTGACGGTCAATTCGTAACAGGTGGTTCAATTTTATATCGCCAACGTGGTACTAAAATTTACCCTGGTGAAAATGTAGGTCGTGGTGGCGATGATACATTATTCGCTAAAATCGACGGCGTTGTTAAATTCGAACGTAAAGGTCGCGACAAAAAACAAGTTTCTGTATATGCAGTAGCTGAATAATTTTGTCTAGTTAACACCAGAAGTGAATCTTCTGGTGTTTTTTACTTTTTATAAAACGTTTTTCATTATTATTTTCATTTTGTTATTAAAAAATGGGAATTTTAGACGTTATACTAAATGCGCAACTGCATAAGAGCCCCTAATTATTTACAATATATAAGGGGCTCTAATATGCTATAATTATTGGGAAAATGAAAATTATATGTAAAAGAGGTGAGATATATGTTTGTCGATCAAGTCAAAATATCTCTTAAAGCCGGTGATGGTGGTAATGGTATTACCGCATACAGAAGAGAAAAATATGTACCATTTGGTGGACCAGCTGGCGGTGACGGTGGTAAAGGTGCTTCAGTCGTATTTGAAGTGGATGAAGGTTTAAGAACGTTATTAGATTTTAGGTATCAACGTCATTTTAAAGCAAGCAAAGGTGAAAATGGCCAAAGTAGTAATATGCATGGTAAAAATGCGGAAGATTTAGTATTAAAAGTTCCACCTGGCACAATTATTAAAAATGTTGAAACAGATGAAGTGTTAGCAGATCTTGTTGAAGATGGTCAAAGAGCTGTAGTAGCGAAGGGCGGTCGAGGTGGACGAGGTAATTCACGTTTTGCAACGCCTAGAAACCCTGCACCTGACTTCAGTGAAAAAGGTGAACCAGGTGAGGAATTAGATGTATCTTTAGAATTGAAATTATTAGCTGATGTAGGATTAGTAGGCTTCCCTAGTGTGGGTAAATCGACTTTATTATCTGTCGTTTCAAAAGCTAAGCCTAAAATTGGGGCATATCATTTTACAACGATTAAACCAAATCTAGGTGTTGTTTCAACACCTGATCAACGAAGTTTTGTTATGGCAGATTTACCAGGTTTAATTGAAGGTGCATCTGATGGCGTTGGATTAGGACATCAATTTTTAAGACATGTAGAGAGAACAAAAGTTATTGTTCACATGATTGATATGAGTGGTTCTGAAGGTAGAGAACCTATTGAAGATTATAAAGTCATTAATCAAGAATTAGCCGCGTACGAGCAACGTTTAGAAGATAGACCTCAAATCGTAGTAGCTAACAAGATGGATTTACCTGAATCACAAGATAATTTAATCTTATTTAAAGAAGAAATTGGCGAAGATGTGCCAGTTATTCCAGTTTCAACAATAACGCGTGATAATATTGATCAATTATTATATGCAATAGCAGATAAATTAGAAGAATATAAAGATGTTGACTTCACAGTTGAAGAAGAGGAGTCGGTTGGCATTAACCGAGTATTATATAAACATACACCGTCACAAGATAAATTTACAATTTCAAGAGATGATGATGGTGCTTATGTGGTAAGTGGTAATGCTATTGAAAGAATGTTTAAAATGACTGACTTTAACAGTGATCCAGCAGTACGTCGATTTGCTCGTCAAATGCGTTCGATGGGTATTGATGATGCGCTTAGAGAACGTGGTTGTAAAAATGGTGATATCGTTAGAATTCTTGGCGGAGAATTTGAATTCGTTGAATAGGAGCGTAACATGATGGACAATAAAGATTATAAAAAGTTTTATTTAATTAGAGAAGATGTCTTGCCTGAATCCGTGGTTAAAACATTGAAGATTAAAGATGCCTTAAAAAGTGATCCGACATTGTCCATTTATGATGCCGTTAAACAGTTTGATCTATCTAGAAGTGCTTTTTATAAATATAGAGAAACGATATTTCCAGTAGACGATAAAATGCTTGACCATCGAGAATTTACATTAATTTTATATGTAACTGATATTGTGGGTATGTTGGCACGTGTACTAGATGTTATATCAAAGTTAGAACTATCTGTATTAACGATTCATCAAAGTATTCCAATGGAAGAAAAAGCAACAATAACATTATCACTGAATGCTAAATCTAAAGAAACTTCAGTAGAAGATGTTATTGGCGCTTTGAGAAATTTAGATTATGTATCAAAAGTAGAATTAATTAGTATGAGTATGTAAGGATGTGCCTATAATGTACGCGTATGTCAAAGGTAAGTTAACACATTTATATCCTACACACGTAGTGGTTGAAACTGCTGGTGTTGGTTATGAAATTCAAACACCAAATTCTTATCGTTTTCAAAAGCATCTAGATCATGAAGTTTTAATTCATACATCTTTAATTGTTCGTGAAGATGCACAATTACTGTATGGATTTAGTAGTGAAGAAGAGAAAGATATGTTCTTGAGTTTAATTAAAGTTACTGGTATTGGTCCGAAATCAGCTTTAGCTATTTTAGCGACAAGTACGCCTAATGAAGTAAAACGTGCCATTGAAAATGAAAATGATACGTATTTAACTAAATTCCCAGGAATTGGTAAGAAAACGGCAAGACAGATTGTCTTAGATTTAAAAGGTAAAGTGAAAATCACTGAAGAAGATAGCGATTCATTATTACAAGTAGACGCTACATCGACGGTGCAAGATCAATTCGTGCAAGAAGCAATGTTAGCGTTAGAAGCATTAGGTTATTCTAAACGAGAGCTTGCAAAAGTTGAGAAAACGTTAAATAAAAATAAATATGACTCAGTTGATGAAGCTGTTAAGGCAGGTCTTCAATTAGTTGTATCTTAATTTTAAATAGATTAATAGGGGAAGTGTTGTCATGAATGAGCGTATGGTTGATCAATCAATGCATAGTGAAGAAACTGATTTCGAATTGTCGCTTAGACCTACGAGATTACGACAATATATTGGTCAAAATTCAATAAAAAGTAATTTAGAAGTATTTATTAAAGCGGCTAAACTTCGTCATGAACCATTAGATCATGTATTGCTTTTTGGCCCCCCTGGATTAGGTAAGACAACATTATCTAATATCATTGCCAATGAAATGGAAGTTAATATACGTACAGTATCAGGGCCTTCATTAGAAAGACCTGGTGATTTGGCTGCAATTTTATCAGGGCTTCAACCTGGAGATGTTTTGTTTATTGATGAAATACACAGACTGAGTAGTGTTGTTGAAGAAGTGTTATACCCTGCAATGGAAGATTTCTTTTTAGATATTATCATTGGTAAAGGCGATGAGGCTAGAAGTATCCGTATCGACTTACCTCCATTCACTTTGGTAGGTGCAACAACGCGAGCTGGCAGCTTAACAGGTCCACTAAGGGATCGATTTGGTGTGCACTTAAGATTAGAATATTATAATGAATCAGATTTAAAAGAAATCATTATTAGAACAGCTGAGGTTTTAGGCACAGGTATTGATGATGAAAGTGCTATTGAACTTGCTAAACGTTCTAGAGGGACTCCAAGAGTAGCAAATCGACTATTGAAACGGGTAAGAGACTTCCAGCAAGTGAATGAAGATGAACAAATATACATTGAAACAACAAAGCACGCATTAGGTTTACTTCAAGTTGATCAACACGGACTAGATTACATTGATCATAAAATGATGAACTGTATTATTAAGCAGTATAATGGTGGACCTGTTGGTTTAGATACGATTGCCGTAACAATTGGCGAAGAACGTATTACAATTGAGGACGTTTATGAGCCATTTCTTATTCAGAAAGGCTTTTTAGAACGTACGCCACGTGGCAGAAAAGCAACACCATTAGCTTATGAACATTTTGCAAAGTCGAATGAGGAGAGAGAATAACGTGAATATTGAAGAATTTGACTATGACTTACCAGAATCATTAATTGCTCAAACGCCTTTAAAAGATCGTGATCATAGTCGTTTATTAGTCATGGATAGAGAAACTGGTGAAATGAAACATTTACATTTCAAAGATATCATTGAGTATTTTAGACCTGGTGATACATTAGTGCTTAACGATACGCGAGTAATGCCAGCTAGACTTTTTGGTTTGAAAGAAGAAACTGGTGCAAAAGTTGAAATGTTAATGTTAACCCAAATTGAAGGTAATGATTGGGAAGTCTTACTGAAACCAGCTAAGCGTATTAAAGTTGGTAATAAATTGAATTTTGGTAATGGCAAAATTATAGCTGAATGCATAAAAGAAATGGATCAAGGTGGACGCATCATGCGTTTACATTATGAAGGTATTTTACAAGAAAGATTAGATGAATTAGGGGAAATGCCACTGCCACCATACATCAAAGAACGTTTAGATGATCCAGATCGTTATCAAACAGTTTACGCTAAAGAAAGTGGTTCAGCGGCAGCTCCAACAGCAGGATTACATTTTACTGATGAGTTATTAACTGAAATTAAAAATAAAGGTGTTAATATCGCATTTGTTACATTACATGTTGGATTAGGTACGTTTAGACCGGTGAGCGTCGACGATGTGAATGACCACGAAATGCATAGTGAATATTATCAAATGACACAAGAAACAGCTGATTTATTAAATGATACTAAGTCCAAAGGACATCGCATTATATCAGTTGGTACAACTTCAACACGTACACTTGAAACAATTCGACGCGATCATGATAAATTTGTTGAAACAAGTGGATGGACTAATATATTTATTTATTCAGGATTTGATTTTAAAGCAATTGATGGCCAGATTACTAATTTTCATTTACCAAAATCAACATTAGTTATGCTAGTATCAGCGTTTAGTACTCGTGAAAATGTTCTGAATGCTTATAAAACGGCAGTAAATTTAGAATATAGATTCTTTAGTTTTGGCGATGCAATGTTAATTATATAAAAAGAATGTGAGGATTTTGAATATGCCTGCAGTAACATACGAACACATTAAAACTTGTAAACAATCAGGTGCGCGTTTAGGTATCGTGCACACACCACACGGTTCATTTGAAACACCTATGTTTATGCCAGTTGGTACTAAAGCAACCGTTAAAACAATGAGTCCAGAAGAGTTAAGACAAATTGAAGCAAAAATCATTTTGGGCAACACATATCATTTGTGGTTACAACCCGGAAATGATATTATCAAACACGCTGGGGGATTACATAAATTCATGAATTGGGATGGTCCGATTCTAACAGATTCAGGCGGTTTCCAAGTGTTTAGTTTAAGTAATTTACGTAAAATTACAGAAGAAGGCGTGGAATTTAGACATCATACTAATGGGTCTAAATTATTTTTGAGTCCTGAGAAATCAATGCAAATTCAAAATGATTTAGGTTCTGATATTATGATGGCATTTGATGAATGTCCACCGATGCCTGCTGAATATGATTATGTAAAAAAATCTATTGAACGTACAACACGTTGGGCGAAAAGGTGTCTAGATGCACACCAAAGACCTGAAGATCAAGCATTGTTCGGTATTATACAAGGTGGAGAATATGAAGATTTAAGAGAACAAAGTGCAAAGGATTTAGTAGAATTAGATTTTCCTGGTTATGCAATCGGCGGTTTGTCAGTTGGTGAACCTAAACCGGTTATGTATAAAATGGTTGAACATACAGAGCAGTTTATGCCTAAAGATAAACCAAGATATTTAATGGGTGTAGGATCTCCAGATGCGTTAATCGAATGTAGTATTCGCGGCATGGATATGTTTGATTGTGTCTTACCGACACGTATTGCCAGAAATGGTACTTGTATGACATCGCAAGGTCGTTTAGTTATTAAAAATGCAAAATTTGCAGATGATTTAAGACCGTTAGATGAGAATTGTGACTGTTATACATGTCAAAACTACTCAAGAGCGTATATACGTCATTTAATCAAGGCAGAGGAAACTTTTGGTATTCGTCTTACTACTATTCATAATTTACATTTTCTGCTAAAATTAATGGAAGATATAAGACAAGCCATTCGAGAAGATCGTCTTTTAGATTTCAAAGAAGAATTCTTCGAGCAATATGGATTAAATGTTGAGAACCCAAAAAACTTTTAAGCAAGAGGAGCGTATAAAATGCAATTTTCATTACTAATATATATAGTCGTAATTTTTGCGGTTATGTATTTCTTGATGATCAGACCACAACAAAAACGTGCGAAACAGCATCGTGAGTTGATTAATAACATTCAATCTGGTCAAAGAATTACAACTATTGGTGGTATTAAAGGTACTGTTAAAGCAGTAGATGAAACAACTGTTGTTATTACAGTTAATGGTCATGGTACTGAATTAACTTTCGAAAAACCTGCTATTAAACAAGTTGACCCTTCATAACAAGAAGTGGTATTAAAAAGGATGAAACGAATAGCGTTTCATCCTTTTTAAGTTATAAGTAGTATGTAGAATAGCTTATTTTTATTCCAAAAAAAGAAATTGTGATACATAATAATTGTTAAATTTAAATTAAATATATCTATGACTATTTTTACTCCCTGCTCTAGTATGTTAATATGTATAAGGCTAATAAATTTTGTAAGAAAGATTTAACTTGCGTTATAAAATAGTATTCAAGTATTCTAAATACATACGTAAATAATGAGGTGTTCATGTGAAGAAAAGTAGTAGAATAATTGCGTTCTTGCTTTTAGTCGTATTGTTGTTTGCCGGAATGGCTGCAACTTATAAAAGTGTTATAAAGAATGTCAATTTAGGACTTGATTTGCAAGGTGGATTTGAGGTGCTTTATCAAGTCGACCCTTTAAATAAAGGCGACAAAATAGATAAAAAAGCCTTACAATCAACAGCGCAAACATTAGAAAATCGTGTTAACGTTTTAGGTGTTTCCGAACCTAAAATTCAAGTTGAAGAACCTAATAGAATTAGAGTTCAACTTGCTGGTGTAACAGACCAGAATGAAGCACGTAAAATTTTATCTTCTCAAGCTAATTTAACAATTCGCGATGCAGAAGATAAAGTAAAATTAAGCGGTTCTGATATTAAACAGGGATCTGCCAAACAAGAATTTAAACAGGAAACAAACCAGCCTACAGTTACTTTTAAAGTAAAAGACAAAAATAAATTTAAAAAAGTAACGGAAGAAATCTCCAAGAAACGTGATAATGTCATGGTTGTTTGGTTAGATTTCAAAAAAGGTGACAGCTATAAAAAAGAAGCACAAAAGAAAAACCCTAAATTTATTTCTGCAGCAAGTGTTGATCAACCAATCAATTCTGATAGCGTAGAAATCTCTGGTGGATTTAAAGGACAAGAAGGCGTTAAAAAAGCAAAACAAATCGCCGAATTGTTAAATGCAGGTTCTTTACCAGTTGACTTGAAAGAAATTTATTCAAACTCAGTAGGTGCCCAATTTGGTCAAGATGCATTAGATAAAACTGTGTTTGCATCGTTTATTGGTGTAGCATTAATTTATTTATTCATGCTTGGATTCTACCGCTTACCTGGTTTAGTAGCGATTATTGCATTGACAACTTATATCTATCTAACGTTAGTAGCATTTAATTTCATTTCTGGGGTTCTAACTTTACCAGGATTAGCGGCGTTGGTATTAGGTGTAGGTATGGCTGTAGATGCCAATATTATCATGTATGAGCGTATTAAGGATGAACTTCGAATAGGTAGAACGATAAAGCAAGCCTTTTCTAAAGCAAACAAAAGTTCGTTCTTAACTATTTTTGATTCTAACTTAACAACAGTTATCGCCGCAGCAGTATTATTCTTCTTCGGTGAAAGTTCAGTTAAAGGTTTCGCGACAATGTTATTATTAGGTATTCTAATGATCTTTGTTACAGCCGTGTTCTTATCAAGATTCTTATTATCATTACTTGTTTCATCAAATATATTCAAAAATCAATTTTGGTTATTTGGTGTTAAAAAGAATAAACGACATGATATTAATGAAGGTGTAGATGTTCATGACCTTAAAACTTCATTCGAGAAATGGAATTTTGTTAAATTAGCTAAGCCATTAATTGGAGTAAGTATTTTAATTGTAGTTGTCGGTTTAGTTATTCTTTATATCTTCAAGTTAAACCTAGGAATTGATTTCTCAAGTGGTACACGTGTAGATTTCCAATCTAAACAAGCAATTACTCAACAAAAGGTTGAGCAAGTTGTAAAAGATAGTGGACTTAAAGCGGATCAAATTCAAATCAATGGTAAAGATAATAAAGTAGCAACTGTTCAATTTAAAGACGATTTAACGCGTGCTCAAGATAATAAATTGAGTGATAATATTAAATCGAAATTCGGTGACACACCTCAAATTAACACTGTATCACCAATTATTGGACAGGAATTAGCAAAAAATGCAATGCTTGCATTAATCTATGCATCGATAGGTATCATCATCTATGTATCATTACGATTTGAATGGCGCATGGGTCTTTCATCTGTATTGGCATTATTACATGATGTATTCATTATAGTAGCGATTTTCAGTTTATTTAGAATTGAAGTAGATTTAACATTTATCGCCGCTGTATTAACAATTGTCGGTTATTCAATTAATGATACAATCGTAACGTTTGACCGTGTACGTGAAAACTTACAAAAGGTTAAAGTGATTACGACAACAGAACAAATTGATGATATTGTTAATAGATCAATTAGACAGACAATGACACGTTCAATTAATACAGTATTAACAGTTATTGTAGTAGTAGTTGCTATACTATTCTTCGGTGCTCCTACGATATTCAACTTTACTTTAGCATTATTTATCGGATTGATTTCTGGTGTATTCTCTTCAATCTTCATTGCCGTTCCGCTATGGGGAATGATGAAAAAACGTCAGTTGAAAAAATCGCCGAAACACAAATTAGTTGTATATAAAGAAAAGAAATCGAACGATGAAAAGATTTTAGTTTAAAATGAATTAAGCGGTATGTGAAACAATAAAGAGTTCACATACCGCTTTTTACTTTGTTTAAATTTAACAAAATATATATAAATAAGTTTCCGCATTCATTTTTAAAAAATGGTATAATTAAAGTCTTGATTATTTAGATAAGTGCTTTTTATTTAATGTAATTTTAGATATAATGTCTTTTGGAAATGAGGCGTAAATATATATGATTAAACCGAAGTATAAGTGGAAATTAATTAAACCAACTGAATACATAAGTGATGAATTAACATCAAAATTAAAGTTAACGCCAATCGTAAAAAAAATATTAGAAAGTAAATCGATTATTGATGAACAAGCAATTGAATCCATCATTTCAGATACAGATATCAATCATGATGCATTGCAATTGAGCGATATGACAAAGACTATTGAAAGAATTAAAAGAGCGATAGCGAATGATGAGAAAATCCTAGTTTATGGTGATTACGATGCCGACGGTGTTACCTCAACTACAATTTTAGTGACAACATTACAACTTTTAGGTGCACAAGTAGGATGGCATATTCCTAACCGCTTTACGGAAGGATATGGACCAAACGAACTAGCATTTAGAAATGCTCATGATGAAGGCATAACATTAATCATAACTGTTGATAATGGCATACAAGGACATAATGAAATTAAAATGGTTCAAGATTTAGGAGTTGATGTCATTGTAACTGATCATCATGAAATTGGTAGTACATTACCAGAAGCATATGCAATCGTACATCCAATGCATCCATCGTTTAATTATCCGTTCCAACAATTGTGTGGTGCAGGTGTTGCGTACAAATTAGCACAAGCATTGATTGAAAATGTACCTGATTATTTTAAAGCATTAGTTGCAATAGGTACCATTGCGGATTTAGTATCCTTAACTGATGAAAATCGATCATTAGTGAAACAAGGATTAAAAGTCTTAAATGATCAATGTCCGACCTCTGTTAAAGCATTGCTAAAAGAAGCGGGATACAATGACAATATTGATGAAGAAACAATTGGTTTTATTATTGGACCTAGACTTAATGCTGTAGGTCGTTTAGATGACGCATCATTAGCTTGCGAATTGTTGATGACTGACGACGAAGAAGAAGCTGCATTTTTAGCAGAACAAGTTGAACATTTTAACCGTGAAAGAAAAGATATTGTAGCAACTATCACAGAAGAAGCAATGGCTATGGCAGAAACGAAAGTTAAAAATGGAGATTTATTTTTACTTTTAGCAAAAGAAAATTGGCATGAAGGTGTCTTAGGTATTGTTGCTTCGAAAATTGTTGAAACATTTGCTTTGCCAACATTAATTTTAAATATTGATAGGGAGCAAAATCATGCAAAAGGTTCCGCCAGATCAATTGATCAAGTGTCGATGTTTGAAATACTATCAGCACACCAAGAGTTAATCGCTAAATTTGGCGGCCATCATATGGCTGCAGGTATGACGATGGATATTGAAAATATAGAATCGTTAGCTGAAGGTTTAAATAAATGGATGAAAGAATTATCTGAAACAACTTCGTTAGATCCCGTAAAGCCAGTAGATGTATTATTAACAGAAAATGATATAACGATTAAAAATATTCGTGATATGAATCGTTTAAGACCCTTCGGAACAGATTTTTCTAGACCTATTTTTGAAATGGATGATTTATCAGTTTCTTCAGTTAAGGCGATAGGTCAACAAAAAAATCATCTAAAATTGACACTTGGTGAAAGTAATATCGCCGCACTATTTTGGCAAAATGGACACTTAGAACCTGAGTTACAAGATGAACAACCAATTAATATATTAGGTTCTGTTCAAATCAACGAATGGAATGGTAATCAATCACCGCAATTAATTATTCAAGATATTGCGATGAACGAACAGCAAATATTAGATTATAGAAGTAAGCGAAAAAGTTTACCTTTTACAGAAAATGATGAAAATATTATCGTGCTTATTCATCCTAAAAGTGATAAAGTAAATGCGAATGAATATTATTATGGTGAAGAAATTAAACAACAAACTGATAAAGTAGTATTAAGAGATTTACCTACGTCGATGGAAGATTTGTCTAATTCCCTGCAACAACTGCAATTTTCTCAACTTTATATAGTTTTGCAACATAATCATTCGATTTACTTCGATGGTATACCTAATATGGATGTTTTTAAAAAGTGTTATAAAGCATTAATAACTAAACAAGAAACAAATATCCAGAAAGAGGGTATGTTATTGTGTCAACATTTAAGTGTGAAACCAGATACACTTAAATTCATGTTGAAAGTTTTCTTAGACTTAAATTTTGTAACACAAGAAGATGGTTTAATTCGAATCAATCAACAACCTGATAAAAGATCGATTGATTCCAGCAAAGTGTATCAATTAAGACAACAACGTATGGATGTTGAAAAGCAATTATTATATCAAGATTTTTCAGAAATAAAAAATTGGATAAAGTCACAATTGTCGTGAGCAATTTAGGAGGAAATATTAATGGATTTAAAGCAATACGTATCAGAAGTTCAAGATTGGCCGAAACCAGGTGTTAGTTTCAAGGATATTACTACAATTATGGATAATGGTGAAGCATATGGCTATGCAACAAATAAAATTGTAGAATACGCAAAAGACAGAGATGTTGATATCGTTGTAGGACCTGAAGCGCGTGGCTTTATCATTGGCTGTCCTGTAGCTTATTCAATGGGGATTGGCTTTGCACCTGTTAGAAAAGAAGGGAAATTACCTCGTGAAGTCATTCGTTATGAGTATGACCTAGAATATGGTACAAATGTTTTAACAATGCACAAAGATGCAATTAAACCAGGTCAACGTGTGTTAATTACAGATGATTTATTAGCTACTGGTGGTACGATTGAAGCAGCAATAAAATTAGTCGAAAAATTAGGCGGCATCGTAGTAGGTATTGCATTTATAATTGAATTGAAATATTTAAATGGTATTGAAAAAATTAAAGATTACGATGTTATGAGTTTAATCTCATACGACGAATAAAAAATAATATAATTTTATCAAATGAAATCCTTCATCAAATGTATAAGAACGAATGACTTAATTAAAAAAGTTGTTTAAGTTTTCTTAACATGAGATGTTAGGATTTTTTATTTACTGAAAATGTTAGATGATTGAGCATTATACCTTAATAACATCGTTTATTTATTTCATAAATTGTAGTATCATAGAACTAATATTTAAAAAATGAAACAGTAGATTTAGGTCGAATTTTTGTAAAAGTTTTAAAAGTAGGAATAGTATACAAATTAAACTCGCTCAAGTAAAATTAATATTACGATTAATGACGACAGGATAAATATTTATCGTCGACGGACGTATGATTGGTGTGGGACAAATACTATTCAACAAGAGTACCTAAATCATTGTTTAAGGCGAAGTAATAAATATGAATGGGGTGTATCATATAATGAACAACGAATATCCATATAGTGCAGACGAAGTTCTTCACAAAGCAAAATCATATTTGTCAGCAGATGAATATGAGTATGTTTTAAAAAGCTATCATATTGCTTATGAAGCACATAAAGGTCAGTTCCGAAAAAACGGATTACCATACATTATGCATCCTATACAAGTTGCAGGTATTTTAACAGAAATGCGATTAGACGGACCGACGATTGTCGCAGGTTTTTTGCATGATGTAATTGAAGATACACCGTATACATTTGAAGATGTAAAAGAAATGTTCAATGAAGAAGTTGCTCGAATTGTTGATGGTGTGACGAAACTTAAAAAAGTAAAATACCGCTCAAAAGAAGAACAGCAAGCTGAAAATCATCGCAAGTTATTTATTGCGATTGCCAAAGATGTACGCGTAATTTTGGTGAAATTAGCAGACAGATTACATAATATGCGTACCTTGAAAGCCATGCCGCGTGAAAAACAAATTAGAATTTCTCGAGAAACATTAGAAATTTATGCACCTTTAGCACATCGTCTTGGTATTAATACAATCAAATGGGAACTAGAAGATACGGCTCTTCGTTATATTGATAATGTACAATATTTTAGAATAGTCAATTTAATGAAGAAGAAACGTAGTGAACGTGAAGCGTATATCGAAACGGCTATTGATAGAATACGTACTGAAATGGACCGAATGAATATCGAAGGCGATATAAATGGTAGACCTAAACATATTTACAGTATTTATCGGAAAATGATGAAGCAGAAAAAGCAATTTGATCAAATTTTTGATTTGTTGGCGATACGTGTTATTGTCAATTCTATTAATGATTGTTATGCGATACTTGGATTGGTGCATACGTTATGGAAACCGATGCCAGGACGTTTTAAAGATTATATTGCAATGCCTAAACAAAATTTGTATCAGTCATTGCATACTACAGTAGTTGGTCCAAATGGAGACCCGCTCGAAATCCAAATACGAACGTTTGATATGCACGAAATTGCTGAACATGGTGTTGCAGCACACTGGGCTTACAAAGAAGGTAAAAAAGTAAGTGAAAAAGATCAAACTTATCAAAATAAGTTAAATTGGTTAAAAGAATTAGCTGAAGCGGATCATACATCGTCTGACGCTCAAGAATTTATGGAAACCTTAAAATATGACTTACAGAGTGACAAAGTATACGCATTTACCCCAGCGAGTGATGTTATTGAGTTGCCATATGGTGCTGTGCCGATTGATTTTGCTTATGCGATTCACAGTGAAGTTGGTAATAAGATGATTGGTGCCAAGGTGAATGGCAAAATTGTACCAATTGACTATATTTTACAAACAGGTGATATTGTTGAAATACGTACTAGTAAACATTCATATGGACCAAGTCGTGATTGGTTGAAAATTGTTAAATCATCTAGTGCCAAAGGTAAAATTAAAAGTTTCTTCAAAAAACAAGATCGTTCATCTAATATTGAAAAAGGCCGAATGATGGTTGAAGCTGAAATAAAAGAGCAAGGATTTAGAGTCGAAGATATTTTGACAGAGAAAAATATTCAGGTTGTTAATGAAAAATATAACTTTGCAAATGAAGATGATTTATTCGCAGCTGTAGGATTTGGCGGCGTGACATCCTTACAGATTGTTAATAAATTAACTGAAAGACAACGTATTTTAGATAAGCAACGTGCTTTAAATGAAGCACAAGAAGTTACGAAATCATTGCCTATTAAAGACAACATCATTACTGATAGTGGTGTCTATGTAGAAGGTTTAGAAAATGTGCTTATCAAGTTGTCAAAATGTTGTAATCCTATACCAGGTGATGATATTGTAGGTTATATCACCAAAGGTCACGGTATTAAAGTACATCGCACTGATTGCCCAAATATTAAGAACGAAACTGAACGACTAATTAATGTTGAATGGGTAAAATCAAAAGACGCAACTCAAAAATATCAGGTTGATTTAGAGGTAACTGCGTATGACCGAAATGGTTTGTTGAATGAAGTCCTACAAGCTGTTAGCTCGACAGCCGGCAATTTAATTAAAGTTTCAGGACGTTCAGATATTGATAAAAATGCAATAATAAATATTAGTGTCATGGTGAAAAACGTGAATGATGTTTATCGTGTGGTAGAAAAGATCAAACAACTTGGTGATGTTTATACAGTAACAAGAGTTTGGAACTAGAGGTGCAAAATATGAAAGTAGTTGTACAAAGAGTTAAAGAAGCATCGGTGACGAATGATACATTAAATAATCAAATCAAAAAAGGATATTGTTTATTAGTCGGTATCGGTCAGGACTCTACAGAGCAAGATGCAGATGTAATTGCAAAGAAAATTGCTAATGCAAGATTATTTGAAGATGACAATAATAAATTAAACTTTAATATCCAACAAATGAATGGTGAAATACTATCAGTTTCACAATTTACTCTCTATGCAGATGTAAAAAAAGGTAACCGTCCAGGTTTCTCAAATTCTAAAAATCCTGATCAAGCAGTAAAAATATATGAGTATTTTAATGATGCGCTACGAGCGTATGGTCTTACTGTGAAAACAGGTGAATTTGGAACACACATGAATGTTAACATAAATAATGATGGTCCAGTCACTATTATTTATGAAAGTCAGGACGGCAAAATTCAATGAAAAAAATAGAGGCATGGTTATCTAAAAAGGGTCTTAAAAATAAACGTACTCTAATAGTAGTGATTGCCTTTGTCTTATTTATCATCTTTTTGTTTTTATTGCTGAATAGCAATAGTGAAGATAGTGGGAACATTACGATAACTGAAAATGCTGAATTACGTACAGGTCCAAACGCTGCGTATCCAGTCATTTACAAAGTTGAGAAAGGTGACCATTTTAAAAAGATTGGTAAAGTAGGTAAATGGATTGAAGTTGAAGATACATCTAGTAATGAAAAAGGTTGGATAGCTGGATGGCACACAAATTTAGATATTGTCGCGGATAATACAAAGGAGAAAAATCCTTTGCAAGGTAAAACAATAGTGCTTGATCCTGGTCATGGAGGTAGTGACCAGGGTGCTTCAAGCAATACTAAATATAAAAGCTTAGAAAAAGATTATACGTTGAAAACAGCAAAAGAATTGCAGCGTACTTTAGAAAAAGAAGGCGCAACTGTTAAGATGACAAGAACAGACGATACATATGTTTCACTAGAAAATCGTGATATCAAAGGCGATGCCTATTTGAGTATACATAATGATGCATTAGAATCATCTAATGCAAATGGAATGACAGTTTATTGGTATCATGATAATCAAAGAGCTTTAGCAGATACGTTAGACGCTACGATTCAGAAGAAAGGTCTACTTTCTAATCGCGGTTCAAGACAAGAAAATTATCAAGTGTTAAGACAAACAAAAGTTCCTGCTGTTTTATTAGAATTAGGTTATATTAGTAACCCAACTGATGAAACGATGATTAAAGATCAATTACATAGACAAATTTTAGAACAAGCAATTGTTGATGGCCTTAAAATTTATTTTTCTGCGTAGGGCTTGCAAAAATATGTGAAAGTAGTTATCATTGATATTGAATTTTATAACTAAAACCGTTTGTATTCTTGAAATGGTAAATGAAATAGGTAGCAATCTAACTAAGATTGTGTAGGAATATAATCCATAGACTGAAAGATTATGCTGAGTAGTTTATATACATTGAACACAAGAAGAGGTGCTTTATGAAAAGTAAAGCCGTTAAACGTACGTTAAACGTTTTGAGTGGGTTTATTAAATGCACGCTTATAAAAAGTAATGATGATTACAAGTAGGCATGTTTTTTAAACCAATGAGGGTGGCAACACGGATATTCGTCCCTTGTGCAGTTTCAGGCTGTGCAAGGGCTTTTTCTTTTGCTTTTAAAATTATGATTTATCGTGCAAAGTTAAGTGGTCGTATATAGTTTTAGTTTTAAAAAGGTAATTAAATAAAATAGTTTGCCGAGGGAGATGTCAAAATGATTAAAATACCTAGAGGGACGCAGGATATTTTACCTGAAGATTCAAAGAAATGGCGTTACATTGAAAATCAATTAGATGAATTAATGACATTTTATAATTATAAAGAAATAAGAACACCAATTTTTGAAAGTACAGATCTTTTTGCAAGAGGTGTTGGTGATTCAACCGATGTCGTACAAAAAGAAATGTATACATTTAAAGATAAAGGCGATAGAAGTATTACATTAAGACCTGAGGGAACAGCTGCAGTTGTGCGTTCATATATTGAACATAAAATGCAAGGTAATCCAAACCAACCAATTAAACTTTATTACAATGGACCGATGTTTAGATATGAACGTAAGCAAAAAGGGCGCTATCGTCAATTTAATCAATTTGGTGTAGAAGCTATTGGTGCTGAAAATCCTAGCGTAGATGCGGAAGTATTAGCTATGGTTATGCATATTTATCAATCATTTGGATTAAAACATTTAAAGCTTATTATTAATAGTGTAGGGGATATGGCGTCTCGAAAAGAATATAACGAAGCGTTAGTGAAACACTTTGAACCAGTAATTCATGAGTTTTGTTCAGATTGTCAATCACGTTTGCATACAAATCCGATGCGAATTTTGGATTGTAAAGTAGACCGTGATAAAGAAGCGATTAAGACTGCACCTAGAATCACTGATTTCTTAAATGAGGAATCTAAGGCATATTATGAACAAGTAAAAGCTTATTTAGATGATTTAGGTATTCCATATATTGAAGATCCTAACTTAGTTCGTGGATTGGATTATTATACACATACAGCATTTGAATTAATGATGGATAACCCTAACTATGATGGTGCCATTACAACTCTTTGTGGTGGTGGCCGTTATAATGGTTTATTAGAATTGTTAGATGGTCCAAGCGAAACAGGTATTGGTTTTGCGCTAAGTATAGAACGATTATTGCTTGCACTTGAAGAAGAAGGTATCGAATTAGATATTGAAGAAAACTTAGATTTATTCATTGTTACAATGGGTGATCAAGCAGATCGATATGCTGTGAAGTTATTAAATCATTTGAGACATAATGGTATTAAAGCAGATAAAGACTACTTACAGCGTAAAATTAAAGGACAAATGAAACAAGCAGACCGTTTAGGTGCCAAGTTTACAATCGTTATTGGTGATCAAGAATTAGAAAATAATAAAATCGATGTTAAAAATATGACAACTGGTGAATCTGAAACAATTGAATTAGACGCATTAGTCGAATATTTTAAGAAGTAGAGAGGGCGTTAAAATATGAGTAAGAGAACAACTTATTGTGGATTAGTTACTGAAGCATTTTTAGGACAAGAAATTACATTAAAAGGATGGGTTAACAATCGTCGTGACCTAGGTGGATTGATTTTCGTTGATTTAAGAGATAGAGAAGGAATTGTACAAGTCGTGTTTAATCCTGCATTTTCAGAAGAGGCATTGAAAATTGCTGAAACAGTACGTTCTGAATATGTTGTAGAAGTTCAAGGTACAGTTACGAAGCGTGACCCTGAAACAGTTAATCCTAAAATTAAAACTGGCCAAGTTGAAGTACAAGTTACAAATATTAAAGTGATTAATAAATCTGAGACACCACCATTTTCTATAAATGAAGAAAATGTTAACGTTGATGAAAATATTCGATTAAAATACCGTTATTTAGATTTACGTCGTCAAGAGTTAGCGCAAACATTTAAAATGAGACATCAAATTACACGTTCTATTCGTCAATATTTGGATGATGAAGGGTTCTTTGACATCGAAACACCAGTACTAACGAAGTCAACACCTGAGGGTGCACGTGACTATTTAGTACCATCTCGTGTCCATGATGGTGAATTTTATGCATTACCACAATCGCCACAATTATTTAAGCAATTATTGATGATTAGCGGATTTGACAAATACTACCAAATCGTAAAATGCTTCCGTGACGAAGATTTACGTGCAGATCGTCAACCTGAATTCACACAAGTCGATATTGAAATGAGTTTTGTAGATCAAGAAGATGTGATGCAAATGGGTGAAGAAATGCTTAAAAAAGTTGTTAAAGAAGTTAAAGGCGTTGAAATTAATGGCGCGTTCCCACGCATGACATATAAAGAAGCGATGCGTCGCTATGGTTCTGATAAACCAGATACGCGTTTTGAAATGGAATTAATTGACGTTTCTCAATTAGGACGTGATATGGACTTTAAAGTATTTAAAGATACTGTTGAAAATGATGGTGAAATTAAAGCAATTGTCGCTAAAGGTGCAGCTGAACAATATACACGTAAAGATATGGATGCTTTAACAGAATTTGTAAACATCTATGGTGCTAAAGGATTAGCGTGGGTTAAAGTTGTGGAAGATGGTTTGACAGGTCCAATTGGACGTTTCTTTGAAACAGAAAATGTTGAAACATTACTTACATTAACTGGTGCTGAAGCTGGTGACTTAGTAATGTTTGTTGCAGACAAACCAAATGTCGTTGCACAAAGTTTAGGTGCATTACGTGTCAAATTAGCTAAAGAATTAGGTTTAATCGATGAAACAAAATTAAACTTCTTATGGGTGACAGATTGGCCATTATTAGAATATGATGAAGATGCGAAACGTTACGTTGCAGCACATCATCCATTTACATCTCCAAAAGAAGCTGATATTGCTAAGCTTGGCACTGCGCCAGAAGAAGCTGAGGCAAATGCTTATGACATAGTATTAAATGGTTATGAATTAGGTGGCGGTTCAATCAGAATTCATGATGGTGAGTTACAAGAAAAAATGTTCGAAGTTCTTGGATTTACTAAAGAACAAGCACAGGAACAATTCGGCTTCTTACTAGATGCATTTAAATATGGTGCGCCACCTCATGGCGGTATTGCATTAGGATTAGACCGATTAGTCATGTTATTGACTAATAGAACAAACTTGAGAGATACAATTGCATTCCCTAAAACAGCATCTGCTACATGTTTATTAACGAATGCGCCTGGTGAAGTTTCTGATAAACAATTAGAAGAACTTTCTTTGCGAATTCGTCACTAAATTTAAAAAAATCAATAAACTTTGGTTTGTTATAATTTCATTAATTTTAATTATGTGGTAATATAACATCATAAGATAGTCATCTGAGTTGTTCGTAAGTTTGCTTTTTAATTTGGGCCTAACACTCTTTGATCAAGGGAGCCCAATGGGTTTTCTTGCAGCGTACACGCCTTATATGAAGGACGTACAAAACAAGAAACAGGGCACCCACCTGTATATAACAGGCCGAATGATCAAGCTATTATAACTACGGCAATACGGACTCTATCGATACGCAAGACTTTGTCTTGCGTATTTTTATGCTTTTCTTTAAGTTTTTAATAAAGAATTAGTTGGGTTTAATAGCGTTTAATAATTGTTTCCTCGTTGAATTTTGGAAAAATAATCAAAGCAATAATGCTAAATATAAAATTTTAAGTTACTATGTACTTATGTATAAATCAGTGAAAGAGGTAAAATAATGAAACATCAATTTTCAAGAAATGAACTAGCGATTGGACAACAAGGTTTAGATTTATTGAAGCAACAAACAGTTGTCATACTTGGCGTTGGAGGTGTTGGTTCATTTGCTGCTGAAGCATTAGCAAGAACGAATATTGGTCATATTATATTAATAGATAAAGATGATGTTGATATTACAAATGTAAACAGACAATTACACGCTTTAACTACAACGGTAGGACAAAGTAAAGTTTCTTTGATGGAAGAACGTATTAAATTAATTAATCCAGATTGTAAAGTCATGCCTTTACATATGTTTTATACAGAAGAGACATATGAAGAAATTTTCGATAATTACGATATAGATTATTTTGTAGATGCAAGTGATACAATAATGTACAAAGTACACTTAATGAAAGAGTGTCTTGACCGAGGGATTAAAGTGATTTCCAGTATGGGTGCTGCAAATAAAACAGATCCAACACGTTTTACAATTTCAGATATCTCTAAAACACATACCGATCCAATGGCCAAAATTATTCGTCAAAAATTAAAAAAACTAGGGATTCGTAAAGGGATTCCAGTTGTATTTTCAGATGAAAGTCCAATTGTCATAAGAGAAGATGTAAAAGATATAGTTGGAGATAAAAATGCTATCAATCGAAAAGGACAAATGCCACCTTCTTCAAATGCCTTTGTGCCAAGTGTTGTTGGATTAATTTGTGCAAGTTATGTAGTGAATGACGTATTAAAAGATATTCCAGTTCGTCGCATTAAAGACAAAGGGCAATAATTAGTTTTGAAAGGGATGATTTTCAACGTAAGGCAAGTGTAACCACACCATAAAACTAAAACTGACTAGTTCGCAAGCATAGTAGAATATGCCTTGTGTACTAGTCAGTTTTGATTTGATTATAGCTAAAATATCAAAGGTAATCGATTTAATCTTATTTTTACGGCCTTTGTTTAAGTAAGTTGTTATATATTTCTTTGAGTTGTTGTTCACTTTTAGATGTCGTTTTTGGTTCATAATAAATTTTGCTTTTTAGTTTATCAGGTAAATATTGCTGTGAAACATAGCCATTAACATATTGGTGTGGATATTTGTAACCAATAGATCGGCCTAGATCTTTAGCACCTTGATAATGTCCATCTTTTAAATGGTTTGGAATTTGGCCCACATGACCGTTTCTAATATCGGACAATGCACTATCAATGGCACTCATTGCTGAATTTGACTTAGGTGATAAGCATAGTTCGATTACTGCTTGACTTAGTGGGATTCTAGCTTCTGGTAAACCTAGACGTTCTGCTGATTCAATAGCAGCAAGTGTTCTCTGACCAGCATTAGGTGAGGCTAAGCCTATATCCTCATAGCTAATTACAAGTAATCGTCGAACTATTGTAGGTAAATCTCCAGCTTCAATTAATCGTGCTAAATAATGTAAAGCGGCATTGACGTCGCTACCACGGATAGATTTTTGGAAAGCGCTCATAACATCGTAATGCATGTCACCATCCTTATCACTTACAAATGCACCTTTTTGTAAACAGTCTTTAGCATCTTGCAATGTAACATGTCGATAACCGTCTTTGTAATTATCTGCGCTTAATACAGCTAATTCCAATGCATTTAACGCACTACGAACATCACCTTGACTTTGTGTAGAAAAGTAGGTCATGGCATCTTCATCAATTTTGGGTTGATATGTTTTTAAACCATTCTCTTCATCTTCTATTGCACGAGTTAACGCTTGGCGCACATCTTCATCATTTAAAGGATATAACTCAAAAATTTGCGCTCTTGAACGAATCGCTGGATTGATAGCATGATAAGGATTTGAAGTTGTAGCACCGATCAAGACGATTTTGCCATTTTCTAAATGAGGTAATAAAAAGTCTTGTTTAGCTTTATCTAGTCGATGTATTTCATCTAATAACAAGATAACTTGACCAGACATTTTAGCTTCTTCAACAACAAGTTGCATATCTTTTTTAGTGTTAGTTACAGCATTCAATTGTCTGAATTTATATTGCGTACTGCCCGAAATTGCTTTGGCAATACTTGTTTTGCCTATACCAGGTGGACCATAAAAAATCATTGAAGTTAATTTTTTTGTATCAACCATTCTTCTGATAATGCCTCTTGGTCCAACTAAATGTTGTTGGGAAATGATTTCATCTATATTTTTTGGGCGCATTCTCGATGCTAATGGTTCTGTACTCACATTTGTCACACCTTTCTTATACTATCTTAACTCAAAAAATGCTAAAATGGGAATATCAATATTCGAATTAAGTGAGGTTATACAATGAAAATTTCTACTAAAGGGAGATATGGACTTACATTGATGATTTCTCTTGCTAAAAAAGAGGGGCAAGGATGTATATCATTAAAGTCAATTGCTGAAGAAAATAATTTGAGTGATTTATATTTAGAACAGCTTGTAGGTCCTTTAAGAAATGCGGGGTTAATTCGAAGTGTACGCGGTGCTAAAGGTGGATACCAATTAAGAGTACCAGCGGAAGAAATCTCAGCAGGGGATATTATAAGACTGTTAGAAGGTCCAATTACATTTGTTGAAAGTATTGAATCAGAACCACCTGCGCAAAAACAACTATGGATTCGCATGAGAGATGCAGTGAGAGATGTTTTAGATAATACAACATTGAAATATTTAGCGGAATATGTAGATACAAGTGAAGATTTAGACGGATACATGTTTTATATTTAATCGTATAAATACTATACTATAACATAAAAACTTCATATTATAATGTTTAGCGAACCTCCTTTGTGGTATATAAATATATACATCTAAGGAGGTTTCACTATGGCAGACGAAAGTAAGTTCGATCAATTTAAAGGCAATGTTAAAGAAACAGTAGGTAACGTTACTGATAACAAAGAATTAGAAAAAGAAGGTCAGCAAGATAAAGCGACTGGTAAAGCAAAAGAAGTTGTTGAAAATGCTAAAAACAAAATAACTGATGCAATTGATAAACTTAAAAAATAAGTTCAATTAAACTAATCAAATATAAGAGGAGCGATTAATATGAGTTTTATGGATAAAGCTAAAGACGCAGTAGAAAAATTTAAAAATAGCGATAATGAACAAGTTAAAAATGTAAAAGATAAGATAAATGAATATACAGGATCGAATAACGAAGAGAAAAAAGAAAATGAAGATAAAGAGAAATAAATTTCTTTAAATTTTGGATATGCTTTTCAATATTTTGAAAGCGCCCCATCAAATAAACACTTACAAAGTGTAAAGTTGAAGGGGCGCTTTCATATTTGCATTAGAATTTTAAGTGAATTTGAATCATTACTAAAATAAATGATTGAACAATAAAGACATCTTTCATTCAAAATGCTGTTACTGTTTATTTTTATTAATATTATGGATACATACTTTCACTTAGTTTATTTATCACATTAAAAAGTGTTTTTTTCATTTATCTGATTTATAACATTCTTGAACCGACGATAAGAGTCTAATTGCATATCTTTATCATAAATATAACTTATTGCCATAATTTCGTTGACTTCACCATAAGTTTCCATAAAATCTTGAATTTTTTGTTGAACAGTATTTTCTGAACCTATTAATGATATTTTCTGTCTTTCCATAGCCATCGCATATTCTCTCGGCGTTAATATATTTTGTAGTTCATGTGTTGGCGGTTGAACGGGCTGCATTCTGCCACGAGTGATACTAACCATTACTTGTGCCATAGATGAAGCTAAATATTGTGCTTCGTCATCATTTTCAGCAACGATTGTATTTAAACATACAATAACATAAGGTTCGTCTAAGACATCAGAAGGTTCAAATAACGTTTTGTAAATTTCGATAGCTTCTTTCATTTGTTGAGGTGCAAAATGTCCAGCGAACACATATGGAAGCCCTTTGCGAGCAGCTAAATGTGCAGAATCTGTTGAAGAACCAAGAATGTATAAAGGCACATTTTTACCTACTGCTGGATAAGCACGAACATATGCTTGTTGGTGAGCAGGGCCGAAATATTGTTGTAATAATGAAACCTCTTCTGGAAATTTATAAACACCATCATGTTGATCTCGTCTTAATGCACTTGCGGTCATCATATCTGTTCCAGGTGCACGTCCTAATCCTAAATCGACACGATTTGGAAATAATGTTGCCATCGTGCCAAATTGTTCCGCAACGATTAATGGAGCATGGTTAGGTAACATGATTCCTCCAGAACCTACACGTATGTGTTTCGTATGTTCTAACGTATGTTGAATTAATAAAGCAGTTGCTGAACTTACTAGGTTGGGAGCGTTATGGTGTTCAGCAATCCAATATCTTTCATATGATAATTCGTCTAAATGTTGTGCGAGCTTAACCATATCATTAATTGCTGTTCGTTCATCTTCACCTTCTCGAATAGGGACTAGGTTTAATGCTGAATATTTAATCGCCATTTTTGTATCGTCCTTCCTTTTTTATGATATAAGAAGTATACCAATCGAATAACCAGATAAATATTAAATTGCTCATAACCAAAATAATAGTATGTTACATTTTACAAATGAAAAAATATCTGCAAATACTAAAATTTATAAAAAAGACAAGAATAAAGCGATAAACTTAAAAAAGCCTATCGAAAAGCATGTGTAGAAAATGGTAAAATATAATTAAAAACATTATAAATAAAGTTAAACAGAAAAGTAGAAAAATAGTATGTAAGGTGCTATTATTGGAACATTGATAAAATTGTGAGGAGTGTCCAAACATGGAAATTTATGCAGATTATGCTGCGACCACACCAGTAAAACCTGAAGTAGTAGATGCGATGATGACGATTTACAATTCGCATTATGGTAATCCATCATCAATACATGCTAAGGGAAGAGATGCGCGTAAATATTTAGATGAGTCAAGACGTCAAATTGCACAATTACTTGGTGCAGATACACATGAAATTATATTTACGAGTGGTGCAACAGAATCGAATAATACGGCAATTAAAGGCATAGTAAAAGCAAATGAACAATTGGGTAATCACATTATCACATCGAAGATTGAACATCATTCTGTGTTACATGTTTTTGAACAATTAGAGCGAGAAGGTTTTGATGTAACATATCTAGATGTTGATGATACAGGTGCTATTGATTTAGACCAACTTGAAGAAACAATTACAGATAAGACGATTTTAGTATCTATTATGTTTGTAAATAATGAAGTTGGCACAGTGCAACAAATTTATGATATTCAAGATATTATTGCTGAGACAAATGCATATTTCCATGTTGATGCGGTTCAAGCAATTGGACATCTTGATGTTAAGTTTGACGAATTTGAGATCGACACAATGAGTATTACTGCTCATAAGTTTGGAGGACCAAAAGGTGTCGGTGCATTATTAGTTAAAGACCATGTCACATTAGATTATCCTCAACTTGGCGGTGAACAAGAATTGAAACGCCGTGCAGGTACTGAAAATCTTGCACAAATTGTCGGGATGGCTAAAGCATTACAATTAGCAGAAAAGAATCGAGACGATAACAATATTCATTTAATGAATTTAAAAGAACAATTTTTAGTTAAATTACAAGAAAGAGCGATTCCATTTGAATTAAATGGTTCAATGACGGATGCTACAGGCCATATTGTAAATCTATATTTTCCGTTTGTTGAAGTTGAAACGATGTTAACATTGTTGGATATGGCACAAATCTATGTGTCGTCTGGATCTGCATGTACAGCAGGCTCTACACAACCGTCGCATGTTTTAGATGCAATGTTCGAAGATGAGGAGCGATCAAATCATTCGATTCGATTTAGTTTTAACGAATTGACTACTGAAAATGAAATTAATGCAATTGTAGCTGAAATTCATAAAATATATTTTAAATTTAAGGAGGAGTCATAATTGTCAAATAAAGATATACGTGTTGTCGTTGGTATGTCAGGCGGTGTAGATAGTTCTGTAACAGCCCACGTCTTAAAAGAACAAGGTTATGATGTCATTGGCATATTTATGAAAAACTGGGATGACACTGACGAAAATGGCGTATGTACTGCAACTGAAGATTACAACGATGTTATTGAAGTGTGTAATCAAATTGGCATTCCATATTACGCTGTTAATTTTGAAAAAGAATATTGGGATAAAGTCTTTACGTATTTCTTAGATGAATACAAAAAAGGTCGTACTCCAAATCCAGACGTTATGTGTAATAAAGAAATTAAGTTTAAAGCCTTTTTAGATCATGCGATGAATTTAGGTGCAGATTATGTAGCAACAGGACATTACGCACGCATACATCGTCATGAAGATGGTCATGTTGAAATGTTACGTGGTGTAGATAATAATAAAGATCAAACATACTTCTTGAATCAATTATCTCAACAACAACTTTCAAAAGTGATGTTCCCAATTGGCGACATCGAAAAGAGTGAAGTGCGTCGAATTGCTGAAGAACAAGGACTTGTTACTGCTAAGAAAAAAGATTCTACAGGCATTTGTTTTATCGGCGAAAAAAACTTTAAAACATTTTTATCACAATATTTACCTGCACAACCGGGTGATATGATAACACTTGATGGTAAGAAAATGGGTAAACATAGTGGTTTGATGTATTACACAATAGGACAAAGACATGGTTTAGGTATAGGTGGAGATGGCGATCCTTGGTTTGTTGTCGGTAAAAATCTAAAAGATAATGTTTTATATGTAGAACAAGGATTCCATCACGATGCATTATACAGTGATTACTTAATTGCTTCAGACTATTCATTTGTAAATCCAGAAGATAATGACTTAGATCAAGGTTTTGAATGTACAGCTAAATTTAGATATCGCCAAAAAGATACGAAAGTTTTTGTGAAACGTGAAAACGACCATGCACTGCGTGTTACTTTTGCTGAGCCAGTAAGAGCAATCACACCTGGACAAGCAGTTGTTTTTTATCAAGGTGATGTGTGTCTTGGTGGTGCAACAATTGACGATGTGTTCAAAAATGAAGGTCAATTAAATTATGTTGTATAAACAATGGGAACAATAAATTACTTATTTGAAGTTTCAGCGTTGGAAATGACGAAAGACAGTTTTTGATGATAATAATTCATGATGATAGAGTCTGGGACATCACAATGTCCTAGGCTCTACAATGTTATATTGGCAGGGGCCCAACATAGAGAAATTGGAACCCCAATTTAAACAGGCAATGGAAGTTGGCGGGGCCCCAACACAGAGAATTTCGTAAAGAAATTCAACAGGCAATGGAAGTTGGGGACGGGGCCCCAACATAGAAGCTGACGGAAAGTCAGATTTCAATAATGTGAAAGTTGGGGTAAACAAATTAATTTTGTAAAAATATCATTTCTGTCCCACTCCCTATGCATGAGTCTAATTATGTATTCCTATTTTTAAGTACATAATAGTGGTGGCTAATGTGGAAGAACCATTACATAATAAACCGTTAATGGTTCTTTAGCATTTCCATTCCATTCCCGCTTTTTCATGAATGAAGATGATATTAGATTATATTTTATTTGTTGTTAAGTGATTCGAGACATACAATTTATCAAGATGTTATAATTGATGAGAAATGAGGTTCGTAAATGATAGATCAACAAACAATTTATCAATACATACAAAATGGAAAAATAGAAGAAGCGTTACAAGCATTGTTCGGAAATATCGAAGAAGATCCTACAATTATTGAAAATTATATTAATGCCGGTATCGTACTTGCTGATGCGAATGAGATTGAAAAGGCAGAGCGTTTTTTTCAAAAAGCTTTAACAATAGATTCGAAGAATGGCGTCGTATTTTATAATCTAGCAAATGTATATTATAATCAGCAACGTTATCAAGAAGCTATTAAATTATATCAACAAGCATTACAAACAGAGATTGAACAAGTTGATTGTAATTATATGATCGGTATGGCGTTTAATCAGTTAGAATCATTTAAGCTGGCATTGCCATATTTAATGACTGCTGCGGAACTAGATAAAGACAAAGATGCAGAAGTTCAATTTCAATATGGTCTTGTATTATGTCAATTAGAAATGTTTAATGAAGCAATAACTCAACTTAAACATGTATTAACGATTGATAAAAATCATGTTGATGCAAGATACAATTTAGGTTTAGCGTTATTTATGAAAAATGAAGATACTGATGAAGCCATAACTCATTTTAAAGAAGCTGTGACTATCGACCCTAAACACTTATTAAGTCAGCATGCGCTGAAAACATTCACTAAAATGAAAGAGGAGGAATAACATGTCAGACCCTACACTATTTGATTATTCAATGATCAAAGGTACTGTTGAAGCGATATTGTTTCAAAACAGTGATAATTTTTATACAGTGCTTAAAGTGGATACTATTGAAACAAATGAAGACTTTGATACAATGCCAACTGTTGTAGGGTTTCTTCCGAATATTGTTGAAGGCGATGTCTACACATTTAAAGGTCAAGTTGTTGATCATCCCCGTTATGGTAAACAATTAAAAGCAGAGACTTTTGAAAAAGAAATGCCACAAACGAAAGAAGCAATTATAAGTTATTTATCAAGTGATTTGTTTAAAGGTGTAGGTAAAAAGACAGCTCAAAATATTGTTAATACATTAGGTGATAATGCGATAAATGATATATTAGATGACCATTCAGTTCTAGAAAAAGTTTCGGGATTATCTAAAAAGAAACAGAAACAAATTGCAGAACAAATTTCAGCAAATCAAGAATCTGAAAAAATAATGATTCGTTTACATGATTTAGGGTTTGGGCCTAAACTTTCAATGGCAATTTATCAGTTTTATCTCGGTGATACACTGACTATTTTAGACCGAAATCCATATCAATTGATTTATGATATTAAAGGTATTGGTTTTAATAAAGCAGATCAACTTGCTAGAAATATTGGTATCGCTTATAACGATAATGAACGATTAAAAGCTGCGTTGCTCTATACGTTAGAAGAAGAATGTATTAAACAGGGACATACATATTTGCCTATCAATGTTGTTATAGATTTAACGGTTGATGTATTAAATTATCAAGATGAAGAGGTCATCGAACCTGAAAAATTAGACGAAATGTTGCAATACTTAAATGAGGAAAAACGACTAATTATTGACAATGAACAAGTTGCAATTCCAAGTTTGTATTATTCTGAAATCAAAAGTGTTCAAAACTTATTCAGAATAAAGACGCATACAAATAAACTTACGGAAATTGAACAGTCAGATTTACAAATGCATATTGGTGAAATAGAAGATGCGAATCAAGTGAACTATGCAGCTTCACAAAAAGAAGCTTTGCAAACGGCTATCAATTCTAAAGTGATGCTATTAACCGGTGGACCGGGAACAGGAAAGACGACAGTAATTAAAGGCATTGTAGAATTATATGCTGAGATTCATGGCTTATCATTAGATTATGATGATTATGTTAATGATGGTTATCCAGTTGTATTAGCAGCGCCAACAGGAAGAGCGTCCAAGAGACTACAAGAGTCAACTGGATTAGAAGCTATGACGATTCATCGTTTAATAGGTTGGAATCAAGACACAAAGCCAGAGGATATATTAGAAAATGAAATAAACGCACGACTCATAATCATTGATGAGATGTCTATGGTAGATACTTGGTTGTTCCACCAATTTTTAAGTGCAGTTCCTTTAGATGCACAATTGATATTTGTAGGTGATGAGGACCAATTGCCTTCTGTAGGCCCTGGTCAAGTATTTAAAGATTTAATTGAATCGAAAGCTATACCACGAGTTAATCTGACTGAAGTATATCGTCAACAAGATGGTTCAAGCATTATAGAATTAGCACATCGAATGAAGTTGGGTCAGAAAATTGATATTACACAGCGTTTTCATGATAGAAGTTTTATTAACTGTCAGGCAAACCAAATACCAATAGTTGTTGAGAAGGTAGTTACTAGTGCTGTTAATAAAGGGTATACTATGGCTGATATTCAAGTGCTTGCACCAATGTATAAAGGAAATGCTGGTATTAAACGTTTAAATCAAGTTTTACAAGATATTTTAAACCCTAAAAAGAAAGACACACGAGAAATTGAGTTTGGTGATGTAGTCTTTAGAAAAGGTGACAAAGTATTACAACTTGTTAATAGGCCAAATGATAACATATTTAATGGTGACATAGGAGTTATTGTTGGTATTTTTTGGGCGAAAGAAAATGCCCTTAATAAAGATGTACTTGTTGTGGATTTTGAAGGTAATGAAATTACATTTACGAAACAAGATATGATGGAATTAACACATGCATATTGTACATCAATCCATAAATCACAAGGTTCAGAATTTCCTATTGTTATCATGCCTATTGTTAAACAGTATTTTAGAATGTTACAAAGACCGATATTATATACTGGTTTAACTAGAGCGAAAACAAGTTTAGTTTTACTTGGGGATCCGGAAGCATTTGATATTGGATTGAAAACAAATGGTCAAGCGCGTTTAACACAATTATGTACATTGTTGAAAAATTATTTTAATTCAGAAGATGAAGAAATGCTGGAAAACACAGCAACTAATGATACAGGAGCTTCACAAACGACAATAGATGATCAAGTAGAAGCACCAATGTCATCGAATGATAGTGAAGAAGTTATGTCTGATTCAACAAAAACAGATACAAATGTATTAACGGAAGCTACAATGTTTAAAATTGACCCAATGATTAATATGGGAGAAATCACGCCGTATGACTTTATAGAACGTTGACAACAAGCGTAAATGTAACTAAAATAGAATTAAATTCGTATAAAGATGAGTAGTTAATGATTTGTTTATCAGAGATGTACTGGTTGGTGAAAAGTACAACAAACATTAGTGAACGCTACTTTATGCACAACTGTATAGTCGATTTAAAGTGATAAATGTGTTGAATTGCATTTATAACTAGGGTGGTACCGCGATAACGTTCGTCCCTTTTGAGGATGGGCGTTTTTTATTTTTTAATAATAAAAAGTGATATTGATTTATACTAGTTTTTCAAATCGACTATCTGTGTCATCAATTTTTATGGAATGGTAATTTAAAAACAGTAAATAGGATGTGTAAATGATGAAAAAGTTAAAAGCGAGTGAAATTAGACAAAAATATCTAGATTTCTTTGTTGAAAAAGGACATATGGTTGAACCTTCTGCACCATTAGTGCCAATTGATGATGATACATTATTATGGATTAATTCAGGTGTAGCAACATTAAAGAAATATTTTGATGGACGTGAAACACCTAAAAAGCCAAGAATTGTAAACTCTCAAAAAGCTATTCGTACAAATGATATTGAAAATGTTGGTTTCACAGCGCGTCACCATACATTCTTTGAAATGTTAGGTAACTTCTCAATTGGTGATTACTTTAAACAAGAAGCGATTGAATTTGCTTGGGAATTTTTAACGAGTGATAAATGGATGGGTATGGAGCCAGATAAATTGTACGTTACGATTCATCCGGAAGATATGGAAGCATACAACATTTGGCATAAAGATATTGGGCTTGAAGAAAGTCGTATTATTCGCATTGAAGGTAACTTCTGGGATATTGGTGAAGGGCCTTCAGGACCGAACACTGAGATTTTCTATGATCGCGGAGAAGCATATAGACAAGACGATCCGGCAGAAGAAATGTATCCAGGTGGAGAAAATGAACGCTATCTTGAAGTATGGAACTTAGTATTTAGTGAATTCAATCATAATAAAGATCATAGTTACACACCATTACCTAATAAAAACATTGATACCGGCATGGGGCTTGAGCGTATGGCCTCAGTTTCTCAAAATGTACGTACTAACTATGAAACAGATTTATTTATGCCTATAATGAATGAAATCGAAAAAGTATCAGGTAAACAATATTTAGTAAACAACGAACAAGATGTGGCATTTAAAGTAATTGCTGACCACATTCGTACGATTGCATTTGCAATTTCTGATGGTGCATTACCTGCCAATGAAGGTAGAGGATATGTATTACGTCGATTGTTACGTCGTGCCGTTCGTTTTAGTCAAACGTTAGGAATCAATGAGCCATTTATGTACAAACTTGTTGATATTGTTGCAGACATTATGGAACCATATTATCCAAATGTTAAGGAAAAAGCAGATTTCATTAAGCGTGTTATAAAGTCTGAAGAAGAACGATTCCATGAAACATTAGAAGATGGTTTAGCGATTTTAAATGAATTAATTAAAAAAGCTAAAGAAACAACAAATGAAATTAATGGGAAAGATGCATTTAAATTGTATGATACGTACGGGTTCCCAATTGAATTAACTGAAGAAATAGCAGTGCAAGCAGGATTGAAAGTTGATATGACAACATTCGAGTCAGAAATGCAACAACAACGTGATCGTGCACGTCAAGCACGTCAAAATTCTCAATCAATGCAAGTTCAAAGTGAAGTATTGAAAAATATTACATCTGCTAGTACTTTTGTTGGTTATGATACTGCGACAGCTCAAACAACACTAACACACTTGATATATAATGGTGAAGAAGTTTCACAAGTTGAAGCGGGTGAAACAGTATACTTCATGTTAACGGAAACACCATTTTATGCAGTCAGTGGTGGACAAGTTGCGGATACAGGTATTGTTTATAATGACAATTTTGAAATTGCTGTTAGTGAAGTAACCAAAGCACCAAATGGTCAAAACTTGCATAAAGGAGTAGTACAATTTGACCAAGTAAATGTTGGCGCTACAGTGTCTGCTGAAGTGAACCAAAATGATCGACGTGACATTCAAAAGAACCATAGTGCAACACATTTATTACATGCAGCGTTGAAATCAGTACTGGGTGATCATGTTAACCAAGCTGGTTCACTAGTAGAAGCAGATCGTTTACGTTTTGATTTCTCTCATTTTGGTCCAATGACTAATGATGAAATTGATCAAGTTGAACGCTTAGTAAATGAAGAAATTTGGAAAGGTATTGACGTTAACATTCAAGAAATGGATATTGCTTCAGCTAAAGAAATGGGCGCAATGGCATTATTCGGTGAAAAATATGGTGATGTTGTGCGTGTAGTAAATATGGCACCATTTTCAATTGAATTATGTGGTGGTATTCATGTCCGCAATACTTCTGAAATTGGCTTATTCAAAATAGTAAGTGAGTCAGGTACAGGAGCTGGTGTGCGTCGTATTGAAGCATTAACAGGTAAAGCAGCTTTCTTATATTTAGAAGATATTCAAGAGAAATTTAATACGATGAAATCACAGCTGAAAGTGAAATCTGATGATCAAGTAGTCGATAAGTTAACACAATTGCAAGATGAAGAAAAAGCATTATTAAAACAATTAGAGCAACGTGACAAAGAAATCACATCTCTTAAAATGGGTAATATTGAAGATCAAGTTGAAGAAATCAATGGCTATAAAGTATTGGTTACTGAAGTGGATGTACCAAATGCGAAAGCAATTCGCTCGACAATGGACGATTTTAAATCTAAACTACAAGATACAATTATCATTCTTGCAAGTAATGTTGATGATAAAGTATCGATGGTTGCAACTGTCCCTAAATCTTTAACAAATAATGTTAAAGCCGGTGATCTTATCAAACAAATGGCACCAATCGTTGGTGGTAAAGGTGGCGGTCGTCCAGATATGGCTCAAGGTGGCGGTACACAACCTGAAAATATCTCAAAATCATTAAGCTTTATTAAAGATTACATTAAAAATCTATAATTTAAAGCCATAATATTGTATGATGATAGTGAGTTATATTTGTAATTAAAGGAGTGTCGCAAATGGAAAACTTTGATAAAACAATGAAATTCGACTATGAAGAACTTCCAACACAAGATGTAAGAGATGTTTTAAATAATGTTTATCGAACATTAGATGAACGAGGATATAATGCCGTAAACCAAATTGTAGGTTATTTATTATCAGGTGACCCTGCGTATATTCCACGCCAAAATGAAGCAAGAAATCAAATTCGTCATATTGATAGAGATGTTATTATGGAAGAGCTTGTTTCTTACTATTTAAAAGAGCAAAATAAATAATTTATGTTACAACATAAAATTTTAGGACTCGATGTCGGTAGTAGAACGGTAGGAATTGCAATTAGTGATATAATGGGTTGGACGGCACAAGGATTAGACACACTCCGAATCAATGAAGAAAATAATGAATTAGGTATTGACCAATTAGTAGACATTATTAAAAAAAATAATGTGGGTACAGTCGTAATAGGACTACCTAAAAACATGAATAATTCAATAGGATTTCGAGGCGAAGCTTCGTTAACATATAAAGAAAAATTATTAGAAGCTTATCCTTCTATTGAGATTGTGATGTGGGATGAAAGATTAAGCACAATGGCTGCTGAACGATCATTATTAGAAGCAGATGTTTCAAGACAAAAAAGAAAACAAGTGATTGATAAAATGGCAGCGGTATTTATTTTACAAGGCTATTTAGATTCACTACATTAAAAGGAGATTTTACTATGACTGAACATAATCATGATTCACAACTAGAAATTAATAACGAAGAAGAATTATTAACTTTATTCGATGAAGAGGGAAATGAAGTTTTATACCGAAAAGTTTTAGAATTTTATCATCCTGAATTCAAAAAAGAGTATGTTATCTTAGCTGAAGAAGGTGCTCAATCAGATGAAGACGATATGATTGAGCTTGTACCAATGATTAATGAACCAGATGAGTCAGGTGACGGTGGTAAGTTAGTACCAATCGAAACTGATGAAGAATGGGACATGATTGAAGAAGTTGTAAATACTGAAATGGAAGAATAATTAAAAAGATTTTACTCTTGCTAACCTTAAGATGGGGAGGCAAGAGTATTTTTTTAAGTCAAGCAATGTATAAATAATTAACGCTTATAATTTTATTGAAAATATGGTAAAATATCTAAAGTTAAATTTTATATGAATGATTCGCTTCTATAAATAAAATAGCTTTGCGTCTAACACGAAATCAGTCATTTAATTGGTTGCCAAAATTATAATCAATTGTGAAGGCTGATTTATTTTATTGTCATAATCATATTGACTTATTTTACATAAAGGAAGTTTAAAACATGGATGACCTAAATAAAAAATATTTAATAGATTTACATCAACATCAAAATAGTTCAATCGAAGTTTTGCGTGAATTTGCCGAAGTAAATGAAGTGCCAATCGTAGATCGTTTAACATTAGATTTAATTAAGCAATTAATTCGTATGAATAATGTTAAAAATATTTTAGAAATTGGTACAGCAATCGGCTATAGTTCTATGCAATTCGCTTCTATATCTGATGACATTCATGTCACAACGATAGAGCGTAATGAAACGATGATTCAATATGCTAAACAAAATTTAGCTACTTATCATTTTGAAAACCAGATTCGAATTATTGAAGGTAATGCTTTAGAGCAATTTGAAAATGTAAATGACAAAGTTTATGATATGATATTTATTGATGCAGCAAAAGCGCAATCAAAGAAATTTTTTGAAATATATACACCACTTTTAAAGCACCAAGGTCTCGTAATTACAGATAATGTTTTATATCACGGTTTTGTATCGGATATTGGGATTGTTAGATCGAGAAATGTAAGACAAATGGTTAAAAAGGTTCAAGATTATAATGAGTGGTTAATAAAGCAACCAGGATATACAACGAATTTTTTAAATATAGACGATGGATTAGCGATTTCAATTAAAGGAGAATGACTATGACAGAATTACTTGTCACACCCAAGTCATTAAGCCATATGGAAACACTTATTGATTTAGGTGCAGATGCTTTTGTAATTGGCGAGCAAAAGTTTGGTTTAAGACTTCCAGGGGAATTCAATAGACAACAAATGACAGAGGCTGTCGCATTAGCTCACAAAAACGATAAAAAAGTATATGCGGCGGTGAATGGATTATTTCATAATTATCATTTAGATGCTGTAGAAGATTATATTAATTTTTTACATGAAATACGGGTTGACAGAATTATTTTCGGGGATCCAGCAGTAGTAATGTATGTGAAGGCGCAAGAGAATCCAATACCACTTCATTGGAATGCAGAGACGTTAGTAACTAATCATTTTCAATGTAATTACTGGGGTAAAAGAGGCGCATCAAGAGCTGTCTTAGCACGTGAGCTGAATTTGGATGAAATTATTAATATAAAAGAAAATTCAAATGTGGAAATTGAGGTGCAAGTTCAAGGAATGACTTGTATGTTCCAATCAAAGCGTATGCTACTAGGCAATTATTATACGTTCCAAGATCGCCAAATGAAAATTGAACGTCGCAATGATGAACAATCTTTATTACTTTATGATGAAGAAAGACAAAATAATTACCCAGTTTACGAAGATTACAATGGTACGCACATTATGTCACCAAACGACATTTGTTTAATTGAAGAATTAGCACCATTTTTTGAGGCGGGTATAGATTCATTTAAAATCGATGGTATTCTACAAACGGAAGAATATATTAATGTGGTAACGGAACAGTATCGTCAAGCGATAGATTTGTACTATGAAGATCCTGAAATCTATGAAGATGAGAAATTTATGTTGATGGACCCAATTGAAGAAATTCAACCTGATCATCGACCATTTGACGAAGGTTTCTTATATAAACAAACAGTATATTAAGGAGGTTAATCATGAAGACAATAGAAGAGATTAAATCAACTCCTAAAACAGTTATGAAGAAACCAGAATTATTAGCACCTGCTGGAAACTTAGAAAAGTTAAAAATAGCAGTACATTATGGCGCTGATGCCGTATTTTTAGGTGGTCAAGAATATGGATTACGTTCAAATGCTGATAATTTCACGATGGAAGAAATAGCTGAAGGTGTTGAATTTGCGAACCGTTACGGTGCCAAAATTTATGTTACGACAAATATTATTGCACATGATGAGAATATTGAAGGTCTAGAATCATATTTGCGTAATTTGGAAAAGACAGGTGCGACAGGTATCATTGTTGCAGATCCTTTAATTATCGAAACATGTAAAGAAGTTGCGCCAAAACTTGAAATTCATTTATCTACTCAACAATCACTTTCTAATTACAAAGCTGTAGAATATTGGAAAGAAGAAGGATTGGATCGTGTTGTATTAGCACGTGAGACCGGCGCGATGGAAATGCGTGAAATGAAGGAAAAAGTAGATATTGAAATCGAAGCATTTATTCATGGTGCTATGTGTATCGCCTATTCAGGTAGATGTACATTAAGTAATCATATGACTGCAAGGGATTCCAACAGAGGCGGTTGCTGTCAAAGTTGTCGTTGGGATTATGAATTATTAGAAGTTGATGATAATGGTGAACTTGATGTATTTTATAATCAAGGTGAAGTTACACCGTTTGCGATGAGTCCTAAAGATTTAAAATTAATCGAATCTATTCCTCAAATGATGGATATTGGTGTGGACTCATTAAAAATTGAAGGACGTATGAAGTCAATTCATTATATTGCAACAGTTGTCTCAGTATATCGTAAAGTCATTGATGCGTATGCGGCAGATCCTGACAACTTTAAGATTAATCCGGAATGGTTAATTGAGTTAGATAAATGTGCAAATAGAGACACTGCACCAGCATTCTTTGAGGGTACACCTGGTTATGAAGAACAGATGTTTGGTCAACAACAATCTAAAAAATCACCATTTGATTTTTGTGGTTTGGTATTAGATTATAATGAAGATACAAAAATTGCGACTATTCAACAACGAAATAACTTTAAACCAGGTCAAGAAATAGAATTCTTTGGTCCAGAAATTGAAACATTTACACAAGTAGTAGAAGCAATTTATGATGAAGAAGGTAACAGCTTAGACGCGGCGCGCCATCCATTACAAATCGTTCAAATTAAAGTGGATCGCCCGATATATCCAAACAACATGATGAGAAAGGAAATTGGCTAATGAAAGCTACTACAATCATTGGCATAGCTGGTGGATCTGGCTCAGGAAAAACAACTGTAACTAACGAAATTATGAAAAACTTAGAAGGTCATAGTGTCGCTTTACTTGCTCAAGATTACTATTATAAAGATCAAAAGCACTTGACTTTCGACGAGCGCCTAGAAACCAATTATGACCATCCATTTGCATTCGATAATGATTTATTAATTGAAAATCTTAAAGACTTGAAAAATGGTAAAGCAGTAGAAGTACCGACATATGATTATGCTAGTCATACAAGAAGTGACATTACCATTGATTTTAAACCTAAAGATGTTATTATCGTAGAAGGTATTTTCGCTTTAGAAAATAAGGTATTACGTGATATGATGGATGTTAAAATATATGTTGATACAGATGCAGACTTGAGAATATTACGCCGTTTAACACGAGATACTAAAGAGCGTGGGCGTTCAATGGACTCTGTTATCAATCAATATTTAAGTGTTGTTAGACCTATGCATGACCAATTTATTGAACCGACTAAGAAATATGCTGATATAATTATTCCTGAAGGTGGGAGCAATAAAGTTGCAATAGATATTATGACAACAAAAATTCAGTCTTTAGTTAGCAAGCAATAGTATAATTCAGTAAAGGAAGATGACAATATGGAAAATCAAAAGCAATATCCAATGACTCAAGAAGGTTTTGAAAAATTAGAGCGTGAACTTGAAGAATTAAAAACAGTTAAGCGTCCTGAAGTTGTAGAGAAAATTAAAGTTGCACGTTCATTTGGTGACTTATCAGAGAACTCTGAGTATGATGCAGCAAAAGATGAACAAGGATTCATCGAACAAGATATTCAAAGAATTGAACATATGTTAAGAAATGCATTAATCATTGAAGATACTGGAGATAACAACGTTGTTAAAATTGGTAAAACAGTAACGTTTGTAGAATTACCAGGTGATGAAGAGGAAAGTTATCAAATCGTTGGTTCAGCTGAATCAGATGCATTTAATGGTAAGATTTCAAATGAATCACCAATGGCTAAAGCGTTAATTGGTAAAGGTTTAGATGATGAAGTTCGTGTTCCACTACCTAATGGTGGCGAAATGAACGTAAAAATTGTTAATATCCAATAAATGATTAAATAGATTGTTTAATTGCGCGATTGAAGTGTGTTAATGATACTTCGGTCGTGCTTTTTTATATTCAAAATCAAAAAATCGGACAGATGAAAAGTGAAATTTTCCATCAGACCGATTGATAGCAGAACCTAAATTAGTGTAAGAGTTTCAATATTAACTACTCCATTTTAAAAAAAGCAAAATATTTCCGAGAAAACAAATTGATTATCATTTGTTATTGTATACGATTTGAATTACTTATTAAACAACTTGTGCTTCTCAATGATACAATGAAAAGGTATTCAATACTGGTTTATTGCAATACAAAGGGGGATTTAGAGTGGATGTAAGATTTATTAACGAGCAGACAATTATGATTTATTTTGAAAATAAAATATCCGAAGAGACATATCGAAATGTCACAGCAATGGTACGGTGGATACGAGAAAAAGAAATGTTAGAAATTCAAGATATTGTCCCTTCGTATCGAGCAGTTCTAATATATTTTGATGAACAAGCTATAACACCTTCTAAATTAATTGAAAATTTAGAACTTAACAAATTTAATGGAAAAAATGTTCATGCTGTGAATCAAACCAATCGTATTATTAAAATACCTGTTCAATATGGTGGTACATATGGACCTGATATTGAAAAAGTAGCAAAGCATAATCGAATAACTGTTGAGCAAGTTATTGAAAAACATACAAGTAAACCTTATTTAATATATATGCTAGGATTTATGCCTGGATTTCCATACTTAGGCGGACTTGATGAACAATTACATACACCTAGACGTAATCAGCCAAGGTTAAAAATTCATGCAGGTTCTGTAGGTATTGCGAATAATCAAACAGGACTATATCCATCAGATTCTCCTGGCGGATGGCAAATTATTGGACGCACACCGTTAAAAGTATTTAGCAGCGAGCGTGAACCAATGTCAATGTACGAAGCAGGAGAATGGATACAATTTTATGCAATAGATGAACAGCAATTTATACAAATCGAAAGAGATATATCAGATGGCAACTTTAATGTTGATGACTGGGTGGTGATTGAAAATGTCAAATAAGATTTTACAACCAGGTCTCTTTTCAACGGTACAAGATCTTGGAAGAAAAGGTTATGAACATATTGGATTTTCAGGCGCAGGCGCCATGGATCAATTTAGTTTTAAGGTTGCGCAGACATTAATTAACAATGATGGTCCAGCGATTGAATATACTTTGATTGGTCCTACCATTCAATTTAATACGCAAAATACATTTGTTATAACCGGTGGGTGTGTTAATGCCTCGCTAAATGATAAAACTATATCAATGAATTCTGTCATATTAGCTGAGAAAGGTGACATTTTAAAAATAGGTGCTATAACCAAAGGTGCACGCGGTTATCTTACTTTTGGTCATACTATCAACGTACCTCCTATTGCTGAAAGTTATGCAACACATACCCGAAGCAGTATAGGAGGATTCAAAGGTAGAAAGTTATTAGCTAATGATGTAATAACAGTGAAAATAAATAATGACTTTAAAGAAAACATTGGAAAGACTATTCATTTACAGGACGATTTATTGCCAGAAAATAATATTATACACATTCTTCGAGGACCTCAATTCGAGGCATTTTCTGAAGAGGCTAGAGCGAAAATTGTAAATCATCCATATTTAATTACTGAACAATCAGATCGTATGGGGTATCGTTTGGAAGGTGACAGCGTTGCACCAATTAATCAAGCAGATATCATTTCTGAACCGGTTGCTCTTGGCAGTGTTCAAGTACCAAATGATGGTCAACCTATTATTCTGCTTAATGATAAACAAACGATAGGTGGTTATACCAAAATTGCAACTGTATGCAAATTTGATCTGCCAAAGTTAGCACAGATGAAACCACAAGATACAATTCAATTTAAATGGATATCATTCCAAGAAGCTGTAGATAAGAATCGGGAACAAATGTCTCTGTTTAATGAAATTCTTAAGAGTCATCAAAAGACTCCAATTTTTGATACATCTAGCTTGCGACATACTTCGAAAAAATTAGCAACAATTTTAAAAGGGGATTTGTAAAATGAATATTGAAAAAATCGAACAAATAATCAAATTAGTGAAGGAAAATGATGTTAAGAAATTTAAATATAAAAACTTTGAAGATGAAATAGAAATTGACTTCACTGACTCGTATCATTTGGCTGCACACAGTAATCAATCAAATCAAAGTATGAACAATAATGATTTGACAGCTTCAAAAGCGAATGATAACTCCGATGTTTCGACAAATGATTATCATGACATTAAATCACCAATGGTAGGTACATTCTTTTTACAAGACAGTAAAGAATTAACTGAACCAATTGTGAAAGTCGGTGACAAAGTTAACAAGGGAGATATTATAGGATATGTTGAAGCGATGAAAGTATTAAACGAGGTAACAACAGATGTTGCTGGAGAAATTACTGAAATAGTAGCTGATCACGGCACAAATGTTGAATACGACCAAGTTTTGGTACGTATTAAGTAAAGGGGGTAAGTAAATGCTTCGTTGTTTAATTGCGAACAGAGGTGAAATTGCTGTAAGGATTATAAGAGCTTGCAGAGAATATGGGATTGAAACTGTAGCAGTTTATGCAAAAGGGGACGAGCAAAGCTTGCATGTACATTTAGCAGATCAAGCTATATGTATTGGGGAAGCTAATGCTTTAGATAGTTATTTAAATATTGACCGCATCATATCTGCTGCACAAATCACTGGTGCTAATGCAATTCACCCAGGATATGGCTTTTTATCAGAATCAACAAAATTTGCTCAAACCGTTGAGGAACAAGGCATAGCGTTTATAGGGCCTACTAAAAAAACGATGGAAATGATGGGGGATAAAATAACAGCAAGACAAACAGTTCATCATGCAGGTGTTCCTGTGATTCCAGGATCAAATGGTGCTGTGAACCATGTGTCTGAAATTGAGAAGCTTGCTAAAGACATCGGTTATCCAGTTGTTATCAAAGCTGCCAGTGGCGGTGGTGGTAAAGGTATACGTATTGTAAAGAAAGCTGAAGATTTAGAAAAGGCATTTAAAGAAGCTAAAAGTGAAGGGAAAAAATACTTCGATGATGATCGTGTTTATGTTGAGGCTTTTATACCTGTTGCAAAACATGTTGAAGTTCAAGTTATGGGGGATGGGCAGGATAATTATGTACATTTAGGGGAACGTGATTGTTCTGTACAACGTAAAAATCAAAAATTAATCGAAGAATCTCCTTGTGCAGCATTAACTGAAGAAAGACGACAACAAATATGTAACGATGCTGTTAAAGTTGCACGTGCAGCAAATTATAGAAGTGCAGGTACGATTGAATTTTTAGTAACTGATACCGCACATTACTTTATTGAAATGAATGCTCGAATTCAAGTTGAACATACTGTTACAGAGATGCGAGCAGAACGTGATTTGGTTGCAGCACAATTGTATTTATTGGAACATAATCATTTACCTTTTTCACAAAGTGATATTCAATTTAATGGTCATGTGATAGAAGCGAGAATAAATGCCGAAAATCCTGAAAAGAAATTTCAACCAACACCAGGTAAAGTGACAGCGTTACATTTACCACAAGGCTTTAATGTGCGAGTCGATTCTTTACTATATCACGGTTATCAAGTTTCACCATATTATGATTCTTTAGTAGCTAAAGTAATTGTAAAATCTCATGATAGAGCTTCAGCAATTGATAAATTGAAAGCCACCTTAGATGAAATGGTGATAGATGGATTTTCTACAACTGCCGATTTTTTATATGCAGTTTTAAATTATCCACTGTATCGTGATGGAGATGCAAAAGATGTTGATATTAAATTTTTAGAAAAACATCAAATTGTTAAAGGGGTGAAATTATAATGCGAGTTGATTTGAATTGTGATTTAGGAGAAGCATTTGGAAATTATTCCTTTGGTGGTGATCATCAAATTATTCCGTTAATTACAAGTGCGAATGTTGCTTGTGGTTTTCACGCTGGTGATGAAAATGTAATGAATGAAACGGTAAAACTTGCCAAAGCACATAATGTTGCAGTAGGTGCACATCCTGGTTTACCTGATTTGAAAGGCTTTGGCAGGCGAAATATAGATATCTCTAACGACGAGATTTATAATTTGATGATTTATCAATTAGGTGCATTACAAGGGTTTTGTCGCATTCATCAAGTTAAAATTAATCATGTTAAACCGCATGGTGCATTGTATCAGATGGGTGCAAAAGATAGAGAAATAGCAAGCGTTATAGCACAAGCTGTTTATGATTTTGATCCATCATTAGTGCTAGTAGGATTAGCAAATTCATATCTAATTTCAGAAGCAAAGAATGTCGGATTAATTACAGCTTCTGAAGTGTTTGCTGATAGACGATACGAAGATGATGGGCAGCTCGTTAGTAGAAAAGAAAGTGATGCTGTGATTACTGATACTGACGAAGCACTTAAGCAGGTTTTGAAGATGGTGAAGGAAAATAAAGTTATTTCAAAAAACAATAAAGAAGTAACGTTACAAGCAGATACAATTTGTGTGCATGGTGATGGAGAACATGCATTATTATTTGTTTCGAAAATTAGAGAAATTTTAATGAAAGAAGGCATTGATATTCAATCCTTATAGGGGGCTAAAAAATGGGGAGAAATTTAAAGCTTAAAAAAGAAAGTGACTTTGAATTCACAAAAAATCATAAAAGGTTATTATTAGGTTCTGTATTTTTGATGGCAACTTCTGCAATTGGGCCAGCATTTTTAACGCAAACAGCAGTATTTACATCACAATTTTTTGCAAGTTTCGCATTTGCCATATTACTGTCTATCATCATTGACATTGGTGCACAAATTAATATATGGCGCATATTAGTTGTAACTGGTTTAAGAGGTCAAGAAATATCAAATAAAGTTGTTCCTGGGCTTGGTACTGTTATCTCAATATTGATTGCATTTGGTGGTCTAGCTTTTAATATTGGTAATATTGCTGGTGCCGGTTTAGGTTTAAATGCAATTTTTGGATTAGATGTAAAATGGGGCGCAGCTATTACTGCAATCTTTGCAATATTAATCTTTGTAAGTAAAAGTGGCCAAAAAATTATGGACGTTGTTTCAATGATTCTTGGTATTGTGATGATATTAGTTGTGGCATATGTGATGTTTGTTTCTAATCCACCTTATGGTGATGCTTTTGTGCATACATTTGCACCAGAACATCCAATGAAATTAGTCTTGCCAATCATTACGTTAGTTGGTGGAACTGTAGGTGGTTATATTACCTTTGCAGGTGCACATCGTATATTAGACTCTGGCATTAAAGGTAAGCAATATTTACCATTTGTAAATCAATCAGCAATTGCAGGTATTTTAACTACAGGTATTATGAGAACGTTACTATTCCTAGCGGTATTAGGAGTTGTTGTAACAGGTGTGACACTAAGTTCTGAAAATCCACCAGCGTCAGTTTTTGAACATGCAATCGGACCAATTGGAAAGAATATTTTTGGTATTGTGTTATTTGCTGCAGCTATGTCATCAGTAATTGGCTCAGCATACACAAGCGCAACATTTTTAAAAACACTTCATAAATCACTTAACAAAAGAAGTAATTTAATTGTCATTGTGTTTATCGTTATTTCAACAATGATTTTTTTATTTATTGGAAAACCAATCAGCCTTTTAATTATAGCAGGCGCGATAAATGGATGGATTTTACCTATTACGTTAGGTGCAATTTTGATTGCAAGTAAAAAGAAATCAATTGTCGGTGATTATAAACACCCAAATTGGATGTTCATCTTTGGTATCGTTGCAGTACTTGTTACAATATTGACAGGTATATTCTCATTCAAAGAAGTACTTCAGTTATTTTAAAAGACATTTCGACTAATAGCATCACTTTAAATGTTGTTAGTATTAGGCAAGATGTATTTTGATTTCCTGTGATTCATTTATAAAGCATAATTAGATATATTTTAAGAGAGAGTGGTGCATGACAAGTGTACTGCTCTTTTTGTTATGATGAAAAATCTTTTTCTATTGATTGAGAAAATAGATATTTATATAGTTTTTAAAGAAAAAAAGTGATAATATTTAGCTAATCTAATAAAAATGGATTTATTGAGCTAAAAATACATTTTAAATGAGTAGAGGAGGCTGCAAATGGGTTACAGAACTTTAAAAAGTATTTTTCATGAACACAATGAAAGTAAAATGAAGGAAGAGTATATTAAAAGATTTAATTCTTTAGCTTCTTTCAATACTAATATTAATATCATACCTATGGAAAATGGAAAAAAAGTTAATGATTTGGAATATCCTCTATTCTTTATGGTGACTAAAAATCTATCAAAAAAACAAGAATTAATATCAATTAATAGTAGAAAAATTGATAGAGCACTTAATTCTTTACCATATGCAGCTAGAGAACAATATTTTAATGACTTATTAATCGATGAATTACAAAGTACTAATGAAATTGAAAATGTATTTAGTACTAAACAAGAGATTGCACATGCGTTAAATAACCAAGCATCAGAATTTCTTAAGTTCAGAGGCCTCGTGGATCAATATAAAGAGATAGAACTTAATAAAAAAATTAAAGTTGATAATGTAAGAGACATTAGAGCAATTTATGATAAATTAGTTTCAAATGAAATTAACGAACAAGATAAGTTAGATGGAGAGCTATTTCGTAAAAATTTTGTTGGTGTGCATGATGGGTCAACGAATAAATATATACATGTTGGGTTACAACCTGAAACCAAAATTGTTGAATATATAGGTGAAATGCTAACATTTTTAAAATATTTTGATGCGCCTCAGCCGTTCAAAATCATGGCTAGTCATTATCTGTTTGAATATATACATCCTTTTTATGATGGCAATGGTAGAGTTGGAAGATTTATAATTGCCAAGCTCTTGAGTGATTATTATGATAATTATACTGCTTTGACATTTTCATATGTCATAAATAGAAATAAATCGAAATATTACAAGGCGTTTATGACTGCTTCAAATCATTTGAATTGTGGTGATTTGACGGAATTTATTGACACAATGCTTGAGTTATTGATAGCAGGACAAGAAAGAATACTTGATGAGTTAATACCAAAAATGGATGCGACTGAAAAATTAACGCTTTATTTAACTAGTCATTATAAACAGATAGATTATGAATTTTTGTATCTCCTTTCAATGGATAAATTGTTTGGAAATAAAAGAAATAGATTAACATTAATTGATTTAGAAAACATATTGGGAGTAGGAAGAGTAAAAATTAATAATACAATTAAAAAATTTGGTAACTACTTAGTTAAAATTAAAAGTAGACCAACAATTTATGAGATAAGTGATGAATTTCTAAATTCGATTATAAAATAAATGTAATATGTGATTCAGCTATACTTATAGTATTTGTAAGATTGCGTAATTGCTTCATTGAAAAAATATATTTGTTGAGAGTGGTGCATGACAAGTGTACTGCTCTTTTTGTTGTGTATCAGTATTGTGATGTTTTAATGCGAATATTATATGAATCATTATGAAATTTAATAAAAATAATTGAAATAATTATCATTTTTTCTGCTATACTGATAAACGGTTTGGAATTTTTATGTTTACACTGTATTGGTTGATATAGCTCAACTAATAATTGCGAACAGGGTATTTCAAATTGAAAAGTATTATGAGTGTGATACATAAATCAAAATTGTAGGCTCAAGGGAGTGGGACAGAAATGATATTTTCGCAAAATTTATTTCATCGTCCCACCCAACTTGCACATTATTGTAAGCTGACTTTCCGCCAGCTTCTATGTTGGGGCCCCTGACTAGAATTGAAAAAAGCTTGTTACAAGTGCATTTTCGTTCAGTCAACTACTGCCAATATAACTTCGTAGAGCATAGAACATTGATTTATTTCCTAGCCTGTTTATCATTTATGTCTCGCTCTCAAATGTAAAATAATAATTGATTTTGGGGGAGTTTGAAGTTAAATATTTAACAGGATTTATTTTAATATTATTGTTAGAAGGAATTTTGACAAATTCAGCAAGTGCAATCGAATATTCAGACTTACATCATAAAAGTAAACTTGATTCCAAGCGTCTATATAATGCTAAGGTGTCATTTGCCAATCCAACTCAGCTTGAAAATAAAAAAACAAACGATAGACTGTTGAAGCATGATTTGTTATTTCATGACATGTTCGTAAATGATGCTTGGAAAAAAGATTTTAAAGTTGAATTCGAAAATGAGGCACTTTCAAAGAAATTTATAAATAAGGATATCGATATATTTGCTGGAAATTATGGATATGGATGTCATGGGGGAGCAACTAATAAAACGCAATGTAGTTATGGTGGTGTTACTTTAAGTAACAATAATAAGTACGATGATTATAAGAATATACCTTGTAATTTATGGATTGACGGACATCAAACAGAAATAGAACTAACTGCAGTAAAAACGAAAAAGAAAATTGTTACCATTCAAGAATTAGATGTCCAATTAAGAAATTATTTGAATAAAAAGTATAAGTTGTATGAACAAGGTGGCGACATTGTTAAAGGGTATGTTAAATATCATAATGATGATGAAAAAAATGTAGAATATGATTTTTATAATTTAAATGGTGAGTATGGTCATGAGGTATTAAAAATGTATGCTGATAATAAAACTATCAATAGTGACAAATTACATTTAGATATCTATTTATTCAAATCATAATTTAAGTGAGTTAATCATTAATGATCATTGACAGTGAAATATAAAGTGCCTGTCATTGTATTGTTACAAATAAAAACAGCAGTAAGGAGGCTAACACTCAGAAAAGTCTTACTGCTGTTTTCTATTAGAATGATCTTTAATACGCACAGGAATTCGATACGAAACAAATATGATTATCTGTGTAATTACAAAATAAAACTACTATAGTAAAAAGAAGATAAAGACGATGATAATAAATGCATCGAATATAATTTTCTTGATGTTTTTATCAACAACATCAGGTAAGGACATAAGTATAAATCCTAGAATTAGAGTGTAGCGACATATGTTCATAATTGTTGCTGTAAACTCGATATTAAATGAAAACTTTAAAAATATACTTATAAATAAAATGACAAACGACGCAATTGCAATAAAACTGCCGTATGTGGCTATCTTTGTTACGAGACTATTTTGATTATTTTCAGCCATTATAAAATCCTCTTATTTCATCATTATTATTTTAAAGATATCATTTTCCTGTTATTTAATAAAGTTTCTTGACACGATTGGTTGATGTAATTGATATGATTAGTTTTTGAAAAATAGACAAATTAGATGCATTGATTTCACTGTTATGAGTTCATAAATAATTATTTATGATACCACGTTATTGTGAATGTTTTTATAAAAATAAAGCAAAAGTTTTATATAGTAATGAAAATCATGATACTTGTCGTTGTAGTGATTAAAATGTGATAAAATAACAAATGCTAGGATTTTTTAAAAGAGGTGAATCAAAGGATGATTGGTATAATTGGTGCCATGGAAGAAGAAGTAACAATATTAAAAAATAAATTAACACAATTAAGCGAAATTTCAGTTGCACATGTTAAATTTTATACTGGCATTTTAAAAGATAGAGAAGTAGTGATTAGCCAAAGCGGCATTGGAAAAGTTAATGCTGCAATTTCTACGACATTATTAATTAATAAGTTTAAACCGGACATCATTATTAATACAGGTTCTGCTGGAGCTTTAGATGAAAGTTTAAATGTAGGTGACGTTCTTATAAGTGATGATGTAAAATATCATGATGCGGATGCAACAGCATTTGGTTATGAATATGGACAAGTACCACAGATGCCGGTAGCATTTCAATCAAGTAAACCTTTAATAGAAAAAGTATCTCAAGTTGTACAACAACAACAATTAACAGCTAAAGTAGGCTTAATTGTAAGTGGTGATAGCTTTATCGGTAGTGTTGAACAACGCCAAAAAATTAAAAAAGCATTTCCAAATGCGATGGCGGTTGAAATGGAAGCAACTGCAATTGCACAAACATGTTATCAATTTAATGTACCATTTGTTGTAGTTCGTGCAGTTTCAGACTTAGCAAATGGAGAAGCGGAAATAAGCTTCGAAGCATTTTTAGAAAAAGCAGCTGTATCATCAAGTCAAACTGTTGAAGCATTAGTGTCTCAATTATAAAAAGGTAAAGGTGAGTTAAATGGGTTTAGTTCGCAAGTTTTTTATGCCGAATTCATATGTTCAATCAATATTTCAAATTGATTTAGACAAGTTAGTGGACAAAGGCGTTAAAGGTATTATTACAGATTTAGATAATACGCTAGTAGGTTGGGATGTTAAAGAACCTACAGAACGTGTTAAATCATGGTTTAAGGAAGCTAATGAAAAAGGAATCACTATTACAATCGTGTCTAATAATAATGAGTCTCGTGTTGCTAGTTTTAGTCAGCATTTAGACATCGATTTTATTTTTAAAGCGAGAAAGCCAATGGGGAAAGCGTTTGATAAAGCAATAACTAAGATGAATATCAGACCAGATCAAACTGTTGTAATAGGTGACCAAATGCTTACTGATGTATTTGGTGGTAATCGTCGAGGTTTATATACAATTATGGTCGTTCCAGTTAAACGAACTGATGGTTTTATTACTAAGTTTAATAGATTAATTGAAAGACGATTATTACGTCATTTCAGTAAAAAAGGTTATATCACATGGGAGGAAAATTGATTGTCTGACATTTTAAAATGTATCGGTTGTGGTGCGCCACTTCAATCTGAAGATAAAAATAAACCTGGTTTTGTACCAGAGCATAATATGTTTCGTGATGACGTGATTTGCAGACGTTGTTTCCGCTTGAAAAATTATAACGAAGTTCAAGATGTAGGATTAGAAAGTGAAGACTTTTTAAAATTATTATCAGGACTTGCGGATAAAAAGGGTATTGTCGTCAATGTTGTGGATGTATTTGACTTTGAAGGATCATTTATTAATGCAGTTAAACGTATTGTCGGAAACAAAAAAATCATTTTAGCAGCAAATAAATTGGATTTATTGCCGAAGCAAATTAATAAACGTCGAGTTAAAGAATGGTTAAAACGAACAGCAAGAAAATATGGTTTGGAAGCTGACGATGTCGTATTAATTTCAGCTGAAAAAGGCTGGGGCATAGACGACTTATTATCATCAATTGCGAATATTCGAGAAAATGAAGATGTGTATATTGTAGGGACAACGAATGTTGGGAAATCTACATTGATTAATAAACTGATTGAAGCTAGTGTTGGTGAAAAAGATGTAGTAACAACTTCAAGATTCCCTGGAACAACTTTAGATATGATAGATATTCCTTTAGATGAAACATCATTTATGTATGATACACCAGGTATTATTCAAGATCATCAAATGACACATTTAGTTAGTGAAAAAGAATTGAAAATTATTATGCCTAAGAAAGAAATAAAACAACGCGTATATCAATTAAATGAGGCGCAAACATTATTCTTCGGCGGTCTAGCGCGCATAGATTATGTATCAGGTGGTAAACGTCCGTTAGTTTGTTTCTTTTCTAATGACTTGAATATACATCGTACTAAATCGGAGAAGGCCAATGATTTATGGCGTAATCAACTTGGCGATTTATTAACGCCACCTGGAAATCCACAAAATTTTGATCTTAATGAGGTAAAGGCTGTTAGACTTGAAACAGGCAAAGAGAAACGCGATGTTATGATCTCTGGTCTAGGCTTTATAACTATAGGACCAGGAGCTAAAGTAATCGTTCGTGTTCCTAAAAATGTTGATGTTGTATTAAGAAATTCTATTTTATAAGGTGATTTAAAAAATGAAATTTGCAGTTATCGGAAATCCTATTTCACATTCCTTGTCGCCCGTTATGCATAGAGCAAATTTTAATTCTTTAGGATTAGATGATACTTATGAAGCTTTAAATATTCCAATTGAAGATTTTCATTTAATTAAAGAAATTATTTCGAAAAAAGAATTAGACGGTTTTAATATCACAATTCCTTATAAAGAACGTATCATACCGTATTTAGATCATGTTGATGAACAAGCGATTAATGCAGGTGCAGTTAACACTGTTTTGATAAAAGATGGCAAGTGGATAGGGTATAATACAGATGGTATTGGTTATGTTAAAGGATTGCACAGCGTTTATCCAGATTTAGAAAATGCATATATTTTAATTTTGGGCGCAGGTGGTGCAAGTAAAGGTATTGCTTATGAATTAGCAAAATTTGTAAAGCCCAAATTAACTGTTGCGAATAGAACGATGGCTCGTTTTGAATCTTGGAATTTAAATGTAAACCAAATTTCATTGGCAGATGCTGAAAAGTATTTAGCTGAATTCGATATTGTTATTAATACAACACCAGCGGGTATGGCTGGAAATAACGAAAGTATTATTAATTTAAAGCATCTTTCTCCCAATACTTTAATGAGTGACATTATTTATATACCGTATAAAACACCTATTTTAGAGGTAGCAGAGCGCAAGGGAAACCATATTTATAATGGCTTAGATATGTTTGTTTACCAGGGTGCGGAAAGCTTTAAAATTTGGACTAATAAAGATGCTGATATTAATTCTATGAAAACAGTAGTTTTACAACAATTAAAAGGAGAATAACATATGCTTACTGGCAAACAAAAAAGATACTTAAGAAGTTTAGCACACAATATTGATCCGATTTTTCAAATTGGAAAAGGCGGTATCAACGAAAATATGATTAAACAAATAGATGATACGTTAGAAAACAGAGAATTGATTAAAGTACATGTACTACAAAATAACTTTGATGATAAAAAAGAATTAGCTGAAACATTAAGCGAAGCTACGCGTAGTGAATTAGTACAAGTGATTGGATCTATGATAGTGATTTATAGAGAATCTAAAGAAAATAAAGAAATTGAATTGCCATAATAATGAAAAAGATAGTACTTTACGGCGGTCAGTTTAACCCTATCCATACTGCACATATGATAGTAGCTAGCGAAGTATTTCATGAATTACAGCCAGATGAATTTTATTTTTTACCTAGTTTTATGTCTCCATTGAAAAAGCACAATAATTTTATAGATGTTCAGCACAGATTAACAATGATACAGATGATTATCGACGAGCTTGGTTTTGGAGATATTTGCGACGATGAAATTAAACGTGGTGGTCAAAGTTATACCTATGACACAATCAAGGCATTCAAGGAGCAACACAAAGACAGTGAGTTGTACTTTGTTATTGGGACAGATCAGTATAACCAACTAGAGAAATGGTATCAAATTGAATACTTAAAAGAAATGGTTACTTTTGTAGTTGTAAATCGAGACAAAAATAGTCAAAATGTTGAAAATGCTATGATTGCAATTCAGATACCTAGGGTAGATATAAGTTCGACAATGATTCGACAAAGAGTTAGTGAAGGGAAGTCTATCCAAGTTCTTGTTCCTAAATCCGTTGAAAACTATATTAAGGGGGAAGGATTATATGAACATTGAAAAAGCAAAACGGCTTGCAAAAGAGAAACTGCCAGAGAAACGTTATAATCATTCTTTAAGAGTTGCAGAAACAGCGATTAAATTAGCAGAAATTTATGATGGAGACACTAGTAAAGTAGAATTAGCAGGTGTATTACATGATTTCTGTAAATATGATGATTTAGGTAAAATGTATCAAATTGTTCGACAATACGAATTAGGTAATGATCTACTGAGTTATGGTAGTGAAATATTGCATGGTCCTGTGTGTGCAGCAATCATGGAACATGAATATGGTATCAATGATGAGGAAGTATTAATGGCTATCAAATACCATACTACTGGACGTCAACAAATGACAAAAACTGAAAAACTGATTTTTATTGCAGATTACATCGAACCTGGAAGAACAATCCCAGGAGTTGATGATATTCGAGATATGGCATACAATCAAGGTAGTTTAGATAAGACAATTTATGAAATTTCTAAACGCACAGTACTATTTTTAATACAGAAAGATATTACGGTATATAATAAGACGATTGACTGTTTAAATTATTATAACTATAGTGACGAAAGAATAAAGGATGATTAAATGAATTCACAAGAATTATTAGCAATTGCTGTGGATGCAATTGACAATAAAAAAGGCGAAGATACGATTTCTTTAGAAATGAAAGGTATCAGCGATATGACAGATTATTTTGTTGTAACGCACGGAAATAATGAACGACAAGTTCAAGCGATTGCTAGAGCGGTGAAAGAAGTAGCCAATGAACAAAATATAGAAGTAAAACGTATGGAAGGATACAATGAAGCGCGTTGGATATTAATTGACTTAGCTGATGTTGTGGTACATGTTTTCCATAAAGACGAAAGAAATTATTATAATATTGAAAAGTTATATCAAGATGCACCATTAGAATCATATGGTCAGGTTGCGTATTAATTATGTCGCAATATGCAGAAATGAGCCTAGTGTACGATCAATTGACTCAAGATCAACCATATGAAAAATGGTTTGAAATTGTAAAAAATCACTGCAAAGATGAATCAAATATTTTAGATATTGGATGTGGTACTGGTAGTTTAACAGTTCAACTAGAAGCTTTAGGTAATGTTACTGGTATGGATTTAAGTGTTGATATGTTGACTGTTGCAGCTCAAAAATCAGCAAATGTAAATTGGATTGAAGGAGATATGACATCTTTTGATTTGCAACAACAATTTGATATCATCACTATTTTTTGTGACTCTCTAAATTATTTGCAAGATGAAACTGCAGTTATTGAAACATTCATCAATGTTTATCATCATCTGACTGATTCAGGTGTATTTATTTTTGATGTACATACTGTTTATAAAATGATGACTTTGTTTAATAATCAAAGTTATATTGATGATAAAGGGGACATTTTTTTAGCATGGGATGCTTTGCAAGGAGATTTACCTTTAAGTGTTTATCATGATATGACATTTTTCATTCGACATGAAGATGAAAAATATTCAAGATTTGATGAGTCTCATTTTCAGAGAACATTTGATGAAAAGACATATTTGTCTTGGTTAGCTCAAGTTGGTTTTAAACATGTTGAAACATTTACTGATTTTAATATAGATGAACATAATGATGATGCAGAAAGATTGTTTTTCATTGCGAAAAAATAAAAGTAAAACCACTCGCTCAGACGTGTATAAAGTTGAGGAGTGGTTTTATTGTATCAATTTTTATTACGCTATAAAGATTTTTTAACTCAATGGAAGTTATATATTATAAGTACTGTTGTTTTAATTATGGTATTAATTGGTTTTATATTCTGGAGACAAGATGATTATACTTCAAGAAATTTTGAAAATAAAGATACTGCTCTGAAACAAAGCACTAGTGAAAATAGTAGTTTGTCCAAATTAGAAGATGTCCAGGTCAAAGATGGAGATAATTCCAAAAATAAAGGTCCTGTATATGTCGATGTAAAAGGTGCTGTTAAACATCCTAATGTTTATAAAATGACATCTAAGGATAGAGTAGTTGATTTACTTGATAAAGCACAATTATTGGATGATGCAGATGTAAGTCAAATTAATTTGTCTGAAAAATTAACAGATCAAAAAATGATTTTCATTCCTCATAAAGGACAAAAGAATGTTGAACCACAAATTGGAGTAAACAGTGTGCACGTAAAAAATGGAAACACAAATAATACTAAAGTAAATTTAAATACGGCATCTGTATCAGAATTGATGTCTGTTCCTGGAGTTGGGCAAGCTAAAGCTAATGCAATTGTTGAATATCGCAACCAACAAGGTGCATTTCAAGAAATTGACGATTTGAAAAAAGTAAAAGGTTTTGGAAGTAAAACTTTTGATAAACTGAAATCTTATTTCACGACATAATGGATTATTTTAATTGCAAATTTTATTTTTTGTGATTAATCTTATATTATTAGAAAATGTTACTAAATTTTAAGTATGGAAGGTGAACATCTTGGAAAGAATCAAATGGGAAGAATATTTTATGGCACAAAGTCATTTGCTAGCATTACGTTCAACTTGTCAAAGATTATCTGTAGGTGCAACGATTGTTAAGGATAATCGTATTATTGCTGGTGGTTATAATGGCTCTGTAGCTGGCGAGGTGCATTGTATAGATGAAGGATGTTTAATTGAAGATGGACATTGTATCAGAACGATACATGCAGAAATGAATGCTTTATTACAATGTGCAAAACAAGGTGTATCTACTGAAGGTGCAACAATCTATGTTACTCATTTTCCATGCCTAAATTGTACAAAGTCAATTATTCAAGCAGGTATAAAGCGTATCTACTATGCAGAAGATTATCATAACCATGAATATGCAACTAAATTACTCAAACAATCTGGTATTGAATTTAAAAAAATTCCATTTTCACCAGAATATGTTGCTAAATATCTGACTAAAGGTTAATGTTTTGCTGTATGTCGCATTATCAATGATTGTAGGAGTGCTTTGGAATTCTAGCAAAGTGCTCTCTACATTTCTTTTCATTTTACTTTTGTATATTGCTTATCGTAAAAATAAAATCGTTTATGCCCCTATTTCTCTCTTTTTAATCATTTTCTTCTCATGGTATTTACATTATTCACAACAAGCAACATTTAATTATATCAATTATATTGAACGTAATTCTCAGTTTAATGAGCGTGCTCAAGTAATCCAAATTCAACGTCAAGGTAGTGACACATATAAAGGTAGGTTGAGTTTAAAAAATGAAATATATCCTTTCTTTTTAACAAATAAAAAGAATTTTGATTTAAAGAAAATTGAAAGTCGTAATTGTATTGTTAAAGGGCAATTCAAAGTTAATGACAATAAGTTTGTAACTCTTAAATTACAAAGTATAGTTGTACAAAGCTGCCTAGAATCGAACCGGTCTAATTTAATTGAGAAACATAAACAGTTTATAATGAATCGAATTTATGATTCGGGTATTAAGTTTCCGGATCGTATTATGGCATTGATTACTGGTGACGTAAAAGAAATTAATGAGCAATTTAAGGAACGTGTTAAAGAGATAGGTATATATCATTTGCTGGCAGTTAGTGGCTCGCATATAGCTGCAATTGTATTCTTAATTTACCAACCTTTAAAACGATTAAATTTACCTTTATTTGTCATTAAAGGAATTACAATCATTGTATTAGCTTTATTTGCTCAATATACAAATTATGCACCTAGTGCTGTAAGAGCTATAATAATGACAACTCTTGTACTGCTTATTACTAAGCAAATTAAAATAAAGGGTATTCATCTATTAGCATTTGCATTTATAATTATGTTTATTTTAAATCCACTAGTTGTTTATGATATTGGATTTCAATTTTCATTCATCATTTCATTTTTTATTATGCTACTTTTTCCTTTTTTACAGCAATTGTCAAAGTTACAATCATTATTCATAATTACGTTTATTGTACAATTAGCTTCATTTATCGTTGCCATTCCAAACTTTCATCAAATTCAATGGGTGGGATTTTTATCTAATTTGATTTTTGTACCGTACTATTCGTTTATATTGTTTCCGCTATCTATTTTATTCTTTATTACAAGTCATTTTATTGTGGGATTAACGCCGCTAAATTACTTGGTTGACCTAAGTTTTAATTTTCATGACTGGTTACTAGACCTATTCACAAGAATCAAGCAATCACATTTTTCTGTTCCCAAGTTTAATGATTGGATATTTATAATATTTATAATTTCTGTTTATTACATATTTTGGTTATTGGCTAAACGTAAATATATATTGGTTACGTTTTGGACTATAATTATTCTGACATTATTAATAACGTTTCCAACAAATTCACATCACAAAATTACAATGTTAAATGTGGGGCAGGGAGACAGTATTTTATATGAAGGTGGTAAGAACCAAAATGTCTTGATTGATACAGGTGGGAAAGTGATTGATGATACTAAACAACCTAGTTATTCAATTTCTAAATATCATATTTTACCAACGCTAAATGAAAGAGGGATAAATGAATTAGAGTATCTAATTTTAACACATCCACACAATGACCATATTGGTGAAGTGGAATATATTATTAGTCATATTAAAATTAAACATATAGTGATATACAATAAGGGATATAGTAGTAATACATTGATGTTATTATCGAAATTAAGCCATAAGTATAACATTAAACTTATGGATGTAAGACAAGTTAGTAGTTTTAAACTTGGAGATAGTAGTTTTCTATTTTTTGATAGTTTTATTCCAAATAGCCGAGATAAAAATGAATATTCGATTATTACTATGATTACATATCAAAATAAAAAAGTTTTATTAATGGGCGATGCTAGTAAAAATAATGAATCTTTACTACTAAAAAAATATAACTTGCCGGAGATTGATATTTTAAAAGTAGGACATCATGGGAGCAAGACAAGTAGTTCTAAAGAATTTATAGAGATGATTAAGCCTAAAATAAGTTTGATTTCTTCTGGGAAGAACAATATGTATCATCTTCCTAACATAGAAGTTGTTAAACGATTGCAAGGGATTCGCAGTCGCATTTACAATAGTCAACAAAACGGTCAAGTTACAATTGACTTAGATGATAATTTAAAAGTTGATTCAAACTCTTATGGAAATGCAAGTGGTTTATAGATACAGAAACATGATATAATCTATTGATGTGTTAAACGAATGAAAGGGTGTACTGAATGAGCGACAATATTGTAGCTATTTATGGAGATGTGCCTGAATTGGTTGAAAAACAAAGTGCAGAAATCATATCACAATTTTTGAAAATTGATAGAGATGACTTTAACTTTGTGAAATATAATTTATACGAAACAGAGATTGCACCAATTGTTGAAGAAACATTAACATTGCCTTTCTTTTCAGATAAAAAAGCAATTTTGGTTAAAAATGCATATATATTTACAGGTGAAAAATCGCCAAAAGATATGGCTCACAATGTAGATCAATTAATAGAATTTATTGAAAAATATGATGGCGAAAATTTGATTGTCTTTGAGATATATCAAAATAAACTTGATGAAAGAAAAAAGTTAACTAAAACTCTAAAAAAGCATGCAAGGCTTAAAAAAATAGAGCAAATGTCTGAAGAAGAAATAAAAAAATGGATTCAAAGTAAATTAAATGAGAATTTCAAAGATATCAAAAGAGATGCATTAGATTTATTTATTGAGTTGACAGGTATTAACTTTAATATTGTCTCACAAGAGATAGAAAAGTTGATTTTATTTTTAGGCGATAGACCAACAATCAATAAGCAGGATGTTAACCAAATTATTAATAGAAGTTTAGAGCAAAATGTATTTTTACTGACTGAATACATTCAAAAAAGAAAGAAAGAACAAGCAATTCATTTAGTAAAAGATTTAATAACTATGAAAGAAGAACCTATTAAATTACTTGCACTAATTACAAGTAATTACCGATTATTTTATCAATGTAAGATTTTAAGTCAAAAAGGATATAGTGGACAGCAAATTGCTAAAACAATAGGCGTACATCCATACAGAGTAAAATTAGCGTTAGGACAAGTAAGACATTATCAACTTGATGAATTATTGAATATTATAGATGCTTGTGCGGAAACTGATTATAAACTTAAATCATCATATATGGATAAACAGTTAATACTGGAATTATTCATTCTATCTTTATAAAAAATAAAAGTTCAAGCATGCGCTTGAACTTTTATTTAAAAAGATTATTTATTTGCAGTCATTAATTGTGATTTAATACGGTCAGCTTTGTTTGAATGTATTAAATTACTTTGAGCAGCTTTGTCTACTAACTTAACTGCTAAGCTTACTAATTCATTTTTATTATCAGCGTTATTTGAAACAGCTGTTTTAGCGTTTTTAACTGCTGTACGCATTGCACTCTTTTGTGAAATGTTGCGTGCTTCAGCTTTTTCAGTTGTTTTTACACGTTTAATTGCAGATTTGATATTTGCCATTTCTGTCACCTCCTAAAAGTGAGTTCATCTTATCAAAATTTTATTTGATTACAACAAGAAATATTTTAACAAAAGTCTAACCGTTGTGCAATCATTTATTTGATGGGGTTAGCTTAAAATTTTGCAGATTTAATAAATTGTGTTGGAAACACAATCAATACGTTTTATAATTATAAGTACGTAATTAACATATTAACATATCGCAAGTATGTATTTAAATAAAGATTGTTATAATTTCAAAGCTCATCCAAGATTATGGCGTTTGCATTTACCTATTAAAAACGTTATTATATCAAAGATGCGAAAGATAATACGGGTTTATTTTATGAAAGTGAGAAGGATAAAATGGATAATGAGCAACGCTTAAAAAGAAGAGAGAATATAAGGAATTTCTCGATTATAGCACATATTGACCACGGAAAATCTACATTGGCTGATAGAATTTTAGAAAATACCAAATCAGTTGAAACAAGAGATATGCAAGATCAGTTACTAGATTCAATGGATTTAGAAAGAGAACGTGGTATTACAATCAAATTAAACGCAGTACGTTTAAAGTACGAAGCTAAAGATGGAAATACTTATACATTCCATTTAATCGATACGCCTGGACACGTCGATTTTACATATGAAGTGTCACGTTCTTTGGCAGCTTGTGAGGGCGCGATTTTAGTAGTAGATGCGGCTCAAGGTATCGAAGCACAAACATTAGCAAATGTTTATTTAGCATTAGATAATGAGTTAGAGTTATTGCCTGTTATTAACAAAATTGATTTACCTGCTGCTGAACCTGAACGCGTGAAACAAGAAATTGAAGATATGATAGGTTTAGACCAAGACGATGTTGTTTTAGCAAGTGCTAAATCTAACATTGGAATTGAAGAGATACTAGAGAAAATAGTTGAAGTTGTGCCAGCTCCAGATGGTGACCCAGAAGCACCATTAAAAGCATTAATATTTGATTCTGAGTATGATCCATATAGAGGGGTAATTTCATCGATAAGAATTGTAGACGGTGTTGTTAAAGCCGGAGATAAAATTCGAATGATGGCCACTGGTAAAGAGTTCGAAGTAACAGAAGTTGGAATTAATACACCTAAGCAGCTTCCAGTTGATGAATTAACAGTTGGTGATGTTGGTTATATTATTGCAAGTATTAAAAATGTTGATGATTCTAGGGTTGGTGACACAATCACATTAGCTAGTAGACCTGCATCAGAACCATTGCAAGGTTATAAGAAAATGAATCCAATGGTATATTGCGGACTGTTCCCGATAGATAACAAAAATTATAATGATTTAAGAGAAGCATTAGAAAAATTACAATTGAATGATGCATCGTTAGAATTCGAGCCTGAATCATCACAAGCATTAGGTTTTGGTTATAGAACTGGTTTCTTAGGTATGTTACACATGGAAATAATTCAAGAAAGAATTGAAAGAGAATTTGGCATTGAATTAATTGCAACCGCACCATCTGTAATTTATCAATGTATTTTAAGGGGCGGTTCAGAAGTGACGGTTGATAACCCAGCACAAATGCCAGATCGTGATAAAATTGATAAAATATTTGAGCCATATGTTCGTGCAACTATGATGGTTCCAAATGACTATGTAGGTGCTGTAATGGAATTATGTCAACGTAAACGTGGACAATTTATAAATATGGACTATTTAGATGATATTCGTGTAAATATTGTTTATGAATTACCTTTAGCTGAAGTTGTATTTGATTTCTTCGATCAACTTAAATCTAATACCAAAGGATATGCATCATTTGATTATGAGTTCATCGAAAATAAAGAAAGTAATTTAGTGAAGATGGATATTTTATTAAACGGCGATAAAGTGGATGCTCTAAGCTTCATAGTTCATAGAGATTTTGCATATGAACGTGGTAAAGCATTAGTTGAAAAACTTAAAACGTTAATTCCAAGACAGCAATTTGAAGTACCTGTACAGGCTGCAATAGGACAAAAAATTGTAGCACGTACAAATATTAAATCAATGGGTAAAAACGTTTTAGCTAAATGTTATGGCGGTGACATAAGCCGTAAACGTAAATTACTTGAAAAACAAAAAGCAGGTAAAGCTAAGATGAAAGCAGTTGGTAATGTTGAAATTCCACAGGATGCTTTCTTGGCTGTATTGAAAATGGATGACGAATAATTTTTTTAAAATCAATTAACAATTAACAATTAACAATGAATAAAGTTTAATAACTAAAAAGCGGGAGCCTAGGATAAATTAACGTCCTGGGCTTTACAATGTTATATTGGCAATCATCGACAGAGTTAAAATGAGCTTATAACAATGGGGCCCCAACACAGAGAATTTCGAAAAGAAATTCTACAGGCAATGCGAGTTGGGGTGTGGGCCCCAACACAGAGAAATTGGATTCCCAATTTCTACAGACAATGCAAGTTGGCGGGGCCCCAACATAAAGAAATACTTTTTCTTTAGAAATTAGTATTTCTTATGCATGAGTTTAACTCATGTAATTCTATTTTTAAGTACATATTACCTCTGGCTAATGTGTAAGAGCCACTACATAATAAATCATTAGTGGTTCTTTATTATTTCTATCTCACTCTCTCTTAACATTTATAAATATTAAAATGAATCGATATATTAGACAATCATTGATTAAACGTTAAAGTTAAAAGTAAGAATAATTGCAGATAGTCCAACAGGATATAGCCGATTGGATAAAAAGTCTGAGAAGCGGGGCATTAAAATGACGGTACAAAGTGCATATATACATATTCCATTTTGTGTAAGAATATGTACATATTGTGATTTCAATAAATATTTTATACAGAATCAACCTGTAGATGAGTACTTAGATGCACTAATCACAGAAATGTCTACAGCAAAATATAGGAACTTAAAGACCATGTATGTAGGTGGCGGCACACCAACGGCCCTTTCTATTAATCAGTTGGAAAGATTACTTAAAGCAATACGTGATACGTTTACAATCACAGGCGAGTATACATTTGAAGCAAATCCTGATGAGTTAACTAAAGAGAAAGTCCAACTATTAGAGAAATATGGAGTAAACAGAATTTCAATGGGCGTTCAAACATTCAAGTCGGAGTTATTGTCTGTTTTAGGTAGAACGCACAATACTGAAGATATTTACACTTCGGTGTTAAATGCTAAAAACGCAGGTATTAAATCAATCAGTTTAGATTTAATGTATCATTTACCGAAACAGACGATTGATGATTTTGAACAAAGCTTAGATCTAGCCTTAGATATGGAAATTCAACATATTTCGAGTTACGGCTTAATACTTGAACCTAAAACCCAATTTTATAATATGTATAGAAAAGGCTTGCTCAAACTTCCTAATGAGGGTTTAGGTGCTGACATGTATCAGTTGCTGATGTCTAAGATAGAACAATCTCCTTTCCATCAATACGAAATATCTAATTTTGCATTAGATGGCCATGAATCAGAACATAATAAGGTTTATTGGTTTAATGAGGAATATTATGGATTTGGAGCAGGTGCAAGTGGTTATGTAGATGGTGTTCGTTATACGAACATCAATCCAGTGAATCATTATATCAAAGCTATAAATAAAGAAAGTAAAGCAATTTTAGTATCAAATAAACCTTCTTTGACTGAGAGAATGGAAGAAGAAATGTTTCTTGGGTTGCGTTTAAATGAAGGTGTGAGTAGTAGAAGGTTCAAAAAGAAGTTTGACCAATCTATTGAAAGTGTCTTTGGTCAAACAATAAATAATTTAAAAGAGAAGAAATTAATTGTAGAAAAGAACGATGCGATTGCACTTACAAATCGAGGGAAAGTCATTGGTAATGAGGTTTTTGAAGCTTTCCTAATAAATGATTAAAAAAAATTGAAATTTCGAGTCTTTAACATTGACTTACTTTGACCAATTTGATAAATTATAATTAGCACTTGAGATAAGTGAGTGCTAATGAGGTGAAAACATGATTACAGATAGGCAATTGAGTATATTAAACGCAATTGTTGAGGATTATGTTGATTTTGGACAACCCGTTGGTTCTAAAACACTAATTGAGCGACATAACTTGAATGTTAGTCCTGCTACAATTAGAAATGAGATGAAACAGCTTGAAGATTTAAACTATATCGAAAAGACACATAGTTCTTCAGGGCGTTCGCCATCACAATTAGGTTTTAGGTATTATGTCAATCGTTTACTTGAACAAACATCTCATCAAAAAACAAATAAATTAAGACGATTAAATCAATTGTTAGTTGAGAATCAATATGATGTATCATCAGCATTGACATATTTTGCAGATGAATTATCAAATATATCTCAATATACAACTTTAGTTGTTCATCCTAATCATAAACAAGATATTATCAATAATGTACATTTGATTCGTGCTAATCCTAATTTAGTTATAATGGTTATCGTATTTTCATCAGGTCATGTTGAGCATGTACATCTTGCTTCAGACATACCGTTTAGTAATGATAAACTAAATACAATATCAAATTTTGTTACTAACAAACTAACTGAGTTTAATCAGAATTTACAAGATGATATTGTCTCTTTTGTTCAATCAGAGCAGGAAGAAATATTTATCAATAAATTGTTAAATACGATGAATAATCATATTTCTAATCAAAGTAATAGCATTTATATGGGTGGAAAGGTTAAACTTATTGATGCATTGAATGAAAGTAATGTATCTTCAATTCAGCCTATTCTACAATATATAGAATCAAATAGAATTGCAGAATTATTACAAGATATATCTTCACCAAATATTAATGTAAAAATTGGTAATGAAATTGATGACAGCTTAAGTGATATTTCAATTGTAACAAGTCAATATCATTTTGATGAAACGTTAAAAGGTCAAATCGCTGTGATTGGACCTACAGCTATGCATTATCAAAATGTCATTCAATTATTAAATAGAATTTGGTAATGATGGATTAGAAAGTATTGGAGGACAGAAAATGACAAATAAAGACGAATCAGTTAAAAAAAACACTGAATCAACAGTTGAAGAAACAAACGTCAAACAAAATATTGATGATTCAGTTAAACAAACTGAAGAAAGTAAAGGTCATTTACAAGATGAAGCAATAGAAGAAACGTCTGACGAGAATGTTATTGAAGAAATAGATCCAAAAGATCAAAAAATTAATGAACTTCAACAATTAGCAGATGAAAACGAAGAGAAATATTTAAGGCTCTACGCTGAGTTTGAAAATTATAAGCGTAGAATTCAAAAAGAAAATGAAATAAATAAAACATATCAAGCACAACGTGTGTTAACAGATATTTTACCAGCAATAGACAATATAGAACGTGCACTTCAAATTGAAGGTGATGATGAGACTTTTAAATCTCTTCAAAAAGGTGTACAAATGGTGCATGAAAGTTTGATTAACGCACTAAAAGATAATGGTCTTGAAGTTATTAAAACTGAAGGTGAAGCATTTGATCCAAATATTCACCAAGCTGTAGTTCAAGATGATAACCCTGATTTTGAATCTGGCGAAATCACTCAAGAACTACAAAAAGGATACAAGCTGAAAGATAGAGTATTAAGACCATCAATGGTCAAAGTAAACCAATAACTTAAATTTGGCGAAACGACATTGTTTAAAAATCAAATTAATTTAATGATTAAATGGAGGAATTTTATTATGAGTAAAATTATTGGTATAGACTTAGGTACAACAAATTCATGTGTAACAGTATTAGAAGGCGATGAGCCAAAAGTAATTCAAAATCCTGAAGGTTCACGTACAACACCATCTGTTGTAGCTTTCAAAAATGGAGAAACTCAAGTTGGTGAAGTAGCTAAACGTCAAGCTATTACAAACCCAAATACTGTTCAATCTATTAAACGTCATATGGGTACTGATTATAAAGTAGATATTGAAGGTAAATCATACACACCACAAGAAATCTCAGCTATGATTTTACAAAACTTAAAAAATACAGCTGAAAGCTATTTAGGTGAGAAAGTTGACAAAGCTGTAATTACAGTACCTGCATACTTTAACGACGCTGAACGTCAAGCAACTAAAGATGCTGGTAAAATTGCTGGTTTAGAAGTTGAGCGTATCATTAATGAACCAACAGCTGCAGCATTAGCATATGGTTTAGACAAAACTGATAAAGATGAAAAAGTTCTTGTTTTTGACTTAGGTGGCGGTACATTTGACGTATCTATCCTAGAATTAGGTGACGGTGTATTCGAAGTACTATCAACAGCCGGTGACAACAAACTTGGCGGTGATGATTTTGACCAAGTAATTATTGACTACCTAGTTGCAGAATTCAAAAAAGAAAATGGCGTAGACTTATCTCAAGATAAAATGGCATTACAACGTTTGAAAGATGCTGCTGAAAAAGCTAAAAAAGACTTATCAGGTGTATCACAAACTCAAATCTCATTACCATTTATCTCAGCTGGTGAAAACGGTCCATTACACTTAGAAGTAAACTTAACTCGTTCTAAATTTGAGGAATTATCAGATTCATTAATTAGAAGAACAATGGAACCTACACGCCAAGCAATGAAAGACGCTGGCTTAACAAACTCAGATATCGATGAAGTTATCTTAGTTGGTGGATCAACTCGTATTCCAGCGGTACAAGAAGCTGTCAAAAAAGAAATCGGTAAAGAACCTAACAAAGGTGTAAACCCAGACGAAGTAGTGGCAATGGGAGCTGCAATCCAAGGTGGCGTTATCACAGGTGACGTTAAAGACGTAGTATTATTAGACGTAACACCACTATCTTTAGGTATTGAAATTTTAGGTGGACGTATGAATACGTTAATTGAACGTAACACTACGATTCCTACATCTAAATCTCAAATCTATTCAACTGCAGTTGATAATCAACCATCAGTAGATGTACACGTATTACAAGGTGAACGTCCAATGGCTGCGGATAATAAAACACTTGGTAGATTCCAATTGACTGATATTCCACCAGCTGAACGTGGTAAACCTCAAATTGAAGTAACGTTTGATATCGATAAAAACGGTATTGTAAATGTAACTGCAAAAGACTTAGGTACAAATAAAGAACAAAGAATTACAATTCAATCAAGTTCTTCATTATCAGACGAAGAAATCGACCGTATGGTAAAAGATGCTGAAGTTAACGCTGAAGCAGATAAAAAACGTCGTGAAGAAGTAGACTTAAGAAACGAAGCTGACAGCCTAGTATTCCAAGTTGAAAAAACTTTAACTGATTTAGGCGAAAATATCGGTGAAGAAGATAAAAAATCTGCTGAAGATAAAAAAGACGCTCTTAAAACTGCTTTAGAAGGTCAAGATATAGAAGATATTAAATCTAAAAAAGAAGAACTTGAAAAAGTGATTCAAGAATTATCAGCAAAAGTTTATGAGCAAGCGGCTCAACAGCAACAACAAGCACAAGGTGCTAATGCTGGTCAAAACAACGATAGTACTGTAGAAGATGCTGAATTTAAAGAAGTAAAAGACGACGACAAAAAATAATTAAACAATACAATTAGAATGTTGTCATGATCTGAAAAGTCAAAGTCAATAGAACATTGGCTTTGACTTTTTATTTGGATAGTATGACATATTACGTTAAACTATATGAGTTAATTAAGAAAAGGAGAGATAGCTGTGGCCAAAAGAGACTATTATGAAGTTTTAGGCATTAGTAAAGATGCTTCAAAAGATGAAATCAAAAAAGCGTATCGAAAGCTTTCGAAAAAATATCATCCAGATATTAACAAAGAAGAAGGTGCAGATGAAAAGTTTAAAGAAATTTCTGAAGCCTATGAAGTTTTAAGTGATGATAATAAACGCGCAAGCTATGATCAATTTGGACATGACGGTCCACAAGGTTTTGGTGGACAAGGATTCAATGGCTCTGACTTTGGCGGTTTTAGTGGCTTCGGTGGCGGCGGTTTTGAAGATATCTTTAGCTCTTTCTTCGGTGGCGGCAGACAAAGAGATCCAAATGCACCGCAAAAAGGTGATGATCTTCAGTATACAATGACATTGACATTTGAAGAAGCGGTATTTGGTACAACAAAAGAAATTTCAATCCGTAAAGATGTAACATGCGAAACATGTCATGGTGATGGTGCAAAGCCTGGAACAAGTAAAAAGACTTGTAGTTACTGTAATGGCGCTGGTCATGTAGCTGTAGAACAAAATACAATTTTAGGTAGAGTTCGTACTGAACAAGTTTGTCCTAAATGTAATGGAAGTGGTCAAGAATTTGAAGAAGCTTGTCCAACATGTCACGGAAAAGGTACTGAAAATAAAACAGTTAAATTAGAAGTGAAAGTACCTGAAGGTGTCGACAATGAACAACAAATTAGATTAGCTGGTGAAGGCTCTCCAGGCGTGAATGGAGGACCTGCTGGCGATTTATACGTAGTATTTAGAGTTAAACCATCTGAAACATTTAAACGTGATGGTGATGATATTTATTACAAATTAAATGTTAGCTTCCCACAAGCAGCTTTAGGCGATGAAATAAAAATACCAACATTAAATAATGAAGTTATGTTAACAATCCCTGCTGGTACACAAACAGGTAAGCAATTCCGCTTAAAAGAAAAGGGTATAAAAAATGTTCATGGCTATGGATACGGAGATTTATATGTTGATATTAAAGTAGTAACACCTACTAAATTAACAGATAGACAAAAAGAACTAATGAAAGAATTTGCCCAATTAAATGGTGAAGAAATTAATGAACAACCTTCGAATTTTAAAGATAGAGCAAAAAGATTCTTTAAGGGAGAATAAAGTATGAACTGGACAGAGCTTTCAATTATTATTAATCATGAAGCAGTAGAATTGGCTACCAATATACTTGAAAATCATGGATCAAATGGTGTCGTGATAGAAGATTCAGATGATTTAATTAATCAACCAGAAGATAAATACGGTGAAATTTACGCTTTGAAAAAAGAGGATTATCCAGATAAGGGAGTAAGATTGAAAGCCTATTTTAATGAGATGACTTATGATGATAAGTTGCGACAGCGAATTAAAGATGAGTTATTAAATTTAGATGAACTTGATCAACAAAACGTTCAATTCAGTGAGCAAATCATTGCAGAAACGGATTGGGAAAATGAATGGAAAAACTATTTCCATCCATTCCGAGCGTCGAAGAAGTTCACAATAGTCCCTAGTTGGGAAACATATGCTAAAGAAGCGGATGAAGAGCTTTGCATTGAGCTCGACCCAGGTATGGCTTTTGGAACAGGCGATCATCCGACTACAAGTATGTGTTTGAAGGCAATAGAAACATATGTATTGCCACAGCATTCAGTAATTGATGTTGGTACTGGCTCAGGTATATTAAGTATTGCAAGTCATCTAATCGGTGTAAAACGTATTAAAGCGTTGGATATTGATGAAATGGCAGTGAGTGTAGCTAAAGAAAACTTCAGAAGAAATCATTGTGAAACGTTAATTGAAGCTGTTCCAGGTAACTTATTGAAAGACGAAACAGAAAAATTTGATATTGTAATAGCAAATATTTTAGCGCATATTATTGATGAAATGATTGAAGATGCTTATAATACTCTAAATGAAGGCGGTTATTTTATTACTTCTGGTATTATAAAAGAGAAGTATGAAGGTATACAGTCACATATGGAGCGTGTAGGTTTTAAAATTATTTCAGAACAACATGACAACGGTTGGGTTTGTCTTGTTGGCCAGAAAGTGAGTGAATAATGTGCAACGTTATTTCATAGACCAAAACGCTGATGTAAGTCAGCGTTTTTTTATTACAAAAAAAGAAGATATTCATCATATAACAAATGTAATGAGATATGATGTTGGTAGTAAAATTATTTTAACTTTTAATGATCAAACAGTTTATTTATGTGAAATTGCTGATATAACAAGTGATAAAATTGCAGTTGATTTAAAAGAAAAACAAAATATTAATACAGAATTGCCAGTTGATGTTACGATTTGCAGTGGGCTAATTAAAGCTGACAAATATGAGTGGTTGCTGCAAAAAGCTACTGAATTGGGTGCTTCATCATTTATAGCTGTTAGCATGGAACGCTCAATTGTTAAATTAAACGAGGGGAAAGTTGCCAAAAAGATAGAGCGTTGGCAAAAAATAATTAAAGAAGCTGCTGAACAAAGCTATCGTTTAGTGATTCCATCTATTCAATTCGAGTCGAATTTAAAATTAATTTGTGATACTATTGATAATTATGACTATATTCTTATTGCATATGAAGAGGAAGCAAAAGATGGTGAGTTAAGCAATTTCAAGCAAACTTTACAACAATTCAAGGCTCAGGATAAAGTGTTGATGATTTTTGGTCCTGAGGGTGGTTTGTCAGAAAATGAAATTTCATTATTTAGTAATACTAGTACAGTTGTTGGTCTTGGACCGAGAATTTTACGGGCAGAAACTGCGCCATTGTATGCGTTAAGTGCAATAAGTTATGAAAAAGAATTAATGGGGTGAATATTTATGTCAACAGTTGCGTTTCACACATTAGGTTGTAAAGTAAACCATTATGAAACTGAAGCAATCTGGCAATTATTTAAAGAAGCAAACTATGAGCGCGTTGACTTTGATGCGAATGCTGATGTATTTGTTATTAATACTTGTACAGTAACGAATACGGGTGATAAAAAAAGTCGTCAAATAATTAGACGTGCAATAAGACAAAATCCTGATGCTGTAATCTGTGTAACAGGTTGTTATGCGCAAACTTCATCAGCTGAAATTATGGAAATTCCTGGTGTCGATGTAGTAGTTGGTACACAAGATAGACATAAACTATTAGGTTACATTGATGAATTCCGTAAAGAACGCCAACCAATTAATGGTGTTGGAAATATCATGAAAAATCGTAAATATGAAGAATTAGATGTCCCTTATTTTACAGATAGAACACGTGCGTCATTAAAAATTCAAGAAGGTTGTAACAACTTCTGCACATTCTGTATTATTCCATGGGCTCGTGGCTTAATGCGTTCAAGAGATCCGGAAAAAGTAGTTGAACAAGCGACGCAACTAATGAATTCAGGATATAAGGAAATTGTATTGACGGGAATTCATACAGGTGGATATGGTCAAGATTTAAAAGATTATAACTTGGCCCAATTATTACGTGATCTTGAAACGATTAATGGATTAGAACGAATTCGAATTTCTTCAATTGAAGCAAGTCAACTTACAGATGAAGTAATTGACGTTTTAGAACGTTCAACAAAAGTTGTGCGTCATTTGCATATTCCATTACAATCTGGTTCAGATACAGTATTAAAACGTATGAGACGTAAGTATACAATGGATAGATTTTCAGAACGATTAACAAAATTGCATAAAGCTTTACCGGACTTGGCAGTTACGAGTGATGTAATTGTTGGTTTCCCAGGTGAAACTGAAGCTGAGTTCCAAGAAACATATGATTTTATCGTAAAGCATAAGTTCTCTGAACTGCATGTTTTCCCTTATTCTCCTAGAATTGGTACGCCAGCTGCAAGAATGGATGACCAAATTGATGAAGAAATTAAAAATGAACGCGTGCATAAGTTAATTACGCTAAGCAATCAACTCGGAAAGTTATATGCGTCTAAATTTGATCAAGATGTGCTTGAAGTAATTCCTGAGGAACAGGGTGACACAGAAGGTACATTAGTTGGATATGCTGATAATTATATGAAAGTACAATTTGAAGGTGACGAGTCACTCATAGGTCAAATTGTAAAAGTTAAAATTACGCAAGCAAATTATCCATTAAATGAAGGACAAGCAATTAAAGTTGTTGATTTCGCAACAAATAAATCTGATAGAGAAGTTTTAGTTTAAGTATTCCTTGATTCATACCATAAGGTTCCGTATTAAATATATAGGTTTCGTAACGTCGTTTTAACGGCTTCACAATATACTATATAAGCAACTCTTCTCATTAAATAAATTATTAAGAGATTTTTAGAACAAAATCTAAAAGTCTTTGTGATTTTGATGTGAAATATGTTTCAAATAAAAAACAATTTACTAATTGACCATAAATTACAGATATATTATACTTATAAATGCATAGTTTTACTGTGCAATTGACTATAAAGTTCCGTTGATATTTGGAGGGAGGGAAATACAGATGTCTAAAACAGTAGTACGTAAAAATGAATCACTTGAAGATGCGTTACGTAGATTTAAACGTTCAGTTTCTAAAAGTGGAACAATCCAAGAAGTACGTAAACGTGAATTTTACGAAAAACCAAGCGTAAAACGTAAAAAGAAATCAGAAGCTGCACGTAAACGTAAATTCAAATAATTAATACCTCTGTTGACTCCCTCAACACGAATATTAATTATATAAAATAAACATCACAAGTTAGTGTCTGACACTAATGTGTGATGTTTTTTTGTTGTCAATTTTTAATTAAAAAAGTTATATAGTTTATAAATAATCAAATTGATATTCTATAGGTTCTTATAACTATAAAGTATATTCAATTTCATGTATAATTAATGTGAGGGCGAGGTGAAATTGTGAGTTATAATAATTTTTTACAAATGACAACTATCTTGGAATCAACGGCTGGAGATACTTGGGTTGAACAAGTTAGTAATATAATTGTTCAACCTATTTTTACGTTAATATTAACCTGTTTGACATTCTTAGGATTTGTATATCAACTTTACTCTAAAAAAATCAATGCAGCTGGTATTATCGCCACATTATCATTACTTATTTTATTTTTGGGATTTCTAATCCAAGGAAATGTCAATATGCATTCTATCTTAATATTCTCAATTGGCGTTATATTAGTTGTAATTGAATTATTTGTAGTTGGTGCAGTAATTGGTATTATTGGCATGATACTGATAACTATAAGCATAACAACGCTCGGTGATAATTTGCTATTTATGCTTGCGAATGTTATCGTTGCCTTGATTTTAACGATTGTAGAATGGGTGATATTAGTGAAGATTTTCAACAGAAAGATTCCGTTTTTGGATAAAGTTATCTTAAAAGATTCAACTAATTCTGAGTCAGGTTACAATTCTCATGATAACCGCTCGCACCTCGTAGGAAAGACTGCTCAAACAGTTACAGATCTTCGACCTGCAGGGATTATTTTTTGTGAAAATGAACGTATTGATGCTGTTTCAGATGGCAACTTTATTTTACGCAATAAAACGGTAAAAATCCTTGAAGTTGAAGGAACAAGAGTAGTTGTGAGGGAAGTAGATTAATTAAAAGGAGCGATACCATGTTTAGTTTAAGTTTTATCGTAATAGCAGTTATTATAGTAGTTGCATTACTTATTTTATTCTCATTTGTACCGATTGGTTTATGGATTTCAGCGTTAGCAGCTGGCGTTCATGTTGGTATAGGTACATTGGTTGGTATGCGTTTACGTCGTGTATCTCCAAGAAAAGTTATAGCGCCATTAATTAAAGCGCATAAAGCAGGACTTGCATTAACAACAAACCAATTAGAATCGCATTATCTAGCAGGAGGAAATGTGGACAGAGTTGTTGACGCTAATATTGCTGCACAACGTGCTGACATAGACCTTCCTTTCGAACGTGCTGCTGCAATTGACCTTGCAGGACGTGACGTGTTAGAAGCGGTTCAAATGTCTGTTAATCCTAAAGTCATTGAAACACCATTTATCGCAGGTGTAGCAATGAACGGTATTGAAGTGAAAGCCAAAGCTCGTATCACAGTTAGAGCTAATATTGCTCGACTCGTTGGTGGTGCTGGTGAAGAAACAATCATCGCACGTGTTGGTGAAGGTATCGTTTCAACAATTGGTTCTAGTAAGCATCATACAGAAGTACTTGAAAACCCAGATAATATTTCTAAAACAGTATTAAGCAAAGGTTTAGATTCAGGTACTGCATTTGAAATTTTATCAATTGATATTGCTGACGTTGATATTAGTAAAAATATTGGTGCAGACTTACAAACTGAACAAGCATTAGCAGACAAAAATATTGCACAAGCAAAAGCTGAAGAACGTAGAGCTATGGCTGTAGCAACTGAGCAAGAAATGAAAGCGCGTGTACAAGAAATGCATGCTAAAGTAGTTGAAGCCGAATCTGAAGTACCATTAGCTATGGCTGAAGCATTACGTTCAGGTAATATCAGCGTTAAAGATTATTATAATTTGAAAAATATCGAAGCTGATACAGGCATGAGAAATGCAATTAATAAACGAACTGATCAAAGTGATGATGAGTCACCTGAACATTAAGTCGAGAGGTGATTAAATGAGTGTCGGTATTCTAATTTTTGTCATATCAGTGATCATTTCTATCATTACTACTATGCGCGAAAATAGTCATAAAGATAGACAAAATCAAAAGCCACCTCAAAAAACATCTACCGATAATGAACCAAAAAAAGGTGGCTTTTTTGAAGAAATTGAGCGAACGTTTAAAGAAATAAGTGAAGAATTAAATGAAGAAGAAAAGAAATCATCGAAACGAAAATATGATGATACGTTACCACCTTTATTCGATGAACTTCCAAAGGAAGAGCCTAAATCGAAACCTGTTGTAGAACCTATGGCACCTAAAAAACAACAAGAAACAAAACCGATGACAGAGAAACCAATTACAGTGCCTAAAGCAGAACCGGTGGAACAGAAACATAGACCTTCTAGACAAGATAATTCTGACGAAATTAGACGTCAATTAGAAAAATCACTTAGAGATGATATTAAAACGATTCGTACTGACATTGATAGAGAAAAAGAAAAGCAAATTGCTAAAATGGAAAAACGTGCTAGAGATATTATTGAGGATAAATACTTATCTGAACGTACAAAACGTTTGAAATTAAAGCAGTTGCTTAATTCTCAAAATGTCGAAAAAGATTTGACTAAATCAGCGTTCCAATTTGATAAAGATGAAGTAATCAATGGTATGATATGGTCAGAAATTTTAGCTAAACCAAAACAATTATAAAATTTTTGAAAACAAGCACTATCGTAATGGTAGTTGCTTGTTTTTTTACGTTAAGAAAAATTGAAAAACAAAGAGAATCTTTCGAGAAATATTAGTTATTTAAATTACAACAAAAAATTGATTAGTCTAAAATTGAATCTGCTTTTATGACAAGGTGAAAAGTATAAATGATTATTTTAAATTAAAGAAAAATGAGTAAGTCAATGCAAAGATGTTTAAATCAATCAATTGCATGATATAATTAAGTAGATATTAAAGCATCATAGAATGAATATAAATGATATATGAAAAGGAGCGCGTGTATGCCTGGAATTATACAAATAGACGATATGAACCAATCTCAAGCTTTAATTGGAAATAATGATGAACATTTAAAAGCAATTGAAGAGAGTTTCGATGTTGTCATCCATGCAAGAGGACAAGAAGTTGCCGTTAAAGGTACAAAAATAGAAAACGTAGAAAAAGCGGAATCAGTATTAATCAATTTGCTGAAGGTTATTGATTTAGGTAATAATATTACAATTAAAGATGTTGAAGCAGCTATTAAAATGGCACATAATAACACAATTCAACATCTGTTAGATTTATATGATGAAGAGATAACTAAAGATGCATTTGGTAAGACGATTCGTGCGAAAACGATGGGGCAACGTATATATGTTAATGCCATGAAAAATAATGATTTAGTATTTGGTATAGGTCCTGCTGGTACAGGTAAGACATTCTTAGCTGTAGTTTATGCAGCAAAGCAACTCCGTAAAGGTGCTGTTAAACGTATTGTATTAACAAGACCTGCTGTTGAAGCAGGAGAGTCACTTGGATTTTTACCAGGAGATTTGAAAGAAAAGGTGGATCCATATTTAAGACCTTTATATGATGGTCTATATACTGTTCTTGGGCGTGAACAAACAGAGCGATTTATTGAAAGAGGCATTATCGAAATAGCGCCACTTGCATATATGCGCGGACGAACATTAGAAGATGCATTTGTAATTCTTGATGAGGCGCAGAATACGACACATGCGCAAATGAAAATGTTTTTAACAAGACTAGGATTTGGCTCAAAAATGGTAGTTACTGGTGACCAAACTCAAATAGATTTACCTAAAGGTGTTAAAAGTGGACTTAAGGAAGCGGTCAGTAGGTTACACAACGTTAAAGGTATAAGTATATTGAAATTAGATCAGAGCGATGTAGTAAGACATCCATTGGTAAGTAAGATCATTGAACATTACGAAGGAGAGAATTAAATGTTTACGATAGATTTTAGCGATCACACAGGCTTAGTTAAAGATGCTTGGTATAAACAAATTGAAGATTTATTAGAATTTGCTAAAAAAGAAGAGCATATAGAAGACGATGCTGAGCTTTCTGTTACATTTGTAGATAAACAAGAAATACAAGAAATTAATCGAACATATAGAGATAAAGATAAAGTTACAGATGTAATCTCATTTGCTTTAGAAGAAGATGAGCCAGATATTGATTATAGTGATCTTGATATACCACGTGTTTTAGGGGATATAATTATCTGTACGGATGTAGCGCAAGAACAAGCAAACAATTATGGACATTCTTTTGAACGAGAATTAGGATTTTTAGCATTACATGGATTTTTGCATCTATTAGGTTATGATCATATGACTGAAGCGGATGAAAAGGAAATGTTTGGTCGACAAGATACAATATTAAACGCATATGGATTAACACGAGACTAATTATGAAAAGGTTTAAATATGCACTTGATGGGCTGAAAATCTTAATTCAAAAAGACTATAAATTTCTTTTACATGTGTTTGCAATGATTGTTGCTATTGTCTTTGGTCTCGTACTAAATATTAATAGGAGTGAGTGGATATTTATACTCATTGCTATTGCATTAGTTCTAACTGTTGAAGCTTTAAACACTGCTATTGAATATGTTGTAGATCTAGTGACCGTTGAATATCATGATTTAGCTAAATACGCTAAAGATATAGCGGCTTTTAGTGTACTTATAGTTTCAATATTAGCATTTATTATAGGTTTAATAGTATTTTTACCACATTTTATAGCGTTATTTTAGGGAGGCATATATGAGTTATCAACCTCATTATTTTCAAGAAGTTAGAAAAGCACAACAAGAATCATATTCGCCATACAGTCATTTTAAAGTAGGGGCTTATTTAAAAACGAAAGACGGTAGAACTTTTTATGGTACCAATGTAGAAAATGCTTCTTATCCATTATCGATATGTGCTGAACGAGCTAGTTTGGTATCGGCAATTTCTCAAGGATACAGACCAGGTGATTTTGAATCAATAACTGTAACCGTAGATGCAGATAAACCGTCATCACCTTGTGGTGCATGTCGTCAAGTTTTGAAGGAATTATGTGATGATGATATGCCTGTGTATATGACAAATCATAAAGGAGATATGGTTATGATGACAGTCGCAGAGTTACTACCATTTGGATTTTCAGGAAAGGATTTAGAATAAATGACAGAACATAAATCAGGATTTGTTTCAATTATAGGTAGACCAAATGTAGGGAAGTCAACATTTGTTAATAGAGTGATTGGCCATAAAATAGCAATCATGTCCGATAAAGCTCAAACAACTAGAAATAAAATTCAAGGTGTAATGACAAGAGATGATGCGCAAATTATATTCATTGATACGCCAGGTATTCATAAACCTAAACACAAATTAGGTGACTATATGATGAAAGTCGCTAAAAATACATTATCTGAGATAGATGCAATCATGTTTATGGTTAATGCCAATGAGGAAATTGGACGAGGCGATGAATATATTATAGAAATGTTGAAAAATGTTAAGACACCAGTATTTTTAGTATTAAATAAAATAGATTTAGTGCATCCAGATGAATTAATGCCAAAGATTGAAGAATATCAAAGTTATATGGACTTTACAGAGATTGTACCTATTTCAGCATTAGAAGGGCTAAATGTAGATCATTTTATTGATGTATTAAAGACGTATTTACCCGAAGGACCTAAATATTATCCAGATGATCAAATTTCAGACCATCCTGAACAATTTGTAGTGGGTGAAATCATTCGTGAAAAAATCCTTCATCTTACAAGTGAAGAAATCCCTCATGCGATTGGTGTTAATGTGGACCGTATGGTTAAAGAAAGCGAAGATCGTGTTCATATCGAAGCAACTATATATGTTGAAAGAGATTCGCAAAAAGGAATTGTCATTGGAAAAGGCGGTAAAAAGTTAAAAGAAGTAGGAAAACGTGCGAGACGTGATATAGAAATGCTTCTAGGTTCTAAAGTTTACTTAGAATTATGGGTCAAAGTTCAAAGAGACTGGCGAAACAAAGTTAACTTTATTCGCCAAATTGGTTATGTTGAAGACCAAGATTAATCTTAAAAGTGGTGAAGATAATTGTTAATGCGCCAAAAAGGGATTATCATCAAAGCAGTTGATTATGGTGAATCTGATAAAATTATTACGATTTTAAATGAGCATGGTGCAAAAGTACCACTTATGGCAAGGCGTGCTAAAAAAGTTAAGACGGGTTTACAAGCGCAAACGCAATTGTTTGTTTATGGTTTGTTTATTTACAATCAGTGGCGAGGTATGGGAACGTTAAATTCTGTAGATGTTATTAGTCAACATTATAAATTACAAATGGACCTTTACGTAAGCAGTTATGCGTCTCTGGCAGCTGAAACTATTGAGCGCTCAATGGATGAAGGTGACATTGCACCATATAATTATCAATTATTACAATTTGTTCTTGAAAAAATAGAATCAGGTACTTCTGCACAGTTAATGTCAGTCGTTGTTATGTTAAAGTGTATGAAACGATTTGGTTTTACCGCATCATTTAATCGCTGTGCTGTGAGTGGTAATGACACACAAGCTGATTTAATAGGTTATAGTTTTAAGTTTGACGGTGCGATTTCAAGGCAAGAGGCTTCTAAAGATGTACATGCAGTTATATTATCGAATAAAACACTATACTTATTAGATGTATTACAAAAATTACCAATAGATAAAATGAATTCATTGAATATCCATCAAGAAATTATTGATGAAATGTCAGAAATCATTTTAATGTTATATCGTGAATATGCAGGTATGTTTTTTAAAAGTCAGAAACTAATCAACCAATTAAAAAGATTGGAACAATAACATAAAATAATAAAAGGTATTCAAGTAGCCACATAGATGTGTTTATTTGAATACTTTTTTCGAATAGAAAAGAGATACTGGCAATTTTACTAACCAGTATCACTTTTTATAAATTATATAGCCACCACATATGGTGGAGAGTCTTTTTATTTAAAATTTTGTTTTTTCAGTTAAGAAAGCTTCTAACTCTGAGATTGGCATACGAACTTGTTCCATTGAATCTCTGTCACGTACTGTAACTTGATTATCTTCTAATGAATCAAAGTCGAATGTTACACAATAAGGTGTACCGATTTCATCTTGACGACGGTATCTTTTACCGATAGATTGTGATTCATCGAAATCGATTGAGAATTTAGAACTTAATTGCTCAAAAATCTTAATCGCTTCGCCAGATAATTTCTTACTTAAAGGTAAAATCGCTGCTTTATATGGTGCTAATGCAGGATGGAAGTGTAAAACTGTACGTGCATCTTTACTACCTTCAACGCCTTCTTCATTATATGCATCACATAAGAAAGCTAATGTTACACGATCTGCACCAAGTGATGGCTCGATACAATATGGAATATATTTTTCGTTCGTTTCTGGATCGTGGTATCTGAAATCTTCACCAGAGTGTTCAGCATGTTTACGTAAGTCGAAGTCTGTACGACTTGCGATACCCCATAACTCACCCCAACCAAATGGGAATTTATATTCAATATCAGTTGTTGCATTTGAGTAATGAGATAATTCATCTTCATCATGATCACGTAAACGCATATTTTCACTGCTCATATTTAAGCTTGTTAACCAGTCACTTGCAAAAGTTTTCCAATAATTTTGCCATTCGATTTCTTCACCAGGTTTACAGAAGAATTCAAGTTCCATTTGTTCAAATTCTCTTGTTCTGAAAATGAAGTTACCTGGAGTGATTTCATTACGGAATGATTTACCAATTTGACCGATACCAAATGGTAATTTTTTACGCATTGAACGTTGCACGTTTTTATAGTTTACAAAAATACCTTGTGCTGTTTCAGGACGTAAGAAAATTTCATTTGTAGAATCTTCAGTTACACCTTGGAATGTTTTAAACATTAAATTGAATTGGCGAATTTCAGTCCAGTTAGCAGTTTTACTTACAGGACAAACAATACCTTCATCGTCAATAATTTTTTTCATTTGTTCAAAACTTAAACCATCGGCAATGAAGTTTTCATCACCTTTAACATCTTGCATATAATCTTCAATTAATTTATCAGCGCGATATCGAATTTTACTATCTTTATTATCAATCATTGGGTCGTTGAAGTTGTTTAAGTGTCCTGAAGCTTCCCATACTTTTGGATTCATTAAGATTGCAGCATCGATACCAACGTTAAACGGTGATTGTGTAATGAATTTTTGCCACCAAGCTTTTTTAACATTATTCTTTAATTCAACACCTAAAGGACCATAATCCCATGTGTTTGATAAACCACCGTAAATATCACTACCAGGGAACACAAAACCTCTGTGTTTTGCTAATGAAACAATTGTATCCATATCTTTTGCCATAATTACCTCTCCTCATACATGAAAACGCCCCATGGAAAATAACAGCATAGTAAATATGCTTTACTTCCATGGGACGAGTTAATATTTTAAATTGTATATAATACAAAATAAGTTACGTATTTAACCCGCGGTTCCACCCAAATTAGTGTAGTCACTCGCTTTTATTTTAAAATGATTCGTTGCGCCAATCTTATTGTTAAGCTTACACTATCCTTAACTCGCTGTACGTTTATTCTAATTGATAGATTATTTAAAGGCAAGTAAAATTAATGTGTTTGTGACATGAAAGAAATATCGGTATAATAATAAGTGAATAAAAAAGGGGTGAAGACCTATAGAACTCAGTCAAAGACAAGAACGAATCATCGAAATTGTTAAAACTCAAGGACCCATTACTGGTGAACAAATAGCAGATAAGTTGAATTTAACAAGAGCAACGCTTAGACCAGATTTAGCGATATTAACAATGTCAGGTTTTTTAGAAGCGCGTCCCCGAGTTGGATATTATTATTCAGGTAAATCAAAAGGTAAATTTTTTAATGAAAAACTTCGACAATTTGAGGTTAAGGACTATATGTCTCAACCTGTTGTGCTAAGAGAGAATACAACAGTTTATGACGCTATTTGTACAATTTTTTTAGAAGATGTAAGTACATTATTTATTATTAATGAAGATAACGATTTTGTTGGTGTGTGTTCAAGAAAAGATTTATTAAGAGCTTCAATGATTGGAGCAGATATTCATACAGTACCTATCAGTGTTAATATGACACGTATGCCTAATGTCACTTATTTAGAGGGAAGCGAATTAGTCATATACGCAGCAGATAGAATGATTGAAAAAGAAATTGATTCGATTCCAATTGTAAGAAAAAAAGATAATCAAAAGTATGAAGTAATTGGAAGAATTTCCAAAACAACAATTGCTAAGTTATTAGTAGCATTATATAAAGAATAGGTGAGAAGTAATGGAAAAAATTAAAATTATCGTAGCCTCAGATTCTATAGGTGAAACGGCAGAGTTAGTTGCTAGGGCAGGTATTTCACAATTTAATCCTAAGCAATGTAAAAATGAATTATTAAGATATCCATATATTGAATCTTTTGAAGATGTTGATGAAGTGATTCAAGTTGCTAAAGATACAAATGCTATCATTGTTTATACACTTATTAAACCTGAAATGAAGCAATATATGAGTGAGAAAGTAGCAGAATTCCAATTGAAGTCCGTCGATATTATGGGGCCATTAATGGATTTATTATCAGCATCGGTTGAAGAAAAACCTTATAATGAGCCAGGTATCGTTCATAGATTAGATGATGCATATTTCAAGAAAATTGATGCGATAGAGTTTGCAGTTAAATATGATGATGGTAAAGATCCTAAAGGATTACCTAAAGCTGATATTGTTTTACTTGGTATTTCGAGAACTTCAAAGACACCATTATCTCAGTATTTAGCGCATAAGAGTTACAAAGTTATGAATGTACCGATTGTACCAGAAGTGACACCGCCAGATGGCTTATATGATATTGATCCTAAGAAATGTATCGCACTTAAAATAAGTGAAGAAAAATTAAATCGCATTAGAAAAGAGCGATTAAAACAATTAGGACTAGGTGACACAGCTCGATATGCAACAGAAGCACGAATTCAAGAAGAATTGAATTACTTTGAAGAAATCGTAAGTGAAATTGGATGTCCTGTCATTGATGTTTCTCAAAAAGCAATCGAAGAAACAGCAAACGATATAATCCATTATATTGAACAAAATAAATCGAAATGATTTCATTTTTGTCAAAAATTAGGTATAATAGTATAACTAATGCTTAATAGGTGATTTAATTTGCGAATAGATCAATCGATCATTAATGAAATAAAAGATAAAACCGACATTTTAGACTTGGTAAGTGAATATGTAAAATTAGAAAAGAGAGGACGCAATTATATAGGTTTGTGTCCTTTTCATGATGAAAAGACACCTTCATTTACAGTTTCCGAAGATAAACAAATCTGTCATTGTTTTGGTTGTAAAAAAGGTGGCAATGTTTTTCAATTCACTCAAGAAATTAAAGACATATCATTTGTTGAAGCGGTTAAAGAATTAGGTGATAGAGTTAATGTTGCTGTAGATATTGAGGCAACACAATCTAACTCAAATGTTCAAATTGCTTCTGATGATTTACAAATGATTGAAATGCATGAGTTAATACAAGAATTTTATTATTACGCTTTAACAAAGACAGTCGAAGGCGAACAAGCATTAACATACTTACAAGAACGTGGTTTTACAGATGCGCTTATTAAAGAGCGAGGCATTGGCTTTGCACCCGATAGCTCACATTTTTGTCATGATTTTCTTCAAAAAAAGGGTTACGATATTGAATTAGCATATGAAGCCGGATTATTATCACGTAACGAAGAAAACTTCAGTTATTACGATAGATTTCGAAATCGTATTATGTTTCCTTTGAAAAATGCGCAAGGAAGAATTGTTGGATATTCAGGTCGAACATATACCGGTCAAGAACCAAAATACCTAAATAGTCCTGAAACACCTATCTTTCAAAAAAGAAAGTTGTTATATAACTTAGATAAAGCACGTAAATCAATTAGAAAATTAGATGAAATTGTATTACTAGAAGGTTTTATGGATGTTATAAAATCTGATACTGCTGGCTTGAAAAACGTTGTTGCAACAATGGGTACACAGTTGTCAGATGAACATATTACCTTTATACGAAAGTTAACATCAAATATAACATTAATGTTTGATGGGGATTTTGCGGGTAGTGAAGCAACACTTAAAACAGGTCAACATTTGTTACAGCAAGGGCTAAATGTATTTGTTATACAATTGCCATCTGGCATGGATCCTGATGAATACATTGGTAAGTATGGCAACGACGCATTTACTGCTTTTGTAAAAAATGACAAAAAGTCATTTGCACATTATAAAGTGAGTATATTAAAAGATGAAATTGCACATAATGACCTTTCATATGAACGTTATTTGAAAGAACTGAGTCATGACATTTCACTTATGAAGTCATCAATTCTACAACAAAAGGCTATAAATGATGTTGCGCCATTTTTCAATGTTAGTCCTGCGCAGTTAGCTAACGAAATACAATTCAATCAAGCACCAGCCAGTTATTATCCAGAAGATGAGTATAGCGGTTACATTGAACCTGAGCCAATTGGTATGGCACAATTTGACAATTTGAGCCGTCAAGAAAAAGCGGAGCGAGCATTTTTAAAACATTTAATGAGAGATAAAGATACATTTTTAAATTATTATGAAAGTGTTGATAAGGATAACTTCACAAATCAGCATTTTAAATATGTATTCGAAGTCTTACATGATTTTTATGCGGAAAATGATCAATATAATATCAGTGATGCTGTGCAGTATGTTAATTCAAATGAGTTGAGAGAAACACTAATTAGCTTAGAACAATATAGTTTGAATGATGAACCATATGAAAATGAAATTGATGATTATGTCAATATTATTAATGAAAACGGACAAGAAACAATTGAGTCATTGAATCATAAATTAAGGGAAGCAACAAGGATTGGCGATGTAGAATTACAGAAATACTATTTACAGCAAATTGTTGCTAAAAATAAGGAACGTATGTAGCATGTGATTTTAAAGAATAATACGAATAATGATTATGTCAAAATGTATAAGGGTAAATGAAAGTTACCGCATTTAAACAACACTATTGAAAAATAAATATTGGGATTAGTTCCTATTTGTAAAATAAAATTAAAAATATGGATGAATTAATTAAGAATTTAGTTTAAAATAGCAATATTGAATAAATTTCGAATGTTCATATTTAAAATCGGGAGGCCGTTTCATGTCTGATAACACAGTTAAAATTAAAAAACAAACAATTGATCCGACATTAACATTAGAAGATGTTAAGAAGCAATTAATTGAAAAAGGTAAAAAAGAGGGTCATTTAAGTCATGAAGAAATTGCTGAAAAACTTCAGAATTTCGATATCGACTCTGATCAAATGGATGATTTCTTTGATCAATTAAATGATAATGATATTTCACTAGTTAATGAAAAAGATAGTTCAGATACTGACGAGAAACTGAATCCAAGTGATCTTAGTGCCCCTCCAGGTGTTAAAATAAATGACCCAGTTCGTATGTACCTTAAAGAAATTGGGCGTGTTAACTTATTAAGTGCACAAGAAGAAATCGAATTAGCCAAACGTATTGAACAAGGTGATGAAGTAGCAAAATCAAGACTTGCAGAAGCGAACTTACGTTTAGTTGTAAGTATTGCTAAGAGATACGTAGGTCGTGGTATGTTATTCCTTGATTTAATCCAAGAAGGTAATATGGGTCTTATTAAAGCTGTTGAAAAATTTGACTTTAACAAAGGATTTAAGTTTTCAACATATGCAACATGGTGGATTAGACAAGCAATCACTCGTGCAATTGCTGACCAAGCACGTACGATTCGTATCCCTGTGCATATGGTAGAAACAATTAATAAATTAATTCGTGTTCAACGTCAATTATTACAGGACTTAGGTCGAGATCCAGCACCAGAAGAAATTGGTGAAGAAATGGATTTACCAGCAGAAAAAGTTCGTGAAATTTTAAAAATTGCGCAAGAACCTGTTTCATTAGAAACACCAATTGGTGAAGAAGATGATAGTCATTTAGGAGACTTTATTGAGGATCAGGAAGCACAAAGTCCTTCAGATCATGCTGCTTATGAATTATTAAAAGAGCAATTAGAAGATGTGCTTGATACATTAACTGATAGAGAAGAAAATGTATTACGATTAAGATTTGGTCTTGATGACGGCAGAACAAGAACACTTGAAGAAGTTGGTAAAGTTTTCGGTGTTACACGTGAACGTATTCGACAAATCGAAGCAAAAGCACTTAGAAAATTAAGACATCCAAGTCGTAGTAAACGTTTGAAAGACTTTATGGATTAATTTATATCAATTTTAATGATTGATACCAAGACATGAATAAGCGCTTATTTATTTTTAGATTAAGATTTAACTTGAGTGAGGTTGGTACATTGAATAATGTTCAACCTCTTTTTTCATAAAGGAGAATAAAATGATTTCGTTAAATAACCGATTAACGACGGTAAGTCGATTTTTAAAACAAGGTACAATCGCGGATATTGGCTCAGATCATGCTTATTTGCCAATCTATGCAATTCAAAACCATTTATGCGATTACGGTATTGCAGGAGAAGTTATTCAAGGCCCTTTTCAAGCTGCTGTGAAAAATGTAGCTGCAAATCAATTAGTAGAAAGAATTGATGTACGTTTAGGGGATGGCTTAAGTGTTATTCATCCTGAGGACGTAATCGATAATATCACAATTTGTGGTATGGGCGGACCACTTATTGCTAAAATTTTAAAAGATGGGCAAGATAAGTTAAGTCAACATCCAAGGTTGATTTTACAAAGTAATATCCAAACTGAAAATTTAAGACAAACATTACAACAATTGAATTATGAAATAATTGATGAAATAATAATGGAAGAAAAAGGCCATATTTATGAAATTGTTGTAGCAGAATATTCTATGCAATTAATAGAGCTATCATCTGATGAATTGAAATTCGGACCAAAATTGCTGAACAACAAAAATGAATATTTTATAAAAAAATGGCAAAGAGAGTTAGAAGCACTTTATCATATTAAATCGAAACTCAATACCGAACAACATCATCAACGTTTAGCTCAAATTAATGACGAAATTGCTGTAATTGAAAGGGTGTTATAGTAATGAAAATAGCTGATTTAATGACATTGTTAGATCATCATGTGCCATTTAGAACTGCTGAATCTTGGGATAATGTAGGATTGTTAATAGGTGATGAAGATGTTGAAGTTACTGGTGTTTTAACAGCATTAGACTGTACGTTGGAAGTAGTAAATGAAGCAATCGAAAAAGGTTATAATACTATTATTAGTCATCATCCTCTAATCTTTAAAGGCGTAACATCATTAAAAGCAAATGGTTATGGTTTGATTATTAGAAAACTAATTCAACATGACGTTAATTTAATAGCGATGCATACAAATTTAGATGTAAATCCTCATGGTGTCAATATGATGTTGGCGAAGGCGATGGGATTGAAGAACATTTCAATAATAAATAATCAACAAGATGTATACTATAAAGTTCAAACATATATACCTAAGGATAATGTTGGACCATTTAAAGATAAGCTTAGTGAAAATGGATTAGCACAAGAAGGAAATTATGAATATTGTTTCTTTGAAAGTGAAGGAAGAGGGCAATTCAAACCAGTTGGTGAAGCTAATCCAACAATAGGACAAATTGATAAAATTGAATATGTAGATGAAGTTAAAATTGAATTTATGATAGATGCATGTCAAAAGTCAAGGGCTGAGCAATTAATTAAACAATACCATCCATATGAAACACCGGTATTTGATTTTATTGAGATAAAACAAACATCCCTTTATGGACTTGGCGTTATGGCAGAAGTGAATAATCAAATGACATTGGAAGATTTCGCAGCTGATATTAAATCTAAATTAAATATCCCAAGTGTCCGTTTTGTTGGTGAGTCTAATCAGAAAATTAAACGTATTGCAATTATTGGTGGTTCAGGTATTGGATATGAATATCAAGCTGTCCAACAAGGCGCAGATGTCTTTGTAACAGGTGATATTAAACATCATGATGCCTTAGATGCTAAAATTCATGGTGTGAACTTAATTGATATTAATCATTACAGCGAATATGTGATGAAAGAAGGTTTAAAAACGTTACTAATGAATTGGTTCAATACAGAAAAAATAAATATAGATGTTGAAGCATCTACAATTAATACAGATCCATTTCAATATATTTAAACTAAAATCTCGGGATTTCTAAATTTTGAAATTTCGAGGTTTTAATATTTTTATTTAAAATAGCACATTTATACTTTATAATAGTAAAGATGAACATATAAGGAGGCCAAATCATGGCAAAACATCCATTCGAACAATTTAATCTAGAATCTAGTTTAATTGACGCTGTGAAAGACCTTAATTTTGAAAAACCAACTGAAATTCAGAATCGAATTATTCCAAGAATACTAAAGAGAACAAATTTAATTGGTCAATCTCAAACGGGTACAGGGAAATCTCATGCATTTTTATTACCATTAATGCAGTTAATTGATAGTGAAATAAAAGAACCACAAGCAATCGTAGTTGCACCAACAAGAGAACTTGCACAACAACTATACGATGCAGCGAACCATTTAAGCCAATTTCAAGCTGGTGTTTCAGTTAAAGTTTTTATTGGTGGTACAGATATAGAGAAAGATAGACAACGTTGTAATGCACAACCACAATTGATTATAGGTACCCCTACTAGAATTAATGACTTAGCTAAAACGGGACATTTACATGTGCACTTAGCATCATATTTAGTTATTGATGAAGCAGATCTTATGATTGACTTAGGATTAATTGAAGATGTAGATTACATTGCTGCAAGATTGGAAGATAATGCAAATATTGCGGTGTTTAGTGCTACAATTCCACAACAGTTACAACCATTTTTAAATAAATATTTAAGTCATCCAGAATATGTAGCTGTCGACAGTAAAAAACAAAATAAAAAGAACATCGAATTCTTTTTAATACCTACTAAAGGTGCAGCTAAAGTTGAAAAGACTTTAAATTTAATTGATATACTAAATCCATACTTATGTATTATTTTCTGTAATAGTAGAGATAATGCAAATGATTTAGCACGTTCACTAAATGAAGCTGGTATTAAAGTTGGTATGATTCATGGTGGTTTAACGCCACGTGAACGTAAACAACAAATGAAACGTATACGTAATTTAGAATTCCAATACGTTATAGCCAGCGATTTAGCATCTCGTGGTATTGATATTGAAGGTGTTAGTCATGTCATCAATTTTGATGTGCCAAATGATATTGACTTCTTTACACATAGAGTCGGCCGAACTGGCCGTGGGAATTATAAAGGTGTAGCAATTACGCTTTATAGTCCTGATGAAGAACACAATATTTCATTAATAGAAGATCGCGGTTTTGTTTTCAATACTGTTGATATTAAAGATGGTGAGTTAAAAGAAGTTAAAGCGCACAATCAGCGTCAAGCAAGAATGCGCAAAGATGACCATTTAACTAATCAAGTGAAGAACAAAGTTCGAAGTAAAATTAAAAACAAAGTTAAACCAGGTTATAAGAAGAAATTTAAACAAGAAGTTGAAAAAATGAAACGTCAAGAGCGTAAACAATTTAGTAAGCAGCAAAATAGACAAAAACGTAAGCAAAACAAAAAAGGTTAGGTGTGTTTTATGTTATTAGGATCACATGTTTCAATGAGTGGTAAAAAGATGTTAGAAGGTTCTGCTATAGAAGCGCATGAATATGGTGAAACAACATTTATGATTTATACTGGTGCACCTCAAAACACGCGCCGTAAAAGTATTGAAGATTTAAATATAACTAAAGGTCATGAAGTGATGGAAAAATATGGCTTATCTAATATTGTTGTTCATGCACCATACATCATTAATATTGCAAATACAACCAAACCAGAAACGTTTAATCTTGGTGTAGATTTCTTGCAACAAGAAATTGAAAGAACGCAAGCTATAGGCGCTAAAGATATTGTATTACATCCAGGTGCGCATGTTGGAGCAGGTGTTGATGCCGGAATTAATAAGATTATTGAAGGATTAAATGAAGTTTTAACGAATGACAATAATGTACGTATTGCGCTTGAAACGATGGCAGGTAAAGGTACAGAGATTGGTCGCTCGTTTGAAGAGTTAGCACGTATTATTGATGGAGTTCATAATAACGAACGTTTATCAGTATGTTTTGATACATGTCATACGCATGATGCTGGATATAATGTGAAAGAGGATTTTGATGGCGTATTAAATGAATTTGATAAAATCATTGGAGTCGACAGAATTAAAGTTGTTCATGTCAATGATTCTAAAAATGACCGTGGCGCTCAAAAAGACCGACATGAAAATATTGGCTTCGGTTACATTGGTTTTGATGCATTAAATTACATTGTGCATCATGATAGTTTTAAAGATATTCCGAAAATCTTAGAAACACCTTATGTTGGTGAAGATAAGAAAAATAAAAAACCGCCATATAAACTTGAAATTGAAATGTTAAAACAACAGCAATTTGACCCAGATTTAAAAAATAAGGTTATGCAACAATAAAATGATAATGCTCTCTTCAAGAAATGCGATAAATAAAACTTGAAGGGGGCATATCTCTTTATTTTGTCTAATTTTGAGTCGTAAACATTACTGTTTACATATGTTATTAGGAGTTGTATAGTTGAATGCGAGGTGAGAATACGATGACACCAGTCTTTGAATTGAAAAATGTCAATTACTACTATGATCATAAAAAAGTGTTAGAAAATATAAACATTAAAATAAATAAAGGTGAATTTTTAGCAATTGTTGGACCAAATGGTGCTGGTAAATCAACATTATTGAAGTTGATTCTAGGATTATTACCTTTACAAAGTGGTGAGATTTTTGTTGAAGGTATTGATTTTAAAAATAAGAAAACATCAATTAAATTAAGCTATGTATCACAAAAAGCAAATGCCTTTAATTCAGGTTTCCCAGCAAGTGTTAAAGAAGTTGTTTTAAGCGGATTAACAAAGACAAAACGTCTTTTCCAAACATTTAATAACAAAGATAATGAAAAAGTGATTAAAGTACTAGAAAGACTGAATATAAGTGATTTAATTCATAAAAATATAGCAGAATTATCAGGTGGTCAACAACAACGTGTAATGATTGCTCGAGCATTGATTTCAGAACCTGCAGTATTAGTACTTGATGAACCGACGAATGGTATTGATGCAAAACATGTAAGTGAATTTTATAATACTTTAGATCAATTAAAACAAGAAGGTATCACTATTATCTTAGTTACTCATGATATTGGTGTTGTAGCAGATACTGCTACTGAAGTAGCATGTTTAAATAAGCATTTGCATTTCCATGGTACAACTGATGAGTTTAAATCACTTGATGAAGTTGAAATTTCAAAAATTTATGGACATCCTGTACGTTTTGTCGATCATCAGCATAATCGAGAATGTTGTAATTAATAAAGATTTGAGTTTATTTAAAATGGAAAGGCGTGTCACAATTGATAGATGCATTATTGAATTTTGATTTTATGAGGTACTCTTTAATTAGTGGTATCTTGATAGGTTTTATTGCGCCTCTAATCGGTGCTTTTATCGTTGTTAGACGACTATCACTTATAGCTGATGCTCTAAGCCATGTAACTTTAGGTGGTATATCCTTCGGTATGTTTTTACTTACTATTATGCCAACACTAGTATTTATTAATCCAATGTGGTTTGGAATCTTATTCTCAATAGTAGGTGCGCTTCTAATTGAAAAATTAAGAACGTCATACACTGCTTACCAAGAAATTGCTATTCCAATTATAATGAGTGCTGGTATCGCCTTGAGTGCAATCTTCATTTCATTAGCTGATGGGTTCAATCAAGAAATTGTTGGATTGCTATTTGGCTCAATAAGCGCAGTGAATATAAGTGATTTAACAACGATTATTGTCATTGCCATCATAGTTGTTCTGTTTATTACATTGTTTTATAAAGAATTATTTATATTGTCATTTGATGAGGAATATAGTAAAGTCATTGGCATTCCTAAATGGATTCAATTTTTATTTATTGTTATTGTAGCGATGGTTATTTCTGCCTCAATGCGTGTTGTAGGGATACTGTTAGTAAGTGCGTTAATCACGTTACCAATTGCAATAAGTATGAGAATAACAAAAAGTTTTAAGCAATTGATATTACTAAGTGTATTTTTAGGTGAATTATCAGTAATATTAGGCTTAGTCCTAGCTTTCTATATGGACATTTCTCCGGGTGGTGTAATTGTAGTTCTACTAGTTATTTTACTTATGATTACAATGGCTTATCAGAAAATGCGAATGAAGTTTAAAAAGGGAGCTAATATCAATGAATACAAATGATGCTATTAAAATTTTAAAAGAGAACGGTTTAAAATATACAGATAAACGTAAAGATATGTTAGATATTTTTGTCGAAGAAGATAAGTATATAAACGCAAAGTATATACAACAAGTTATGGATGAAAATTATCCTGGAATTTCATTCGACACAATATATAGAAACCTGCACTTATTTAAAGATTTAGGGATTATTGAAAATACAGAACTTGATGGTGAAATGAAGTTTAGAATCGCTTGTACAAACCATCATCATCATCATTTTATCTGTGAAAAGTGTGGAGATACAAAGGTAATAGATTATTGTCCAATAGATCAGATAAAATTATCACTACCTGGTGTTAATATTCACAAACACAAACTTGAAGTTTATGGTGTATGTGAGTCTTGCCAAGATTAATATAAAGAAATGAGATTTATGCACATTTGGTCAGATGTATGCATAAATCTCATTTTTTAAATTATAGAAGATAAAGGTTCATTTCATACTCCGTTCGTATGATTTTATGGCAAATCTGTTAACTTTTTATTTACAAAATGTTTAATTACTTTTGATTTGAGTTATATTAAATGAGTAGAGAAAATAATAAGTAGTAGAATTTAAGCAAATTCTTTGTTGAACCAGTCACTGCTTGTTATTATTTACTTACAGACATTTTAGGAGGATGATTATTTATGGCTTTTGAATTACCAAAATTACCATACGCATTTGATGCATTAGAACCACATTTTGACAAAGAAACTATGGAAATTCACCATGACAGACATCATAACACTTATGTTACGAAATTAAATGCTGCAGTAGAAGGTACAGATTTAGAATCTAAATCTATTGAAGAAATTGTTGCTAATTTAGACAGTGTACCAGCTAACATCCAAACTGCTGTACGTAATAATGGCGGTGGACATTTAAACCATTCATTATTCTGGGAGTTACTTTCACCAAACTCAGAAGAAAAAGGTACTGTAGTAGAAAAAATTAAAGAACAATGGGGTTCTTTAGAAGAATTTAAAAAAGAATTTGCTGACAAAGCAGCTGCACGCTTTGGTTCAGGTTGGGCTTGGTTAGTCGTAAACAATGGCCAGTTAGAAATTGTGACTACACCAAACCAAGATAATCCATTAACTGAGGGTAAAACACCTATTTTAGGTTTAGACGTATGGGAACACGCTTATTACCTAAAATATCAAAACAAACGCCCTGACTACATTGGCGCATTTTGGAATGTAGTTAACTGGGAAAAAGTTGACGAATTATATAATGCAACAAAATAAAGTATGATTACTTGTTCGGTCTCATAAATGAGACCGTTATTTTTTTGTCAAAAAGATAGAAATAATTTCTAAATTCATATATGATTTAAAGTGAAAGACTTTGAATAGAGGTAGGTAGTTTTGTTAAAAAGACTAAAAGAAAAATCAAATGATGAAATCGTTCAAAATACAATTAACAAGAGAATTAACTTTATATTTGGTGTGATTGTATTTATTTTTGCAGTACTAGTACTACGTTTAGGTTATTTACAAATCGCACAAGGCTCACATTATAAACAAATTATAAAAAATGATGAAAACATTACAGTAAATGAGTCTGTGCCAAGAGGTCGTATTTTAGACAGAAATGGGAAAGTTTTAGTTGATAATGCTTCTAAAATGGCTATTACATATACTAGGGGTCGAAAAACAACACAATCGGAAATGTTGGATACGGCTGAAAAGTTATCAAAGCTAATCAAGATGGATACTAAGAAGATTACAGAACGTGATAAGAAAGATTTCTGGATTCAGTTGCATCCTAAAAAAGCAAAAGCAATGATGACAAAAGAACAAGCTATGTTAGCAGATGGAAGTATTAAACAAGATCAATATGATAAACAACTGTTATCGAAAATCGGAAAATCACAATTAGATGAATTGTCTTCTAAAGATTTACAAGTTTTAGCCATTTTTCGAGAGATGAATGCAGGAACAGTTTTAGATCCACAAATGATAAAAAATGAAGATGTCAGTGAAAAAGAGTATGCAGCAGTTTCTCAGCAACTTTCCAAATTACCAGGTGTTAACACGTCTATGGATTGGGATAGAAAATATCCATATGGCGACACTTTAAGAGGTATATTCGGAGATGTATCGACACCTGCTGAAGGTATTCCAAAAGAATTGACAGAACATTACTTATCCAAAGGATATTCACGCAATGATCGTGTTGGAAAATCTTACCTAGAATATCAATATGAAGATGTATTGCGTGGTAAGAAGAAAGAAATGAAATACACAACGGACAAATCTGGTAAAGTTACATCTTCAGAAGTGTTAAATCCTGGCGCTCGCGGTCAAGATTTGAAATTAACGATCGATATAGATCTTCAAAAAGAAGTAGAAGCATTATTAGATAAACAAATTAAGAAGCTTCGCAGCCAAGGTGCAAAAGATATGGATAATGCTATGATGGTTGTACAAAATCCTAAAAATGGAGACATTCTTGCGCTTGCCGGAAAGCAGATTAATAAGAGTGGTAAAATGACTGATTATGACATTGGTACGTTTACTTCTCAATTTGCGGTTGGATCTTCTGTAAAAGGTGGAACATTATTAGCTGGTTATCAGAATAAAGCTATCAAAGTTGGAGAAACAATGGTCGATGAACCATTACATTTCCAAGGTGGTTTGACAAAACGATCATACTTTAATAAAAACGGGCATGTATCTATTAATGATAAGCAAGCTTTGATGCATTCATCAAACGTATATATGTTTAAAACAGCATTAAAATTAGCGGGAGACCCTTATTATTCTGGTATGGCTTTACCATCAGACATAAGTTCACCTGCACAAAAGCTAAGAAGAGGATTGAATCAAGTAGGCTTAGGTGTGAAAACAAGTATAGATTTACCAAATGAAACAAAAGGTCAAATTGAACCATTAACAAATAATCCAGGTAATTATCTAGATTTATCAATTGGTCAATATGATACCTATACACCATTACAATTATCACAATATGTTTCAACTATAGCGAATGATGGTTATAGAATACAGCCACACATTGGATTAACGATTCATGAATCAACTAATAAAGATGAGGTTGGACCACTCAAGAAGAAAATTAATGGCACCGTCTTGAACAAGGTTAATAATACTGAAAAAGAAATCAAACAAATTCAAGAAGGATTCAAAATGGCATTTAATGATAAAGATGGTACTGGATATGTTAGTTTTAAAGATACAGTAGTACCTACTGCTGGTAAAACGGGTACTGCTGAAGTGTTCCAAAACGGAGAGCCAAGAGTTAACTCTACTTATATAGGATACGCGCCAATTGATGATCCAAAATTAGCGTTTTCAATTGTATATACAAATCAGCCTGTACCACCACCATGGTTTACAGGTGGAGACTTAGGTAGAGATGTAATTAACTACTACTTTAAGCAGTTAGGTAAAGATGATAAAAATAAAGACAAAGACAAATAAAATTTAGCCTGACGATTGTGTAGCGCATGGTTGTAAAATTTTAACTTTGCAAATATTATAGATGTTGGTATAATAATAAAGTCGTATTTAGAAATGATAAGGAGGAATAACCATGCGCGTAAACGTAACTTTAGCTTGTACGGAATGTGGTGACAGAAACTACATTACAACTAAGAACAAAAGAAATAATCCAGAACGTGTTGAAATGAAGAAATTCTGTTCACGTGAAAACAAACAAACTTTACACCGTGAAACAAAATAATCATTAAAATTAAATTTAAATTAACAATAAAAAAGGTGAAATCTCAAAATAAGAGGTTTCACCTTTTTAATTGTGCACACGTATGAAATGATAAAAGATTTTCAATTGAAATAATAAATTTTAGAATTGTCGCATAATTCATCATGACAACATAATGACATGTATTGTTATTAACGATATAATAGAATTGAATAAAGTGGGTGATAATGTGACTAAAAATGAGATTAGAAAATACATTTTACATAAAATGAAGAATTTTAATAAAGCTGAAAAGCGAAAAGCAGACACATGGTTAAGAAATCAATTTTTTGCAACTGAAGAATACAAAGAAGCAAACGCAATTGCGCTAGTTCTTTCTTTTAATCATGAAGTAGATACTTTTTCTATAATTGAACAAGCCTTAATGGATCATAAACGTATTTTTGTACCGAAAATGGATTATTTAAACCATCAAATGACTTTTAAAGAGATATTTAATCTCGAAGATATTGATATCGATAATAAGGGGATTTATTATCCAACTTCAAAAGGTGAAACAACGAATAACCTAGATTTAATTGTTGTTCCTGGTGTCGGATTTCAAAACGATGGATATAGAATTGGGTATGGTGGTGGCTATTACGACAGGTTTTTAGCTAATTATCAGACAAAGACAATAAGCTTATTATACGATTTTCAAATAACATCATTTGAACCGGAATCATTCGATCAACCAGTCGATAAATTGATTATATATCAATCAGCATAGTGGAGGACTAAATGAACATAGACAAACAATTTTGGAAAACAATATATTATTGGATTAGGTACTTGAATTTTGATATTGTCAGTAGGGAAAAAGATGATCAAGAAATTTGGTTAGCCCATAAAAGAAAAAAACAAGTAGTCATTTTTAAACAACATATTAAGTCTACCCAAGAAATACGTTTTGACAAAGCGAAAGTGCTTGAACACAAAGATGAAATAGCAAATTTTATTTCTTTCGAACCACAAAGTTTTGAATTTTATTATTTTACAGAATCGGAATTTTCAGAAGAACAATTAAATGAAGTTTCGCCAATTAGAATTAAATTCAATGTTATAAGACACACAAAAGATTTGATAAAGCATATGACGAATATATTTTTGGCTAGACTTATTTCAGAAGATAATGATAAAAAGACATATATGTTCTATAAACGCAAAGTATTAACCGATAACTTTTTAGATAAATATATGCAGAAATTTTCACCGGCAACATACACAATAATATTTGTAAATGTCTTAATATGGTTATGTATGATTTTATATTTAAATAATTTTTCGGATGTAAAATTATTAGATGTTGGCGGGTTAGTGCATTTTAATGTCGTACATGGTGAATGGTATCGAATTGTTACATCGATGTTTTTACATTTTAGTTTTGAACATATACTTATGAATATGCTTTCATTATTTATTTTTGGTAAAATAGTCGAAGCAATTATTGGTTCATGGAGGATGTTAACTGTATACTTTATTGCAGGGCTGTTTGGAAACTTTGTATCACTATCATTTAATACGACTACAATTTCAGTTGGGGCTAGTGGTGCTATATTTGGTCTGATTGGATCAATTTTTGCGATGATGTATGTTTCAAAAACATTTAACAAAAAAATGTTAGGACAGTTATTAATTGCATTAGTGATATTAGTTGGTGTTTCTCTGTTTATGTCAAATATAAATATTGTGGCGCATATTGGAGGATTCATTGGTGGTTTATTAATAACTTTAATTGGCTATTACTATAAGGTGAATCGTAATATTTTTTGGATTTTACTAATTGGTATGCTTGTTATATTTATTGCACTTCAAATTAGAATTTTTACAATTAAAGAAGATAATATTTATAATAAATTGATCAAAGATGATATGACTAGTGGTAATTATGATAATGCTCAAAATATTGTGAAGCAGACAATAAATAAAAATTATGCCGATGATCAAACATATTATTTAAGTGGTATGATTATGGCTACTATCAATTCTAAGTCTGAAGGTATGACAGAATGGGAGCGAGGACTTAGAATGTTTCCTAAATCAGGTTTATTAAATTTTGAGTTAGCGATAGCAAATCGTTCATTAAATGATGATGAAAAAGCATTAAAATATGTGCGTAAAGCATTAAATGCTGACCCTAAAAATACAGATTATATTAACTTAGAAAAAGAGTTGACTAAATCAAATGAGTCGAAAAATAAATAACTTTTATGATGTACAACAGTTATTAAAAAGTTACGGATTTCTAATATATTTTAAAAATCCAGAAGATATGTACGAAATGATTCAACAGGAGATTTCATCATTGTATCAATATGAACTGTTATCTAAGGAAGAATATTTGAAATGTACGTTGATAATTAATCAGAGAAGGAATGAACAGAAATGACAAAAATTATTTTAGCAGCTGATGTAGGCGGGACGACTTGTAAATTAGGTATTTTCACACCTGAATTAGAACAATTACATAAATGGTCTATTCACACTGATACATCTGATAGTACAGGATATACACTTTTGAAAGGAATTTATGATTCGTTTGTTGAAAAAGTAAATGAAAATAATTATAATTTTTCAAATGTACTTGGCGTAGGTATTGGTGTACCAGGTCCTGTTGACTTTGAAAAAGGTACAGTCAATGGAGCAGTAAACTTATATTGGCCAGAAAAAGTTAATGTACGTGAGATTTTTGAACAATTCGTTGATTGTCCAGTGTATGTAGATAATGATGCTAACATAGCTGCTTTAGGGGAGAAACACAAAGGTGCTGGTGAAGGTGCCGATGATGTTGTTGCCATCACACTTGGTACTGGTCTAGGTGGAGGAATTATTTCAAATGGTGAAATCGTACATGGTCATAATGGCTCTGGCGCAGAAATAGGTCATTTTAGAGCAGACTTCGATCAACGATTTAAATGTAATTGTGGTCGTTCTGGATGTATTGAAACAGTTGCTTCAGCGACAGGCGTTGTTAACTTAGTTAACTTCTACTATCCGAAGTTGACGTTTAGATCTTCTATATTAGAATTGATTAAAGAAAATAAGGTTACAGCAAAAGCTGTTTTTGATGCGGCAAAAGCTGGTGACCAATTCTGTATTTTCATTACTGAAAAGGTTGCAAACTATATTGGATATTTATGTAGTATTATTAGTGTTACAAGTAATCCGAAATATATCGTTCTAGGTGGAGGAATGTCTACTGCAGGACCTATTTTAATTGAAAATATTAAAACAGAATATCATAATTTAACATTTACACCTGCTCAATTTGAAACTGAAATTGTACAAGCGAAATTAGGTAATGATGCAGGTATTACAGGAGCAGCAGGATTAATCAAGACCTATGTATTAGATAAAGAGGGGGTAAAATAATGGCTATTGTTGATGTGGTTGTTATTCCAGTTGGAACGGAAGGTCCGAGTGTTAGTAAATATATTGCAGATATTCAGAAAAAACTTCAAGAATATAAAGCAATGGGTAAAATTGATTTTCAATTAACACCAATGAATACTCTAATTGAAGGTGAATTAAGCGATGTATTAGAAGTTGTGCAAGTGATACATGAATTACCTTTTGATAAAGGTTTAAGTAGAGTTTGTACAAATATACGTATTGATGACCGACGAGACAAATCTAGAAAAATGAATGATAAACTAACATCAGTACAAAAACATTTAGAAAATAGTGGTGAAAACCTATGAGGATTTCAAGCTTAACTTTAGGCTTAGTTGATACTAATACGTATTTCATCGAAAATCACAAAGCTGTTATCCTGATTGACCCTTCAGGTGAAAGTGAAAAAATTATTAAAAAATTAAACCAAATAAATAAACCGTTAAAAGCTATTTTATTAACACATGCACACTTTGATCATATCGGAGCAGTCGATGATATAGTTGATCGATTCGATGTCCCGGTTTATATGCATGAAGCAGAGTTTGATTTTCTAAAAGACCCCGTTAAAAATGGGGCAGATAAATTTAAGCAATATGGATTACCAATTATTACAAGTAAGGTAACTCCTGAAAAGTTAAACGAAGGTAGCACAGAAATAGAAGGATTTAAGTTTAATGTGTTACACACACCTGGACATTCACCAGGAAGTTTAACATATGTGTTCGATGAATTCGCAGTTGTTGGAGATACATTATTTAATAATGGAATCGGACGTACAGATTTATATAAAGGTGATTATGAAACGCTCGTTGATTCTATTCAAGATAAAATATTTGAATTAGAAGGCGATTTACCTTTATTCCCTGGACATGGTCCATATACGACGGTTGATGATGAACAATTAAATCCATTTTTACACGGTTAAATTGAAGTAATAAAAACACCTCCTACGTGATTATATGTAGGAGGTGTTTTTTTGAAGATTCTATTTCAAGAAATAATTAATAAAGCGATAGAAATGAAAGCGAGTGATGTACATTTTATTCCAGTTAAAAATGAAGTAAGTATTAAATTTAGAATTAATGATAACTTGGAGCAGTATGAACAAATTGGGAATAGCATTTATCAAAAGTTATTAGTTTATATGAAGTTTCAAGCTGGGCTTGATGTTTCTACACAGCAAGTCGCACAGAGCGGTCGATATAGTTACCATTTCAATAAAATATATTTTTTGAGAATATCAACTTTACCATTGTCACTTGGCCAAGAAAGTTGTGTAATCAGAATTGTACCTCAATTTTTTCAACAACAGAAATCAACTTATAAATTCAATGATTTTAAACACCTCATGAATAAGAAACAAGGATTACTATTGTTTAGTGGACCTACTGGTTCAGGAAAGAGTACATTAATGTATCAAATGGTCTCATACGCGAATAAAGCCTTGAATTTAAATGTAATTTCTATAGAAGATCCTGTAGAGATGCAAATTCCTGGTATTGTCCAAATTAATGTGAATGATAAAGCTGGCATTAACTATGTAAATTCGTTTAAAGCTATTTTAAGATGTGATCCTGATGTTATTTTAATAGGTGAAATCAGAGATAAAGATGTTGCCAAGTGTGTTATACAGGCTAGTTTAAGTGGTCACCTTGTTCTGACTACATTGCATGCAACTGATTGTAAAGGTGCTATTTTAAGGCTATTAGAAATGGGCATTTCTGTACAAGAATTGATACAGGCAACTAACTTAATTATAAACCAACGACTTGTAACTACTATTAAGCAACAGCGACAATTAGTATGTGAAATTCTATCTCAGCAACAACTCCGATATTTCTTTTCCCATAATCATTCATTACCATCATCATTTAAGAACTTAGAAGATAAACTTGATGATATGACAAAAGCAGGTGTCATTTGTGAAACTACAATGGATAAATACATTTAAACTACATTCTAAGAAGCGACAATTAAGTAAGGCCCAACAAATCGATTTACTTTCAAATTTATGTAATTTGTTGAAATATGGTTTCACTCTGTATCAAAGTTTTCAATTTTTAAATCTTCAAATGACATATAAAAATAAGCAATTAGGCACCACCATTCTAAGTGAAATTTCAAATGGTGCACCATGCAATCAGATATTATCACTGATAGGTTATAGCGATACTATCGTCATGCAAGTATATTTGGCAGAAAGATTTGGCAATATCATAGACGTTCTAGAAGAAACCGTAAATTATATGAAAGTGAATAGAAAGTCAGAACAACGATTGTTAAAGACACTGCAATACCCCTTAATACTAGTTTCTATTTTTATTGCTATGATTATTATATTAAACCTCACAGTAATTCCACAGTTTCAACAATTATATACTTCTATGAATATTCAACTATCTTCTTTTCAAAAAAACATTGTCTTTTTTCATTACCAGCTTACCTACTATAATTGTAGTAATGCTCATAATAGTATCTATGTTGGCTATTATTATGAAATTAATTTATAACAAATTGAATATGCTCAATAAGATAAACTTTGTGATGAAACTACCGCTTATATCAGGCTATTTCCAATTATTTAAAACTTATTTTGTAACTAATGAATTAGTGTTGTTTTATAAAAATGGTATTACGCTTCAATCAATAGTAGATGTTTATATTAACCATAGTAGTGATCCATTTAGACAGTTTCTAGGTAAATACTTATTAACTTATTCAGAAATGGGATATGGTTTACCTCAAATTTTAGAAAAACTAAAATGCTTTAAGCCTCAATTAATTAAGTTTGTGCTACAAGGTGAAAAGAGAGGAAAGCTAGAAGTAGAACTAAAGTTATATTCGCAAATATTAGTAAAACAAATAGAAGATAAAGCGATAAAACAGACTCAGTTTTTACAGCCTATTTTATTTTTGATTTTAGGTTTATTTATTGTCGCAATTTATTTAGTAATTATGTTACCAATGTTTCAAATGATGCAAAGTATAAAATAATGGAGGTTAATATATGTTTAAATTTCTAAAGAAAACTCAAGCGTTTACATTGATAGAGATGCTATTAGTGTTATTAATCATCAGTTTATTATTAATTTTAATCATTCCAAATATTGCTAAACAAACTGCTCACATACAATCAACAGGTTGTAATGCACAGGTAAAAATGGTTAATAGTCAAATTGAAGCGTATGCATTGAAACATAATAGAAATCCATCGTCTATTGAAGACTTAATTGCAGATGGTTTTATAAAAGAAGCACAAAAGACATGTAAATCAGGAGAGACAATAACAATTAGTAATGGAGAAGCAGTTGCAAATTAGAAAGCAGTCAGCATTTACTATGATTGAGATGCTTGTGGTAATGATGTTAATCAGTATATTTTTACTTTTGACAATGACATCTAAAGGATTAAGCAATCTTAGAGTAATAGATGATGAGGCAAATATCATTTCTCTTATTACTGAATTGAATTATATTAAGTCGCAAGCTATAGCTAATCAAGGATATATCAATGTTAGATTTTATGAAAACAGTGACACTATTAAAGTAATAGAGAATAATAAAATACGATTTCTAAAATTAAAAGTAGGCAAAATAATTAATGTTGCAAAAGTTGATATTATTGCCTTTGATAAAAAAGGGAATATCAATAAATTTGGTAGCATAACAATTGACAATAACAATTCAATTTATAGAATAATATTCCATATTGAAAAAGGAAGAATTCGTTATGAAAAGCTATAAGTGTAAAGGATCATTCTTAATAGATAGTATGGCTGGATTTTTGCTTATTGGATTGATTACATTACTATTGATACCAATGATGAATCAAATGCAAGCTAGTATAAACCATAAACTACAAACAATTGATGCTTCTAAAGTAATTTTGACGACTGTATCTAAAATTAATAAAGAAGAACTTAAGAAGGGGGTAACTATAGGGAAGTATGATATTAAGCAAAGTGACCAACAAATTTGTGCTATTTCAAAAAATACTACTTCTTATCAAAAGACATGTATACAGTATTAATGTCAAAGCTTTTTCGCTTATAGAAATGTTAGTAGCGATGTTGGTTATAAGTATAACTTTACTAATTTTTCCAGACTTAATTAGACTTAGCAAAACTTTTCTAAATGAAAGTAGGGAATTAACAACTGTAGATTTCGAATTTTTCTCAAGAGATATTCTAGAGGATTTTAAAGGTGTAGATAGAAACGATATTGAAATTAGGCAACAGCGTATCATTTTACATAAAGGTGAAGAAATGATCGAATACAAATTAATAAATAACAAAATTATTAAAGTTGTAAATGACAGAGGAAATATAACAATGCTTAATAATGTTACAGCATTTACTGCAAATATCTACTATAAATCCATTATTAAAATAACGATAACAGTTAAAGTCGGTACAAATGTGCAGACTAAAACTATTTATGCATAACTTACTAGAATTTAAATGAGTACTATTAAAAAGGATGTGAAATAATTTATTAATTTTGATTTATATAAAGAAAAAGGATATGTTACGCCGTTCTTATTGATGCTAACAGCAATTTATTTTTCCATTTTCACTTTTTGTATCAGTCAATATAGTTTAAAATTAAAGACATTATATAATATTGAAACTGACTATAACTATAAGATTGTTTTGTTATTGAAAGAAGGGAAAACGCATGAATCATGATAAATCACCAATAATTTTAATTGGTTTCATGGGTACCGGTAAATCTACGATTGGTAAATACGTTGCAGATGAGCAAAATTTATCATTTATTGATATAGATTCATATATCGAAGAGAAGTATAAGTTAACAATACCAGAAATATTTAGTAAACATGGTGAACAATATTTCAGGAATTTAGAGTTCACATGTTTGCAAGAATGTATTAGCACTGCAGATATAATTGCTACTGGTGGTGGTATTATTGAAAGTGAAGAGGCATTTAATTTTTTGAAAAATCAAAAAAACATTATTTGGCTAGATTGTAATATTGATATTATATATAGTCGAATCAATGATGACCCACATCGACCTAATGCAAATAATAAGACAATCAAGCAGTTAAATGACTTGTATTGCTCGCGGATTTTAAGATATAATGAAATCGCATTCAAGAAATTTGATAGTCATTTGCTATCAATTTCAGAAATATATTATGAATTGCTAAATTTAATAAAAGCGAGTGATCAGTATTAGAGAGAATAGAGCGTTAAGACTCTATCGCCGAAGGTGCAAGTAATTTATTACGAAACTCTCAGGCAAAAGGATAATACTGTAACGCGTTCCTGAATTGGTGATTTATAAACAGGGTAGCGATTGCTATCCTGTTTTTATAATTTTAAGGGGGTATTTCAATGTCAAGTGATTTAAAACAAACACCTTTATATCAAAATTATGTTGATAGAGGTGCAAAAATTGTGGAATTCGGAGGATGGGCGATGCCTGTTCAATTTTCAAGTATTAAAGAGGAGCATAATGCTGTTCGATACGAAATTGGCCTGTTTGATGTTAGTCATATGGGTGAAATTGAAGTAACAGGTAAAGATGCTAGTCAGTTTGTGCAATATTTATTATCAAATGATACTGATAATTTAACTACTTCAAAAGCATTATACACTGCTTTATGTAATGAAGAAGGCGGTGTTATTGATGATTTAGTAATATATAAATTAGCTGACGACAATTATTTATTAGTCGTTAATGCTGCTAATACTGAAAAAGATTTTAATTGGATTTTAAAACACAAAGAGAAATTTGATGTTGAAGTACAAAATGTATCAAACCAATATGGTCAATTAGCAATACAAGGACCAAAAGCTAGAGATTTAATTAATCAATTAGTTGATGAAGATGTAACTGAAATGAAAATGTTTGAATTTAAACAGGGTGTCAAATTATTTGGAGTAAACGTCATTTTATCTCAGTCAGGTTACACAGGTGAAGATGGGTTTGAAATTTATTGTAATATCGATGATACTGAAAAAATTTGGGATGGTTTATTAGAGTATAATGTTATGCCATGTGGGTTAGGCGCTCGTGATACATTAAGATTAGAGGCTGGATTGCCATTACATGGACAAGATTTAACTGAATCAATTACACCATATGAAGGTGGTATCGCTTTTGCAAGTAAACCATTAATTGATGCTGATTTTATTGGTAAATCTGTATTAAAAGATCAAAAAGAAAATGGTGCACCAAGAAGAACAATGGGATTAGAATTACTTGAAAAAGGAATTGCAAGAACTGGTTATGAAGTTATGGATTTAGATGGAAATATTATTGGAGAAGTAACTTCAGGAACACAGTCTCCATCATCAGGAAAATCAATTGCACTTGCAATGATAAAAAGAGATGAGTTTGAAATGGGTAGAGAGTTGCTTGTTCAAGTTCGTAAGCGTCAATTAAAAGCGAAAATTGTTAAGAAAAATCAAATTGATAAATAATTAAAAAGGGGTGTGCATTGTGAGTCATCGTTATATACCTTTAACTGAAAAAGACAAGCAAGAAATGTTACAAACAATTGGTGCAAAATCTATAGGAGATTTATTCGGTGATGTACCAAGTGACATTTTATTAAATAGAGATTTAAATATTGCTGAAGGCGAAGCGGAAACAACGTTACTTAGAAGATTAAATCGCATTGCAAGCAAGAATATTACTAAAGAAACGCATACATCATTTTTGGGTGCTGGTGTTTATGATCATTACGCGCCATCAGTTGTGGATGCTATGATTTCAAGATCAGAATTTTACACAGCATATACACCATATCAACCGGAAATTTCTCAAGGTGAATTACAAGCCATTTTTGAGTTCCAAACTTTAATTTGTGAATTAACAGATATGGATGTAGCAAATTCTTCTATGTATGATGGGATGACTAGCTTTGCTGAAGCATGTATTTTAGCATTTAGTCAAACAAAGAAAAATAAAATTGTAGTCTCAAAAGGTTTGCATTATCAAGCATTACAAGTACTTCATACTTATGCTAAGACGCGTAAGGAATTCGAAGTAGTGGAAATCGATTTAGATGGCACTGTTACAGATTTGAAAAAATTAGAAGCAGCAGTGGATGATGAAACAGCAGCTGTTGCAGTACAATATCCAAACTTCTACGGTTCAATTGAAGATCTTGAAAAGATTCATAGCTTTATTGAAGATAAAAAAGCCTTATTTATCGTATATGCAAATCCATTAGCATTGGGATTACTTACACCTCCAGGTTCATTTGGTGCAGATATTGTTGTAGGTGATACTCAGCCATTTGGTATTCCTGCTCAATTCGGTGGGCCACATTGTGGATATTTTGCAACGACGAAAAAGTTAATGCGTAAAGTGCCAGGTAGATTAGTCGGTCAAACACAAGATGATGAAGGTAATCGTGGCTTTGTATTAACATTACAAGCACGTGAACAACATATTCGACGCGATAAAGCGACATCTAATATTTGTTCTAACCAAGCATTAAATGCCCTAGCGTCATCAATTGCAATGTCAGCACTTGGTAAACAAGGTATCTATGATATTGCAGTTCAAAATATAGAACATGCTAACTATGCTAAACAACAATTTATTAAAAAAGGTTTTGAAGTATTAGATGGTACATCTTTCAATGAGTTTGTAGTCGAATTTGACAAACCAATTCAACAAGTTAACGAGGAATTAGTGAAGTACAATATTATCGGTGGTTTTGATTTAGGTGTTGTTTCAGACGACTTTAAAAATCACATGTTAATAGCTGTAACTGAATTAAGAACAAAGGATGAAATCGATACATTTGTAGAAAAGGCTGGTGAGTTAAATGACTAGTAAATCAAGTCCATTAATTTTTGAAAGATCTCGTGAAGGCAGATATGCATATTCATTACCAATAAGTGATATTAAAACAAATTCTGTTGAGTCATTGTTAGATGATAAATTTATACGTAAAAACAAAGCGGAGTTTCCTGAAGTTGCTGAACTAGACTTAGTACGTCATTATACTGAACTTTCAAATAAAAATTTCGGTGTAGATAACGGATTTTATCCATTGGGTTCATGTACGATGAAGTATAACCCTAAAATTAATGAAAAGGTTGCTAGAATACCAGGATTCAGTGAATCACATCCATTACAAGATGAAGACCAAGTTCAAGGTTCATTAGAAATTATTTATAGTTTGCAAGAAGAATTAAAAGAAATTACTGGTATGGATGAGGTAACATTACAACCAGCTGCTGGTGCACATGGTGAATGGACTGCATTGATGATATTTAAAGCTTATCATGAGAATAATGGTGAAGGTCATCGTGATGAAGTCATTGTGCCAGATTCTGCGCATGGTACGAATCCAGCCTCAGCTTCATTTGCAGGATTTAAATCAGTTACTGTAAAATCAAACGAACGTGGCGAAGTTGATATTGATGACTTGAAACGTGTTGTAAATGAAAATACAGCAGCTATTATGTTAACCAATCCAAACACTTTAGGTATTTTCGAAAAAAACATTATGGAAATCCGTGAAATCGTCCATAATGCTGGTGGTCTATTATATTATGATGGTGCGAATTTAAACGCTATTATGGACAAAGTTCGCCCAGGAGATATGGGATTTGATGCTGTTCATTTAAACTTGCATAAAACATTTACTGGTCCACATGGTGGCGGCGGTCCTGGTTCAGGTCCAGTCGGTGTAGTAAAAGAACTAGCAAGTTACTTACCAAAGCCAATGGTTATTAAAGATGGCGACAAATTTAAATATGATAATGACATTAAAAATTCTATCGGACGTGTAAAACCATTTTATGGTAACTTTGGTATTTACTTAAGAGCTTATACGTATATTCGAACTATGGGAGCAACTGGACTTAAAGAGGTTTCCGAAGCAGCGGTTCTTAATGCGAATTATATTAAAGCACGTTTATCTGAACACTTTGAAATACCTTATAAACAATATTGTAAACACGAGTTTGTGTTAAGTGGTGTGCGTCAAAAAGAATTTGGTGTACGTACTTTAGACATGGCTAAGCGATTATTAGATTTCGGTGTACATCCACCAACAATCTACTTCCCATTAAATGTTGAAGAAGGTATGATGATTGAACCGACTGAGACAGAGTCAAAAGAAACACTTGATTATTTCATCGATACATTAATTAGTATTGCTGAAGAAGCTAAAAATGATCCTGATAAAGTGCTAGAAGCACCACATACAACTGTGATTGATCGATTAGACGAAGCTACAGCTGCTCGTAAACCAATATTAAAATTTGAAAATCTTAAACAGGAAAAATAAGGTATTAAACACATATTCCGAGAATTATTATTCTAACTTTGTATGAAAATTTAAGGATAATGGTTTGAAAATCAATTAAAAAAGACAATTTCTATTTGAACAAGAAAACTAAACCGAAGTAATAACTCTTAGGGTTTGGCATTATTCTTTCATAGAAATTGCCTTTTCACTTTTTAGATTGAGGTAATTGAATCGTATTGAAAATGAGCTGAACTTTCTTTATTATGCTGAAACTAAGTTAAATGACCTGTGAAGCTAGAGAAATATAATAACAGACTTTGTTAAAAAATTAAAATCTGAGTATTGTTATTGATGATCAATTAACACTCAGATTTTATTAAATCGTATATTAAATTTACAAAACTATTTTTTAGACTTTATTTTTCCAGTCCATTTTTTATAGCCGCCTTTTAACATATAGATATCTGTATATCCATTCTTTTTCAAAATACGAGCGGCTCTATAGCTAGCAATCCCATTGGCATCACATAAGTATACCGGTTGGTCTTTTCTTAATCCTTGGAATCGTTGCCTGAACATTGTCATAGGAATATTGCGAGACCCATTAATGTGACCGTAGTCATAGTCAACTTTCTCTCTAACATCGATGACTTGAGCTTTTCTAATCCCATTATGGAATTCATTTTGATCTAATTCTTTAACAGCTCGCTTGTTAAGAATTTGTTGAACAATCATATAAGCAATAATTGCTATAACTAAAATTATTGCGATGTACAAACTAGCACTCATCTTGCATCCTCCCTAATTAAACGATAATATAATTATAAGACTGTTAGGTCAAATTATCAAAATATTTCACTAAAGAATTGCAATTATTATTCATTTAGTTAAATTGATTAATTAGCGAATCAAATATTATACATTTTGCTGATAGGAGTTCTTGAATATGACTGAAACTTGGAATTTTATTAATACAGGAAGTAAAGACCCATATTATAATATGGCTATGGATGAAGCGTTATTAAATTTTGTCTCTAGAGGTGAAATTGATCCAGTTATACGTTTTTACACATGGAATCCTGCAACATTATCAATAGGGTATTTCCAAAGGCTACAAAAAGAAATTGATATTGATAAGGTTAAAGAGAAAGGTTTTGGTCTCGTAAGGCGTCAAACTGGTGGCCGTGGGGTGCTTCATGATAAAGAGCTAACTTACAGTGTGATTGTGCCTGAATCGCATCCCAATATGCCTTCTACTGTTACAGAAGCGTACAGAGTGATTTCACAAGGATTATTAGAAGGATTTAAAAACTTAGGATTTGATACTTATTTTGCGGTACCTAAAACGCCTGAAGAGCGTCAAAAATTAAAACAACCTCGAAGTTCAGTGTGTTTTGATGCACCAAGTTGGTATGAGCTAGTTGTTGAAGGCCGTAAGATTGCTGGGAGTGCTCAAACGAGACAAAAGGGCGTAATCCTCCAACACGGTTCGATTTTACAAGATATTGATATTGATGAATTGTTTGATATGTTTATTTATAAAAATGAAAGATTAAAGTTAAAAATGAAAGAGGCATTCGTTGAAAAAGCAGTTGCCATCAATGATATTTCAGATGAACATATTACTATTAGTCAAATGGAAGAAGCTTTCGAGAAAGGTTTTAAGAAAGGTTTAAATATAGAATTAAAGCCACTTGAATTAACAGAAGCTCAATTGGCAGAAGTGGAAGAATTAACTGAAAAATATCGTTCAGATGAATGGATGTTTAGAAAGTAGTTTTTAGAATAAAAAATGGAAGCACGTAGACTATTTTACCTACAAGTGCTTCCATTTTTTTATCTATTTTCTTCTTTGATTTCTTTTATACTTACGCATTGCTTTGCGATATTTGCGTTGGTCTTCAGTTAAGATGAAGAAATAATAAATCAGATAAATAATACCAGCTATTACAGCAAAGCTGACTAACATTCTGACGATTGAAAAAATAAAGGCATCTAGATTCATTACTAATCCAATCGCAGCAATAATAAGTACAAGATAAAATATTATATTACGCATTAAAAGACTCCTATCATGATTTTGCATTTAAGTTTAATTTTGACAACGTTTGTTGTCCTTTTGTAAGTTGTTTTTTATCTTTATTTTGATAGCCATTTTTAATATCATCAAATGCATGATTCAAATCAGAGTTTAATTTATCGATATTTTTAGACGTTTTTTTATCATCATCACTAAGTGATAAACCATCGATAGCATCTTTGTATGAAGTGTGAGCACTTTGAATATCATTAGAAATTTGATTTAATTTCGATTGAACATTCTTATCGCCTTTGTTTTTACTTACATCTTTCTCAATATCGTTATAGGATTTCAAAGCTTTAGCAACTTTGTCGTAGTATGTTGATGTAACATTCATCAATTTAATTTTCGTATTATTAGATGCAGTTTTTTTACTGTTTTCTTTATCCTTTTCAAGCCCTTTAATTTTAGATTTAGAATCACTAATTTGTTGATTAAGTTCTTGAATATCTAGTTTGAGTTGATGATTATCTTCTCTTAAATCTGTTGTTTTTTCTTCTAATGGTGCTAAATTTTGTGATCCACATCCAGCTAACAATAATGTTGCACCAACAATTGAAACCAATTTTTTCATTACTATCTCCCTAAAATCAATATCTATTATTTTTTATCCTTATTATGATATTATTTTAATGTATAAAGTTGAAATGCACAAACGTTTCACTAGGAGGTAATAAGATGAGCAGAATAACACAAGTGCATCGTATTTTAGAACAAAAACATTTAGATGCGATTATCATTCTTTCGGATTACAATAGAAGATATTTATCAGGTTTTACTGGTACCAGTGGAGCACTTATCATATCTAAAGATAAACAATATTTGATAACAGACTTTAGATATATTGATCAAGCAACTAAGCAGGCGCCAAATTATGAAATTATTAATCGTAAATCTACTATTATTGGTGAGATTAAAGAATTACTACACCAAGAGAATTTTGAAAATGTAGGCTTTGAGGGGCACCATGTAAGTTATGATACATACCTTGAATTAAATAAAAGTCGTATATCATTAATAAGCATTTCTAATACTGTAGATAAAATTAGAGACGTCAAAGATGCTGACGAAATTGCTTTAATTCAAAAAGCAGCTAATATTGTTGATGAAACATATGAATATATTTTAACTGTTGTAAAAGCAGGTATGACTGAAAAAGAATTAAAGGCAATATTAGAAAGTAAAATGCTAGAATTAGGAGCAGATGGACCATCATTCGATACGATTGTAGCATCTGGTCATAGAGGTGCATTACCACATGGTGTTGCAAGTGACAAAATTATTGAAAAAGGCGACATGATTACATTAGATTTTGGCGCATATTATAACGGCTATTGTTCAGATATTACTAGAACATTTGCTATTGGAGAACCAGATCCTAAACTGAAAGAAATATATCAAATAGTACTTGAATCTCAAATGAAAGCAATTAATGAGGTTAGACCTGGCATGACTGGTGCAGAAGCTGATGCTATTTCAAGAAACTATTTAGAGTCAAAAGGGTATGGAAAAGAATTTGGACATTCACTAGGACATGGTATTGGTTTAGAAATCCATGAAGGGCCAATGCTGGCTCGTACGATACAAGATAAACTTCAAGTTAACAACTGTGTTACAGTAGAACCTGGTGTTTATATAGAAGGTTTGGGCGGTATAAGAATAGAAGATGATATTTTAATTACAGAAAATGGTTGTCAAGTCTTTACTAAATGCACAAAAGACCTTATAGTTTTAACATAAGCGTGTAAAATGAGGAGGAAACTGAATGATTTCGGTTAATGATTTTAAAACAGGTTTAACAATTTCTGTTGATAACGCTATTTGGAAAGTTATAGACTTCCAACATGTAAAGCCTGGTAAAGGTTCAGCATTCGTTCGTTCAAAATTACGTAATTTAAGAACTGGTGCAATTCAAGAGAAAACGTTTAGAGCTGGTGAAAAAGTTGAACCAGCAATGATTGAAAATCGTCGCATGCAATATTTATATGCTGACGGAGATAATCATGTATTTATGGATAATGAAAGCTTTGAACAAACAGAACTTTCAAGTGATTACTTAAAAGAAGAATTGAATTACTTAAAAGAAGGTATGGAAGTACAAATTCAAACATACGAAGGTGAAACTATCGGTGTTGAATTACCTAAAACTGTTGAATTAACAGTAACTGAAACAGAACCTGGTATTAAAGGTGATACTGCAACTGGTGCTACTAAATCGGCAACTGTTGAAACTGGTTATACATTAAATGTACCTTTATTTGTAAACGAAGGTGACGTTTTAATTATCAACACTGGTGATGGAAGCTACATTTCAAGAGGATAATCTCTAATTTGTTAACAAATAGCTTGTATTCACTATACTGATTTAACGTAAGATATTCCAAATAAGTCTCATAAAGCTATTGCCTAAAATGATTATAGGTTATATGCTGATATGAGGCTTTTTATTTTTAAAATAAATTTTAAAATATAAAACGAATCGTCTAATTGGTAGTGAAAAAACATAGACATGAGTAAGGGTATATATCTACATATCATATTGTTGAGTATAAAACATAATAGCTAATAAAAGTAACATTGATATGTTTAACTGAATGCATAAAATTTTTAATCAAGAGTTAAGATGAGTCAATGTTAAGTAATAAATCCACAAGTGTTTTTAATTTAAAATGTGGTTTTATTATAACTTTGGGATAGACATATAATGTCGCCAGCAATATGAACATGCTTGAATTGAAGAGTTGTCTCAAGTAAAATAGACGGGTAGATGAAAACAAACTGAAGGAGTCAGTAATAATGAACTTTAAAGAAATCAAAGAATTAATTGAAATTCTGGATAAATCAACTTTAACGGAAATCAATATTGAAGATACAAAAGGCAAAGTGACGCTTAAGAAGGAAAAAGAAACTGAGATTATCACGCCACAAATCTCACAAATGCCAGTTGAAGCTGCGGCAATGCCTATGCCTCAAGTACAATCAACTGATAGCAATAAAACTGAAGCTCCAAAGCCAACTTCAGATAATCACAAAACAATTAATGCACCTATGGTAGGTACATTTTACAAATCGCCATCTCCAGACGAAGAAGCGTATGTGCAAGTTGGGGACACTGTTTCAAATGAAACAACAGTGTGTATTTTAGAAGCAATGAAACTATTTAATGAAATTCAAGCAGAAATTTCAGGTGAAATTGTTGAAATCTTAGTAGAAGACGGACAAATGGTAGAGTATGGCCAACCGTTATTTAAGGTGAAATAATGAAAAAGGTTTTAATTGCAAACCGCGGTGAAATCGCAGTTAGGATTATTCGCGCTTGTCGTGATTTAGGCATCCAAACTGTTGCAATCTATTCTGAAGGGGATAAAGATGCGCTACATACTCAAATTGCTGATGAAGCATATTGCGTAGGTCCCACTTTGTCTAAAGATTCATATTTAAATATTCCGAACATCTTATCTATTGCAACTTCTACAGGTTGTGATGGCATTCATCCGGGTTATGGCTTTTTAGCTGAAAATGCTGACTTTGCAGAATTATGCGAAGCATGCCAATTGAAGTTCATTGGACCAAGTTATCAATCTATCCAAAAAATGGGTATCAAAGATGTTGCTAAGGCAGAAATGATCAAAGCCAATGTTCCGGTTGTTCCTGGTAGTGACGGTTTAATGAAAGACGTCTCAGAAGCTAAGAAAATCGCTAAAAAAATTGGCTATCCGGTCATCATTAAAGCTACTGCTGGTGGTGGCGGAAAAGGTATCCGTGTTGCTCGTGATGAAAAAGAACTTGAAACTGGCTTCCGAATGACAGAACAAGAAGCTCAAACTGCATTTGGTAATGGTGGACTTTATATGGAGAAATTCATCGAAAACTTCCGCCATATTGAAATCCAAATTGTTGGGGACAGCTATGGTAATGTAATTCATTTAGGAGAACGTGATTGTACAATTCAAAGACGTATGCAGAAATTAGTGGAAGAAGCACCTTCCCCAATTTTAGATGACGAAACACGTCGTGAAATGGGAAATGCCGCAGTTCGTGCAGCGAAAGCTGTAAATTATGAAAATGCGGGAACAATTGAGTTTATATATGATTTAAATGATAATAAATTTTATTTTATGGAAATGAATACACGTATTCAAGTAGAACATCCTGTAACTGAAATGGTAACAGGAATTGATTTAGTTAAATTACAATTACAAGTTGCTATGGGTGACGTGTTACCGTATAAACAAGAAGATATTAAATTAACAGGACACGCAATTGAATTTAGAATTAATGCTGAAAATCCTTACAAGAACTTTATGCCATCACCAGGTAAAATTGAGCAATATCTTGCACCAGGTGGATATGGTGTTCGAATAGAGTCAGCATGTTATACTAATTATACGATACCGCCATATTATGATTCGATGGTAGCGAAATTAATCATACATGAACCGACACGAGATGAAGCGATTATGGCTGGCATTCGTTCATTAAGTGAATTTGTGGTTCTTGGTATTGATACAACTATTCCATTCCATATTAAATTATTGAATAACGATATATTTAGAAGCGGTAAATTTAATACAAACTTTTTAGAGCAAAATAGCATTATGAATGATGAAGGTTAATAGGAGGTCAATCCATGGTCAAAGTAACTGATTATTCAAATTCAAAATTAGGTAAAGTAGAAATAGCGCCAGAAGTGCTATCTGTTATTGCAAGTATAGCTACTTCGGAAGTCGAAGGCATCACTGGCCATTTTGCTGAATTAAAAGAAACAAATTTAGAAAAAGTTAGTCGTAAAAATTTAAGCCGTGATTTAAAAATCGAGAGTAAAGAAGATGGCATATATATAGATGTATATTGTGCATTAAAACATGGTGTTAATATTTCAAAAACTGCAAACAAAATTCAAACGTCAATTTTTAATTCAATTTCTAATATGACAGCGATAGAACCTAAGCAAATTAATATTCACATTACACAAATCGTTATTGAAAAGTAATGTCATACCTAATTCAGTAATTAAATAAAGAAAAATACAAACGTTTGAAGGAGTTAAAAATGAGTCGTAAAGAATCCCGAGTGCAAGGTTTTCAAACTTTATTTCAATTAGAAATGAAGGACAGTGATTTAACGATAAATGAAGCGATAAGCTTTATTAAAGACGATAATCCAGATTTAGACTTCGAATTTATTCATTGGCTAGTTTCTGGCGTTAAAGATCACGAACCTGTATTAGACGAGACAATTAGTCCTTATTTAAAAGATTGGACTATTGCACGTTTATTAAAAACGGATCGTATTATTTTAAGAATGGCAACATATGAAATATTACACAGTGATACACCTGCTAAAGTCGTAATGAATGAAGCAGTTGAATTAACAAAACAATTCAGTGATGATGATCATTATAAATTTATAAATGGTGTATTGAGTAATATAAAAAAATAAAATTGAGTGATGTTATATGTCAGATTATTTAAGTGTTTCAGCTTTAACGAAATATATTAAATATAAATTTGATCAAGATCCACATCTCCAATCTGTATTGATTAAAGGTGAGCTTTCAAATTTCAAAAAGCATTCAAGTGGTCATTTATACTTTAATGTGAAAGATAAAGAAAGCGTTATAAGTGCCATGATGTTCAAAGGTAGTGCTTCTAAATTAAACTTCGAACCTAAAGAAGGAGATGAAGTCTTATTAGAAGCACGTGTTTCTGTTTTTGAACGTCGTGGAAACTATCAAATTTATGTAAATAAAATGCAATTAGATGGTATAGGGAACTTATATCAAAAATTAGAAGCATTAAAGAAAAAATTAACTGAAGAAGGTTGTTTTGATAAAGCGAATAAGAAATCAATACCTAAGTTTCCTAAAAAAATTGCAGTTTTAACAGCGAGTACAGGTGCCGCAATTCGAGATATCCATTCAACGATAAATAGTCGTTTTCCATTAGCTGAACAAATACAAATTAGTACTTTGGTTCAAGGTGAAAAAGCAAAAGACGACATTATTGAAAAAATTGAATATGCAGATAGTTTAGGTGTAGATACCATTATTGTAGGTCGAGGCGGTGGATCCATAGAAGATTTATGGAATTTCAACGAAGAAGCTGTCGTCCGTGCAATATATAATTGTAAGACACCGATTATATCAGCAGTAGGTCATGAAACAGACTTTACATTAAGTGATTTTGCTGCAGACATCAGAGCTGCGACTCCAACTCAAGCTGCTGTTATTGCAACACCAGACCAATATGAATTGCTGCAACAAATACAGCAATATCAGTTTACATTGACTCGTTTCATCAAAAAACATTTAGAACAGCAACGTAAACATGTTGAACATTTGTCATCGTATTACAAGTTTAAACAACCAACTTTATTGTATGATCAACAGATACAACGTCGAGATGATTTAGAAAAGAGACTGAAACAACAAATTCAGGTAACTTTTGAACAACAGAGACATCGATTAATACTGTTGCAACAACGCTATAATTTAAAAGCGTTACTAAGTAGTGTTAATCAAGAACAACAAAATAATCTTCAATTGACAAACCAACTTGTTAAATTATTGAATTCTAAGATATTAAGTTATAAAAATGATTTGAAAAATAAAGTAGAAAACTTAAACAATTTAAGTCCAACTAATACAATGTTGCGTGGATATGCAATTGTTAATAAAAAAGACGAAGTCATTACGAGTACTAAAGATTTAACAGAAAATGATCAATTGACGTTAACAATGAAAGATGGCTTAGTAGATGCAAAAGTTACGAAAGTAAGGTGTAATAATGACTAAAGAAACGCAAAGTTTTGAAGAAATGATGCAAGAATTAGAGCAAATTGTTCAAAAATTAGATAATGAAACAGTATCTTTAGAGGAATCATTAGATTTATACCAACGTGGTATGAAACTATCAGCAGCTTGTGACACAACTTTAAAAAATGCCGAAAAAAAGGTGAATGACTTAATAAAAGAAGAAGCTGAGGATGTAAAAAATGACGAATCTACCGATGAATAAATTAATAGATGAAGTCAATAATGAATTATCGGTTGCGATAAATAAATCAGTAATGGATACTCAGCTAGAAGAAAGTATGTTGTATTCATTAAATGCTGGAGGTAAACGCATCCGACCAGTTCTGTTATTACTCACTTTAGATTCACTAAATACCGAGTATGAGTTAGGTATGAAGAGCGCAATTGCACTAGAAATGATTCATACATATTCACTTATTCATGATGACCTACCAGCGATGGATAATGATGATTATCGACGAGGGAAATTAACAAATCATAAAGTATATGGTGAGTGGACTGCGATATTAGCAGGTGATGCTTTATTAACTAAAGCATTTGAACTTATTTCAAGTGATGATAGATTAACTGATGAAGTAAAAATAAAAGTTCTACAACGGCTGTCAATAGCAAGTGGTCATGTTGGAATGGTCGGCGGTCAAATGTTAGATATGCAAAGCGAAGGCCAACCAATTGATCTTGAAACTTTGGAAATGATACACAAAACAAAAACAGGAGCACTATTAACATTTGCGGTTATGAGCGCAGCAGATATCGCTAATGTCGATGATGCAACTAAAGAACATTTAGAAAGTTATAGTTATCATTTAGGTATGATGTTTCAGATTAAAGATGATTTATTAGACTGCTATGGTGATGAAGCGAAGTTAGGTAAAAAAGTGGGCAGCGATCTTGAAAATAATAAAAGTACATACGTGAGTTTATTAGGAAAAGATGGCGCAGAAGATAAATTGACTTATCATAGAGACGCAGCAGTGGATGAACTAATGCAAATTGATGAACAATTCAATACAAAACACTTATTAGAAATCGTTGATTTATTTTATAGCAGGGATCACTAAAAGCAAATATATCGATTAGCAACAATTGTTAAGTTTGAAATGTCTCAAAAGGCATATTCAACTGACGTTGTTTGTTAATCGATTTTTCTCATGTTGAAACTTAAAATTATGTTAAAGACTTTCATCTAAAAATAGAATTTTCAATTTCTATACGACAATATTCGCATCTGTGATATCAATGTGATTTTAATTAAATATGTTCAAACAATTGACGCTTATTAAATCTAATAATTAGCAAGTTTATTACACATATATTCATTTTTATACATATTTTAAGCAATTGTTATGCGTAATATGAAAAATATTTATAAATAGATAATCAAGATAGATAAACCATGTTTACCCTTTTTACGTAAAGGTGTTTAGTAGTCGTAAATCAGTGCATGTGTTAAAATAAATGTATAAATATTCGTAATCAGAGGTGTTTACTGTGCCCAAAAAATCGGTTAGGCATATAAAAATTAGAGAAATTATTTCAAATGAACAGATAGAGACACAAGATGAATTAGTTAAACGATTAAACGATTATGATTTAAATGTCACTCAAGCAACTGTTTCTCGTGATATTAAAGAACTACAACTTATTAAAGTACCTATACCTTCAGGTCAATATGTTTATAGTTTACCAAATGATAGAAAATTCCACCCTTTAGAAAAATTGGGACGTTATTTAATGGATTCCTTTGTTAATATAGATGGTACTGATAATTTACTTGTTCTAAAAACATTACCTGGTAATGCACAATCTATTGGAGCTATATTAGACCAAATCAATTGGGAAGAAGTACTAGGCACAATTTGTGGTGATGATACTTGTTTAATTATTTGTCGAAGCAAAGAGGCAAGTGATGAAATCAAGTCAAGAATTTTCAATTTGTTATAAGGATGCGATGAGTTTATGTTACAAACCTTATCAATCAAGCAATTTGCTATTATTGAAGAGTTAGAAATTCAATTTTCTGATGGTTTAACTGTTTTAAGTGGTGAAACGGGTTCAGGTAAGTCAATTATTATAGATGCAATTGGACAATTAATTGGAATGAGAGCTTCATCTGATTTCGTAAGACATGGTGAAAAAAAGGCTGTCATCGAAGGTATATTTGATATTGACGAGAGTAAAGATGCTATACATATATTGAAAAATATGGATATTGATGTAGATGAAGATTTTTTATTAGTTAAACGGGAAATTTTCAGCTCTGGTAAAAGTCTTTGTAAAATTAATAATCAAACAGTTACTTTACAAGATTTACGAAAAGTTATGCAAGAATTATTAGATATTCATGGCCAACATGAAACGCAATCTTTGTTGAAACAAAAATACCATTTAACATTATTGGATAATTACGCAGAATCACGTTATCAAGATTTGTTGGATAAATATCACCAAACTTTTCAAAATTATAAAGCCAAAAAGCAAGAGTTAGAAGATTTAGAATCAGCAGACCAAGCATTGCTGCAGCGTTTAGATTTAATGAAATTTCAATTAGAAGAATTGTCTGAAGCACATCTAAAAGAAGGCGAAATAGAGCAACTTGAAATAGATATTAAACGTATTCAAAACTCTGAAAAATTAAGTTTAGCGCTTAATAACGCACATATGACATTAACGGATGAAAATGCTATCACTGATCGTTTGTATGAACTAAGCAACCATTTGTTAACAATAAACGATATAGTTCCAAACAAATATGACAAATTAAAAGAAGATATTGATCAATTTTATTACATTTTAGAAGATGCAAAACATGAGTTATATGATGAAATGGCTAATACAGAATTCGACGAACAAGTGTTAAACGAGTATGAATCTCGTATGAATTTGCTGAATAATTTAAAACGCAAATATGGAAAAGATATTTCAGAATTAATCGCATATCAAGAAAAGCTTAATAATGAAATCAATAAAATTGAAAACTATGAACAAAGTACATCGCAGTTACGAGAAGAAATAAATGCATTGTATAATCAAGTTATAGAGGTTGGACAAGCGTTATCTAAGCAGCGTCGTATAGTTGCTAGGGAGTTAAGAGACCACATTGTATCGGAAATTCAAAACTTACAAATGAAAGATGCAAATCTTGAGATTTCATTTAAAAAATTAGAAGAACCGAATATTGATGGAATCGAATTTGTAGAATTTTTAATCAGTCCTAATAAAGGGGAACCATTAAAAAGTTTAAATAAAATTGCGTCAGGTGGAGAACTTTCTAGAATTATGTTAGCGTTAAAAAGTATTTTTGTTAAATCGAGAGGTCAAACTGCAATTTTATTCGATGAGGTTGACTCAGGTGTATCTGGACAAGCCGCACAAAAAATGGCAGAGAAAATGCGAGATATAGCAGAATATATACAAGTTATTTGTATTTCTCACTTGCCACAAGTTGCATCGATGAGCGACCATCATTTATTAATTTCGAAATCATCAAAAGATGATCGTACAACAACACAAGTTCAAGAGTTAATTGGCGATGATAAAGTAGATGAAATTGCACGAATGATTTCAGGTGCAAGTGTTACTGATTTAACTCGTGAAAATGCAAGAGAAATGATACAACACAATCAAAGACATAGATAATTTCCAAAGTGTGTTGAATACTCATTTGTGGATTTATTTATGTGCATTCAAACTAAATAGACAATCATGTAAAATAGGTAATTAATGGACATGAAAACTATGTATTAATAAATTTTCAATGGATATATATCATTAGTTAGGAGTAAGAACATGTCAGAGAAACAATATGATTTAGTCGTTCTCGGTGGAGGTACTGCAGGATATGTTGCTGCGATACGTGCGTCTCAATTAGGTAAGAAAGTGGCAATAGTAGAACGACAACTATTAGGAGGTACTTGTCTCCATAAAGGTTGTATTCCTACTAAATCGCTGCTTAAATCTGCTGAAGTATTTCAAACAGTAAAACAGGCAGCAATGTTTGGCGTTGATGTCAAAGATGCTAATGTTAATTTTGAAAATATGTTGGCACGAAAAGAAGACATTATTAATCAAATGTATCAAGGTGTAAAGCATTTAATGCAACACAATCACATTGACATTTATAACGGCACGGGACGTATTCTAGGTACATCTATATTTTCACCTCAAAGTGGCACAATTTCTGTCGAATATGAAGATGGTGAATCAGACTTATTACCCAACCAATTTGTATTAATTGCAACTGGTTCTTCGCCTGCAGAGTTGCCATTCTTATCATTTGATCATGATAAAATTTTATCTAGCGATGATATATTATCATTAAAGACGTTACCATCAAGTGTTGGTATTATTGGTGGTGGTGTTATCGGAATGGAATTTGCATCATTGATGATAGATTTAGGTGTTGACGTAACAGTTATAGAAGCTGGTGAAAGAATTTTACCAACTGAAAGTAAACAAGCTTCACAACTATTAAAAAAATCATTGTCAGCACGTGGTGTTAAATTCTATGAGGGAATAAAACTTTCTGAAAATGATATAAATGTTAACGAAGATGGTGTTACATTTGAAATTTCCTCAGACATAATTAAAGTAGATAAAGTGTTGCTATCGATTGGTAGAAAACCTAACACATCAGATATTGGTTTAAACAACACTAAAATAAAACTTTCAACATCAGGACATATTTTAACGAACGAATTTCAACAAACTGAAGATAAACATATTTATGCAGCTGGTGATTGTATTGGAAAATTACAATTGGCACATGTTGGATCAAAAGAAGGTGTTGTGGCTGTCGATCATATGTTTGAAGGGAACCCAATCCCAGTAAACTATAACATGATGCCTAAGTGTATTTATTCACAACCTGAAATTGCTTCTATCGGTTTAAACATTGAGCAAGCAAAGGCAGAGGGAATGAAAGTTAAAAGTTTTAAAGTACCATTTAAAGCAATTGGTAAAGCAGTGATTGATAGCCATGACGCAAACGAAGGGTATAGCGAAATGGTGATTGATCAATCAACTGAAGAAATTGTGGGTATTAATATGATTGGTCCACATGTAACAGAATTGATTAATGAGGCATCACTGTTACAGTTCATGAATGGCTCGGCATTAGAATTAGGACTAACAACACACGCACATCCTTCCATCTCTGAAGTGTTGATGGAATTAGGATTGAAAGCAGAAAGTAGAGCTATTCACGTATAAATAGGAGGATTTAACATGATTGATTATAAATCATTAGGCCTTAGCGAAGAAGACCTAAAAGTAATATATAAATGGATGGATTTAGGTAGAAAAATAGATGAAAGACTGTGGTTATTGAACCGTGCAGGTAAAATTCCATTTGTTGTAAGTGGTCAAGGACAAGAAGCAACTCAGATTGGGATGGCATACGCATTAGAAGAAGGTGATATTACTGCGCCTTATTATAGAGATCTAGCTTTCGTTACTTATATGGGTATCTCAGCGTATGATACGTTTTTATCAGCGTTTGGAAAGAAAGACGATGTTAACTCTGGTGGAAAACAAATGCCATCACACTTTAGTAGTAGAGCTAAGAATATTTTGTCACAAAGTTCACCGGTAGCAACTCAAATACCCCATGCTGTTGGTGCTGCTTTAGCTTTAAAAATGGATGGTAAGAAGAAAATTGCAACAGCAACTGTTGGTGAAGGTAGCTCAAACCAAGGTGACTTCCATGAAGGTTTAAACTTCGCGGGTGTACACAAACTTCCTTTTGTATGTGTCATTATAAATAATAAATATGCAATTTCAGTACCTGATTCATTACAATACGCAGCTGAAAAATTATCGGATAGAGCACTTGGTTACGGTATACATGGTGAACAAGTAGATGGTAATAATCCATTAGCAATGTATAAAGCGATGAAAGAAGCAAGAGAACGAGCTATTTCTGGTCAAGGTTCAACTTTGATTGAAGCAGTAACTTCTCGTATGACAGCTCATTCATCGGATGACGACGACCAATATCGTACGAAAGAAGAGCGTGAAGCGCTTAAAAAAGCAGACTGCAACGAAAAGTTCAAAAAAGAGTTGCTTTCAGCTGGCATTATCGATGATGCTTGGTTGGCAGAAATAGAAGCAGAACATAAAGACATAATCAATAAAGCAACTAAGGCTGCTGAAGACGCGCCATATCCAAGTGTCGAAGAAGCCTATGCATTTGTGTACGAAGAAGGGAGTCTTAACTAATGGCTAAATTATCTTATTTAGAGGCGATTCGCCAGGCACAAGACTTAGCATTACAACAAAATAAAGATGTATTTATTCTTGGTGAAGATGTTGGTAAAAAAGGTGGCGTATTTGGTACTACTCAAGGACTGCAACAACAATATGGTGAGGACAGAGTTATCGATACACCATTAGCTGAGTCAAATATTGTCGGAACAGCCATTGGCGCAGCTATGGTTGGTAAAAGACCAATTGCTGAGATTCAGTTTGCAGATTTTATCTTACCTGCAACAAATCAAATTATTAGTGAAGCCGCGAAAATGCGTTATCGTTCAAATAATGAATGGCAATGCCCATTAACGATTCGTGCACCATTTGGTGGCGGTGTTCATGGTGGACTTTATCATTCACAAAGTATTGAAAGTATATTTGCTTCATCACCAGGTTTAACAATTGTTATACCTTCAACACCGTATGATGCTAAAGGTCTATTATTATCTTCAATTGAATCAAATGATCCTGTTTTATACTTTGAACATAAAAAGGCTTATAGATTCTTAAAGGAAGAAGTGCCAGAAGAATATTACACTGTACCTTTAGGAAAAGCAGATGTTAAACGTGAAGGTGAAGATTTAACAGTATTTTGTTATGGATTAATGGTCAATTATTGTTTACAAGCAGCGGATATTTTAGCAGCAGACGGTATCAATGTTGAAGTCGTAGATTTACGAACTGTTTATCCATTAGATAAAGAAACAATTATTGATCGTGCTAAACATACAGGTAAAGTTTTACTTGTTACTGAAGATAATTTAGAAGGTAGTATTATGTCTGAGGTGTCAGCGATTATTGCAGAACATTGTCTGTTCGAACTAGATGCACCAATCATGCGTTTAGCTGCTCCAGATGTACCATCTATGCCATTTTCTCCTGTATTAGAAAATGAAATTATGATGAATCCAGAAAAAATCTTAAATAAAATGCGTGAATTAGCAGAATTCTAGGGAGGGAAAGTCATGGAAATAACAATGCCTAAGTTAGGTGAGAGTGTTCATGAAGGTACCATTGAACAATGGTTAGTTTCTGTTGGTGATCATATTGATGAATATGAACCATTATGTGAAGTTATTACAGATAAAGTGACGGCTGAAGTCCCTTCCACGATATCAGGAACAATTACAGAAATTTTAGTTGAAGCGGGGCAGACGGTAGCTATTGATACAATTATCTGTAAAATTGAAACTGCTGATGAAAAGACAAATGAAACAACTGAAGAGATACAAGCAAAAGTGGATGAGCATACTCTGAAATCTACTAAAAAAGCTAGTGCAACAGTGGAACAGACATCTACTGCTAAACAAAATCAACCACGAAATAATGGTCGCTTTTCACCTGTTGTATTTAAACTCGCTTCAGAGCATGACATTGATTTATCACAAGTTGTAGGTAGTGGATTTGAAGGTCGTGTAACTAAGAAGGATTTAATGTCAGTTATTGAAAATGGTGGTACCACAGCTCAATCTGACAAACAAGTTCAAACACAATCAACTTCAGTAGATACATCAAGTAACCAATCATCTGAAGACAATAGTGAAAATAGCACAATACCAGTAAATGGTGTGCGTAAAGCAATTGCACAAAACATGGTTAATAGTGTAACGGAGATTCCACATGCATGGATGATGATTGAGGTTGATGCTACAAATCTTGTGAATACGAGAAACCATTATAAAAACAACTTTAAAAATAAAGAAGGATATAATTTAACTTTCTTTGCTTTCTTTGTAAAAGCTGTAGCAGATGCTTTAAAAGCATATCCATTATTAAATAGTAGCTGGCAAGGAAATGAAATTGTCTTACATAAAGACATTAATATTTCAATTGCTGTTGCTGATGAAAATAAATTATACGTACCTGTGATTAAGCATGCAGACGAAAAGTCAATCAAAGGTATAGCTAGAGAAATTAATACTTTAGCAACAAAAGCGCGTAATAAGCAATTGACAACTGAAGATATGCAAGGTGGAACATTTACAGTTAATAATACTGGTACATTTGGTTCAGTATCATCAATGGGGATTATAAATCATCCTCAAGCAGCGATTTTACAAGTAGAATCCATCGTTAAAAAGCCAGTAGTAATTGATGATATGATAGCAATTCGAAGTATGGTAAATTTATGTATTTCAATAGATCATCGCATTTTAGATGGTTTACAAACTGGTAAATTTATGAATCATATTAAACAGCGTATCGAACAGTATACTTTAGAAAATACAAATATATATTAGTGATAACACAGATACATCTATCGACAACTTGTTTTATCTTGTTCTTGTCGATGGATGTATTTTTTTGGGCAATAAAATATTTGCAATATATTCAAAAAAACATAAAGAACAATAATCAACATGGTTGAATGCATTTTTGCAGTAAAGTCAAAATAAGACATCATACTTGAAACATATTAATGAAAACAGGTGAACAAATTAGTTTCCATGATTTTAAGCACTATAATGTTTGGTATATTGTTAAAATTGTGTCTAAATATAGGTGTGATTCAGATTAGTTTATTGAACAATATGTTATTAATTAGTAGAATGAGGATAGTTTAAATATAAAGGGATAGGTGATTGAACTTATGGACATGAATTTCGATTTATACATGAACGGTGTTGTAGAACAAGCAAGGAATGAAATTGAATCTGCGGGATATGAGCAATTAACTACTGCAGAAGATGTTGACAAAGTTCTTAAACAAGATGGTACAACACTAGTTATGATCAATTCTGTATGTGGTTGTGCAGGTGGTATCGCAAGACCAGCAGCATCACATGCTTTACATTATGACGTATTACCTGATCGTCTAGTGACAGTATTTGCTGGACAAGATAAAGAAGCGACACAAAGAGCGCGTGAGTACTTCGAAGGTTATGCGCCTTCAAGTCCGTCATTTGCATTAGTAAAAGATGGAAAGATTACAGAAATGATTGAAAGACATCAAATCGAAGGTCATGATGTGATGAACGTAATTAATCAATTACAAACATTATTCAATAAATATTGTGAAGAAAGATAAGAGGCGCTAACCCATGTTAAAGTTAAATCCTTACAAGATTGGATTTAGAACAATAAAAACAGCAGTGGGTATGACTTTAGGTGTAATTATTAGTAAGCTGTTAGGTTTAGATAATTATGCTTCAAGCGCCATATTAGTCGTATTATGTATTAAACATACAAAAGTACATTCGCTACAAGCGATTATTTCAAGATTAGTATCATGTTTTTTAGTATTGTTTTTAGGTTCAGCAATATTTAGTTTATTAGGTCAGAGTCCAATTGTACTCGGTATTATCGTATTGTTATTTATACCATTAACTGTCGTATTAAAAGTACAAGAAGGTGTCATTACGAGTTGCGTTATATTACTTCATGTTTTTAATGCAAAATCAATTGATGTACATTTAATTGTTAATGAAACATTATTACTGTTAATTGGACTAAGCATTGCATTTACAATGAATTTAATGATGCCAAGTTTAGACAAACAACTAGACGAATACAAATGTAAAATTGAGCAACAAATTGCTGATATTTTTAGTAAATATAGTTATATTTGTGAAAAATATGAAGATACCATTGCGATTGAATTTGAAGCGTTACTTTTAAATATTAAAAAGGCGAAGTCTATCGCGTTCCGAGATGTTAAAAATCATTTTGTTAGAAACGAAAATTCATACTATCATTATTTTGATATGCGAGAAGAGCAAGTGGAATTGTTAATGAGAATGAAACCGCTCATCGAAAGTATCTGTCATAAAGATCCACTTTTAAATGATGTTGCGTCACTGCTGAAAGAAATTGGTCTAAATGTGAATAGTAATGACTATACAGCAATGCGTTTACACAATTTGTATGAGACACGTTTGAAATTGGATGAACTGCCATTGCCAACAACACACAAAGCGCTTAACTCGAGAGCAAGTATTATTCAAATATTAAATGAATTAGAAGAATATTTACAAATCAAATCGCAATTTGGTTCATTGAAAATGCATAGTGAAGTAGCTTAAAAAATAATCCATCCGTATGACCCATGTTTGAAAGTAATCGTTGCAATACGATAACTTATTAATACATGCGTTTATAACGGATGGATTTTTAATTGTATGATTTTGTATAGGTAGTTGAGATATAGTTTATAAAATTGGAATGATACTCGTTAATAACAATGCTAATACAACTGATACAAGCATAACGATAATGATAATTCTTAAAACTTTATTTTGCATTTTGTGTGCCTCCAAATGAATAACCTTTGTATTAATAATTACGACATAAGATATAAAACTTTTAACTTGAGACGATATAACTAGCAATCATCATAAAGAAATATTATAAAAAACATGAGTAAGTTTGCTTATGTCATTTTCCTCATTATACGATATCTTTGAAAAATCAATCAATATATTTTTGACAAAGGTTAGTTTGAGTTACAATAAATATATATATTAAATTGAAAATAATATGACACAATTTACAAGCCTGATAAATCTGTGTAACGTCAATTACTGTAACATTTTATTTCATCAATTTTTACCGTTTGGCGTACTTGAAAATTTTGATAAAAGGGGTTCCATTATGATTAATGAGCAAAGATTACTTAATACGTTTTTAGAACTTGTACAAATCGATTCTGAGACAGGGAATGAATCAACAATCCAACCTATTTTAAAAGAAAAATTCATAGCATTAGGGTTAGATGTTAAAGAAGATCAAGCGGCTAAACATCCTAAATTAGGTGCCAATAATCTAGTGTGTACAATGAATAGTGCTATCAAAGAAGGCGAAGTACCTAAATTATATTTGACGAGCCATATGGATACTGTTGTACCTGCAATTAGTGTAAAGCCAATTGTAAAAGATGACGGCTACATATACTCTGATGGTACGACTATTCTAGGTGCAGATGATAAAGCAGGATTAGCAGCTATGCTTGAAGTTTTGCAAGTGATAAAGGAACAACAAATCCCACATGGACAAATTCAATTTGTGATTACTGTTGGAGAAGAATCAGGTTTAATTGGTGCTAAAGAATTAAATTCAGAGTTGTTGGACGCGGACTTTGGCTATGCTATTGATGCAAGTGCTGATGTCGGTACTACGGTTGTAGGTGCACCGACGCAAATGTTAATTTCAGCTAAAATTATTGGCAAAACGGCTCATGCAAGTACGCCAAAAGAGGGTGTTAGTGCTATTAATATTGCGGCGAAAGCAATTAGTCGAATGAAATTAGGACAAATTGATGAAATAACTACTGCCAATATTGGTAAGTTTCATGGCGGTTCAGCTACGAATATTGTTGCAGATGAAGTCATTTTAGAAGCAGAGGCACGTTCTCACGATCCAGAAAGAATAAAAACACAAGTCAAACATATGACTGATGTGTTTGAAACAACTGCATCAGAATTAGGTGGGAAAGCAGTAGTTACAGTGGAGCAAAGTTATCCAGGATTTAAAATTAATGATAATGAAACGGTTGTTAAAATTGCACAAGAAAGTGCTCGTAATTTAGGATTATCTGCAAATACAATTATTTCTGGTGGCGGTTCAGACGGCAGTATTATTAATACATTTGGTATTCCTTCAGTCATTTTAGGAGTGGGTTATGAAAAAATCCATACAACAAATGAGAGAATGCCGATTAAATCATTGAACTTGCTTGCAAGTCAAGTGTTAGAAATAATCAAAATAGTTGCGCGACAATCGAAATGATTTAGTGTAGTGTATGTCTATTTTGTGATACAATACTAATGAAAAATCAACAAGTGAGGTAAGTAATATGACACAACAAATTGGAGTTATTGGTTTAGCCGTTATGGGTAAAAACCTAGCTTGGAATATTGAATCACGCGGATATAGTGTATCTGTATTTAACCGCTCAAGTGAAAAAACTGATTTAATGGTTGAAGAATCAAAAGGAAAAAATATTCATCCAACGTATTCATTGGAAGAATTTGTTAATTCTTTAGAAAAACCACGTAAAATTTTATTAATGGTTCAAGCAGGTAAAGCTACGGATGCAACGATTGATAGTTTGTTACCTTTATTAGATGATGGAGATATTTTAATTGATGGTGGTAATACAAACTATCAAGATACTATCAGACGTAATAAAGCATTAGCACAAAGTGCAATCAACTTTATTGGTATGGGCGTTTCTGGTGGTGAAATTGGAGCGTTAACTGGTCCGTCATTAATGCCGGGTGGTCAAGAAGAAGCTTATAACAAAGTTGCAGATATACTTGATGCAATTGCTGCAAAGGCAAAAGACGGTGCTTCATGTGTTACTTATATTGGACCTAATGGTGCTGGACACTATGTGAAAATGGTACACAATGGTATCGAATATGCTGACATGCAATTAATTGCAGAAAGTTATGCTATGATGAAAGAATTATTAGGCATGTCTCATGAAGACATTGCTCAAACGTTCAAAGACTGGAATGCTGGTGAATTAGAAAGTTATTTAATTGAAATCACTGGTGATATTTTCATGAAATTAGATGAAAATAAAGAAGCATTAGTTGAAAAAATTCTTGATACTGCAGGTCAAAAAGGTACAGGAAAATGGACTTCAATTAATGCATTAGAATTAGGTATTCCATTAACAATCATTACTGAATCTGTATTTGCACGTTTTATCTCTTCAATCAAAGAAGAGCGCGTAAATGCTTCTAAAGAATTAAATGGTCCAAAAGCATCATTTGATGGTGACAAGAAAGACTTTTTAGAAAAAATTCGTAAAGCATTATATATGAGTAAAATTTGTTCTTATGCACAAGGTTTCGCGCAAATGCGTAAAGCAAGTGAAGATAATGAATGGAATTTAAAACTTGGTGATTTAGCTATGATTTGGAGAGAAGGTTGCATTATCCGTGCACAATTCTTACAAAAGATCAAAGATGCTTACGATAATAATCCAGGATTACAAAACTTATTGCTAGATCCTTACTTTAAAAACATCGTTACTGAATATCAAGATGCGTTACGTGATGTTGTCGCAACTGGTGTTCAAAATGGTGTACCAACACCTGGTTTCTCTTCAAGTATTAATTACTATGATAGTTACCGTGCAGCTGATTTACCTGCAAACTTAATTCAAGCACAACGTGACTACTTCGGTGCTCACACGTACGAAAGAAAAGATAAAGAAGGCGTATTCCATACACAATGGATTGAAGAATAATATTGACCATTGAGCCTGAGACCTTATGAATTTAGGTAATGTTAAAGAGACAATTTCTATTATTTATTTGATAGAAATTGTCTCTTTCCTTATGTATTTATCGAAATTTTCTACGCATGATATATATTCAATGATTTTCTTTCTCTTGTCAAATTAAAATTTTTTACTTTTATAAATTAAGTATATCTATCCTCATAGAATTTGTCCGTTTCAGTGTAGACGTTTTACTTACATACTATTAAGATAGCATTAGTTAATAATTTTGATATTTCGATAAATAGATTACGTTTTATTATTTGATGAAGAAGAGGGATAGAATGTCATATACTTCTGTAATGTTTAATAAAAACTTTACTTTTTATTTAATAGGGGTAGCTTTTTCTAACATGGGCAGTGCTTTTACTACGTTTGTTTTTCCTTTAATGATTTTAAAGCTTACTGGCTCTGCATTTCAAGTTGGCATAGTTTCTGCACTAAGTTTTATACCTTATGCAATTTTAGGATTGCCAGCTGGTGTTTTAATTGACAGATTGAATAAGAAGAGCATAATGAAATGTGCTGATATAATTAGGTTCGTTTCATATTTAAGTATACCAGTATTAAGTTTTTTCAATATGTTAAGCATCTTTCAAATTTATGTAGTTGCAATCATTTCAGGTATTGGATTAGTATTTCACAGTATTTCTGAGGTTTCGATAATCCCTAGTATTGTAAAAGAAGAAGATTTGGCGAGTGCAAACAGTTATATATACGCTACTCAAAATGTTTCGGAATTTTTGGGCCCTATAATTGGAGGTTTACTTTATACATATATGGGATATTCAATATTAATTTTTATAGATTCTATGACTTTTTTACTCTCGTTTTTCAGTTTGATATTAATTAAAATTGAAAGTAAGAGTATATTCAATCAAGAAAAGTTGAGTGGAAAAAATTTTTGAGCGATGTTAAAGTTGGGTTTGATTATCTATTATCTAATTCAACTATTAGAGTAATGGCTGTTGTTGTAAGTTTATCCAATCTAATTATCTCACCTTATTATATTTATATAGTTATGTTTGTAAAGGAAGACATGAATCAATCATCTCAAGTATTGGGGTTAGTTTTAGGCATCTCATCTCTAGGTGCGCTAATCGGTTCATTATCTGCTAGTTTTCTCTTGAAATTATTTAATTTCGGAAAACTAATTGTAATTATATTATTTTTAGATACAATTTTTAGATTAATGTTACCGTTTAGTACTTATATTTTTATACTCATCTCACTTTTAGGGTTGACGTATATGACACAATCCATTATAAATATAGCGATAATCACACTGAGGCAAAAGAAATGTTCAGAACATATGTTAGGACGCGTTAATAGTGTTTTTAAAACAATGGTTTTTGCATTCAGACCTATAGGCCTCTTTTTAGGTGGTATATTACTTGAAAATAAAGGTGGATTTTATGCACTTACGATCAGTGCTGTGTTATTTATACCATTAGTGTTATATATTCTGAAAAATAGATTTTATCAAGTTGAAGAATATTAAGAAGAAAATTAATGAAAAACAGCCAAAATATTGTTTGTATTGGTGCAGCAAATATAGATAAACAATTATATTTAAAATCTGAATTGGTTAATAAAAGTTCAAACCCTGTATCTTCGATAAGCGTATCTGGAGGTGTAGCTAGGAATTTAGCGTATAATATTGGCAAATTAAGTAATAAAAAAACTATTCTATTAACTTTATTAGGTAATGATAAAGAAGCTGATTATATTTTAAATGAAGCTAATAAGTTTATCGATTTAAAACATATAAAAATTATAGAAAATATGAACACAGGAATGTTCACTTCTGTAATAGATTATAATGGGGAAATGATATGTGGTTTTGCAGATATGGATATATAACTTAATAAATAACAAATATTTAAATGAAAAAATAGAAGTAATAAAAAATGCAGATTGTGTGGTTGTAGACTCTAATATTCCCAAGGAAAGTATACAATATTTAATTCAGTTGTGTGGAAAGAGTAATATTCCAATAGGTATAATCCAAGCATCTATAAAGAAGGTGAGAAACATACCAAAAAACTTAGCAAAGATAGACTATTTAATATTTAATAAAAAAGAAGCTGAAGCTTTTTGGAACATTTCTTTAAATACTAAAAGTGATTATAAAAAAATAAAACAAATTAGTAAAACTTCAGAAATAAAAAATATAGTTATCACTAATGGAAATGATGATATCTTTTATACAAATGGAGAATTAAGCATATTTAAAAATGTTCAACAGAGTTCAAATATAATTAATGACACAGGTGCAGGAGATGTTTTTTCAGCATCAGTATTTCATTATTGGCTTGAAAACTATGAAGTTGATAATTACTTAGAAATGGCATTGTTTAATGCCTGTTCTACAGTGAGCACTATATATAATACTTCCATGATTAATTAGCAACACATGTAAATGGCAACTATAAAAATGGCTGCTATGTCAAATTGGACTGATGAATTCAATATAGGAAGTTAGGCAACTAAACATTGTATAACTTTCTTTTTAGTTTTTGGAGCTTAAAGTTTTGAACATAATAATATTCGATTGCGCAAATGATTGTAACTTCCATAATCAAATGATGTACGTTTAATTAATTTTATTATGTTAGTTATACATTCTAATGGACAATGTGAGCTACACCCAGTTAAGTTGACATAGAAAATACGAAAACTTTGAACGAAGTATTTCATTGATATATGTCCCAGACGACATGTTTGATTAATGAAGTTCTATGTGGCTACAAAATTTTAAAAATTACACAAGTATTATCTTTGACCTTAAAATCATCCCGCCATATTTTTAAGCATTTTGTGAAGTAATAAAATATTTACTGTGTTATGATAGCATGTACTATAGAGAAATAGAGGTACTATTTTATGGAAAAGTTAAATCAAGTTATGTTATATGTTGATGATGTTGAAAAAGCGAAAGCATTTTGGACAGAAACTTTAGAATTTGTTGTTGTAAGTGAAACACCGTTAGCTGAGGACTATGTTGCAGTTGAAGTATCACCTACGAAAGATGCTGAAACGTCATTGACGATTATGGCAAAAGAATTTATTGAAAAGTATAGCCCGGAGGTGAACCTAGGAACACCATCTTTAATGTTTAAAGAGAAAAACTTTGATGAATTATACTCAAAATTAAATGATTTAGGTTTAACTGGGCATGATATAGTAGAAATGAATGGTCAACGTGTATTTAATTTCCAAGATGGCCAAGGTAACAATTTTGCAGTTAGTGACTAAACAATCGATTTTAATATTTATACAAACCTTTATATTGATTTTCGGATTGAATTTCAGTATGAAGGTTTTATTTTTATCGTTTTATGCAATCGTTTGCACAAATCTTTTGACTTTTTTAGAAAGTGTGACTAAACTGATATTATACAGGGGTTGGAAGCGTTTCCAATACAGAGATTAACAGGAGGTGATTAAATGGTTACGATTAAAGATGTTGCACTAAAAGCCGGTGTTTCTCCTTCGACAGTTTCAAGAGTTATAAAAGGAAATCAACGTATTAGCGAAGCGACAATTTCAAAAGTGAAGAAAGTTATGGAAGAATTGAATTATTTTCCTAATACTGCTGCTAGAACTTTAATTACTAACCAAACATATAAAATTGGTTTAGTGTTAAAAGGGTCTGAGGAGCCTATTCGACTGAATCCATTCTACATCAATGTATTGCTAGGGATTTCTGAAACGTGCAACCAGCATGGCTATGGTACACAAACGACAGTCTCAAATAATATGAATGATTTAATGGATGAAGTTTATAAAATGATTAAACAACGAATGGTTGATGCGTTTATACTGCTCTATTCAAAAGAAAATGATCCGATTAAACAAATGTTAATTGATGAAAACATGCCATTTAATGTGATTGGTAAGCCTACATCGGATATAGATCATCAATTTACACACATAGATAATGATAATATATTAGCTTCTGAAAATTTGACACGACATGTTATTGAACAAGGTGTAGATGAATTAATATTTATTACAGAAAAAGGCGATTTTGAAGTTTCGAAAGACAGGATTCAAGGATTTGAAACGATAGCTTCTCAAAATAAAATTAATTATCAAATTATTGAGACTAGTAATGAAAGAGAAGTTATTTTTAATTACATGCAAAATTTACAAACGCGTTTGAAGGACCCAAACATTAAACAGGCAATCATTTCGTTAGATGCTATGTTACATTTAGCGATTTTAAGTGTCCTATATGAACTTAATATTGAAATTCCGAAAGATGTAATGACAGCAACGTTCAATGATTCTTATTTAACCGAAATTGCGTCACCACCTCAAACCACTATTGACATCAAGCCTCGAATGTTAGGTCAACAAGCCGGGTCTGCTATTTTAAATATATTAAAAAACAAAGCACAGGATGTTATTGAACTCGTCATTATAGATACAGAATTAAAAATAAGAAAATCAACACAGCGATAGCAAAGGAGTTTTAAAATGAATAAGCAATGGTGGAAAGAAGCAGTAGCATATCAAGTATATCCAAGAAGTTTTAATGATAGTAATCACGATGGTATTGGGGATTTACCTGGAATGATTGATAAATTGGACTACTTAAAAGATTTAGGTATCGATGTCATTTGGCTCAGTCCAATGTTTAAATCACCTAATGATGATAATGGTTATGATATTAGTGACTACCAAGAGATTATGGATGAATTTGGAACGATGGAAGACTTTGATCGTTTATTAAAAGGTGTTCATGATAGAGGCATGAAGCTTATTTTAGATTTAGTTGTGAATCATACATCTGATGAACATCCTTGGTTTATAGAATCCAAATCTAGTAAAGACAATCCCAAACGTGATTGGTACATTTGGCAAGATCCAAAGCCAGATGGCTCTGAACCTAACAACTGGGAAAGTATATTTAATGGATCTACATGGGAATATGATGCTAATACTGAGCAATATTATTTCCATCTATTCAGTAAAAAACAACCTGATTTGAATTGGGGTAATCCGGAAGTTAGAGATGCTGTATTCGAAATGATGAACTGGTGGTTTGATAAAGGCATTGATGGATTTAGAGTAGATGCAATTACGCATATTAAGAAGACGTTTGAAGCGGGTGACTTACCTGTACCTGAGGGTAAAACATATGCCCCAGCATTTGATGTAGATATGAATCAGCCAGGTATACAAACTTGGTTACAAGAGATGAAAGATCGCTCATTAAGTAAGTATGACATTATGACTGTTGGTGAAGCGAATGGTGTAAGCCCTGATGATGCTGATGACTGGGTCGGGGAAGAAAATGGTAAATTTAATATGATATTCCAATTTGAACATTTGGGACTGTGGAATAGTGGTGATTCTCATTTTGATGTAAATTCGTATAAATCTGTATTAAATAGATGGCAAAAACAACTTGAAAATAATGGTTGGAATGCGTTGTTTATTGAAAATCATGACCAACCACGACGTGTATCGACGTGGGGTGACGATGACAAGTATTGGTATGAATCAGCAACAAGTCATGCAGCTGTTTATTTCTTGCAACAAGGTACGCCATTCATTTATCAAGGTCAAGAAATTGGTATGACGAATTATCCATTTGAAAGTATTGAAACATTTAACGATGTTGCTGTTAAAAATGACTATCAAATTGTGAAAGCTCAAGGTGGAGATGTAGACGCTTTACTTGCGAAATATAAAGATGAGAACCGAGATAATTCTCGCACACCAATGCAATGGGATGATACGTTAAATGGAGGATTTACAAATGGTGAACCGTGGTTCCCAGTGAATCCGAATTATAAAACTATCAATGTTGCACTACAATTAGAAGATGAGCATTCAGTATTACAATTTTATAAAGATTTAATTCAATTAAGAAAATCTAATGATGTATACGTATATGGTCAATTTGATTTAGTAGATGCTGAAAATTCACAAGTTTTTGCATACATGAGAACATTAAATGAAAAGCAAGTTCTTATAGTAGGTAATCTTACTAACCACGAAGCAGAATTAACTGTACCATTTGATGTAAGTCATGGAGAAGTGAAGCTATTTAATTATGATGCCAAAGTTAATTTAAAACAGTTGCGTCCATATGAAGCATGTGTTATCGAATTAAATTAACATATTAATATGCCCCCTAATAGTATCTAAGTCCATTTGTAGACCTATAGATATATTAGGGGGCTTCTTTGTTTTTAATTATTTAATCTTCGTCATAAGGACTCTGTTTAACAGGAATCCAAAGCTGAATTTTAGTGAATGGGTCATTAAATGAAATATCGAGAGGGTACACTTCAACATATAAATCATTTCGTTCATATGGCAATGTTAACTGCAAACTTGATTCAATATAGTACCAAGCTTCATTAGTTGCATAATCAATTTCACCTTGTAAATTGAATTTCGCACAATGTTTGCCAGGTAAAAATCGACTTTCTAAGTGTGCAGGATAACGTTCACTTGGTACACCTACAAATATTTCTAAACCATTTTCAAGAGGACAACTAATAACAAATAGTTCAAATGGACTAACATCATTATATCGTCGTAACTCTTTAATTTTACCATCAATGAGCAAGTCTTCTAAAAAATCCGGAACATTAAAAGGATGTGACAAATACTTAGTGTCTATAAATCGTGCATATCCAACCAATGAAATATCATCTGTCTCTTCTAATCTGTATGGATAGGGTGCTCTCTCAGTAGTTGATAATTTGATATATAATCGCTCTTGAATTTGTAATTCATCTTTTTTAGTAGAAGCTTGAATAGGTGATACGCCGTGAAAATCACTAAAATCATTTGCAAAATCATTTGAATTTGCATAGTGATATTTTTTAGCGATATCTACAAGTCGTGTAGCACCATTAATCACATCATTTGCAGCGAGTGTCATTTTACGCGCGCGTGCATAAGCTTCTGGAGATAAGCCGACAATCATTTTAAATGATTGATCAAGATGGTATGGCGAAAGACCAACGTAATCACTTAATTCTTGCAAATTGAAAGGCTCTAATAAACGATCTTCAATATAAACAATTGCCTGTTGTATTTGCTTGATAACGTCCAAAACTTTCACTCCAATTAATTCAATCATTTATTTTTATTCTACATTATTTCTATAAATTATACACCCATTTGTTCAATGATTATTAAAATAGTTTTGGGCATTGTAAAATATAATTTCATAATATAGTCTAGAAAAAAAGCGAATGATAGAACAATTGATTTACTTGATTCGTAATCAATCCTTGTCATTCGCTCATTTATTTTTGTTTAACATGTGCGTTTTAATTCAATTATTGAATATCGTCCCACCAATGGTTACCGTCACGAGCAAGTAATAAATCACTTTCTAATGGACCATTAGTACCTGATTCATAGTTAGGGAATTCTGGATCAACCATATTCCATTCATCTTGAATTGCATCAACAAATTTCCATGTTGATTTTAATTCTTCCCAGTGCGTAAAGTTAGTGGCATCACCTTTAAGACAATCGAATAATAGATTTTCATATGCATCTACAGTATTCATTTTATCTTGAGCGCTCATTGAATAAGACAATTGAACAGGTTCAGTTTCGATACCTTGTGTATTTTTCTTAGCATTTAGATGTAAAGATACACCTTCATTAAGTTGAATATTGATTACTAATAGGTTTGAATCTAACAGTTTATCAGTTTCATAGTATAAGTTCATTGGTACTTCTTTAAATTCAACGACAACTTGAATTGTTTTAGATTTCATACGTTTACCAGTACGGATATAGAATGGTACGCCAGCCCATCTAAAGTTATCAATTGTTAATTTACCTGAAACAAAGGTAGGTGTGTTAGAGTCATCTGCAACGCGATCTTCATCACGGTATGCTTTAACTTGTTTACCATCGATATAGCCTTCGCCATATTGACCACGAACAAAGTTCTTTTTAACATCTTCAGATTGGAAATGACGCAGTGATTTAAGTACTTTTACTTTCTCAGCACGGATATCTTCACTATTTAAACTAATAGGTGCTTCCATAGCTAATAATGCAACCATTTGTAACATGTGGTTTTGCACCATATCTTTTAGCGCACCACTTGATTCATAATAACCACCACGATCTTCAACACCTAGTATTTCAGAAGATGTAACTTGGATGTTTGAAATATATTTGTTATTCCATAATGGTTCAAACATCGCATTCGCAAAACGTAATACCTCGATATTTTGAACCATGTCTTTTCCTAAATAGTGGTCAATACGATAAATTTCTTCTTCTTTAAATGATTTACGAATTTGATTGTTTAATGCTTCGGCTGATTTTAAATCACTACCGAATGGTTTTTCGATAACAAGGCGTTTAAATCCTTTTGTATCAGTAAGACCAGAAGATTTTAGATAATCAGAAATAACGCCAAAGAATTGTGGTGCCATTGCTAAATAGAATAGTCGATTACCTTTTAATTCAAATTGGCTATCTAATTCATTACTAAAATCTAATAATTCTTGATAGCTTTCTTCATTACTAACATCATGTCTATGATAGAAGACATGTTCCATAAACGCGTCAATTTTGTTTGTATCTTTTACGTGCTTTTGAATTGATGATTTTACTTGATTACGGAAATCATCATTAGTAATGTCACGACGTCCAATACCGATGATGGCAATATGTTCATCTAAATTGTCTTGTTGGTAGAGATGGAATATTGATGGAAACAACTTACGATGGCTTAAGTCACCAGTTGCACCAAAGATTGTGATTAAACAAGGGATGTGTTTGTTTTTAGTACTCAAGATTAAAACCTCAATTCTTAATTAGATATATGATTTATTATTATAAGATAATCCATTCAGCAGGTCATTCAATATGCTCGACAGTATGCAGTGTCTTAAATGAAATATCGATTCATGTATCATGTTTAATGTGATACTTATTAATGATAAGTATAACGTAATTATCAAAATTTATATAGTTATGTCTACGTTAAAGTTAGAAAAATTAACTAGCAAAGACGAATTTTTAACAGATTTTGATTCAAGTATAAATTAAAACTAAATTGATACAAATTTTATGATAAAATGAATTGAAGAAAAGGAGGGGCATATATGGAAGTTACATTTTTTGGAACGAGTGCAGGTTTGCCTACAAAAGAGAGAAATACACAAGCAATCGCCTTAAATTTAGAACCATATTCCAATTCCATATGGCTTTTCGACGTTGGTGAAGGTACACAGCACCAAATTTTACATCATGCAATTAAATTAGGAAAAGTGACACATATATTTATTACTCATATGCATGGCGATCATATTTTCGGTTTGCCAGGATTACTTTCTAGTCGTTCTTTTCAGGGTGGTGAACAAAAGCCGCTTACATTAGTTGGACCAAAAGGAATTAAAGCATATGTGGAAATGTCTATGAATTTATCAGAGTCACATTTAAACTATCCAATTACATATATTGAAATCGATGATCATCTAACATATCATCATGATGGTTTTACTGTAGAGGCGCATTTACTTAATCATGGTATTCCATCATATGGATATAGAGTAATGGCACCTGAAACTACAGGTACAATCAATGTTGAAGCGTTAAAAAACATTGGTCTTGAACCAGGTCCTAAATATCAAGAAGTAAAATCTCATGATACATTTGAACATAATGGTCAAGTTTATCAATCAAAAGATTTTAGAGGTGAGTCCAAACAGGGTCCAATTGTAGCAATTTTTGGTGATACAAAACCATGTTCTAATGAACGTGTGATTTCTAGAGATGCTGATGTGATGGTACATGAAGCAACCTATATAGATGGTGAAAAGCATTTAGCCAACAATTATCATCATAGCCATATTGAAGACGTATTTGCATTGATAAAAGAAGCCAATGTTAAACGTACGTTGATTACACATTTGAGCAATCGCTATAATACAGAAGATATAAATGAAATTTATCAAACATTGATACAAAATGAAGATACACCAAATTTTAATTTTGTAAAAGATTTTGATAGTTTTAAAATCTAATGACAAAGTAATAAACAATGCTTACCAAATAGTAATAATTTATAAAAATAACCCGTCAAACACAGTGCTTGCGATGATGCATACATGTGTTGGCGGGTTTGTTTTTATTGGTCTTCTATATTAGAAAGTTCAATACTACGGTCGACGGCAGCATTTAGACAATCTTCGAAAATAGATACTAAATCATATTGTGACAATGTATCAAGGCCAGCTTGTGTCGTACCACCTTTAGAGGTAATATTTTTTCTTAATTGAGCCATGCTCAAATCTGAACGTTCAATCATCTTACTTGTACCTATAATAAGGTTGCGTATAGATTCTTCAACTTGTTCTTTTTCTAGACCAAGTTTCGTACCAGCTTTAACGTATTGCTCGAATACATGATATAAAAATGCTGGGCCGCTTCCGGTGATAGCTGTTACTTGATGTAAATGATCTTCTGATACTTCAATTACAGAACCAAATGCTTTAACTAAATCGTTAATTTCATCTTTAGATTTAGGGTCAAAGTTGTTTGAAAAACTAATGCCAGTAACTGAGTGTCCAACTTGCGCATTTGTGTTTGGCATAATTCTAGCAACTGGATTTTGGCATTCTAATTGTTGTTTAATATAATCAATCGGAATACCTGCCATAATTGAAATGAAGCAATTGTCTTTTGTAATATGTGGTTTGATGCGTGTTGCTAGAGCATCAAAGTCATGTGGTTTGGTACCTAAAAATACATAATCTGCATCTTTTAATAATGTCGCATCATCATAACTATAGTTAACACCTAGTTTTTCAGCGAATGCTTTTAAAGCTTGTTCATTAGATTTATTTGTTAAATATATATCATTGGCATCTAAGTTGCTTGAGTTAATAATTCCTGTAAATATAGCTTGTGCCATATTACCAGCTCCATAAAATACGAGTTTCATTAACGTCACATCCCTTTAGTTTTTGATTTGTATGTTATATTTTCTTATTATTGTATATATATTAGGAAAGATAATCAACTTGTCTCAATTATGTAAAGTTGATAAATTGCATTCTATATAATGGAAAAGGAAGGTTAATTGATGAAAGGACAACATTTTATAGTGACTGGTGGTACGAGTGGTTTAGGTTTATCGATTGTCCGAAAGTTACTAGAAAATAAAGTGCATGTAACGTTGTTGGTGCGTGATGTTGATAAAGCAACTAGAATCTTTGACCAGGAATTGGGGAAAACTATAAATGTTATTCCTTGTGACTTAAATGATTTGAAGTCGATACAGGCATTGCAATTTGAAGACAATACATTATTCGATGGATTCATTTATAGTGCAGGTTTAGGTTATTTCAAATCTATTTCAGACCATAGTTTTTCAGAAATGATTGAAACGTATCAGCTTAATTTAATTAGTTTTAATGTTTTATATACTGTGTTGAGACCATATTTAACATCTAACGCACATATTGTAGGTATTTCAAGTCAAGCTGCATTTTCCACACAAGCAAATGCCGCACATTATGGGGCATCGAAAGCAGGGTTTTATGCATTAATGAATGCTTTAAGACTAGAGTCACCAAACTTACATATCATGACAGTTAATGTTGGCCCAATTGACACACTGCCATCAAAAAGCCGACCCATCAATGAAGTATGCTAAAAAGATGGGGAAAATGATGCTTGATGCTAATCAGCTTGCAGAAGATATCATTTATGGCATTAAAACAAAACAATTAGAAATTAATCGGCCTAAATGGATGCATCATGCGTTGAAAATGTATCAAATTGCGCCTAGATTTTTTGAACGATGTTTCCCTAAATTATTTAAAAATAAAGCATAAGTAGGTGGGATGGCAATGAACTGTCAATCGGAGAGTGTGGTAAGACTTTGTGTATGATATGCGGAACAACTATCAGTGTTTGAAGAATTTACAGTGCTGGATATTTTAGGCGATATTTCTGTAGATCAAATTTCAGACAGTACATTATATTATACTTGTGAAAAATTCAAACTACTTGTGTTGCAAGGAAATGTGCTGGGTGTACAAATAATAACTAATAATGATGAATCAACATGCGAAGTGAAATATAGAAAGATGTTTTAATAAAATTATTAAAAGATGAAGTAGCAGAAGTTTGCTTGAGGCACTGGCGCAGGGCGAAATTACTAAATACTGATGCGTGAGGACAACTCTTTAATTTCTATCATAAGTGAGTAATCTTAATCATAAATTATAGCGAATTTTACATAAACAACAGCAGTAAGGCATTTTTATAATGAAACGCCTCATACTGCTGTTTTTATTACTGAAAATGACTTCTACACTAAATGATTGGTATATTCCAAATCCTTTACACGAGCTCTTGCTGTTTTAATCTGATCTAAACTAACTTTAGTATGATAGTTTTCAATATTTTCTTTTAATTGGTCGACGCTACTTGCACCCACAATGATGGAACCAAGCACGTCATGTGATGTTAAATAACTAAATGTCAATGCAGATAAATTACTTTCAATTTCTTTAATAGAGGCTATTGTTTCACCCAATTCATCATGAGAATAATCAAAAATACCATCTTTAAATTTATTGTCGAGCACATTAACACTGTTTGAAGTTAATAATCCTTTAGACACAGGTCCTCTTGCCAATACTTTAACATCATTGTTGTGGATTGCATCTAATAATGATTCTGGACGATTATCAATCAAATTGAATTGAGACATAATCGTTTCGATTTGACTATGTTTTAAATAATAATCAATTACATTTGGGCGAATAGAAGAAATACCGTAAGCACGTATAATTCCTTCTTGTTTCAATTCATCAAATGCACTTATTGTTTCGTCTAATGGGTCATCAATGGTTCCGCCATGAAGTTGATATAAATCGATATGATCAATACCTAAACGCTTTAGTGAACCTTTAACCGCCTCTTTAATATAGGATTTACTCGGATCCCATGTTGTACTGCCATCTTTTGTTAAACGATTGCCTACTTTTGTACCAATGACAATATCATCGCGTTGTTGATATTTTAGAAGTGCATTACCAACAACTGATTCATTTACACCTTTATCGTACATGTCTGCTGTATCAAAATAAGTGATACCATTTTCAACAGCACAATCTATAATTTGTTCGGCTTTTTTTAAATCTGTACCTAAACTCATGCAACCTAGACCTAATTCAGATAATGCAATACCACTTTTTAATATATTTTTTTGCATGTCTGTTCTCCTTTCGATACACTTTAGCTAACAAGCATAGTGTATCAATATATAATATGAATTTAAAGGAACGTGATTATAATGGATTTAAATGAAAAAACAATTGATCGAACAGTTATTTATAATGGCAAAATTGTAGATGTAGAAATTCATACAGTGACATTACCAAACGGTGAAACGTCAACAAGGGAATTAGTTTATCATAATGGTGCAGTTGCTGTTTGTGCATTGACACCTAAAAAAGAAGTCGTATTAGTGAAACAGTATCGTAAACCAGTAGAAAAACCATTGCTAGAAATTCCAGCTGGTAAATTAGAAGATGATGAAGATAGAGTCGAAGCGGCTAAGCGTGAATTAGAAGAAGAAACAGGATATATTGCCAAAGAGTTAACACATGTTGTAGATATGTATGGTTCACCAGGTTTTTGTGATGAACAATTATCAATATATTTTACGGATAATTTAGAAGAAGGCACAGTTCACTTAGATGAAGATGAATTTGTCGAAGTCATTAAAGTTCCGATTGAGAATGTTAAATCGATGCTAATGAATAAAGAAATAGAAGATGCGAAGACTATCATTGCATTGCAACACCTATTATTAAATTATAATCATTCTAAATAACAAATGAGAAAAGCTTGCATTTTATTGAGAAAACTGTTAGTTTTAATTGTGAAGTTTGAAATAATTTGTAATGATTTTAATTATTAGTAGGGGAGTGGACATCGTTGGAAGAACGATTAAATCGCGTTAAGCAACAATTACAACAATCATCATATAAGCTAACGCCACAACGCGAAGCTACTGTTAGAGTTCTAATTGAAAATGAAAAAGATCATTTAAGTGCTGAAGATGTGTATTTGAAAGTAAAAGACAAAGCACCAGAAATTGGCTTGGCGACAGTATACAGAACGTTAGAGTTGTTAGCTGAACTAAAAGTTGTCGACAAAATTAACTTTGGTGATGGCGTCGCTCGTTTTGATTTAAGAAAAGAAGGCGCAAAACATTTCCACCATCATTTAGTATGTATGGAATGTGGTCGTGTAGATGAAATCGATGAAGATTTGTTACCAGAAGTTGAAAATCGAGTTGAAAATGAGTTCAATTTTAAAATTTTAGATCATCGTTTAACTTTCCATGGTGTGTGTGAAACGTGCCAAGCTAAAGGTAAAGGGTAGTAAATTGCGTAGGTTAAATTAACCTTCGCTTTTTTTAGAGGTGTGGTTATGGAAACAATTATTGAAGAATATTTGCGTTTTATACAAATTGAAAAAGGTCTAAGTTCTAACACAATTGGTGCTTATAGACGTGATTTGAAAAAGTATCAAGATTATATGACTGAACATCATATCTCGCATATTGATTTTATAGATCGACAATTAATTCAAGAGTGTTTGGGGCATTTAATAGACCAAGGGCAATCTGCTAAATCTATTGCGCGATTTATTTCAACAATCCGTAGTTTTCATCAATTTGCTATAAGAGAAAAATATGCGGCGAAAGATCCAACGGTATTATTAGATTCACCAAAATATGACAAAAAATTGCCTGACGTTTTAAATGTTGACGAAGTGTTGGCTTTATTAGAAACGCCGGATTTAAATAAAATTAATGGTTATCGTGATCGTACGATGTTAGAACTTCTGTACGCAACGGGAATGCGTGTATCTGAATTGATACATTTAGAGTTAGAGCACGTGAACTTAATAATGGGGTTTGTACGCGTATTTGGTAAAGGCGATAAAGAAAGAATTGTACCATTAGGCGACACAGTCATTGAATACTTAACTACTTATATTGAAACGATTAGACCGCAACTTTTAAAAAAGACTGTTACCGAAGTCTTATTTTTAAATATCCATGGTAAACCTTTATCACGACAAGCAATATGGAAAATGATTAAACAAAATGGTGTAAAGGCAAACATTAAAAAGACGTTAACGCCACATACGTTACGCCACTCTTTTGCGACACATTTATTGGAAAATGGCGCAGATTTAAGAGCAGTGCAAGAGATGTTAGGTCACTCTGACATCTCTACTACCCAACTCTATACACATGTTTCAAAATCTCAAATTAGAAAAATGTATAACCAATTTCATCCTAGAGCATAAAGTGAACCATAACTCAAAAGTCACAATACACATGACTAAAAATGTCTGTGCTATTGTGGCTTTTTTAAATTGGTTGATTAATTACGTCTATGTTTTCTTAATTGAATCGCTTCTTCTTTTGCTGCAATCACTTCTGAACGATCACGCCGCATGTGATGGTCTACAATAAAAGGATCTGTTGCTGTTTCGTGATTATAATCATAATCTGGATAGTTGGCCTTGATGATGCGTTCAAAGTCTGGAGTTATTGGTAATATAACAGATGAAAAAGGCTTTGCTGCATTCAATTTTGCAATCTGTTGCTCAATTAACAACTGATAATCATTTAAATTAAGGTATAACGCATCACTATCTTTAGCATTTTGTATTATTTCTTTAGATTTATTAAAAGACTTATAGGCGCCTTTTAAATTATTGCGGCGATAATGGTAACAAGCAGTCGCAAACAAGATTAAACTAACAACTGCATCTTGCTTACTGTAGTTATTTTCAGCTTTCCATGCATCTTCTAAAATGTCATGACATAGGAAATAATGTTGCTTAGTATGAAATTGATAATAGAAATTTATCAGTGCCTGTTGCATTTTGTTATCACCCCAATTTAAAAGTAAGTTATTTTCATGCTATAATATTTTAGAGAATTATGCACATATGACGCAATACGAGGTAGATATTATGTATGAAGTTAAATTAGATGCTTTCAATGGACCATTAGATTTATTACTGCATCTTATCCAAAAATTTGAAATAGATATTTATGATATTCCTATGCAAGCATTAACAGAGCAGTATATGCAGTACGTTCATGCAATGAAACAGCTTGAAATTAATATTGCAAGTGAATACCTAGTATTAGCGTCAGAACTCTTAATGATTAAAAGTAAGATGCTATTACCACAATCAACATCAGATATGGATGTTGATGATGACCCACGGGAAGATTTAGTTGGGCGTTTAATAGAATATCAAAATTATAAAGAATATACTGCTATTTTAAATGACATGAAAGAAGAAAGAGATTTTTATTTTACAAAAAGACCGACAGATTTATCTCATTTGGAAACAGATGAATCTTGGGATCCAAATCATACGATTGATTTAACTGAATTAATTGTAGCTTATCAAAGAGTTAAAAATAGAGTTGAGTTAAATACACCTAAATCTGTTGAAATCCGAAAAGAGACATTTACCATTCAACAAGCTACAGAACAAGTGACATCGAGATTGAAAGATAAAGATCATTTTAACTTCTTTAGTCTGTTTACGTTTTCTGAGCCAATTGAACAAGTAGTCACTCACTTTTTAGCTATTTTAGAGATGTCAAAGGCAGGAATAATTAATATTGAGCAACAACGTAATTTTGAAGATATTAACATTATTAGAGGAGTGAACTACCATTTTGGATAATCATGGTATATTAGAGTCGCTATTATTTACAGCTGGCGATGAAGGTTTAGATGAAAAACAGCTATTAGAAATTTTAGATATATCGAAAGACCAACTCGTAGAATTAATTGAAAATTATTCATCACATGGATTAATAATACAACGATTTGGAACGACGTATGTTTTAACGACTAAAAAAGAAGCGGCAACGTACATTGAACAATTAATTGAACAAAAGTCACAAATGAAATTATCACAAGCAGCAATGGAAGTACTATCAATTATTGCTTATAACCAACCATTATCAAGAAGTGATATTGAATTAATTCGTAGTATCAATTCAGATGGTGCGGTCAAGACATTGATTGCCAAAGGACTAGTTGAGGCTAAAGTGGTCAATGAACAGCGTAGCCAACAATTAATCACTACTGATTTATTTTTAAATGTATTTGGTATTTCAAGTATAGAAGATTTGCCGACAACTGAAGAAGACGATGAAGAAATGGATGCTTTTTTCAGTAATCTAGTCAATCAAAAAGGAGAAAATAATGACTAAAGAATTAGAACGATTACAAAAACGTATAGCAAATAGCGGTTATACTTCAAGACGTAAAGCAGAAACATTAATTTCTGAAGGTAAAGTGAAAGTGAATGGTACAACTGTCACTGAATTAGGAACAAAAGTGAAGCCTTCAGATACGATTGAAGTTGAAGGTATTAAAATAGAACTAGAAGACAAAATTTATATTTTATTCCATAAACCAACTCAAGTGATAACAAGTGTATCTGATGATAGAGGACGAACAGTGGTTACAGATTACTTTAAAGATATAGACGCACGTATTTATCCTGTTGGTCGTTTAGACTATGATACTTCTGGATTGTTATTACTTACAAATGATGGTGAATTTACAAATTTAATGACACATCCTCGATATCAAATTAAGAAGAAATATGTCGCAAAATTAAAAGGCTATTTAATGCGTGAAGAAGTGAAAGCACTAGAAAAAGGTATTGAATTAGAGGATGGTATGACGCAACCAGCTGAAGTGAAAGTTAAGAAACAAGATAAAGATAAAAACACAACATTGGTTGAAATTACAATTACTGAAGGGCGTAATCGTCAAGTCAGAAGAATGTTCGAACATTTTGGTCATCAAGTGACGAAACTGTCTCGTATTGAATATGGACCTTTAAATGTTGTCGGTTTGAATGCTGGTGAAGGACGTGTATTGACGCCTCATGAAGTAAAAGTGATGCGTCATTTAGCAGAACATGGGAAATAATTAAATAAAATATGTATTTATCACAAAGTTTGAGAATTTTTTCACAAAATTTTAGGTTTTTAATAACTGTATGCGCTTTCCTGTGATATAATACTTTTGTAAAGAAAAGCATGTGTGGGAGGTATGACCTGTATGTCGAACGAAATACTTATCGTAGATGATGAGGATAGAATCAGAAGATTACTTAAAATGTATTTAGAAAGAGAATCTTTTGAAATCCATGAAGCAAGTAATGGCCAAGAGGCTTATGAACTTGCAATGGAGAATAATTATGCTTGCATACTACTAGATTTAATGTTGCCTGAAATGGATGGTATCCAGGTGGCAACTAAATTGCGTGAACATAAACAAACACCAATTATTATGTTGACTGCTAAAGGTGAAGAAACAAACCGTGTTGAAGGTTTTGAATCAGGTGCAGATGATTATATCGTCAAACCATTTTCACCAAGAGAAGTAGTCTTAAGAGTTAAAGCACTTCTAAGAAGAACGCAATCTACAACTGTAGAACAAAGCGAACCTCACGCACGTGATGTGATTGAATTTAAACATTTAGAAATAGATAATGATGCACATCGCGTACTTGCTGATAATCAAGAAGTTAATTTGACTCCTAAAGAGTACGAATTATTAATATATTTAGCTAAAACACCAAATAAAGTATTTGACCGTGAACAATTATTAAAAGAAGTTTGGCATTATGAATTCTATGGTGATTTAAGAACAGTTGATACTCATGTTAAACGACTTAGAGAAAAGTTAAATCGTGTGTCTAGCGAAGCTGCGCATATGATTCAAACAGTCTGGGGCGTTGGGTATAAATTTGAGGTTAAATCTAATGATGAGCCGGCTAAATAGTGTCGTAATTAAACTGTGGTTAACTATTATTTTAATAGTGACGACAGTTTTAATTTTATTAAGTATTGCTTTAATTACCTTTATGCAATACTATTTCACACAAGAAACCGAAAATGCCATCAGAGAAGATGCTAGACGTATAAGTTCACTGGTCGAACAATCACATAATAAAGAAGAAGCAATAAAATATAGTCAAACATTAATTGAAAATCCTGGTGGATTGATGATTATAAATAATAAACATCGTCAATCAACGGCTTCACTTTCTAATATTAAAAAGCAAATGTTGAATGAAGTAGTCAACAACGACCATTTTGACGATGTGTTTGATAAAGGTAAATCTGTTACTCGAAATGTAACGATTAAAGAAAAGGGTTCATCTCAAACATATATTTTGTTAGGCTATCCAACAAAAGCACAGAAGAATAGTCATAGCAAATATAGTGGAGTATTTATATATAAAGACTTGAAATCAATCGAAGATACAAATAATGCTATTACGATTATCACTATAATTACGGCTGTTATTTTCTTAACAATTACAACAGTCTTTGCGTTTTTCTTATCGTCAAGAATTACAAAACCTTTAAGACGTTTAAGAGACCAAGCTACACGTGTATCTGAAGGGGATTACTCTTATAAACCTTCTGTCACAACGAAAGATGAAATTGGTCAATTATCACAGGCATTTAATCAGATGAGTACAGAAATCGAAGAGCATGTCGACGCATTATCCACATCTAAAAATATTAGAGACAGCTTAATTAACTCTATGGTAGAAGGTGTCCTAGGTATTAATGAGAGTCGACAAATTATCTTATCGAATAAGATGGCGAATGATATTATGGACAATATTGATGAAGATGCTAAAGCTTTCTTATTAAGACAAATTGAAGATACTTTTAAATCAAAACAAACTGAAATGCGTGATTTAGAAATGAATGCACGATTCTTTGTTGTGACCACAAGCTATATCGACAAGATTGAACAGGGAGGTAAAAGTGGTGTTGTTGTGACAGTTCGTGATATGACTAATGAGCACAATCTAGATCAAATGAAGAAAGATTTCATTGCTAATGTATCACATGAATTACGTACACCGATATCATTACTTCAAGGTTATACTGAATCAATTGTAGATGGTATTGTTACAGAACCGGATGAAATAAAAGAATCGCTTGCCATTGTCCTAGATGAATCGAAACGTTTAAATCGTTTAGTTAATGAATTGTTAAATGTCGCTCGCATGGATGCTGAAGGGTTATCCGTAAATAAAGAAGTTCAGCCTATTGCAGCGTTACTAGATAAGATGAAAATTAAGTACCGCCAACAAGCTGATGATTTAGGTCTAAATATGACTTTTAATTATTGTAAGAAGCGTGTTTGGAGTTATGATATGGATCGCATGGACCAAGTACTAACGAACTTAATTGATAATGCATCACGTTATACGAAACCTGGTGATGAAATTGCAATTACTTGTGCTGAAAATGAAAGCGAAGATATTTTATACATTAAAGATACTGGCACAGGCATTGCACCAGAACATTTACAACAAGTATTTGATCGTTTTTATAAAGTTGATGCAGCGAGAACGCGAGGTAAACAAGGTACCGGTTTAGGTTTGTTCATTTGTAAAATGATTATCGAAGAGCATGGTGGTTCCATAGATGTTAAAAGCGAATTAGGGAAAGGCACAACATTTATTATTAAACTACCAAAACCAGAATAAAATTGAATATAGTTATTTCAGAACGCATGTTATTGATTAGAGACTCTAATTTATAGCATGCGTTTTTTTATTGATGTGGGGAATTTTGTATGTGGATTAGGATTTAGGGTTTAGGGTTTTTGCGAATATCAACTATTAAATATATTACTAATTTATATAAAAATATAAAGTTTGATAAAGTTATTTATTTGATTATAAAAATAGGGTAAAATATAGATATATTGTAATAATTAAATTATTCGAGGTGTCATATGAAAAAATTCATTGGATCAGTTTTAGCTACGACATTAATTTTAGGGGGATGTTCCACGATGGAAAATGAATCAAGTAAAGACACGAATACAGAAACAAAATCAGTACCAGAAGAAATGGAAGCTTCAAAATATGTAGGACAAGGCTTCCAACCACTTGCAGAAAAAGATGCGATTGAATTTGCGAAGAAGCATAAAGATAAAATTGCCAAACGAGGCGAACAATTTTTTATGGATAACTTCGGTTTAAAAGTTAAAGCTACCAATGTTGTAGGTAGTGGTGACGGTGTAGAAGTATTCGTGCATTGTGATGACCACGACATCGTATTTAATGCGAGTATTCCATTCGACAAATCAATTATTGACAGTGATAGCTCATTAAGAAGTGAGGACAAAGGTGATGATATGAGTACTCTAGTAGGTACAGTGTTGAGCGGCTTTGAATATCGAGCACAAAAAGAAAAGTATGATAACCTATATAAATTTTTCAAAGATAATGAAAAGAAATATCAATATACAGGATTTACAAAAGAGGCAATTAACAAGACACAAAATAGTGGATATGAAAATGAATATTTTTATATCGTTGCAAATATACCAACACTTCAAGAATATAGAAAATATTACGAACCTCTGATAAAAAAAATAATCTAGATTTTAAAAAAGGTATGAAAGATGCTAGAAGAGGAGTAGGCTACAAAGCTGAAATCGAATTATATACAACACTGTTTTCGAAAAGTAGAAACTTTTCAAAGGACAAGAAATTAGATGATGCTATAGATTTATCCGAAAGCGTGAAAAAGTTAAACCTTAATTTAGAAAACACGAAAATATTTTTACAACTAACGAAATCTACCATTAATACTAAACGAGTAAATTATAGTGATAACAAACCTATTAAGATTGAGGTTGAGTGAAAATGAACAATATAAACGATAGAGATTTAACTGAGTTAAGTGGTTATTGGGTTTACCAAGATATTAAAGATGGAAGTAAATTTAGAGTTAACGATAAAAAATTCAAACAAGTCGAAGAGATAACGAAAGTAGCTAATAAAAATAATAGTTCAGATATAAAAGTTTATGAACTATTGGATGAAAATGAAACACCTACAGGCAAACAAGTATTATTATTTCAAGGTACAGATAACCAAAAGAGTGATGTGAAAAGTAATCCTTTTCGTGGGAAGGTTGCTGATGATTGGATTGAAAATATAAAGTTGATGAATGATAAAAATAAGTCAACTTCTTTATTAGAACAAAATAATGCTTATATTAAATCGTATGAACAGAAGCTAAAAGATGCAGATACACTTAAAAGCTCTGATTTTTTAAGGAAATATAAGCAAAATCCGTCTACGTATAAAAACAAAACTATTAAGTCTGATGGAGGCAATTCTCAAGGGGGAGCAAGTGCTAACCACCAAGGGTTGATTAACCCGAATAAAAATATAGTTTCTACAAACCCTGCCATGTTACCAAAGTCAATATGGGAAAATTTCAAATCTCAAAACTTTGAAAATATGATTAATTATCATAGTAAGTTTGATATTTTATCTTGGTTGCAGGATCCATTTGCCACTCCGCCACTAGGAAAACGAGTGAATTTAGAAACTGGTGTGCCAACGATGGATGGATTAGTAAATAGTCATTTAGGTTATAAAAGAAAATTAAATCCAAGATATAATACTTATAAGGATTTAGCAGTTTATAAAATTAAATCAGTTAAAGATACTATGATTAAAAATGGTAAAAAAGTCAAAAAAACTATTGAAATCGATATAAATATGGATGATAGAATTCCAATTAATGTGTGGACAGGAGATTCAATAGCGAGAACGGGTAAAGGGACTCCTATAAAATTAAATCTAGAAAATCTTAGTGCATTAAGTAATTTGGTAACTGGTGAAACAAGTAATATGTTAACCGATTGTGTAAATTATTTGAATGAGAGCTATAATATTTCACAGGTTGAAAATGCTAATTTTGGAGAAAGAAAACATAAACTTAAACAAGATTTTAAAAAGATTGTCGAAGTTGATATCCTTGAAGGAATGAGTAGGGAATTAACTTCTTTGAAAAAGGATGCATTTAGCGCAATTGATAATGTCAAAAAAAATCTTGTTGGAATTGCTTTCATATTTTCATCAGTTGCAGTCCTTATTTTTGAATTAAATACTATTGAAGAAATGCTTGAAGATTTAGATAAAAAATTACAACGTGGCATAGAAAGTTTACATGATTCACTGGATAACGTAATTAAAGAAATGTTTAAAAATTTAGATCATGATTTTGAAGATGGCGTGACAGAGGAAATGATGAAGCATTTAAATGTTGTGAATAATAATATAAATTTTGTAAAAAAACAAAATGATGTATATGGAGAGCAGATAACCGATATTAAAAATATAATGTCTCATCAAGATGCAACGGTAATGGATGGAAACTTATCTATTAATTATAGCGGTGAACATATGATTTCGGGTCAAGTACAATCTTCTAATTATTTAACTAGAAAAATGACAATTTTAAAAAACCATATTGATAATGCAGTTAACAAAATTAGTGATTATGTTCAAGAAGCTTACAATAATTATTTTGAACCAGTATTAAACTACATTCTTGAAGTTATACATTCGGTAGAAACAGCTGTGAGACATATTTATGAAATAAGCAGTTTAATATACAAAGTAACAATGAAAATAAAGATAAAGGCTATGGGAATAAATGTCGACGAAATTGATAAAAGCCTTGAAGTTTTAAAAAGTAAACTTAAAAATTTAGATGAATTTTTAAATAACTTAAAAACAGCTTCACCAATTTTAGAAAATCACTTAGATGACATTGTTAGAAATATGAAGCCATTAATTGTTAATCAAATTTTTGAACCATCTCATTATGATGATATGTTTATTTTAAACACTCAAGCTCATGCACGTCTTGATCAAATGGCACAACAATTTGAAGTTGTTTGTAATGGCTTGAACGAAAATGAAGGGCAAGCTATTCAAACAATGGATCAATCTGCTTCGTTAATTCGTTCAAACTTAATTCAAGTTAAAGAACAATTAGAAAAACTAGCAGTATACTAATTATTTATTAAAAGCTACTTGTTTTCATTGAGAATAAGTAGCTTTTTCAAACATAAAAGTTTTACAAACACATAAATGGGTGATGAGCTATGTTTAAAAGAACTAAACTAATCTTAATAGCAACACTTCTGCTATCAGGATGTTCAACTACCAATAACGAATCCAACAATGAAACAAAATCAGTACCAGAAGAAATGGAAGCTTCCAAATATGTAGGGCAAGGCTTCCAACCACCTGCAGAAAAAGATGCGATTGAATTTGCGAAGAAGCATCGTAAAGAATTTGAAAAAGTAGGTGAACAATTCTTTAAAGATAACTTTGGACTAAAAGTTAAAGCTACTAATGTTGTAGGTAAAGATGATGGTGTAGAAGTTTATGTGCATTGTGAAGATCATGGCATTGTATTTAATGCAAGTCTACCTTTGTACAAAGACGCCATCCATCAAAAAGGTTCAATGCGTAGTAATGACAACGGTGATGATATGAGTATGATGGTGGGTACAGTGCTGAGTGGCTTTGAATATCGAGCGCAAAAAGAAAAGTATGATAATTTATATAAATTTTTCAAAGAAAATGAAAAGAAATATCAATATACAGGTTTTACTAAAGAAGCAATTAACAAGACGCAAAACGTCGGGTATCAAAATGAATATTTTTATATTACATATTTATCAAGAAATTTAAAAGAATATCGTAAATATTATGAACCATTGATTCATAAAAATGATAAAGAATTTAAAGAGGGTATGCAACGAGCTAGAAAAGAGCTAAATTATACAGCTAATACTGATACAGTTTCTACACTTTTTTCTACTAAGAAAAACTTTGCTAAAGATAATACAGTAGATGATGTGATTGAATTGAGTAATAAATTAAAAGATGAACCTAATATGCCTCAAAAATCTCAAGTTACTATTCAATTAGGAAAACCTAGTATAAATACTAAAAAGCCGTTTTATGACGATATGAATCCAATTGAAGGATAAGTGAATATAAAGTGAATAAAATAAATGATGGAGACATAGCAGAATTGAACGGTTATTGGGTTTATCAAGATATAAATGAATGATAGATTTTAAAGTAAATGAAAAACGGTTCAAACAAATAGAAAATTATAATATGAAAGGTACACCTTAATATAGAAATATACGAGTTTCTTGATAATCAGGGGAATCTAACTGGTCAACAGATAATAATCTATTAAGGAACTTCAAATGAGGCAGTAAATACTAATAACCCATTGAAATCTTTAGGTAATGGATATGATTGGCTTCAAAATGCTAAATCAATGGATAATTAAATAAAATTCAGAGATTGTTTAACGCAAGTAGATGTATTTGAAGATTTATATAGAGCTAAACTAAATGAAGCAAATAAATTAGGTTAGTATAATTATTTGTAAAATAAAACTTTTACAAACACATAAATGGGTGATGAGATATGCTTAAAAAAGCAAAATTAATCTTAATAGCAATACTTCTACTATCAGGATGTTCCATGATGGAAAATGAATCAAGTAAAGACACGAATACAGAAACTAAATCTGTACCAGAAGAAATGGATGCTTCAAAATATGTAGGACAAGGATTCCAACCACCTGCAGAAAAAGATGCGATTGAATTTGCGAAGAAGCATAAAGATAAAATTGCCAAACGAGGCGAACAATTTTTTATGGATAACTTCGGTTTAAAAGTTAAAGCTACCAATGTTGTAGGTAGTGGTGACGGTGTAGAAGTATTCGTGCATTGTGATGACCACGACATCGTATTTAATGCGAGTATTCCATTTGACAAATCAATTATTGACAGTAATAGCTCATTAAGAAGTGAGGACAAAGGCGATGATATGAGTACTTTAGTAGGTACAGTGTTGAGTGGCTTTGAATATCGAGCACATAAGCAAGAGTTGGATAGTTTAACAGAAGTTTTGAAAGAATATAAAAGTAAATATAAATATACTGGTTATACTGAAAATGCAATTATGAAAACGCAGAATAGTGGTTTTAGAAATGAGTATTATTATTTGACTGCAATTCCATATACTTTAGATGAATATAAAAAGTATTTTCAACCCTTAATCAAAGAGGATGATAAGTCTTTTAGTGATGGTATGAAAAACTCAAAAAAACAACTTAAAGATAAATCTCGTCCATATATTGTTACAACTTTATTTAGCACTAAAGATAATTTTACTAAAGATAATACAATAGACGAGATGATTGATTTTTCTGAAGTACTAAAAAAGAAAAAGAATATTCCTCGTGATTTGAATGTTTCTCTTCAAATTTCTAATAAATATATAAATACAAAAAGACCTAATTATAGTAAGAAGGATGTAATAGAAGTAGGTGTATTTAATCATGAAAAAGCTAACACGAATGATTAAACTAATAACAATAAAAAGGTAGGTTCAAAAAAACCATCCCAACAACAGACAAAACCACAAACCAATCAAACCTACCCAACCAAAGTACGCAAATCACCAATGTATCACTCTCCAATAACGTAACTATGATCTATTTAAAGCATAGTTATTGAGGTTTTGTGATATATAGTATAAAATTAATGAGAATTAAATTTAATAATGTAAAATTCATCTTCGGGGTCGGGTGTAATTCCCAACCGGCAGTAAATAAAGCCTGCGACCTGCTAGTATGTATCATATTAGTGGCTGATCTAGTGAGATTCTAGAGCCGACAGTATAGTCTGGATGGGAGAAGATGGAGGTTTTTTGTTGTGCAATAATCCTCCTATTCTTACGAGATGAATGGAAGGAGAAAATTGAATATGCAACAAAATAAACGTCTAATCACAATAAGTATGTTGAGCGCGATTGCGTTTGTGTTAACTTTTATCAAGTTTCCTATACCATTTTTGCCACCATACTTAACTTTAGATTTTAGTGATGTACCGTCACTACTAGCTACATTTACGTTTGGACCAGTTGCCGGTATCATAGTTGCACTGGTTAAAAATTTATTGAACTACTTATTTAGTATGGGCGATCCAGTTGGACCATTTGCTAACTTTTTAGCAGGCGCAAGTTTCTTATTAACTGCTTACGCCATCTATAAAAATAAACGTTCAACAAAATCTTTGATTACTGGATTAATCATTGCAACAATCGTTATGACTATTGTGTTGAGTATCTTGAACTATTTCGTTCTATTACCTTTATACGGTATGATATTTAACTTAGCTGATATCGCAAATAATCTTAAAGTAATCATTGTTTCAGGAATTATACCATTCAATATTATTAAAGGTATCGTCATTTCTATTGTATTTATTTTACTATATAGAAGGCTTGCGAATTTCTTGAAAAGAATTTAATCAAATTAAAGCAAAATAATATACACATAATAATAAAAAGCAGGTGACTATCAATAAACGATAGCTTGCCTGCTTTTTCTATGGAACATTTGTCTAAAAAATCAATTATTCAAATTTTAAAGCGTCCCCATCAAATGATTCGTCTGCAATTTTAATAGAATCTGTAGGGCATCCATCAATTGCATCTTCCATATCTTCATATAATTCCTCAGGTACTTCTGCAGTACCTTGGTTATCGTCAAGGATTACGAAAGCAATACCTTCGTCGTCGTAATCATATATATCTGGCGCTGCTGCACCGCATGCACCACATGCAATACAAGTATCCATATCAACGATTGTATATTTTGCCAATGTCTTCGCCTCCTTTGATAAAAATGCTAAAATAGTAATGTGACTAAAATTTTAGACAGCATCATTTTTATTTTCAAATTATCCGTTTTACAGAGTGAGGGTTAAACTTGCAACACATTATAAAAACAGCATTACAACAAACATTTAACTATAAAACAAATAAAAGTATTTACAATATCTTAGTTGGTAAGAAATCTCACCAAACCTTTTTTGACGCTTGTAGTCAACAACAGTTGTCATTATATCACAGTTTACCACTATTAAAATATCCGTCTTTTGAGCTATTTTTAGAAAATATAACTGAATTTAATGCTGAAATGGAAATCATGTTGCATCCTAGATATACATTTGAAAGTATGGTGCAAACATTTCAAGCAATTCAACTATTAGTGCAAACCATGTCTAATACTATGCAGCAAGATTTTCGTTTCGTACCAATCTCTCAAAATAATAAGATACAAGAAACTGTAAAAATTGTCTATAACTATATTAAAGAAAACCAATTACAAATTGACTTTGAAAATGAACTACATAACTTGTTTAAAGCAATAACTTTAAAAGGGCCATGTTACTTACATTATTATTTGCAAGGCTATGATGAACCAATGTATACGAGACAGCAAGTTAGTTTAATAGAAAAGCTATCTCAACAGCAATTGTTTGAATACGAAATGAATAATTTAGTGACAATGATGTTTGAATTAGAAAGTGGAGAATATACTATTTTATCAAAAATAATAATGAAACCTACATTATTAAATCAAACCTATATTACTTATACAAGATTACTTGAACAATTCACGATGGAAGATATAGCGGCTCAACAACAAGTTAAAATAAATACTATCGAAGATCATGTACTTGAAATCTTAATCAAAGGTTATATGTCTAATTACGATGATTATGTTGAACAAGAAGATCAACTGCAATTTTTGAATTTTTATCAACAACATCGTGGCGAGCGATTAAAATTTTACAAAGAACAATTTGACACGTTATCATATTTTCAATTAAAAGTATTAATCGTTGGTTTTGAAAGAGGTGATCTGAATGTTGCATGATATTTTACGAAACAAATTTGGTTTTGAGAGTTTTAAACCGGGACAACAGGAAATTATAGAAAGTATAATGTCTCAACAACACACTCTAGGTATTCTTCCAACTGGAAGTGGTAAGAGTTTGTGTTATCAAATACCTACGTATTTATCAGGTAAGCCGACATTAATTATCTCACCGTTAATATCTTTAATGGATGACCAAGTTATGCAGTTGAAAATAAATGGAGAAAAACGTGTAACATGTATTCACTCTGGTATGGATGAAATTGAGAAAAAGCATAATATTAAATGTTTACGACATAGCCGCTTCATCTTTCTAAGTCCAGAATTTCTCCTACAACCGGCAAATTTTAAATTAATTTCCACGATAGACTTTGGCATGATTGTACTAGATGAAGCACATTGTTTATCTGAATGGGGCTACGACTTCAGACCACATTACGCGCTAATAGGTAAGGTAACTAAGCATTTTAAGGACGCAGTTGTCTTGGCGTTGACAGCAACTGCACCACCACATTTGCAAGATGATTTGACGGAAATGTTAGCGGTTCAATTCAACGTTATTAAAACTACAATGAATCGCCCAAACATAAGCTTTAAGCATCTTAATTTTCATGATGATGAGGATAAAATTGAGTGGCTACTGCCGTTTCTACAACAGTCGGGACCAACGATTATTTATGTCTCATCGAAAAAGATGTGTCTGAATTTAGCGCAACTTATTTATGATTCAGGTTTTCTTACAGGCATTTATCATGGTGATATGAATTATCAAGAGCGACACACAGTTCAACAACAATTTTTAAATAATGATATACCGATTATAGTCGCAACGAGTGCTTTTGGTATGGGAATTAATAAAAAAGATATTCGCACAATCATTCACTTTCATCTTTCAACAAGTCCTTCTAACTACATTCAAGAAATTGGCCGTGCGGGTCGCGATGGTGAACTAAGTCAGGCAATTAGTTTATTCCAACCGGACGATAAATATATTTTAGAAACGTTATTATTTGCAGATATGATAACAGAAGAAGATGTACAAAATTTCGAAATAGGAGAATTTTTAGCACCCGATAAACAAGACGTTTTGACAACGTTGCATTCATTCTATAGTATCGGCGCCTTGAAACAGATATTTAAGCAATCATTTAAACGAAAGCAATTAGGATTCTTTCGCATGATTGGCTATTGCAAATTGGATCAATGTAGACGGAAGTATTTATTAGAATTTTTCGGTGAATATCCACCGGCACAAGATCGATGTTGTGACAATGATTCTAATATAACTGATATCGTAATTTTAAATAAGAAAAAGGTAATTAGAAGTATTGGGTTTGATGAAAAGTTGCAAAATTTATTTCTCAGATAGTATTACTTTACTAAAAGAAAATTGACAAGCTATAATTAGTGTATACACAATTGAAAAATGATTGAAATAATTTTGAAAAATATACATAAACTTGTGTCATACGGGTATATTTTATGTAAAATCATTGTAATAGAATAGAAAGGAAGATGGCTATGTCTAATAATTTTAAAGATGACTTTGAAAAAAATCGTCAATCGATAGACACAAATTCACATCAAGACCATACGGAAGATGTCGAAAAAGACCAATCAGAATTAGAACATCAAGATACAACAGAGAATACGGAGCAACAGTTCCCACCAAGAAATGCCCAAAGAAGAAAAAGACGCCGTGATTTAGCAACAAATCATAACAAACAACATCACGATGAATCACAAGCATCTGACGACAATGCTCACAATGAGGCTGGCACATTAGATGATCGTCAAGTCGAATCATCAGCGCATAGTTCTGTAAATCAAGAACCTAGCCATCAAGACAGTACACCTCAACATGAAGAGGAATATTATAATAAGAATGCTTTTGCAATGGATAAATCACATCCAGAACCAATCGAAGACAATGATAAACACGAGACTGTTAAAGATGTAGAAAATAACACTGAGCATTCAACAGTTTCTGATAAGAGTGAAGCTGAACAATCTCAGCAACCTAAACCATATTTTGCAACAGGTGCTAACCAAGCAAATACATCAAAAGATAAACATGATGATGTAACTGTTAAGCAAGACAAAGATGAATCTAAAGATCATCATAGTGGTAAAAAAGGCGCAGCAATTGGTGCTGGAACAGCGGGTGTCGCTGGTGCAATGGCTGCTTCTAAAGCTAAGAATCATTCAAATGACGCTCAAAACAAAAGTAATTCTGGCAAGGCGAATAACTCGACTGAGGATAAAGTGTCTCAAGATAAGTCTAAAGATCATCATAATGGTAAAAAAGGTGCAGCAATCGGTGCTGGAACAGCAGGTTTGGCTGGAGGCGCAGCAAGTAAAAGTGCTTCTGCCGCTTCAAAACCACATGCCTCTAACAATGCAAGTCAAAACCATGATGAACATGACCATCATGACAGAGATAAAGAACGTAAAAAAGGTGGCATGGCCAAAGTATTGTTACCATTAATTGCAGCTGTACTAATTATCGGTGCATTAGCGATATTTGGAGGCATGGCATTAAACAATCATAATAATGGTACAAAAGAAAATAAAATCGCGAATACAAATAAAAATAATGCTGATGAAAGTAAAGACAAAGACACATCTAAAGACGCTTCTAAAGATAAATCAAAATCTACAGACAGTGATAAATCAAAAGATGATCAAGACAAAGCGACTAAAGATGAATCTGATAATGATCAAAACAACGCTAATCAAGCGAACAACCAAGCACAAAATAATCAAAATCAACAACAAGTTAATCAAAATCAACAACAGCAACAACAACGTCAAGGTGGTGGCCAAAGACATACAGTGAATGGTCAAGAAAACTTATACCGTATCGCAATTCAATACTACGGTTCAGGTTCACCGGAAAATGTTGAAAAAATTAGACGTGCCAATGGTTTAAGTGGTAACAATATTAGAAACGGTCAACAAATCGTTATTCCATAATATAACTATATAAATTGTAACTGAACTGCTATATACAAACGTGCATATTATAAAGTATCTCTAAATATTTTAGAGAACTTAAATTGCGCTTATAAGTATGTAGCAGTTTTTTCATTTTCAAAGTTTGTTATTTATCAAAGTGTTGTCTCGAATATTGACTTATCAATTTAACTTTTTACATAGTCATCAAAAAGATAAAACACCACAATCAACAAATTTAACGAGAAAGAATAAAAAATAAATCAACATATTAAATTGTAGTGCTATTCAACTCCGCAGGTAACAATTCTCTATGCACATTAAACAAATTGTCAAAAATATATCATAAATCTTCAAGCACAGACTTAGCGCATCAATCACTGAACTGTTATAATAGTTTGGGATTAAAGGAGGCCGAAACAATGCAAAAAGTTGAAAGTATCATAATTGGTGGAGGGCCATGCGGATTAAGTGCGGCTATTGAACAAAAAAGAAAAGGTATTGATACCTTAATTATTGAAAAGGGTAATGTCGTTGAATCAATCTACAATTATCCTACTCACCAAACATTTTTCTCATCAAGTGATAAATTAAGTATTGGGGACGTACCGTTTATCGTTGAAGAAAGTAAACCAAGACGTAATCAAGCGCTAGTTTATTACCGAGAAGTTGTAAAACATCATCAATTAAAAGTAAATGCATTTGAAGAAGTATTAACTGTTAAAAAAATGAATAATAAATTTACAATTACTACGACGAAAGATGTTTATGAATGTCGATTTTTAACAATCGCGACAGGCTATTATGGTCAGCATAATACATTAGAAGTTGAAGGTGCGGATTTACCTAAAGTGTTCCATTATTTTAAAGAGGCACATCCGTATTTTGATCAAGATGTTGTTATTATTGGTGGTAAGAATTCGGCTATCGATGCTGCTTTAGAGTTGGAAAAAGCTGGTGCTAACGTGACGGTTCTATATCGTGGTGGAGATTATTCGCCTTCAATTAAACCGTGGATACTTCCAAATTTCACAGCATTAGTAAATCATGAAAAAATTGACATGGAATTTAATGCTAATGTTACCCAAATAACTGAAGATACTGTGACTTATGAAGTAAATGGTGAAAGTAAAACGATACACAATGATTATGTATTTGCGATGATTGGTTATCATCCCGATTATGAATTTTTAAAATCTGTAGGCATTCAAATTAATACAAATGAATTTGGAACAGCGCCTATGTATAATAAAGAAACATACGAAACAAATATCGAAAATTGCTACATTGCAGGTGTGATTGCTGCAGGGAACGATGCGAATACCATTTTTATTGAAAATGGTAAATTCCACGGTGGCATTATTGCTCAAAGCATGCTAGCTAAGAAACAAACGCCGTTAGAATCATAAAAATAAAGGTCTATGTACTAAATAACTTAGTTTTACAACGACTGACATTCATGATATGTCAAATGAGGTTGATGACTAATTATTGTACATAGACCTTTTTATGTTACGTAATCATTATTATTCAAAATATGCTTTGATTTCAGCTTTATCTAAATTATTGCTTAACGCGACTAATAATTTTAATCTTGCTTTTGGACCATTCAAACCGTTAGAAAAAATAAAACCTTGTTGTGCGAGTTGGTAACCACCACCATCGTATGCGTAAGTTGGACTCACAATACCATTAAAGGAACGTGAAACTAGCACAATAGGTATATTTAAAGATATTAATTGTTGAATGCCTTCTAATGCGCTTGGAGGCATGTTGCCTTGTCCTAACGCTTCAATAACCATACCATCGATACCTTCACGACTATAAAAACTAAAAATGTCACCTGGCATACCCATATATGCTTTTACTAATGGTACATTTAGTTTCTCATTGACATTTTCCAATGCTTGTTGGCGATATGGCATATGATGGAATTGCACACGATCCTTTGTCAATACACCTAGCGGACCATGATTTGGACTTTGAAATGTGTTTGTATTAGACGTATGTGTTTTGGTAACATTACGCGCCGTATGTATTTCATCATTAAATACAACCATCACGCCTTTATGACGGGCCTTTTCATCAGAGGCTACGCGAATAGCGGAAATATAATTATATAATCCGTCAGAACCAATTTCATTAGACGAGCGCATTGCGCCAGTAATAACAATAGGTTGCTCGATACCTAATATTAAATCAAGTAAAAAGGCAGTTTCTTCTAACGTATCGGTACCATGCGTGATAACGAAACCATCATAATATTTATTTGTTACTGCTTCTAAAATAATATCCTTTAATTGTTTAACATGTTGGATTGTCATATGAGGTGATGGTACATTAAAAGGATTTAATTCATCTATTTGTGCATATTGATTTATGACATCTTGATGCAGTGAAATAGGGTTAATATCATTTGTTACTACTTTATTAGATTGGTCTTGTGACATACTAATGGTGCCACCAGTATGAATAACAAGTAGATGTTTCATATATTTCCTCCTATATTTCATTTACCTAATTATGATAAAATATTATTCATAAAACGACAAGGAAGGGAAATGACGCATGAATGCCATTAATATTGCATTAGATGGTCCAGCTGCTGCCGGAAAAAGTACAATTGCGAAACGTGTAGCCAGTGAACTATCAATGATTTATGTAGATACAGGAGCAATGTATCGTGCATTAACATACAAATATTTAAAATTAAACAAAACTGAGGACTTTGTAAAACTAGTTGACCAAACAACATTAGATTTAACTTATAAAGCAGATAAAGGTCAATGTGTCATTTTAGATAACGAAGATGTAACAGACTTTTTGAGAAATAATGATGTGACGCAACATGTTTCATACGTTGCATCTAAAGAGCCAGTACGTTCATTCGCCGTTAAAAAACAAAAAGAGTTAGCTGCAGAAAAAGGTATCGTAATGGATGGTCGCGATATCGGAACTGTAGTGCTACCAGATGCAGATTTAAAAGTATATATGATTGCATCAGTTGAAGAGCGAGCAGAAAGAAGATATAAAGATAATCAATTAAGAGGTATCGAATCAAATTTTGAAGATTTAAAACGTGATATTGAAGCACGTGATCAATATGACATGAACCGTGAAATATCACCTTTAAGAAAAGCAGATGATGCAGTGACTTTAGATACGACAGGCAAGACGATTGAAGAAGTTACTGACGAGATTTTAGCGATGGTGAATCAAATTAAATAATCTAGTAAGTCATAACTATTTATTTGTAATGGGCAACGCTTAACGCATATACAAAATGAATGTGCTGATAATGATTTACTCAAATTAAAAGGTGATTTTTATTCAACGATGAATGAAAGTTGCCTTTTTATTTTTGGTAAAAGTTAATGCGTCAGTCAATTGTGTAAGTTTTTCAAAACGTAAACAGAAATAATAAAGATAAATTATTAGAATTCCAAAAATAATTCATTACATTAATAAAGCATTTTACAAATGGTAAGAAAATGAGTGTTACAAATCTAAGAATTGCAAAAGAAGCTGATTTAGTCACAAAAAATCTCCTATGTAATAATTCGAGAAAGATGCACTATATACGGACTTCTTACTATTCAAATGTAAAAGTTGCTTATTTGCGTGGCTTTTTGTTTTATAAAAGTATAAAATTTTACTATAATATATCTTGTAGAGAACAATGAAATGACAGACTTATAAAACAAAATAGTGAGCTATGCTAATTTTTATACAAAAAATATGTATAAACATAGTGGACTTTATTACTTGTTTGAATATATGGTTGTAATAAATATATGTCCAACTAATACACAGAATGAGATTAAGTGACATATTTATGGATACAACTAATTTACTAAATGTAATAAAGGTAGAATTTCTTGACAATTCTGTCAGTTTATAAGATGTTATAAATATGTAGTGTATAAGGAGGCAAACAAGATGACTGAAGAATTCAATGAATCAATGATTAACGATATTAAAGAAGGTGACAAAGTCACTGGCGAGGTACAACAAGTTGAAGACAAGCAAGTTGTTGTTCATATCAACGGTGGTAAATTTAATGGGATTATTCCTATTAGTCAACTATCTACGCATCATATTGATAGCCCAAGTGAAGTTGTAAAAGAGGGCGACGAAGTTGAAGCATATGTCACTAAAGTTGAGTTTGATGAAGAAAATGAAACTGGAGCTTACATCTTATCTAGAAGACAACTTGAAACTGAGAAGTCTTATAGTTATTTACAAGAAAAATTAGATAATAATGAAATCATCGAAGCGAAAGTAACAGAAGTAGTTAAAGGTGGTTTGGTTGTTGATGTAGGACAAAGAGGTTTTGTTCCGGCTTCACTAATTTCAACAGACTTCATTGAGGATTTCTCTGTGTTTGATGGACAAACAATTCGTATTAAAGTTGAAGAATTGGATCCTGAAAATAATAGAGTCATTTTAAGCCGTAAAGCAGTTGAACAAGAAGAAAACGATGCTAAAAAAGATCAATTATTACAATCTTTAAATGAAGGCGATGTTATTGATGGTAAAGTAGCGCGTTTAACTCAATTTGGTGCATTTATAGACATTGGCGGTGTTGATGGTTTAGTGCATGTATCTGAACTTTCTCACGAACATGTTCAAACACCAGAAGAAGTTGTTTCAATTGGTCAAGATGTTAAAGTTAAAATTAAATCTATTGATAGAGATACAGAACGTATTTCATTATCAATCAAAGATACGTTACCAACACCTTTCGAAAATATTAAAGGTCAATTCCACGAAAATGATGTCATTGAAGGTGTCGTAGTAAGATTGACAAACTTTGGTGCATTTGTTGAAATTGCACCAGGTGTACAAGGACTTGTACATATTTCTGAAATTGCACACAAACACATTGGTACGCCAGGTGAAGTGTTAGAACCTGGTCAACAAGTAAATGTTAAAATATTAGGTATTGATGAAGAGAATGAAAGAGTATCACTATCTATTAAAGCAACATTACCAAACGAAGATGTTGTTGAAAGTGATCCTTCTACGACTAAGGCGTACTTAGAAAGCGAAGAAGATAATCCAACAATTGGCGATATGATTGGTGATAAACTTAAAAATCTTAAACTATAATTTAATATTTAATAGTCAACTCCACATGTTTATGATTGCATGTGGAGTATTTTTATGTAACAAAATATATTCGGAATGATAACGTGGACAAATTTAACTAAGTGTTTTATAAGATAAAGTTTTAAGTGCTGATTTTTATCATTACAGTAATAAACTCATTTTGAATACACAGTCTCATGTGATATTATTAAAAAGATATAAGAAAGAGAGGAAGTTAGCTTATGACTAAACCTATAGTAGCTATTGTAGGTAGGCCTAATGTAGGTAAATCTACAATTTTTAATAGAATAGTTGGAGAACGTGTTTCGATTGTTGAAGATACGCCAGGTGTAACACGAGATCGTATTTATTCTTCAGGTGAGTGGTTAACACATGATTTCAATATTATTGATACAGGTGGTATTGAAATTGGTGATGCACCATTCCAAACACAAATTAGAGCGCAGGCAGAAATCGCCATAGATGAAGCGGATGTTATTATTTTTATGGTTAACGTGCGTGAAGGATTGACACAAAGCGATGAAATGGTCGCTCAAATTTTATACAAATCTAAAAAACCGGTCGTATTAGCGGTTAACAAAGTAGATAATATGGAAATGCGTACAGACGTGTATGATTTCTATTCATTAGGATTTGGTGAACCGTATCCAATATCAGGGTCACATGGTTTAGGTCTTGGTGACTTGTTAGATGCAGTTGTTTCTCATTTTGGTGAAGAGGAAGAAGATCCTTATGATGAAGATACAATTCGACTATCCATTATTGGACGACCAAACGTAGGTAAATCAAGTTTAGTAAATGCTATTTTAGGTGAAGATCGCGTTATCGTTTCTAATGTTGCAGGGACAACGAGAGACGCTATTGATACAGAGTATAGTTATGATGGACAAGATTATGTTTTAATCGATACTGCTGGTATGCGTAAAAAAGGAAAAGTATATGAATCAACTGAGAAATATTCAGTATTAAGAGCTTTAAAAGCGATTGAACGTTCAAATGTTGTTTTAGTGGTTATTGATGCAGAACAAGGCATTATTGAACAAGATAAACGTGTTGCAGGATATGCACATGAACAAGGTAAAGCAGTCGTGATTGTCGTAAATAAATGGGATACTGTGGAAAAAGATAGTAAAACGATGAAGAAATTTGAAGATGAAGTACGTAAAGAATTCCAATTTTTAGATTATGCACAAATTGCTTTTGTGTCTGCTAAAGAACGCACAAGATTACGTACATTATTCCCTTACATTAATGAAGCAAGTGAAAACCATAAAAAACGTGTTCAAAGTTCAACTTTAAATGAAGTCGTTACTGATGCAATTTCCATGAACCCTACACCAACAGACAAAGGTAGACGTTTGAATGTCTTTTATGCAACACAAGTTGCTATAGAACCACCGACATTTGTTGTATTTGTTAATGATGTAGAATTAATGCATTTTTCTTATAAACGCTATTTAGAGAATCAAATCCGTGCCGCTTTTGGTTTTGAAGGTACACCAATTCATATTATAGCTCGAAAGAGAAATTAACGATTGGGGGATAACAATGACTAAAATTACCGTTTTTGGTATGGGAAGTTTTGGGACAGCCCTTGCCAATGTTCTTGCAGAAAATGGACATGATGTTTTGATGTGGGGTAAAAATCAAGATGCTGTTGATGAATTAAATACATGTCATACAAATAAAAAGTATTTAAAATACGCGAAATTAGATGTTAACATCATCGCTACATCAGATATGACCAAAGCAATTCAATTTGCAGATATTTACTTAATGGCTTTACCTACTAAAGCAATGCGAGAAGTTGCTACTCAAATTAATGATAAGCTGACATCTAAAAAGACTTTTATACATGTTGCTAAAGGTATTGAAAATGGGACATTTAAACGTGTGTCAGAAATGATTGAAGATTCTATTTCACCTGAATATAATGCAGGTATTGGCGTGTTGTCCGGGCCAAGTCATGCGGAAGAAGTTGTAGTCAAGCAACCAACTACAGTTGCTGCTTCATCAAAAGATAAAAATGTAAGTAAATTAACGCAAGATTTATTTATGAATGATTATTTACGTGTGTACACGAATGATGACTTGATTGGTGTTGAACTTGGTGGTGCATTGAAAAATATCATCGCAGTAGCAAGTGGTATCGTAGCTGGAATTGGCTACGGTGATAATGCAAAAGCTGCATTAATGACTCGTGGCTTAGCGGAAATTAGCAGATTAGGTGAAAAGTTAGGTGCCGATCCTATGACATTTCTAGGTTTAGGTGGTATCGGTGACTTAATCGTTACTTGCACATCAACACATTCTCGAAATTTCACATTAGGATATAAGCTTGGACAAGGTGAATCAATGGATCAAGCATTATCTGAAATGAATATGGTTGTTGAAGGTATTTATACAACTAAATCCGTTTATCATTTAGCTAAAGAAAAAAATGTGGATATGCCAATTACAAATGCATTATATAGAGTATTATTTGAAAATATCTCAGTAAAAGAATGCGTAAAAGATTTAATGGAGCGCGATAAAAAATCTGAATAAAATGTGTATTATTACACATATACAGCTAATAATTACGTAAAATGAATAGAAATGGCTTAAATTCAACGTTTTTGCCACATAAATGATTGCGATTTATGTAATGCTTGTGTTAAAGTTTTACCATAATGATATAAACATATCATTATCAAACCTCAGGAGGTGAATGTCTAATGAACAAAACAGATTTAATCAATGCAGTTGCAGAGCAAGCTGATTTAACTAAAAAAGAAGCTGGTTCAGCAGTAGATGCTGTATTCGAATCAATCCAAAACTCACTTGCTAAAGGTGAAAAAGTACAATTAATTGGTTTCGGTAACTTTGAGGTACGTGAACGTGCTGCACGTAAAGGTCGTAACCCTCAAACTGGTAAAGAAATTGATATCCCAGCAAGTAAAGTTCCAGCATTCAAAGCTGGTAAAGCATTAAAAGATGCTGTAAAATAATTTTACTTAAAAAGCCCTGAATAAGGGCTTTTTATTTTGCTTTTAATACTTACAACCTGTACATAAATTGTAATGTTCTTCTAAGTTTTTAATCTTTGGAACATTCATTGTTTAAGCGTTCAAAATATTACATGACATCATAGTTTTGATAAAAATAGCAACTACAAAATATACATATGAATAATGAGATTAATTGTTAGCGTTGAATTTACTTAAAAGGTAACCATATCTACTATAGTATTTTACGTTATTTAAAATGATGAATAATGTAAATGAAGTAAGGGGTATTATGAGAATTACAAAAGCTACATAAATTACTGTTAGTTTAAATTGAAATTTAAAAATGATAAGTAATCTTAATGCTTCAAAAGATTTTAATTTCTTACATATAATGTTAATATGAATAGTGATAATATCGTGAGGTGTAGACATGGAAACAACTGTTAGCAAATTGGAAAGACAAATAGAAGAAAGATTAAAGGGCGTATCAGAATATGAATCCATTAATATTAATCATCGGTTAGGTAAGTTACTCGATTCATATGATATTCCAGATGTTGCCAAAGTAGCATGCCTCACAATTGACACATCAATGAGACACCTTGATGACATTACATATAATCATTTGTCTAAGCATTCCATATTGATTGGAGATTTAATTAGTGCACATTTTTATACGCTACTAGCAGAAATCAATGATTTATCATTCCAAAATGAAATTAGTAAAGCAATTGTTGAAATTAATGAATTGAAATCTTCATTACATCATCAAGCTTTAAATGATTATGAAATTTCTCAAGCAATAGTAAAAATTGAAACACTTTTCCCATATATTACGTTATCTCATTTCGGTATCAATATTGATGAGTCGGAAATATATAATTATTTATTTGAAGATATGTCTGATTACTATCCATCATACTTCAAGAAATATAATCAAAGTGAAGTAAAGCATTACTTACACGATATCCAAAAAAGTTATTTAAAAAGTAGAGGTAATTAAGCATGGCTGACAATAAAGCAAATAAAGAGCAAGTACATCGCGTTTTTCAAAATATTTCAAAAAAATATGACAGATTAAATAATATTATTAGTTTTGAGCAGCATAAAGTATGGAGAAAACGTGTCATGAAAGACATGGGTGTTAGAAAAGGTACGAAAGCATTAGATGTTTGTTGTGGTACTGGTGATTGGACAATCGCATTAAGCAAAGCTGTAGGACCAACAGGAGAAGTTACTGGTATTGACTTTAGTGAGAATATGTTAGAAGTAGGAAAAGAAAAAACTGCTTCAATGGAAAATGTTAAACTTGTTCATGGTGATGCAATGGAATTGCCGTTTGAAGACAATTCTTTTGATTATGTAACAATTGGGTTTGGATTAAGGAATGTGCCAGACTATTTAGTCGCGTTAAAAGAAATGAATAGAGTACTTAAACCAGGTGGTATGGTGGTATGTCTTGAAACGAGCCAACCAACTTTGCCAGTCTTTAAACAAATGTATGCATTATACTTTAAATTTGTTATGCCTATTTTTGGAAAATTATTTGCAAAATCAAAAGAAGAATATGAATGGTTACAGCAATCTACGTTTAATTTTCCTGGAAAAGAAGAGTTGAAGCGCATGTTTGAAGAAGCGGGTTTCATAAATGTAAGAGTACGTAGTTTTACAGGGGGCGTTGCTGCAATGCACCTTGGCTATAAAGAAAAAGATAATACCAAAGGTGATTAACGTGGCAAAGTTAAACATGAACAATGAAATTAAGAAAGTGGAACAACGACTTGAAAAGGCAATAAAAAGTAAAGATTCTGTATTAGAACAGGCATCATTACACTTATTGTCTTCTGGTGGTAAAAGAGTACGCCCAGCATTTGTAATTCTGAGTAGCCAATTTGGCAAAGATGAACAAACGTCTGAACAAACGTATCAAGTTGCAGTCGCATTAGAGTTAATTCATATGGCAACACTTGTTCATGATGACGTTATTGATAAAAGCGACAAGCGTCGAGGCAAGTTAACCATATCAAAGAAATGGGATCAGACAACTGCTATTTTAACTGGGAATTTTTTATTGGCATTAGGACTTGAACACTTAATGGCCGTTAAAGATAATCGTGTACATCAATTAATATCTGAATCTATCGTTGATGTTTGTAGAGGGGAACTTTTCCAATTTCAAGACCAATTTAACAGTCAACAGACAATTATCAATTATTTACGACGTATCAATCGTAAAACAGCACTGTTAATTCAATTATCAACTGAAGTTGGTGCAATTACATCTCAATCTGATAAAGAGACTGTACGAAAATTGAAAATGATTGGTCATTATATAGGCATGAGCTTCCAAATCATTGATGATGTATTAGACTTCACAAGTACTGAAAAGAAATTAGGTAAGCCGGTCGGAAGTGATTTGCTTAATGGTCATATTACGTTACCGATTTTATTAGAAATGCGTAAAAATCCAGACTTCAAATTGAAAATCGAACAATTACGTCGTGATAGTGAACGCAAAGAATTTGAAGAATGTATCCAAATCATTAGAAAATCTGACAGCATCGATGAAGCTAAGGCAGTAAGTTCGAAGTATCTAAGTAAAGCTTTGGATTTGATTTCTGAGTTGCCAGATGGACATCCAAAATCACTACTTTTAAGCTTGACGAAAAAAATGGGGTCAAGAAACACATAGTATTTATGAAAAGTATTGAAAGCGCTTTACCAACCTGTTAATATATAATAGTAATATACATAAACCTATTAAACACAGGGGGATACATAAAGTGGAACGTACATTTTTAATGATTAAACCAGACGCAGTACAAAGAAATCTAATTGGTGAAGTAATTTCAAGAATTGAAAGAAAAGGACTAAAACTTGTCGGTGGTAAATTAATGCAAGTACCAATGGAACTTGCTGAAACACATTATGGTGAACACCAAGGTAAACCATTTTATAATGATTTAATTTCATTTATTACATCAGCACCAGTGTTCGCAATGGTAGTTGAAGGTGAAGATGCAGTTAATGTATCTAGACATATTATTGGCAGCACCAATCCTTCAGAAGCTTCACCAGGATCAATTAGAGGTGATTTAGGTTTAACTGTTGGTAGAAATATCATTCACGGTTCAGATTCATTAGAGTCTGCTGAACGTGAAATTAATTTATGGTTTAATGAAAATGAAATTACTAGCTATGCTTCACCACGTGATGCTTGGTTATACGAATAAAATATAAGCTATAAATCTTTCTGATTTATAAAAGGAAAAAGGGTTTTGTTATGTGGTTAGTGATTGATAACCATTCATAACAAAGCCCTATTTTTATACGGACTGATTAACTTTATAAAAAATAATCAGTCCATTTTCTTTTATTTAAAGAAATATAGCTTGTATATTATTTATTCGTGGTTAGCTACGATTATATGCGGTATAAGTTGTTCGAATAAATTTTAAATTTTCAAATGGTTGTTTAAACAATCTAACAATATTAGAAATTCATAATACTTTTCTCGTTGTGAATATATTATAATGAATCTTAGTTCGTTTAATATTAAGATAATTCTGACATTTAAAAAGAGATATAAATCAATTTCTTAATTGAGCTTGAAAACAAACATTTATGAATGCACAATGAATATGATAAGATTAACAACATATTATAATGTTATCGTGGAAGTATGAAAGGAGCGAGTGTGTATGAGATACCTAACATCAGGAGAATCACATGGACCTCAATTAACAGTTATTGTTGAAGGTGTACCTGCAAATTTAGAAGTTAAGGTTGAGGATATTAATAAAGAAATGTTTAAGCGTCAAGGCGGTTACGGACGTGGACGTCGTATGCAAATTGAAAAAGATACAGTGGAGATTGTTTCGGGTGTAAGAAATGGTTATACATTAGGTAGCCCTATTACAATGGTTGTTACTAATGATGATTTTACACATTGGCGAAAAATTATGGGCGCTGCGCCAATAAGCGACGAAGAACGAGAAAATATGAAACGTACAATTACGAAGCCAAGACCGGGACATGCAGATTTAGTTGGCGGTATGAAATATAATCATCGTGACTTACGAAATGTATTAGAACGTTCATCTGCCAGAGAAACAGCAGCACGTGTAGCGGTCGGTGCACTATGCAAAGTTTTATTAGAACAATTAGATATCGAAATATACAGTCGTGTTGTTGAGATAGGTGGCATTAAAGATAAAGATTTTTATGATTCAGAAACATTTAAAGCAAACCTTGATCGAAATGACGTCCGTGTAATTGATGATGGCATCGCACAAGCAATGCGCGATAAAATTGATGAAGCGAAAAACGATGGTGATTCAATAGGGGGCGTAGTTCAAGTTGTAGTTGAAAATATGCCTGTTGGTGTAGGTAGTTATGTACATTATGATCGTAAATTAGATGGAAGAATAGCACAGGGTGTCGTTAGTATTAATGCATTTAAAGGTGTAAGTTTTGGAGAAGGATTTAAAGCAGCTGAAAAGCCTGGTAGCGAAATTCAAGACGAAATTCTCTACAATACTGAATTGGGCTATTATCGTGGGTCAAATCACTTAGGTGGTTTAGAAGGCGGTATGTCAAATGGAATGCCAATTATCGTTAATGGTGTAATGAAACCAATTCCAACGTTATATAAACCATTAAATTCAGTAGACATTAATACTAAAGAAGACTTTAAAGCAACAATTGAACGTTCTGATAGTTGTGCTGTTCCTGCAGCAAGTATCGTCTGTGAACATGTCGTAGCATTTGAAATTGCAAAAGCATTATTGGAAGAATTCCAATCAAATCATATTGAGCAACTTAAACAACAAATTATTGAGCGCAGACAATTAAATATTGAGTTTTAACAACAAGAACAATTGAGGTGTAATCATGAAATTACAAACAACATACCCTTCAAACAATTATCCAATATATGTTGAACACGGTGCAATCAAGTATATAGGCACATATTTAAATCAATTTGACCAAAGTTTCTTGTTAATTGATGAATATGTAAATCAATATTTTGCGAATAAATTTGATGATATTTTATCATATGAAAATGTGCATAAAGTCATTATTCCAGCTGGTGAAAAGACGAAAACATTTGAGCAATATCAAGAAACATTAGAATACATTTTGTCTCATCATGTAACACGTAATACAGCGATTATAGCTGTTGGTGGTGGTGCGACAGGAGATTTTGCAGGATTTGTAGCAGCAACACTATTAAGAGGTGTCCATTTTATACAAGTTCCCACAACGATTTTGGCGCATGATTCTAGTGTTGGCGGTAAAGTGGGTATTAACTCAAAGCAAGGTAAAAACCTTATCGGTGCATTTTATCGTCCAACTGCTGTGATTTATGATTTAGACTTTTTAAAGACTTTACCATTTAAGCAAATATTAAGTGGCTATGCAGAAGTTTATAAGCATGCGTTATTGAATGGTGAATCAGCGACGCAAGATATCGAACAGCACTTTAAAGATAGAGAGATATTACAGTCGTTAAATGGTATGGATAAATATATTGCTAAAGGTATTGAAACGAAGCTAGATATTGTTGTTGCAGATGAAAAAGAACAAGGTGTACGTAAATTTTTAAATTTAGGTCATACATTTGGGCATGCTGTTGAATACTATCATAAAATACCTCATGGTCATGCAGTGATGGTTGGCATTATCTATCAATTTATAGTTGCGAATGCTTTGTTTGATTCTAAGCATGATATTAATCATTATATTCAGTATTTAATACAACTCGGCTATCCTTTAGACATGATAACTGACTTGGATTTTGAAACGTTATACCAATATATGCTAAGTGATAAAAAGAATGATAAGCAAGGTGTACAAATGGTCTTGATGAGACAATTTGGAGATATCGTTGTACAACATGTTGATCAACTAACATTACAACATGCATGTGAACAATTAAAAACATATTTTAAGTAGGTGAATGAAATGATAAATGAACAAATCATTGATATTTCAGGTCCGTTAAAGGGCGAAATAGAAGTGCCGGGCGATAAATCAATGACACACCGTGCAATCATGTTGGCGTCGCTAGCTGAAGGTGTATCTACTATATATAAGCCACTACTTGGCGAAGATTGTCGTCGTACGATGGATATTTTCCGACTGTTAGGTGTAGAAATCAAAGAAGATGATGAAAAATTAGTTGTGACTTCCCCAGGATATCAATCTTTTAACACGCCACATCAAGTTTTGTATACAGGTAATTCTGGTACGACAACACGATTATTGGCAGGTTTGTTAAGTGGTTTAGGTATTGAAAGTGTCTTGTCTGGAGATGTTTCCATAGGTAAAAGGCCGATGGATCGTGTTTTAAGACCGTTAAAAAGTATGAATGCAAATATTGAAGGAATTGAAGACAATTACACCCCATTAATCATTAAACCATCTGTAATTAAAGGTATTAATTACAAGATGGAAGTGGCAAGTGCACAAGTGAAAAGTGCCATCTTATTTGCAAGTCTATTTTCTAAGGAAGCGACCATCATTAAAGAATTAGATGTAAGTCGAAATCATACTGAGACGATGTTCAGACATTTTAATATTCCAATTGAAGCAGAAGGGTTGTCAATTACTACAACCCCTGAAGCAATTCGATACATTAAACCTGCAGATTTTCATGTTCCTGGCGATATTTCATCTGCAGCGTTCTTTATTGTTGCAGCACTTATCACACCAGGAAGTGATGTAACAATTCATAATGTTGGAATCAATCCAACACGTTCAGGTATTATTGATATTGTTGAAAAAATGGGCGGTAATATTCAACTTTTCAATCAAACAACTGGTGCTGAACCTACTGCTTCTATTCGTATTCAATACACACCAATGCTTCAACCAATAACAATCGAAGGAGAATTAGTGCCAAAAGCAATTGATGAACTGCCAGTGATAGCATTACTTTGTACACAAGCAGTTGGCACGAGTACAATTAAAGATGCCGAGGAATTAAAAGTAAAAGAAACAAATAGAATTGATACAACGGCTGATATGTTAAACTTGTTAGGGTTTGAATTACAACCAACTAATGATGGATTGATTATTCATCCGTCAGAATTTAAAACAAATGCAACAGTGGATAGTTTAACGGATCATCGAATAGGAATGATGCTTGCAGTTGCTTCTCTACTTTCAAGCGAACCTGTCAAAATCAAACAATTTGATGCTGTAAATGTATCATTTCCAGGATTTTTACCAAAACTAAAGCTTTTAGAAAATGAGGGATAATATAAAATGGAAGATATCTATAAATTAATAGACGATATCAATCTACAAAAACTAGAAAATTTAGACTCTCGTGTTAATGAAGCAATAACTACTGACAACGATGACGCATTATTTATTCTAGGAGAGACACTTTACAATTTTGGATTAATGCCACAAGGTTTAGAAGTATTCCGCGTGTTATATCACAAATATCCAGACGAAAGTGAATTGCTGATTTATTTTATTGAAGGTTTAATGTCTGAAAATCAAACTGACGAAGCGTTAGAATATTTAAGTTATGTTGAACCATCACCTGAAAAGTTGATGTTAGAAGCAGATTTATATCAACAAATTAATATGATGGAAGTTGCTATTGATAAATTACAAGAAGCACTTGAACTAGAGCCAAATGATCCAATAATCCATTTCGCATTGGCTGAAATGTTATATTATGATGGTCAATATTTACGTGCTATCTCTGAATACGAAACTGTTTTAGAAACTGGTGAATATCAAGTTAATGGTGTGAATTTATTCTCTCGTATGGCAGATTGTAGTTTGCAAAGTGGTAACTATAGTGATGCGATTCGCTTATACGATGAAATTAATGAAGATGAAATGACTTCAGAAGATTATCTCAAAAAAGCCATTTCTTACGATAAAAATGACATCACTCAAGAAGCAATTAAAATAATGACTACATTACTTTCTAAAGATCCTGATTATATTCAAGGCTACTTGTATTTACAATCATTATATGAAAATGAAAAAAATTATCCAGATGCCATTGAGACGGGTAAAGAAGGATTACGACTAAGTCAATTTTATAAAGAGTTAATGTATACAACTGGATGTTTGGAAATAGAACACGGCGATGCTAATGAAGGTGTATTATTGTTAAAACAAGCATTAGAGGTTGATAATGCTTACCAAGAACCTTTATTGATTTTAAGTGATTTATATCGTAATGAAGAAGATTATGAAGCAATCATTGAATTATTAACATATGTAGATGAAGAAGATTTGGATCCTACATTCATGTGGCATTTAGCGTTCGCCTATGGTCAAGAAGAGCGAGATAAAGAAGCTCAACATTTCTTTGAATTAGCATATCCAACAATGAAAACAAATATTGATTTTATGAGTGATTTTTATTTCTATTTAATTGAAACTGGTCAAAAGGAACAAGCAATTACTATTTTAAATCAATTGTTGGAACTAGAACCAAGTAACGAAAATTGGCATGACGAATTATCAAGATTGCAATCTTAAAATGGGGTATTTGATGTCAGAGACACTCAATCAAATTAAAGAAAGTTTTATTGAATATTTACTTTTTCAATATCGATTTAAGTCGCGTATTGCAGTTTGGGTGCTTAATTATATAAAAGTGAATGAGGCGAAATTGGCAAACATTCATTTTGTAGATACAAAAATTAATCATCATGAAACATTAGAAATTGCAGAAGTTGGAAGTCACGCTTCTGCAATTCAATTTACTAAGCGTAATATAAAGTTAATGAATACAAATGAAATATTTGATTATATCGCTAATCATAACTGTGCTTTTGATATTCAAATTCACTTCGCAAACGTGTCAAAGCGTGAGCAAAGGCTAGATGATTTAATAGTTGCTCAACTAACGGAATCGCCCAGCTATCAAACTTATCTTCATGATTTAAATAGTATGGCTATAGATCGGCATAAACATGCGTTATTAATAGATTACTTGCTACATAATATTGATTTAAGTTTACAGATGAATGAAAAGCAACGTTTTCATCAACTAACGCAAATTTTAAATACACTCAAGCTAGTAAATAAACATAATCAATTTGAGGACTTAGCAGATGACGATTAATACATTTTGGCAATATACACTTTATCAACGTTCTTGGTTAATGATGCTACTCATTTGTAATATATTAGGGATGATTTATGGTTATATATGGTATGGTGAACAATTAAGTCATACGCCGTGGCAGTTTAAGATTTTTGTTCCAGATAGCCCAACTGCAATATTATTCTTAGTTATTTCTATCTCATTGATATTAATCCGAAAACAAAATAGTTTTATCGATGCACTGGCATTTGTAACATTATTCAAATATGGGATATGGGCAGTTATTATGAATATATTATTTATTATTGAACAAGGTGATATTACAGTAAATGACCTGGTATTAATGTTTTCCCACAGTATAATGGCTGTTCAGGCAATTTACTTCTATCCTAGGTTTAAACGTTCTATGATTGGAATCATTGTAGCGATGACTTGGGTATTTTTGAATGATTATATTGACTATTTTCACCTTCAATTTCCATATTATGATTTTATAACTACACATGTGTGGCAAATTGGTGTATTATCATGTTGTCTGAGTGTTTTTGGACTTTTGCTTTATATTGAATTAAACAAATTATTAAAGTGTAAATGATTTGATAAAAACGGCAAATGACAGTAAAATATTTATAAAGGAGAGTGAGTTTATTGTCTTCAATTTTTACTATGATAATTTATTTCGTAATATTAATGGTGCTTCCTTTATGGGCACAACACAAAGTTAAATCTAACTATGAGAAATATTCACAAGTTAGATCAACTAGTGGTAAAACGGGTCGTGAAGTTGCATTAGAAATTTTACATGCAAACGGTATTTATGATGTCGAAGTTGTTAAAGGTGAAGGATTCTTAACAGATCATTACGATCCTAAAAAGAAAGTTGTTTCACTATCTCCTGCAAACTATGACAGACCATCAGTTGCTGGAACTGCAATTGCAGCCCACGAAGTTGGTCATGCCATTCAAGATCACCAAGGATACTGGTTCTTAAGATTCAGAGCAGCATTAGTACCTGTTGCAAACCTAGGGAGTTCATTAAGTTATATGATCATCATGTTAGGTATTATCTTAACAGCGATAGGTAGTGCATTTGGTTCAACTGCTTTATGGATTGGTGCTGGTTTAATGTCATTAGCGGTATTATTCTCAATTGTTACGTTACCAGTTGAGTTTGATGCGAGTTCAAGAGCGATGAAACAAATTACGGCATTGAACATTGTAAATGAAAAGGAATACAAACATGCGCGTAAAGTATTATCTGCAGCAGCAATGACTTATGTTGCAGCAACTGCTGTCGCTGTAGCAGAGCTTGTACGTATTATTTTGATTGCGCGTTCAAGTGATTAATCTTATAGATTAACAATTAACTTAAATTAGACACTTATTAACTAGCTAATCACATTTTGTGTGATTGCTAGTTTTTTTGTGCTTATTTTTCTAATGGTAGATTATTCACTATATTATTTTATTGTAGTGGTACGAATCATAAAGTTATAATCCCAATTTCAATTGATTTAATTTAGTTAGGAATGCATTACATTTATATAAACTGAATTATTAAACTACTAAAATAAACAACTTGTCATCTAGTTTAGCTAGAGTCAGTAGATTGCACTAAACATGCATGAGACTTCAAATTGATATATACTATATTAGAAATGCAATATAAGGAGAACGTAGAAATGAAATCAATGGTAGAAATGCAACGTGAAGTTGATGAATATATTGGACAATTTAAAACAGGATATTTTTCACCATTAGCTAACTTAGCTAGATTGACTGAAGAAGTGGGCGAACTTGCACGTGAAATAAATCATACCTATGGTGAAAAAAAGAAGAAAGATTCAGAGGAAGCAAATACGATTAAAGCAGAATTAGGTGATAATTTATTTGTGTTGTTATGTTTGGCGAATTCAATGGGAATAGATATGACAGAGAGCTTTAATGAAACAATGGAAAAGTTTAATACAAGAGATAAAAATCGATTCGAAAGAAAGTGAATATAAAAATATATGCTTTATTTGGATTTGATTAAGATTAAAATCATAGACCAATGAATTGCATCGCATGAAATTATATTATTTTTAAAGTAAGTTTAACTAGATAAATGATTATATATACAACACCTGTTTTTTAGATATTTGAAATTATAAACTCAACATTACTATAAACTTAAATTTAAACAATTATCTACGCATCGAGAATAATAGAAAGAGAAATAGAAAGAAAGGATGGGCAAGCGAATGAAGATAGGTATAACATGTTACCCGTCCATGGGTGGTTCTGGAATTATTGCCACAGAATTAGGAATTAAATTAGCAGAGCGAGGTCACGAAGTACATTTTATCACTTCAAATATCCCGTTTAGAATAAGAAAACCATTACCGAATATGATTTTTCATCAAGTTGAAGTGAATCAATATGCAGTATTTCAATATCCACCGTATGATATTACGTTAAGTACTAAAATCGCTGAAGTTATTAAAGAATATGATCTTGATTTGTTGCATATGCACTATGCTGTACCTCATGCAATTTGTGGGATTTTAGCTCGTGAGATGTCAGGTAAAGATATAAAAATTATGACAACGTTACACGGTACTGATATTACTGTTTTGGGCTATGATCATTCACTCCAAGGTGCAATTAAATTTGGCATTGAAAAAAGTGATATTGTGACAAGTGTGAGTAAATCTTTAGCGCAAGAAACACATGAAATTATCGAAACTAACAAAGAAATTATACCGATTTATAATTTTGTACGTGAAAATGAGTTTCCAACTAAACATAACACAGCATTAAAAGCACAATTTGGTATAGCACCAGATGAAAAAGTGTTAATACATGTATCGAATTTTAGACAAGTAAAACGCATAGATACTATTATAGAAACATTTGCAAAAGTACGTGAAAAGATACCTAGTAAATTAATTTTACTTGGTGATGGCCCTGAATTAGTGCCAATGCGTCAAAAGACGAAAGAGTTAAACGTAGAAGAGGATGTTTTATTTTTAGGGAAACAAGATTGCGTAAGTGAATTTTACCAATTATCTGACTTAGTATTATTATTAAGTGAAAAAGAAAGCTTTGGACTAACTTTACTTGAGGCTATGAAAACAGGCGTCGTTCCAATTGGTTCAAATGCCGGTGGAATTAAAGAGGTTATTAAACATGGTGAAACTGGATTTGTCGTAGATGTGGGTGATTGTGATTCAGCGAGTGACTATGCTATCCGATTACTTGAAGATAAGGTGTTATACAACAAACTTCAGAAAAACATGCTAGCAGATATTGCTGAACGTTTTGGATCAGAACTCATTACAGATCAATATGAGTATTATTATCAAAAAATGCTAAATGAGCATAACAAAAGTAAAGGCGAGTAATAATATGAATAAATCATTATTTGAACAGGCAAGGCCTATATTAGAACAAATTCAAGACAATGGTTTTGAAGCATATTATGTAGGTGGCTCTGTAAGAGATTATGTCATGGGAAGAAATATTCATGATATAGATATCACAACAAGTGCAACGCCAGATGAAATAGAATCTATCTTTAGTCATACGATACCTGTAGGTAAAGAACATGGCACCATAAATGTAGTTTTTAATGATGAAAATTATGAAGTGACAACATTCCGGGCTGAAGAAGATTATGTCGATCACCGTAGACCAAGTGGTGTTACATTTGTTCGTGATTTATACGAAGATTTGCAACGAAGAGATTTCACGATGAATGCGATAGCAATGGATACATCATACAAATTGTATGATTATTTTGATGGTCAACAAGATATTAATAATCGAATAATAAGAACTGTAGGTATAGCTGAGGAACGATTCCAAGAAGATGCTTTACGTATGATTCGATGTTTAAGATTCCAGTCACAATTATCATTTGAAATTGCAACGGAAACATTTGAAGCGATGCGTACACAAATGGCAGATATTAAATTTTTATCAATTGAGCGTATAGTGATTGAACTAACTAAATTAATGCGAGGTATTAATGTTGAAAAGAGTTTTAATCATTTAAAATCGCTGAAAGCATTTAATTATATGCCATATTTCGAATATCTTGATATGAATCAAATTAATGTGACTGAACCAATTGATTTAGAATTGTTGATTGCTATAGTGTCAGTTAAATTTGATATTAATTACTCATTAAAGCCTTTAAAGCTAAGTAACCGACAAGTAAAAGATATCAATCAATATATTCAAATTATGAATACATTACCAAGTATTATTACAAAAGAACAATTAAAAATGTTTGTTTATGATTATGATACGAATCTCATTAAAAATGTAATGGTTGCAGCAGACGTGTTAAAGGCAAATGATATTCAAGGACATGAACCATTAATCGTTAACCTTCAAACGATTGATGAAACATTACATCGTTTACCTATGCATAATAGAAAAGACATGATGGCTAATGGCGGTGTACTTATGGCACATTTAAATGCCAAAAGTGGTCCGTGGTTAAAAGATGTGCTAAGACAAATTGAGATAGCGATTGTAACAGGTAAAGTAAGCAACGAAGAAACTGAAATTTTGAAATGGGTGGATAATCATGTCAAAATATAGTCAAGATGTACTTCAATTACTCTATAAAAATAAACCGAATTATATATCTGGACAAAGCATTGCGGAATCACTTAATATATCGCGCACTGCAGTAAAAAAAGTGATTGACCAATTAAAGTTAGAGGGATGTAAAATAGATTCAGTAAATCATAAAGGACATTTATTACAACAACTCCCAGATATTTGGTATCAAGGTATAATAGACCAATATACAAAAAGTTCTGCTTTGTTTGATTTTAGTGAAGTATACGATTCAATAGATTCTACACAACTTGCTGCGAAAAAGTCACTTGTTGGAAATCAATCTTCATTTTTTATCTTGAGTGATGAACAAACGAAAGGTCGTGGGCGATTTAATAGACATTGGAGTTCTTCAAAAGGGCAAGGACTTTGGATGTCTGTCGTGTTAAGACCTAACGTTGCATTCTCAATGATATCTAAATTTAATTTATTTATTGCATTAGGGATAAGAGATGCGATTCAACATTTTAGTCAAGATGAAGTCAAAGTGAAATGGCCTAATGATATATATATTGATAATGGTAAATTGTGTGGTTTCTTAACTGAAATGGTTGCTAATAATGATGGTATAGAAGCAATAATATGTGGTATAGGTATTAATTTGACGCAACAACTAGAAGACTTTGATGAAAGTATTAGACATAGAGCAACAAGTATACAATTACATGATAAAAATAAATTAGATAGATATCAATTTTTAGAGAGATTACTTCAAGAAATTGAAAAAAGATATAATCAATTTTTAACGTTACCTTTTTCTGAAATTCGTGAAGAATATATTGCAGCTTCTAATATTTGGAATAGAACGTTGCTATTTACAGAAAATGATAAACAGTTTAAAGGACAAGCAATTGATTTAGATTACGATGGCTATCTAATTGTTAGAGATGAAGCGGGTGAATCACACCGTTTAATTAGTGCAGATATAGATTTTTAACACTAAAGCAAGGAGAGATAGCTATGGGTATGGCAACCTATGCCGTTGTGGATTTGGAAACAACAGGCAACCAATTAGATTTTGACGATATCATTCAAATTGGTATAACGTTTGTGCGCAATAACCAAATTATTGATACATATCATTCTATGATTAGAACAAATTTAGAGATTCCGCCATTCATTCAAGCGTTAACATCCATTGAAGAAAATATGCTACAACAAGCGCCATATTTTAATCAAGTTGCACAAGAAATCTACGATAAGATAAAAGATTGCATTTTTGTCGCTCATAATGTAGATTTTGATTTAAATTTTATTAAAAAGGCATTTAAAGATTGTAATATTCAATATCGTCCCAAAAAAGTTATAGATACACTAGAAATCTTTAAAATAGCTTTTCCTACAGATAAAAGCTATCAATTAAGTGAATTAGCGGAGGCACACGGTATTACTTTAGCAAATGCCCATCGAGCTGACGAAGATGCCGCTACTACTGCTAAATTGATGATATTAGCTTTTGAAAAATTTGAAAAGTTACCTTTAGATACTTTAAAGCAATTATATTATTTAAGTAAACAGTTGAAATACGATTTGTATGATATTTTCTTTGAGATGGTTAGGCAATATGATGCAAAGCCGTTGGATAAATCGTACGAAAAGTTCGAACAGATTATCTATCGTAAGCAAGTTGATTTTAAAAAGCCGACAACAAATTATAATGGCAGCTTGAAGTCTTTATATAGCAAAGCTGTAGATCAACTTGGCTTAACATATCGACCGCAGCAATTATATTTAGCGGAAACTATATTAGATCAGCTCATGCATAGTGAAAAAGCAATGATTGAAGCATCACTAGGCAGTGGTAAATCATTAGCATATTTACTTGCGGCCTTGATGTATAATATTGAAACTGGAAAGCATGTCATGATTTCTACCAATACTAAATTACTGCAAAGTCAATTGTTAGAAAAAGATATTCCAGCAATGAATGAAGCGTTGAATTTTAAAATTAATGCACTATTGATTAAAAGTAAAAGTGATTACATTTCATTAGGACTTATTAGTCAAATTTTAAAAGATGACACAAGTAATTACGAAGTGAATATCTTGAAAATGCAATTGCTGATTTGGATTACAGAGACGCCATCCGGAGATATACAGGAATTAAATTTAAAGGGTGGTCAAAAGATGTATTTTGACCAGAAAATCGAAACATATGTACCGGCACGTCACGATGTTCATTATTATAATTTTATTAAGCGAAATGCACAGAACATTCAAATTGGTATTACAAATCATGCACATTTAATTCATTCTGATGTTGAAAATTCAATATATCAATTGTTTGATGATTGTATAGTGGATGAAGCACATCGCTTACCAGACTATGCCTTAAATCAAGTGACAAATGAGTTGAGTTATGCTGATATTAAATATCAGCTTGGTTTGATTGGTAAAAACGAAAATGAAAAATTGTTAAAGGCAATTGATCAACTGGAAAAGCAACGAATATTGGAAAAATTAGATATTGCACCAATTGATATTTTTGGCTTGAAGGCTAGTATGAATGAGATTCATGAGTTAAATGAGCAATTGTTCTCAACAATATTTACGATTATCAATGATTCTGATGTTTATGATGATGATATTCATCGCTTCCATAATGTATTTACTTTTGAAACAAAAGACATTTTGAAGGATTTACATGCGATTATTGATAAGTTAAATAAAACGCTAGAAATATTCAATGGCATTAGTCATAAAACAGTTAAATCATTACGGAAACAGTTGTTGTATTTAAAAGATAAATTTAAAAATATCGAACAAAGTTTAAAAGCTGGACATACTAGTTTCATTTCAATTAAAAATTTATCTCAAAAATCAACAATACGTTTATATGTGAAAGATTACGCTGTAAAAGATGTATTGACGAAACAAGTATTGGAAAAATTTAAATCACTCATTTTTATATCTGGTACTTTAAAATTTAATCATTCGTTTGATGCTTTTAAACAGTTATTCAACAAAGATGTTCACTTTAATACATTTGAAGTTAACACGTCGTTACAAAGTGCAAAAAATACAAGTGTATTTATACCGAGTGATGTAGCATCTTATCAATATAAAAATATAGATGAGTATGTAGCATCGATTGTAAGCTATATTATTGAATATACGACTTTAACGTCATCAAAATGTTTGGTCTTATTTACGAGTTATAAAATGATGCATATGGTACAAGATATGCTAAATGAATTGCCAGAATTTGAAGATTATGTTGTATTAACACAACAGCAGAACCAAAATTATAAAATAGTACAACAGTTTAACAATTTTGATAAGGCCATACTGCTTGGTACGTCAACATTTTTTGAAGGTTTTGATTTTCAAGCAAATGGTATTAAATGTGTGATGATAGCGAAGTTACCGTTTATGAACAAGCATAATGCAAAATATTGGCTTATGGATTCTGAATTCACTTCAACTTTCAAGGAATATGTATTACCTGATGCAGTTACACGTTTTAGACAAGGACTTGGAAGATTAATTAGAAATGAAAATGATCGCGGCATAATAGTTTCATTTGATGATCGACTCATAAACAGTAATTATAAAAACTTTTTTGAACAAACACTTGAAAATTATCGTCAGAAAAAAGGCGATATTCAACAGTTTGGAAAATTATTAAGACAAATTCAAAAAAAGAAAAAGTGAAATACAAAGTAAAATTCTTGTGACATGACATGTGCTATGTTCTGTTACAAGAATTTTTGTTTGGTCGTCAAAATTTGAGTTTTTTAATTAAACTTGAATGTTAGCACAAAAAACGACCTTCATACTAATAATATTGAGGCTTTATTATATATTTTGACTGAAACTGATGATTGCACTGTCTTAATATAAATTTATGTTCAAATCTGTGCTTAAATCATTACCATTTACACGTTATCTTTTAGTCTAGTTCTAGAACTTGAAAGCGGATTTTGTTAAAATGAATGAGTATTGTATAACGAAAAAATAAATAGGAGAATGGTTATGAAAACAACGATTAAACAAGCGAAAGATCATTTAAACCAAGACGTTACAATTGGTGCTTGGCTAACAAATAAACGTTCAAGTGGTAAAATCGCCTTTTTACAATTACGTGATGGAACAGGCTTTATGCAAGGTGTAGTAGTTAAATCAGAAGTTGATGAAGAGGTATTCAAACTTGCGAAAGAAATTACTCAAGAATCATCTCTATATGTTACAGGCACAATTACAGAAGATAATCGTTCTGACTTAGGATACGAAATGCAAGTGAAATCAATTGAAGTTATTTCAGAAGCGCATGACTATCCGATTACACCTAAAAATCATGGTACAGAATTCTTAATGGATCACCGTCATTTATGGTTACGTTCTAAAAAACAACATGCCGTAATGAAAATTAGAAATGAAGTTATTCGTGCAACGTATGAATTTTTCAACAAAGATGGATTTACAAAGGTTGATCCACCAATTTTGACAGCAAGTGCACCAGAAGGTACAAGTGAATTATTCCATACTAAATACTTTGATCAAGATGCGTTTTTATCTCAAAGTGGTCAGTTATACTTAGAAGCTGCAGCAATGGCACACGGAAAAGTATTTTCATTTGGTCCAACTTTCAGAGCTGAAAAATCAAAAACACGTAGACACTTGATCGAGTTCTGGATGATTGAAGGGGAAATGGCTTTCACAAATCATGCTGAAAGTTTAGAAATTCAAGAACAATATGTAACACATGTAGTAAAATCAGTTTTAGAAAATTGTAAACTAGAGTTGAAAATTTTAGAGCGTGATACATCAAAACTTGAAAAAGTTGCGACACCATTCCCTAGAATTTCATATGATGATGCAATTGAATTCTTAAAAGCAGAAGGCTTTGATGATATTGAATGGGGCGAAGATTTTGGTGCGCCACATGAAACAGCCATTGCAAATCATTATGATTTACCGGTGTTTATTACTAATTATCCAACTAAAATTAAGCCTTTCTATATGCAACCAAATCCTGAGAATGAAGAAACTGTATTATGTGCAGACTTAATTGCACCTGAAGGATACGGTGAAATTATAGGTGGATCTGAACGTGTGGATGACTTAGAATTGTTAGAACAACGCGTTAAAGAACATGGATTAGACGAAGAAGCATATAGTTACTACTTAGACTTACGTCGTTATGGTAGTGTGCCACACTGTGGTTTTGGTTTAGGTTTAGAGCGTACAGTAGCATGGATTTCTGGTGTTGAACACGTTCGTGAAACAGCGCCATTCCCAAGATTATTAAACCGTTTATATCCATAAGTTTTAGAATCGTTACTTAAAATTTATATTATGATAATAAAAAGAATCGTCCAGCCTATATTAATAGCTGGGCGATTTATGCTTGGAAAATGTAGATTGATAACGGCTTTCATTAAGCATGAACAAACTTTTGTTTAGTAACTATATTTGGAAAATAAATAGCTCGTCTGATTATACATAAAGTTCATTGTTAAAAACTAGTTTTAAAAAATACTGTTATTTAAAATTTGTTTGCTACTAGTTAAATATATTAAGCATTTTAGTCGAAAATTAAAGAAAATGATTTATACTATTAAGTAATGGTTAAATTTAAAAGGGGGCACGAACATGGATAAATATCAATTAAAAGCAAGACCTGTAGTGATACGAAGAGAATTATTAGACCATTACAGTGACTTAGGTTTAGATGAGCAAGATTTAGTCATTTTGCTTAAATTGATTTATGCTTCCGAAACATCAAATAAACAGCCTTCAATTGAATTACTTCAGAAGGGCTCAACTATGCAACCACGCGATATTACAATGGTTATTCAAAATTTGATACAACGTGAATTGCTAGAATTACAAGTTCAAAAAGATGAAGAAGGTAGATTTACCGAATATATGAATCTAGATCCTTTTTTCGAAAAATTAAGTCATATATTGAAGCAACAAAGTATGGAAACGAAAGAGCAAAATAGTAAAGAAAAATTTAAACAATTATTTAGAATTTTAGAGGATACATTTGCAAGGCCGTTATCTCCATATGAAATAGAAACGTTAAATCAATGGATTGATGTTGATAAACACGATACTGCAATTATACAAGCGGCATTAGACGAGGCGAATAGTTTGAATAAACTTAGCTTTAAATATATGGATCGTATTTTACTTAATTGGAAGAAAAACAATGTCAAAACAATTGACGATTCTAGAAAAATAAGAGAAAAATTTAATAAACCGAAAATGACGCACACAGTTAAAACGGTACCTAAATTTGATTGGTTAAACGGGGAGAACCTTGATGGTAAGTAAGAAAAAAGCATTAGAAATGATTGATGTTATAGCAAATATGTTTCCGGATGCAGAATGTGAATTAAAACATGATAATCCGTTCGAATTAACTATTGCTGTATTATTGTCAGCGCAATGTACAGACGTTCTAGTAAATAGAGTAACAACTGAGCTGTTTAAAAAATACAAAACGCCTGAAGATTATTTGGCAGTCAGTGATGAAGAACTTATGAATGATATTCGTTCTATCGGTCTGTATCGTAACAAAGCAAAGAATATTAAGAAACTTTGTCAATCTTTGATTGATCAATTTAATGGAGAAATACCACAAACACATAAGGAATTAGAAAGTTTAGCTGGTGTAGGACGTAAAACTGCTAATGTAGTCATGAGTGTAGCATTTGGTGAACCTTCATTAGCTGTTGATACGCATGTAGAACGTGTTTCTAAACGCTTAGGTATTAATCGTTGGAAAGATAATGTGAGACAGGTAGAAGACCGTTTATGTTCTGTCATACCTAGAGATAGATGGAATAGGAGCCATCATCAACTCATTTTCTTTGGAAGATACCACTGTTTAGCCCGAAAACCTAAATGCGATATTTGTCCACTATTAGAAGATTGTAGAGAAGGACAAAAACGTTATAAAGCTAGTTTGAAAGAAGCGTGATAACATGACAAATATTACAAAAGAGGTATTTGATAATTTAGAACAAGAGATTGATGTATTTGCCAAAAATAAGACATTAGGTTCTAGTGAAGCAAAGCCCTACTTGGATGAATACCATAGTAAAATTATTGATTATTTTAAGCAGGTTAATGACATAACTGGCAATATTGATTTTGATAATTTAAATCAATATCCTGTTGTGCCAATGAATTTTAAAGAAAGATATGATTATATGATTGAACGTAAATATCATTTTATGGGCTATCGACAAATGAAGACCTTTAAAACTGAATTGATTAAAATGAATGCTAGTTATCAAACAAGGTTAAAGAATAAGCAGGTATAGACAAGTTTGATCATTTCCTAATGTTGAAAAGATGTAAAACTAATTCATGCACACATATTTGTATTTATGTTAGGTGTCGTGCCATTACAATGTCTTAATATAAAAACTGTCCATCTACATCATAATGGATATCTTGAGGTATGCTTTAAGATATCTATTTCGAATCGTAGGTGGATTTCTTATATCTATGATTGTGAAAATATGTTGCAAACATGTTGATATTTCACTGATTAACGTACTCAGGGAATTGATAAACATATCAATTTAAAACAGCGTCTAAGATGACTATGAGAAAATATAATCATAATTTTAAAAATGGGAACAAGCACTTTTGCAATATCAATAATTTTAAATAGCTAAAGATGTGAATATGAAAACTATTTAGATGTTTCAAAATGTATGTGAATGACTGATTTTACCGTTTCTACTAATATAGCAATAGCGTATGAATACTTATAAAAAAATCCTCAGTTATACCATATTTATGGTGTAACTGAGGATTTTATGTTGAGTGGATTAGTTGAATATACCTGTTAATCCACCGCTGTTTCTAGATTGTTGAGATCTAGTATTGTTATTTGATTGTGCAGTACCACTGCTGTTTGCTGATGTGTCACTACCACCGTGTGTACTACGATTTGTAGTGTTGTTATCTTGACTACCAGAAACATTGATTGATGGGATACTACCACTTACTGAGCTAGGACGTTTAAAGTCTTCGCCATCTCTAGATGAAATTTTTGACATCACATTTTCATATAAGAACTGTGGATATTCTTGTTGGCTATGTCCCACAAATGAGTTTTCACCATATTGTTTAACTTTACTGAAGCCCATCCACACTGACATAGTGTATTGAGGTGTAAAGCCGTTAATCCACACGTCTTTCGCTGCATTATCAGGTAAATTATATTGTGAATAAGTTTCAGCACCGTAAGTACCAGTACCTGTCTTAGCACCCATATTTACTCCAGATACACCATGGCCATATGCAGAACCATATGGTTTAAATGTACCTTTTAGCATCTCAGCTAACATGTATGCAGTGTAATCACTCATCGCTTTATGGCTAGTATGATCGTATTCGATTGTTTCACCATCACGAGTAACTACTTTTTGAATTGAATGCGCGTTGTTATAAGTACCACCGTTAGCGATTGCAGCAAATGCTGATGCTAATTGTGTTGGTGAGAATTCTGAAGCAGAACCACCAAGTACTTCAGATGGACCAATATCGCCTTCATAGTTTAAGCCAAGTTTGGCAGCGAATTTCTTAGGTGCATCATTACCAGCATTTTGCTTAACTGATTGCCAAGCTTTCAAAGCTGGAATATTGAAACTTTGTCGTAAAGCATCATAAATTGATACAGTACCGTGACTCTTCACATCGTAGTTTCTAAATGTAGATCCATCAACTTGATATGAAGATTCATCTTGAATCGCATGGTTTGTTGCCCATTTCATATTTTCAATGGCAGGTCCATACGCTAAGAAAGGTTTTAAAGATGAACCAGTAGGGTGAGGATCTGTTGCTTGGTTTCTGTTAACGACGTCTTTGAAATCACGTCCACCAGATATAGCAACTAAACCACCAGTTTTACTATCAAGAATCGTTGCACCAACTTGTTGGTCTTTATTCTTGTAGAAACTACCATTATCAACATCATTTTGTAATGTTTTTTGAACATCTTTATCCATGTTTGTATAAATTTTAATACCACTTTGTAATACATTACCTAAATTTTCATCTTTGAATGCTTTATTATTCATTAATTCAGATTTTACAAAGTTAACGTATGAATTATACTCAGAATCTTGATTTGTATCAATGTTTTGACGTTCTTCAGCAGTACGATTTACTAAGTTCGCTTTTAAATCGATTTTCTTAGCATCTTCCCACTGTTTATCTGTAATGCGTTTATGATAATGCATTAAGTATAAAACAGTGTTTTTACGATCTTCAGCAGCTTTTGGATGATCATAAATATTATAGTTGTTTGGAACCTGAGGTAAACCGGCTAAATAAGCTTCTTCCGCTAAGTTTAAATCTTTTAAATCTTTATTAAAGTAGTACTTAGCAGCAGCTTTAATACCTGTTACGCCATCAGAATAGTAAATTTTATTTAGATATACTTGGAAGATATCATCTTTACTATACTCTTGTTCTAAACGATATGATAAGTATGCTTCTTGAGCTTTACGTCCAATAGATTTATGTTGTGATAAAAATGCATCTTTAACAACTTGTTGTGTTAATGTTGAGGCACCTTCAGAACCAAATCCACCAGTCAAGTTCTTACCAATTGCACCGAATAAACGTTTATAATCAAGTGCGCCATGTTCGTAGAAACGATTGTCTTCAGTTGCAAGTACTGCGTCTTTCATTGATTTCGGCACGTCTTTTAAATTTACATGCTCATGTCTTTGGCCATTATCTAATGTTTTAACAAGTTCTCCGTTCTTGTCATATATCTTTGCAGGAATCGGATCTTGTAATTTAGCTTCGGTAAAAGCAGGTGCTTTCCAAGCATAATAAGCAAACAATAAGATACCTAGTAAAAGAACAACGAAAAATGCAATAATCATGAAGCCAATAATTTTAATAATCGTTCTCTTCACATTTCTATTCTTTTTTGAGTTGGATTTCCCACCATTATTACCATTTTTCTTAGGCTGAGAAGATCCTTTGTTTTCCGTCATACGCGGTCCTCACTTTCATCTAATATCAACTTATCAACTGCTTTTAGATAGTCTAATCTTGGTTGATACTGATAAGGAATATGGTAACCATTTTTTCGTATTTCATCAACTGTTATAGACTTTTTAATATTATCTTTATATCTCTTCCAAAATATTTCGAATTTTGAATAGGGCAAAAGATAAACTTCATCTAGCGTTTTAAAACGAATCATTAAAAACACAATACCTTTTTGTTGATATGCATTTTTCATATGTTCGACTTGATGGTCATGAATATTATTTAAAGGAAAGGACGTCTTGTTTTTAGTTTCCTTTGCTTCAAAATCAATATAATAACCTTGATAAACGCCGTTGTAATCAGTTGTTGAAGGTGTACGAAAATAAGCTTCGTTAATCACAGCTTTACTCCGTTTAGGATAGTTGACATTAACTATTTGTACTGGCGTAGGCTTTTTGTGAATAACTGCAATGTCGCTTTTAAGATAAAACGCATTTGAATGTTCGATATCTTTTTCAAGTGACATACCACGTCCACCATACTCAATATTACTAAAGGCAGCGGTCTTTTTCCCTCCGTCTATAGCACTATTTTTACGATATGGTTTACCATTTGGATAATTCATAAATTTCACCACACAAGTTTGGTAGTAAACGTTGTTTATTATACACAACATTATAGTGAAACACCAAACTTAAATTAGTATAAATGCGAAAGACACAATACACCAAAGCTTATTTTAACGTGATTTCAGCATTAACACAATAATATTATAATACATTTACCGTTAATGTTGGAATTTTACACACAATTTTAATTAATTGAAAAGTTTTGCTTATAAAAATGAATACTCATTACAATATTTTTGAAGTTTGTTATAAAAGTCAAATCATGATCAGTAATTATTATTTTTGAGGCAAGTACAAGTATGTGTTGTTAATCAGCAGAGGTGTATCTGATTTAAATGATTTTATTAGATTAAAAGTATTTTCATCGTATAACAACATACACGATAAAATTTTGTATTTATATAGGAAGTTTTTAGATTTACTTGATTTAACAGATAACACATTTGAAAAAATAGTTAAATCAAATTAAATAGAGTGTTAAAACATGACGAATACAGTATATTGTGATAAATTAAAAAATGTAGGAGGCGTCCTCATGAATGATGTAGTCGAATCACTAATTTATGAAGTTAACAACATGCAACAAAATTTTGAAAATGTGAAATCACAACAACAAGATCATGATTTTTACCAAACTGTAAAGCCATATACTGAACATATTGATAGCTTGCTCAATGAGATCAAATTACATCGTGAATTTATTATAGAAGTACCTTATATGAATTCAAGGAAATTTGAGCTACTGATTGCTAACATTGAACAACTTTCTGTTGAATGTCATTTTAAGCGAACAAGTCGAAAGTTATTTATTGAAAAGCTTAAAAGTGTTCAATATGATTTACAAAATATATTAGATGGCATAACTAAAGAGGGTACTTATGGTTAAAACAGTTTATGTAACAGGTTACAAATCATTCGAATTAAACATTTTTAAAGATGACGCACCTGAAGTACATTATTTAAAACAATTTATAAAACATAAAATTGAACAACTGTTGAATGAAGGATTAGAATGGGTGTTAATACAAGGGCAAATGGGTATAGAATTATGGACTGCAGAAGTTGTTATTGAATTACAACGAACATATGATTCGTTAAAGTTTGCTGTAATTACACCGTTCCAAGGACATACAGAAAAGTGGAATGAACATAATCAAAGGAAGTATGCCAACATAATTAAGAATGCAGATTATGTTGATAGTATTTTTCATACGTCGTATCAAGGTCCCTTTCAATTTAAACAAGCAGATCAATTTATGCTTGAACATTCGGATCAAACATTGCTCATTTATGATGAGGAACAAGAGGCGAGTCCTAAGTTCTTCAAGCAGATGTTAGTTGATTTTATGGATAAAACAAACTATACTTGTGATATTGTGACGTTCGATGAATTAACAGCATTCATCAATGACTTACAGTGGTCTGAAGATCAAAGTTTCTAATGAGGTGGAAAAAATGTCAGATGTTTCATTGAAATTATCAGCAAAAGATATTTATGAAAAAGATTTTGAAAAAACAATGGCTCGTGGCTATAGAAGAGAAGAAGTAGATGCATTTTTAGATGACATTATTGCTGATTATCAAAAAATGGCCGATATGAATAATGAAGTTGTAAAATTATCAGAAGAGAATCACAAACTTAAAAAAGAATTAGAAGAATTAAGACTACGTGTAGCAACATCTAGACCTCAGGACAATAAAAGTTTTTCTTCGAATAATACAACAACAAATACATCTTCAAATAATGTAGATATTTTAAAACGTATTTCAAACTTAGAAAAAGCTGTATTTGGTAAATAATTACTAAATACAAAAGTTTAACTGTCTTACTAATAATGACTATGTTATAATTTTAAAAGTGATATTTTGGGTAATCGCTATATTATATAGAGGAAAGTCCATGCTCACACAGTCTGAGATGATTGTAGTGTTCGTGCTTGATGAAACAATAAATCAAGGCATTAATTTGACGGCAATGAAATATCCTAAGTCTTTCGATATGGATAGAGTAATTTGAAAGTGCCACAGTGACGTAGCTTTTATAGAAATATAAAAGGTGGAACGCGGTAAACCCCTCGAGTGAGCAATCCAAATTTGGTAGGAGCACTTGTTTAACGGAATTCAACGTATAAACGAGACACACTTCGCGAAATGAAGTGGTGTAGACAGATGGTTATCACCTGAGTACCAGTGTGACTAGTGCACGTGATGAGTACGATGGAACAGAACATGGCTTATAGAAATATCACTACTAGTTTAGCTCTCCTAGATGATGGAGAGCTTTTTTCATGAAAAGAACACTTAAAATTAACGCCTTGTCTTGATATAATGACACTGCCTTGTTTTAAAATGATAAGCAAATACGTTAATGTATCAGCGATTAAATTTGTTGGAAATGTATAAAAAACACAAGCTAAGAATAAAATACCTGTATAAAAGGAGAATCATATATGTTTCAATTACTTGCAGTTTGTCCGATGGGATTAGAAGCTGTTGTTGCTAGGGAAATTCAAGAATTAGGCTATGAAACAAATGTTGAAAATGGCCGTATATTTTTTGAAGGAGACGCAAGTGCAATTGTAAAGGCAAATTTATGGTTGCGCACAGCAGACCGAATCAAAATTGTTGTTGGACGTTTTAACGCAACAACGTTTGACGAATTATTCGAACAAACCAAAGCGCTCCCTTGGGAATCTATTATTGATAAAGAAGGTAACTTCCCAGTTCAAGGTAGAAGCGTTAAATCAACACTACATAGTGTGCCAGATTGTCAGGCGATAACTAAGAAAGCTATTGTTGAACGATTACGTCGCGCATATAACGAAAAAGGTTGGTTAAATGAATCAGGTGCGAAATACCCCGTTGAAGTTGCCATTTTAAAAGATAATGTATTATTGACTATCGACACATCAGGTTCTGGTTTGAACAGACGTGGATATAGATTAGCACAAGGTGAAGCACCAATTAAAGAAACGTTGGCAGCAAGTTTAATCCGTCTTGCAAACTGGAAAGGTGATACACCTTTAATTGATCCATTTTGCGGTTCGGGTACAATAGCTATAGAAGCTTGTTTAATTGCTCAAAATATCGCACCTGGTTTTAATCGCGAGTTCGTATCAGAGCAATGGAACATCATGCCAGCAAATATTTATGATGATTACCGTGATGAAGCGGATAAGATAGCTGATTATGATAAAGAAATCGAAGTATATGCTTCTGATATCGATCCTGAAATGGTAGAGATTGCTAAGCGTAACGCTGAAGAAGTTGGGTTGTCTGATATTATTAAATTTAGTGTAAAAGATGTCAATACATTAACAATTGATACAGAAGAACCGGTGGCGTTAATTGGAAATCCTCCATATGGTGAACGTATTGGTGATCGTGAAGAAGTAGAAGAAATGTACCGTTATATTGGTAAACTAATGAAACAACATCCATTTTTATCTACATACATTTTAACAAGTAATAAAGAATTTGAATATTTAGTAGATCGTAAAGCAACGAAGCGACGTAAGTTATTTAATGGATATATAGAATGTACTTATTATCAATACTGGGGTAAAAAGACAGAACGTAAAACTATTGAAAACTAAAATGTTTCTAATGCTTGACTAAAATTAGTAATAATTAAGTTCTCATGATAATAGGTATTTTTGAAAAATGGAGGAGTCTATAAATGGGTAAAAAAATGGGTCTAGGTTTATCTATAGCATTGGTTGTTATTGGTATTGCCGTTGTATGTTTAATGATTTTTTCTAGTCAAAAAACGACTTATTTTGGTTATATGAATAGTAATACAAATGCAGAAAAAGTTGTCAGTGAAAAAGATGGATTAGTCAAACATAATATCAAAGTAGAACCATCAAATGATTTTAAACCGAAAAAAGGAGACTTTGTAAAATTAGTTTCTAAAGATGATGGGAAGACATTTTATAAACAAGAAATTGTTAAACATGATGACGTCCCACACGGTTTAATGATGAAAATTCACGATATGCATATGAATTAATAAAAAGCATCTATAACGTAATTTGGAAGAAGTAAAGTAATCTTCTTATACGTTTTAGATGCTTTTTTATCTTCAAATTCAAAAAATCGGACAGATGGGAGTGGGACAGAAATGATATTTTTACAAAATTTATTTCGTTGTCCCACCCCGGCAAGGTTGACTAGAGTTGAAAAAAGCTTGTTGCAAGCGCATTTTCATTCAGTCAACTACTGCCAATATAATATTATAGACCCTAGGACATTGATTTATCTCCCAAGCTCCATCAGTACGATTTATTATAGAACCCGTTTTAAGTAATTAGAGAGTCGAGAATCATTTTGTAAATTTCGTCAGTTCAAAACTTTAAGTGCATTATTGTTTAGCACGACGATCTTTAATATATAATATTAATTCAATTATAAATACTAGGATAAGTGATAATCCAAATAATGGCATTAATAGTCCTAATACAATTAAACATATAATGAGTGATATAGATGCTGGTTTTTTTACGCGGTGTGGTACTTTTACTGCAGTATTTTTTGTACGCTTTATCCAAGAGACAAATCCTATACCAATGGCTACTAATAAAGCGATACATACAAATAAATTAATGATTTTGTTTAAAATACCGAATAAATGACCTTCGTGAAGCGGAATGCCCCATGTAAACCATTTAGCAATAATACCGTAGTCATCATATTTAATCGTACCTAGCTTTTTACCGCTATATTGGTCGAAATAAAGTGTTTGTTCCTTGTAAGGTGATACATCTAGCCCAGTAACACCTGAATTACTAGTATTAGATACAATAAAGGTACCATTTTTATCACTTGGATATACGATTGAAAACGGCTTTTTAATACCAGCTTTTTGCGCTTGTACAACGACCTTATCAATAGATATTTGATAATCTAATTTGGTTTGAGGCATTGCTGCATTATCATGATGACTACTTGAACCTTTTTCGGATGAAGCTGGCTGTTTATTTTTACGAGTAGCCCAAGGTAATTCATTCAAATCTGATTTAGGTGGATTAATCGCTAATTTACCTTGACCAAGGTCACCGTTTGTGTCCATCATACCGGCAATTTTACTGCCCATAAAACCAGACCATGGCAATCCAGTTAAAACTAATACAAACACTGGAATTGCAATGATAACTCCAATCATTGCGTGCCACTTTTGCCAACGAAGTGCCTTACTTTTGTTAGAAATTAAATGCTTCTTAATGAGTAAATAAGTACCAGATAAAATCATGAATATCGTCCAACATGCGGTTAACTCAACTAAATAATTAATAATAGTATTTTCAGTAAACAAAGAACTATGTATACTTCGCATCACATTAGAATACGTATGTTTCGCATTTTGATTTGCAACAAATTGATTGTTATGATCTAGAAAGACGTAACGCTGATTTCCTGCCATATCACTCAGTGTAATTCGTTTGTTATATGGTTCATCAAGTATGCTAACTTTACTTACAAAGAATCTTTCATATTGTCGTTCAACTTGATGTACTGCATCATTTAATGTTTGATGCGTTTTGACATCACTGTCACCAAAAAACTCATTCTTATAAATATTATTTTCAACTTCTGGAAAGAACAAGTAACCAATGCCCGAAATGGTTAAAGTGATTAACAGTGGAGCAATAAATATTGCTGCATAGAAATGTAATCTTTGTAATGGATTAAATGTATTTTTCATATTTCCCTCCCAATTGGCTATTATACGGTGTCAATTCTGTGACGTGTGTGAACAAACTGTGACAATATTTATTTTCTAGAAAAATTTAACGATGATTTGTGATTTTTAGAAAAATGAACTTTTAAGTTGGAATGTTTGAAGAAAATTGATTATTCGTATGTTTTATCAAGCAGCTATGATAAAATTTAAACATAATACAATGCGAGCCATTCAACGATCTTTGTTTAAATGGACATCGATATTGTATGAATTCGTTTTAACAAGCAAGCATTTCTATGTGAACGAACCAAAGGGGAAAGTAACATGATTAATAAAGAACAATTAGATCTTTTATATAAATTAAAAAAAGAAGTTGAAAAGTCGCGAAATGAAGCACTTTTACATACAATTAACCAAGTAATTAAGAAAGTATATTTGCAGCAATATACATGTTCGTTCGTTGGACATTTTTCTGCAGGTAAATCGACACTGATAAATTTATTAATTGAACAAGATATCTTACCAAGTTCACCTGTACCAACGACAAGTAATACTGCTATCGTGTCAGTTTCAGACAATCATGATATTATTGCTAATTTGCCGAATCAAACGTATGCCAAATTATCTAATTATGATGAAGTAAGGGAAATGAATCGCCAAAATGTCGACGTTGAATCTGTAGAAATTAATTTTCAATCAGCTAAATTTAAAAATGGGTTTACGTTGCAAGATACACCAGGTGTTGATTCAAATGTTGCATCACATCAGTCAATAACAGAACAATATATGTATACAAGTAATATGATATTTTATACGGTTGACTATAACCACGTTCAATCTGAACTTAACTTTAAGTTTATGAAGCATATAAATGATGTTGGAATACCTGTTGTGTTTATCATTAATCAAATTGACAAGCATCAAGACGATGAATTGTCATTCTCTACGTTTAAATCACGAGTTGAAAAATCAATTGCAGATTGGGGTATTAAATTAGAACGCACCTTTTATGTATCGAAATTTGATCACCCTGAAAATGAACTTGAAGTATTATCAAGTTATCTAATTTCATTAGATCAACATAGAGAGACAATAGAGGATTATACATCAAGAACGGTTGAATATATTACCGAAGCTCAGCTAGATTACATTCAGTCTGAAATTCAGGAAGTACTAGAAGATTTAGGTATCGAAGAAGCAGAGTTTGAACAAGCATTTTTAAATAGTCAACAACATCAAGCAATTAGTGAAGAGGCACAACTTTTAAATAATCCAGATGAATTAATGGCATTTTTAAAGAATAAGCGTAAAAATATTTTAGAAAATGCATACATTATGCCGCATAATATGAGAGAAATGTTACGAAGTTATTTGGAGAGTATGTCTCAAGACTTTTATGTTGGCGGTCTTTTTAATAAAAAGAAGAAAAAGCTACAAATTCAACAACAGCGATTATTAACAGCGACAGATGCGTTACAAGAACATGTTAATCAACAAATTCGTCAACCAATGCGAGAAGATATGTCATTTGTTACGCGTTTTATCAATAAAAAAGAAGCTTCAGATAAAGTATTAAATCAGCATTATGACGTTAAGCCGGAAATGATTGAAGGTTTATATCAACCACAAACATCAATCAGCAATACTTATGTACTTACATTTTCAGACGAAGTGGTTAAAGCCATTAAGAAATATGTTGAACAACAATCAACACCGATTTTTAAAGAAATAATAGAAAATGTGCAGGCAGATGAATTACCAACAGAAGAAAGTGATGATTTAAAAGAATATCAACGTTATACAGAATTAAATGAGCTGCGTCAGTCATTGACGACTAAGAATTATCGTCACTACTATATTCATTTAGATGAATCTCTAGATAAATTAGTAGATCGACAAGAGACAACATATCAAGTGGCTACTGATAATGCTCAGGATAATCGTGATAATCAGCAGCTAAATCAAAATACAGCTACAACAAATATGTCTATAGATATTCAAAAAGCACTTGATATAATTTCGGATGTGCCTTTGTTCAAGCGTACAAAGCAGGATATCCACGAAACATTAACACGTATAGATAATAAATTAATAAAAATAGGTGTATTTGGAACATTTAGTGCGGGTAAAAGTAGTTTGATAAATGCATTATTAGGCGAGCAGATTTTAGTCAGCTCTCCAAATCCTACTACAGCAGCTACTACAGAAATATCTTATGGAGACGAGAGTTATATAACGCTAAAATCACAATCACAATTATTAGATGAAATTAATGCAGTAGTTGAATACCAAGATATATCTTTTTCAACTATAGAAGACTTTATTAATTCAGATTTAGAAAAGTTAAAATCACATTTAAATAAAAATCAACTCGCTTTTGTTCATGCAGTTGAAAAACATTATAATTTGTATGTCAATATGTTGGAAAATGGAGAAAAACATGCCATTAATCAACAAGAATTGAAAAAGTGGAGTGCAGAAGATGAATACGCAACATTTGTTAAAACAGTACACATTGCATTAATGCATGATTGGTTAAAAGGTAAAATAATTGTTGATTCATTAGGGCTACACTCAAATAACCAAAGGCATACAAATGAAACCGAGCAAATTTTAACTTCTTCAGACTTAATATTGTATGTAAGTTATTTTAATCATTCATTTACTGATAATGACAAGGCGTTTATAGAACACATGAAAGATATGAACCAGTTGAATGAAAACCAAGCATTTAAAATGGTAATTAATGCTGCTGATTTAGCAGAAAGTCAAGATGATCTTGAAGCGGTTGAAACATATGTATCAGATGCATTAAGACAAGTACACTTACAATCAGACATTTTTGCTGTATCAAGTCGAAATGCATTGCAAGCTGAAGATAAGGGTATTGATCAATTAAAACAAAGCATACAACAATTTGTTGATGTTGAATCTAAATCAATTTTAGAACAACAAATGATTCATCAGCTTCAACAAATGGATCGTTCTTATGTTGAGATGATTACAGAATTTGAAACAAATAAAGCTGATATTTCACGTCGCCAACAAAGGTTAACAGTCTATAAAGATAAACAGCGTTTACAACATCAATTAATTGATGCGACGCTACAACATACAGACAACGAAGTTGAAGAACAAGTTTATCATTTAAATGCTCGTTTAAAACTACAACTACTTGACGATGTTAAATCAGTGTTTAATTCTCAAATGACGCAAAATAGTGATTTTAATGAAGAAAAGAAAGTGTCTACGAGAGTATACTTAGATCAAATTCATCAACGATTGTTTTTAGAGCAATCTTTAATTACAGAACGTATAAAAAAATACTTTAATAAGCAACTCACTGAACAAATTGCACCAATCGTTCAACAATTAGCAGATTTACATGTCATTGTTAATCCTCAGTTTAACTTTGAATCAGCTAATATAGAGCAACCATTATTGCACATCGATTTCAACGATATGCTAAATGCATTGCCTAAACAATTAACAAAACGTAAAATTTTGAATCCAAATGGGCAAAGAGATATACATGAATCAATTTGTCAAAGTACGTTAGGATTATTACAACCACAAATGGGATTATTGAGGCAACAACTTGAATTATATGTTAAGCAAATGGCTGTAGAAGCTGAATCGCAATTTGAAAGTTTTGAAGCTAATATTCAAACGCAAATAAACGATTTATTAGCATTTGATTTAGATACAACACTTATCAATCAATTGAAAGATAAACATCAACAACTGAAAACTATTTTATATTAAGAAAGAAGGAACGTTTTAAATGCCTAATAAAATATTACTTGTAGATGGTATGGCGCTATTATTTAGACATTTCTATGCTACAAGTCTTCATAAACAATTTATGTACAATTCACAAGGTGTACCTACAAATGGAATACAAGGATTTGTGCGTCATATCTTTTCGGCAATACATGAAATACGCCCTACACATGTAGCTGTTTGTTGGGATATGGGACAATCAACTTTTAGAAATGATATGTTTGATGGTTATAAGCAAAATCGTTCTGCACCACCAGAAGAATTGATACCACAATTTGATTATGTTAAAGAAATTTCAGAGCAGTTTGGCTTTGTAAATATTGGCGTTAAAAACTATGAAGCGGATGATGTTATAGGTACATTAGCACAACAATATTCAACTGATAACGATGTCTATATTATTACGGGCGACAAAGATTTACTGCAATGTATTAATGACAATGTTGAAGTTTGGCTAATTAAAAAAGGTTTTAACATTTATAATAGATATACATTACATCGTTTTAACGAAGAATATGCCCTTGAACCACAACAACTAATCGATATTAAAGCGTTTATGGGTGATACAGCAGATGGATATGCAGGTGTTAAAGGAATTGGTGAGAAAACGGCTATTAAGTTAATTCAGCAATATCAAAGCGTTGAAAATGTGGTTGAAAACATTGATGCATTATCAGCTGGGCAACGTAATAAGATTAATGACAATTTAGATGAACTATATTTATCGAAGCGACTGGCTGAAATTCACACACAAGTACCAATTGATAGTGATGCACTTTTTGAGAAAATGTCATTTGCAACAACGCTTAATCATATTTTATCAATTTGTAACGAACATGAATTACATGTTTCAGGAAAATATATTTCATCCCATTTTTAAAGAGTATAAGATTTTATGAAAAATTAAACCAATTAAGTATAAAAAGACTATTTCTATCGATACAAGGTAGAAATAGTCTTTTTGCGTATTTGGATATGTCAAAGTGAATAAATAAGCCGAATTTTGATTGATACATATTTGATTAATCAATAGAGTTTAAAGAATTATATTTCATCCAAATAAATTACCATACACTACAAAATAGTACAGTTACAACTTTATTCATTAAAAAAATGGATTTGATTAATTAGTTTTTGAGTCAATGTATTAATACAACTATAAATCAAATGGAGTATAAGAAATAAATATAGTGGTATAATTGCACATAATATTTAAGAATAAGAATAATATATTAAATATTTATTAACAAATTATAGATAAAATATGAATAATTAATTAATGGTATTTACATATTCATAAGCAAAGGATAAAATAATTGTGAAATTATTCACAAACGAAAGAGGAGTGTTGCAAATGTTAGTTGCAGTAGTCAAAGAATTAAAACAAGGTGAAGGACGTGTAGCTTGCACACCCGAAAATGTGCGTAAGTTAACGGATGCAGGACATAAAGTAATTGTTGAAAAAAATGCTGGCATTGGTTCAGGATTTTCTAACGATATGTATGAAAAAGAAGGCGCTAAGATCGTAACTCACGAACAAGCATGGGAAGCAGATCTTGTTATCAAAGTAAAAGAACCTCATGAAAGCGAATATCAATATTTCAAAAAGAATCAAATTATATGGGGATTTTTACATCTAGCATCTTCAAAAGAAATAGTAGAAAAAATGCAAGAAGTTGGTGTTACTGCGATTAGTGGTGAAACCATTATAAAAAATGGAAAAGCAGAATTATTAGCGCCAATGAGTGCTATAGCAGGTCAACGCTCAGCAATTATGGGAGCTTATTACTCTGAAGCACAACATGGTGGTCAAGGTACTTTAGTGACTGGTGTACATGAAAATGTGGATATACCTGGTAGTACATATGTGATTTTCGGTGGTGGAGTAGCAGCAACAAATGCAGCAAATGTTGCCTTGGGACTAAATGCTAAAGTAATCATTATCGAGTTAAACGATGATCGCATTAAATATCTTGAAGATATGTATGCAGAAAAAGATGTCACAGTAGTCAAATCAACACCAGAAAATTTAGCAGAACAAATTAAAAAAGCAGATGTATTTATTTCTACAATTTTAATTCCAGGTGCGAAACCGCCAAAATTGGTTACTCGTGAGATGGTTAAATCAATGAAAAAAGGTTCAGTATTAATCGATATAGCTATTGACCAAGGTGGAACTATTGAAACAATTAGACCAACTACAATTTCTGATCCGGTGTATGAAGAAGAAGGTGTGATTCATTATGGTGTACCAAATCAACCAGGAGCAGTCCCAAGAACTTCAACAATGGCATTAGCACAAGGAAATATTGATTATATATTAGAAATTTGTGACAAAGGCCTAGAACAAGCAATTAAAGATAATGAAGCCTTAAGTACTGGAGTAAACATTTACCAAGGACAAGTGACAAACCAAGGATTAGCTACATCACATGACCTAGATTATAAAGAAATATTAAATGTTATCGAATAGATAGTAATTTAAATGAAATTGAGTGAAATGAATATTTTAAATATAGCATTATAGTTTGGACTAAAAATTTACAAAACGGAAGGATGTAATTATTATGACAACCAACACAGTTACATTACAAACAGCACATATTGTAAGTTTAGGAGATATCGAAGAAGCTAAAGCAAGCATTAAACCATTTATTCGTCGAACACCTCTAATTAAATCAATGTATTTAAGCCAAAGTATAACTAAAGGGAATGTATTTCTAAAATTAGAAAATATGCAATTCACAGGATCTTTTAAATTTAGAGGCGCTAGCAATAAAATTAATCACTTAACAGATGAACAAAAAGAAAAAGGCATTATCGCAGCATCTGCTGGGAACCATGCACAAGGTGTTGCTTTAACAGCTAAATTATTAGGCATTGATGCAACTATCGTAATGCCTGAAACAGCACCACAAGCGAAACAACAAGCAACAAAAGGCTATGGGGCAAAGGTTATTTTAAAGGGTAAAAACTTTAACGAAACTAGACTTTATATGGAAGAATTAGCGAAAGAAAATGGCATGACAATCGTTCATCCATATGACGATAAGTTTGTAATGGCAGGCCAAGGAACAATTGGTTTAGAAATTTTAGATGATATTTGGAATGTGAATACAGTCATCGTACCAGTTGGCGGTGGAGGATTAATTGCAGGTATTGCCACCGCATTAAAATCATTTAACCCTTCAATTCATATTATCGGTGTTCAATCTGAGAATGTTCATGGTATGGCTGAGTCTTTCTATAAGAGAGATTTAACTGAACATCGAGTGGATAGCACAATAGCAGATGGTTGTGATGTAAAAGTTCCTGGTGAACAAACATATGAAGTAGTTAAACATTTAGTAGATGAGTTTATTCTTGTTACTGAAGAAGAGATTGAACATGCTATGAAAGATTTAATGCAGCGTGCCAAAATTATTACTGAAGGTGCAGGGGCATTACCAACAGCTGCAATTTTAAGTGGAAAAATAAACAATAAATGGCTTGAAGATAAAAATGTTGTTGCTTTAGTTTCAGGCGGGAATGTTGACTTAACTAGAGTTTCAGGTGTCATTGAACATGGACTGAATATTGCAGATACAAGCAAGGGTGTGGTAGGTTAAAACATTTAATCTTAAAAATGAGGTGTAATTATGTCAAATGGTAAAGAATTACAAAAAAATATAGGTTTCTTCTCAGCGTTTGCTATTGTTATGGGAACAGTTATTGGTTCAGGAGTATTCTTTAAAATATCAAACGTAACAGAAGTAACAGGAACAGCAGGAATGGCCTTGTTTGTATGGTTCCTAGGCGGCATCATTACCATTTGTGCGGGGTTAACAGCAGCAGAACTTGCTGCTGCAATCCCTGAAACAGGTGGCTTAACGAAGTATATAGAATATACATACGGTGATTTCTGGGGCTTCCTATCAGGTTGGGCGCAATCATTTATTTATTTTCCAGCTAACGTAGCAGCATTGTCTATTGTATTTGCGACACAGTTAATTAATTTATTCCATTTATCTATAGGTTCGTTAATACCAATAGCAATCGCATCTGCGTTATCTATTGTGTTGATAAATTTCCTAGGTTCAAAAGCAGGCGGAATTTTACAATCAGTTACATTAGTAATTAAACTGATTCCAATCATCGTTATCGTAATTTTTGGTATTTTTCAATCTGGAGATATCACTTTTTCATTAATTCCAACTACAGGTAATTCAGGAAATGGTTTCTTTACAGCAATTGGTAGTGGTTTATTAGCAACTATGTTTGCATATGATGGTTGGATTCATGTAGGAAATGTTGCGGGGGAACTTAAAAATCCTAAACGCGATTTACCTTTAGCGATTTCAGTTGGTATCGGTTGTATTATGGCTGTGTATTTATTAATTAACGCTACATTCTTATTAACACTGCCAATAGAACTACTTGCTGGTAATTTAAATGCAGCTTCAGATACATCAAAAATATTATTTGGTGAAAATGGCGGTAAGATTATTACAATCGGTATATTAATTTCTGTTTATGGTACGATCAATGGCTATACTATGACTGGTATGCGCGTACCATATGCAATGGCTGAAAGAAAATTATTGCCATTTAGCCACTTATTCGCAAAATTAACAAAATCTGGCGCACCATGGTTTGGCGCAATTATACAACTTATAATCGCTATCATCATGATGTCAATGGGAGCATTTGATACAATTACAAACATGTTAATCTTTGTTATTTGGTTGTTCTATTGTATGTCATTTGTTGCGGTAATAATTTTAAGAAAACGCGAACCAAATATGGAGCGACCATATAAAGTACCGTTATATCCAATCATACCTTTAATTGCTATTTTGGCAGGATCATTTGTATTAATTAATACACTGTTTACACAATTTATATTAGCAATCATTGGCATTCTAATAACAGCACTTGGTATACCAGTTTATTACTATAAGAAGAAACAAAAAGCAGCATAAGGTAAGATAACTAGCATTGAGAATAAATGGATGGACTACTAATAAATTTAAAGTTTTACACATTAAAATCAAAAACCATTCAATTATTCTATGGAACAGACAAATTTCTGTTATGGAATTTGTCTGTTTTCAAAAGTATAGGGAGGCAAATAGAGATGGAAAAGCCGTCAAGAGAGGCATTTGAAGGCAATAATAAGTTGTTAATTGGGATTGTTTTAAGTGTAATAACGTTTTGGCTATTTGCACAATCATTGGTTAATGTTGTACCAATACTTGAAGATAGTTTCAATACAGATATTGGAACGGTTAATATCGCCGTTAGTATAACTGCTTTATTTTCAGGAATGTTTGTAGTAGGAGCAGGTGGTCTTGCTGATAAATATGGCAGAATTAAACTCACGAACATTGGTATTATCTTAAATATATTGGGTTCATTATTGATCATTATTTCAAATATTCCTTTATTACTTATTATAGGAAGATTAATTCAAGGACTTTCAGCAGCATGTATTATGCCTGCAACTTTGTCTATTATTAAGTCATATTACATTGGGAAAGATAGACAACGCGCTTTAAGTTATTGGTCAATTGGCTCATGGGGCGGCTCTGGTGTTTGTTCATTTTTTGGAGGTGCAGTTGCAACGCTTTTAGGTTGGCGTTGGATTTTCATCCTATCAATTATAATTTCATTAATTGCGCTGTTTCTTATTAAAGGCACACCTGAAACTAAATCTAAATCGATTTCTCTAAATAAATTTGACATTAAAGGTCTGGTTCTTTTAGTCATTATGCTCCTCAGTTTAAATATTTTAATTACTAAAGGATCAGAATTAGGTGTAACCTCACTTCTTTTTATCACATTATTAGCAATTGCAATTGGAACTTTTAGTTTATTTATAGTTCTTGAAAAGCGTGCTACAAATCCTTTAATCGATTTTAAATTATTTAAAAATAAAGCTTATACAGGTGCAACAGCTTCAAACTTTTTGTTAAATGGTGTAGCGGGAACATTAATAGTAGCCAACACATTTGTTCAAAGAGGTTTAGGATATTCTTCATTGCAAGCAGGAAGTTTATCAATCACTTATTTAGTAATGGTATTAATTATGATTCGTGTTGGTGAAAAGTTACTTCAAACACTCGGATGCAAGAAACCAATGTTAATTGGAACAGGAGTGCTTATTGTCGGAGAATGCCTCATTTCATTAACATTTTTGCCAGAAATATTGTATGTCATTTGTTGTATTATAGGTTATTTATTCTTTGGTTTAGGACTAGGAATATATGCTACACCATCAACAGATACAGCAATTGCAAATGCACCGTTAGAAAAAGTAGGCGTTGCTGCAGGTATCTATAAAATGGCTTCTGCATTAGGTGGAGCATTTGGCGTCGCATTGAGTGGTGCAGTTTATGCAATCGTATCAAATATGACAAACATTTATACAGGTGCAATGATTGCATTATGGTTAAACGCAGGAATGGCAATTTTATCATTCGTTATCATTTTGTTACTTGTGCCTAAACAAAACGACACTCAATTATGATAATTGAGAATTAAATTGAAATCATACAAGTCGCTACAATATTAAACAAAAATATAAACCGATTCTTATGTGTCATTATTTTAAATGAACATAGGGATTGGTTTTTATTACTCTTTTACGCTACTTTATTTATAATTATTATAAATTGTCACAAATTCAATTTACCTTACAATATATTTTGTGTTATTATATTCTGGAGCATAAATAAATTGTTCAACACATAGTTGTAATGTGTTTCAATACTTTTTGGATAGATTGCGAAATTGTATTGAATCGTCATCGTTTTAAATTTTTAAATGAGAATGGAATGAGCATTACAATACACAAGCAATCAAAAGTAAATACATTCACAACACAACAGAGACATAACAACAAGATAAGGAGTGAACAATAGCTGTGAATTATCGTGATAAAATTCAAAAGTTTAGTATTCGTAAATATACAGTTGGTACATTTTCAACTGTCATTGCGACATTGGTATTTTTAGGATTCAATACATCACAAGCACATGCTGCTGAAACAAATCAACCAGCAAGCGTGGTTAAACAGAAACAACAAAGTAATAATGAACAGACTGAGAATCGAGAATCTCAAGCACAAAATTCTCAAAATTCACAAAATGGTCAATCATTATCTGCTACTCATGAAAATGAGCAACCAAATATTAGTCAAGCTAATTTAGTAGATCAAAAAGTAGCGCAATCAACTACTACTAATGATGAACAACCAGCATCTCAAAATGTAAATACAAAGAAAGATTCGGCAACGGCTGCGACAACACAACCAGATAAAGAAGAAATTAAGCATAAACAAAACGAAAGTCAATCTGCTAATAAAAATGGAAACGACAGTAGAGCGGCTCATGTAGAAAATCATGAAGCAAATGTAGTAACAGCTTCAGATTCATCTGATAATGGTAACGTACAACATGACCGAAATGAATTACAAGCATTTTTTGATGCAAATTATCATGATTATCGCTTTATTGACCGTGAAAATACAGATTCTGGCACATTTAACTATGTAAAAGGCATTTTTGACAAGATTAATACGTTATTAGGTAGTAATGATCCAATTAACAATAAAGACTTGCAACTTGCATACAAAGAATTGGAACAAGCTGTTGCTTTAATTCGTACAATGCCTCAACGTCAACAAACTAGCCGTCGATCAAATAGAATTCAAACGCGTTCGGTTGAGTCAAGAGCTGCAGAGCCTAGATCAGTATCAGACTATCAAAATGCAAACTCATCATATTATGTTGAAAATGCTAATGATGGTTCGGGCTATCCTGTTGGTACATATATCAATGCTTCTAGTAAAGGGGCGCCATATAATTTACCAACTACACCATGGAATACATTGAAGGCCTCTGACTCAAAGGAAATTGCTCTTATGACAGCGAAACAAACTGGAGATGGCTACCAATGGGTTATTAAGTTTAATAAAGGACATGCTCCACATCAAAATATGATTTTCTGGTTTGCATTACCAGCAGAGCAAGTGCCAGTAGGAAGAACTGACTTTGTAACAGTTAATTCAGATGGAACAAATGTACAATGGAGTCATGGAGCAGGAGCAGGTGCAAATAAACCACTTCAACAAATGTGGGAATATGGAGTAAATGATCCTGATCGTTCACATGACTTTAAAATAAGAAATAGAAGTGGCCAAGTAATATATAGCTGGCCAACTGTCCATGTTTATTCTTTAGAAGATTTATCTAGAGCGAGTGATTATTTTAGTGAAGCTGGAGCAACAGCTGCTACTAAAGCATTTGGTAGACAAAATTTTGAATATATTAATGGTCAAAAACCTGCTGAATCACCGGGTGTTCCTAAAGTTTATACTTTCATCGGTCAAGGTGATGCAAGTTATACAATTTCGTTTAGAACGCAAGGTCCAACAACAAATAAATTGTACTATGCAGCAGGTGGGCGTGCTTTAGAGTACAATCAATTATTTATGTACAGTCAACTATACGTCGAATCAACGCAAGACCATCAACAACGTCTTAATGGTTTAAGACAAGTGGTTAATCGTACATATCGCATAGGTACAACTAAACGTGTAGAAGTGAGTCAAGGAAATGTACAAACGAAAAAGGTATTAGAAAGTACAAACCTAAATATAGATGATTTTGTTGATGATCCTTTAAGTTATGTTAAGACGCCGAGTAATAAAGTGTTAGGTTTTTACCCAACTAATGCAACTACTAACGCTTTTAGACCGGGGGGCGTTCAAGAATTAAATGAATATCAATTAAGTCAATTATTTACTGATCAAAAATTACAAGAAGCAGCAAGAACTAGAAGCCCAATAAGATTAATGATTGGATTTGACTATCCTGATGCTTATGGTAACAGTGAAACTTTAGTTCCTGTTAACTTAACGGTATTACCTGAAATCCAACATAATATTAAATTCTTTAAAAATGACGATACTCAAAATATTGCTGAAAAACCATTTTCAAAACAAGCTGGGCATCCAGTTTTCTATGTATATGCAGGTAATCAAGGGAATGCTTCCGTGAATTTAGGTGGTAGCGTAACATCTATTCAACCATTACGTATTAATTTAACAAGTAATGAGAATTTTACAGATAAAGATTGGCAAATTACAGGTATTCCGCGTACATTACACATTGAAAACTCGACAAATAGAACTAATAATGCTAGAGAACGTAACATTGAACTTGTTGGTAATTTATTACCAGGGGATTACTTTGGTACGATACGTTTTGGACGTAAAGAACAATTATTTGAAATTCGTGTTAAACCACATACACCAACAATTATAACGACAGCTGAGCAATTAAGAGGTACAGCATTACAAAAAGTTCCTGTTAATATTTCGGGAATACCGTTGGATCCATCAGCATTGGTTTATTTAGTTGCGCCAACAAATCAAACTACGAATGGTGGTAGTGAGGCAGATCAAATACCATCTGGTTATACGATACTTGCGACTGGTACACCTGATGGGGTACATAACACAATTACTATACAACCAAAAGATTACGTAGTATTTATACCACCAGTAGGTAAACAAATTAGAGCAGTAGTTTATTATAATAAAGTAGTTGCATCTAATATGAGTAATGCTGTTACTATTTTGCCAGATGACATTCCACCAACAATCAATAATCCTGTTGGAATAAATGCGAAATATTATCGTGGTGATGAAGTTAGCTTTACTATGGGGGTTTCAGATAGACATTCTGGATTAAAAAGTACAACTATTACGACATTGCCAAGTGGTTGGACATCAAATTTAACTAAATCCGACAACAAAAACGGCTCATTATCTATTACTGGTAGAGTGAGTATGAATCAGGCATTTAACAGTGATATTACATTTAAAGTGTCAGCGACAGATAATGTCAATAATACGACAAATGATAGTCAATCTAAACATGTGTCAATTCATGTAGGTAAAATTAGTGAAGATGCTCATCCGATTGTATTAGGAAATACTGAGAAAGTTGTAGTAGTCAATCCGACTGCTGTATCTAACGATGAAAAGCAAAACATAATTACTGCCTTTATGAATAAAAACCAAAATATAAGAGGATATTTAGCATCAACTGATCCAATAACAGTCGATAATAATGGTAATGTCACATTACATTACCGTGATGGCTCATCAACAACGCTTGATGCTACAAATGTGATGACATACGAACCAGTTGTGAAATCTGAATATCAAACTGCCAATGCTGCTAAAACAGCAACGGTAACGATTGCTAAAGGACAATCATTTAATATTGGTGATATTAAACAATATTTTACTTTAAGTAATGGACAAGCTATTCCAAGTGGAACATTTACAAATATTAAATCTGATAGAACTATTCCAACTGCACAAGAAGTTAGTCAAATGAATGCAGGTACACAGCTATATCATATAGTTGCTTCAAATGCATATCATAAAGACACTGAAGATTTCTATATTAGTTTAAAAATCGTTGATGTGAAACAACCTGAAGGCGATCAACGTGTATATCGTACGTCAACATATGATTTAACTACTGATGAAATCTCAAAAGTAAAACAAGCTTTTATTAATGCAAATAGAGATGTAATTACTCTTGCCGAAGGTGATATTTCAGTTACAAATACACCTAATGGTGCTAATGTAAGTACTATTACAGTAAATATTAATAAAGGTCGATTAACGAAATCATTCGCGTCTAACCTAGCTAATATGAATTTCTTGCGTTGGGTTAATTTCACACAAGATTATACAGTGACATGGACGAATGCAAAAATTGCAAACAGACCAACAGATGGTGGTTTATCATGGTCCGATGACCATAAATCTTTAATTTATCGTTATGATGCTACATTAGGCACACAAATTACAACTAATGATATTTTAACGATGCTAAAAGCGACTACTACAGTGCCTGGTTTGCGTAATAATATTACTGGTAATGAAAAAGCACAAGCAGAAGCAGGTGGAAGACCAAACTATAGAACAACTGGTTATTCACAAGCAAATGCATCATCTGATGGCCAAAGACAATATACGTTGAATGGTCAAGTGATTCAAATATTAGACATCATCAACCCTTCAAACGGTTATGGTGGGCAACCTGTTACAAATTCAAATACTCGTGCAAACCATAGTAACGCAACTGTTGTTAATGTAAACGAACCGGCAGCTAATGGTGCTGGCGCATTTACAATTGACCACGTTGTAAAAAGTAATTCTACACATAATGCAAGTGATGCAGTTTATAAAGCACAGTTATACTTAACGCCATATGGGCCAAAACAATATGTTGAACATTTAAATCAAAATACGGGAAATACTACTGATGCTATTAACATTTATTTTGTACCAAGTGATTTAGTGAATCCAACAATTTCAGTAGGTAATTACACTAATCATCAAGTGTTCTCAGGTGAAACATTTACAAACACTATTACAGCGAATGATAACTTTGGTGTGCAATCGGTAACTGTACCAACTACATCATAAATTACAGGTACTGTTGATAATAACCATCAACATGTTTCAGCAACAGCACCAAATGTGACATCAGCAACTAGTAAGACAATCAATTTATTAGCAACTGATACAAGTGGTAATACAGCTACAACTTCATTCAATGTAACAGTGAAACCTTTGCGTGATAAATATCGAGTTGGTACTTCATCAACGGCTGCTAATCCTGTGAGAATTGCCAATATTTCGAATAATGCGACAGTATCACAAGCTGATCAAACAGCAATTATTAATTCATTGACGTTTACAAGTAATGCACCAAATAGAAACTATGCAACAGCAAGCGCAAATGAAATCACTAGTAAAACAGTTAGTAATGTCAGTCGTACTGGAAATAATGCCAATGTCACAGTAACTGTTACTTATCAAGATGGAACAACATCAACAGTGACTGTACCTGTAAAGCATGTCATTCCAGAAATCGTTGCACATTCGCATTACACTGTACAAGGCCAAGACTTCCCAGCAGGTAATGGTTCTAGTGCATCAGATTACTTTAAGTTATCTAATGGTAGTGCCATTCCAGATGCAACTATTACATGGGTAAGTGGACAAGCGCCAAATAAAGATAATACACGTATTGGTGAAGATATAACAGTAACTGCAAATATCTTAATTGATGGCGAAACAACACCGATTACGAAAACAGCAACATATAAAGTAGTAAGTTCAGTACCGAAACATGTCTTTGAGACGAATAGAGGCGCTGTGTTCCCAGGTGTATCTGATGTGTATGATGCGAAACAATATGTTAAACCAGTTAACGATTCTTGGACACAAAATGCGCAACGTATGAATTTCCAATTTACAAATTCATATGGACCAAGTAAAGATGTGGTTGGTATTTCAACAAGGGATATTCGAGTTACTTATGATAATCACCAAACGCAAATTATCAAGATTTTAGCAAAAGTAAAACCAGGTCCACCGAGAATTGATGGCAACTCTGTGACTTATAAAGCAGGCCTTACTAACCAACAAATTAAAATTAATAATGTGTTAAGTAATTCATCTATTAAATTATTTAAAGCAGATAATACGCCATTAACGATTACAAACACGACTTATGGTAGTGGTAATACTGCAGTTGTAACGGTAAGTGATGCGTTACCAAATGGTGTGATTAAGGCAAGGTCTTCTATCACAATGAATAATGTGACGTACACTACTCAAGATGAACATGGTCGAGCGATAGATGTAACAAGAAATGAATCTGTTGATTCAAATGACAGTGCAACAGTAACAGTGACACCACAATTACAAGCAACTACTGAAGGCGCTGTATTTATTAAAGGTGGCGACGGTTTTGATTTCGGACATGTAGAACGATTTATTCAAAATCCGCCACATGGAGCAACGGTTGCATGGCATGATAGTCCAGATACATGGAAGAATACAGTCGGCAACACTCATAAAACTGCGGTTGTAACATTACCTAGTGGTCAAGGTACGCGTAATGTTGAAGTTCCAGTCAAAGTTTATCCAGTTGCTAATGCTAAGGCGCCATCACGTGATGTGAAAGGTCAAAATTTGACTAATGGAACAGATGCGATGAACTACATTACATTTGATCCAAATACAAACACAAATGGTATCACTGCAGCATGGGCAAATAGACAACAACCAAATAACCAACAAGCAGGCGTGCAACATTTAAATGTCGATGTCACATATCCAGGTATTTCAGCTGCAAAACGTGTATCTGTTACTGTTAATGTATATCAATTTGAATTCCCTCAAACTACTTATACAACAACAGTTGGTGGCACTTTAGCAAGTGGTACGCAAGCATCAGGATATGCACATATGCAAAACGCTAATGGTTTACCAACAGATGGATTTACGTATAAATGGAATCGAGATACTACAGGTACAAACGATGCAAACTGGGCAGCAATGAATAAACCGAATGCGGCTAAAGTCGTTAATGCAAAATATGATGTCATCTATAATGGACATACATTTGCAACATCTCTACCAGCGAAGTTTGTAGTAAAAGACGTGCAACCAGCGAAACCAACTGTTACAGAAACGGCAGCAGGAGCGATTACGATTACACCTGGGGCAAACCAAACAGTGAATACACATGCCGGTAACGTAACGACGTATGCTGATAAATTAGTTATTAAACGTAATGGTAATGTTGTGACGACATTTACACGTCACAATAATACGAGTCCATGGGTGAAAGAAGCATCTGCAGCAACTGTAGCAGGTATTGCTGGAACTAATAATGGTATTACTGTTGCAGCTGGTACTTTCAATCCTGCTGATACAATTCAAGTTGTTGCAACACAAGGTAGTGGTGAAACAATCAGTGACGAACAACGTAGTGATGATTTCACAGTTGTCGCACCTCAACCGAACCAAGCGACTACTAAGATTTGGCAAAATGGTCATATTGATATCACGCCTAATAACCCATCAGGGCATTTAATTAATCCAACTCAAGCAATGGATATTGCTTACACTGAAAAAGTGGGTAATGGTGCAGAACATAGTAAGACAATTAATGTTGTTCGTGGTCAAAATAACCAATGGACAATCGCCAATAAACCTGACTATGTAACGTTAGATGCACATACAGGTAAAGTGACGTTCAATGCCAATACTGTCAAGCCGAATTCAGCAATTACCATTACACCGAAAGCAGGTACAGGTCACTCAGCAAGTAGTAATCCAAGTACATTAACTGCACCGGCAACTCATACTGTCAACACAACTGAAATTGTAAAAGATTATGGTTCTAATGTAACAGCAGCTGAAATTAACAATGCAGTTCAAGTTGCTAATAAACGTACTGCAACAATTAAAAATGGCGCAGCAATGCCTACTAATTTAGCTGGTGGTAGCACAACGACGATTCCTGTTACAGTAACTTACAATGATGGCAGTACTGAAGAAGTACAAGAGTCCATTTTCACAAAAGCGGATAAACGTGAGTTAATCACAGCTAAAAATCATTTAGATGATCCAGTAAGTACAGATGGTAAAAAGCCAGGTACAATTACGCAGTACAATAATGCAATTCATAATGCGCAACAACAAATCAATACTGCGAAAACAGAAGCGCAACAAGTTATTAATAATGATCGTGCAACAGCACAACAAGTTTCTGACGCATTAACTAAAGTTCGTGCAGCACAAACTAAGATTGATCAAGCTAAAGCATTACTTCAAAATAAAGAAGATAATAGCCAATTAGTAACATCTAAAAATAACTTACAAAGTTCTGTGAACCAAGTACCATCAACTGCTGGTATGACGCAACAAAGTATTGATAACTATAATGCGAAGAAACGTGAAGCAGAATCGGAAATTACAGCTGCACAACGTGTTATAGACAATGGAGATGCAACTGCACAACAAATTTCAGATGAAAAACATCGTGTCGATAACGCATTAACAGCATTAAACCAAGCGAAACAAAATTTAACTGCTGATACACATACCTTAGAGCAAGCAGTGCAACAATTGAATCGCACAGGTACAACGACTGGTAAGAAACCAGCAAGTATTACTGCGTATAATAATTCGATTCGTGCACTTCAAAGTGACTTAACAAGTGCTAAAAATAGTGCCAATGCTATCATTCAGAAGCCAATTAGATCAGTGCAAGAGGTACAAACAGCATTAACGAATGTAAATCGTGTAAATGATAAAATTACACAAGCTATTAATCAATTAGTACCTTTAGCTGATAATAGTGCTTTAAGAACAGCTAAGACGAAACTTGATGAAGAAATCAATAAATCAGTAACTACTGATGGTATGACACAATCATCAATCCAAGCATATGAAAATGCTAAACGTGCGGGTCAAACAGAATCAACAAAGGCACAAAATGTTATTAACAATGGTGATGCGACAGATCAACAAATTGCCGCAGAAAAAGCTAAAGTAGAAGAAAAATATAATAGCTTAAAACAAGCAATTGCTGGATTAACACCAGACTTGGCACCATTACAAGCTGCGAAAACTCAGTTACAAAATGATATTGATCAACCAACGAGCACGACTGGTATGACAAGCGCATCTGTTGCTACATTTAATGAAAAACTTTCAGCAGCTAGAACTAAAATTCAAGAAATTGATCGCGTACTGGCATCTCATCCAGATGTTGCAACAATTCGACAAAACGTGACAGCAGCGAATGCTGCTAAATCAGCACTGGATCAAGCACGTAATGGCTTAACAGTCGATAAAGCGCCTTTAGAAAATGCGAAAAATCAACTACAACATAGTATTGACACGCAAACAAGTACAACTGGTATGACACAAGACTCTGTAAATGCTTATAATGCGAAGTTAACAGCTGCACGTAACAAGATTCAACAAATCAATCAAGTATTAGCAGGTTCACCTACAGTAGATCAAATTAATACAAATACGTCTGCAGCAAACCAAGCGAAATCTGATTTAGACCATGCACGTCAAGCGTTAACACCAGATAAAGCGCCGCTTCAAAATGCGAAAACGCAATTAGAACAAAGCATTAATCAACCAACGGATACAACAGGTATGACGACCGCTTCGTTAAATGCGTACAACCAAAAATTACAAGCAGCGCGTCAAAAGTTAACTGAAATTAATCAAGTGTTGAATGGCAATCCAACGGTCCAAAATATCAATGATAAAGTGGCAGAGGCAAACCAAGCTAAGGATCAATTAAATACAGCACGTCAAGGTTTAACATTAGATAGACAGCCAGCTTTAACAACGTTACATGGTGCATCTAACTTAAACCAAGCACAACAAAATAATTTCACGCAACAAATTAACGCTGCACCAAATCATGCTGCGCTTGAAACAATTAAGTCTAACATTACAGCTTTAAATAATGCGATGACTAAGCTAAAAGAAAGTGTTGCGGATAATAATACAATTAAATCAGGTCAAAATTACACTGACGCAACAACGGCTAATAAACAAGCGTATGATAATGCAGTTAATGCGGCTAAAGGTGTCATTGGAGAAACGACTAATCCAACGATGGATGTTAACACAGTGAACCAAAAAGCAGAAACAGTGAAATCTACAAAAGGCGCTTTAGATGGTCAACAAAACTTACAACGTGCGAAAACAGAAGCAACAAATGCGATTACGCATGCAAGTGATTTAAACCAAGCGCAAAAGAATGCATTAACACAACAAGTAAATAGTGCACAAAATGTACAAGCAGTAAATGATATTAAACAAACGACTCAAAGCTTAAATACTGCTATGACAGGTTTAAAACGTGGCGTTGCTAATCATAACCAAGTCGTACAAAGTGATAATTATGTCAACGCAGATACTAATAAGAAAAATGATTACAACAATGCATACAACCATGCGAATGACATTATTAACGGTAATGCACAACATCCAGTTATAACACCAAGTGATGTTAACAATGCTTTATCAAATGTCACAAGTAAAGAACATGCTTTGAATGGTGAAGCTAAGCTAAATGCTGCGAAGCAAGAAGCGAACACTGCATTAGGACATTTAAATAACTTGAATAATGCACAACGTCAAAATTTACAATCGCAAATTAATGGTGCGCATCAAATTGAAGCAGTTAATACGATTAAACAAAATGCAACAAACTTAAATAGTGCAATGGGTAACTTAAGACAAGCTGTTGCAGATAAAGAGCAAGTAAAACGTACAGAAGATTATGCGGATGCAGATACCGCTAAACAAAACGCATATAACAGTGCAGTTTCAAGTGCTGAAACAATCATTAATCAATCAACAAATCCAACGATGTCTGTTAATGATGTTAACAGTGCAACTTCAGCTGTTACTACTAATAAAAATGCATTAAATGGTGATGAAAAATTAGCACAATCTAAAACAGATGCTGTAAGAGCAATTGATGCATTACCACATTTAAATAATGCACAAAAAGCAGATGTTAAATCTAAAATTAATGCTGCATCAAACATTGCTGGCGTAAATACTGTTAAACAACAAGGTACAGATTTAAATACTGCGATGGGTAACTTGCAAGGTGCAATCAATGATGAACAAACGACATTAAATAGTCAAAATTATCAAGATGCGACACCAAGTAAGAAAACAGCATACACAAATGCGGTACAAGCTGCGAAAGATATTTTAAACAAATCAAATCGTCAAAATAAAACAAAAGATCAAGTTACAGAAGCGATGAATCAAGTGAATTCTGCTAAAACTAACTTAGATGGTACGCGTTTATTAGATCAAGCGAAGCAAACAGCGAAACAGCAGTTAAATAATATGACGCATTTAACAACTGCACAAAAAACGAATTTAACAAACCAAATTAATAGTGGTACTACTGTCGCTGGTGTACATACGGTTCAATCAAAAGCGAATACATTAGATCAAGCGATGAATACGTTAAGACAAAGTATTGCCAACAAAGATGCGACTAAAGCAAGTGAAGATTACGTAGATGCTAATAATGATAAGCAAACAGCATATAACAACGCAGTAGCTGCTGCTGAAACGATTATTAATGCGAATAGTAATCCAGAAATGAATCCAAGTACGATTACACAAAAAGCAGAGCAAGTGAATAGTTCTAAAACGGCACTTAACGGTGATGAAAACTTAGCTGCTGCAAAACAAAATGCGAAAACGTACTTAAACTCATTGACGAGTATTACAGATGCTCAAAAGAACAATTTGATTAGTCAAATTAGTAGTGCGACAAGAGTTAGTGGTGTTGATACTGTAAAACAAAATGCACAACATCTAGATCAAGCTATGGCTAACTTACAAAATGGTATTAACAACGAATCTCAAGTGAAATCATCTGAGAAATATCGTGATGCTGATACAAATAAACAACAAGAGTATGATAATGCTATTACTGCAGCGAAAGCGATTCTAAATAAATCGACAGGTCCAAACACTGCGCAAAATGCAGTTGAGGCAGCATTGCAACGTGTGAATACTGCGAAAGATGCATTGAATGGTGATGCAAAATTAATTGCAGCTCAAAACGCAGCGAAACAACATCTAGGTACTTTAACGCATATCACTACAGCACAACGCAATGATTTAACAAATCAAATTTCACAAGCTACAAACTTAGCTGGTGTTGAATCTGTTAAGCAAAGTGCGAATAGTTTAGATGGTGCAATGGGTAACTTACAAACGGCTATCAACGATAAATCCGGAACATTAGCGAGCCAAAACTTCCTAGATGCTGATGAGCAAAAACGTAATGCTTACAATCAAGCTGTATCAGCTGCCGAAACAATTTTAAATAAACAAACTGGACCGAATACAGCGAAAACTGCAGTTGAACAAGCACTTAATAATGTTAATAGTGCGAAACATGCATTAAATGGTACGCAAAACTTAAATAATGCGAAACAAGCAGCGATTACAGCAATCAATGGCGCATCTGATTTAAATCAAAAACAAAAAGATGCATTAAAAGCACAAGCTAATGGTGCTCAACGCGTATCTAATGCACAAGATGTACAACGTAATGCGACTGAACTGAACACGGCAATGGGCACATTAAAACATGCCATCGCAGATAAGACGAATACGTTAGCAAGCAGTAAATATGTCAACGCCGATAGCACTAAACAAAATGATTACACAACTAAAGTTACCAATGCTGAACATATTATTAGCGGTACGCCAACGGTTGTTACGACACCTTCAGAAGTAACAGCTGCAGCTAATCAAGTAAACAGCGCGAAACAAGAATTAAATGGTGACGAAAGATTACGTGTAGCAAAACAAAACGCCAATACTGCTATTGATGCATTAACGCAATTAAATACACCTCAAAAAGCTAAATTAAAAGAACAAGTGGGACAAGCCAATAGATTAGAAGACGTACAAACTGTTCAAACAAATGGACAATCATTGAACAATGCAATGAAAGGCTTAAGAGATAGTATTGCTAACGAAACAACAGTCAAAGCAAGTCAAAACTATACAGACGCAAGTCCGAATAACCAATCAACATATAATAGCGCTGTGTCAAATGCGAAAGGTATCATTAATCAAACTAACAATCCGACTATGGATGTTAGTGCGATTACCCAAGCTACAACACAAGTGAATAATGCTAAAAATGGTTTAAACGGTGCTGAAAACTTAAGAAATGCGCAAAACACTGCTAAGCAAAACTTAAATACGTTATCACACTTAACAAATAACCAAAAATCTGCAATCTCATCACAAATTGATCGTGCAGGTCATGTGAGTGAGGTAACAGCTGCTAAAAATGCAGCAACTGAGTTGAATACGCAAATGGGTAACTTGGAACAAGCTATCCATGATCAAAACACAGTTAAACAAGGTGTTAACTTCACTGATGCAGATAAAGCTAAACGTGATGCGTATACAAATGCGGTAAGCAGAGCAGAAACAATTCTGAACAAAACGCAAGGTGCAAATACGTCTAAACAAGATGTTGAAGCGGCTATTCAAAATGTTACAAGTGCTAAAAATGCATTGAATGGTAATCAAAACGTTACAAATGCGAAGAATACAGCTAAACATGCATTAAATAACTTAACGTCAATTAATAATGCTCAAAAACGTGACTTAACAACTAAAATTGATCAAGCAACAACAGTAGCTGGTGTTGAAGCGGTATCTAATACAGGTACACAATTGAATGCAGCGATGGCTAACTTGCAAAATGGTATTAATGATAAAGCGCATACTTTAGCGAGCGAAAACTATCATGATGCTGATTCAGATAAGAAAACTGCTTATAATCAAGCCGTTACGAACGCAGAAAATATTTTAAATAAAAATAGTGGATCAAATTTAGATAAAGCTGCCGTCGAAAACGCGTTGTCACAAGTGACAAATGCGAAAGGTGCCCTAAATGGTAACCATAATTTAGAGCAAGCTAAATCAAATGCAAACACTACTATAAACGGACTTCAACATTTAACAACTGCACAAAAAGATAAATTGAAACAACAAGTGCAACAAGCACAAAATGTTGCAGGTGTAGATACTGTTAAATCAAGTGCCAACACATTAAATGGTGCTATGGGTACGTTAAGAAATAGCATTCAAGATAACACAGCTACGAAAAATGGCCAAAACTATCTTGATGCTACAGAAAGTAACAAAACAAACTATAACAATGCTGTTGATAGTGCTAATGGTGTCATTAATGCAACAAGCAATCCAAATATGGATGCTAATGCAATTAACCAAATCGCTACACAAGTGACATCAACGAAAAATGCATTAGATGGTACACATAATTTAACGCAAGCGAAACAAACAGCAACAAATGCCATCGATGGTGCTACTAACTTAAATAAAGCGCAAAAAGATGCGTTAAAAGCACAAGTTACAAGTGCGCAACGTGTTGCAAATGTAACAAGTATCCAACAAACTGCAAATGAACTTAATACAGCTATGGGTCAACTACAACATGGTATTGATGATGAAAACGCAACAAAACAAAGTCAAAAATATCGTGACGCTGAACAAAGTAAGAAAACTGCTTATGATCAAGCTGTAGCTGCTGCGAAAGCAATTTTAAATAAACAAACTGGTTCAAATTCAGATAAAGCAGCAGTTGACCGTGCATTACAACAAGTAACAAGTACGAAAGATGCATTGAATGGTGATGCGAAACTAGCAGAAGCGAAAGCGGCAGCTAAACAAAACTATTGACCAATTAGCACATTTAAATGCTGATCAAATTGCAACTGCTAAACAAAACATTGATCAAGCGACGAAACTTCAACCAATCGCTGAATTAGTAGATCAAGCAACGCAATTGAATCAATCTATGGATCAATTGCAACAAGCAGTCAATGAACATGCTAACGTTGAGCAAACTGTAGATTACACGCAAGCAGATTCAGATAAGCAAAATGCTTATAAACAAGCTATTGCAGAAGCTGAAAATGTATTAAAACAAAATTCGAATAAGCAACAAGTGGATCAAGCACTTCAAAACATTTTAAATGCAAAACAAGCATTAAATGGTGATGAACGTGTAGCACTTGCTAAAACAAATGGTAAACATGACATCGACCAATTGAATGCATTAAACAATGCTCAACAAGATGGATTTAAAGGTCGCATCGATCAATCACACGATTTAAATCAAATCCAACAAATTGTAGATGAGGCTAAGGCACTTAATCGTGCAATGGATCAATTGTCACAAGAAATCACTGGCAATGAAGGACGCACGAAAGGTAGCACGAACTATGTCAATGCAGATACACAAGTTAAACAAGTGTATGATGAAGCGGTTGATAAAGCGAAACAAGCACTTGATAAATCGACAGGTCAAAACTTAACTGCAGAACAAGTTATCAAATTAAATGATGCAGTCACTGCAGCTAAGAAAGCATTAAATGGTGAAGAAAGACTTAATAATCGTAAGTCTGAAGCATTACAAAGATTGGATCAATTAACACATCTAAACAATGCTCAAAGACAATTAGCAATCCAACAAATTAATAATGCTGAAACGCTAAATAAAGCATCTCGAGCAATTAATAGAGCGACTAAATTAGATAATGCAATGGGTGCAGTACAACAATATATTGACGAACAGCACCTTGGTGTTATCAGCAGCACAAATTACATCAATGCAGATGATAATTTGAAAGCAAATTATGATAATGCAATTGCGAATGCAGCACATGAGTTAGATAAAGTGCAAGGTAATGCAATTGCAAAAGCTGAAGCAGAGCAATTGAAACAAAATATTATCGATGCTCAAAATGCATTAAATGGAGACCAAAACCTTGCAAATGCTAAAGATAAAGCAAATGCGTTTGTTAATTCGTTAAATGGATTAAATCAACAGCAACAAGATCTTGCACATAATGCAATTAACAATGCCGATACTGTATCAGATGTAACAGATATTGTTAATAATCAAATTGACTTAAATGATGCAATGGAAACATTGAAACATTTAGTTGACAATGAAATTCCAAATGCAGAGCAAACTGTCAATTACCAAAACGCTGACGATAATGCTAAAACAAACTTCGATGATGCTAAACGTCTAGCAAATACATTGCTAAATAGTGATAACACAAATGTGAATGATATCAACGGCGCAATTCAAGCAGTCAAAGATGCAATCCAAAATCTTAACGGTGAGCAACGTCTACAAGAAGCTAAGGACAAAGCAATTCAAAATGTTAACGAAGTATTAGCAGATAAATTGAAAGAAATCGAAGCTTCAAACGCGACGGATCAAGACAAGCTTATTGCGAAAAATAAAGCAGAAGAATTGGCAAACAGCATCATTAATAACATTAATAAAGCAACAAGTAATCAGGATGTATCTCAAGTTCAAACAGCTGGCAACCAAGCGATTGAACAAGTGCATGCCAATGAAATACCGAAAGCTAAAATTGATGCAAATAAAGATGTTGATAAGCAAGTTCAAACATTAATTGACGAAATTGATCGAAATCCAAATCTAACAGATAAGGAAAAACAAGCACTTAAAGACCGTATTAATCAAATGCTTCAACAAGGTCATAACGACATTAACAATGCGATGACTAAAGAAGAAATTGAACAAGCAAAAGACCGTTTAGCACAAGCACTACAAGACATCAAAGATTTAGTGAAAGCAAAAGAAGATGCGAAGCAAGATGTTGCTAAACGTGTACAAGCATTAATTGACGAAATTGATCGAAATCCAAATCTAACAGATAAGGAAAAACAAGCACTTAAAGACCGTATTAATCAAATACTTCAACAAGGTCATAACGACATTAACAATGCGATGACTAAAGAAGGAATTGAACAAGCAAAAGAGCGTTTAGCACAAGCATTACAAGGCATCAAAGATTTAGTGAAAGCTAAAGAAGATGCGAAGCAAGATGTTGATAAACGTGTACAAGCTTTAATTGATGAAATCGGTCGAAATCCAAATCTAACAGATAAGGAAAAACAAGCACTCAAAGATCGAATCAATCAAATACTTCAACAAGGTCATAACGACATTAACAATGCGATGACTAAAGAAGGAATTGAACAAGCAAAAGAGCGTTTAGCACAAGCATTACAAGGCATCAAAGATTTAGTGAAAGCTAAAGAAGATGCGAAAAATGCAATAAAAGCCTTAGCTAATGCGAAGCGAGATCAAATCAATTCAAATCCAGATTTAACACCTGAGCAAAAAGCAAAAGCGCTCAAAGAAATTGACGAAGCTGAAAAACGAGCACTACAAAACGTTGAGAATGCTCAAACTATAGATCAATTAAATCGAGGATTAAACTTAGGTTTAGATGACATTAGAAATACGCATGTATGGGAGGTTGACGATCAACCTGCTGTAAATGAAATTTCTGAAGCAACACCTGAACAATTGCTTGTTAATGGTGAACTAATCGTACATCGTGATGACATCATTACAGAGCAAGATGTTTTAGCACACATTAACTTAATAGATCAGCTTACAGCAGAAGTTATCGATACACCATCAACTGCAACGATTTCTGATAGCTTAACAGCAAAAGTTGAAGTTACATTGCTTGATGGATCAAAAGTGATTGTTAATGTTCCTGTGAAAGTAGTAGAAAAAGAATTGTCAGTAGTCAAACAACAGGCAATTGAATCAATTGAAAATGCGGCACAACAAAAGATTAATGAAATCAATAATAGTGTGACATTAACACTGGAACAAAAAGAAGCAGCAATTGCCGAAGTTAATAAGCTTAAACAACAAGCAATTGATCATATTAACAATGCACCTGATGTTCATTCAGTTGAAGAAATTCAACAACAAGAACAAGCGCATATTGAACAATTTAATCCAGAACAATTTACGATTGAACAAGCAAAATCAAATGCAATTAAATCGATTGAAGATGCAATTCAACATATGATTGATGAAATCAAAGCTCGTACTGATCTAACAGATAAAGAGAAGCAAGAAGCAATTGCTAAGTTAAATCAATTAAAAGAACAAGCAATTCAAGCGATTCAACGTGCGCAAAGCATCGATGAAATAACTGAGCAATTGGAACAATTTAAAGCTCAAATGAAAGCGGCTAATCCAATAGCAAAAGAACTAGCTAAACGCAAGCAAGAAGCTATTAGTAGAATTAAAGACTTTTCAAATGAAAAAATGAATAGTATTCGAAATAGTGAAATTGGCTCAGCTGATGAAAAACAAGCAGCAATGAATCGAATTAACGAAATTGTGCTTGAAACAATTAGAGATATTAATAATGCGCATACATTACAGCAAGTTGAGGCTGCATTGAACAATGGTATTGCTCGAATTTCAGCAGTACAAATTGTAACATCTGATCGTGCTAAACAATCATCAAGTACTGGAGATGAATCTAATAGCCATTTAACAATTGGTTATGGAACTGCAAATCATCCATTTAACAGTTCGACTATTGGACATAAAAAGAAACTTGATGAAGATGATGACATTGATCCACTTCATATGCGTCACTTTAGTAATAATTTCGGTAATGTTATTAAAAACGCTATTGGTGTGGTGGGTATCTCTGGCTTACTAGCTAGTTTCTGGTTCTTCATTGCCAAACGTCGTCGTAAAGAAGATGAAGAGGAAGAATTAGAAATAAGAGATAATAATAAAGATTCAATAAAAGAGACTTTAGACGATACAAAACATTTACCACTTTTATTTGCGAAACGTCGCAGAAAAGAAGATGAAGAAGATGTTACTGTTGAAGAAAAAGATTCGTTAAACACTGGCGAGTCACTCGATAAAGTTAAACATACGCCGTTCTTCTTACCAAAACGCCGTCGTAAAGAAGATGAAGAAGATGTGGAAGTTACAAATGAAAACACAGATGAAAAAGTGTTGAAAGATAACGAACATTCACCACTCTTAATCGCAAAACGACGCAAAGATAAAGAGGAAGATGTTGAAACAACAACTAGTATTGAATCTAAAGATGAGGACGTTCCTTTATTATTGGCTAAAAAGAAAAATCAAAAAGATAACCAATCCGAAGACAAAAAGTCAGCATCAAAAAATACTTCTAAAAAGGTAGCAGCTAAAAAGAAGAAAAAGAAATCTAAGAAAAATAAAAAATAATTTGTTTCTTTGATAAATAGAGGAGCACCGATTGACATCACATCAGTCGGTGCTCCTTTTATTTGTTCTTTTTAATTAATTTGTACAATGCTTGCTGTGCGTGTTGATTCGCTTCTTTGTTTTGTTCTCTCGGAATCCATTTAACAAATAATAAATCAAAATCTTGTTCAAATATTTCCAATTGATCAAAATAAGGTTTGAATTTGGCATTTTTTACATAACCAGCGTTAACACTATCCGCAATTAACTTAGAGTCAGTGTACAACAACGCATTACTAACATTTAATTCACGTGCATGTTCTAGTGCATAAATACATGCTGCCCATTCTGCTGTGTGATTATCCATTTCACCTAACTCATGTGTATATGTATAATGCTGCTCATCTTCTTTGATTACAATGGCACATGTACTTATGCCTGGATTTCCTTTCGTCGCAGCATCAAAATTTATTTTCGCCATAATAAACCTACTTTCTATTCAATACTTAGTTAAAGTTACTATTACTGTAATACAAAATACGTTGGGTAATCCATAAAAAAACACGCATCACTTAAATAAGTAACACGTGTTTAAAATACTCGCTGAGTCAAAAATGATTTTCTAATACGTAGTACTGTAATATACTTCCTAAAAAAATCATCTTGATAAAATTTTCTCAAATATCAGCCTTAATACTTATTCTATTATGTAGTAAGTGCTTTAATAGCCTTGATCTAACTTATCAATCTTACCTTTACGATAAAATGATTTAGCAATATATCCAAATGGTACATTGAAAACTGTTGAAGCTAATTTTAGTACGTACGTTGTAATAAATATTTCAAATACAACTGTACCAGGTAAACTTCCGATGAATGCGATAGCTACAAATAAAGCTGTATCAATTATTGAGCTTAAAAATGTACTACCATATGCACGGATGAAAAATGTTTTATCAGAACTAAATACTTTTTTAATTAGTGAAAAGATAAATACATCAATATGTTGACCAATAATATATGCGACGATTGAGCCTAAAGCAATGCGTGGCACAACATCAAAGATTGCGTGTAATGCTTTTTGTGCCATATCTTCTGGTGCAGGAATAAAATGTAATGACAATTGCATAACAATAATCATAATTAATGTTGATGAGAAGCCTAACCAAACTGCTCTTTTTGCAACTCTACGCCCATAAATATCGTTTAATATATCTGTTGCTAAATAAATAGAAGCAAACATGACATTACCTAAAGTTGCTGAAATACCAAAGATTTCTACAGTTTTAATCACTTGTATGTTGGCAATGATTGTGCCAATTGCAACCCATGCAATTAAACCTTGTTTACCAAAAAAGCGATACATAAGTACCATAAGTACGAACGTTGCAATAAACGTAACTAGTCCTAAAATTTCATTATACATATTAAAATGTCCTCCTAAATTTTGATCATGCGGGTGTTTAGAAACCGCTCAATAAATAACTTACTCATTTTACTGAAAAATCGTTTGCGATGCAATAGCATTTGAATATAAATACATTTTACGTATAGAATTGTAAAAGGTTTCATTCAAATCTTAGGGTCAAAAATGTTATAATATTTTTATGTCAAATTTAAAACAGTAACACTTATTTACAAGGTTGCAATATTTTGAAGTAATAAAGGAAGTGTCGCGTATTTTAACTTTTTCAGAGCAAAATGCACTCGCGAAAATAGATGATTTAATGAATACTTATTGCAATCAATGTCCAATCAAAACTCGTCTGCGTAAATTAGAGGGGAAAACGAAGGCGCATCATTTTTGTATCAATGAGTGTTCAATAGGGAAAGAAATAAAACAATTAGGAAATGAACTTCAATAGGAGGAAGTCAAATGCAAATTATATCAATATCAGAAACACCGAACCACAACACAATGAAGATTACACTTAGTGAAAGCAGAGAAGGTATGACATCAGATACGTATACTAAAGTTGATGATTCACAGCCAGCATTTATTAATGACATCTTAAAGGTTGAAGGTGTTAAATCAATTTTCCATGTTATGGACTTTATTTCAGTTGATAAAGAAAATGACGCAAATTGGGAAACAGTATTGCCAAAAGTAGAGGCTGTATTCGAATAAATTTTTCATCAACTAGTATTCGGGGGGAATAAAGTATATGGAAATTTTACGTATAGAGCCAACGCCAAGTCCAAATACAATGAAAGTTGTTTTGTCATTTACAAGAGAAGACAAGTTATCTAATACTTATAAAAAAGTAGAAGAAACACAACCAAGATTTATAAATCAGTTGTTATCTATAGACGGTATCACTTCTATTTTTCATGTCATGAACTTCTTAGCTGTTGATAAGGCACCAAAAGCTGATCGGGAAGTCATATTACCTGATATTAAAGCTATTTTTTTCTGATGGGAATAAGGTTTTAGAATCTGTAAATGAACCTCAAATTGACAATCATTTTGGTGAAATTAAAGCTGAACTATTAACTTTTAAGGGTATACCGTATCAAATTAAGCTAACTTCTACTGACCAAGAATTAAGAGAACAATTACCACAAACATATGTTGATTATATGACTCAAGCGCAAACAGAACATGACAATATTGTTTTTATGCGTAAATGGCTAGATTTAGGAAATCGCTATGGAAATATTGAGGAAGTAATGGATGGTGTCCTAGAAGAAGTGCTAGCTACCTATCCAGAATCACAGTTACCCGTATTGGTAAAACATGCTTTAGAAGAAAATCACGCAACTAATAATTATCATTTTTATCGACATGTCTCTTTGGATGAATATCATGCGACTGATAATTGGAAGACTCGATTACGAATGTTAAACCATTTTCCAAAGCCGACTTTTGAAGATATACCGCTGCTTGATTTAGCTTTATCTGATGAAAAAGTACCGGTTAGACGTCAAGCGATTGTATTATTAGGTATGATTGAAAGTAAAGAAATTTTACCGTATTTATATAAGGGGCTTCGTGATAAAAGTCCTGCTGTAAGAAGAACAGCAGGGGATTGCATAAGCGATTTAGGGTATCCAGAGGCACTACCAGAAATGGTACTACTATTAGATGATCCACAGAAAATCGTTAGGTGGCGTGCTGCTATGTTTATCTTTGATGAAGGTAATGCAGAGCAGCTTCCCGCACTTAAAGCCCATATTAATGACAATGCGTTTGAAGTTAAATTACAAATTGAAATGGCCATATCCCGTATTGAAAACGGAGATGAAGCACTTGGTTCAGTATGGAAACAAATGGCAAACAGAACAATTTAATTGGAGGAATTAAATATGAATGCATATGATGCTTATATGAAAGAAATTGCGCAACAAATGCGTGGCGAATTAACTCAAAATGGTTTTACAAGTTTAGAAACGAGCGAAGCAGTATCAGAGTATATGAACCAAGTAAATGCTGATGACACTACTTTTGTAGTTATTAACTCTACATGCGGCTGTGCAGCAGGATTAGCAAGACCAGCTGCAGTAGCAGTAGCAACACAAAATGAACATAGACCTACAAATACAGTTACAGTTTTTGCTGGGCAAGATAAAGAAGCAACTGCTACAATGCGAGAATTCATTCAGCAAGCACCATCTAGTCCTTCGTATGCTTTATTCAAAGGTCAAGATTTAGTTTATTTTATGCCTAGAGAATTTATCGAAGGCAGAGATATTAATGACATTGCAATGGACTTAAAGGATGCCTTTGACGAAAATTGTAAATAGTACACATAAATAAATATAAAGGTTAACACATTTTACAATATTAAAAATGGTGTCTGTCATTGAAAATAGAGAATATAGTTGTATTCCATTTGTTATATAAAGTCCGTTCTTACCAACTATATTTTCTAGAAATTTAACTGTTTTAATAGGACATCAAACATAATATTTAAATCATGTGTTAACCTCTTTTTTAAAATTTTTTAGCATTAAAGTTATAGATTTGGGTAAACAATTAGCAATTGGAAACATATATCACGTTACAATGTGGTAGGTACTTAATCAGCATTTTATAAATAAAGTAACGGAATCCATGATATTAATATCACATTCCTAAAATGAGTGATAACAAAATGCTACATAAAGTTAAATTATGTCGAACTAAATATACATACTATAAATAATGAAAATGAGGTGTTATCGCATATGTTGAATTCATTTGATGCAGCATATCACAGTCTTTGTGAAGAAGTTTTAGAAATAGGAAATACACGAAATGATCGCACAAATACAGGTACGATTTCGAAATTTGGTCATCAACTTCGCTTTGACTTATCTAAAGGCTTTCCACTATTAACGACAAAGAAAGTTTCTTTTAAATTAGTAGCAACCGAATTATTATGGTTCATTAAAGGTGATACCAATATCCAATACTTATTAAAATATAATAATAATATTTGGAACGAATGGGCTTTTGAAAATTATATCAAATCAGATGAGTATAAAGGTCCAGATATGACAGATTTCGGGCATCGTGCATTGAGTGATCCTGAATTTAACGAACAATATAAAGAACAAATGAAACAATTTAAGCAACGTATTCTTGAAGATGATACATTTGCGAAGCAATTCGGTGATTTAGGAAATGTTTATGGTAAACAGTGGCGAGATTGGGTTGATAAAGATGGTAATCATTTTGATCAACTTAAAACAGTGATTGAGCAAATTAAGCATAATCCAGATTCAAGACGACACATCGTATCTGCATGGAATCCAACAGAAATTGACACAATGGCACTTCCGCCTTGTCATACCATGTTCCAGTTTTATGTCCAAGATGGTAAGTTAAGTTGCCAGTTATACCAACGTAGCGCAGATATCTTTTTAGGTGTGCCATTTAATATCGCAAGCTACGCTTTATTGACACACCTTATTGCCAAAGAATGTGGACTTGAAGTAGGAGAATTTGTGCATACTTTTGGAGATGCACATATTTATTCAAATCATATTGATGCGATTCAAACACAATTAGCACGTGAAAGCTTCAATCCTCCAACATTAAAAATTAACAGTGATAAGTCTATTTTCGACATAAATTATGAAGATTTGGAAATTGTTGACTATGAATCACATCCAGCAATAAAAGCTCCAATAGCAGTGTAGTCGTTGCATAGTTAGCTAACCATATAGACATCAAAATGACATCATAGTATTTTCAAGTGCAAAAAAGTACTTTTTTGTGTTAAACGTTTTCATAAATTATGCAAAATCATTATTTCTATCACACTTTATGATAAAAATTGTGTTAAATTAAAGATAACTTAGTAATAAAAAATGAAATGATAGAAGAAGGAGGATAATCATGACTTTATCCATTCTAGTTGCACATGACTTGCAACGAGTAATTGGTTTTGAAAATCAATTACCTTGGCACCTACCAAATGATTTGAAGCATGTTAAAAAATTATCAACAGGTCATACTTTAGTAATGGGTCGTAAGACATTTGAATCGATTGGTAAACCACTACCGAATCGTCGAAATGTTGTACTTACTTCAGATACAAGTTTCAACGTAGAGGGCGTTGATGTAATTCATTCTATTGAAGATATTTACCAACTACCGGGCCATGTTTTCATATTTGGAGGGCAAACATTATTTGAAGAAATGATTGATAAAGTGGACGACATGTATATTACTGTTATTGAAGGTAAATTCCGTGGTGATACGTTCTTTCCACCTTATACATTTGAAGACTGGGAAGTTGCCTCTTCAGTTGAAGGTAAACTAGATGAAAAAAATACAATTCCACATACCTTTCTACATTTAATTCGTAAAAAATAAGGGGGAAAATGACCATGACAAAACAGATTATTGTGACAGACTCAACATCCGATTTATCTAAAGAATATTTAGAAGCAAACAACATACATGTAATTCCTTTAAGTTTAACTATTGAAGGAGCTTCATACGTTGACCAAGTAGATATTACATCAGAAGAATTTATTAATCATATTGAAAATGATGAAGATGTAAAGACAAGTCAACCAGCCATAGGTGAATTTATATCTGCTTATGAAGAACTAGGAAAAGATGGCGCTGAAATCATAAGTATTCATCTTTCTTCAGGATTAAGTGGTACATTTAACACTGCTTACCAAGCAAGTCAAATGGTAGATGCTAATGTAACTGTTATTGATTCAAAATCTATTTCTTTTGGTTTAGGGTATCAAATACAACACCTAGTAGAGCTTGTAAAAGAAGGTGTCTCAACTTCTGAAATAGTTAAAAAGTTAAATCATTTAAGAGAAAACATTAAATTATTTGTAGTTATAGGGCAATTGAATCAATTAATTAAAGGTGGCAGAATTAGTAAAACAAAAGGTTTGATTGGTAATCTTATGAAAATCAAACCAATTGGTACACTAGATGATGGTCGCTTAGAGCTTGTGCACAATGCGAGAACTCAAAATTCTAGTATCCAATACTTGAAAAAGGAAATTGCTGAATTTATAGGAGATCATGAAATCAAATCCGTTGGTGTCGCACATGCTAACGTTATTGAATATGTTGATAAATTGAAGAAAGTTTTTAATGAAGCTTTTCATGTGAATAATTACGATATAAATGTAACTACACCAGTTATTTCTGCACATACTGGTCAAGGTGCGATTGGCCTCGTAGTCCTTAAGAAGTAAATTTAATCTTTTCAGTGTTAATTACTTCCATTTCAATCCTTTATAGACTAAATTTATAATTAGATAGATAGAGGAGGTAATTCATATGACAAAAGAATATGCAACATTAGCAGGAGGATGTTTCTGGTGCATGGTTAAACCATTTACATCATATCCAGGCATCAAGTCAGTCGTATCTGGTTATAGTGGCGGTCATGTTGACAACCCAACTTATGAACAGGTATGTACGAATCAAACCGGCCATGTCGAAGCAGTACAAATTACGTTTGATCCAGAGGTTACTTCCTTTGAAAATATATTAGACATATATTTCAAAACATTTGACCCAACTGATGATCAAGGGCAATTTTTCGATAGAGGCGAAAGCTATCAACCAGTCATTTTCTATCATGATGAGCATCAGAAAAAGGCTGCTGAGTTTAAAAAGCAACAATTAAATGAACAAGGTATTTTCAAGAAACCAGTGATTACACCTATTAAACCATATAAAAATTTCTATCCAGCTGAAGACTACCATCAAGATTATTATAAAAAGAACCCGGTACATTATTACCAATATCAACGTGGTTCAGGTAGAAAAGCGTTTATAGAATCACATTGGGGGAATCAAAATGCTTAAAAAAGATAAAAGTGAACTAACAGACATAGAATATATTGTTACACAAGAAAATGGCACTGAACCACCATTTATGAATGAATATTGGAATCATTTTGCTAAAGGAATTTATGTAGATAAGATTTCTGGTAAACCTTTATTTACATCTGAAGAAAAGTTTCATTCTGAATGTGGATGGCCTAGCTTTTCCAAAGCGCTTGATGACGATGAAATTATAGAATTAGTCGACAAATCATTTGGTATGTTGAGAACTGAAGTGCGTTCAGAAGAATCAAATAGTCATTTAGGACATGTCTTTAATGATGGACCTAAAGAAAGTGGCGGCTTAAGATACTGTATCAATTCCGCTGCAATTCAATTTATTCCATATGAAAAATTAGAAGAATTGGGTTATGGCGATTTAATATCACATTTTGATAAGTAGGAGTGGAAAGTATGTTTAAAAAATTATTCGGAAAAGGCAAAGAAGTTCAGAAAGATATCGCAATTTATGCACCATTAACTGGAGAATACGTGAAAATTGAAGATATTCCAGATCCTGTATTCGCACAAAAAATGATGGGCGAAGGGTTTGGTATTAATCCAACTGAAGGAGAAGTTGTGTCTCCAATTGCAGGACGTGTTGATAATGTCTTTCCAACTAAGCATGCGATTGGTTTAAAAGCAGATAACGGATTAGAATTATTAGTTCATATCGGTTTAGACACAGTTCAATTAGACGGTGAAGGATTTGAAGTGTTAGTTTCTAGTGGTGACGAAGTTAACGTCGGAGATCCATTAGTAAGATTCAACCTTGAATATATTAATAATAACGCTAAATCTGTTATTTCACCAATTATTATTACTAACACAGATCAAGCGGCATCAATTAATATTTATGATGAAAATGCTGTGATTAAAGGTGAAACAAAAGTGATTGATGTGACAATGAACTAATGAAAAACTATTCGTTTTATCAATTTGTCATGACAGTTCGTGGACGACACGACGATAAAGGTCGTCTAGCAGAAGAGATATTTGACGATCTTGCTTTCCCAAAACACGATGATGATTTTAACATACTGTCTGATTATATTGAGACACATGGTGATTTCACATTGCCAATGTCTGTATTTGATGATTTATATGAAGAATATACGGAATGGCTAAAATTTTAATATAATAATAGTTAGAACCAGGGTGATGCAAGTTGTTATCCTGGTTTTAATTTAAAATAAACTAAGTTGTGACTAAAAATTAATCAATTATAGTGAAATATGGTGCGCTATCTTGCATAAATTGATATGATTAACTACACAGAATTTAAAAGTACATAATACATAATAAGGAAGTGATACAATGGATGATAAGCAACACACATCTTCATCCGATGATGAACGCGCTGAAATTGCAACAAGCAATCAAGACCAACAAACTAATTCATCGAAACGCGTTCACTTAAAACGTTGGCAATTCATATCAATTTTAATTGGTACAATCCTAATAACAGCTGTCATCACAGTTGTTGCATATATTTTTATAAATCAAAAAATAAATGGTTTAAACAAAACTGATCAAGCAAACTTAAATAAAATTGAAAATGTGTATAAAATCTTAAATAGTGATTATTATAAAAAACAGAGCTCTGACAAGTTGAGTAAAGCTGCAATTGATGGCATGGTCAAAGTATTAAAAGATCCTTATTCTGAATATTTAACAAAAGAACAAACTAAATCCTTTAATGAAGGTGTTTCAGGTGATTTTGTAGGTATTGGTGCAGAAATGCAAAAGAAAAATGATCAAATTATGGTTACTAGCCCTATGAAGGGTTCTCCAGCAGAACGTGCTGGCATCCGTCCTAAAGATGTCATTACTAAAGTAAATGGAAAATCAATTAAAGGTAAAGCATTAGATGAAGTTGTCAAAGATGTTCGTGGTAAAGAAAACACTGAAGTAACTTTAACTGTTCAACGAGGCAGTGAAGAAAAAGACGTTAAGATTAAACGTGAAAAAATTCATGTTAAAAGTGTTGAGTATAAGAAAAAAGGTAATGTAGGAGTTATTACTATTAATAAATTCCAGAATGATACAACAGGTGAATTGAAAGATGCAGTTCTTAAAGCTCACAAAGATGGTTTGAAAAAGATTGTTTTAGATTTAAGAAATAATCCAGGTGGACTACTAGATGAAGCTGTTAAAATGGCAAATATTTTTATCGATAAAGGAAAAACTGTTGTTAAACTAGAAAAAGGTAAAGATACTGAAGCAATTCAAACTTCTAATGATGCGTTAAAAGAAGCGAAAGACATGGATATATCCATCTTAGTGAATGAAGGTTCAGCTAGCGCTTCTGAAGTGTTTACTGGTGCGCTAAAGGACTATCATAAAGCTAAAGTTTATGGGTCAAAAACATTCGGCAAAGGTGTCGTACAAACTACAAGAGAGTTTAAGGATGGCTCATTGTTAAAATATACTGAAATGAAATGGTTAACGCCAGATGGTCATTATATTCACGGTAAAGGCATTAAACCAGACGTAACTATTGACACACCTAAATATCAATCTTTAAATGTCATTCCTAATACGATAACATTTAAAGTTGGAGACGATGATAAAAATATTAAAACTATTAAAATTGGTTTATCAGCTTTAGGTTATAAAGTTGATAATGAAACAACGCAATTTGATCAAGCTTTAGAAAATCAAATTAAAGCTTTCCAACAAGCGAATAAACTCGAGGTAACTGGTGAATTTAATAAAGAAACGAATAATAAATTTACTGAGTTATTAGTTGAAAAAGCTAATAAACATGATGATGTTCTCGATAAATTGATTAATATTTTAAAATAAGCGATACACACTGCTAAAATTGTATTAATATTATGTTAATGACACGCTTCCTAAATTTGCAAAGATAGCAATTTAAGAGGCGTGTTTATTTTTATTGACGTCTAACTCTAAAAGATATAAATTAGACATTTATAAATGATGTAAATAACGCAATTTCTATCATCGCTGTTAACAATTTATGCTTTAATATACTATGAGCATATACTTTTTAAATAGTATTATTCACTAGTTTTAACAATCAATTAATTGGTATATGATACTTTTATTGGTTATTTTTATCCCATAGTGTGATAATTACTATTTTTCATTCATAATAAAGGTTTAAAGCATGTTAATAGTGTGTAAGATTAACATGTACTGAAAAACATGTTTAACATAACGATATAAGGAGTGACGTACATGATCCGTCTAGGTAAAATGTCAGATTTAGATCAAATCTTAAATCTAGTAGAAGAAGCAAAAGAATTAATGAAAGAACACGACAACGAGCAATGGGACGATCAGTACCCTCTTTTAGAACATTTTGAAGAAGATATTGCTAAAGATTATTTGTACGTATTAGAGGAAAATGACAAAATTTATGGCTTTATTGTTGTCGACCAAGACCAAGCAGAATGGTATGATGACATTGACTGGCCAGTAAATAGAGAAGGTGCCTTTGTTATTCATCGATTAACTGGTTCGAAAGAATATAAAGGAGCTGCTACAGAATTATTCAATTATGTTATTGATGTAGTTAAAGCACGTGGTGCAGAAGTTATTTTAACGGACACCTTTGCGTTAAACAAACCTGCACAAGGTTTATTTGCCAAATTTGGATTTCATAAGGTCGGTGAACAATTAATGGAATATCCGCCATATGATAAAGGTGAACCATTTTATGCATATTATAAAAATTTAAAAGAATAGAGGTAATATTAATGACGAAAATCGCATTTACCGGAGGGGGAACAGTTGGACACGTATCAGTAAATTTAAGTTTAATTCCAACTGCATTATCACAAGGTTATGAAGCGCTTTATATTGGTTCTAAAAATGGTATTGAAAGAGAAATGATTGAATCACAACTACCAGAAATTAAGTATTATCCTATTTCGAGTGGTAAATTAAGAAGATATATTTCTTTAGAAAATGCCAAAGATGTATTTAAAGTATTGAAAGGTATTCTTGATGCTCGTAAAGTTTTGAAAAAAGAAAAACCTGATCTATTATTTTCAAAAGGTGGTTTTGTATCTGTGCCTGTTGTTATTGCAGCCAAATCATTAAATATACCAACTATTATTCATGAATCTGACTTAACACCAGGATTAGCGAATAAGATAGCACTTAAATTTGCCAAGAAAATATATACAACATTTGAAGAAACGCTAAACTACCTACCTAAAGAGAAAGCTGATTTTATTGGAGCAACAATTCGAGAAGATTTAAAAAATGGTAATGCACATAATGGTTATCAATTAACAGGCTTTAATGAAAATAAAAAAGTTTTACTCGTTATGGGTGGAAGTTTAGGAAGTAAAAAATTAAATAGCATTATTCGCGAAAACTTAGATGCATTATTACAACAATATCAAGTGATACATTTAACTGGTAAAGGATTAAAAGATGCTCAAGTTAAAAAATCAGGATATATACAATATGAATTTGTTAAAGAGGATTTAACAGATTTATTAGCAATTACGGACACAGTAATAAGTAGAGCAGGATCAAATGCGATTTATGAGTTCTTAACATTACGTATACCAATGTTATTAGTACCATTAGGTTTAGATCAATCCCGAGGCGATCAAATTGACAATGCAAATCATTTTGCTGATAAAGGTTATGCTAAAGCGATTGATGAAGAACAATTAACAGCACAAATTTTATTACAAGAACTAAATGAAATGGAACAAGAAAGAACTCGAATTATCAATAATATGAAATCGTATGAACAAAGTTATACGAAAGAAGCTTTATTTGATAAGATGATTAAAGACGCATTGAATTAATGGGGGGTAATGCTTTATGAGTCAATGGAAACGTATCTCTTTGCTCATCGTTTTTACATTGGTTTTTGGAATTATCGCGTTTTTCCACGAATCAAGACTAGGGAAATGGATTGATAATGAAGTTTATGAATTTATATATTCATCAGAGAGCTTTATTACGACATCTATCATGCTTGGGGCTACTAAAGTAGGTGAAGTCTGGGCAATGTTATGTATTTCGTTACTTCTTGTGGCATATCTCATGTTAAAGCGCCACAAAATTGAAGCATTATTTTTTGCATTAACAATGGCATTATCTGGAATTTTGAATCCAGCATTAAAAAATATATTCGATAGAGAAAGACCTACATTGCTGCGTTTAATTGATATAACAGGATTTAGTTTTCCTAGCGGTCATGCTATGGGATCAACTGCATATTTTGGAAGTGGTATCTATCTATTAAATCGATTAAATCAAGGTAATTCAAAAGGTATTCTTATAGGGTTATGTGCAGCTATGATTTTATTGATTTCCATATCACGTGTATATCTAGGTGTACATTATCCAACAGATATTATTGCCGGCATTATTGGTGGCGTATTTTGCATTATTTTATCAACGTTATTACTTAGAAATAAATTAATCAATTAAATAGTAAAAAAACAAAAGCAGTAAACCTAAAGTGTCGTAAGGGTTTACTGCTTTTATAAAACGTTGTTATAACGTATATTGTCTTTTACGGGCATATAAAAGGGGAATATTTGAAAATGACCAATCCAACAAGAACGAAACGTTGTGGGGGGATGTTCTATGTGGTATTGATAATCATTTTCAACTACTATTATACATTAGTGAGAATCATTGTCAATTAGAAACTAAAACTTTTTTTGAATATTTTTTAAGAATAGTAAATAAAACGCATGATTACGCTATTTTAGAAAATAAAAAAATTTGTATTTCTCAGTAGAATTAGAATATTTAAAACTGATGAAGCTTAAAAATTATATTGTTTACATACTCCTTTTGAATTCATACATTAAGAAATGTTACTTCCAAGTTCAAAATCGCACATTGAAATGATGTGTGAAAATGTTTAAACTACGGTCATTTTGTGAAAATAAAGATAATAACTATTCATTTTACATTAGTAAAAGTCAGTATACGACAACAATTGATATTGCGGTAAGGCCTTGTGTTACAGTATTCTATATTTAAGTACTGCAATCAGAATTAACAGAATTCCATTAACTGATTATTAAATATTTGAGTTAATAAATAATTAATGATTGTAGCTTGAAAAATTTAAAACATGGTTATTGATTTGTGATAAAATTTAAACGTAAACAAACTAATTTAAAAAGCAACTATTGTATAGAAAAATACAAAATTTAAAATATATTACCTTATTAGAAAAAGTCGTAATATGAGGTGTACAAATGACGCAAATTTTAATAGTAGAAGATGAACAAAACTTAGCAAGATTTCTTGAATTGGAACTCACACATGAAAATTACAATGTGGACACAGAGTATGATGGACAAGACGGTTTAGATAAAGCGCTTAGCCATTACTATGATTTAATCATATTAGATTTAATGTTACCGTCAATTAATGGCTTAGAAATTTGTCGCAAAATTAGACAACAACAATCTACACCTATCATTATAATTACAGCGAAAAGTGATACGTATGACAAAGTTGCTGGGCTTGATTACGGTGCAGACGATTATATAGTTAAACCATTTGATATTGAAGAACTTTTAGCAAGAATTCGTGCGATTTTACGTCGTCAGCCACAAAAAGATATCATCGATGTCAACGGTATTACAATTGATAAGAATGCTTTTAAAGTGACGGTAAATGGCGCAGAAATTGAATTAACAAAAACAGAGTATGATTTACTATATCTTCTAGCTGAAAATAAAAACCATGTTATGCAACGGGAACAAATTTTAAATCATGTATGGGGTTATAATAGTGAAGTAGAAACAAATGTCGTAGATGTTTATATAAGATATTTACGAAGCAAGTTAAAACCATACGATCGTGATAAAATGATTGAAACAGTTCGTGGCGTTGGGTATGTGATACGATGACAAAACGTAAATTGCGCAATAACTGGATTATTGTTACCACGATGATTACGTTTGTCACGATATTTTTGTTTTGTTTAATTATTATCTTTTTCTTGAAAGATACACTGCATAATAGTGAGCTTGATGATGCAGAACGAAGCTCAAGCGATATTAATAATTTATTTCATTCTAAGCCTGTTAAAGATATATCTGCATTAGACTTGAATGCATCTTTAGGTAATTTTCAAGAGATTATTATTTATGATGAGCATAATAATAAATTATTTGAGACATCGAATGATAACACAGTGAGAGTTGAACCAGGTTATGAACACCGGTATTTTGACCGCGTAATAAAAAAACGTTATAAAGGCATTGATTATTTAATTATTAAAGAACCAATCACAACGCAAGATTTCAAAGGGTATAGCTTGTTAATTCATTCACTAGAAAATTATGATAACATCGTAAAATCATTGTATATCATTGCGCTCGCATTTGGAGTTATTGCAACAATTATAACTGCCACAATCAGTTATGTATTTTCAACTCAAATAACTAAACCGCTTGTCAGTTTATCAAATAAAATGATTGAGATTCGACGAGATGGTTTTCAAAATAAATTGCAATTAAATACAAATTATGAAGAAATAGATAATTTAGCAAATACGTTTAATGAGATGATGAGCCAAATTGAAGAATCATTTAATCAACAAAGACAATTTGTTGAAGATGCGTCACATGAATTACGAACACCATTACAAATTATTCAAGGTCATTTAAATTTGATTCAGCGATGGGGAAAAAAAGACCCAGCAGTATTAGAAGAATCGTTAAATATTTCTATTGAAGAAATGAATCGTATCATAAAGTTAGTCGAAGAATTACTTGAATTGACTAAAGGAGATGTAAATGACATTTCTTCTGAAGCGCAGACCGTGCATATTAATGATGAAATTCGCTCGCGAATACACTCATTAAAACAATTGCATCCTGATTATCAATTTGATACGGATCTGACATCTAAAAATCTAGAAATTAAAATGAAACCTCATCAATTCGAACAATTATTTTTAATCTTTATTGATAATGCAATTAAATATGATGTGAAGAATAAGAAAATTAAAGTTAAGACAAGGTTAAAAAATAAGCAAAAAATAATTGAAATTACAGATCATGGAATTGGTATTCCAGAGGAAGATCAAGATTTCATTTTTGATCGCTTTTATCGAGTGGATAAATCTCGTTCAAGAAGTCAAGGCGGTAATGGACTCGGATTATCTATTGCGCAAAAAATCATTCAATTAAACGGTGGATCGATTAAAATTAAAAGTGGAATTAACAAAGGAACAACGTTTAAAATCATATTTTAATCATGTCTGAGACGTCAATAAAAGTCATAGGATCAATTTTTAAGTACACATTAGCTGTGACTAATGTATAAGAACGACTATAAAACAAATAAACAATGGTTCTTTATCATTTCTGTTGTACTCCCAAAATTTACAATAAAATACATCTATAAACCTAGAAGAATCAACGCTTTTGTTGATTCTTCTTTTTAGCAGATAAATAGGTAAATCTACTTTAACAAATAACTAAATAGTGATATTATTACATTGTAAGCGTTTCAACATTTTTGTGGAGGGTGTAAAATGACTAACGAAAGAAAAGAAGTTTCAGAGGCTCCTGTAAACTTCGGTGCGAATTTAGGTCTAATGTTAGATCTATATGATGACTTTTTACAAGATCCATCATCTGTACCAGAAGATTTACAAGTCTTATTCAGCACAATTAAGAATGATGACTCAATTGTACCAGCTTTAAAAAGTACAAGTAGTCAAAATAGCGACGGCACAATTAAGCGTGTCATGCGTTTAATTGATAATATTCGCCAATACGGGCATCTTAAAGCCGATATTTATCCTGTAAATCCTCCGAAAAGGAAACATGTACCTAAATTAGAGATTGAAGACTTTGATTTAGATCAACAGACTTTGGAAGGTATATCAGCAGGAATTGTTTCAGATCACTTTGCCGACATTTATGATAATGCTTATGAAGCAATTTTAAGAATGGAAAAACGTTACAAAGGACCGATTGCATTTGAGTATACGCATATTAATAACAATACTGAACGTGGTTGGTTAAAAAGAAGAATTGAAACGCCATATAAAGTAACGTTAAATAATAACGAAAAAAGGGCACTATTCAAACAATTAGCGTATGTTGAAGGGTTTGAAAAATATCTTCATAAAAACTTCGTTGGTGCAAAGCGTTTTTCAATTGAAGGGGTAGACGCACTTGTACCGATGTTACAACGTACTATTACGATTGCTGCGAAAGAAGGTATTAAAAATATACAAATAGGCATGGCTCACCGTGGACGTTTAAACGTTTTAACGCATGTCTTAGAAAAACCGTACGAAATGATGATTTCAGAATTTATGCATACAGATCCAATGAAATTCTTACCTGAAGATGGTAGCTTGCAGTTAACTGCTGGATGGACTGGTGATGTGAAATATCACCTTGGTGGCATTAAAACTACTGATTCATACGGTACAATGCAGCGTATTGCACTGGCTAACAATCCAAGTCACTTGGAAATTGTTGCACCTGTTGTTGAAGGGCGTACGAGAGCAGCACAAGATGATACACAACGTGCTGGGGCTCCGACGACTGATCATCATAAAGCAATGCCAATTATTATACATGGCGATGCTGCTTATCCTGGTCAAGGAATTAACTTCGAAACAATGAACTTAGGAAACTTGAAAGGCTATTCTACGGGTGGTTCATTGCATATTATTACTAACAATAGAATTGGATTTACTACAGAACCAATTGATGCACGTTCAACAACTTATTCTACAGACGTGGCCAAAGGTTATGATGTGCCAATATTCCATGTCAATGCTGATGACGTTGAAGCTACTATTGAAGCAATTGATATTGCAATGGAATTTAGAAAAGAGTTTCATAAAGACGTCGTTATTGATTTAGTAGGTTATCGTCGTTTTGGACATAACGAAATGGATGAACCATCAATTACTAATCCAGTTCCTTATCAGAATATTCGCAAACATGACTCTGTTGAATATGTGTTTGGTAAAAAGCTTGTTAATGAAGGTGTCATTTCAGAAGATGAAATGCATTCATTTATAGAACAAGTCCAAAAGGAACTAAGACAAGCTCATGATAAAATTAATAAAGCTGATAAAATGGATAATCCAGATATGGAAAAGCCTGCAGATCTTGCATTACTGTTACAAGCAGACGAACAATCATTTACGTTTGATCACTTGAAAGAAATAAATGATGCATTGTTAACATATCCGGATGACTTTAACATTTTGAAAAAGTTAAACAAAGTTCTTGAGAAGCGTCATGAGCCGTTTAATAAAGAAGATGGTTTAGTTGATTGGGCACAAGCAGAACAACTTGCATTTGCGACAATTTTACAAGATGGTACACCGATTCGCTTAACTGGTCAAGATAGTGAACGTGGTACATTCAGTCATAGGCATGCCGTGTTACATGATGAGCAAACAGGTGAGACATATACACCTTTACATCATGTTCCTGATCAAAAAGCGACATTTGATATACACAATTCTCCGCTTTCAGAAGCAGCAGTAGTTGGTTTTGAATACGGTTATAATGTGGAAAACAAAAAAAGCTTCAATATTTGGGAAGCACAATATGGTGATTTTGCAAATATGTCACAAATGATTTTTGACAACTTCTTATTCAGTTCTCGCTCAAAATGGGGAGAACGTTCAGGATTAACATTATTCTTACCTCATGCATATGAGGGTCAAGGACCTGAACATTCATCAGCAAGATTAGAGAGGTTTTTACAATTAGCTGCTGAAAATAATTGCACAGTTGTCAACTTATCTAGTTCAAGTAATTATTTCCACTTATTGCGTGCACAAGCGGCTAGTTTAGATTCTGAACAAATGCGACCATTGGTTGTTATGGCGCCAAAAAGCTTGCTGAGAAATAAAACAGTTGCAAAACCAATTGATGAATTTACTTCTGGTGGATTTGAGCCAATTTTGACAGAATCATATCAAGCGGATAAGGTTACAAAAGTTATTTTAGCAACTGGTAAAATGTTCATTGATTTAAAAGAAGCATTAGCTAAAAATCCAGACGAATCAGTATTACTCGTTGCGATTGAAAGATTGTATCCGTTCCCAGAGGAAGAGATTGAAGCATTACTAGCACAATTGCCAAACCTTGAAGAAGTGTCATGGGTACAAGAAGAACCTAAAAATCAAGGTGCCTGGTTATATGTTTATCCATATGTTAAAGTGCTAGTTGCAGATAAATATGATTTAAGTTATCATGGCAGAATTCAAAGGGCTGCTCCAGCTGAAGGCGATGGAGAAATTCATAAACTTGTTCAAAATAAAATTATAGAAAATGCATTAAAAAATAACTAGGGGGAAATAAGTCATGCCAGAGGTTAAAGTTCCAGAATTAGCAGAATCTATTACAGAAGGTACCATTGCAGAATGGTTGAAAAACGTAGGGGATAGCGTAGAAAAAGGTGAAGCTATTCTTGAATTAGAAACTGATAAAGTTAATGTCGAAGTTGTATCTGAAGAAGCAGGTGTATTATCTGAACAACTTGCCAGTGAAGGCGACACTGTAGAAGTTGGACAAGCAATTGCTGTCATCGGCGAAGGTAGTGGCAATGCTTCTAAAGAAAATAGTAACGACAATACTCCACAACAAAATGAAGAAACAAATAATAAAAAAGAAGAAACAACAAATAAATCGGCAGATAATGCTGAAGTCAATCAAACAAATGATGACAATCAGCAGCGTGTTAATGCTACACCTTCTGCGCGTCGATATGCTCGTGAAAATGGTGTAAATCTTGCTGAAGTAAGTCCGAAAACAAATGATGTTGTTCGTAAAGAAGATATTGATAAGAAACAACAGGCACCGGCATCAACACAAACAACACAACAAGCACCTGCAAAAGAAGAGAAAAAATACAATCAATATCCTACAAAACCAGTGATTCGTGAAAAAATGTCACGCAGAAAGAAAACAGCTGCTAAAAAATTATTAGAGGTATCTAATAATACAGCTATGTTAACAACATTTAACGAAGTTGACATGACAAATGTTATGGAATTGCGTAAACGTAAGAAAGAACAATTTATGAAAGATCATGATGGTACTAAATTAGGATTTATGTCATTCTTTACTAAAGCTTCTGTAGCAGCTTTGAAAAAGTATCCAGAAGTTAATGCAGAAATCGACGGTGACGACATGATTACGAAACAATATTATGATATTGGTGTAGCTGTATCTACAGATGATGGATTATTAGTACCATTCGTAAGAGATTGTGATAAAAAGAATTTTGCAGAAATCGAAGCAGAAATTGCTAATTTAGCAGTTAAAGCACGAGAGAAAAAACTTGGCTTAGATGATATGGTTAATGGTTCATTTACGATTACAAATGGCGGTATTTTTGGATCAATGATGAGTACGCCAATTATCAATGGTAATCAAGCTGCAATCTTAGGCATGCATTCAATTATTACAAGACCAATTGCGATTGATCAAGATACAATCGAAAATCGTCCAATGATGTATATTGCATTAAGCTATGATCATAGAATTATTGACGGTAAAGAAGCAGTTGGATTCTTAAAAACAATTAAAGAATTAATTGAAAACCCAGAAGACTTATTATTAGAATCTTAATCCACAACACAAAATAGTTTACTATTCCTAAAAACGGGATTAAATCAATAACAAACAGCAGTAAGATTATTTTCTAGTCGAAATATCTTACTGCTGTACTTTATTTTTATAATGCTTCGTATTAAAATGTGAGTTTAATTTTGACTACTTAAAAAATATATCATTTCTATTGAAATAGACTCACAATAGAAATATAGGTAGAATAGCGTGTTTCAATATGCTAATGAAATCATTTTAGATAATAACAAGCGATGAAATTTATGAATTCTATAAGCGCCTTTAGTTAATTTAAAATCATCTGAACAAGATGTAAATTCACTTTATGGACACGACATATATATGTTTTTCATGTACTACAAAAAACGAAATATTCAATTGCTATATACAGATACTGATTAATGACACACTCAATAGCAACCATAACAATATTATGTTACCTAATTAAATGAAATAGTTCTTTTAAAGAAATGCATTTTTCACATATTAATCTATTATCAAAATCAACTGACCGATATTCTATAATTTATGATTAAAATAAGTTATAATATAATAGTAAAGATAAAGATAGAGGTGGCTATAATGTGTGGACTTAGAAGTATAACATTAGGTACAACAAATATAGAACAGACAAAACATTTCATGGTTGACATATTAGGATTAAATTGTGAAGAACTTCTTGAAAACTCAATTCGTTTCGGCGATGCAGATATAAGCCCAGGAACAAGACTTCAATTTATACAAGTTCCAAGTGAGCAATTAGAAGAATCTCACTTTGTTGGTATTGGATTACGTACACCATCTGACTCAGGTTTAGAGGAGTATGCGGAAATATTATCGAGTAAAGAAATTCCATTTACAACAACTAAAGAGCTAAATGGTAATAAATATTTTAGTTTTGAAGATAATAACGGTCATATTTTCTCAATTTACTCAAATGAGAATAATTATGGCGTCGGTTTAGGAATGCCTTCTTTCGAAAGTGCTGTCAATCCGTTACATCAAGTGCAAGGTTTAGGACCAGTGATTCTTAAAGTGAATCATGTAGATATTACAGCTCAAATTTTAACAAATATATTCGGACTTGAAGTATTTGCAGAATACCAACCCTTCGACAATGCTGACTATCATGTCCAAGTATTCAAAATTGGAACGGGTGGTCTAGGTGGAGAAATACATTTAATGCCTGTAGAAACCGAAATGACAATGCCTGAATATGGTGCAGTCGATCAAGTTGAGTTTGAAACGAAAGATGCAGATTTCTTTAATCAAGCGAAATCGCGCTTAGATGAAGTGGAAATACCATATCAAACGCTTGAGCAAGATGATATTGAATCAATTAGAATTACTGAAAACAGTGGATTATCGTTTATATTCACTTTACAAAAATAATTTTTTTACGATAGTGAGGACAAAATTTATGTTACATGAAACTTGGAAAGAACGTACACCAATCAAGAAAGTAGAAGTCATTAATACAGATGCAAAGAAATTTACAGTTTCTGACATGTTAACTGTAGGCAAACAATATGATGTTATCAACGAAACTGAAGAATATTATCAAATAATAGATAATTCAGGATTAGTTGGCGGTTACTATAAAACATATTTCAAAGAAGTTTAAACACATAATTATTGAAATGAAGCCTAATATGAGATTTTCAATTAGTAAATTTGGTAAAATATAAACAATTCGCATACTAAGCATTGCGTTTTATATCAGAATAGAATAGTAAACTAAGGCATTTGGAGAACTTTTTCCATGTCTTAGTTTTTTAATTTATTTAAAGGAGAACGTTTTAAAATGGCACTAAAACATTATAAGAATTCAGATTCAACAGTTTTCAATGATGCGAAGGCATTATTTGATTTAAATAAAAATATTTTACTTAAAGGTCCAACAGGTTCAGGGAAAACGAAGTTGGCAGAAACATTAAGTGAAGTTGTTGATACACCCATGCATCAAGTCAACTGTTCTGTTGATTTAGATACAGAAAGCTTATTAGGCTTTAAAACAATTAAAACAAATGCGGAAGGACAACAAGAAATTGTCTTTGTAGATGGTCCAGTTATTAAAGCTATGAAAGAGGGGCATATTTTATATATTGATGAAATAAATATGGCTAAACCTGAAACATTGCCTGTATTAAATGGTGTCTTAGATTATCGTCGTCAAATTACGAATCCATACACTGGTGAAGTAATCAAAGCTGTACCAGGATTTAACGTTATTGCAGCGATAAATGAAGGTTATGTTGGTACATTGCCAATGAATGAAGCACTAAAAAATCGCTTTGTTGTTATTCACGTTGACTATATTGACGGGGACATTTTAAAAAATGTAATTAAAGAGCAAAGTTTATTACAAGATGATAAACAAATCGAACAAATTATTAAGTTTAACGAAGATTTACGTACTATGTCTAAGCAGGGACAAATTTCTGAAGAAGCCGCTAGTATCCGTGCATTATTAGACTTGTGTGATTTAATCACTGTAATGCCAGTTGAACGTGCAATTAAACGTACAATTATTGATAAATTGGAAGATGAACGTGAACAACAAGCAATATATAATGCTGTAGAACTAAACTTTTAAAGAGGGATAAAACATGAGTGATCGTTTCATAAAATTTAACGACGAACAGTTAGATGCCAAGCAAGTAATGATGTTGCAAGACTTAGCTCGACTCTTATTAAAAAATGAACAAACACAAGTTAAAATCCAAAAATTCCCTTACTATAATCCTGTTCAAAATGTTTTGATTACGAGTTGGTTTTGGTCACATCGATCAAGCCATATCGAAATGGCTGGTTTAAAAACAGATGTTATGTTAGCTGCTTACGGTTATCATATGATGGATGTACAAATTGTAAATGAAGTAGTACAAGATAAAACTTTTAAACACCCTAAATTTTATCAACAACTTTTTAAATTATTAGAAGATATGCGCGTATTAAATTCTATTAAAATTGAGCGCCCAAGTACTGCTAAATTAATTGATCTTCGCTTAGATACACGGATATCATATACGGAATCTCAAATTAAAGTGTATCGTACTAAAACACAATATACAGATTTATTATTTTTGTATTTAGAACATGCATTTTTAAGTCAAGATTTCTTTGATATACCATCTATACATTCAGATTTAGATGATATTTTAGTTAATATGTTCTTATATTTACCTAATTTTTTCCAAAATCAAAATTCTGAAGATAATATGTATCTGGCTCAAAGAATTATGTATCAAGTAGATGATATTTTAAAAGAAGATATGCTAAACGAATATTATTACTTACCTAAAACACTATATAATACATTAGCTAGTCCAGAGTTTGAAGATTTAAAGAGAACTGATGCAAGTCAAGTTGATGGGGAAGATGATACTTCAGAAGATGATAATAACGAAAGTGAAAAAGCTGACTCTAAATCTGCAGATAGTGAGTCAAAAGGTGGCGCTTATTTAGAAATGGAGCTTCACGAAGGACAAAATAGTGAAACATTGGGTAATGATGAAGCACGTGAAGGCGATGCTACAGACGATATGACTGATATGATGACCAAAAAGGGCAAAGGATCAAACGATACGCTAAATCGTGAAGAAGGCGATGCTGTTGGTCAAAGCCAGGCATTTCAACTTGATGGTGTGAACAAAAATGTAGAAATAAAATGGCAAATTCCTGAAATTGAGCCACAATATGTTTTAGAATATCAAGAATCGAAACAAGACGTACAATATGAAATCAAAGACTTAATTCAAATTATAAAGAAAACGATTGAACGAGAACAACGAGATGCACGTTTTAATTTAACAAAAGGGCGATTACAAAAGGATTTAATTAATTGGTTTATCGACGATCAATATAAATTGTTTTACAAAAAACAAGATTTAAGTAAATCATTTGATGCGACGTTTACATTGTTAATTGATGCGTCAGCAAGTATGCATGATAAAATGGCTGAAACGAAGAAAGGTGTAGTGTTATTCCACGAGACGTTAAAAGCATTGAACATTAAACATGAAATTTTATCATTCAGTGAGGATGCCTTTGATTCAGACGATCATGCGCAACCAAATATCATTAATGAAATTATTAACTATGATTACTCAACCTTTGAAAAAGATGGCCCACGTATTATGGCACTTGAACCTCAAGATGATAATCGTGATGGTGTTGCTATTAGAGTTGCAAGTGAACGATTAATGCGTCGAAATCAACATCAACGATTTTTAATCGTATTTTCTGACGGCGAACCGTCTGCATTTAATTATAGTCAAGATGGTATTATTGATACGTATGAAGCTGTAGAAATGTCACGTAAATTTGGCATTGAAGTATTTAATGTATTTTTGAGTCAAGATCCAATAACTGAAGATGTTGAACAAACAATTCATAATATTTATGGTCAATATGCCATTTTCGTTGAAGGTGTTGCGCATTTACCTGGACATCTCTCTCCATTATTAAAAAAATTACTACTTAAATCTTTATAAATAAGTTTAAAATATGAGTTTATATGAAATTGTGAATAAAAGTCATCAGTTACTATTTAAAAAGTAAATTTGAAGAATTTTATTTTCAGGCATAATTTGATTTAAACAACACATGTGTTTTGTTTCTGCTATGTACAACATATTTCATATAGACTCTTTATTATTTTTTGTGCTAAAATATTTACTTGTAAATTATTTTGTGTTTTAAAAAAAGGAGTAACTCTATGAATAAAAATACATGGGTCATTGGGTTTACGCTCTTCGCTATGTTTTTTGGCGCAGGCAATCTAATTTTCCCTCCTAATCTCGGATTGGATAGTGGTCAATTTTTCTGGCCAGCCATTTTAGCGTTTGTTCTAACTGGGATTGGTTTACCATTATTAGGTGTGATTGTAGGTGCACTTGATAAAGAAGGATATATTGGCGCATTAAATAAAATTTCACCTAAATTTTCAATATTGTTCTTAATCATCATTTATTTGACTATAGGGCCACTTTTCGCAATACCTAGAACTGCATCTACATCTTTTGAAATGACAATTACACCAATTATACATAGCAATAGTAGTATCGCTTTATTTATATTTACGATTATCTACTTCATAGTCGTTTTGTATATTTGTTTAAATCCATCTAAGTTAATCGATCGTATTGGTTCATTATTAACACCATTATTATTGATTACTATTTTAGCGATGATTATTAAGGGATACTTAGACTTTAGCGGTAATAGTGCTGGAAAGGGCAATGAAGCACTATATCATTCTAATTTTTCAAGTTTTGCTGAAGGCTTTACACAAGGCTATTTAACAATGGATGCCATTGCAGCAATTGCTTTTTCAATGATTGTTGTTAATGCAGTAAAACTTACAGGTATTACTAAAACAAATCAAATATTCAAACAAACTTTGACTGCTGGTTTAATTGCAGCCGTTGCTTTAATTTTCATATATATTTCATTAGGTTATATTGGTAATCATATGCCAGTAAGTGACATGACGTTAGATCAATTGAAATCCAAAGATCGAAACATTGGGACATATTTATTAACGACAATGGCTTCAACAGGATTTGGTTCATTCGGAAAATATTTATTGGGCATCATTGTGGCGTTGGCATGTCTAACTACAGCATGCGGACTTATTGTTGCAGTTTCTGAATATTTCCATAGAATCGTACCTAAAGTATCATACAAAGCATTTGTATTAGTTTTCATTTTAATGAGTTTTATTATTGCTAACCAAGGTTTAAATGCTGTTATCTCAATGTCAATTCCGGTATTAAGCATTGTATACCCAGTAGCAATAACTGTTGTGTTATTAATTTTAATTGCCAAATTCATACCGACAAAACGCATTTCACAACAAATTCCAGTTATTATCGTATTTATATTGTCGATTTTCAGTGTTATTAGTAAGTTAGGTTGGCTGAAAATTAACTTTATAGAATCATTGCCTCTAAGAGCGTATTCTTTAGAGTGGTTCCCAGTAGCAATTATTGCAACGATATTAGGCTATCTAGTCGGCATATTTGTAAAACAAGATCCAATTAAATATCAACAGGAATAACGAATAATATAAAAGGAAGCATCTCCAACGTAGGATGCTTCCTTTTTGTTATATCTAATTCGTAATTTATGATTATTTATTCGGTCCTTTGATGTTCACTAAATGTGACTTTAAATCTTGTTCTAATTGTTGTAATTCTTTTTCAGCTAATTGTCGTTCTTCGCGACCGTGTTGTTGAATAATTAATGTTTCTTCAATTGTCTCAATAATGTTACGCTGTGTACGTTTCAATGTATCAAGGTCAACAATGCCACGCTCATTTTCTGTTGCAGTTTCAATCGCATTTTGTTTCAACATTTCAGCATTTGCTGTTAATAAATCATTAGTTGTATCAGTGACAGCTCGCTGTGCAGCAACTGCATTACGCTGTCTCATTAATGTAAGCGCAATGGCCATTTGATTTTTCCATAGTGGAATACTTGTCAAAATTGAACTTTGTATCTTCTCGGCAAGGGCTTGATTAACATTTTGAATCATACGAATTTGTGGCGCAGTTTGCAACGCTATTTGTCTTGAAAGCTGTAAGTCATATATGCGTTTATCTAGTCTATCTATAAATTGCTGCATATCTGCAACTTGTTGAATATCCATTTGATTAGTGGATTGCTGCGCTTGCTGTTGCAATTGTGGTAGCTTTTCATTTTCTAATTGCAACTTTTTTTGCTGTGCAGCAATGATATGCAATGATAAGTCATCAAAGTATTGTTTGTTTTTATCATATAGCGTATCTAATAATTCAATATCTCTTGTTAAATGTGTTTGATGTTTCTGCAGTTGAATCGTTATGCGATCGACTTGAGCACTAACTGATTGCATTCTTGAAAAGATTTCATTGATAGACGACTTTGCTCTGCTAAAAATTCTTTTTAACATAGATGGTTTATCGGTATTTAACTCATTTGGATTAACTGACTTTAGTTTTGACATGAGATCTGACAAAGTATCACCAATAGGACCAACATCTTTACTTTGTACTTCATCCAACATTTGATGTGAAAATTGAGACATTTGTTTCTGTAAACCAGAACCAAACGCTAATAAACCTTCATTGTCTAAAGGGTTAATTTGTTTACTGATTGTGTCTACCTGTTTTTGTTGTTCTATTGTTAACTTTTCTTTTTGAATAGTAGTATTCGATAATTCTTTATCGCTTATAAAATCATCTAGTGGATGGCTTTCTTTGAAACTTTTATTTTCAGTCATCAATCATCTCTCCAATAGTTGCTATTTTACATCAATCTTGATGATGCTTTTGATGTAACTTATTTAATTCCATTTCAATATCTAAACGTTCATAATCATCTTCGTTGAGACGTTTTAAATCAGCGATTAATGTTCGTTTGACCTCATCCAAAGTAATTCGTGTTTGTTCTAATTTTTGCTGTTCATTAATTGATTTTTTGGGCATTTTTGCTAGACGTGTATATGCATCAACCAAATTTAAAGCATTATCAATATGAGAATAAAAAAAGCCTTCAACTTTATAAAATGATGCAGGTCTCTGTCTAACTGTCGTATAAATAGAACGTGAAATTTGGTATATATCATTAATCTGCCTAAAATCTTTAATTGATCTTATATTGACATACGTTTTTAAAATACCTCTAAGTTTTTGGTGTGTATGATTTAACTGATTTCGAATATAGCGATAGTCTTTTCTAGTCAAACCAATTTCGTTTAAATATTTGCGTGAAGTGAGTTTTTGTATCGGTAGGTATGTCATTAAAAAGCCAACAATACCAATAGACATATCAATTAAAAAAGATACATCAAGTGCAATCATCCCAAATATGCTTGTTAAAAACGCTACAGGAATTCCCACTAACACCCCAAATATATGAGAAATATTATATCTCACTGTCATCTTCCTTTATTTAGCATTTTATATTGATCGAAAATCCGATAATTTTTGATTTAGTTCTAACTCTTCAAGTTGATGGCTCGTTACATTTGATGCTGGTGAGGCACCTTCAATTACACCTTGAATAAATCTCTCTATATCTGCGTCATCCCCTTGTGCATATATCTCTACATAGTCATCTACATTTTGAACAGTACCGACAATGTTATAGTTCATTGCAATGCGTTGTGTAAAATATCTAAACCCGACGCCTTGAACGCGTCCGAATACTTGTAAATGTATATGTCTCATTTTTACCACCTCATAATGTTATTATACGTAGTTTTACTTAAAAAAACTAATAATTACTATAGTTGCTACTTTGTTTGTTTCAAGTCGTCAAACTTGATTTTCAGAGGATAAAGGTATAAAAATAAGTATAGAGTTTTTGAAGTATGGAAGGGGTCTTTAATAATGTGGACAGTTACCAAAATTAGAGCCGATTATGAGGGATGGTGGTTATTCAGTGACTGGCCAGAAAACATTGTTGAAAAATATCAATATCAAGATTTTGATGACATGTTTAAGCACTATCAACAATTGATTAATCAATGTAAAGTTCAGTTCGATAATTATGTCACAGGCAAATATAATATTTATGCATTTTATAATAATTGTGACATGAACTATTGCGAAGATTGTGAAGAGGATTTACAAATATTTTATAGTTTCATTGTTTTACAAAATAATGAAGTATATTATAAACTACCAATAATTGATTAAATGAATATTTTTTATTATTGTATTGCAATTTGGTAATAACTGCACTATAATACAAGTTAAGCAGATGATTATTCCATATTGCAAAGAATATTTGAGTGAAATTTGCATGTATTTTTTGTAATATGCGAATAAGCATATTGAATGAATTTTAGTCTTGGAGGTTTCAGATTATGAAACAAGGTACAGTTAAATGGTTTAACGCTGAAAAAGGATTCGGCTTTATCGAAGTTGAAGGAGAAAATGACGTATTCGTACATTTTTCAGCAATTAACCAAGATGGTTACAAATCATTAGAAGAAGGTCAAGCTGTTGAGTTTGAAGTAGTTGAAGGCGACCGCGGTCCACAAGCTGCAAACGTTGTTAAACTATAATTCTTAGATTTGAATCATTGATTTTAACTAACACCTTACCAAGAAGTAAGGTGTTTTTATATGCTTATTACAAATACTTAACGCGATGAGTTTCTCAACCAAATTGGGAACTCTTTTTTTATATCACCAACATTGTTTGCAATAGAAAATTATATTTATATAATATAATTATGGTGTACAACGACGAGGTGATTTTATGAAATATCTTATCCTTAGTTTAGTTGCTAATTTATTAGTTTTCGGTGTATTATCTGCAATTGGTTTAAATATTAATATTTTAGCAGCAATGATGATGATTCTAGTTATTCCAATTACGATATCAGGAATATTATTCTTTAAAACTAATTTAGATAAGACATACATATTTTTTAACATACTTTTTATAGACTTTTATTACTATATTTACAATGTACATTTAATGGCCTTACCAAGATTTAATAGTTATATTAAAGCAGAGATGATGGAATTAGAACATATTGATGTATTAATTACAAGTAAAGATTTTGGATTTGATGAAATTTTATTTTTTACACTGTATTTGTTATTAATTCTTATCATTTTATATTATTTAAAAAAGCAAGTTAAAAGTAAAAGTTAAAGCCTAATTATTTTTGTTTCATAGTTTATTTTATAAACGAGTGATACTATGGCATTACTCTAACTTATTTATCCTTAGATTTTTTAATGATAAAATACATTAAAATGAATTGTTATTCACAGGGGGAGATCATATGCATGTGCCAAAGTATTTTCAAGTAGATGATTTTAAAGAAATCGAAATGTTTATTCAAAGTAATTCTTTTGGAATGATTGTAACTGTGGATCAAGGAAAGCCTATAGCTACCCATGTACCATTAGTTTTAGATAAAAAAGGGGACGACTATTATATTAGTGGGCATCTAGCTAAAACTAATCCTCAATGTAATACATTAAAAGATAATCAAAATGTATTAATCATATATCAAGGTGCACATTCTTACGTTTCTTCAGCGTGGTATGAAAAAGAAAATGTACCTACATGGAATTATCAAGCAGTTCATTTATATGGTGAATCAAGTATATTAAGTGAGGAAGAAACAATAGATGACTTGAAAAGCCTATTGGCAAAGTATGAAAGGCATCGTGAAGACCCAGTATTATGGGACAATATTTCTGAAAATACCAAAATGCAGGCCAAAGGTATTGTAGGCTTTAAAGTCAAGATACACAAGATAGAGGCTGCATACAAAATGAGTCAGAATCGTAATGAAAAGGATTATAATAATATAATTGAAAAGCTTGAAGATGAATCTAATGCAAGCAGTGTTGCTGTAGCTGAAGTAATGAAAAATATTCATCCATATTCATAAACCAAAAAGCAATAAACTCTTAATTAAATAATCTTAAAAATTCCCCGAGTCACAGTATAATTTTCTGTTCTTCGGGGATTACTTTATTTATTTTTATTTTGTATCATTAATAATGAGTTGTCTTAACGATTGTCGCTTTATAACTTCACGTGCTTTGCCATCTTTTAAGAAAAACACAGAAGGCTTTTGCATTTGATTGTAATTGGATGCCATAGAGTAATGATATGCACCAGTTGATAATATAGCAAGATAGTCTCCACGTTTGACTGATGAAGGTAATTTAGCGTCTTTAATAATGATATCACCAGACTCACATAATTTTCCAGCTATAGTTACACTGTCATCTGCTTTTTCATTTCTATTAACAAGCAATGCTTGATACTTTGCGTCATAAAGTGCAGTTCTGATATGATCACTCATACCGCCATCGATTGAAACATATTTATTAATCTCTGGAATTTCTTTAATGGTTCCAACTTCATATAAAGTAACGCCAACTTCACCTACAATAGATCGTCCCGGTTCAATACCTATTTCTGGTGCATCTATACCTAGAACTTTAATTTCGGAATTTATTGCGTCTGTAATATCTTTAATACCACTTTCGATACGGAAACTTTCGTCACCTTCAACATATTTAATACCAAAGCCACCACCAAGGTTTAATAATTCAACTTGAATGCCTTGCTCTTTAAGCCAACGTAAAACAATTTTAGCAGTTTCAATAAATGCTTCTGTACCTTCAATCTGTGAACCAATATGACAATGTACACCTTTTAATTTAAGATATTTAGATTGTTGCACTTTGTTAATTGCTTTTTTAGCCAAGCCATATTGAATTGATAATCCAAACTTACTATCTTCTTGACCAGTTTGAATAAATTCGTGTGTATGTGCTTCAACACCTGGATTAACTCGTAATACAACTTGAACCGTATCATTAGCATAGCGGTCTATTAATTCAATTTCTTCTAATGAATCTATAACAAAATAACCGATGTTATTTTCTAAAGCATACCTTATTTCATGTTTCGTTTTATTGTTACCATGGAAATGGATGCGACTCGGTTCAAAACCTGCTTCTAAAGCTGTATATAATTCACCTTCAGAAACAACATCTAACTGTAAATCTTCCTCAGCTACAAGTTTGACCATTTGAATGCAAGTAAATGCCTTTGAGGCGTATGAAATATTGTATTTTAATCCACTATCTTTAAATGCGCGATGGTAACGGCGCATCTGTTCTCTAATTTGTAGTTCATCATAAACAATGGTAGGTGTACCAAAGCTTTGCGCAATCGTTTTTAAACTAATACCATCCATTGTTAATTCGCCATTTTGATTATATTTAACAGTCATTTGAAATGTACTCCTTTTTTAAAGAATCATGATTCATAGCACTTAATTGTTCAGAATTTGCACCAACACCTTTAAAGGTATATTCATCGATGCGGATATCATTATTATAAAGAATAACTTCATCTTGTGCATGTACATTGCCATCTACTTCAACAAACATATGGCTCATCATTAATGCACGTATCGGGTAGCGTTTACCATTGATAAGTGCTTCATGTTTAGCACGAGTTCTTAAAATTCCATCGCCATAACCGATATCAACTACAGCTAATTTTGTATTGTTTTTAGTCACTTCAAAGGCAAAGCTATAACCGCAATAATCACCAGCTTGTACTTCGCGCACTTGAATAACATGTGCTTTTACAGTCAATGACTGAACTATTTCATGTTGATTCAGTGAACTATATGGTCTTGAACCGTATAACGCAATACCTACACGGGCATGTGTATGGTGGGGTAGTAATATTTGTCCTTCCCGATAAAAACTCGCACTATTTTGAGCATGGATTAGGTCGAACTGATAACCTTCAGATAAGAGTGCTTCAACAATTTCCATCCATTGTGAACGTTCAATATTATAATCTGACACATCGAATTCATCAGCATATCCAAAATGGGTCCATAAACCACTAATAATCATTTTTGCATTTTGATTTTGATGGTGATCTTTCAATACTTCTTTAATTTCGTTTAAATCTTTAAATCCAGACCGATGTAATAAATTTTCAAATTCTAAGTGAACATGAATACCAGCTAAATCATTTTTATGGTTATAGTAATATGTCAACGACGGCAAAGTCATGTGTATTTGATGTTCACGGACTAAATCAAACTCGTAAACTGCATTCATTAAAAAGATTGTTGCATCTGGAGCAAGTTGTCTAATTTGAATTGCTTCTCGTAGTGATGTTGTGCTAAATGTATCTATACCTGCATGGATAAACTGAGTTACAGCAAATTCTAGGTCATAGTGATATGCATTATTTTTAACAACTGCCATTAATGGCTGATTGTTTTTGACTGTGATTGCATTTTGTAAAAATATTTTCTTATTTACAGACCATGTTGCTGTCAATGTATTACACCTCTTTGTAATTATTTAATAAATTTTCGTAAAAATTAGCCACGTTTATTAACACTTTTTCATCAAAATTTAAATGTGATGTGTGCAAACCAGTTACAAAACCTTTATCTTCATTTCGTGTTCCTATAAAAACAAAGTAAGCTGGAGCTAGTTGTTGACCATAAAAACTAAAATCTTCCCCAAATAAGAATGGCGTTGGTTTGTCATAGACATTTAAATCAGCTGTTATTAAGGCGTCCTCTATTTGAGTACGTAATTTTGGACTATTGATTGTAGGGGGATAACCTTCTGCAAATTTAACTTCACAGTCTACATTAAACAGAAGCTTGACACTTTCTGCTATCTTTTGCATTTGATTTTTAACGATTGTTAAATCATCAATATCATATGTACGAATTGTACCTTCTAAATAACCATTACTTGGTACAGTATTAATCGCTTCACCAGCTTTAAAATGACCAATATGAACAATATTTCGTTTCAAACCGTTAAGGTGAAATTGTTGAATTTGTGATATTTGAGTTAATACATGTTGTAATGCTTCACCACAAGAATGACCTTGTTCTTTATCAGCAACATGACTTGACAGGCCTGTTAAGAAAAAACGATACTCTGTTGCACTGGCGGTAATTTCTTCATCTCTTATCACTGCAATGCCTTCATCAGCAAATGGGTTAACATGAATACCAAATACCGCTTCAATTGGATACTTATCAAAGGCACCGGCTTTTATTAATCGATTTGCACCGCCACCAGTTTCTTCTGCAGGTTGGAAAATGAAAACGACATTTTGCGGTAATTGACCCGCATCTTGCATGTCTTTGCAACGTTGTACAAAAAGCATTAATGCAGTTGTATGACCATCATGTCCACAAGCATGCATCACATGATCAGATTGACTGCGATAAGGCACATCATTTTCCTCTAAAATAGGTAACGCATCAATATCAGCTCTATACGCTATCGTATGTGAGCCATTGCCTTCTAAGTATGCAATGACGCCAGTTTCCAATGGGCAATCGTATTTAATATTTAAACTATCTAAAAACGCTTTAATATAAGCAGTTGTTTCAAATTCATGTAAACTTAATTCAGGATGTTGATGTAAATGACGGCGATGTTTCGTAACAAATTCTAATTCCTTCATAATTATCAATCCTTTGTGTTAAATTACTATATAAATAGTGTAACGTATTTCGAAATTTGTGATCATAAGTTTATTCAATGATAAACAATAAGGTTGAGACATAATCGTATCTCAACCTTGAAATTATTATACGTTGACGTCACTAGTCATTCAGTTTTCTTAATGCTGCTACAATCTCTTTTTTAGAATCTTGTACTTCAGAAGCTTGCTTAATCACTTTCGCAGGTGTACCAGCAACAACTGCACCAGCTGGTACATCTTGTGTCACAATCGCGCCAGCTGCAACAATAGCACCTTTACCAACACGTACACCTTCTAAAATAACTGCATTTGCACCGATTAATACATCATCCTCGATTATAACTGGTGAAGCACTAGGGGGTTCAATCACGCCTGCTAATACTGCGCCAGCCCCTACATGTACATTTTTACCAGTTGTAGCACGACCACCGAGAGTAGCATTCATATCAATCATCGTACCTTCGCCAACGACTGCGCCAATATTAATTGTTGCGCCCATCATAACGACAGCACCATCTTCAATAATAGCTTGTTCTCTAATAAATGCACCTGGTTCAATACGTGCATTAGTATTTGTTAAGTCTTTTAATGGAATGGCAGAATTGCGACGATCCATTTCAATTTCTATATCTTCGAATTGACTACCATATGCTTCGTAAAAAGGTTTCCAATCATCTGCTTCACAAAAGATTACTTTAGATTGTTCTGAACCAAATACTTTAAAACTTTCTGGATATGTGATGCCTTCAAAATTACCATTTAAATATACTTTTATTGGTGTAGACTTTTTAGCATCACTTATATATTGAATAATTTCTTCAGCTGTTAAATGTTGTACCATAAAATAATCGATCTCCTTTAATATGTTTATAGGTTGTCAAACGTATAAAAGCCGTTTGGTTTATTAACTAAGCGTTCTGCTGCTTGTATTGCACCATTCGCAAAAATATCTTTTGATTGTGCACGATGCGTGATTTGAATCGTTTCATCAGTGCCGGCAAATAGAACTTCATGTTCACCGACAATCGTACCTCCACGAATAGAATGAATACCAATATCTTGTGTCTGGCGTTTTTCATTTAATTCATGTCTATCATAAACAGGAGTTACATTTTCTTTCAAAGATACAATCACGTCATATAATTTTTCTAACGTACCACTTGGTGCATCTACTTTTTTATTATGATGTGCCTCAGTCAATTCGATGTCGAAATCATCAAGTAGGGGAACAGCAGCTGCTAAAATTTTAGTCAGTGCATGAACGCCATAACTCATGTTCGCGCTGAAAAATACAGGCATATTTTGACTCAATTCATCTAACTTATTAAGTAGTTTTTCTTTCTCGCCAGTTGTTGCCACAACTAATGGCAAATGAAACTCTTCATCTAATAAAGGGAAAAGCAGATTTAGATTTGAAAAATCTATTGCAACATCGGCATCTTTAACATCTGCAATATGTTGATATTGTTGATATGGCGTTGTTGCTTTCGGTGTATTTTCAATGACCCCAACGATTTCATGTCCTTTTTCTTCTGCTAATCTAGCAACGCGTTGATTCATTGCGCCATAGCCAATTAGTAATATTTTCACTCATTTTCACCCGCTTTAAATATGTTATATGCTTCACGAAGCACTTTAGTATCTGTATCTTCTAGTGTAATTAATGGAAGACGTAATTCATAGTTTCCAAACCCTAAATAACTTGTTAAAGCTTTAATAGGAATTGGGTTAATATCAACTGATAGGGCTGACAACAGTATGCCGATTGGTTTAAATTGATCTTGAATATCTAATCCGCTTTGTTGAGCATCGTATAACGCTTGAAATTCTTTAGGAATTACATTAGCAATGACAGAAATAACGCCTTTACCACCACGTTGATAGTATTCGACGACGTTGTCATCATTGCCACTATATAATGCAAATGAATTTGTATCAATTCGCTTTTTCACTTCTTCTAAATACTCAAAATCATTCGTAGCATCTTTTAAAGCTACAATAGAAGGATGTTGACTTAATATTTCTACAGTTTCTGGTTCAATTGTCATGTTCGTTCTTGAAGGAACATTGTACAGCACGACTGGTAATTTCACAGCATTTGCAATCGCTTCAAAATGTTTTACTAAACCACGTTGATTCGTTTTGTTGTAGTAGGGCGTAATTAACATAATTGCATCAGCCCCTAAGGCTTTAGCTTGGATTGAAGCTTGGATTGACTTTTCAGTATCATTAGTTCCAGTTCCAGCTATGACAGGAACACGTTTATCTACAAGTTCTATAACCGTTTTTAGAATGAGTTCTTTTTCATCTGTTGTTAAAGTAGGGCTCTCAGCAGTAGTTCCATTAACGATGATTGCTTGGGCATTATTTTCTAGTAAAAAATTAACGTGTGCTTTCAAAGCTTCAAGATTAACTTTGTTATTTGTAAAAGGGGTTGTAAGTGCAACGCCAACACCCTCAAATAAATGTGTCATTTTAATTCGCTCCTTTTAAACGCATAACTTGTTCCAATACTTGTACAGCATTTAATGCAGCACCTTTTAATAAATTGTCTGATGTACACCATACATGGAAAGTATTTTCTAATGAATCATCTCTACGTATACGGCCAACAAATACTTCATCTTTATTAGTAGAATTGATTGCCATTGGATATTCATTGTTCTCTGGATTGTCTACTAAAACAACGCGGTCATCTTGATCAAATAATGCTTTAATATCTTCTGAAGTCGCTTCTTTTTCAAGCGTTACATCAATTTCAACACTATGACTATCTTGAACAGGAACACGTGCACATGTTGCTGTTACTTTTAAGTCTGGTACATTTAAAATCTTTCTAGTTTCATCAATCATCTTTTGCTCTTCTTTTGTATATCCATTTTCTAAAAACACATCAATATGCGGTAATACATTATTATAAATTGGATGTGGATATGCCTCAGGTGCCTTACCGTTAATGCCCTCAGCTAAATCTTTTTTACCTTTCATCCCTGAACCTGATACCGCCTGATATGTTGTATATGCCACTCGTTTTAATCCATAGGCATCTTGTAATACTTTTAGAGGTACAACAGATTGAATCGTAGAACAGTTTGGATTGGCAATGATACCTCTTGTAAATGTAGGTTCATTGACTTCCGGAACGATTAAATCAATATCTTCTGCCATACGCCATTGACTTGAATTGTCTATAACGATTGCACCAGCTTTTTCAAAGAGTGGGGCAAAGTGTTCGCTTGTACCGCCACCAGCACTCATTAATACATAATCGAAATGTTCACTTGCACGAGCATCAGCTAATTCTTGAACTGTATATGTTTTTCCTTGAAATTCAACTTCTTGCCCTGCAGAACGTGCTGATGAAAATAATACTAATTCATCGAAAGGAATATTTTTACGATTTAATGTCTCTAACATTTTTGTACCTACTAATCCTGTTGCACCCACAACTGCTAATTTTGTCATAACTTGTCACTCCATTTTATAATAATTTCCAATTTTTAGAATATTTTAACAATCATTTTACCATTAAATGTTAAATGCGTCATATAATTTTTCTACCGCTTGTTGCCCATTAAAATCATCAATGACGTATGAAATACTTATTTCAGATGTTGTTGTTTGGTAGAAAGGTATATTATTTTCAATTAATGTCAAAAATGCTTTTGATGCCACACCTGACATATCACGCATGCCTGAGCCAATTAATGAAATTTTGACATAATGCTCATTGATTTTATAAGCTAATGCTTCATATTGATTCTTTAATGTTTCAAGAATCATAGAAATTTGATGAAAATCACTATCTTTAATCGTGAAGGATAGTTGTAGTCCATCCAAGTTGACGATTTGTGAAATCATATCAACATTTACAGCGCCTTCTTCAAGTTCCGTAAATAGTTGTGTAAGTAGCTGATTGTCAGGTAGGGGATAACTAATTGTTACATGCATCATATGTTTATCCAAAGCCACACCAGTAACTGCTTTTTTCTCTAATATTTCTTCATTTGACATAATCCATGTTCCTTTCACATTCGATAAAGTTTTTCCTAAATATAAAGGGATATTATAGTTTTTAGCTAATTCAACACTTCTTGTTTCAAGTACACCAGCACCTAAAGCGCTCATTTCCATCATTTCTTCATATGAGACGATGTCTAGTCGTTTAGCTTTTGGTAAAAGTCTTGGGTCAGTGGCATACACACCATCAACGTCGGTATAAATTTCACAAGGTATTTGATTACTAACAGCAAGTGCCACAGCGGTCGTATCAGAACCACCTCTGCCTAAAGTTGTTAATTCCTGATGTTCATTGATACCTTGAAATCCAGCAACTACTAAAATATCGTTTTCTTGAAAGGCTTGTTCAAATGTTTGAGGATTAATTTGAGCAATTTTACTTTTTAAATGATGGCCAATGGTTTTAATACCCGCTTGATAGCCAGTCATTGCTTTGGCATTCACACCGATATCATTTAATACCATTGATAAATAAGATACAGTTTGTTGCTCTCCGGTTGTCAATAATAATGCCAGTTCTTGTTGTTTTGGTGTTTTAGTCAATGTCGATACATTCGTCATTAATTGATCTGTTGTGTTACCCATAGCACTTACAACGACAATTAATTGTTCATCTTGATTGACCCGCTCCTTTAACATTTCAGCAATCCTTTTTATTTTTGTAAAATCACTGACGGATGATCCGCCAAATTTCAACACACTTCTTGTTACCATATAATCCTCCTAATTGTTAGGAAGGGCACACAATAATAAAAAAAGAACAAGTTCGGAATGCGAACTTGCTCTTAATCTATATACAAGTGATGCACTCCATTATTTTTAAATAATGACAAACTCTCAGCTCTTAACCAAAAAGTCCAACAAATTATAACTGCTATTATAATCGCTTCGGCATCGCACCCTTTCAAATTTAGCTGTTAGCAGACAGTAATCTAAAGTTTACTCATGATTGATGCGCCTCATCAAAATATTATTAAATTGGTATGTGTTCATTATACATATGACAAATATGAATGTAAACCGATAATTTAGATTTTTTGGAATAACCTGAAAATTCAAGTTATAGCGTTGCTTATATTATAAAAGGTGGTGATAATGAGACTTTTTGAAAAATAAAATCCAAAATACTTATAGCATACTCAATATGCACATCAAATAAATGTACTCTTTTAATGCGTTGATAACTGTATTTGTAATTTAGAGAAGGGGTGTTCACTGTGCTGATGTGTTAAAAAATAAAATAAAAAGGACACCTCGATGCTATAAATATTAGCATCGAGATGCCCAGTTAATGTCTATTAAATTGAATATAGTCTCGGACATGAATCAATGCCCTAGGCCCTGCAATGTTATATTGACAGTAGTTGACTGAATGAAAATGACTTTGTAGCTAGCTTTTTTCAACCCTTGTCGGCGCCAGGCATAGAGAAATTGGATTCATAATTTCTACAAACAATACGAGTTGGGGAATAAGTCCCAATATAGAAGGTGACAGTAAGTCAACTTACAAAAATGTGCAAGTTGGCCGGGCCTCAACACAGAGATTTTCGAAAAGAAATTCTACATATTATATTTATTTTAAAACGCCGATTTCTTGCAAGTATTCTTCATATGGAATTTCTTTTGAAACGCCGCCTTGTTTATTTAAATCGATAACACGGTTTGCAATCGTGTTGATAAATTCGAAGTCATAAGAAGTAAAGATGATAGAACCTTTAAATGATTTAAGACCATCATTGACAGCAGTAATACTTTCTAAGTCTAAGTGGTTAGTAGGTTCGTCAAGTAAAAGTACATTCGCACTTGATAACATCATTTTACTTAGCATACAACGTACTTTTTCTCCACCTGAAAGCACACTAGCTTTTTTCTTAACTTCTTCACCACTAAATAACATACGACCTAAGAAACCACGTAAAAATGTTTCTGTTTGTTCATCTTCAGGAGCATATTGTCTTAACCAATCAACGAGATTCATATTTACACCCTCAAAGAACTCTGAGTTATCTTTAGGGAAGTAACTTAATGATGTAGTAACACCCCATTTAAATGAACCTTCGTCTGGTTCCATTTCGCCAGCTAATATTTTAAGTAATGTTGTTTTTGCAATTTCACTATCTCCAATTAAAATCGCTTTATCATTTGGATTCATTGTGAATGATACATTATCTAATACTTTTTCGCCGTCAATTGTTTTAGAAAGATTTTGAACGATTAATAAGTCGTTACCAATCTCACGCTCAGGCGTGAATTTAACGAAAGGATATCTTCTTGATGATGGTTGAATATCATCTAATTCAATTTTCTCAAGTTGTTTTTTACGACTTGTTGCTTGTTTAGATTTAGAAGCGTTAGCTGAGAAACGAGCAATAAAGTCCTGTAACTCTTTCATTTTTTCTTCTTTTTTCTTGTTTTGTTCTTGAGCCATCTTTTGAGCTAGCTGACTAGATTGATACCAAAAATCATAGTTACCAACATAAACTTTAATTTTACCAAAGTCTAAATCAGCGATATGAGTACATACATTATTTAAGAAATGACGGTCATGTGATACTACGATAACAGTATTATCAAAGTTAATTAAGAAATCTTCTAACCAACTGATTGCTGGAATATCCAGACCGTTAGTAGGCTCATCCAGTAATAGTACGTCTGGTTCACCGAATAAACTTTGCGCTAATAATACTTTAATTTTTTGGTTGTTTTCTAATTCAGCCATTTTTTTATCGTGTAAAGTTGGATCGATACCTAAACCGGATAAAAGGTTAGCTGCATCAGCTTCAGCATTCCAACCATTCATTTCTGCAAATTCACCTTCAAGTTCAGCAGCACGGATACCATCTTCATCACTGAAATCTGGCTTCATATAGATTTCATCTTTTTCTTTCATAACCTCATAAAGACGTTCGTGACCTTTAATTACAACATCAAGTACGCGTTCATCTTCATAAGCATAGTGGTCCTGTTTTAAAACAGCTAGACGTTCATTTTTACCTAATGAAACATGTCCTGTTTGAGAATCTAATTCACCAGATAATATTTTTAAGAATGTTGATTTACCTGCACCATTCGCACCAATTAATCCATAACAATTACCTTCTGTAAATTTAATATTTACATCTTCAAATAGTTTACGATCTCCAAAACGTAAACTCACATCAGTTACTTGTAACATGCATTTTCTCCTTTTTTTCATTCGATATTCTAACGGAAGAATTATATCATATTATCGTCACAGTTTCGACCTCATATAAGTTGTAATGATAGAATGACTCACACATGTTATAATAATAAAGAATACAAGAATCGAAGGAGAATAACATGGCATTAGACAAAGATATAGTAGGTTCTATAGAATTCCTTGAAGTAGTAGGGTTACAAGGCTCAACTTACCTTTTAAAAGGACCAAACGGTGAAAACGTAAAGTTAAACCAATCAGAAATGAACGATGATGATGAATTAGAAGTAGGTGAAGAATATAGTTTCTTCATTTATCCAAACCGTTCAGGTGAATTATTTGCAACTCAAAATATGCCTGATATTACGAAAGATAAATATGATTTTGCTAAAGTACTTAAAACGGATCGCGATGGGGCACGTATAGATGTTGGATTACCCCGTGAAGTGTTAGTACCATGGGAAGATTTACCAAAAGTGAAATCACTATGGCCACAACCAGGTGATCATTTGCTAGTTACATTGCGAATTGACCGTGAGAATCATATGTATGGACGTTTAGCGAGTGAATCTGTTGTAGAAAATATGTTTACACCTGTACACGACGATAATTTAAAAAACGAAGTCATTGAAGCCAAACCTTACCGCGTATTACGTATTGGTAGCTTCTTATTAAGTGAATCAGGTTACAAAATATTCGTACATGAATCAGAACGTAAAGCTGAACCGAGACTAGGTGAATCTGTTCAAGTTAGAATTATCGGTCATAATGATAAAGGTGAGTTAAATGGTTCATTTTTACCACTTGCACATGAACGTTTAGACGATGACGGCCAAGTCATCTTTGATTTACTAGTTGAATATGATGGTGAATTACCATTCTGGGACAAATCAAGCCCTGAAGCGATTAAAGAAGTATTCAATATGAGTAAAGGTTCATTCAAACGTGCAATCGGTCACTTATATAAACAGAAGATTATTAATATAGAAACTGGTAAAATCACTTTAACTAAAAAAGGTTGGAGTCGAATTGACTCAAAAGAATAATCATTTTTACACGTATCGTAGGATGCGTGTTTTTTATATTCAATATTAAATCGGACAGATGAAGTAGTTTTTGAATTTCATCTGTCCATTTTTTGTGTTCATATTTAAATTTCGATAATTTTTCAGGAAGCATTTTAATATTACTAACGAAGCAATATTTTTTAGATTAACAAAAATTAATATTTACATTTTCTTAACAAAATTTTATGTAACATTTACAGTTTCTAAAAATGAGGTTAATAATTCAAGGTTAAGATAAAGATGTAATCAATACAAATACTATTTGTTGTTCATACAGGGAGGATATTTCAATGAAAAAATGGCAATTTGTTGGTACTACAGCTTTAGGTGCAACACTCTTATTAGGTGCTTGTGGTGGCGGTAATGGTGGCAGTGGTAATAGTGATTTAAAAGGGGAAGCTAAAGGTGATGGCTCATCAACAGTAGCACCAATTGTGGAGAAATTAAATGAAAAATGGGCTCAAGATCACTCTGATGCTAAAATCTCAGCAGGACAAGCTGGTACAGGTGCTGGTTTCCAAAAATTCATTGCAGGAGATATCGACTTCGCTGATGCTTCTAGACCAATTAAAGATGAAGAGAAGCAAAAATTACAAGATAAGAATATCAAATACAAAGAATTCAAAATTGCGCAAGATGGTGTAACGGTTGCTGTAAATAAAGAAAATGATTTTGTAGATGAATTAGACAAACAGCAATTAAAAGCAATTTATTCTGGAAAAGCTAAAACATGGAAAGATGTTAATAGTAAATGGCCAGATAAAAAAATAAATGCTGTATCACCAAACTCAAGTCATGGTACTTATGACTTCTTTGAAAATGAAGTAATGAATAAAGAAGATATTAAAGCAGAAAAAAATGCTGATACAAATGCTATCGTTTCTTCTGTAACGAAAAACAAAGAGGGAATCGGATACTTTGGATATAACTTCTACGTACAAAATAAAGATAAATTAAAAGAAGTTAAAATCAAAGATGAAAATGGTAAAGCAACAGAGCCTACGAAAAAAACAATTCAAGATAACTCTTATGCATTAAGTAGACCATTATTCATTTATGTAAATGAAAAAGCATTGAAAGATAATAAAGTAATGTCAGAATTTATCAAATTCGTCTTAGAAGATAAAGGTAAAGCAGCTGAAGAAGCTGGATATGTAGCAGCACCAGAGAAAACATACAAATCACAATTAGATGATTTAAAAGCATTTATTGATAAAAATCAAAAATCAGACGACAAGAAATCTGATGATAAAAAGTCTGAAGACAAAAAATAATAAGACGCAATTTCAAATGTGTCTTGAAACATGATTTTGATGGTGAATCATTATTTAGAGTACAAAGCTTGATTTATCGAGACGCTGATTTTGACATTCAGTTAGTCTACAAGCTTATCAACTTAAAATAGTGGTTCATCATTATTTTACAAATCTAATTATTTTGGGAGTAATAGAAAGAGGTTTGATTATGACTTCATCTACTAATGTTAAAGCTTTAATTGAAAAAAATAATAATAAAAAAGGGAAGCATAATGACAAAATTATACCAGTTATTTTAGCCGCAATTTCAGCGATTTCCATTTTAACAACACTAGGTATATTAATCACATTGCTTTTAGAAACCATCACTTTTTTCACCAGAATTCCAATAACTGAATTTCTATTTTCTACTACTTGGAATCCTACCGGTTCAGACCCTAAGTTTGGTATCTGGGCATTGATAATAGGGACTTTAAAAATCACAGTTATTGCGACTATATTTGCAGTTCCAGTCGGGCTTGGTGCAGCAATTTATTTAAGTGAATATGCAAGTGACCGTGCACGACGCATAATTAAACCGATATTAGAAATTTTAGCAGGAATACCAACAATTGTGTTTGGTTTCTTTGCATTAACCTTTGTTACACCAGTATTAAGATCTTTCATACCAGGTCTTGGAGAGTTTAATGCTATAAGTCCCGGCTTAGTTGTCGGTATTATGATTGTCCCTCTCATCACAAGTTTGAGTGAGGATGCAATGGCATCTGTACCAAATAAAATTCGAGAAGGTGCCTATGGACTTGGAGCAACTAAATTAGAAGTAGCAACTAAAGTCGTACTTCCTGCAGCAACATCAGGTATTGTAGCTTCAATCGTTCTCGCGATTTCAAGAGCAATTGGAGAAACGATGATTGTATCATTAGCGGCAGGTAGTTCGCCAACAGCTTCATTAAGTTTAACAAGTTCGATTCAAACAATGACTGGATATATTGTTGAGATAGCGACAGGTGATGCAACATTTGGATCAAATATTTATTACAGTATTTATGCTGTAGGATTCACACTATTTATCTTTACCTTAATCATGAATTTACTTTCTCAATGGATTTCTAAGCGTTTTAGGGAGGAGTATTAATATGGAAACGACAGATAATAATAGACAATCACTTGTCGATCAACAACTTGTCCAAAAACATTTATCATCCAGAACGGTTAAAAATAAAGTGTTCAAACTCATATTTTTAGCATGTACATTACTAGGACTTGTCGTACTTATTGCGTTGTTAACTCAAACATTGATTAAAGGGATAAGTCATTTAAATTTACAGTTTTTTACTAATTTTTCTTCTTCAACACCATCTATGGCTGGCGTTAAAGGCGCGTTAATCGGTTCACTTTGGTTAATGTTAAGTATCATTCCATTATCAATCATCCTAGGAATAGGTACAGCTATATACTTAGAAGAATATGCGAAAAACAACAAATTTACTCAGTTTGTTAAAATCAGTATTTCCAATTTAGCTGGTGTACCATCAGTTGTATTTGGGTTATTAGGTTACACTTTGTTCGTTGGTGGTGCGGGGATTGAAGCCTTGAAAATGGGTAACAGTATATTGGCAGCAGCGCTAACAATGACCTTACTGATATTACCAATTATTATTGTTTCAAGTCAGGAAGCAATTAGAGCTGTACCTAACTCAGTACGCGAAGCTTCTTACGGTTTAGGTGCTAATAAATGGCAAACGATAAGACGTGTTGTCTTACCAGCAGCGTTACCTGGTATTTTAACTGGATTCATTTTGTCTCTTTCAAGAGCACTGGGAGAAACAGCACCACTTGTGCTTATCGGTATACCGACTATATTATTGGCAACACCTAGAAGTATATTGGATCAATTTTCAGCATTACCTATCCAAATATTTACTTGGGCAAAAATGCCTCAAGAAGAATTCCAGAATGTTGCATCGGCAGGCATTATCGTTTTACTAGTTATCTTAATCTTAATGAATGGCGTTGCGATTATTTTACGTAACAAATTTAGTAAAAAATTCTAATTTAAACAATCAATCTCATTTATCTATTAAAAAGGGAGTTTTAAATATGGCGCAAACACTTGCACAAACTAAACAAATATCTCAAAGTCATACGTTTGATGTCTCACAAAGTCATCATAAAACACCAAATGATACAAACTCACATTCTGTTATATATTCAACACAAAATTTAGACTTATGGTATGGCGAAAATCATGCATTGCAAAATATTAATTTAGATATTTATGAAAACCAAATTACTGCCATTATAGGTCCATCTGGTTGTGGCAAATCAACATATATTAAAACTTTGAATCGAATGGTTGAGTTAGTACCCACAGTCAAAACAGCTGGTAAAATACTATATCGCGATCAAGACATATTTGATCAAAAATATTCTAAAGAACAATTACGTACAAATGTGGGCATGGTCTTTCAACAACCTAATCCATTTCCAAAATCAATATACGATAATATTACTTACGGTCCAAAGATTCACGGTATTAAAAATAAAAAAGTTCTTGATGAAATCGTTGAGAAATCATTACGTGGCGCTGCAATTTTGGATGAATTAAAGGATAGGTTGCACACAAATGCATATAGTTTATCCGGTGGGCAACAACAGCGTGTTTGTATCGCGCGTTGTTTAGCAATTGAACCTGAAGTCATTTTAATGGATGAACCGACATCGGCATTAGACCCAATCTCAACATTAAGAGTAGAAGAGTTGGTTCAAGAACTAAAAGAAAAGTATACAATTATTATGGTTACACATAATATGCAACAAGCAGCTCGTGTATCAGATAAAACTGCATTTTTCTTAAATGGTTATGTCAATGAATATGATGACACTGATAAAATTTTCTCTAACCCATCAAACAAGAAAACAGAAGATTATATTTCAGGAAGGTTTGGTTGATATATAATGGCAATAATTAGACAACGATATCAGGAACAACTTGATGATTTAATAAAAGAATTACGTCGGTTAGGTGCAAATGTCTATGTGAGTATTGAAAATGGTATAAAATCATTAAGTATTGACGATAGAGGCTTTGCACGACAAACAGTTAAAAACGATAAACATATCAATCAATTAAATTATGATATTAATGAGCGAGTTATCATGTTAATTACAAAGCAACAGCCCATTGCGAGTGATTTGCGTATGATGATTTCTTCATTAAAAATCGCCTCCGATTTAGAAAGAATAGGAGATAATGCATCGAGTATTGCCAATATTCGATTGCGTACGAAGATTACAGATGATTATGTGTTAACCCGTTTAAAGACAATGGGTAAATTAGCTATGTTAATGTTAAAAGACTTAGATCAAGCATTTAAAAAGAAAGATACCGTATTAATAAGAGAAATAATTGAGCGTGATGAAGATATCGATGACTTATATAGTCATATTATTAACGCAACGTATCTTATTGATAACGATCCATTTGTCGCTGCACAAGCTCATTTAGCAGCAAGACATTTAGAACGTATTGGTGATCATATTATTAACATCGCTGAAAGTGTTTATTTTTATTTAACAGGTACCCATTACGAACAATAACTTAAAGTTATTACTATAAAATCCCTTACGATAAATATATATTTCTATTATTCATAAACCCTCAAAAAAACCAAGATTCTCACAATTAGTAATGTGAAAATCTTGGTTTATATTGTTCTACTATAAATTGTCTCGCATCTTAGTTATTTGCTTGCTCAATTTCATCTGTTAATTTTTCAACTTCATCCACTAAATCAGAAATATATTGAATTGTAGATTTAAGTGGCTGTTCTGTAGTAATGTCTACACCCGCAATGTTTGCAAGTTCGACAGGTGATACACTACCACCTTTTTTCAATGTTTCTAACCAAGCATCAACAGCTGGTTGGCCTTCATTTTTAATCTTTTGAGAAACGACAGTTCCGATTGTTAAGCCAGCAGAATACGTATACGAATATAATCCCATATAGTAATGAGGTTGACGCATCCATGTTAATTCAGCACCCTCAGTCATGTCTACTGCATCTCCGAAAAATTGTTTATAAACATTTAGCATTATTTCATTTAATGTCGGCGCATTTAAAGATTCACCTTGATCTACTTTGTGATACACTTCACGTTGATAAGCAGCTTCTAATAAATGGGTAACCATATTATGATAATATGTTCTAGATAAAATTGAGCCAATAACCCAACGCTTAAATCTTGGATTATCACTTGTGTTAAATAAATAATTGGCCATCAACATTTCATTCATTGTAGAAGGGGCTTCAACAAAGTACATTGATGCTTCTGATTCAAGATATGGTTGATGTTTTTGAGCTAATGTAAAATGACCTGCATGACCTAATTCATGTGCTAAGACAAATGCTTCAGCCATTTTACCAGTCCAAGAAATGAACACATATGAATGTGTAAAGTATGGACTTGCACAAAATGCGCCTGTATCTTTACCTTTATTTTGTGCAAAATCAATCCATCGCTGATCGTATGCTTCACGTAACATGTTTGTATAGTCATCACCTAAAACACTTAACGCACCGAAAATATAATTTTTTGAGTCTTCAATTGAAATCTCTGGTTCATAATCAGGGTCTACAGAAATCTTCAAGTCTTCAAAACGCATGTTATCTAATCCGTTAATACGTTGTAAAAGTTTAGCATATTTCTGCATAACTGATGCCAAGTCACGCATAATCATATCGATTTGACGGTCAAACATATCACGCGTTACTTCTTGACTATGTAATAAATAATCGATGACCGATTCAAATCCACGTAAATCAGCTTCAATTTTTTCTTGTTGTACTTGCATATTATATGTTGCCGCGGTAGTATGCTGATATTTTCGAATCCCATCGCTAAACGATTTGAAACTTTTACGTCTAAACTCAGGATTTTTATTATCTTCATAATCATTTTCAAACGTAGCATAGTCGACAGGGTACGTTGTACCATCATGTTCAAATGAATCGAATGTAATATCTAGCATTTTTGTCGTGCCGTATAAATCGTAAGGACTGTTTAGCGTAGGTGATAAAGTTGCTAATACTTGTTCTACCGACGCAGATAATTGGAATGGCTTTTGTTTAATTAACTGTTTAATATAGTGTTGATATGGACATGCTTCTTCTAATTGTTGAAGTATTTCTTCTGGTAATTCAAGTATTTCTGACTCTACAAATGATAATTGGCTAACAATTTTACCGTATGTAGTAGATAATTTAGCGCTCAATACTTGTGCCTCAATATTACTAGTATCTACACTTAAACGTAGTTCTGCATAATTACTTAAGCGATCTAAGGCAATTAAAATATTTTCTAATTCAGCTAAAGCAGTATTAATTTGTTCGATTGAATTTAATGTTGTTGCATATGTATGATGAAATTGATTTGCTTGTTGTACTAGAGCGTCAATACTTTCATAATATTGTTGATCATCTTTAAATAAGTCTACTAAATCCCATGTTTCTGAAACAGGAACATCTTCTCTTAAAGGTAAACCTTGAGACATATAATCACTCCTTTGGTATAATACATTCATTATACATAATTTTATCTCGTAAACGATAATGTTACGATTTCCATGTTGCAAGGAACAATGTTTTTTTCTAATAGTAGATAGAATATTGCTTGAAACTGACTGCTATTGTTTAAGTTTTTAAAAATTTATAATAAAATGTATACAAGGAAAGTAATGAAATAAAAGGAGAATGAATATGACATTATTCGATATGCCTAATTATTTATGGATCACAACATTAATAATGATTTTATTAACAATATTCTGTTGCTTAGTTTTAAATAAATGGTTTGTATCTGCAGTAATTACATTTGTTATATTAGGTGTGCTTGCATTTTTTATTCCAAATTTTCAAGATATAAAATATCAACCATTATTAGGATACGCTGCATTTTTAGCGATTATGAGTTTATTAATTAGTTTTCTATTATGGTATTTTACTAGAAATTGGCGTAAAGAAAGAAAAGCGCGTAAATTAGAAAAGCAAATTGAAAAACACGGCTATGAGGGCGCTGAACTTCGCCGTAAAGATAAAAAATAATATTCGACAACTATATGCACAAAATCATCGACTTTTAAGTTACACTGCAGTAACAATTATTTCGAAAGAGATGGAATACAGTGCTATAGTTGTTTTTGTTTTGACTTTTTTATATTTTAGATGATTGACTAGATTTAAAATATTATATTTTATAATGATTTTGTTAAAAAATTAAATATACTTCAATTTCTTTTCGGATAATACTATAATGAACGTTGGTTCTTAATATGTAAGTTGCATATACATGCGCCATTCTCATGTAAAAAGAAAGTGTTAGTAACTTACACAAGGAGGGGGACTATTATGTTCATAATAAAGTCTATGTTGTATAGACTGATACAAATGATAGTTGTTTTATTTGTTATTTCTACACTTACATTCATTTTAATGAAATTATCACCAGGCAATCCTGTTGATAAAATATTACATCTTGATGTAGCACAAGTGTCGACGGAACAAATAAATGCAACCAAAGATAAATTGGGATTAAATGATTCTTTATTGGTACAGTGGTGGCATTGGATGAATTATTTATTACATTTTAATTTAGGAAAAAGTTTTGAATCAAAAGAACCGGTAACACAGATATTATACAACTATGCACCCATAACATTACTCATATCTTTTTCAACATTAGTAGTGTCGTTATGCATATCTATACCACTCGGCATTATAGCAGCCAAACGATTTCATAAGTTATCTGACAAAGTGATTAGAGTGATCTCAACTCTATCAATTAGTTTACCAGCGTTCTTTATCGGTATTATTTTATTATTTATTGTCACAAATTTAATGAATATAGATAGCGTTATACTAAGTCAGTTTGTATTACCTGTATTCACGCTATCTTTAGGTATGTGTGCATACATCATTCGTTTAGTGCGTTCTAATTTATTGACGTTATTGCAAAGTAATATCGTACAAGCATCAAGATTACGCGGTATGAATGAACGTTATATTTTAATTCATGATTTACTAAAACCAACAATTTTACCGATTATCCCATTATTAGGGATTTCACTTGGTAGTCTAATAGGTGGTACTGTAGTGATTGAAAATTTATTTGATATACCTGGTATTGGTTATCTATTAATGGATAGTATTAAATCTCGAGATTATCCTGTTATACAAGGATGCGTGTTATTTATTGGCTTCTTCATTGTTATTATTAATACGATTGCTGATTTATTAACGTTATTACTCGATCCGAAGCAGCGTTTACAATTAGGAAATCCAAAAAACAAAACCAATACACCATTGATATCAGAAAGTAGTGACCGTCATGCATAAAATATTTTCAAAGAATAACCTTATCTTTTTTGTATTCGGTGCATTTATATTTGTGATGATTGTACTACAATTCTTTGTCAGTAGTGAAAATGCAACCAAAGTCAATTTATCACAAACTTTTGAACCTATTAGTTGGTTGCATTTATTAGGGACTGATGATTATGGGAGAGATTTATTTACCCGAATTATTATCGGTGCACGTTCAACATTGTTTGTTACTGTTTTAACATTAATAGCTATCGTTGGCATAGGTTTTACACTAGGTCTATTTGCCGGATATAAAAAGGGGTGGATTGAACGATTAGTGTTAAGGTTTATTGATGTTGGTCTAAGTATTCCAGAATTTATCATCATGATTGCTTTAGCAAGCTTTTTCCAACCATCGTTATGGAATTTAGTTATCTCAATTACAGTAATAAAATGGATGAATTACACAAGGTTGACTAGAAGTATAGTTAATAGCGAAATGAATAAGCCTTATATAAAAATGGCACAATTATTTCATGTACCTACAAGAACAATATTAATACGTCATTTAACACCTAAAATTATACCGGCTATTATCGTTTTGATGGTCGTTGATTTCGGTAAAATTATTCTATATATAAGTTCTCTATCATTTATTGGGTTAGGTGCACAACCGCCAACACCAGAGTGGGGCGCTATGTTGCAACAATGTCGTGATTTTATTTCGTCTCATCCAATTATGTTGATTGCACCTGCTTCAGTCATTGCTATAACTATTTTATTTTTTAATTTAACCGGTGATGCGCTAAGAGATAGATTGCTGAAACAACGAGGTGAATATGATGAGTCTCATTGATATACAAAATTTAACAATAAAGAATACTAGTGAGAAATCACTTATTAAAGGGATTGATTTGAAAATTTATAATCAACAGATTAATGCCTTGATTGGAGAGAGCGGCGCTGGAAAAAGTTTGATTGCTAAAGCCTTACTTGAATATTTACCATTTGATTTAACCTGCACGTATGATTCGTACCAATTTGATGGCGAAAATGTTAGTAGATTGAGTCAATATTATGGTCATACAATTGGCTATATTTCTCAAAATTATGCAGAAAGTTTTAACGACCATACTAAATTAGGTAAACAGTTAACTGCGATTTATCGTAAGCATTATAAAAGTAGTAAAGAAGAGGCATTGTCCAAAATTGACAAGGCTTTGTCGTGGGTTAATTTACAAAGCAAAGATATATTAAATAAATATAGTTTCCAACTTTCTGGGGGCCAACTTGAACGCGTATACATAGCAAGCGTTCTCATGTTGGAGCCTAAATTAATTATTGCAGACGAACCAGTTGCATCATTGGATGCTTTGAACGGTAATCAAGTGATGGATTTATTACAGCATATTGTATTAGAACATGGTCAAACATTATTTATTATCACACATAACTTAAGTCATGTATTGAAATATTGTCAGTACATTAATGTTTTAAAAGAAGGTCAAATCATTGAACAAGGCAATATTAATCATTTCAAGTATGAGCATTTGCATCCGTATACTGAACAGCTAATTAAATATAGAACACAATTAAAGAGGGATTACTATGATTGAGTTAAAACATGTGACTTTTGGTTATAATAAAAAGCAGATGGTGCTACAAGATATCAATATTACTATACCCGATGGAGAAAATGTTGGTATTTTAGGAGAAAGTGGCTGTGGTAAAAGTACGCTCGCTTCATTGGTTCTTGGCTTATTTAAACCTGTTAAAGGAGAAATTTACTTAAGTGACAATGCAGTGTTACCGATTTTCCAACACCCTTTAACTAGCTTTAACCCTGATTGGACGATTGAGACCTCATTAAAAGAAGCGTTATATTATTACAGAGGCCTAACTGATAATACTGCTCAGGATCAATTATTAATACAACATTTATCTACTTTTGAGTTGAACGCGCAATTATTGACTAAATTACCAAGCGAAGTGAGTGGCGGACAATTACAAAGATTTAATGTCATGCGTTCGTTATTAGCACAGCCTCGCGTTTTAATATGTGATGAGATAACTTCAAATTTAGATGTTATAGCTGAACAAAATGTAATAAATATATTAAAAGCGCAAACGATTACGAACTTAAATCATTTTATCGTTATTTCTCATGATTTATCCGTGTTACAACGCTTAGTCAATAGAATTATCGTTCTTAAGGATGGCATGATAGTCGATGATTTTACAATAGAGGAATTATTTAATGTTGATAGACACTCTTATACAAAAGAATTAGTGCAAGCATTTTCATATTAGTTATTTAAGAATGCGATAATTCTAGACTTGTTATAAAATATAGATAAATCAAGTATATTAATCTAGACACTTATCGATTTTATTTTCTTTATCTAAAAATAATAATAAAAAGGAGTATCATTAATGGGATTACTTGATATTGCAAGTATTCGTTCTATAGAAAGAGGCTTTAATTATTATCAAAGTGAATGCGTCATTAACTTAAAATCATTTTCAGAAATGCAGCATGAGGCTGAAGTAAAGGGCAGTGGTAACAAAGTATATCGTTGTTATATTGATATGGAACATCCTAGAAAATCCAAATGTAATTGTCCTCATGCTGATGGAAGACGAGTGATATGTAAACATATGATTGCATTACTCTTTACAGCTAGTCCAGAAGCAGCAAATAAACATATAACCATGTTAAACGAAGTTGAAGAAGACTATCACTTACGCAGAAATATGTGGATTGATTCTCTTAAAGAAATGATTAATGATATGAGTGAAGAAGAACTCCGCGATGCATATTTAAACATGTTAATTGAACATGGAGAAATGGCAGAATTATTTGGATTAGATGAAGAGGACGAAATGTTCGAGGACGAATTTTATTAAAATAGCCCCTATCTATTGATAATGATTATCATTTGATGGGGGTGTTTTTATTTATATGATTTTAAGACTTTGCAAATAGCTTGTGCATTATTATCGATGTGTTTGATTTTATCAAGTTTCAATATTGCGTGTGTGTATGCTTCTGATGGTCCTATAATATAGCCACTACTAGCATGTTGTAACATGACAATATCATTGTGGTCATTACCAAATGCTATATATTTAACATCTGCATCAAATATATATTGTAATGCAGTATATTTATTAATATTTTGCGCTGTTATATCAATGTTATACTCATTTGAATGGTGAATCATTTCCAATTCTTGATGATATTTATTTAACTCGTCTAATATAGTTGTAATTTGTGCCGCGTCTATATTTAATAAAATAATCTTGATTGGCGTGTCGACATTTGCAACATCAATACAACTGGCCAGCTTATGTGGATCTAAACGCTCAAAAATAGCGTTCTCAGCGTCAAGTTGTGCAGCATAATTCCAATCATCATCAATAATATAATCTAACTCATACTTTTGAATTATTTTTAAGATATGATGATATGTACCTGTATGAATTGGTTTGATAACAGAAATCTTTGATTGCTGTGAAATCATAGCACCATTTGCGCCAATTAATGTGTGCTGATGAAATACTGATGGTAAAACTGGCAACAAATCACGAATCGGACGTGCTGATGCAAATATAAGTTCATGACCAGCATGTTGTAATTTTAACAATGTATCAATAATAGTCTGGTCAATTAATCGGCCGTCAAAACAAAGCGTACCGTCAATATCAAAGACAAATCTCATCAAATCACTCCAAACAATATAATACCATGATTATAGCATAAGTAAGTTATGTGACGATATTAGATAATGATTATGATGTAGGGTACCTTTTGCGTTACAGACATATAACTTCCTATAATATATATTATGTAAACTAGAATTTGAAATTCCATAAGGTGACTTATATAACTATATGTTTGTGTAGTGTTTATGTCAGTAAGCTAAATTTATATTCATGTTATGTTTGATTAAACTAATACTCATCACGTTTTGGTGCATATTAAATCTTTGTATCGATCATATATCTATCATCATTTTTATTTCTAATATAAAAACTGATTACTTTGATAGAATTTGTTACAGCAATCATTGCTCATGCATTTTATAAATTACAATGAGACAAATATGACATTTGATATCACGCACTTGCAAACACACACATATATAATCAGACATAAATTGTTATGCTAAGATTTATTCACCAAAAATATAATACATATTGACTTGTTTTGAGTCATATTGAATGAATTAAAACGTATACTCAACTCAATCATTTATAAATAGGTTGTGCAATGCATATTTATATTTATTGCAATCACTTGTTAAACTTGTCATTTAATATATCATTAGAGGCTTTATTAAAAAGCATAAAAAAGAGCCTATAGTATCAATAACTATAAGCCCTAACATAATTTACATCTATTTCTTTAATTTTTTACGTAATTTATCCAATGTTGTGAACAACCAATATTTCACTTTATGAATTGGTTTATAGAAATCCCCTATTAATTCTTCGATTTGTACATTAAATCCACGTTTAAAGCGGTATACGCCATAATCTTCACTGTTTTCCGTAAAATCACCTGATAAACCATAGAAATTATAACGATCATAACCATTATCGAAGCAATAGTTAATCATAAACCAATGCATCATGTATGGTCCCATAAATTGATTATATTTTTCTGATGAACCCCCAGAGAAATAATTCACTTCATATGCATTTGCGAAATAAACGCCAGAAGCAAGGTTTAGAATTGGGCCGTCCGTTTTGCTCAATTCACTTGCATTCAATAATTCATGCTGATCATGATCAATTTGCTTATCTAATTCTGCAATTTTCTTCATTTGTTTATCTGATTTGTTTTCTTTCGCCATCATTTGATCACGACGATTTTCTTTGTCATTCAATTCCTGTTGCAACTTTAACACATATTCATCAAGGTCAATATATGCTAATGGTACTAATACTTTATCTCCATATGTGTCAATAAAGTTATAAAAATAATCATCTGTTTTTGATACAAATCCAGCACGCTCTTCAGTTTCACGATATAAATCTAGGAAAAGATTGAACTCATCACGTTCAAGGAATCTGACTTTAACACCATAGTTTATCGCTTTATTAATATTACGTTTACGTTGACTATCAAATGTTTTTTTCAATGTTTCAGGTGTTTTACCTTCAAGGTTTAATACACCCATCCATCGTACTTGGCTCGATGTATCATACTCAGTTGTAAAGCCATGATGCTCGTAACCATGCGATTTAAACAAGTTTACTAAGGCATCATTTTTCTCGCGACCTTCAAATGGCACGATATCTTTATCATATAGATGATATAACCAATACGGATCTAATTTAACATATAAACATTGATGTTGCTGTAAATATTTATCTAACTCTTTTAAATAATAATCAACTAAACCTAAATCTGAAAAATCCATTACTGGACCACGATTCGAATAGTAAACATAACTTCCCATAGTAGGAATTTTAGAGAAAAGGCTTGCTGCAATTACTTTGTTATTGTCGTCTTTAATACCTAATAAAACTACTTCAAAGCCATCATTCTCACGGGTAACTATATTTTCTTTTACTTGGAAATAATGACTTTCCAATGATGGATTTTGTACAAAGTTGTCAAATTCGGTAACAGTTAACTCTGTAAATTTCATGTTTTGATAATTCCCTTCCTAAAAAATTCTGTCTTTAACTTTTTTAAGTGCGGTATATGCTGCGTAAACAGGTTTATTAATTGGTTTAATAAAGTCACCAACATATTCAATAATTTCAGCATTGTAACCTTTTTTGAATTTAACTACACCAGCATCTTCAGCATCTTCTGTAAATTTACCACTAACACCATAGAAATTATAACGGTCAATGCCATGATTTAATGCATAATTAATCATTTCCCATTGCACTGCATAACTTCCGGCAAAATGACGGAAAGCATTTGATGTACCACCAGCATAATAAACAACTTCAAATGGATTGATAAAGAAGAAACCAGCAGAGATAGGTAATTCATTACCATGTTCTTCTTGTAGACGTTTACCTTCTTCAATCTTTTGCTCATTTGCATCAAGTTGTTGTTGTAAGTTATCTCGCTTGTTATGCGCTTTTTTGTTTTCAGGACGTTTTTCAATATCCTTTAATGCTTTATTTAAATCTTTATTTAAAATATCACGCTCTTCATTTAGTTCTTTAATATATTCATCAAAATTGATATACGCTAAAGGCACTAACACACGGTCTTTGTAATATTTTAAGCGATTGTAATAAAACTTGTCATCACGATCAGCAAAAGCTTTTGATTCTGACGTATCTTCCATAAATGATCTAAAAATTGGTAGTTCTTCTTCAGATAAATATCTTACTTTAACACCATTCTTTTTAACTTTTTTCGTGTTTCTTTTTCTAAGTCCATCCATATTTTTAATGATGTCATCTGCTGTTTTATCTTTTAAATCTAACACTGAGTGATAACGAATTTGTAGCACAGGATCAAATCCTTTATGGAATCCAGTATGTTCAAATCCTAAGTTACTCATTTTATCAAAGAACCAATCATTACCAGCATTACCTGTAATCTCGCCATCATGATTCAAGTATTGATATGGTAAATATGGATCGATATGTAGGTATAGACAACGATGTTTTTTAACATATTTTGATAATTCATTAAAGAAAAAGTGTACGAGTTCTTGATTTTCATAATCGATCACTGGACCGCGATTTGAATAAAAATACTTGAATACTTTCATAACAGGTACAGCAGTAAGTAAGCAAGCTGCAATGACCTCGTTATTATTGTTTTTTATTCCCACTAAATGTGTTTCATAACCTTCAGCAAGCTTTAACTCATAGTGGCCAACAGTTTGCGTGAAATGACTGTATGGCATGCTATCTGTAAAGGCACCAAACTCTTTAGCTGTTAAATTTGTAAACTTCATTATCATTACTCCTATTTGTCTCTCGTTAATTAATTTCATTTCCGTATTTGCAGTTTTTCTATTTCCCCTCTGCAAATGTCAAAAATAATAAATCTAATCTAAATAAGTATACAATAGTTAATGTTAAAACTAAAACATAAACGCTTTAATTGCGTATACTTTTATAGTAATATTTAGATTTTTGCATACAATTTCAAAAAAAGTAATATGAACGTTTGGGTTTGCTCATATTACTTTTGTATCATTTCTATTCAATTTTATAATTCACCGTTTTTCACTTTTTCAAACAGTATTCGACTAATTTTTTTAAATCAAGTAAACTTAATTATTCAATGTTTGCTGGATAGATTGTAAATATTTAATGATTTCTTCACGCGTGTTAGATTTAAATCGTTTTACTATTTCACTACCAATAACGATACCATCTGCAACCTCTTTTATATCTGCAACATGTTGTGGAGTTCTTATACCAAATCCTGCGACAACTGGCACATTGGCTATCGCTTTAATTGACTCAATTTTTCGTTTTAATTCTGGGTGAAACGCACCGTTTTGTCCTGTTGTCGCATTCATCGTTACAGTATAAATAAACCCTTCCGCATGGGATACGATTTCTTTTATACGTTTGTCATCAGTAGTCATCGCAACTAACGATATAATTTTGACGCCATAGTGACTAAATTGTTGTTTTAAACGCTGCGATAATTCAAATGGTAAATCAGGAATAATTAAGCCGTAGACACCGGTATCTCGACATTTTTCAAAAAACGCTTGTTCTCCATAATGACAAATAATATTATAATACGTCATTAATACATAATGACACTTAATTTGATTACCGTGTTTTTCTAATTGCTCGAAAATATAATCTATCGTTATGCCTTGTTTAATCGCTTGTTGACCTGCTTCCATGATAACTGGACCATCAGCAACCGGATCAGAGAAAGGTATACCAATTTCAATTATATCTGCACCATTTTCACTCAATAATGTTGCATTTTCAATCAAATCTTTATTGCCCATAATATAAGGTATAAATAATTTAGTCATTTGCAAGACCTCGCTCTGCCATATATTGTCTAATTGTTTCCATATCTTTATCGCCACGTCCAGAAATAGTTACTACAATAATATCTTCTTTCGACATCGTAGGCGCTAGTCTTTCAACATAACTCAGTGCATGTGCACTTTCAATTGCAGGTATAATACCTTCATGTTTTGTAAAGTTGATTAAAGCATTCATTGCTTGTGTATCACTTGCATTTTCAAAAGTTACTCTACCAATGTCGTGGTAATAAGAATGTTCTGGCCCAATACCAGGATAATCAAGTCCTGCTGAAATAGAATGTGCTAATTGCACTTGCCCACCTTCATCTTGAATTAAATACATTTTAGTACCATGTAATACGCCAGGTGATCCTTTGCCAATTGCAAGTGCATGTTTATCAGTATCCTCGCCTTGACCTGCGGCTTCAACACCGTATAACGCAACATCATCTTTAATAAATGGATAAAATGTACCGATTGCATTTGAGCCACCACCGATACATGCTACAATTGCATCCGGAAGTCGACCTTCTTTCTTCAATATCTGTGATTTTATTTCTTTACCAATCACACTCTGAAAATCTCTAACAATCGTTGGGAATGGGTCTGGACCTAATGCAGAACCTAATAAATAATGTGTGTCATCTACATGACTTACCCAATATTGCAATGCTTTATTAACTGCATCCGATAAAGTCCCTTGACCATCTTCAACTGCCACAACCTTTGCACCAAGTAATTCCATTCTAAATACATTAAGTTGTTGTCTTTTAATATCTTCACTTCCCATAAAGACAACAAGTTCCATATCAAATAATGCAGCAACCGTAGCACTAGCTACACCGTGTTGACCCGCACCTGTTTCAGCAACAAGCTTCTTCTTGCCCATTCTTTTAGCGAGCAACGCTTGACCTAACGCATTATTAATTTTATGGGCGCCTGTATGATTTAGATCCTCTCGTTTTAAATATATTTTAGCGCCACCTAGGCTTTCAGTATATGATGCAGCATATGTAAGTGGCGTCGCGCGTCCTACATACTCTGATAAATAGTATTCCAGTTCTCTTTGAAACTCTGGGTCTGCTTTTGCCTCTTTATAAGCTTTTTTCAACTCAATAATTGCTGGCATTAATGTTTCTGGAACATATTGCCCTCCATATTCACCAAAGAAACCTAATTCATCTGCTTCTGTTTGTATTTGTTTATTCATTTTCTCTATCTCCTTTCACAATATTTACAATTGCAGTCATTTTTTCTATATCTTTTCGCCCATTTACTTCTATACCTGATGCAAGATCATAACCTTGATGTGATAATTTAAGTTGATTAACTGTTTGAATATTTTCAGAGTTAATGCCTCCTGCTATCAAGTAAGGTGTGTCTTTTATGTGCTTCAAAATAGTCCAGTCATATGTTTGACCGGTACCACCATACGACACTGAGGGTGTGTCGATAATAAATCTACGAACCCTTTATATTTATTTATGTTTTGGATTATGTTTTCATCTGCAGCTAATGCTTTAGTAATTTTAATGCTTGAATACTTCTTTTTAATTTCCTGTATAAAATCAATAGATTCTGTGCCGTGTAACTGTATTGTGTTAATTGGCGTATTGCTTAATACGTGTTCAATAGTTGTTAAATCAGGATTTACCACGACACATACTTTGTCAATATGATTTGGAACAGCAGACGCTAACTTTTTTATTTGGGTAATTGTTTGATGCCTTTTACTTTTTTCATAATGGATGAAACCTATCGCATCAATAGGTAATTTACTGGCCGCTGTAACATCCTCGATTGATGTAAAGCCACAAAATTTCAATTTCATCATGACTTCACCTTTTGCATTTTCAGTTGTGGTAAAAATTCAGATAGATTGTCACAACGCATAAGCGCCTCACCTATTAGTAAGCCATCGATACCACTATGCAAGATTTTTCTTACATCGGATGCATTGTGAATACCACTTTCAGAAATATAATAATGATTTGGTTTTTTATTTTCTAAAATAGTATTTGTATGTTCCACATTTGTGACAAATCGTTTTAAGTCCCTGTTATTTACACCAATCAATTTAGCATTAACCTTATAGGCACGTTCTAATTCATGACGATCATGTACTTCAACTAACACTTCTAAATTTTGCGATATAGCGTAGTTATATAAATCTTTCAATTGTTTATCCGATAAGATGTTAACGATCAATAAAATCATAGATGCACCAGCTTGTTTAGCAACATCAATTTGAAGCGGATCTATAATAAAATCTTTGCATAATACGGGTAATGTTGTTTTTGTTGTCAATGCTTGTAATCTTTCAAAGCTCCCTCCAAAGTACTTTTCATCAGTTAAAATGGACACGGCATTTGCACCGTACTTTTCATAATCTGAGATTTGTTGCGATAAATCTCGTTCAGGTAAGTCATTAACTGTAGGACTCTTCGATTTAATTTCTGCAATAATTGCTAGCTTTGGTTCTTTCTCAATTGCGTTTATAAAAGATTTTTTATTCTGAATCTTCACACTTTTTAAGGTGTTAAGTTTGTCTTGATAATAGCCATTTTGTAAAAGTGACTGTTTATATTTAACAATTTCTGCTAAAATCGTCATATTATTCACCTCTCATTTGATGGTATTTTTTCAATGCTTCACCATTATCAATCAATGTAGTTGCAAGTTCTATGCCTTCTGCGATGGTATCCACTTTCTCTGCAACATATAGGCTTAAACCTGCATTTAAGACAACCACATCACGTCGACTTGAGCGATCATTACCATTTAAAATATTCAGTGTGATTGCTAAGTTTTCTTCAGGTGAACCACCTTTAAAATCACTATTCGGTGCATATTTCAAACCATAATCAGTCGCATTTAATGTGTAATTTTTGATTTCTCCATCTTCAGTCAATTCATATATCAAATTTTCACCAGATAGTGTTGCTTCATCCATACCATTCGCGCCATGTAATACGATTGCGCGTCGTCTACCTAAATCTTTAATTGTCTTTGCAACTAACTTTAACTTTGTAGGATCAAAGACGCCTACCATTTGATACGTTAAGTGATATGGATTAATTAATGGACCCACAAGGTTTAATATTGTAGGCTTTCCAATCATTTTTCTAACTGGTTGCATATACTTCATGATTGGATATGATTCAGTTGCACCAATGAATACAAGGTCTTTTTCATTTAATTGGTTAGGTGTATCATCAACAGTTGTTGTTTGTATGTTCATTTGATTTAACAAATCCGTACTACCTGAATTTGAGGTAATACTTTTATTACCATGTTTAATGACTTTAACACCAGCACTTGCTACAACAAAAGCTACAGTTGTTGAAATGTTGAAACTATTTGACTTGTCACCACCTGTGCCGCACACACACATAGCCCCTTCATAACATGGTTGATGTGGATACATTGTATTAATTAAACTACGTACAATATATGTTAATTCTTGTTGTTGGATTTCTCGCTCCGAATAGGAACTAAGTAATTCATATTTAATATCAGTTCCAATACTAGGAGAAATAAGTATATCGATTAACTCCTTAATGTCACTTTCTAGCAATATTGATTCAGTTTGTATTCTTGTTAGTAATGTCATGGTTTTCATCCTTTCTTCACTAGATTAATAAAATTTGTAATTATTTTGACACCATAGTCTGTAGCAAATGATTCAGGATGGAACTGAATACCATAATGAGGTCTTTCTTTATGCTCGAATGATTGTATACAATCATCAGTACGTCCAGTAATTTTCAACGCTTCTGGAAAATTGTCAGGGTTACTTATTAATGAATGATATCTCATAATTGAAAACTGTTCTGGTACATCTTGATATAACAGATGTTGATGATGCGATATAACCTTAAGTGTATCAACTTTGCCGTGCATAACCTTGTCGCCTTTAATCACTTCTCCACCGTAATAACAAGTCAGTGCTTGAGCCCCTAAACAAATACCTAAAATGGGTTTATCTTGGTAGGTTGATATGATTTTCATTAACTGTTGATCGTCTAATGGATGCCCTGGACCAGGAGATATAATAACAGCGTCCACCGATTGATTCAGCACATTATCATCATCAGGGTATTGAACAATGACGTCAGTATGTTGAGCAACAATATCCACTAGGTTATACGTAAAGGAATCATAATTATCTACAACTAAAATCATGGGCTCACCTCCAATAAGCTTTTAGCTTTCAATTTCGTTTCATTCAGTTCTTTTTCAGGAATAGAATCATATACAACGCCACAACCAGCTTCTACGTTGATATACTGCTCATCTATCATCATCGTTCGAATTGCTAATGCAAAATCTAAGTTATGATTACAATTTATGTATCCAACACCACCACTATAAACGCCACGTTTATGTGGATATTGTTCGTAAATTCTTTCGATTGCACGTAATTTTGGTGCACCTGAAACGGTACCTGTTGGTAATAAATTCGCAATAACTGTCATTGGCGATAAATTTTGATTTATTTTACCAGTGACTTCACTTACGATATGCATAACATGTTCATATTTTTCAATAACCATTAATTTAGTAATTTTTGAGGTGCCGATTTTACTTACTCTATGAATATCATTACGTCCTAAATCAACAAGCATACGATGTTCACTACATTCTTTAGGATCGTTAAGTAGTTGTTTCATATTCTCATTATCTATTTGAGTCGTCTCACCACGTTGAATCGTACCTGCAATAGGATTAGTTGTTACAATTTGATCTTTGACACTTACGAAACTTTCGGGAGAACTACCGACAATATATGGTTGATCGATATTAAGATAATACATATATGGACTTGGGTTTTGTCGTTTTAAATTTTGATACAGTTGAAACGAAAGTTGATTTAAATGCTGATTAGCATGATGCGCATATTTGTAAATTCTTGATGGCACAACTTGGAACATATCCCCTTCTGTTATTTTCTCTTTGAAATACTGTATCATTTCGATAAATCTTTCTTCAGAAATGTTTGATTGAATTTCTTTAGTTTTAAAATCAAAATCTTGTGTAGGCATGAATGGTTGGATTTTAGTTAAGTCTTCGATAGACTTATTAACTCGATTCTCAAGATCTGATTTTGTTGAATTTGAAAATTGATTTGTCGCGATGATATATAACTCATCTTTGTAATGGTCAAATACATAAACTTGTTCAACCATATATAACCGTACATCGTGCTGCTTGTGATCTTCTAATTGTATTGATTGCAATTTAGGAAATTCATGTCTTACTAAATCAAAGCTACACGTCCCAACATATCCAGATATAAACGGTAATGACTTAAGTTGCTCATCTTGAATATTATGATAGTCTTCATTTATTTTAGTCGTTAAATAATGATACGGTCTTTCAGTGATTTGATACGACTCTTTTAAAGTGCTTACTGATAATACATCGTTATCTAAAGTTAAAGTACCGTAGATGTCAAATATCACTATAGAATAGCGATCCTTAGTTTGTTGTTGATTTGTACTTTCCAAAATGATCTTCTTGGAATGAAGTTGTGCTAAAACTTCAGGTGTTACATTTGCTTTTATTTTTTTATAGAATACATCCATTCTTTGCGCTCCTTTCTAAAAAAACGTCAGCATCCTTATCAATATAAAGGACGCTGACGCGTGGTACCACCTAAATTAACCGAATATTCGAAATATTCATAGTTCACTCTTTACTATATATAATTTTTCTGTTGCAGACAAAACCCAATTTCATTAATCTCGGTGTTAGTTCACATCACCCACTAACTTTCTGTTGCTACCTTTAATTAACTACTACATTTTGTCTAAATAAAAAGACACCACATAACGCATATACCTGTAAGGACGCGTTACCGTGGTGCCACCTTAGTTAACATAATTCATGTTCACTTTCAAAACTCATTCAATTGTTTTCCAAAGTCCAATTCACAAGATATGGCGTGCTAATTCCCATCACCCATTAGCTTTCTATTTGCTACGTTTCATATCTGCTACTATTTCTTTAGAAAATTCTAATTATTTTTATAGTTCATTATATTACATAGGTCGTTCACATTTGTCAACACTAATTGTTTACTCAATTGGTGATAAGCAATATGCATATAATAATTTCTCTGTCGCTTTAATAGAATCAATATGTGTTCGTTCCATTGCATGAGATGATTCAATGCCAGCCCCAAATAAACCATGTCTGATATCCGCACCAGCATGTAAAGCTGCTGAAGCATCTGAACCATAATATGGATATATGTCTACTTTATATGGAGTATTATTTATTTTGCAAAGATTAACTAGGTGTGATTTCAATTGCTTATGATATGGACCTGAAGCATCTTTGGCACAAATAGAAACTGTATATTCATCCGATGCTTGACCGTCTCCCAACGCACCCATATCTAATGCAATATATTCTTTGATTTTCGAATCAATTGATGCATTTGCACCGTAACCTATTTCTTCGTTATTAGAAATATAAAATTGCGTTGTATGTGGTAATATTATTTGCTCTTCTTTTAATTTCTTTAGTAATTGTAGTATCATCGCTACGCTAGCTTTATCATCTAAATGACGAGATTTAATAAAACCTGATGACGTGATAACTGTACGTGGATCAAAGCTAACAAAATCACCTACTGAAATACCTAAACTCTTTGTATCTTCTTCTGATGTAGTTACTTCATCAATTCTTATTTCCATATGCTTTTGGTCTCTAGGTATTTCATGATTATTTCTATATACATGAACACTTGTTTCATGCAGACAAATTGTTCCTGTATATATTTGACCAGCATCAGTTTTAATTTGGCAATACTCACCCTCAATCGCGTTATACGTGAATCCTCCAATTAATTCTATTGCTAAGCGCCCATCTTCTTTAATTTCTTTAACCATTGCACCTAAAGTATCAACATGAGCAGTAATACAGCGTTGTACTTCATCATTTTTGCCTGGCACTGTTATTAATAACGCACCTTTATTTGTTAGTGTTGTTTGATAACCCAAGTCTTTTGCATATTTTTCGACAAATTGAATTGCTTCTTCTGTGTCTCCTGAAGGACTATTAATACCTGTTAATGTTTTAATCATTTCTAATATTGGTTCCATTGATTTACCCCTCCGTTGCCATTGTGTTACTATACTCTTTATTGTAGATGATTTATATCCGTTTATCTATTAATGCTATTATCGATTTTTATTTACTATTGCACTGTGTCAACAGCTCATTTACAATGTTATTATTCTGAAAATTTCGAAATAAGGTGATTTATATGACAACAGTTTTATTTGTTGGGCTTGGATTAATTGGTGGAAGTCTTGCTAGCAATATAAAATACCATAACCCTAATACTAATATTATTGCATACGATGCAGATACTTCTCAGTTAGATAAAGCTAAATCAATCGGTATTATTAATGAAAAATGTTTAAATTATAGTGAAGCTATTAAAAAAGCCGATGTAATTATTTATGCAACACCTGTTGCTATCACAAATAAATATCTTAGCGAGCTTATAGATATGCCAACTAAACCTGGTGTTATTATTTCTGATACTGGTAGTACTAAAGCAATGATACAGCAACACGAATGCAATTTATTAAAGCATAATATTCATTTAGTCAGTGGTCATCCAATGGCTGGTAGTCATAAATCTGGTGTACTAAATGCTAAAAGGCACTTATTTGAAAACGCTTATTATATTTTAGTCTACAATGAGCCAAGAAATGAGCAAGCAGCAAAAACGTTAAAAGAACTGTTATCACCTACTCTTGCTAAATTTATTGTAACTACTGCTGAAGAACACGACTACGTAACAAGCGTCGTAAGTCATTTACCTCATATCGTTGCATCTAGTTTAGTTCATGTTAGTCAAAAGAACGGTCAAGAACATCATTTAGTCAATAAACTTGCAGCTGGTGGTTTTCGTGATATCACTCGTATAGCTAGTAGTAATGCACAAATGTGGAAAGATATCACCTTGAGTAATAAAACGTATATTTTAGAAATGATTCGACAGCTAAAAAGTCAGTTTCAAGATTTAGAAAAACTAATTGAAAGCAATGATTCTGAAAAATTGTTATCATTTTTTGCCGAAGCTAAATCGTATCGTGACGCACTGCCCGCTAAACAACTAGGTGGACTAAATACTGCGTATGATCTATATGTAGATATTCCGGATGAATCAGGTATGATAAGCAAAGTGACTTATATCCTGAGTTTACATAATATATCTATAAGCAACTTAAGAATCTTAGAAGTACGCGAAGATATATACGGTGCTTTAAAAATTAGTTTCAAAAATCCTACTGACCGAGAACGCGGTATGCAAGCATTGAGTGATTTTGATTGTTATATCCAATAATTATTAAGTCTCTTTTGATAAATTCCATGTATTCTTAGATATTATTGTGAAAATCTATTGTGATATATGAAATATTTATCTTTAGAGACTTATTTTATACGAATCACAGTTATATATTACTTAAACCGTATAGTCATTACATTTTATGTCCAGCCATTAAACCTAATCTGCCGTGTTTTGTACCTGCTTCTGTAAACGATACTGCTTTAGACACAATACCTTTGCCGTATTTCAAATGTAATTGGTCTATCGTTTTAGCTAGACATTCGTCACGTTTGCGTTGGTATTCATCTTCAAACAGACTTAACTGTCGCTCATCCTCATTAATAAATTGACTCAAAGATATACTTAGCGTACGATATAGTGCTTGTTTATTACATAATTTATCTGCGAAATGCATTACTACTTTATAAATATCTTTTTCTAAGTTTGTTGGATCTTTCAAAGTATATTGCTTATGTACACCGCCTTCATCACTATAGCCAAAGGCAAAATGTATCGTTCTTGCCACTTTTTTTCTTGCTCGAACTCTGCTAGCAACATCTTCAATTAACTCTTGCATTACTACTTTTGCTTCATCAAAATGATAATCTCTCATTAATATTTGACTTTTGCATATCGATGGATTGCTAATCTTATGCTTTTCACGTACTTTACTCTGATCTATCCCATTCGCATGTAGATGCATATCAACACCTAAAATACCGAACTCTTTTTTTTAAAATTTATATGGATATTTTGCTAAATCTCCTATAGTAAAAATCCCTCTTTTATTCAATTTGGCTTCTGTTCGACGATTAATACCCCAAAAATCTCTCAAGGGCTGAATTGGCCATAATTTCGTTGGTACATCTTGATATCGCCATTCAGCTATACCATTTTGACTATGCTTCGCTTCAACATCCATAGCAATTTTACTTAATAACATATTAGAACCAATGCCCACAGTACAATAAATGCCTGTTTCTTCATAAATTTCACGTTTAAGTCTTTCGCAAAATGCATGTACTGTAGAACTAAATCTATGATAGCTATCAGTAACATCCATAAAAAATTCGTCAATACTATATTGGTGTAAATCTTCAGGTGGAATATAACGCAATGCAATCTTAGAAATAGCAACTGAAACATTAAGATATTTACGCATACTTGGATTGATAATGTAAATATCATTTCTATGTGGTATTTCAAACAATCTCGATCCTGTCTTGATGCCTAATTCTTTTAATTTAGGTGTCGCAGCCAATACTACAGAACCCTGACGCTTAGTATCTGCAACAACAGCTAACTTTGTTTCTAATGGATCTAGCCCCTTTTCAATACAAGAAACACTCGCAAAAAAACTTTTTTGGTCAATACATAGAACATCCCTATCTTCTAATAAATGATAATTATACACTGTTATTCCTCCCTTACTTGAATTCCATCATATACGAACACTTGTTCTATTTCAACTATTTTCGAACAAGTGTTCTGTTATTTTGCAAATGAATTTTTAAGTATTACATGATATACTCAAATTAATAATGATTAGGAGGTTTGGATGATGCCAATCGTCAATGTAAAATTATTAGAAGGTCGTTCGGATGAACAATTAAAAAATTTAGTTAGCGAAGTAACTGACGCCGTAGAAAAAACAACGGGGGCAAATAGACAAGCAATTCACGTTGTTATAGAAGAAATGAAACCAAACCATTATGGTGTGGCTGGCGTAAGAAAGTCAGATCAATAATTCTTCATAAGATGCATGCCAATTAATTCTTTGAAAACTAACAAGGCGACTTCTATCTGAGTATGATAGAAATCGCCTTGTTTATTTTTAATTTTCATCTAAAAAGTCTTTAATAGCTTGTTTATTTGTGTTTTTATTAATCTGTAATGCACTACCATCAGTATTTGTATTGACATCTTCGTATGAGTTCTTGATTGGCACAGTCAATGACTTAACATCTTTTTCACCTCGGATACCAAAACTCAAACCTGTTTGGAAAATCCCTGAATCAGGAATGTTTGTATTCACATAGCCTCTTAAAATACCTGCAACTTTTGGTAATTTAACAACTGTTCTAAAATTAACCATTTCTTTTTTCAATGTTTGCATCACTTGTTGCTGACGTCGCACACGTCCGAAGTCACCTTCAGGGTCGTGACGGAATCTTGCATAACCAAGTAATTCTTTACCATTCAACCTATGGTTACCCTTTTTCAAAGATACACCAATATTTTTCGACATATCTTTTTCGACATTAATTGGTACACCTTCTGGCATTAATTCATCAATCATTTTCTCAAATCCAGTAAAATCAACTACTGCATAATATTCAGGATTAATTCCTAAATTTTTATCAAGTGTTTTTCTAAGTAGCTCTGGACCACCTAAAGCGTATGCTGAATTAATTTTGTGTTTTCCATATCCTGGAATATCTGCATAAATATCACGCATGACAGACATCATTTTCATCTTTTTATTGATAAAGTCATATTGAACAACCATGATAGAATCTGTTCTTGATTGTCCACCTTGTGCTTTATCTGCACCGAGTACAAGAATAGAAATTTTACCATCATTTTTTACTGGTCCATTAAATTGATGTACTTTAACATCTTTCGCATGTTTCTTGGCATATTCTACACCGCTATTGTAACTATGTACAATATATACAACTAATGCGATAAGTAAAATTACAACAATCAGAAGAATGATAGGTAATTTCCTAATTTTCTTCTTCTTTTTTCGCTTAGGCGCCGAAGTGCGATGTTCACTTTGACGTCTATATTCGTTGTCATTAGTTTCTTTATCCATATTTACCTACCTTATATCTTCAAAAATAGATTTTTGTGTACTATAATAATCACATATTAACGTTATATAAAAACAATTCAAAAAGCAAGTGATTTCTTAATAAATCGTACTAAGGTCTAATGAAAGGATGTCAAAAATGAATATTAATACAGCTTATTTTGCCGGAGGTTGTTTTTGGTGTATGACGAAACCATTTGACACCTTTGACGGCATAGAAAAAGTAACTTCTGGATATATGGGCGGACATATTGAAAATCCTACTTACGAACAAGTAAAATCAGGTACGAGTGGTCATTTAGAAACTGTTGAAATTCAATATGACGTTGCATTATTCTCATACAATAAGTTATTAGAAATATTTTTCTCAGTCATTGACCCATTAGATACAGGTGGTCAATATCAAGACCGTGGTCCTCAATATCAAACAGCTATTTTCTACACTAATGATCATCAAAAAGAACTCGCTGAGACTTATATCGAGCAGCTTAAAAATACGATTAATGCTGATAAGGCAATTGCAACAAAAATATTACCCGCGTCACAATTTTACAAAGCCGAAGACTATCACCAAGATTTTTATAAAAAAAATCCAGAGCGCTATGCAGAAGAACAAAAAATACGCCAAGAATATAAAAATAAGCAATAACATTTATACTTGATGAAACTGATTGGGCTGATAATAAAAGTTAGGCGACTTAACTTAAGCTCATTTCAATATTAAAATACGGTACAGATAGGAAACTTAAATATTCTTATCTGTACCGTATTTTATAAATCATTCTTTATAGAAACCAAAAAATCCAAGCGCTTCAGGCATAACTGTATACCTTTTAGCACTTGGATTTTTATTATTTGTGACGTATTACACGCATTACTTTAGAAAGTGATTCCCAAAGCGAATTATCTTTACGATAAACTAAAAAGCGTGGTTCCCAATTTGGATTATATTTAGATTTATAACGACGTAATCCTTGGAAACGATATAGACCGTTGAAATGTTCAAAGACACGGCCTGCAAGTCGTTCTCTTAAATATGAATAATGCAATTGACCAACATTTGATAACGTCGCCATACCCATATTGAATTTCGTATAGCCTTGCTCTTTACTCCAAAGTAACATGTGCAAGTATAATCCATCCATTAACGGTAAATCTAACTCTGGCAACCATCTAATTAAATCGACTGAAATGGCATCATTAAAGTATGTTGGCATTAAACTACAAAATGCAATTACTTCATTATTTTCATTACGCATCACACCAATTGGCGCTTTAGATAAATATGTTTCATTAAATTGACCAACAGAGAAATGCATTTCCTGACGATTATCTAACCACAAATCACTTACATGTTGAAGTTCATTTATAAATTCAGTTGAAAACGGTGGTTCAATAATTTCGAACGAAATATTAAGTTCATCGAATTTGTTTAAAGTCGCTCTAAATCCACGGCGTTTTTTACCTGAAGTTGAAAATTGTGTTAAATCAATAATTGCTTCTTCACCTAATTTGAAAAATTGGTTACCGAAATTATGATATAACGGCATGTGTTGATCTGTAACTTGATAGAATATAACATCATAGCCTAAATACTCAGCGTAATTATAGAATGCTTCTAACAATTCATCAAAGGCATTTTCATCACCGATTGGATCGCCAAGAACCACTAATGAACTTGCTTTATAACGATACATTAAAAATGCTGTTTTATTTTCATTAGTGAAAAACTGCTTGTCACCACTATATATCAAGTGACTCAAATAATTACCGCCATACTGATTAATAATCTCCTCGCAATCTTCAATTTTAGAAGAAATACGTACTTTGCTAAATTGATAATCAAACAACCATGCAATCATACCTATGATGATAGCGATGATTAAAATCGTAAGCCAGAAGTAATAGCGCAATACAGATGTATGCATTTCAATCGTATAAATATCTAATGCATATAACGTTCCAGCAATAAATATATGGTTAACATATAAAATAAATAAACTGAATAAAAGCATTGCAACTATATTTCTCATTCTTACTGGGCGTTTTAACCTACGTGCTCTACGGAAAGCTACAATAAGAAGAACAAAAATAATAGCTAACCATGTTATTAAAATATATGAAGCGTAAGTGAAGAATGTCGCCACTGTGATTAATAAAATTGAAATCATAGCAAAGATGATGGCACGTCTACTTTGCTTATAAATACCAACTACATTCAGTAAAAGTAATAAACAAGCACTAGTATGAATTGCCAATAAAATATAATACGTTAAGTGATTTCCATCATATAAAGCATCGTAAACAATCGTTAAGTTATTTACAAAAAAGATCATACTTGTAAAGAATACTAAAATTGCTAATGACAATGATGGAATTTTAGCAATAATATCCTTTTGATAAGACATTAAAAATGACGTAACATCTTTAGCAGGAATAAAGTATTTAGATCCCTCAATGTACTTCTTAGCTGATGTACCAAATTCAAATGATGATAAAATTAATGCAATAATTACCGGTACAAAATAGTACGCAAAACGATATAGAAGTAGCATTAATAATACTTTTTCCTCAGGGACACCTAAAGTTTTAAACCCTAGTAATACAACTAAATCGAAAGCGCCGAAACCACCAGGAATAAAGCTGACTAAACCTGATAATGCAGCAATGATAAATATTGCAATAAAGGACATGAATGATACATGAGCGTCAACAATTACACCACAGAAATATAATACAACTGCAGCTGCTAACCATTCAACACACGACACTAAAGTGCAGTACAATCCTACAAAACGATTGTTTTTATCAGGTGGTCTAACCATTGAATAAATAATGAATAATGGTAAGAAAAATGACACTACATATAATACCCATCTTACCCATGTAATCTTATCTAAAATTAAAGATGCATCGAAAACATGGAATACAATTAACAATGATAATAAGCTTAAACCTGTCAACATTGAAATAAGTATTAAGGATATAAAGTGAACTAATTTCTTTTTATCATGCGTATAGTTTTTATAAACCATTGCTCTAACGCCTGCACCAATAAAGCCACCGAAACCTACAATCGCATTCAATGCATTGATGATATAACTTACTCTTAAAACTTTGCCTAAGGATATATCCATTTTTAAAGCTCTAGATAAAATCACATCATACATTGATAGAATAACAAGCGATGCCCCGCCACCAATAAATAGTAAAACTAAGGACATACGGTTAATCTTACTAAATTCAACCAACGTATCTTTAAAGTTAATACCAGATAACTCCCGATACAATGTGATTACTACAAAAATAAATAAAGCTGTAGCAAACGTAATTTTTAAGATTGAAAATATTTTGTTTTTAACTTCCTGATTCATTTTTTCACATCAATTCTAATTATTTCTGTTATAAATCAAAATATATCATATAAACCATAAAAATAGCATATCATTTACCTTTGATTTATATAACACTTTTGTCATATTGACATCTGTATTAAGAAGTAAATAGAAAATAATTCTATCTCAAACAGAACAATATGGTTATCTATACTGATTCATATTTAACATAAAGAAAATGATGAATCAATACTTATGAAAAATATTATTAAATAACAGCCGATTATGAGTGCTTCTTAATATATTAAAAATACCACTTGTTTTTATTTTCGACATAATAATGAAGTACTAATCAAGTGGCAAATACTCGTTTCATTATGCACGTGCTTTATAAACGGCTAAACTTTCGTAAAAATTTATAAACTAAACATGTGCTGATAATCATAAATGTGAGTCCCCAACATTATAAGCACCATAAAAATACCAACAAACGTATAGTCTATTGGTATTTTTAATTGCTTATTCAACTATTTTATTACTTTCTTTAATATCATATTCACCTACATCATTACCATAGAAACGATTGTATCGACGTTTAAATAATTGGAATAAATGAGTAACTAATACTTTTAAAATAGCATATCCCGGAATACCTAAAATAACGCCTACAATACCAAGCAATTTGCCTGCACACAGTAAAATGAAAATGATTGTAAGTGGATGAATCTTAAGTGTTTTACCCATGATATTTGGTGAAATGAAGTGCCCTTCAACAAATTGTACTAAAGTCCATACTACTGCTAATTTTAAGAGCATCCACGGCGATGTTATAGCAGCTATTACAATAGCTGGTGAAATCGCTATAGTAGGCCCTAAATATGGCACAACACTTGTAACTGCCGCAATACTAGCTAATACTAAGCTATATTTCAACCCGATAACCGAATAACCGATAAACAACAGTATACCGATACAGAATGAAACAATAATTTGTCCTTGAATGTATGAACCCACTTGAACACTCATTTTTTCAAGTAGATCATGAAAATCTTTTCGGAATTTCGGTGGCATAATATTCGTTGAAAATTCTTTGAAGTGATGTCCATCTTTAAGCATAAAGAATAGTACAAATGGTGTTGTGACAATCACAACGCCAATATTAGCAATCGTTTCTGCAAACGTTGCAATTTTAGACCCAAAGCCATCTGTAAATTCACTTAACATAGATGGTATTTTCTTAGGTAAAGAATTTAACCAATCATTAATTTGACTATAATACGAAGAGAAAAACGTATTATTTGCTATTTTATCAATAGAATTAATTAATTTTTCTAGATATTGCGGTGAATTTTTAACTAAACTATCTACTTGCGAACCAATAATAGGTATCAATAAATTAACAATTAACGTAATAACACCTACTACAGCTAGATAAATAATAGAAATACCTGCAACTCTTGGTATTCTATAACGCTCCATCATATTTACGATTGGGTTAAATAAATAGAATAGAATTAAAGAGACGATGATAGGTGCTGCTATCGTCTTAAAAACGATGATAAAAGGATCAAAAACGTATGATACTTTTTCGAAAATAAAAATAACAATACCCAACAATACTAGTGCTATTAATGAGAAGACTAAATCATTCCCACCAACAAACTTCATATACCGTGATTCGGTAAATTTTAAAAAGTTCTTTCTTATATTCTTTTCATTTTCATTCAATTATAGATTCACCACCACTTAAAATATTCATAAGATGTTGTATAAAAACAGTCCACTTATGTAAAATTACTAACATCAATGATACCATACAAATACCCTTTACAGTAACGAAACGCCCGTGTAATACACTTAATTTAGGATTGATTAATCCTTTCTTCAAAATGATGAATGTGTAATGTTAAATATATAATTTCAGACTCACTGATATTAACATCAAATTGTTTTTGTATCATAGTTAAAATTTTATATGCTGTGTTATAGCAAATCGGATAGTGATTTTTAATCATAGACACAAAATCATCTTGTGCATGTATATATTCTTTTCTTCTTAATCGGCGAATTAAAAATTGTACATGTCTTATAAAACGTTGGTATTGTAATGATTCCTTATCAACAGTTGTCACAAGGTCTGATTCAATGATATCTATACCTTTTTTAATAACATTATTGATCAAAGTCATCTCATGCATAGATAAATCTTCTGTGTTAGATGCAATATGTAATGCAATAAATCCTATCTCATCTTCAGGAAAATGTACATCTAATGCTGCATTTAACTGATCAATCACCTGTTTAGCAATATGATATGCATCACTATATAACTGCATAGTTTCCATAACAAATGGATTGCTAATAACTTGATTTTGTTTTAAGCGTTTATATGCAAATATAATATGATCCGTTAATGAAACTACAAGTTGTTTTGAATCAACATTCATCGCAGTATTAGAAATAAAATTTAACGAATCAATAATTACTTGTAATACATTATCATCAGCGATTTCAACTAAACTTTTATAATGTGCTTTTTGTTGCTCACTATCTAATTTATAAATTTTCTCTATTGTATTAGTTTGGTCGTTTAACACCATTCCCTCTTTTTTGTTAAAACCAATACCTTTACCGATTAAAATAACTTCTTGATCATTATTAGTACATACTACGACATTGTTGTTCAATGTTTTAGTAACAATATATTCTCCCATTATCATCACCTATTTTTCTATTATTAAGATTATATATCGGAAATGTCTAACTTAAAAGTATAATAATTTAAATACTTGTGTTCTATTACACGCCTATCCTATATGATATATCTTAATTTAATTTCGATGCCTCTCAAAGTGGAATAACTATAATAAAAAAATCTGACTCCCATATTTACAAATAATTCTATTTATTTATATATTATCTGAATTAATACTCAATACAAACTAAAACGTACTATTAAATTATGCAAATCTAAAATAAATTTATATTCATCTATCTAACAATATGTCTTATTAATGGTATAGTCTTTGCACACCAATGGAGGAAATAAATCTCAATCTTATTATGTTAATATTTAATCAAATCTTAGATTAACTAGTGTAATGATACAGATGATTATTGAGTACAAATTTAAAACCCTGAGATTTTCGCTTTAATTTGAAAACCTCAGGGTTTATTTGATTTTTATAAAATGAATCGTTACATTAAAAATATTTATTTATCAGAGTTCTTATATTTGTTAGCGCCCCAAGCACTAATTCCAAATAAGTTAATTTCTAAGTTTTCAGGTTTAAAGACAGGATTCTTGCCTTCTTTTTTCTGCTTTTGATAATCTTTCATTAATGCAAAAGCTACATTGGACAGTCCTATAATGGAAATAATGTTTACAATTGCCATTAAGCCCATAAATAAGTCTGCTGTATTCCATACTGTTTCTGTTTTAGCAACAGCTCCCATAAAGACAAGTACTACAACAAGACATCTAAAGATAAATAATATCACACGATTTGTAGATAAAAATTCAATATTAGATTGACCATAATAGTAGTTACCTACCACAGATGAAAATGCAAACAGTGTAACTGCTATTGTTAAGAAAATACCTCCAGCAGAACCTAAATGCTCATTAAGTGCTGATTGAGTAACTGCAACACCTTGTGGTGCACTTTCACCAAATTTCAATCCTGAATATAGTAAAATCATGATTGCAGTTGCTGTACAAACCAACATTGTATCAAAGAACACACCTAATGATTGGATTAAACCTTGCTTAACAGGGTGTGGTACGGCAGCAGTTGCCGCTGCATTCGGCGCAGAACCCATACCAGCTTCGTTAGAGAATAAACCACGTTTGATACCTTGAAGAACCGCAGCACCTACAGCGCCACCAGTTACTTGTTCGATACCAAATGCACTTTTAATAATCGTACCTATCATAGGAACAATTTGATCTAAATTAAATAGCAATATTACTAAAACCATACCAATGTAAATAATAGCCATAATCGGTACAATTAACGAAGATAACGTAGCAATACTACGTACACCACCAAATATAATAATAGCTGTTACGATTGCTAAAATAATACCTGTGATTACTGGACTAATATTATATTGCGTATTTAACGACTCCGCAATTGTATTAGATTGCACTGTGTTAAATACAAATGCAAATGTAATTGTAATTAAAATCGCAAATACGATACCTAGCCATTTTTGATTTAAACCTTTAGTAATATAGTAAGCTGGACCACCACGGAATCCACCATCTTTATCATGTACTTTATAAACCTGAGCCAAAGTCGCTTCTATAAATGCACTCGCTGCACCTATAAATGCAATAACCCACATCCAAAATACTGCACCTGGACCGCCTAAAACAATCGCAGTCGCAACACCAGCAATATTACCAGTACCAACTCTCGAACCAGCACTAATCGCAAATGCTTGGAATGGCGAAATACCCTTCTTACCATCTTCTAAAGTTTCTGGACGTTCTACTAAAGCTCTAAACATTTCAGGTAACATTCGTAATTGGACGAATTTAGAACTAATTGTAAAGAAGAATCCAGCTGTCAATAATAGACCAATTAAATATTGAGACCATATTAGATCGGTACCAACATGGACAAATTCTTTAAACCATCCAGGAATTAAACTATCGAAATCTTTCAAAATAAACCCCTCGCATCCTCTACATGAATCATGCATCTTCTATAAAATTAGACCGAATTTAAACTTCAGTAAATATAGAGATACGTCATCATTTCTTATACAATACAAGAGATTTATATTAGTTTGGTCAAAGTATATCGCTAATTTAACGATAAGTACTTGGTCAGCATTTAATATAAATCCCTTGAATTTAGTCAAAATTTAACATTACTGTATTTTATCATTTAATTTCGTGATTGCATATAGTTTTTAGCTAATATACATGTCTATTACTTCACCAAAATCATCTGTATCTACAATGAATGAGCCATTTGTATATTGCTCAGATTTATGAATATCATTAATTAAACCATGTTCTTCGTTTGATTTTGAATATAATGTATATTGACTATGTTCACCTGTCACTACATGTGCAGCTACTATACGATGTGGATTTTTCTTTAATTCTTTTAATAAAGTTATTCCACGTTGTGCTCTTTTAGCAACTTGTAAGATTTTAAAACTAATACGTTTTAACGAGCCGCGTTGTGTGGCCATCAATATAGTATCATTTTCAGAAACACCTTCAGTCATAACAACGAAATCTTCAGCTTTAAGATTTATTGATTTAACACCAGCTGCCCTTAATCCGGTATCTGATAGTTCACTTGTATTATACGTTAATGACATACCTTTATTAGTAATGATGGTAATTAATTGATCTTTTTCAAAGCGCATAACACTAATCAAATCATCATTTTCTTTAACTTTAGTAGCAATTAAAGGTTTATTAAAACGCGTTGTTTTAAATAGAGGCACTGTACTTTTCTTAATCATGCCATTTTGAGTCGCAAAAACATAAAATGCATCTGTATTAAAGTCCTTTTCATTAAAGACATTAATAACCACTTCATCTTCTTCGATAGGAACTATTTGTGATACATGTTGCCCCAATTCTTTCCAACGAATATCTGCTAATTTATGAACCGGTATAAATAGATAACGACCTTTATTTGTAAATACTAGTACGGTATCTTGCGTATTTACTTCTTGATGTTTAAGTAAACTGTCACCATCTTTTAAACCAATATCTTCAACACCGCTAGCATTAAAGCTACGAATAGAAGTACGTTTAATATATCCATGACGTGTCATACTTAAAATAACTTCTTCACTAGGCACCATAACTTCTTTGTCAATTTTAATTTCTTCAATTTCTGCTTCAATTAAAGACAGTCGTTCAGATTTGAATTTCTTTTTAATTTCATTCAATTCTTCTTTTATGACATTCAATAATGCATCATGGTTATCAAGAATATGACGTAATTGTTTGATTAATGCTTCAAGTTCTTTATGTTCACCTTCAAGCGCAACTATGTCAGTGTTTGTTAAATGATATAACTGTAACATTACAATTGCTTCAGCCTGTTCTTCTGTGAACTCGTATACTTCGATAAGGTTTTCTTTAGCGTCACGCTTGTTTTTAGAGCTACGAATCAATTCGATTACTTTATCTAAAATTGACAACGCTTTAATCAAACCTTCAACGATGTGCATACGTTTTTCAGCATTATCTAATTCAAACTTCGTTCTATTTGCAACAACCTCAATTTGATGATTCAAATAACTATCTATAATTTGACGAATACCCATCAATTTTGGACGACCATCACTAATAGCGACCATGTTGAAATTATATGAAATCTGTAAATCAGAGTTTTTATAAAGATAATTTTTGATTGATTCACTATTCACATCTTTTTTCAATTCAATTGCTATTCGTAAACCAGTTCTATCAGTTTCATCACGTACTTCAACGATACCATCGACTTTTTTGTCAGCACGTAATTCATCGATACGTTTTACTAAGCTACTTTTGTTCACTTCATATGGAATTTCAGTAATAATTAACTGTTTACGTCCATTGCGTAAAGTTTCTTCTTCAACTTTAGAACGAACTATAATTCTACCTTTACCTGATTCATAAGCTTTTTTAATACCATCAATACCTTGAATAATACCACCAGTTGGAAAATCAGGACCTTTAATATATTTCATTAATTGATTGACTGTAATATCTGGATTATCAATATATTTAAGTGTTGCTTGAATCACTTCAGCTAAATTATGTGGTGGTATATCTGTCGCGTAACCTGCAGATATACCTGTAGAACCATTCACTAGTAAGTTAGGAAATCTTGATGGCAATACCATTGGTTCGAGTGTCGTATCATCATAGTTTGGAACGAAAGAAACTGTCTCTTTATTAATATCACGTAATAACTCTTCAGCTAGTAAGCTTAACTTAGCTTCAGTGTAACGCATTGCCGCTGGCGGATCATTATCGATACTACCATTATTACCATGCATTTCTATTAAGACATGTCGTAACTTCCAGTCTTGACTTAAACGGACCATTGCTTCGTACACTGAGGAGTCTCCATGTGGATGATATTGACCAATAACATCACCGACTGTTTTCGCACTTTTACGGAAATTTTTATCGTGTGTATTACCACTTGAATACATTGCATATAAAATACGACGTTGTACGGGTTTTAAACCATCACGAACATCTGGCAATGCACGCTCTTGAATAATATATTTACTATATCTTCCAAAGCGATCACCTAAAACATCTTCAAGTGATAAATCTTGAATTATTTCACTCACTAGATTTCCTCCTCATCAAATTGATCATTTTCAAGTACTTGTACTTCAGAATTATCTAAAATACTTTGGTCCTCTTGCATACCAAACTCAACGTGCTTTTCAATCCATTCACGTCTAGGTTGTACTTTGTCACCCATTAATGTTGTTACACGTTTAGATGAACGCACTTCATCTTCAACTTGTACACGAATTAAAGTTCGTGTGTCTGGGTTCATCGTCGTTTCCCATAATTGTTCAGGGTTCATCTCACCCAAACCTTTGTAACGTTGTAACGTGAAGCCCTTACCAAGTTCTTTTTGTAATTTATTAAGCTCTTCGTCTGTCCAAGCGTATTCAACTCGCTTTGTTTTGCCTTTACCTTTTTCCAATTTATAAAGTGGAGGTAAAGCAATAAATACACGACCTGCTTGAACAAGCGGTTTCATATATTTGAAGAAGAATGTTAACAATAGCACTTGAATATGCGCACCATCAGTATCAGCATCAGTCATAATAATTACACGATTATAGTTACTATCTTCAATTTTAAAGTCAGTACCAACGCCTGCCCCGATTGTGTGGATAATTGTATTAATTTCTTCATTTTTAAAAATATCTTCCAGACGTGCTTTCTCTGTATTAATTACCTTACCACGTAATGGCAATATCGCTTGGAATTTGCGGTCTCGTCCAAGTTTTGCTGAACCTCCCGCAGAATCACCTTCGACTAAATACAATTCATTTTTATCTGTATTTTTACTTTGTGCAGGTGTTAATTTACCAGATAGCAAAGTGTCTTTACGCTTGTTTTTCTTACCTGAACGAGCATCTTCACGAGCTTTACGTGCAGCTTCCCTTGCTTGTTGTGCTTTAATCGCTTTTTTCACAAGTGATTTAGACAATTGTCCTTTTTCTTCTAAATAGAATGGCAATTTGTCTGCAACAACTGAATCAACAGCACTTCTTGCTTCAGAAGTACCCAATTTAGATTTCGTTTGTCCTTCAAATTGTAGTAATTCTTCTGGAATACGTACAGACACAACAGCTGTTAAACCTTCACGAATATCATTACCGTCTAAGTTTTTATCTTTTGTTTTAAGTTCATTAATACGACGTGCATAATCATTAAATACACGTGTCATTGCTGTTTTAAAACCAACTTCATGTGTACCACCATCTTTAGTACGTACATTATTTACGAAACTTAAAATACTTTCTGAATATTGATCATTATATTGGAAAGCTACATCTACCTCTATACCATTTGCTTCACCTGAAAATGTAGCCACGTCATGCAAAACTTCTTTTCCTTCATTGACATAACTAACAAATTCTTTGATTCCTTCTTCATAATGGTAATGCTCTTGACGCTCTTTACCACTGCGTAAATCATTAAGCGTTATTTTTAAATTTTTCAATAAGAACGCAGACTCTTGTAGTCGTTCACTTAAAACATCAAAATTAAATGATGTAGATGCTTTAAAAATTGTGTCATCAGGTTTAAATGTTACTTTGGTACCTGTTTTCTTAGTTTTACCTTTTTTTACTAAACCAGAAGATGGCGAACCACCGTTTTTAAAACTTTGATGATATATATTACCATCTCGATGGATTTCAACTTCAAGCCATTCACTCAATGCATTTACGACTGAAGCACCAACTCCGTGAAGACCACCTGAAGTTTTATAGCCGCCTTGTCCAAATTTACCTCCTGCATGTAAAACAGTAAAGATAACTTCGACTGTCGGTTTACCTGATTTATGTATACCTGTTGGCATACCACGTCCATTATCTTCTATAGAAATACTACCATCTTTATTAATTGTTACATCTATTTCGTTACCGTAACCATTCAATACTTCATCGACGGAGTTATCGACAATTTCATATACTAGATGATGTAATCCCCGTTTATCAGTTGATCCAATATACATACCAGGTCTTTTACGAACTGCTTCTAACCCCTCTAAAACCTGTATTGAATCATCTGAATAATTATTTTGTTTATTCATTGCCAATGATTTCGCCTCCTGCAAACGTACGTTCGTTTTTAAAACTATACAATAGTTATTCTTATATAAATCAGCGTAAAATGCAAGTATCAATTAACTTTCATAGCTTAATTCCATATATTAATCCCTGTTTTTAAAAATTTTAGCCGTAATTTAAACGAATATGATAAAATAGTCCTAAGATATTAAAGGATGTGTAATATTTATGATGATAATCGTCATGTTACTACTAAGTTATCTTATCGGCGCTTTCCCAAGTGGATTCGTAATTGGAAAATTATTTTTCAAAAAAGATATTAGACAATTTGGTAGTGGTAATACTGGCGCTACTAATAGCTTTAGAGTATTAGGTCGTCCTGCAGGATTCTTGGTAACATTTCTAGATATTTTCAAAGGGTTCATAACTGTTTTCTTCCCTTTATGGTTACCAGTTCACGCAGATGGCCCTATTAGTACTTTTTTTACAAATGGTTTAATTGTTGGCTTATTCGCTATACTTGGACACGTTTATCCTGTTTATTTAAAATTCCAAGGTGGCAAAGCGGTTGCAACTAGTGCAGGTGTCGTCTTGGGAGTCAACCCGATACTTTTACTAATACTTGCAATTATCTTCTTTATTGTATTGAAGATTTTTAAATATGTTTCTTTAGCAAGTATCGTTGCAGCAATTTGCTGTGTGATTGGCTCGCTTATCATTCAAGACTATATTTTATTAGTCGTTAGTTTCTTAGTTTCAATCATATTGATAATTAGACATCGCTCTAATATCGCAAGAATTTTTAGAGGCGAAGAACCTAAAATAAAATGGATGTAACAATTTTTTGACATTAGTCCATCATTGCATATTTTTTTGCAGTTGATGGATTATTTTATTTTTGCAAAAACAATTTTTTTAACTTAAAATTCAACTATACTTAGTTTTTTTACAAGAACATTTGAGACCGAGACATAGATCAATGTCATAGGCTACACAATGTTATATTAGCTGTAGTTGACAGAATGAAATGCGCTTATAACTAGTTTTTTTCAATTCTGGTCGGGGGTCCCAACATAGAAGCTTATGGAAATTCAGCTTACAATAATGTGCAGGTTGGGGTGGGCTCCAACACAGAGAATTTCGAAAAGAAATCCCACAAACAATATGAATTGGGGCCCATTCCCATTCTGTAATAAATATAGGAGGTCATTGTTATGCAAATAGAACTTACTGATGCAGCAGTAACTTGGTTTAAAAATGAACTTGAGTTACCTGAAAATAATAAAGTGCTCGTGTTTTTTGTAAGATATGGTGGCGAATTCCAACTCAAGCAAGGATTTAGTCCTGCTTTTACAGTTGAACCAAAGGAAGATGTTGATATTGGCTATGAACAACAATATGACGATTTAAATGTTGTCGTAGCGGAAAAAGATTTGTGGTACTTTGAAGATGACCACATTATTGTAAATGTAGTTGATCACGAAGATGAAATTTCTTATTCCACAAAATAACTAAAATAAAACGAACTTGTTTACACATTCTGATGTGTACTGAACCTCACAAGTTGTACTTTGGTTTAACACATCTGATGTTGTATGAACAAGTTCGTTTTTGCTATATATTAACTTATCTTCACGCTAATTACATTAATGTTAACGTATTGGCTATTTTTTATAGATTAATTGTTAATATTGCCTCTCCAAACATTTATAGTAACTTATAAAGAATCAATACCATCCATTATCTCTACTGTTTTCCCTTCATTATTGAGCGTTTGCACTTTACTATAGGCTTCATGCCAATCTGGGAAATAACGATCCAACCGTATAGGCTTAAAAGTATCTTCTTTAATGCAAATCAATTCTGTGGAACCTGTAGTTGCAAGTTCACCTTTTTCATTAAAAATCTCATATTTATACACTGAACGTAATCTCGAATATTTTTCAACCCAAGTTTTAACTTTAACTTTTTCTGGATAAAAAATAGACTTTTTATAATTGACATTGAGGTCAGTCACAGGTGAAATGATTCCTTGTTTTTCCATATCAGCATAACTAAAACCTAACTTCGATATATAATCCAACCGCGCAACTTCAAACCAAGTTGCATAATTCCCGTGATAAATTACACCCATCTTATCAGTTTCAGCATAACGCGCTTCTATTTCTGTAATACTATATATCATTTTAAGCCTTCTTTCAGTTTAACTTTATATCTCATTCTAACATAAAATACAAGAAGAGGCCGGCCAAGAACACAAAGGTTTTGAACCGACCTATTAAATCATAAAGTTTATAGAGGTATTTTTGAGCACTATCAAAGTGCCTCAAATACCGATTAAAATTTTACTGTGATATCTATTTTTATTGCGCTAATTTATTTCTTAAAACCATTTGTAAAATTCCACCGTGACGATAGTAATCCATTTCAACAAGTGAGTCAAAACGAACCATAGCGTCAAATTCTACCAAATCACCATCTTGCTTCTTAGCAGTAACTTTGACGTAGTCATGTGGTTGAACATTTTCATCAATATTAACAGAAATTTCTTCTGTACCATCTAGACCAAGAGAATCAGCTGATTCACCTTTTTTAAACTCTAATGGTAATACACCCATCATAACTAAATTTGAACGATGGATACGTTCATAACTTTGTGCAATAACCGTTTTAACACCTAATAAGTTTGTACCTTTTGCTGCCCAGTCACGAGATGAACCCATACCATAATCGTTACCAGCTAATACAACTAAACCTGTACCATCTTCTTTATATTTCATTGCAGCATCAAAGATAGGCATTACTTCATTTGTTGGCCAATAAGTTGTAAAACCACCTTCAGTACCTGGCGCTAATTGGTTTTTAATACGTATATTAGCAAACGTACCTCGAACCATTACTTCGTGATTACCACGTCTTGAACCATATGAATTAAATTCACGAATAGGCACTTGGTGATCTTGTAAATATTTACCAGCTGGCGTATCTTTACCAATTGCACCTGCTGGAGAGATGTGGTCAGTTGTCACAGAATCACCGAATTTACCCATAACACGTAAACCATTTAATGGAACAATCGTACCCGGTTCTTTAGATAATCCTTGGAAGAATGATGGATTTTGAATGTATGTTGAATTAGGATCAAAGTCATATAGAGGTTGATCAGTTACATCAATCTCATTCCATAATTCGTTGTTATTGTATACGTTATTATATTCTTCAATAAATAATTCAGGTGTTACAACACTATCAACGGTATCTGAAACTTCTTTAATTGATGGCCAAATATCTTTCAAATATACATCTTCACCGTCATTACCTTTACCAATAGGTTCATTTTGTAAATCAATATCAACCGTTCCAGCTAATGCATAAGCAACAACTAACTGTGGTGAAGCTAGGTAATTGGCTTTTACAAGAGGATGGATACGACCTTCAAAGTTACGGTTACCAGATAATACAGATGTCACTAATAGGTCCTCATCAGCAATCGCTTTTTCAATTTCTGGTAATAAAGGACCTGAATTACCGATACAAGTTGTACATCCATAACCAACCAAGTTAAAGCCTAAATCATCTAAATAAGGTTGTAAGCCAGCATCTCTTAAATATCCGGTAACAACTTTTGATCCTGGTGCTAGAGAAGTTTTAACGTATTCAGGAACTTTCAAGCCTTTTTCAACTGCTTTTTTAGCAACTAAACCTGCACCTAACATTACATAAGGGTTAGATGTATTTGTACATGATGTAATTGCTGCTATTGCAATATCACCTGTTTTCATTGTAGCTTTTGATCCATCTTTGAAGTTAATTTCAGCTTTCTTATCAAATTCACTTTTATCTAAACCATGTCCTTGGTTGCCCGCTGGAGCTGTTACAGAATTTTCAAATGATGATTTCATATCACTTAAGAAAATTAAATCTTGAGGACGTTTTGGTCCTGAAAGCGATGCTTCAACTGTTGATAAATCCAATTCGATAACATCTGTATAATTAGGATCTTCTTTTTCAACATCAAAGAACATATGGTTTTGTTTCAAATATTCTTTTACTAGCGCGATATGTTCGTCTGATCTACCAGTTAACTTCATATATTTAAGAGATTCATCATCAACTGGGAAGAATCCGCAAGTTGCTCCATACTCTGGCGCCATGTTTGCGATTGTAGCTCGGTCTGCTAGTGGTAAATGTTGTACACCTGGACCAAAGAACTCTACAAATTTACCAACAACACCTTTTTTACGTAGCTCTTGAGTTACTCTTAACGCTAAATCAGTTGCTGTTGCGCCTTGTGGTAATGAATTTACTAGTCGTACACCAATAACCTCTGGAATTGGGAAATAAGAAGGTTGTCCAAGCATTCCAGCTTCAGCTTCAATACCACCAACACCCCATCCTAGTACGCCAATACCATTTATCATTGTTGTATGTGAATCAGTACCAACTAATGTATCTGGAAATGCAGTTTTTTCACCATCTACATCACGAACATGTACAACACTTGCTAAATATTCTAAGTTAACTTGGTGAACTATTCCAGTTGCAGGAGGAACTGCATTGTAATTATCAAATGCTTTCGTTGCCCAATTTAAAAACTGATAACGTTCATAGTTACGTTCAAATTCTAATTTCATATTACGTTCAAGAGCTTCTGGATTTGCATAGCTATCCACTTGAACTGAGTGGTCAATAACTAAATCCACCGGTACTTCTGGATTAATTTTAGTAATATCTCCCCCAACGTCATCCATTGCTTTACGTAAAGAAGCTAAATCAACTACGGCTGGTACACCTGTGAAATCTTGTAAAATAACACGAGAAGGTTTAAATGGTACCTCGCCTTCATTTCCATCTTTTCCAAACTGACTTAAAGCTTTAATATGATCGTCTGTAATTACAAAATCATCTTCTTGACGAAGTAAAGATTCTAACAAAACACGAATTGAATAAGGTAAATTCGAAACTTTAGTAATACCTTGCTCTTCTACAGCTTTTAAATCATAGTAAGTATAACTTTGGCCATTCAAGTCAAAATGTTTTTTTGATTGCTCTTTAAAATTTGCAGCCATTTAATGATCCCCCTTGATACATTTTTATATTTATATGCCTTGATTAAATTGTATTATTATATTTATTGATAAACAACTCATCATGCTTAGAAAACGCTTAATTTAGGTTTTGACTTTTTAATCAGAGTATATAAGTAAAACTTATCATGCGGGTAAGGTGTAATAAGTATTTTTTATTAATTGAGAATAATTATCAATTCCGCGAATGATTCAATTCAATTTTTAAACGTATTATTTCATTGAGCATAAAGAAAATTATGCCGCCAAACTTTAATATTTCTTTTTCAATGTCATTCTTTTGATATACATATACCGATATATGTATCGTTAATTTTCTATAAAAGTATAGTTAATTTTTGTTTATACCGTCGTACTTCACTTTATCTTTGTCAAAACCCTTTCTATTAAGTTGTCATAAATAAACCTATTTTAAAATAAAAAAAATCGAGAATTCGTAGTTTAATAGCGAAATTCTCGTTCTTATCCTTTTGAATATACTCAATTTTCCACAAAAATAAACAAGTAGTATATCTGTTCTAGCTACTAGAATGACATACTACTTGTTATTAAAATACTTAACTAAATTTTATTAGTTATCTTTTTTCTCTATATTTCTACGTGACTGACGCTTTTCAAGAATGTCAGATTCATAATCTTCTTGTTGACTCTTGATATATTCTTGTAAGCGGTGTTTATTCGGAGTCAATGTTAAACCTAAGAATTTACGTTCCTGGTTCGCATCCTTGTAGAAACTTACCATCATGAGTATGACGACAAAGGAGAATGGGAATGCACTTATAATTGCAGCACTTTGAATCGCATTTAAAGCTTCAGCGCCGTTACCGCCACCAGCTAATAAAAGTACAAATGCTATTAAGGCCTGTGAAATTCCCCAAACAACTTTTACCATACTAGATGGATTTAATGAGCCAAATGTTGTTTGCATTCCTAATACAAATGTTGCTGAGTCAGCAGATGTAATAAAGAATGATGCAATTAATAATAATGCAATCAACGATAAAACAATGCCAAATGGCACATGATTAAACACTCCAAATAGCTGTGTTTCAGGAGTCATATCAAAAATTTCTTTGTGTTTCTTACCTGTTTCGATGCCTAATACACCAAAGACACTAAACCATACAAAACTAACAATTGCTGGAACTAGCAAGACACCAGAAATGAACTCTCTAATTGAACGTCCTTTTGAAACTCGTGCAATAAACACTCCAACAAATGGGCTCCAACTTAACCACCAACCCCAGTAATAAAGTGTCCATGAAGACATCCATTCACGTTTTTGAGGATTTAAAGCAGCTGTATCAAAACTATTAAACAAGAATGTGTTTAGTAAACTACCCGTAGAGCTAGTTAACATATTTAAAATAAGAACAGTTGGTCCAACAATTAAAGCAGCTACCATTAAAATAGTACCTAAACCGATGTTCAAGTTACTTAAGTATTGAATACCTTTACTTAATCCAGACCATGCACTTGCTATAAATAAGATAGTAACAACAATGATGATAATCGCTTGTACAAACGTATTGTTTGGAACATTGAACAAGTAATGTAAACCACCATTAATTTGTAGAGCACCCATACCTAACGAAACGGCTACCCCAACGATTGTCGCAAATACAGATAAAACGTCAATAAAAATACCAATAGGTCCTTCTACTTTATCACCTAAAAGAGGACGTAAAGTTCTAGATAATAAACCTGGTTCACCTTTACGGAATTGCGAATATGCCAACGCTAACGCAACAACACCATAAACTGCCCAAGCATGGAATCCCCAATGGAAAAATGTTGAACGTAGAGCTTCAGTATAAGCTTCAGTAGTTTTGGGATCTGCTGTAGGTGGCGTAGCAAAGTGCGCCATCGGTTCAGCTGCACCATAAAACACCAAACCTATCCCCATACCAGCACTAAACAACATAGCAAACCATGAAATTGTATTAAACTCAGGTTTGTCATTTGGTTTACCTAGTTTAAGTTTTCCAATAGGACTAAAAATAAGGAATATACAGAAGAACACGATAATCGTAGTAAGAATAAGATAATACCAACCTAATTTTTCTGTAATCCACATTTTAATATTATTGGTAACATAGTTGAATTGTTCAGGTAAAAATGCACCAAGTAATACGACTATAGCAACAACAATTGCACTATAGATGAAGACTGGTGAATACTTCTTTCCATTTGGATTCTCTGGTGAAGAAGAATTCATAATTAATTACTCCCTTCAATTCTATATTTAATTTTATGTAGTAGAATAAAAATATTATCTAAACATTTTATTCAATAACTCACGCACCTTTATAGGATAACAAAGGTCTTTGCGATAATCAAATTTTCTTGAATAATCTATTTTCTAATTTTTTATTTGTTGTATAATTGAGGTTACATTTAAAAAAGAGAGGTTGAGTGTAATGTTAAAAGAATTCAAAGAGTTCGCCTTAAAAGGTAACGTCTTAGATTTAGCAATTGCTGTTGTGATGGGTGCAGCTTTCAACAAGATTATATCTTCATTAGTAGAAAATATCATCATGCCATTAATTGGTAAAATTTTCGGATCAGTTGATTTTGCTAAAGAATGGTCATTCTGGGGTATTAAATACGGTTTATTTATCCAATCTGTTATCGACTTTATTATTATCGCGTTTGCTTTATTCATCTTTGTTAAGATTGCAAATACATTAATGAAGAAAGAAGAAGAAGCAGTTGTGGAAGAAAATGTTGTGTTATTAACTGAAATCAGAGATTTATTACGTGAGAAAAAATAATTTTTAAATAAAAAGAGATGGGCTAAGGTTGTTCTATACATTCCAAAGTACCATCTCTATTTTTTATGTTTTAATTTCTTTTGAATCTTGTTGAACTCTGATATTGATCTGATTTCACTTCTAAAACTAAAGGTATTCTATTTTTCAATTCGCTCACATGTGAAATAATCCCAACCATTCTACCAGTTGATTTAAGATTTAACAAAGTGTCTAACGCTGTTTCAAGCGTTTCTTGATCTAATGTACCGAATCCTTCATCAATAAATATTGATTCTAGTGAAATACCTCCTGATTGCTGCTGTACAATTTCGCTTAACCCTAAAGCTAATGCAAGCGACGATTGGAAAGTTTCTCCACCTGATAACGAGCTAATATGTCTAGACTTATTTGAATGCAAATCAAATACATCAATTTCTAGGCCACTAAGACCATGAGAAACCGCTTCTCGCCTAATTAGTTGGTATCGATTATCTGACATTGTTGCTAATCTCAGATTTGCTTGAGCAATAATTTGATCTAAATAGTAAATTAAGACAAAGTTTTCCAATGTAAGATTTTTGTTGTTCTTACCACTGACAATCTCAGCCAATTGAAATATTTCTTGTTGATCCTTTAATTCTTGATTTAAGTAATTAATATGCGAAACTATAGATTGTGTTTTTTTAATATTATTTTGACATTGATAATGAACAGCAGAGTATTCATCTATCAGTGTATTCATCTTTCCTTTTTTCAGTTCATATTCATCTATTAATTTATCAGAATCCAATAACTCTTTATCCTTGGTTAATGATTCTAACCTAGCTATTTCCATTTCAAATTCATGATAACGTTTTTTATAAGTATCCCTTTTCTGCTCTAATTCCTCTTGCTCGCCCCTCCAGGCTATTATTTCATTTATATCATTGTCATCAGTTAAATTCAGCCTCGACATTTCCATTTCAATAGACTGTTCATTCAATTCTAAGTCATTATTGTAAGTTTCTAGTTGATTTTCATAGTGATTTAGATTATTTTGCTCAATTAACTTTCTTTGAGACAATTGTATTAACTTATCTTCAATCTCCTTTGAGTGTTCTTGATGTTGATTCACATCTTGAACATACTTCTTATAATCCACTTCAAAATTAGTGATATTATTATATTTTGAGAGTGTTTCAAATTCAGTGATGAGATCTCGACATATTTTCAACTCAGATTCATTTTTATTTAGACTCAATTGTTTATTATGAATTTGCAACGTTAGATTATCTTTTTCTTCTTTCATTTGTTCTATAAATTTATTAAGATTTCTTTGATTATTCAATGCATTTTCATTTTCTAGCAGACGCTTATTCAATACTTCGAGTGAAAGATCACTTTGCGTTTTAATATTAATATTCGATATTTTTTCATTAACAAATTTAATTTCAGAATTATGCACAGCAATATTCGATTTCATAGTGTGGATATTTGCTTCAATTTCTTTAATTTCATTTTGACGTTTAGCAATACTGTCAAAATCAATATGATGCCCTAAATCCTGAATTTCATTACCACATATCGGACATTGATCTCCAATCTTTACAGCAGATTTAATTTCACTTATAAAGCTTTCTTTATCATTTAAGTCCAATTTCGATTTATCGTAGCGATCTAATTTTATTTCGAGATTCTTCAATATAGTTTTTTCTTCATTAATTTGATTCTCTAACTCTTGCTTACTACCTAATAGTTTATCTAATTCAGCTTTAGCTTTTTCATTTTCTTTAATTACATTAATTTCATTATTTATGTTAGTTATCGCATTATTTAGTTCGATAATTTTCTCGTAATCACTTTCATTATTACCTATTGAATCTTCGACCTTTTCTAAACCTTTAATTAGATTATTTAATTCATCACCTAATTGTTCACCCTCAGTTCTCAAGCGTTCAATATTCAGATAACTTTGTTTATACTTATTAATATCGTTAAATAATACTCTAGTTTTATCAATAAAAGAGATTTTACTTTCAATTAAATCTCCGTTTTCTTCTAACATTTTTTTCTCTTTGTCTATGGTTCGCTTATCACACTCAAGATTCAATATTTTATTATTGGTTTTAGAAATATCTTTTTTGCAATTAGCAATTTTAGTTTCAATTTTTTCTCTATTTTCAATATAATTCAATAGGTTTGTAATATCTTGTAACAACTTTAACTTAGCTTCAATTTCCTCTATTTCAGGTTGTTGCTCTTTCAATTGAACGAAATCAATTTTATTTTTGTTGAGTTGATTAATATTATCTTTTAATATATTATTTTCTAGTGTTTTCTTTTCTATTATTTCATATTCTTTAATAGCAGTTTCTTTACTTTCATTTACAAATGCTAGTATTTCTTTCGACCTAGCTTGTAAAAGTGGTATATTTTCAATCACTTTGTCTATCTGTTGAGTGGCAACCTCTAATAAGCCTTTTATTTTATCATCATCAAATGATTCAATTTCTTGCCATAAAAGGTCAATTTGTTGATATCTATTCTCGATTTGAGCTTTTTCTTTTTTTACTTCTTCTTTTAATATTTCTCGTATAGCTTCAAATTTTTCACTGTCAAACAGTGTTCTTAATATCCCTTGCTTTTCACGACTGTTTGATATTAAAAAGCGTTTGAATTCACCTTGAGGCAAAATAAACAATTGTCGGAATTGATCTGCATTTACTCCTAATAATTCAATAATGAATTGGGTACCTGAAATTACTTTACTTTCTCTAATTTCATACTTGCCATCCACCATCTCAAATACATCAAATTTAGCGTTCGTTTTTGTTGTATTACCTTCTTTGATATAAGGGCCTTGTCTATGCACTTTATAAATTCGATGATTTAATTGAAATTCAAACGTTACTGACATCGGCTGTTTACCATCAGCGAAATGACTTCTCAAATCATTTTCTTCTCTTTGTTCAGTTGATGCTTTACCAAACAAGGCATAAGTCATTGCATCAAAAATCATTGTTTTACCAGATCCAGTCTTACCACTTATTAAAAACAATTCATTATTATCAATTTTAGAAAAATCAATTTCTTCTTTTAAAAAGGGGCCGAAATTATTCAACTTTAAATGTAATGGTTTCATTCATTAATCCTCCTTTCTCAATTCGTTTTCTAAAATGTTTTTTATCTTTTTAGATTGGATATCCGATAATTTTTTATCAGTTATATGGTTATAAAACATTTCGATGATTGACATGTCATCTTTTTCACTTATTTCTATAGTATTATTTTCTTCATTGTAATTAAAAGTTTCATTCGTCAGCGCTAAAGTATTAGGATAAATTTGTTTTAAACTCATCATTGGATCAGTAATATGAGACATATTTTTAAGTTTAAAATGTAAATAATTATCTTTATTTTTCACATGAACTTTTTCATTAATAACATCATTATATTCGCCCGAGATAATTTCCAATTGTCTAAGCGGCTTAAGAGGAATAAATACATCGTTAATAATGCCATCGTTAATTGTTACACGTCTATACCCTTTAGCTTGACCCGCTTCCGAAAATGAATACTGCAATAAGGAGCCACTATATTTAATTTTGTCATCTTCTATACTAAATGGATGATGCAAGTGACCTAGCATGACATAATCAAATATATCAAAAACACCTTTCTGAACTGATTCAACCGTTCCAATAGTTAATGGTCTTTCAGAATCAGATGTCTTTCCACCTTGAACAGTCAGATGACTAATTAAAATATTGACGGCATCTTCATCAATTGCCGGTGCTATTGTTTCAATACAGCGCGTAATTCCCTGTTGATGCGTTTCAATGGTGTCATCTTCAAAATAGTGTTTCATTTCGCTCACAGTAGCATAAGGGAGTGTATAAAAATTAACCCCATTTATCTCTATTGGCGAATTAATCGATGTAAAATCTGTTCTTATAAATAACTGATTATGTTCAAACCAACTCGCCCCATAGTTTAATCTCTCTTTACCATCGTGATTTCCGCTAATCATAATTATTGGTATACGCAGTTCTAAATTTAGCTTTCCAATCGCTTGTTCTAATAACATGATTGCATCTTTACTTGGATATGTTGTGTCATATAAATCTCCAGCTATCACAATGATATCAGGTTCTTCTTCTTTCATTTTTTCTACGAACATATTTAAAATATACGCTTGATCTTCTAAAAGCTGTTTGCCATTTAATATTTTCCCTAAGTGCCAGTCTGCTGTATGTATAATTTTCATTACTGCCTCCGTATAGAACATTTGTTCGCTTTTATTTTAATATAAACATTTCACCTTTTCAAGTAAAATTAAAACCACTCATTGACTGATTTAAAAGTCGATCACAAGTGGTTTTGAAAGTAATTAATTGATTAATGTTTTCTTTAGTTTTTTGTATTTATATAGCATTGCTGCTCTCCAAGGAACAATCATACAGAATGCTAATAAAAAGAACATGCCGCCTAATTCTCCAGGATCTATTTCATTACTAATGAATATTTTCATCACAGTACGAATGATAAGTAATGAAATCAAAATAACTGGAAATGCTTTAGATCGTTTCATATAAATTTCTGTACCTTTGACTTCAAATCGAGAAGTCCAAATTAGAACTGTAGAAAAAAGCAAACCAATTATAAAGGCTTCTAGCATTTCCGATCCTGTTAGCCTAAAATATGGAACGACGTACATCAATGCACCAGTCGCCATAAAAAACGGTGGCAAAACTATTTTTTTCTCATTTACCGGATAATTTTGAGCTTTCATACGAATAACTATAACTATAGTTCCCATAAATAAAGCTACAATGATTGAAAATATTAAATAGAGCACGCAGACACCTTCTCGTTAAATAAACTCTCTGTAAATCATACAAAATGAATTATAGCATTTCTCAGTCTATTCGTCATTTTGTTAACTTTAATTTTAATAAACATATTTATTCTTATTAATTTGATTATAAAAAGAGGCCATTTCCATATCTGGAAAATAGCCTCTATCAATTGCGAATTTACTTTTTCGCACTCTTCATATTTTGATCCATATTTTTATTCATCATCGTCATCATTTGATTAATTTTCTTCTGAGAAGGTTTTTGACCCATTTGCATCATCATCATACGAAGCATTTCTTCGTTGATTGGTGGGTTTTTCTTCAAGTAGTCCATCATATATTTTCTAGCTAAAAGGAAACCTCCAATTAAACCTAAAATTAATGCAGCTACTATAAAAATAATTGCTAACCAAGTTGCCATTGTTTCACCCGCTTTCTTTATCCTACTGAATTTTACTAAATTCATCACATTATTTCAAGAACTAGTTTATTCAAGTATTTTAATATCGATACTAAAAATAATATCAAAAATCATGCTGTTATAACAGAGGTTTTAAAGATTAATCTGAAATAGTATATTTTCAAAAGTTATCACTTATGATGTAGTTTGAGTGCTATACTCTAAATTTCACCACTTTAAAAGAAGCCTAAGATTATGCATCCTAGACTTCTAAACATACTCGCTTTATAAATTATTCTTATAAGCTCATAACTTGGTTTAAGATATTTTCTTTTGTAAAGCCATATTTTTCAACTACTAAATCGCCAGGTGCACTTGCGCCAAAGCCGTCAATAGCAATAACTTTACCTGCAGTACCTACATATTTATGCCATCCTAGCGGTGAAGCCATTTCAATCGCAACACGTTTTGTTACGCTTGATGGAATAACTGATTCTTTATATTCTTCAGATTGTTGTTCAAATGCATTCCAGTTAGGCATTGAAACAACACGCACTGATTTACCTTGCTTTTCAAGATCTTTAGCAGCTTCAACTGCAAGACTAACTTCTGAACCTGAAGCTAATAATAGGAATTCTGGTGTCTCTTCAGAGCCATAAACTGTATAGGCACCTTTTCGAACGCCTTCTTCAACTACATCTTCTGGTACATCTAAAACCGGTAAGTTTTGACGTGTCAATACTAATGAAGTAGGTGTAGATTCAGATTCTAAGGCAACTTCCCATGCTACTCTTGTTTCATTACCATCTGCAGGACGGATAACATTCATATTTGGAATGGCTCTTAGTCCAGCTAATTGTTCAATTGGTTCATGAGTAGGACCATCTTCACCTACTGCAATTGAATCATGTGTGAAGATGAACGTAGCATTTAATCCCATAATTGATGATAAGCGTAACGCTGGTTTTAAATAATCACTAAATACGAAGAATGTTGCACCATATGGATGTAAACCTCCATGTGCAGCCATACCATTTACAGCAGCACCCATAGCAAATTCACGTACACCAAACCACACATTTTTACCTTCAGGTGTTTCAGAACTATAATCTGTTGCATCATTTACATTGGATTTGTTTGAACCAGCAAGGTCTGCTGATCCACCAAAGAATGAAGGGACAGTTTTACTGATTGCTTGAATAACAGTACCAGAATCAGCACGAGATGCACCATTATGACCAAGTTCAAAACGTGGTAGTTCATCCTTATAATTTTTAGGCAATTTACCACTAATCGCTAATTTAAATTCTTCTGCTAATTCAGGATATGTTTCTGCATATTTTTCTAATAATGAATTCCATTGAGATTCATCTTCATTAGCACGTTTTAACATAGTATTTTGGAAAATTTCGTATACTTCTTCTGAAACATTAAAACGTTTTTCAGGATCTAAACCGTAATTTTCGAATGTTAATTTTCTTTCATCTTCACCTAAAGGTGCCCCATGAACACCATTAGTTCCTGCTTTATTCGGTGAACCAAATCCGATTGTTGTTTTAACTTCGATAATTGTTGGTCCTTCTTGAGATTTAGCAGTAGTAATCGCATTATCAATTTCTTCTAAATCATTACCATCTTTAACTAGTAAGTAATTCCAACCATATGCTTCAAAACGAGCTTTTGTGTTTTCAGAAAAAGCTTTGTTTAATTCGCCATCTAATGAAATATCATTTGAATCGTATAAAACAACTAATTTACTTAATTTATTATGTCCAGCAAATGAAGCTGCTTCATGCGAAATACCTTCCATTAAATCACCGTCAGAAGCTAATACATATGTGTAATGATCTACAACATTATATCCTTCTTTATTAAATTTCCCTGCTAGGTGATCTTCTGCTAAAGCTAATCCTACTGACATAGCAAAACCTTGTCCAAGTGGTCCAGTAGTAACTTCTACACCATCAGTATGTCTGTATTCAGGATGGCCTGGTGTTTTAGAACCCCATTGTCTAAATTGCTTTAATTCTTCTAATTCTAAACTACCAGAAACATGTAACAAGCTATACAATAATGCTGAACCATGCCCTGCCGATAATACGAAACGGTCTCTATTGAAGTAATCTTTAGATTGTGGATTAAAATTCAGATGACGTGTCCACAAAGTGTAAGCCATTGGGGCAGCTCCCATAGGTAATCCTGGATGACCAGAATTCGCTTTTTCGATTGTGTCGATACTTAGTGCACGTAGCGTATCAACAGCTAATTGATCTTTTTCATTAAACATCTTGTGTATCTTCCCTTCTTCAATTTTATCAAATACATTATAACTTATTTTAAAATAAAAAGATAAGTAAAATACTTATTTCAAGTTATAATGTCAGAAAATTCTTTACAGATTTGTGATTTAATTTTTATTATCTCTTTTTTGTTGTATCTCTTTAATTTTTTCAGGTGTTACATCATTACCTTCTGGATCAATTACTTTAGTATTTTCAATTTGTTGTTTAAACCCTTTTCTAAAACTCTCAAGATAAGCTTTTCTTAAGGCTGTTTGCTCCTTTGCTTCTTCTTGAGTTAATCCTACTTCTTTTTTCTTTTTAGCTAACTCGTTAATTCTTTCGATATTCAAATCAGAATTACTCAATTAAAAAACCTACCTTCAATTTGTTTATTCAATCATTATAATACTTTAACAAAATATAACAAATTTAAGTTCAGCAAAAAAGTAATAAAAAACGCTATTTCGCAAAAATAGGCAAAATAACGTTGTGACAATGTATCAATTTATTAAAGCGAACACTTTCCCATCTCTTTGTTCGCTATTGTTTGTAGGGTCTTTATGTTCGTATGCTTTATTTATCGTATTGTTCTTAATTTGATGGTCAGTCATTTCGTACACTTGTTCCGAGTGAGCACTAACGTTCGCACTTAACAAGAATATTGCAAAGGCTGCACTTGAAACTAAAAATATGATGATATATGTTGATACGTTTTTATATTTATTGTAAAACATCATTTTCACTCCTAGAATATTTGTTTGTATAAGTAATTTATCAGAACTTATGTTCTGTGTCAATATTTTAACGAACAAATGTTTGTTTTGGTTGTGAATTAATGATATACTGTATTTAAATTAATTTAGGGAGTGCCTATATATGAGAGAATTAACAAAACGACAAAGCGAAATATATAACTATATTAAACAAGTTGTTCAAATGAAAGGTTATCCGCCTAGTGTTCGTGAAATTGGTGAAGCAGTTGGCTTAGCATCCAGTTCAACTGTTCATGGTCACCTTTCACGTCTTGAAGAAAAAGGTTATATAAGAAGAGATCCAACGAAACCACGTGCTATAGAAATTGTAAGTGATCAAACAAATGATAATATTAATATGGAAGAAACGATTCATGTGCCAGTTATTGGTAAAGTCACAGCAGGTGTTCCTATTACCGCTGTAGAAAATATTGAAGAGTATTTTCCATTACCTGAACACTTAACATCGACACATAATAGCGACATATTCATATTAAACGTCGTAGGCGACAGTATGATTGAGGCTGGTATATTAGACGGAGACAAAGTAATTGTTCGCAGTCAAACCATAGCAGAAAATGGAGACATTATTGTTGCTATGACTGAGGAAGATGAAGCAACTGTCAAACGCTTCTATAAAGAAAAAAATCGTTATCGATTACAACCTGAAAATAGTACAATGGAGCCAATTTACCTCGACAATGTTGCTGTAATTGGGAAAGTAATTGGTTTGTACCGCGAAATGTAATATTTTAAACCGTTATATATTATCGTAATTGTTAAACCCTCATTTTTATAAATTTTGGACCTCTTGAAAAAGTTTCGTTTTCAAGAGGTTTTATTTATTCTAATCTAAATTCAGTTCAAACAGAAATTGCGAATTGTTAGATAATCTCATTCTTTAATATAAATTTTGAATTACAGATTCCTGCAAAATGTTACACAAATTAAAACTCGCCCCCGTAATAATTTACAGGAGCGAGCCATTATTATTTTTTTCTTTCTTTTTTATTAAGTATATCTTTGACGCGTTCAAGTATATCCGCATCTTTTGGTTTATCTGTTGTCATCATGTTTATCTACTTCCTTACAGATAAACATTACCCTTTAAACTCATACCAAAAACATTAACCAGTATAATTTTCTGTCCAAAAAGGTTGTTTTTCATCATTAAAATCAACACCAACACCTAATATTTTAAACGTATCATTTAAAATATTTTTTCTGTGACCAATAGAATTCATTAATCCTTGATGTGCATAGATACTACTAACTTGACCATATGCTAAATTCTCTCCGGCTGAGTTAAATGTAATACCATCTTTTTTCAATCGATCAAATGGTGATTGACCTTTTAAATTTGTATGATCAAAATAATGATTTTTGGCCATATCTTTACTATGCTTACGAGCAGTTTCAGAATTCTGTTTAGAATACTTCAATGTAGATAATTTATGTTGTTTTCTTTCAGCATTAACTAAATCAAAATTTTGTAGTTCAAAACTATCTGCAAGCGATTTCGAAGGTGCTCCATATTGTTCTTTTAATCTATTTTCCATAGCATCACTTACTTGTAAAACAGCTGTTACATTATTACGTCGATGCTTATCATAAAATACCGTCGTATAAATGTGATTTTTATGGAAAACATCATATTCTTTATTATTTTGTTCGTAACGTACTCTACCTTTAACAATCTCTGTTTCTGGTTCGCCTAATCTTTGCCTTACAACCCATTTCGGTGTATTGTATTTAATTTTTGATTTTGAAGTGATGATATTTTGATTTGTATATAACGCATTAACTTTATCTTTAATGTAACTTATCATTATAAAATTATTGTAATCGTCATCATAATACGTATACCACTTCGTACCATATTCATTAAATGTCACTCTTTTTGGTTTATTCAATGTTTTCTCAACATCTGACTTTGACATATTCATCTGAATATTATTAAAGGCAAATTGTTGTTTCTTAGGCGTATCCAATTTATTTTCCGCAGAAATTGTTTCTTTATTGATGTGAATGTCAATATATTGTCTTACTTCATTTTGTAAATGAATGAATGGTTTAAATTCTGTTATTGGCGCAATGATAATAATTGATAAAAACGCAACAACAGTTACTATGAATTTTTTAATTTACATCACCTACTATAAATATTAATCTCTATCACCGTTGAAAATAGAGTTTCTAACAATAACATAATCTACAGTACGTAATGATTTCAAGTCTTTTCCACCGGCATATGAAATTGAGCTTTGTAAATCTTGTTGCATTTCTTTTAAGGTATCCATTAATGACCCCTTATGTTCTACAAACATTTTTTTACCTTCTACATTTTTATGTTCGCCTTTTTGAAATTCAGATGCACTACCAAAATATTCTTTATACTGTTTACCATCAAGTTCTACAGTTTCACCAGGTGATTCTTCGTGTGCCGCAAATAATGAACCAATCATGACCATTGATGCACCAAATCTAATTGACTTAGCGATGTCGCCATGTGTTCTTATACCACCATCGGCAATCAAAGGTTTACGAGCTGCTTTACTACATATGTTTAATGCCGCTAACTGCCAACCACCAGTACCAAAACCTGTTTTAATCTTTGTAATACAAACTCTACCAGGACCTATACCGACTTTGGTAGCATCAGCACCAGCATTTTCTAATTCTCTAACACCTTCTGGCGTACCAACATTACCAGCAATAACAAAACTATCAGGTATATGGGTTTTAATATGTTTAATCATGTTTATCACTGAATCCGAGTGACCATGCGCAATATCTATTGTAATATATTCGGGGATTAATTTTTCTTGAGCTAACTTTTCAATAAAATCAAATTCCGCTTTCTTTACACCAACTGAAATAGATGCAAATAAGCCTGAATTATGCATATTTTTTATAAAAGGTATTCTTGCTTCTTCATCAAAACGATGCATGATATAAAAGTAATCATTTTCAGCAAACCATTTCGCTAATTTCTCATTCATAACTGTTTGCATATTTGCAGGAACTACAGGTAGCTTGAATTTTTTCGGACCAAATTGGATAGTTGTATCACATTCAGACCTACTTTCAACTATGCATTTATTAGGTATTAATTGAATATCTTCGTAATCAAATATTTTCACTTTAAATAGCCCCTTTAAAAACTAATTGTTTTTTAAATGCAAATTAAAAACCGAATGTTTCCTTATTAATATGAGAAAACATTCAGTTTATAGCATTCGTATATACTGTACATTGTTTTATTGATATTGTAAATGGGCTAAAGTACGAAATTTGATTTTACCAACTTGATTTTTTAACACCTGGAATTTGTCCTTTGTGCGCATGTTCTCTAAACGCAATACGAGACATTTCAAATTTACGTAATACACCTCTAGGTCTTCCAGTTACTTTACATCTTCTAGTTAAACGTGTAGGTGATGAATCTCTTGGTAATTTTCTTAACGCTTCGTAATCACCTTTTGCTTTTAACTCTTTACGTAATTCGTAATATTTATTTACTAACTCTTCTCTTTTTCTCTCTTTTGCTATTTTAGATTTCTTAGCCATATATAGTTACCTCACTTTTTATCAAATCGTAATTATTACGATTTATATAATAACACAATCCTCACATAATTCAACAGTAAAGTTTCATTTCTTTGTTAAATTATTTTCTAAACCATCATATTTAACATTAAAATGTATTGTCGAACATTTATAAAACATATCCACAATTACTTCGTACTTATTAAATTCCGCTTTGAAATTTTAAATTCTACTATATTAAATACTCTTTCAAGCATTCGCTAACAAAATGACTTTATAAAATCAATAATCTATTTCTTTCTATAAATATTCTCAAATTTTAATAAAGTAACAACTAATACAATCTTATTTTGTTCTATCGATGAAACTCAATTCATTAATCACTCTTCACAAAAATTTCATAAAAAAGCGAGCTCCCTAATATAATAGGTAAGCCCGCTTTATTTTCAAATCGTCGTATTTGAATGATAAGAATTACTTAGTTTCACGATGTAACGTATATTTGTTTAATCTTGGGCAATATTTTTTCATTTCAATACGCTCAGGATTATTACGTTTATTTTTAGTAGTGATATAGTTACGATCGCCACATTCTGTGCATGCTAATGTTACGTTTACGCGCACGTTAAACACCCTCTCTTGTTAGGAATCTTTACGATTTATTATGATATCATAAACTGCTCAACTACGCAATATAGAAACTACATATCAAATTTATTTTTCAAAGTTTTCGTATGTTTCATCATTTTCAGTTTCAAGATCAATAGAATTTATATCAATACCTAATGCTTTTGCAACACCTTTACCATATTCTGGGTCAGCTTTGTAACAATGACGAATATGACGTCGTTTAACATCATCCGTTACGCCTTCCATTGCATTTGCTGTATTTGTAAAAATTCTTTCTTTAGCGTCCTCTGATTGTAATCTAAACAATTTACCTGGTTGTTCAAAATAATTATCATCATCTTGACGTTGATTATATTCATAGCCGTATCCATCAGTTGGGAATGGTGGCTTTTTATATTCAGGTTGAGAATCAAATTTACCATGGTTATTTGGATAATAATGTGTTCCTCCACCTTGGTTATTGTCAACTACGCGCATTTGACCATCTCTACTAAAAGGACAAATATTTTCAATACCAACACCTTTAGGTTGGTTTACAGGAATCTGCCAATGATTAACTCCTAATCGATATCTTTGCGCATCGCCATATGAGAATAAACGCCCTTGCAGCATTTTGTCTGGAGAAAAATCTAATCCTGGAATAATGTTAGTTGGTGCAAACGCAGCTTGTTCAACATCCATAAAGTAATTATCTGGATTTCTATTTAATTCAAACTCTCCAACTTCAATTAGAGGATACTCATCGTGATACCATACTTTTGTTAAATCAAATGGATTATCTTTATGGTTTTTAGCTTGTTCCTCAGTCATTACTTGAATATACATTGTCCATTTTGGATAATCACCTTTTTCAATGGCTTCGAATAAATCGCGTTGAGATGAATCGCGATCTGTAGCTATAATTTCAGCAGCTTCTTCATCAGTTAAGTTTTCAATACCTTGTTGAGTTCTAAAATGGAATTTAACCCAAACACGTTCACCAGAATCATTATACATAGAGTATGTGTGTGAACCGAACCCATGCATATGACGTAAATCTTTAGGAATCCCTCTATCTGACATTAAGATCGTTACTTGGTGCAATGCTTCTGGAAGCCCCGTCCAGAAATCCCAGTTATTTTGTGCATCTCTCATATTTGTTCTAGGATCTCGTTTCACCGCACGATTTAAACTAACAAATAACTTTGGATCTCTAAAGAAGAATACTGGTGTGTTATTCCCTACTAAATCCCAGTTTCCTTCTTCAGTGTAGAACTTTAACGCAAATCCTCGAATGTCACGCTCCGCATCAGCAGCACCACGTTCTCCTGCTACAGTAGAAAAACGGGCAAACATTTCGGTTTGCTTACCTATTTCAGAGAATATTTTAGCATTCGTATATTTTGTTATATCTTTAGTTACAGTAAATGTCCCAAATGCACCAGAACCTTTGGCATGCATTCGACGTTCTGGTATTACTTCTCTATCAAATTGAGACATTTGCTCTAAAAAGTAAATATCTTGCATTAAAAGAGGTCCCCTAGGCCCTGCTGTCATACTATTTTCTCGATCTGATACTGGATGCCCAAAAACACCAGTTAACTTTTTGTCTTGTTGTGACATAGTCATCCCTCCACAATTTATAATAATTATAATTTAATACATATTATAATTTAACCCCATCAGAATTACAATTAAACATGCTCAAGATGATTAAAAAATCAGAAAATTTTAATTTTTTCGCTTTACAGTGCTAAATAGTTATTGAATAGTACACTTAAAAAGCTTACAATAATGGGTATATTTAAATAGATGGGAGACTAAATATGGAAGATAATAAAATGAACCGTAGTCTTAACTCAAGACACATTTCCATGATTGCTATAGGTGGTGCAATTGGGACTGGTCTATTTGTAGCTACTGGTAATATCATTTCTCAAGCTGGTCCTGGAGGCGCTATACTCGCTTATCTTGTTATTGGTGTCATGCTATATTTCTTAATGTCATCAATTGGAGAGTTGGCAACATTTTATCCAGTATCAGGTTCATTCAGCTCTTATTCAACACGCTTTATTGACTCATCTCTAGGCTTTACCATGGGATGGTTGTATTGGGCATTGTGGTCATTAGTTACAAGTGTTGATGTCATAGTAGCGTCAAATGTGCTTTATTTCTGGGACACATTTAAATTTTTCCACCCCATTACTTGGAGCTTAATCTTTATTACAATTTTACTATTATTAAACATTTTTTCTGTAAAATCATTTGGAGAAACTGAGTTTTGGTTATCATTGATTAAAGTGTTAACAATTATCGTATTCGTTATTTTTGGCTTTTTAATGATTTTCGGTATCTTAGGTGGTCATGCATATGGATTTGAAAACTATACAAAAGGCCAAGCACCGTTTGTTGGTGGTATCTCTGGTTTCCTAGGTGTATTATTAGTCGCTGGATTCTCAGTTGGTGGTACTGAAGTAGTAGCAGTAACTGCTGGCGAATCAGATGATCCTAAAAAGTCTATGCCTAAAGCAATTAAACAAGTGTTTTGGCGTATTCTTTTATTCTATGTATTATCAATTGCAGTCATTGGTGCAATTATTCCGTACACAGATCCATCATTATTAAGAGCAAGTAGTTCAATAAGTCAAAGCCCATTTACCATTGTATTTGATAGAGTAGGCATAGCCTTTGCAGCATCAGTAATCAATGCAGTTATATTAACTTCATTATTATCCGCTGCAAATTCAGGTGTGTATACAACAGGCAGAATGTTGTATTCCTTAAGTTCAGACAAAAAAGCACCTAAATTTTTAAGTAAATTAAACAAGACAACAAAGTTACCATTAAGAGCATTATTAACTACATATGCAGTCGTTGTTATTGTTATTATTTATGCAAACTTTAATTCAAATGCCGTTTTTAATTTACTTGAAATTATTGGTTCAATGATTATAGTTGTTTGGGGATCAAGCATTTGGTCACAAATACGATTGCGACAAGCTATTAAAAAACAAGGTCAAGATCCTAATAAGGTCCTACCATATAAAGCACCTTTTTATCCATTAGGACCAATCATTGTCATCGCTACGCTATTATTCTTGCTATTTGGTGGTTCAGTTGAATATATTTTAAAAGATCAATGGTTAAATGCTTTTAAAAACTTTTTACCTTTAATCATTCTAGCGTTGATTTACTTTATTCATAAAATCATTCACAAAACAAAATTTGTAAAGCTAGAAACAATTAATTTAAAACCACACGATTATGACAATCAAAAATAAATAAATTCCCACACGGCAAATGCTTTAGATTATCTATAGCATTTGCCGCTTTTTAATGGTGTAAAGCAGATATACTTTAATATCTTTTTCTAGTATAAAGTGTATTAACTAGTATTCTGTTTATATTTTATTATGACCATGTTACCATTCTTTATTTTAGATATTTTGCATATCGTGTATAATATAGATAACAATAACTTTTCAGGGGTGAAATTCAATGATTGGACAAACAAATTTATTTGATGATGTACTAAAGCAAGATGAGAGATTTGTTATTGTAGTTCAAGCATTAGAAGAAAAGAACGGACAATTATTAAAGAGAACTTTAAGGGAATATCCCGGTTTAAACCATAAACAAATGAATGATTTATTTACGCACTTAAAGGAATTATTTTCCGAAGAATCATTTGCTGAAAACCAATCAGCGTTCAGTATTACAGTTTATACAAATTTAGATTATACTGCTGACCAAATATATGCTCATGTAAAACGCTTCAGAGGGAAGCATGACTGGACACAAACAGCTAAATAAAATCAAGATGCTTGCAGTGATTTTAACAATTAATGTTAGATTGTCACTGCATTTTTTAATACATTCGTTATTATTCAGAATGATTCAAATTTATTTATCTACCTCCGTGACTAATTAATACTTGATTTATTGTTAAAATATACATCTATTCTATTCGTTAGATATCATTACTAAACTAAAATATGTATTTCAAATCCTCCATAGTATAACTGAAGTCATTTTCACATAAATAAAGCTCTCTTCAAAGCTTTCATTTTTTCAATGTCTACTTTGAAGGGAGCATTTCAATCTTATTCAAATATCCTGTGATTAGGCTTATTTTAAAACTTATAACAATTTTTTAAGTGCATGTGGAATACCATTTTCATTATGATCTAACGTAATTTCATCTGCATATTGCTTAAGTTCATCTGATGCATTCCCCATAGCAATAGCTAGACCTGCGACTTCAAACATTGATTTATCATTCATACTATCACCAAAAGCAATGACTTGATCCACCGAATATCCCAATTTGTGACATAACGCTTTAATTGCATTACCTTTTGAAACATCTTTGGCCATAAATTCTAAGAAGAATGGCTTACTTGTCGTAGCATCTACATTATCATTGAACACACCATTCAAATCAATTCTAGCTTCAGTAATATTCGCTACATAATCAACTCCCATGACCTTGGGTACATCGCCTTGAATATATGCTTTGATATCATCAACACGTTTCATCGGTAAACCAGTTAATTCTGCTTCAATATTCATATATTCATGTTCGCTGTCGTAAATAATTTGACCATCATGATATGTAAGAACGAAAAAGCCTCTCTCTCGACAATAATCTACAATTTCATCGAAATCCTGCTTACCAATCGATTTACTTACTTCTACTTCTTCATTAGTCATGTTAATCGTTTTACTGCCGTTATAACTAATAATATAGCTATGATGTTCAGGTAATTTTAAATCTCTAGCAGTTGGAATCATACCTTCAGTAGGTCTACCAGATGCTAAAACAACATAATAACCTTCATCTTGAATTGCTGTTAAATAATTTGCAGTTTCTTCTGATATCACATTATCTGAATTTAGCAATGTGTCATCCATATCTAAAACGACAACTTTATAATTTGTCATATCGCATTAAATCTCCTCTCTATTTCACATTCAATACTATTTTACAATATAAAGTGTCTATTGGTATACAATTCGTTCTTTAACACCACTAACATTAATATCTACTAATTCAGAATGACATGTAATTACATTTCTATTTAAAGCGCGAACCAATTCGCCACTATTTTCTTTGCGACTAAATATTAAAATAGTTGGTCCAGCACCACTAATTACAGTTGCATAGGCATTATGTTGACTAGCAATTGTTTTCACTTCATCAAATTCAGCAATTAAATGCTGACGATACGGTTCATGAAAGCCATCTTGTTGCATGAGTTTACCTGCTAATTCATAATTGTGCTGTGCTAATGCACAAATCATTGTATTACTAATTGCACTACTTTTAACCGCTTCACTATGTGTTAACTTTTGTGGTAAAGCACGTCTTGATGCTTCTGTTTTTAGTTCATAGGTTGGTATCGTTACAATCACATCCACGTCTGGTATGTCAATATGTGCAACTGACGTTTCTTTCGAGACATCATTATAATACCCAGCGATTAAACCACCATAAATGGTCGGCGCAACATTATCAGGATGTCCTTCTATTTCAGTCGCTAATTGTAATACCTCGTGTTTAGATAGTTGGATATCACCAAAATAATTTGCGATATATATAGCTCCTACTAAAGCAGAAGCTGACGAACCTAACCCTCTTGCCAATGGAATATCACTTCTCATTTCGATACATAAATTAGGCAAGTCAACACTATATTTAGCAGCAACTTGTTGTGCCACATGATAAATAAAGTTTGTTTCGTCAGTAGGTAATTGCTTCGATGCATCATCATGGAAAATATATTCCCATTTTGTCCCTGATGTTTCTTTTACAGACAGATGCAAAAATTTATCTAAAGCCATACCTATAGAATCAAAGCCAACTCCAAGGTTGGCTGTTGATGCAGGAATTGTTAACTCCAAAACATTCGACATGTTATAAAGTTCCTTTAATATAATCGATAATGCTATCTTTATCATTTGGCAATGGCTTTATCGGATTATCTAGTAGTGAAATAGCAGTATCAGGATCTTTTAATCCATTACCAGTTAAAATCGCAACTACTTTTTTACCTTGAGGTAATTTACCTTGTCTATGCAATTTAATTAAACCTGCAATAGAAGCATTACTTGCTGGTTCACTAAAGACACCTTCTTTAGTTGTCATTAACTGATATGCTTCTAGAATTTCATCATCAGTAACACTATCTATTAATCCATTTGATTCTTTAAGAGCATTAGTCGCCTTTTCCCAACTAGCAGGATTACCAATTCGAATAGCAGTTGCAATCGTTTCAGGATTTTTAATGACTTTATTTTGAACAATTGGTGATGCGCCTTCAGCTTGGAAGCCAAACATTTTCGGCAATTGTGATCCTTTAGCTTCATGATATTCTTTAAAGCCTTTCCAATATGCAGTAATATTACCTGCATTACCTACAGGAATCGCTAAAATATCAGGTGCTTCACCGTCTAATTGTTGTACAATTTCAAATGAGCCAGTCTTTTGCCCTTCGATTCTAAATGGATTGACAGAGTTTACAAGCTCGATTTCGCCACTTTTTGCAATTTCTTTTACAATTTCTAAAGCTTCATCAAAGTTTCCTTCAATAGAAACGATTTCTGCACCATACATTACTGCTTGCGACAATTTACCTAATGCAATTTTACCTTCTGGTATTACGACGATAGCTTTTAAACCTGCTCTCGCTGCATATGCTGCTGCAGACGCTGATGTATTTCCAGTCGAAGCGCATATTACAATTTTCTTACCTTGCTCTTTTGCTTTTGTCACAGCCATTACCATACCGCGATCTTTAAATGAACCTGTCGGATTGGCACCTTCATACTTCACATATAAATCTATACCTAGTATTTCAGACATATTTTCACAATGAATGAGTGGTGTATTTCCCTCATTCAAAGTTAATTTTGGTGTATTTTCATTTACTGGTAAATGCGCTTTAAACTCTTCTACTAATCCTTGCCATCTTCTCATTATAATTAAACTCCTTCTACTGGGTATACTTTGTCAACTTCGTATCCATGCTTAGTGATTAATTCTTCCGGTGATGATTCCAATCCAACTATAACAGCGGCATATGATTGATTATCGTAATTTGCAACTCTTAATGATCGGTGGAATGGTAATATTGCCTTTAACTCATTTTCAAAATTTTCAATTGAACCTTTGACATGATTCACTACTACAAAGAAATTGGATTTTTCTTTAATATTAATTTCTGCATCAGAATCCATCATTTCCCTTGTTTTATCTGTCTTTAATTCAAAATGTGGTGGCAATGTGTGTAAATCTGATTCAAAGAATAATGCTACATTCAATAAATCACTGACAACGGCACTACCTGTTGCTAAACTGCCTGCTCCTTTTCCATAAAACATCGTGTCACCAACGGCATCACCAATGACATAAATCGCGTTATATTCATCCTCTACAGCTGCTAATTGATGCTTTTTATCAATTAACGTTGGTTCTACTGATGCATTAACTTTGCCATTTTCATATATTCCCTTACCAATCAATTTAATTTTATACCCCAGTTGATTGGCTACATTAATATCAGTTAAAGTTACACCACTAATTCCTCTTCGTTTAACGTCGTTTAATTTAATGACTTGGTTAAATGATAAATATGATGTAATGACAACTTTACGCGCTGCATCTACCCCTTCTACATCATCAGTTGGATCCGCTTCAGCAAAACCAAGTCTTTTCGCTTCATCAAGTGCTTCCTCAAATGTCGTTTGCTCTTTAGTCATTTTAGATAAAATAAAATTAGAGGTACCATTTAAAATTCCCATAAATTTTGAAATATTATTCGCATTCAAACCATTATTTATGGCATTTACGATCGGAATACCACCTGCTACACTCGCTTCAAACTTTAAAGCTACACCATTTTCTTCTGCTAAATCTTCTAAAAGTTTAAGATGTACTGCTAATAAATCTTTATTTGCGGTAATAACATGTTTTTTATTTTTAAGTGCTGTTCTTAACCAATCTACAGTTGGTTCAATTCCTCCCATGACTTCAACGATAATATCTAATGAATCATCATTTAAAATTTCATTAACATCTTCAGTTAAATGATATTGGCTAATATTTAGCGGTCTCTTTTTAGATTTATCTCGAACAAGAATATGCTTTATGACAATATCTTTATTTAATGTATCTTGAATTTGCTGTCGGTTCTCTTCAATGATTTTAACAACACCAGATCCGACAGTACCTAATCCTAATAATGCTATATTTAATTTTTTCATTTTATGTACCTCCGTTTGTACTTTTGAGAAAAACAAATGTATTATTGAAAAACACTAGATGATAGTATAGTATAGAATTATTCTTTATTTTTGTAAAGTTCGTAATATTCAAAATATAAATACATAATATCATTCTTACTTACAAAACTGAATACAATTTTCTGATTTTTTAGAAAGGTTGGCATGCACTATGAAAGTTTCCAAATTCGGTGGTAGCTCCGTCTCCAATGCTACTCAAATTAAAAAGGTTTTAAATATTGTTAATTCTGATCCAGAGCGAAAGATTGTTATCGTTTCTGCTCCAGGTAAAAGACATGATAATGATATTAAAACAACTGATTTGTTAATCAGATTATATGAAAAGGTCATTAATCATCTTGATTATCATGATAAAAAAAGAGAAATTATTCAGCGTTATGATGATATTGTAAAAGAATTGCAAATGGATGAAAGTATTTTACGGACGATAGATGTGACTTTGGAACATTATATTAATCAATTAAAAAATGAACCGAAGAGACTATTAGATGCATTACTTTCTTGTGGTGAAGATTTTAATGCGCAATTGATAGCTTTATATAATAATAGTCAAGGTATACCAACAAAATATATATCACCGAAGGAAGCGGGTATTTTTGTTACTGACGTCCCACAAGAAGCACAAATATTAGATAGTGCTTACTCTGAAATTAAAAAATTAAGAGATTATGATGAAAAACTAATTATCCCAGGATTTTTTGGCGTATCTCATGAAGGATATATAGTTACATTTCCACGTGGCGGATCAGATATAACTGGCGCCATCATATCAAGTGGTGTTAGAGCCACAATTTATGAAAATTTCACCGATGTGTCTGGTATTTATAAAGCTAATCCAAATATCATCAAAGATCCTGAATTAATCGAAGAAATCACTTATCGAGAAATGCGTGAATTATCTTATGCTGGTTTTAGTGTTTTCCATGATGAAGCCTTACAACCACTTTATAAAGATCGCATCCCTGTGGTGATTAAAAATACGAACCGCCCTCAAGATAAAGGTACATTTATAGTGCATGATAGAGAAATAAATGCGAAAAATGTGATTAGCGGTATAAGTTGTGATAAAGATTTTACTGTTATTAATATCAAAAAGTATTTAATGAATAGACAAGTCGGCTTTACTAGAAAGATTTTAGGTGTCTTAGAGGATAATAATATTTCATTTGATCATATGCCTTCAGGTATTGATACTATCAGTATCGTTATGCGTTCAAAACAAATTCAAAATAAAGAAACAAAAGTATTAAATGAAATTCGTCAAAAATGTGATGTTGATGAGCTAAGTATTGAGCATGATTTAGCAATTTTAATGATTGTCGGCGAAGGTATGAATAAAGTCATTGGTACTGCAAATAAAATTACACATGCCTTAGCTGAATCAAAAATTAACTTAAAAATGATTAACCAAGGTGCTTCAGAAATCTCGATGATGTTTGGAATTCATGTAGATGATGCTGAAAAAGCTGTATTATCTACATATGAGTTTTGCTATCACGGGGTTGCATTAAAAAACTTGTGTGATAAAAACTAATATAAAAGCAATTCGTAACACATGTATTCAACTGCGTTATGAATTGCTTTTTCTTAATTATTTATTGTTCTCTGTATTGCATCCTTAATACGTTGCTCACCTACTACAAATTTTAAAATAAAAAATTGATAGTAGCTTAATGCATCTATGACTCGTTTATAATTGGAATAATGATGATACTGATGGTGTTGCATTAGATCATACATTAGAACGATTTCCGGTTTAATATAATCTACATCCCAATTTAAACTATGGAAGTAAATGTTACTCTTAGGTATACGTATATTCGGATCCAATCTAAAAATCCATTCATCGTTTACAACATCATAAACGAAAATACTCATTATTGTTGTATCATCATATTGCACATAAACTTTTGCAATTTTTGAAAGTGATAAATCTTCTTTAGCTATTGCTTGATCTTGCTTATCTATGTATAGTAACGCATATGATTGCGGAATAACTTTCACAATATCACTTAAACGCTTACGTTCCACGCATATTTCAACAATAGAAGGTAATTTTAATTCATCATTTAAGAAAAGCTGCATGGCAACTTCACCGTGAAATTTAAATAATTGCGATGATGTTTTCATTAAATTGTCCACTAATTGTTCTTTAGCATTCATTTCATTCACTCTCAAATACACCTCCTAAGCAAGCGCTTTCACAAATATCATTATACATTTTAAAATTAATGAATTCAATCTTCAAAATACTATGAGTGACCTAATTCTGTAATTTAAATGACCGTTATAACATAAATTCGACATAAACTTGAATTCACGAATCTTTCACGTCATATTCATTGAACATCAATATCTGTCAGTTTATAATTTGATTATAACAATGATGAACTAAAATCAACTAATAAAAATGTGGAAAATTGAATAACAATTAATCTTTATTAATTATTATTGTATACAAAGTTAAAGAAGTCAAAAAGGATTGGTGAAAAAATGTCTTTTTATGTTGTACTTATCATTATCATTGTAGCATTAATTGGTATATTAGTTTTAAATCAAAGGTATAGTAATAGTAAAATAGATACCGAAGTTTATGCAAGAAAGCAACTTATTAAAAAGAACAAAGCATTAAGTGCAGAAAATGCTGAATTAAGAAGTCAAATGCTGAGTTCTAATAATGATGTTGGCCACCATGCATACAAAAATGCTAAAAGAGAATTACGCAAGATTTTAGATAGCTATCTCGAAAATGGTAAATTAAAATATTACGATATTATCGTTACAAGCAATTTAGCTACTAAACATCCGTTTTTCGAGTATGCACGTTCATTTGATTTTATCATTGTTTCAGATATCGGTTTAATAAACGTTGATGTAAAAAGCTGGGGTGAAAAAACATTTTATCACTTTGATGTACCTGATGAGCATGATACAGAAGTGAGCAATAGTAATATTGAAAAAGTTGTCGGTCATTACATTAGCCAGCAATATCATGATCAGTTTAATTCATCAAGAAAGTCTATCTATACTTTTACAGAAACAGTTCAACCAAATCGTGTTATTTATGATTTTTATGATTATGATCCGTATCAATTAGCAGCAAATAATGCTAAAGCATTAAAGGATCATATTGAACAAAACTTTAACTTTAAAGTCCAAAGTACCGGTGTTATTTACTTTAGTGATGGTACGGTTAATATCATTCAAGGTTCTGAAGAAAGAGATAAATATGTTGATACAGTTTCAACAAAATCTTCGTTACGACGTATTATTAGCGAAGCCATAGAGCTATCTAAACACCCTTTAAATAAAGAACAGGTTGATCAAATCACAGCTATATTCAAGTAAAATCAAAGGCATAATAATCCATTACGCTCGATACGCACTATGGTTATTATGCCTTTAAATTATTTCTATATATAAATTTATGGTAATAATAAATCGATGCTTCAAGTATATTTTACTTTAATATATATAATCACCTATTTAATTATTTACTCCAAATATTTAATTTCTGTTGTTTAGCTTTATTTTGTGCTTCTATAAATACATTTCTATATTTGCCATTTGGTGAAAAATACTTCTCTCTAGCAAGTCCCTTTTCCACTAATTCCTTATTGTACATACGATCTTTACTTATCCATACATACGCCAATGTTCTACCATAGCGGTCTTGTTTTTCTTTATCATATTCTAAATAAACATCTTGATTTGTTAATGTCTTCTTACTATAATTTGATGCTTCTTTGCCAAATGGTTGTACAGGCGTATTCGGTTTCACCGTTTCTGGCGTATCAACCCCTATAAGCCTAACTTTAATTTCTTTACCATTTTGATTTGCAATAAATGTATCACCATCCACAACTCTTTGAACATGTACTTTATCTTTACCATTTAAATCTTGTACAGTTTCATGATTTGTTCCCTTTTTAAAAGGACCCGTATGATTCATAAATTGAAATGCTAATACACCTACAATAATGATGGCTACCACAATCATAGCAAGCGATTTATTTGACTTCATTTTGCCACCTACTTCTCTTTTTTCATTCCGATTAATCATATAAAAGTTAAGAAATATCGTCAATAGCCATATCTACATATTTCAATATTTTGGAAAGCTATAGCATGATATAATGTTATTGTTAAGGAGTGAAAATGAATGAACATTTCAAATGAAAATACAGTCACATTAATTGCAGTAATTATCGCAATTATCATTGGTATTTTCCTACAAATATTTTTCAAATTACCATTAATAGTGACGGCAGTACTATCTATTTTATTGGGTATCTTTGCAGGCTTTATCGTTTACCTGATTGTTTCGTTTTATAATAAACGAAAAAATTAGTTAACAAATCTAACTTGCGAGTACCAAAATAAAAGTATTGAGTAAGATTTTGATTATTGACTCACTTTCAAAGTCTCTTAAATCAAAACACTCAATACTTTTTTGTTTATATTTAGATCCAGCCTTTTTCAATATCAAATGAAATGTTTTTTAAAACACGCTTTTTCTTAAATGATTTATTAATATTAGATATTTGAATCAAATGAACCACCTCTTAATATTTTATTAATTTAAGATTAGTAAATTTATTCGATTTAAAATAGGATACTTTGTCATTGGTTCAAAATGACATTTGTCACTTCGTTGGTTTACATAATATCATTATAGTTATTAATTGCAGAAATAAAAAAAGCCTCATTAAAATGAGACTTGAAATTATTCTTTATAAAATTGGCGAAACTAATTTAGCTAACGATTCTTTAAACTTAACAGACAATGGTCTATTAGCATAAGATTCTTCAGTAAGTTGTTTTGATTTTGTAATATCATGTTCATAAGCCGCTCTTAAATCTTTAGCAAGATTTTCATCATATACAAAGGCATTTACTTCAAAATTTAATTCAAAACTTCTAAAGTCCATATTTGCTGTGCCCACTGATACGATTTCATCATCAATTAAACACATTTTAGAATGTATAAATCCATTTTCATACGTATAAATTTTAACACCACTTGATAATAAGTCAGAGGCATTTGAAAATGTCGCCCAATAAACTAAAGGATGATCTGGCTTACATGGAATCATTAGATGAACATCTACCCCTGATTTAGCTGCAATTTTAATGGCATTTATATATGAGTTATCCGGAATGAAATAAGGCGATTGCAAATATACCGACTTCTTAGCGCTCATAATCATTTTTGTATAACCATATTCAATTTGATGCCAGTCACTGGCGGGACCACTTGCAGCAATCTGGATTGGCGCATTACCGAATGATTTATTCTTTTTAGGAAAATATTTTTCATCATATTCAAATTGAGGTCGATGTGCTTGCGAATTCCAGTCTAAAATAAATCGCAACTGCAGTGCATCAACTGCATCCCCTTGTATACGTAAATGCGTATCTCTCCAATATCCTAATTTTCCTAAACCTAGATATTCATCACCAATGTTAAATCCTCCGACATAACCTAGTTGATCATCGATAACGATGATTTTTCTATGATTTCTATTATTCATTCTGAAATTCAATAACGGTAATTTAGAAGCAAAAAATGCTTCAACTTCTCCACCTAACGATTTAAAATGATCAAAATTAGCCATCTTAACTTTCTTTGAACCAACGTCATCATATAAAATTTTCACTTCTAGACCTTGTTTCAATTTCTCTTCTAACGCTTTTAAAATTCTTTGGCCTAAGCCATCTAGAGCGAATGTATAATACTCTAAATGGATGTATTCTTTAGCATTTTTAATATCTTGTAAAACTTGATCATATAAATCATTTCCATCAATAAAATGATCAATTTTATTATTTTCAGTTAAAAAGCCATCTTGATCCATTAACAACATACGTACCAAATCATGGTGCTTTTGAACTTGTTTATTATCTGTACCATAATTACCTTTATCAAAGCTTTCAATTTGCTGCTTTAAAAGCGCATCAAAATCTGTTAACACGTTACCATTGTTTTTATTTAGTTTACGCGCAGAAACCGTTCTTCCAAAAAATAGATACAGGATAAAACCAATTAATGGTAATACAAAAAGTACAAATAACCACGCCCATGTTGAACTGGCTGTACGTCTATTTCTTTCTAAAAAAATAATAATAAACGCTAGAACCAAATTAATGATAAAGGCAATTGTTAAAATAATGGTAAAAAGTGTTCTTAAATCATTTGAAAATGAAAATTGCATAGTTTATTTCTCCTATAAAGAAAGGCACAAAAAACTTTTGTACCTTTCGTTCCAGATTATTTATTTACAGATAGAGTTAATATTGCATTAAACTCTTCTTCATTATTTGGAAATGTTCTTTCCTCAATTTCTTTTATTGTAATATTTACTAATTTCAAATTTGCAGCTTCTTCAGAACCTAAAAATTCGTTGATATTTGATTCTAATAATTCTAAAGTCTCAGCTGTAAAAGTTTTAAGTTTAATTTGTTCCATTTAAATCCCCTCTTTTCTCTATTTCCTAAATCATAGAACTTTTAACAGTAAAATTCAATCATTAATATATGTGTTTCGGCACGCAAAGTAATTGTGATAAAAAATTAATTAATTTTCATAATGTATTGTTTGATGTATAATATATTTATTCAACTTCGCGATAATGCGATACAAACTTTAACCATTCATAATACATTTTAAATATCGAACTAGTTTTGAAATTGGTTTATCTTATTAAAATGTTGATATTAGTTTTAGGGGGAAATGTAGTGATTTCATTCGAAAATGATTATTTAGAAGGTGCTCATGAAAAAGTATTAAAACGATTAGTAGATACAAATCTTGTACAAGCTTCGGGATATGGCTTTGATCAATTCACAGCTCAGGCAATTGAAAAGATTAAAGATACAATTGATTGCCCAAATGCTACTATTCGTTTTTTAGTAGGTGGAACGCAAACCAATCAGGTTGTTATTAATTCAATGTTAGAAAGTTACGAAGGGGTCATTTCAGCAGACACTGGTCATGTTGCTGTGCATGAGGGCGGTGCAATTGAATATAGTGGACATAAAGTAATTACTATACCATCTAAGGAAGGAAAAGTTAGTGCTTCAGATGTTGAAACTTACATGGAGACATTTAAAAGTGATTTTAAAAGGGACCATATGGTATTCCCAGGAATGGTATATATTTCTCATCCTACAGAATATGGCACATTATACTCTAAATCAGAATTGGAAGAGTTATGTAAAGTATGTAAGCAATATCAGCTTCCATTATTTATGGATGGTGCACGATTAGGGTATGGATTGATGAGTGACCAATCAGATATGACTATTGAAGACATCGCTAAATATTGTGATGTATTTTATATAGGTGGTACGAAGATAGGTGCATTATGCGGGGAAGCAATTGTTTTTACGAAGAATAATGAACCGAAACAATTTACCACTCGAATCAAACATCACGGTGCCCTTTTAGCAAAAGGACGGTTAACAGGCATACAATTTTTAGAATTATTTACGGATAATTTATATTTTAATATAAGCAGACATGCTATCGAAATGGCAAATAAGATGAAAGACGGGTTTATAAATAAAGGCTATCGTCTTTACTTTGATTCTCCAACCAATCAACAATTTTTTATTTTAAGTAACGAGAAAATAGCAGAGTTAGAACAAAAAGTTAAATTTGCTGTTTGGGAAAAATACGATGATCAACATCGTGTTGTTAGATTCGCAACCAGCTGGGCGACAACCGAAGAAAATTTAAATAAACTATTAGAATTAATCTAATAATGCTGCTATATGTCATCTGGCAAATCATTTATTAGTTAATCAAGATCAGTTGAGTAGTTGTGTTTATTTATATATGAAACTGCTCATTAGAAGTCGTTGATGGTGTAAAATTACATTATTCCAAAACAAGGTACTACAGATTATTGAGTATCTTGTTTTATTTTATATATTTAAAAATGTTAATTTGTGCTGTATTTACTTTAATTTGACGACATTTGAGAAGTATTATGACGGTTGTAGTTATTTTATGAAAGTAATGTATTAACAATCGAATTACTAAGTCTATATTGGTAGGAATATCGATGTTTAGTTTAAATGGAATGCACTATTTAAGTTTTTAATATGGAGATGTTTGTGACTTTTCGATGATTAAGATTTTTATAGGTGTGCATCTTTACAAATAAACTTTGTGTTTAAAATTGAGCTTAAGGTTTAGATGAGGATATTGTTGAAGGTATGTGTCTTGTATCCTTAGTTGTTATAAAAGCACAAAAAATAGCACCGCTTTCTCTTTATCTTTGTAGAAAGGATGCTTTAATACCATGCTATTTTATAATTTTCGGGAAATTCTTGCTTCTCGATAAAGTCTCTTACTACAGAAAAAGACTTATTACGATATAACATAAAATATTCTTCATTTTCTATTTCAGATAATGAAAAATCTATAACCTCTGCATCTTTTTTATTAAAAGTTACTGAACCTTTACCGTTACTTATATCATCTTCAGGTATATATTCATATATTATAACCTGTTCATCTTCTTTCAATTTTATTAATGTAAGCATTTAATCCACCTTCTTTTTTATAAAAATTGAATAATCGTATTTTTTGATACAATTTTATGTGCATAATCATAGTTGTAATTATATTTATTCATCAAATAATGTTCAAGCGCCTCATGACGCAGCAGTATTAAATCTTGTTTTTTATTATTTTTCCTTCTCTTAAACGTTGCCAACTTACTGCGATATTATATTCTGGATAATAACTTAAAATCGAATAATTCACTTTGAACATAACAAATCACTCCTTGTACAGTGGTTAAGCAAGTATTATTATTAAATTGTAGGAGTGAAATTCCCTCCTGACTGATTAACGCTCGAATGTCCATTCAATCTTTATAAAGTAGAGATTTATTAAGATTAACAATTTGGTACATTTGAGCTTTTTTATTTCCTTCACTCGCATCTTCTTAAACTTATATGTTCATTATACAAATATAAAAAGCTATAACAATTTAATGAAAATGCCCCCTTCGAAGTAGACATTGAAAAAATGAAAACTTTCAAGGGAGCATTTCAAGATGATCCATTCCAATCTTTTTTATCATTTAAAACTTAACACTTATTTTTCCTTATTCGATTCTAATTTCGTGCAATAAATTCTAAATGAAACGACATACTCCTTTTTCACAAATTGGAATCTACTATTTTTGTATTTTAATTATTATAATATCCATTCACCATATGATTTTTATTAATAGTTAAATCAAATAAACATAGCTTGATTAATTTATACAGTAGTTATATTACAAAACTTTATTGGCATATTCATATAATTTTTCTGTTGTATTCAGGGTTAGATTATCTACTTCGCGTTTGCCTTGTCTTAATTGTGAAAGTACATATTGAGAAACTCCAGTTTTTTTAGAAATTTCATATCCTGTTAAATTACTTTCAATTAATTCAATTATCTTTTTCTTGTATTCTGACATTTTTTCATCTCCATATCTGTACAATGTTTACTACTTTTTTTCGAAATTCTGTGAACTCAACGTATTTTTTATTTATAAATGATTTTATTATTTTTCTATTCATTAATGGCTATCATCACTTCATAATAGTTAATTTCATATTATCAATTTTTGTTTCTACATATTAACGACTTTTCATCATCAATTACTTTGTCAAAGACAAATCGTTTGTCTTGTATACCTTACGACTTTTACTAAACTTCAATGTTTAGTATTCATTGAAGTTTAAAACCACTTCTAAAGTTTAACCTTTTATGTATTTTTATTAGATTAGAGTCTTTCAATATTCAAACTACTAACTCCAGTAGTCTATTAAATTTGAGATATTGATATATCTTTAGACTTTAATTTTTTCGGAGTCATATAGACTTCTCAAATACTATACATTTATTTCATAATTTTAAACCCTAATATTACTAAAATAATTATAAACGTCCCTATTAAAAATTCTATTTTCTCTTTTTTGTTTGTTTTTCGCACTTTAATAGTCATCTTCATTTTACTAATGGTGAGAAAGTAATATTTTATTCAAAGAATATGACTTCGTATTAAATCAAACCTCACATTCTTATTAGTTTGCAAATTCAATAGTCCTATCAGAATTGAAATCAAAACATTCAAACTATTTTATCGTTTTTACTTCCTCGACCATTTTCACCTCCTTATAATCTATATAAATTATGTTTACCACACGATTCTTTACACTCGATGAATTAATTTTGTTAAGAAACATTTAGGCATGTAACTTTGTAATAAAAACATTTTCAAATAAATGTACCAAAAACTTTCATGAAATAAAGTATACTTTTCAAATCTATTAATTTTAAAAATCATAAAATCAAATGCTATATTAGAATATAATTATCACAAATCATAATATATGCCAATTACACAATCTAATATAAAAAATTGTCAATGAAAAATTATGCGCATAAACATTATTACAAAATATGTATAGTATAGAATACCGCATTAAAGTTAACTTATTTACTGTGTTCAGCCTTTTATATCATCACTTAAAGATCATTTAAATTTTTATGGAAATGATAATATAATAATGCATACTTTTGATTGTTTAAACATGTACAATTTTAAAAACCTAGAGATAATTTTATTGAGGTGGACAAAGCGTGGACACACAATCATGAAATTATTAGAAATTTAATCTCTTGTCCATCTAATCAAACAAGGTATATTTATTAGCACTCTGAATTATTTTCTGACGACTTTTGATACTCATATAACTTGATTATTGTTTTAAATTTGGCATCCTTTATTTTAGTATTACCTACCTTTAAATCAGTAACTGTTTGACGTGGTACACCTGAGTTTTTTGAAATACTATATGGTGTATTGTTAGTTAATAACTTTTCTATTTCACTTATAATAGTTTCAATCTCATTCATTTTTAATCACGCTCTCTTTCTATTTATAATTATAATAATCCTAATGCAGTAGCTACGTTTAGCAATATATTGTTTCTTTCTAGTTGCCAAACTAGTTAATTCATAAACTAATACCTAATAGTATTGGCGTTTTTTATTATATATTGATAAAATTTCTTGTCTCCATCTATTCTATATTATATTATTTGATAATTTTTTATTTATATTCACATTAAGCTATCCATATTTAATATACTTTAAAATTAGATGATTTAAAAGGCTCACTCCATGATATTTCAAAAGATATGGCCTTATTTTAATCTTCAATCATTATTTCTAATTGTTTTTGGTAATTATAGAGTTTTTCCGCTGTTTCTAAAGTTAAATTATTCACTTTTCTTTTCCCACTTCTTAATTCACTTATACCACCATAAGAAACACCAGTGTCTTGATTAATTCTATAATTAGATATTGATTTATCATTTAGTAATTTTTCTATTGTATTATAAATTTCTTTAAACTGGTTCATAATTTTTGTAAAAATGAAAGAATAGTTTATTTTTTTCTAGTTAAATTAATAATAAATAATATTAAAGTTGCAATGTTAAGATAGAGAGTTAATTTTTTCCTTAATTCTCTTGTCATAAATACCACCTCCCTATTTAATGTGGTAAAGGTCTTTTGTTCTTTACCTTTTTAAAAGAACGATTTGATAAAATTAAGCACTTGAATTATTATGCTCGTCACAGCTATTCGAAATTTAATTTTGCTATTCGTTCTTTTTCTTTAACCATTCTTATCATTTTTTCTCCTTTCCTCTTTATAGTTATTTAACATTCCACAAATTGTTGTAAGTGATATGTTTGAATTCCCATATCCAATGACAATATTTATAATTTGCAATTCTAAATTATAGTAACCTATATTTTTCAAAATCACTTTGTTTTATGATTAACATCCATCTAAGAACACCTAAAGGTTTTTATGTAATGTATTAAACATTTCCATTTATACATATACATCTTGTAAAAAAGAAAGAACTCCATATATACTCAAAAGGTATACTGAAGTTCTATATATTATATAAAATTATTATACTATTTTGAAAAACATAAGTAAATCACTAAACATGATTTCTTTCGCTTTTAGAAAACTTTTAATACTATAAAAACACCCACTCAGTCACAAGTTTGGGCAGTTATTGTATGCCTATTGAACTCAATGCTTATATTATAATACCTTTTTCGCATATTCATATAAGATCTTTGCATTCTTTAAGCTTAAATTTTCAATTCTTCTTTCTCCACGGCGCATAGCATTAATATTACCGTAACTTATCCCAGTATCTTTATTAATTTGATAACTCGATATCTCTTTGTTTTCTATCAATTCTTTGATTGTATGGTATATTTCATCATAGCAATTCATAAATTAGATGAGGCGAAAATTTTTAATTTTTTAGAATATCAATAGTAGTATAACTAAAATGAAAATACCGATTGATAAACAAAAAGATATTTTTTGTTTTGTTTCTCTTTTCATATAGTATTACCCCCTTAATAATGAGTAGTAAGGCCCCTCTTTTCGGGGTCTTACCTTAGAACGTTCTGCAAATGAATTCGATGAGAAGTAATATGAATGTGGCTATTTTCAAGTAATACTCAACGTTTTCGCGACGTTCTTTTATCGCCTCATCTCATCACCTCCAAATATATTAAAATTCATGTGAACTAAAATATAAAATGGTCTTCCCCAGCTTTAAAAAAATAAATACATAAAACATTTACTTGACCAAAACTTGACAAAATCCATTTTTCAACAAAAAGTGGACAGCAATTAAAATTTAAAGATAAAATTATAGATTGTCCACCTTTCCAAATCAAAAAAGAGCTAAAGCAAAATGCTCTAGCCCTTGATATTACTGATTTCCCATCATTGTTTAGCGTATTAATATTGCTTCATGTACTGATCTCTTTCCCATTCAGATACTTGAGTTCTGTAGTAATCCCATTCAATTGATTTTGAATTAATAAATTGATTATAGATATGATTTCCTAAAGCTTTTTTAATAACTTCATTTTCACGCATTGCTTTTAATGCAGTATAAAGTGTTGAAGGTAAGTCTTGAATGCCTACTGCTTCACGTTCTTCACGGTTCATTTCGTAAATATTTTGGTTAACTGGTTCTGGAACTTTTAATTTATTTTTAATACCATCTAGTCCAGCTTCTAAGATTGCAGCTAACGCCATGTATGGGTTTGCAGCTGGATCTACTGAACGTACTTCGATACGAGTAGATAATCCTCTTGAAGATGGTACACGGATTAATGGTGAACGGTTTTTACCACTCCATGCAATATAACATGGTGCTTCATAACCAGGTACTAAACGTTTATATGAGTTTACTAACGGGTTACATACAGCAGTAAATCCGCGTGCATTTTTAAGTACACCTGCTGTAAATTGATATGCAGTTTCCGTTAAGCCCATTTCAGTATTTGGATCGAAGAATGCATTTTCTTTACCTTTGAATAATGAAACGTTAAAGTGCATACCGCTACCATTCACACCAAATAATGGTTTAGGCATAAATGTTGCGTGTAAATTATGTTTACGTGCGATTGTTTTAACAACCAATTTAAATGTTTGGATGTTATCACATGCTGTAACAGCATCTGCATATTTAAAGTCAATTTCATGTTGACCAGGGGCAACTTCATGGTGACTAGCTTCAATATCGAAGCCCATATCCTCTAATTCTAAAACAATATCACGACGACAGTTTTCACCTAAATCTGTAGGTGCTAAGTCGAAATATCCACCATCATCATTAAGTTCTAAAGTTGGTTCCCCTTTTTCATCCAACTTAAACAAGAAGAATTCTGGTTCAGGCCCTAGGTTAAAGTCTGTGAAGCCTAAATCTTCCATTTCTTTTAATACACGTTTTAAGTTTGCACGAGGATCCCCTTCAAATGGTGTACCATCTGTTTTATAAACATCACAAATTAAACGTGCAACTTTACCTTGTCCAGCAGTCCATGGGAAAATTACCCAAGTATCTAAATCTGGATGTAAGTACATATCTGATTCTTCGATACGTACGAAACCTTCGATAGAAGAACCGTCAAACATCATTTCGTTATCAAGTACTTTTTCTAATTGGCTTACAGGCACTTCAACATTTTTAATTGTTCCTAAAATATCAGTGAATTGTAATCTTAAATATCTTACATTTTCCTCTTCTGCAAATTTACGAATGTCGTCTTTAGTGAAAGTACGTTTTGGCATTTTAAAATCCTCCAAATTTTATTTAATAAATCGGGATAAATCACCACGATTTATTGGCAAAGTTTCTCCAATAGGCTTTTGCGTGGCATCTACAATCATCTTTTTTCTTATCTCTTGTTCATCTGTTGTTAAATGCTCTTGTGAGTCATAAATGATTTGTTTAATCCCTTTGATATTAAATCCTTTTTCTAATAATGATTTAATTTCTAGTAATCTTTCCAAATCATTGAGTGAGAACAGACGTTTTTGACCTTCTGTTCTTTCAGGTTTGATGAGTTCATGTGTTTCATAGTAACGTATTTGCCTTGGCGTTAAATTCGTTAACTTACTTACTACACTCATAGAGAAGACAGCCATATTTCGTCTGATTGCATCATTCGATATCATTGTTCCTCTCCTCTACTTTTGAACTTGATAATAACTTATCATAATTTTTTTAGGATTTCAAAAATATGTCAGGTTTTCTAACATAAAGCTCAAAACATTGATATAACTACAATTTCGACCTCTAAAACGCCATAAAACGACCTACAGCTAAAATATTTTTTCAATTTTTAAAAATAATCTGATAAATCTTCGCAAAAAAGTTTCACCCAAAACACTTTATCATTTAGGGTGAAATTTAATCTATTCTATAAGTCCTTGTTCTTTCAACTGCTTAACAGCTCTTGTCACAGCAATTTTAACGTGTTCATATGTTAATCCTCCTTGAACATATGCTTCATAAGGAGGACGAATAGGTCCATCTGCAGATAATTCAATCGATGAACCTTGAATAAACGTACCAGCTGCCATAATAACATCATCTTCGTAACCAGGCATATAACTCGGTTCTGGACTAAAATGTGCATTAATTGGGGATGCGTGTTGAATACTTTGACAAAATGAAATCATTTGTTCTTTCGTTTCAAATTTAACTGTTTGAATTAAATCAGTTCGTTTTTCGTAGTACTTCGGCGTTGTGTTCATATTCATTTTTTCTAAAAATAAACTAGTAAACAATGCACCTTTAAGACTCTGACTGACAACGTGTGGTGCTAAAAAGAAACCTTGATACATTTCAAGCAATGCATTTAATGATGCACCCGCTTCTTTACCAATACCAGGTGCTGTCAATCTATAACCACATCGTTCAATTAAATCTTTTCTACCAGCAATGTATCCACCAATCTTAGCTAAACCACCGCCAGGGTTTTTAATTAATGATCCTGCTATTAAATCGGCACCACATTCTATAGGTTCACGTCTTTCAACAAATTCCCCATAACAGTTATCCACAAATATTAAAATATTAGGATGAACTTCTTTCAACCTAGTAATCACCTCTTCAATTTCATCTAGAGGAATTGAAGGTCTTTGATCATAGCCTTTCGAACGTTGAATCGCTATTACTTTGGTGCGCTCAGAAACCCCATCTAACACACTTTCAATATCGATCTTACCTTCTTTAAGTGCTATATCTTTATACGATACGCCTTGCTCCATTAAACTTTCAATACCATTTCCGTTTACACCAATGACTTCAAGTAAAGTGTCATATGGACTTCCCGTTATATAAATTAATTCATCACCATGTTTTAATAAACTTTGTAATGCAATAGTAATCGCATGCGTACCTGAAATAATTTGCGGACGAACAATTGCATCTTCTGCTTTAAATGCCTGCGCATATATTTCTTCTAAATGATCACGTCCAAAATCATCATACCCGTATCCTGTTGATCCTTGTAGATCACTTTCGGTTGCCTTGACATGATGAAATGCATTTAATACTTTTTCTTGATTAATATATGCAGTTTCTTCAATTTCTTTAAAATATGGTGCTAACGTTGATTCGACGTCAGCTACTATCTTACTTATATCTTTCATTTGAATTTCGTCCTTTTATTATTTTTTAAATCCTTTTATACGATAAACATTTTCAATTTCATCATATTTAAGTTCAGTCACTAATGTATGTTGTTTTAGGAAATATAATCGATCTGCATTATTCGTCGCAATTGCCTCATCATAATAAGTTAATTGCCTTTTTATTTCATCGATAAATAACGTCTTAACAAGTAATTTATCACCATCATTTTTAGAAGAAACAAAAACATTAGGCAAATCACTTGCTGGACGATTTGATGCATGATCACATAAGTCCTTTTTATTAAAAATAACTATTTGAGAAATATGACTCATATCTAATTGTTTGATTAAATCATTAACTGTGTCATACTGCGTACGGTATTCAGGATGGCTACTATCTACGACATGTACTAATAAATCTGCACCTTTAGCCTCTTCTAAAGTTGATTTAAAAGCTGCAATTAACGTCGTAGGTAGTTTCTGTATAAAACCAACAGTATCTGAAATAATTAAATTAAATCCATCATTTATTTGTATTTGTCGTGTTTTAGGATCTAACGTTGCAAATAATTGATCTTTTTCATACGTCTCTTCATTTGCTAAAACGTTAAACCATGATGATTTACCAGCGTTTGTATAACCAACTAAAGCTACTTGAAACACCTGATTTTGATTTCTTTTATTTCGATATCTTTCGCGATGTTCTTCTACCGTCCGCAATTGATGTTTAATTTCATTCATACGAGTTCGAATATGTCTGCGATCCATCTCTAACTTCGTTTCACCAGGGCCTCTAGTTCCAATACCGCCACCTAAACGAGAAAGGCTTTTACCATGGCCTTGCAATCTAGGTAATAAATAATCAAGTTGTGCTAGCTCTACTTGCAATTTACCTTCTTTACTTCTTGCTCTTAATGCAAATATTTCAAGAATCAACTGAGTTCTATCAATAATTTTTACACCTAAAGCTTCATTTAGTGATTTGGATTGTGCAGTCGTTAATTCATCATTTGTGATGACTACATCAATATCTTTGAACTTAATAAATGCTTGAATTTCTTTTTTTTTTTTAATGATACGGCGACCACCGAGATCTACACGATCTCTGTTTTGAGTAATTTGACCCAACACTTCAAGTTGGCAAGTCTCTGATAAAGATGATAATTCCTCCATTGTAGACTCAAAATTAAATTGCTTATCATCTTGAGCATGTACACCGACTAAGACAGCTTTTTCTAGTATATTTTTAGTATCATGAATTTGTTGCTGAGCCATGTTATACATCTCCTTAATAAAATCCTACTCAAAGTATTCTATCATAGAGTTTTAGTAAAGACTATTACACGATTTTATGGTACATTTTAAGTAAATCGAAAGGATGATTCAATGGAGACAATTTATGATTTTGTAGTAGAAACAAATAAAGGTGTTACTTACAAATTAGATGCATATAAGGGTGACGTTATGCTAATTGTCAATACAGCTAGCGAATGTGGCTTTACTTCACAATTTGAAGGTTTGCAATCATTATACGAGAAATACAAAGATCAAGGGTTTGTAATTCTAGGTTTCCCTTGTAATCAATTTGGTGGCCAAGAACCTGGATCAGGCGAAGAAGCAGCTCAAAACTGTAAATTAAACTATGGTGTTACCTTCCCTATGCATCAAAAAATAGACGTAAAAGGGGAACATCAATTACCTTTATTTAGATATTTGACTGCGGCACAACACGGATTCTTTAATGAGAAAATCAAATGGAATTTCACTAAGTTTTTAGTAGATCGTGAAGGTAACGTTGTTAAACGATTTGCACCTCAAAAAAAACCTGTTCAAATCGAAAGAGAAATAGAAAAGTTATTATAAAATATACTAGCTCATAGCAAATAAAACGCTTCATATAAAGTCGTATCATATATTGACTCGGCCTTTATATGAAGCGTTTTTATTACAAACATTCCTCTATTGTATCTTGTCATTTGAACATCATTTAATTGATGTCACATATGACTTTATTTCTATATCTATTTATCATACTTCAAACGTTATGTACACGAGTCATTAAATCGTGCCCATATGATTACAACTTATTCTTCACTTTCAGTAGATTCTTGACCTTCAGTTTCTACTGTATAAGTGCTGATCGCATGTTTGTAAATCAAGTGTTGTTTGCCTTGAGAATTTAAGCTTACGACATACTTGTCGTATTCTTCAATAACACCTTTCATTTGGAAACCGTTTAGAAAGAATACAGTTACTTCAGTTTGGTTTGCTTTAAAATTCTCTAGTGCTTTGTCTTGGATGTTTTCGTTTGCAATCATCTGTCGGACTCCTTTTACTTAATCTGGGTTGTAATCTCATCTAACATCATTTGAAGTGACATATTTTCTTTATCTAACCAATGAACACTCATTTTATTCTTGAACCATGTCATTTGTCGTTTTGCATATTGGCGTGAATGTTGCTTTAAATCATTGACAGCATCTTCATAAATCATTTGTCCGTTAATCACAGGTATTAATTCTTTATATCCAATAGCTTGCATACTTTGGCAAGATTCATAGCCTTGTTCAACAAGTTGTTGCACTTCTCTAAATAATCCGTGATCCAACATAATATCAACACGTTTATTTATTCTTGAATATAATGTTTTACGCGACATTTCAATCCCTATTAATAATGTATCATAATTTTCAGTAAATTGTTGCACTTTCTTACGATTACTTAAAAGTTTTTTTGTTTTAAAATAGTATTCGATAGCGCGCAATACTCTCTGTCGATTGTTTGGATGAATATTTTTGGCAGAAGCCTCGTCAAATTGAGCTAAATATTCGTGTAGTTGCTGATTATCTAAATGTTCTAATGCAGATAACTTTTGTTTAACTACGGATAATTGTGCAGGTGTAACTGTTTCATCTTCTAATTCATAATTATATATTAATGATTGAATATATAAGCCTGTTCCACCTGCTATAATTGGAACTTTACCTCTATTCGTTATATCAGTAATTAAATCTTCTGCTAATCGCTTGAATTCATATGCTGAAAATGTATCATCAGGATTCAAGATATCAATTAAATGATGTGGAATACCATCCATTTCTTCAGGTGTTACTTTTGCAGTTCCAATATTCATATGTTTGTAGACTTGCATAGAGTCACCGCTTATGATTTCACCATTGATACGCTTCGCGAGTTCGATGCTAAGCTCTGTTTTACCTGAAGCAGTTGGCCCCACAATTACTACAATAAAAGGCTTATTTTTATTCATATTTAATTCCACTTTCTTTATTTTTTATAAAATTGATTCAACCATTTAAACAAGTCTTCCCAAATTTTGTCATGTTCTTTTTCAAATAACACTTCATGACGTTTATGATGATAAAGATTAACTTTAACATTTTTAATGCCGGCTTTTCTATATATATTCGCCAATTTTAAAATCCCTTTACCATAATCACCTAAAGGATCGTCATATCCTGAAACTAATAATATAGGCATGGCATGATTTAACATTTTTATATTTTTTAATTGTGATGTATGTAGCATATAATAGGCTGTTTGATATAATAATTGATTTGACACATTAAATCCACTATATGGATCTTTAATAAAGTTGTCTACTTCAGTTGGATTACTAGAAATCCAATCACTTTGTGTACGTAATGGACGTATTTTTTTATTAAAACTATTTGATACTAACTGGTTAACCCATTCAACCCGTTTCTCAGCACCATAAATTTTTGCAATCAGTTGTAACACCTTAACGGTTGGTAACCCTTTCCATAACGGATACATACCAGTACCACTTAAAATTAGACCATCAACATATTGCGGATATGTTTCTACAAACAATCTAGCTATAACGGATCCCATTGAATGTCCGATTATAATGTATGGTTTATCAACATTGCCTCTCACTGTTTGCGCTACTTCAAAGGCATCACCGATAACTCGTTTCATATCATCGTAATGCCCTCTTGTTGATTCATCAATATTAATACCATGTCCTCGATGATTATGACGTATCACATCGAAGCCATCCTTTGAAAGTGCATGTGCTAATTTATCGTAACGTTCCATATGTTCAGCCATACCATGAAATATATGAATAATTCCTTTTGCATCTACATCTGTAAAATTCACTTTAACTTCAATATTCGTGTTATCTTGTACAGTTAATTTAAATTGTTTTTCAGTCATCATCTCACACCTTTAATAACAACGTTTTTATATTCGCTTTTATTATTATCATACATTTAGTGATGCATAGTTTCAATTGACTAATGTATCTCATATAAAAAAACTGATGCCCCTAAAACAGGACACCAGTTTATGATTGTACAAATTAATTATTCTTTAACTGCTGGTTGATTATTTCCATGTTGCGCTTCTTTAATTGCTTGCTCAACTTCTTCAGTATAAGCCTCAATTTGAGCTGGTGAGTAGTCTAACATATCAGCCATAATATCGATGATACTATCTTTATAATCTAATACATCTTTAATATTGAAGTACATTTTACCAGAACGACGAACTAAGAAATCGTTAGGTTTGTATACCATTTCTTGTTGAATACTATAAACAAGTTCTACATAAATTTCTAATGGTAACTTGCTATCATGGTATTGAGATGTTTGCGCAATATTGAACAATTCATCAACATTTGAACCATATTTAGATGCTAAACGTCTTGCAACATCTTCATCAATGCCGAATCCTTTAGCTACATCTACTTTTTGCTCTACAAACGCATCAAAGTTCTTGCTACCTCCTACATCGCCACCTGAAATTGCCAGACCTTTTGTATTACATGGACTAAATGTTAAACCGTAGTCTTTTTTCAAGCGTTTAGATACTAAATCAACAATGTCTTGAGCCATGTGACGATAGCCTGTTAATTTACCACCTGCAATAGTTAATAAACCTGATTTACCTTCCCAAATTTCATCCTTACGAGAGATTTCAGAAGGGTCTTTGCCTTCTTCGTAAATTAATGGTCTAATTCCTGCCCATGTTGATTCAATATCTTCATCTGTAACATTAACACTAGGGAACATGTAATTAATCGCATCGATTAAATAGTCTCTGTCTTCTTGTGTAGTTAATGGTGAAGATTTGATATTGTCATAGAATGTATCTGTAGTACCTACATACGCTTTTCCTTCACGCGGGATTGCAAAAATCATTCTTCCATCTTTTTCAGTATCAAAGTATACTGCTTGACCTAATGGGAATTTTGATTGATCAATAACAACATGTACACCTTTAGTTAAACGTAATTTTTTATTATTGCGTGCATAATCACCACTTCTAACATCATCAACCCAAGGACCTGCTGCATTAACCACTTTTTTAGCCTTAATTGTATAATTTTCATTAGTTAATTTATCAATAACTTTAACACCATTTACTTGTTGATTTTTATCATAAGTGAAGTGTTCTGACTTAGTATAGTTGATAATTTCTGCGCCTTTTTCAGCAGCACGCTTCATAACTTCAATAGTTAAACGCGCATCGTCAGTACGATATTCAACATAGTAACCGCCGCCTTTTAGACCTTCTTTTTTAACTAATGGTTCTTTAGCTAAAGTTTCTTTTTTAGATAACATTTTTTTACGTTCAGACTTTTTAACACCTGCTAAACGATCATACATTCCTAAACCAATTGATGTTGAGAATTTACCAAATGTTCCACCTTTATGCATTGGTAAAAGCATCCACTCTGGAGTCGTAACATGAGGCCCATTTTCATAAACAATCGCACGTTCTTTACCAGTTTCGGCAACTACTCCAATTTGGAATTGTTTTAAGTAACGTAAACCACCATGGACTAATTTTGTAGATCTTGAGCTTGTTCCTTGTGCAAAGTCTTGCATTTCAACTAATGCAACTTTCATTCCTCTTTCACTCGCGTCTAGTGCAATACCTGCACCTGTAATACCGCCACCAATAATTACTAAATCATATTCATCATTTCTTAAATTCTTTTTAATATGTTCTCTCTTAAAAGTAGACAATGCCATTCCAAAACGCCTCCTAAAAAATGTAAAAACGAGAGACTTGTCCCACATAAACAATCCTTCAATTGTACATGTTCGAACAAATCTCTCGTTTCTCGATTCAAATATTAACTTAAATTGATTGTATCACAATGTTTATACAAAAGTCTAATCTACAAGTTTATTCTGTTTTAAAAACTTGTGTTGCTTCAACAGCTTTTTTCCAACCTCTATATAATTTTTCTCTTTCGCCTTCATCCATTTTCGGATCGAATTTTTCTTCTAATTTCCAGTTTTTAGCGATATCATCTTTACTCTCCCAGAATCCAACTGCTAAACCTGCTAAATATGCAGCACCTAAAGCTGTAGTTTCTTGAATTTCAGGTCTTTCAACAGAAGTATTAACAATGTCTGCTTGGAACTGCATAATAAAGTTATTCTTAACTGCACCACCATCGACACGTAAACTTTGGACATCGATACCAGAGTCTTTTGACATTGCTTCCATAACGTCACGAGTTTGGTAACATAATGATTCTAATGTTGCACGGATAAAGTGCTCTTTTTCAGTTCCACGTGTTAAACCGAAAATCGCACCACGTGCTTCAGAATCCCAATACGGTGTTCCTAAACCTACAAAAGCTGGAACAACATAAACACCCTCAGTAGAGTCAACTCGTGTCGCATAACTTTCTGATTGTGGTGCTGAATTAATCATTCTTAATCCATCACGTAACCATTGGATTGCTGAACCCGAAACAAAGATGGAACCTTCAAGCGCATAATTTACTTTTCCATCAATACCATAAGCAATTGTTGTTAATAAACCACTTTCAGATTTAACCGCTTTGTCACCTGTATTCATTAACATGAAGCCACCAGTTCCATATGTGTTTTTCACGTCACCACGTTCGAAGCAAGCTTGTCCAAATAATGCTGCTTGTTGATCACCAGCTACACCAGCAATTGGTACTTCTTGACCATAGAAGTGGTAATCAATTGTCTTACCATATACTTCACTTGAAAGTTTAACTTCTGGCAACATATTTTTAGGTACTGTAAGTAGTTCTAATAACTCATCGTCCCATTCTAAATCATGGATATTAAACATTAATGTACGACTCGCATTTGAATAATCAGTAATATGCGCAGCTTTTCCTGATAATTTCCATACTAACCAAGTATCAATCGTTCCAAATAATAAATCGCCATTTTCTGCTTTTTCTCGTGCACCTTCAACATTGTCTAGAATCCATTTAACTTTTGTACCTGCAAAATACGGATCTAAAAGTAATCCTGTCTTATCTCTAAATGTTTGTTCATATCCTTGTTGTTTTAATTCTGAACAAATTGATTGTGTTTGACGTGATTGCCAAACAATTGCGTGATAAATTGGGCGGCCAGTATGTTTGTCCCAAACAACCGTTGTTTCACGTTGGTTTGTAATACCGATACCTGCAATTTGATCAGCTCTAACATCATTTTCATTAATTACTTCCGTCATTACAGCTAAAACAGATGTCCAAATTTCATTTGCATCATGTTCAACCCAACCTGATTGTGGAAAATATTGCTTAAACTCACGTTGTGCTACCCCTGCAATTTCCCCTTTTTGATTGAATAAAATCGCTCTTGAGCTTGTTGTTCCTTGGTCTATAGATAAAATATATTTTTCCATTAGTAGTATCTCCTTTATTAAAAAAATAATCGCTAACCCATTGTACAAAATCTGTTAAATTTTGGCGAAAAAATAGCATAATCCATGAATCAAACATGTTAAATTATGCTATTTACGTTTCTTTTTATTTTAGTAAATTGATTCGATATCACCTTTTTTTGATGATTTATTTAAAATGTAACCTAAAATCAAAGTAATAATAACTACAACAATTGCAATTGCACAACCAATATTAAATGTATGTTTATAAAATACAGCGTATACTACCGCACCTAATAAACCACCGGCAATTGGTCCTAAGATAGGAACGATTGCATATGACCAATTTGAACCACCTTTACCAGCTATTGGTAAAATCGCATGTGCAATTCTCGGACCTAAATCACGTGCTGGGTTGATTGCATAACCAGTAGCACCGCCTAAACTTAATCCGATTGCAACAATTAATGCTCCGACAATTAAAGGATTTAAACCATCGGCAATTTTGTTTACACCGATAAATAAAATACCTAAAGTTAATGCCATTGTTCCGATAATCTCACTTAAAAAGTTGGCAAAGTAATTCTTAATAGCCGGTGCTGTAGAGAAAACACCTAATTTCGCGCCAGCTTCTTCTGTCGCTTTCCAATGTGGCAAGTACATTAACCATACAATTGTTGCTCCGACAATTGCACCTAACATTTGAGCAACAATATAACCAGGAACTAATGACCAATCAAAACTTCCGTCTAATGCAAGAGCTAAAGACACCGCTGGGTTTAAATGTGCACCTGAGAATTGACCGACAGCATACACACCCATTGTAACCGCTAATCCCCATCCAGCTGTGATGACAATCCAATCAGCACCATTCGCAGCACTTCTCTTTAAATTGACATTGGCACAAACGCCACCACCAAAAAGGATTAAGATTGCAGTTCCTAGGAATTCTGCTAAATATACATTCATATTAAATGTCCTCCCAAAAAGACAAAGAGATTCCTACACTAGCAGTTTGGCTCGTAGAAATCTCCCGTCTCTATTCTATGTATTAACTTTTATTATATTTGTTATAATACTATCGATATGAAAGCGTTGTCAATGGTTTTTGTAAAAATTTTGTCAAATTTAATTTTTCAAGTCTTTATAAAAGTAGTTTAATTTGAAAACTAGAAATATCAATCCGCACTAAATAGTCTATGTCGTTCAGTTGCTTAAATGACATCCTTCAGCCATATTTTTTATGACTAGTTGCATTTTTTACAAATAAACACCTCTATAACTTTAATGATTTTAATCGTTTTAGAGGTGCTAATTATTTTATTTAATTATTCTTTGTATGATACCTTAAATTCCTTATTACATATCCCATATGAAAACGGCTTTTTTAATATGTTATATGACTAAATCTAGTGAAAAATCTAATTTTTGCAGCCTTATGATTCACCAGAGTTTATCATAACTAGTTGTTACATATTTCGCTCCATTTTTAACAGCTTCATTAACTTCATCTATTGTATTAATTAGGCCACCTGCAATGACTTGTGTATTTGTTTCTTTCTGAATATGATGAATCGCTTTACTCGCAACACCTGGAAGTACTTCAACAAAATCAGGTTCAACTTTTTTTATCAAATCTATACTGCGTTTCAATGCTTGACTATCAATAATAAACACTCTAAAAATCGTTAAAGTATTTAATGATTTCGCTTTTTTTATTACTTTAGATTTAGTCGATACAATACCTTTTGGCTTGTATTGCTGAATAATAAATTCACTTGCAAATTCATCGTGACTTAAACCTTTTATCAAATCTATATGAATAAAACACTCTATATGATTTTGCTTCAGCAATTCCATAATACTTTTAATATGTCCTATATGCATATCTAGAAGCACACACATTTTATAATCTGTTTTAATCAGTTTCTCTAAATCTTTAATGTTTCTTATGGCAGGCAATATGTTGTTATTCACTTGATTCATCCTCTCTACATCACACGCTTAAATAATTTTTCTAATTCGTATTTTGAAAAATTAATGATAATTGGACGACCATGTGGACATGTAAATGGATCTTCCGCTTCTCTTAATTGATCAATTAAATCAGACATTTCATGTTTTTGTAAATAATGATTCGCTTTAATAGATTTTTTACATGACATCATGATTGCTACATCTTCACGTAATTTTTTGATATCTACTTTTTTCTCTTCCAAAATTAGCTCAATCATATCTTTAATAATTTCTTCTACTTCATCTTTAGGGAACCAAACTGGATAGCTACTTACAATATAATCATGACCACCAAAATGTTCTAACATGATACCTACTTGTTGAAGCTCATTTTTATATTGATCAATGACTAATTGTTCATCTTTTGAAAAATGAAATGTTAACGGGATTAATAAATCTTGTACTTCATTGGTAACTTCACCTATTTTATCTCGAAAATATTCATATTTTATTCTTTCTTGAGCTGCATGCTGGTCAATCATGTACATGCCAAATTCATTTTGAGCAATAATATACGTTCCATGTACTTGGCCAACAATTTCCATATATGGAATTCTTCGTTTAGGGTCTTTACTTTTTGTTCCTTTAATATCGTTTACATCATAATAATCATCAGACGCTTTATTCTCATAATTTTGCACAGATGTATCGTCATTTGAATCAAATGTTTGATCCATTTCTTGTAAAATTTCTTGTTGTTTTTTGAAGTAGTCTTCATCTTTTTCACGTGTATTATTATAACCGGAAGATTCATCATCAGCTATTAAACTTTCAGACGTTTTCGTTACGAATGGATTATATGAATCTTCTTTTATAACTATCTCATCGTTTTGATTTTCTGCCATAAATGGCCTACTGTTACTTTCTTCAGATGAAAACGTCTTCTCTTGGTTATTCTCTGTGTTTTGTCTTTGTTCAAATTCGATTTTTTGTTGTTCGAATGAATGTAACACTTTATTTTTTTTCGGCACATAATCCAAGTTATTTTTAGGAATTAATATACGGTCTTTAAATGCTTCTTGTATTTTGCTCACTATCAATTGATATAGTTGCTCTTCTTTTGATAAACGCACTTCTAGTTTTGTTGGATGAACATTTACGTCTACTAAGATTGGATCCATTTCAATATTAATATAACAAATCGGGAACCTACCTATTGTTAAGAGTGTATGATAGCCTTCTAAAATCGCTTTATTTAACATAAAGTTTTTAATGTATCGTCCATTAATAAAAATAGAAATATAGTGCTTATTACTTCTAGAATGTTCAGGCTTTGCAACAAAACCCTCAATGTGATAATCACTTGTATCTCCAGATATATGTACTAAATCTCGTGCAACTTTCATCCCATAAATCTCTGCCATCACTTCATTAGTTCGTCCTGAACCATTTGTACTTAACATTGTTTTACCATCTGAAATGAGTGCTATTCGAATGTCCGGATGACTCATTGCCATTCTGTTGACAATATCTGTTATTTTACCTAGTTCAGTGTATAAACTTTTTATATATTTTAAACGTGCTGGTGTATTATAAAATAATGATTCTACAAGTATATCTGTTCCTTTTTTCGCTTTTGCAGGCTTATGATTTAATATTTCACCATTTTCTACATATATTTCATTTCCATTAGCATTATCCGTGCAAGTCTTCAATGTTACTTTAGCAACTGATGAAATACTGGCTAGTGCTTCACCACGGAATCCTAATGTCCTAATATGAAATAAATCTTCATCTTGATCTAATTTACTAGTCGCATGTCTATGAAATACTAATCCTAAGTCTTCCGCTTCAATTCCGCTGCCATTATCGACTACGCGAATAGATTGGACGCCAGATTCCTCTACTTCAATGCTTATTTCTGTAGCGCCTGCATCTATAGCATTTTCCAACAGTTCTTTCACAACAGAACTCGGTCTTTCAACTACTTCACCTGCTGCGATTTTATTTGCTAATGAGGTTTGGAGTTCTTTAATTTTCCCCATTTTGCAACACCTCTATTTTAATTGATTTTGTAATTCACTTAACTTCACCAATGCCTCAATTGGTGTCATATTAGATAAATTCAAATTTTTAATTTGTAGTTCAATCTCGCTTTCTTGATCATTTTCAAACAAATCAAATGATGCTTGTTCAAAGTCTTTTTGAGATAAAGTATCAGTTGTTTCTTTAACACTTAAGTTTGAATTTTCTTGATTAATTTCAGGTTCATTTTCGACCATTTTTAAATTTGATATCGATGATTTTTTATCAGCAGACGCTTCAAACTCGCTTAGGATCACTTGTGCTCTGCTAATAACTTTTTCAGGTAAATCAGCTAATTTCGCAACTTGAATACCATAACTATCGTCAACTGCACCATCTTTGACTTTATGCAAGAATATAAGTTCACCTTTATATTCATTAGCAGCGACGTGAACATTTTTTAGACTTCGTAATGCTTGATCTAATGTTGTCAATTCATGATAATGTGTTGAAAATAACGTTTTAGCATGTGATGTTTCAGCTACATACTCTATCATTGCCTGCGCTAAAGCTAAACCGTCATACGTTGAAGTACCACGTCCAATTTCATCGAAAATAATCAAACTATCCTCTGTTGCATAAGTTAATGCCTTTTGTGCTTCTAGCATCTCTACCATAAACGTACTCTTACCTGAAACCAAATCATCTGCCGCACCTATTCTAGTGAATATTTGATCAAATATAGGTAACACAGCCTCTTTACAAGGGACATAAGCTCCCATTTGGGCCATTATACTAATTATGGCAACTTGTCTCATATACGTCGATTTACCAGACATATTCGGACCTGTAATTAAATATATAAATGTTTCATTATCTAATCGACAATTATTAGGCACATAGTCATTATAATCCATTACTCTTTCCACTACTGGATGCCTAGATTCCACTAATTCTAATGTTTTATTTTCACTAAATGAAGGCCTAGTATAATTATATTTTTGAGCAATTTCTGCAAAGCTCTGTAAACAATCTAACTCTGAAATAATTTTAGCTTGTTGTTGTAAACGTTCAGTATATTTTTTAACTTCTTCACGTAGCTGAACAAATAATTGATATTCTAATTCAATAGCTTTGTCTTCCGCACCTAAAATGATATCTTCTTTTTCTTTAAGTTCATCAGTTATAAATCGTTCCGCATTCGATAACGTTTGCTTCCTCATATAACCAAATTCACTTGGTTCAAAATTTTGCAAGTTGGCACGTGTTATTTCTATAAAATAACCAAACACTTTATTAAAGCTTATTTTCAATGATTTTATTCCTGTACGTTGTCTTTCTTTGGCTTGTAGTTCTGCTAACCATGTTTTTCCGTTTTTTGAAGCTTCAAGATATTCATCTAATTGCATATTAAAACCAACTTTGAATAGTCCACCATCTTTAACTGAAATTGGTGGTTCTTCTACTAAACTCTGTTCTAATATATCAAGTAAATCATCAAGTGGTTCTAGTTGATTAACTTGTACAAGAGTATCCTGATTCATAGAATTTAGTAATGCTTTAATGTTCGGTATTTCAGAAATGGAATGTTTAAGTTGAATTAAATCTCTCGCATTAACATTTCCGTAACTAACACGCCCAACAAGACGTTCAATATCATACACTTGATTAAGATATGTTCTTAAGGTGTCTCTTTCTATGAAATGAGCACTAAATTCATCAACGATATCTAATCGTGCTTCAATTTGTTCTTTACTTATTAGTGGTCTATCTATCCATTGTTTTAATCGACGTGCTCCCATTGGTGTTTTCGTTTCGTCCATCAGCCAAAGTAGCGTTCCTTTTTTGGATTTTAATCGAATGCTTTCCGTTAACTCAAGGTTTCTCTTAGCATAAAAATCCATTTTCATATAATCTATAGCTGCATATTGAACAACATCCTCGATATGCGATAAATCACGTTTTTGTGTATGATGAATATAATCTAGCAATAATTGTGTCGCTTGATACATTAATTTATGTTCAGTTTGATTCACACTATAGATTTCAGATGATAACGTTTCCCTGACTGTTATTGTTTCTGTCACCATATTAATTTGTCTTTTTAAATGATCGGAAATATTGTCATTGATAACAACTTCGTTAGGGTTTATCGTCGTAATTTCATTTAATAAAGTCGCTTCATCATTAAAATGTGTAACCTTTAATTCACCAGTAGAAACATCACAGTAACTAAGCGCAATTTCAGGTTGATTCATAACAAAACTTAAAATATAGTTATTTTGTTTATCATCTACACCACCTTGCTCCATCACAGTTCCTGGAGTCACAATTCTTACTACCTCACGTCTAACCATACCTTTCGTTTGTTTCGGATCTTCCATCTGTTCACAAATAGCTACTTTATATCCATTATTAACAAGTGTATCTATATAACTATCTGCAGAATGATACGGAACACCACACATCGGAATTGGATTTTCTTTTTTAGCATCTCTTTTAGTTAAAGTAATTTCAAGTACACGTGATGCCTCCTTGGCATCTTCATAAAACATTTCATAGAAATCACCTAGTCTAAAAAATAATAAGCAATCTTGGTATTCTGATTTTATTTTTAAATATTGCTGCATCATTGGTGTAATATTAGACATATTATTTCTTCACAACCCTTGTCTCTTTTTAAAATTTGTCTTTACAATATATTCGTTTGTAAGCTTTCTAATTATTAATTATTTAACTTATACATTTTAACATACTTACTTTTACAAACCTATTCATACCATATAATAACGAAGCATCTTAAATGTATAAGAAAACGCCTCAAACCTAATAAAATGTGTTAATAGCATGTTTAGAATTATATTAAAATTCTAACATTCAAGACATTTAATTAAGTAAGGGCGTTCAGTATTAAAATGAACAATGACTCTGTTTGAAATCATATATCATAAAATTATTTTATAAACCTTTGAAGAATACCACGTTTTTTTAGAGTAATTAATAAGAAATAACTTATAATAGATCCGATAGCACTTGAGACTATGAACGTAATCATTAACGGTTTAATGAAGAAGTCTTGAAGCCCAAGGAAATATGCTAATGGTATACAAATTAAACTTCCGATGACACCAGTTCCAAGTACTTCACCGACCGCGGCCATGAATATATGTTTACGATATATGTAAAACATACTAGCCAATAAAACTCCAATCATACTACCCGGAAATGCAAAAGCTGTACCAGTTCCAAAAAGAACTCTTAAAATTGATGATATAAGCGCTTGAGCTAATCCATACCAAGGACCTACTATGACCGCACTTAATACATTTACAAAATGCTGTACTGGTGCTGCCTTAACTGGTCCTAGAGGAATGATGATAATACTGCTTAATACAACATTTATTGCAATTAAAAGTGCAGTTATAGCCAGTTTTCTTGATTTCATATGATTGTTCTCCTTTTTGTTTGTAATTAATCACTATGTTTGGCTTTATTATGGTCATTTAAACGTGTTTCCATTGTTGATACAAACATTTTCAATAATTGATTCGCTTCATATTGTGAAGTTTGAAACTGTTCAACTATGGGCAATGTATTTATTTCTGCTTCTATACTTTGAATGGTATGTTCCGACTGTTCTAGCGCATTTTGTTTCCCGTAATTTTGAAAGTTTACTGCTTGTTTTTGATGCTTTTTTAACATATCCATTTTAGTCTTTATCGTTTGGTTCTGATGAATCTGTGCTTCAATTTGTTGATATGTTTTGATAGTATCCAAATTTTTAATTTTATTTGCAATATTATCCGCTTGTTTCAACACGTCATCTTTATTATACATTTATTGAATCACCATTTCCGGCTCTACTTCCTTTACAAAACTGCCATTTAATGAATACTGTTTAGCTTCATCTATTCGTACTTCCACTAGTTTACCAATCATTTCTTTAGGCGCTTTGAAATTAACTAACTTATTTTTATCAGTGTAGCCAGCAAGAACCTGATCATCTTTTTTACTACTACCTTCACAAAGTACTGTTACAGTTTGTCCTTCGTACTTACTCATAGCTATTTGTGAATAATGACCAACTTTTTTATTCAAACGTTGCAATCGTTCCTTTTTGACATCTAAAGGTACATTATCTTTCATTTTAGCAGCAGGCGTACCATCACGTTGTGAATACAAATACGTATATGCATGTTCAAAACCAACTTCATCATACAAAGTTAAAGTTTCTTCAAATTGTTCCTCTGATTCATTTGGATAACCTACAATAATATCTGTAGTTAATGCTACATTTGGAATTCTATCTTTGATTCGTTTTACTAAATCCAAATAACTTTCTCGTGTATATTTTCTACCCATTATTTTTAATACTGCATTATTTCCAGATTGAACTGGCAAGTGGATATGAGGAACGATATTACCGCCCTCTGAAATAACATCAATCATGTGATCTGTGAAGTCCCAAGGATGACTTGTTGTGAAACGAACTCTTGGAATCGCTATTTTAGAAATTGCTTGTAAAAGATCTCCTAAGTCATATTCTATATCCTGTAAATCTTTACCATATGAATTTACATTTTGACCTAAAAGCGTTATTTCTTTGTAACCTTCACGAGCAAGCTCACGTACTTCATCTATAATATCTTCAGGTCTACGGCTTCGTTCTTTACCTCTTGTAAATGGAACAATGCAATATGTACAAAACTTATCACAACCATACATAATATTGACCCATGCTTTAATGTTGCCTTCACGGACTTTTGGAAGATTTTCAATAACGTCTCCTTCTTTAGACCATACTTCAACAACCATTGCTTTAGATAAGTATGCTTCTTCTAAAATTTCTGGTAAATGATGAATATTATGTGTACCAAAAATCATATCTACATTTTGATACGATTTTAAAATTTTATTCACTACTGACTCTTCTTGTGACATACAACCACAAACTCCGATTAAAATATCAGGTCGTTCTTTCTTCAAATGCTTCAAATTACCAATTTCACTAAACACTTTGTTCTCGGCATTTTCTCTAATCGCACATGTATTAATTAAAATAACATCTGCAGTGTTAATATCAGTCGTTGCTTGATAGCCTAATGCTTCAAGTATACCAGCAATGACCTCAGTGTCATGTGCATTCATTTGACATCCATATGTTTTAATTAAAAATGTACGCTCGTTCCCCATACCGCGATATTTTTCATCAATTTGGAAATCTCTATTATAACGAACTTCTTGTTTACCTCTTTTTTTCGCTTCTTTTAAATTAGGCGGTTGATAAACATGTTCAAAATATTTACTATAATCTTTTTCTGCTTTCTTATCTCTCTCAGCTAAAACATCTACAGAACTTGCTTTTCTTTGTTCTTCGTTCACTTTACAAAATCCTTTCTATTTGCCCGTATCATTTAATAATTATATTAAATTTAACTATAAAGTGCAAAAACAGTTAAAGTTATACGTCATCTCTAACAAGCCAATTCAAATCCAGTTTACTTCACTTTTAATGTTATTCATCATATTTTTCAGTTAAAGTTTCAATAGTGATGCCGTCTGGCACATGATAAAACTTAACTTGGCTAATAATACTTGGACATTCAAGTTCCACCATTCGTTCATTTAATGATTGTATTAAAATTAAACATTCATTCATATTTCCTTGTACTGTCGTCTCTAACGGACCTACTCTAAAATGCAAACCAGATTCGTCAATTATTTTAATCGCCTCGTCTACGTAAGGTATAACATTGTCATTGTTTGGTGTTTTAGGAATTATTTGTATACTCATTAATGTGTCTTTCATTTTTAAAAACTCCTTTATTTTTTGTAATAGTAAAAACTGAGTAGCATAAATGGATCTGTTATAAATACATTTATACGACTCAGTTTTAATTATTAAATAAATTGTTCAGTTAATGCATTGAACGTGTCTTCAGTAATTTTGATATCTCTTTTAGCAAGTGGTGTATCATCTAACTCTTTAATTTGAGATTCATATGATGGTGTTTCTTTATCTTGATAAACAATACCAGTTACTAAAGATTCATGTTCAATAACAGTTTTAGTCGCTAATTGTTTATCTGTAGAATCATAATTTTCAATGTCATCAACACTTGTTAAATGTTCTTTAAACCAATCGTATGTGTTAATTTTATTATAAGTCACACATGGTGAAAAGACATTAACGAATGAAAATCCATCATGATTAATTGCATCTTCAATTAGTTTTGTTAATTCTTTAATATCACTTGAAAAACCTTGGGCTACAAATGTGGCACCAGATGATAATGCTAATTCTAAAGGCGCAACATTTTTTTCTATATTACCTTTTGGCGTTGTTTTAGTAACAAATCCTACTGCTGATGACGGCGATGTTTGACCCTTTGTCAAACCATAAATTTGATTATCCATGACTATATACGTCATGTTCATATTTCTTCTTAAAGCATGGATTGTATGCCCCATACCTATAGCATAACCATCACCATCTCCTCCAGATGCAATAACAGTTAAATCTTTATTCGCCATTTTTACACCTTGAGCTAAAGGTAATGCACGTCCGTGAATAGAATGAACGCCATAAGAATTAATATATCCTGAAAGACGGCCAGAACATCCTATACCGGTGATGATAGCTACTTCTTCAGGTTCTAACCCTATATTTGCGGCTGCTTTTTGAATTGCAGCTTGTACTGAGAAATCGCCACATCCAGGGCACCAGTTAGGCTTAACATTATTTCTAAAATCTTTAAATGTCGCCATCTATACCATCTCCTTTATTTCAGTAGCAATTATTTTACCTTTTTCTTCGATTTCATGTGGTAGGAAAGGTGTCCCATCATACTTTGTATAATTTTCAATCTTATCATGAATATTGACATTCATTTTTATAATACTAGCCAATTGTCCTTGATAATTGTGCTCCACTACAACGACTTTCTTCGCTTTATTAACTGCATCTTGAATAACGCTTGTAGGGAATGGATGCAATTGTCTAATTTGTATAGTGTTAACTTTTATGCCTTGTTGATTCAAACGGTTACTACCTTCTTGAATTGCACCTTTTGTAGAAATAAAACCGATATAAAGAATATCTGCATCCTCATGTTGTAAGTTAGCTTCTACTGGCGATTCAATTAGTAACTGCTCAATTTTACGCATTCGTTTTTCCATTTGTTGTTGTCTATTTGACGCAGATTCACTAGGTTTACCTTCTTCATTGTGTTCCACACCAGTTATATGATGAATACCTCCTTTAACACCGGGGATAGGTCTAGGAGAAACACCATTGGATGTTAACGCATAACGCTTGAAATAACCTTTATCATCTTCTTCACGTTCAATATCAGATTGAATGATTTCACCACGTTTAATTTCAATGCGATTATAATCTAATTTTTCAACAGTTTGTTTACCTAAAGATAATTGCAAATCACTTAAAACTATAACAGGGCATTGATATTGTTCTGCTAAATTAAAGGATTCCATAGTTAAATAAAATGCATCTTCTGCATCAGTTGGTGCTACAACAATTTTTGGAATATCACCATGTGTACCATAAATCATTTGCATTAAATCTGACTGTTCTTGTTTCGTAGGTAATCCAGTAGAAGGTCCACCTCGTTGGGTATTAATAATGACTAATGGCGTTTCAGTCATACCAGATAATCCAATTGCTTCCATCATTAAAGATAAACCTGGACCAGCACTAGCCGTAAACGCTCTGACTCCACCATAATTTGCACCAATAGCCATAGTTACAGCAGCAATTTCATCTTCTGTTTGAATAACCGCTCCGTTTACTTTAGATATATTGGCAATCATATATTCCATAACTTCAGACGCAGGTGTAATAGGATATGCCGCCATAAATTGTGAACCTGCAGCAATTGCACCTAATCCAATGGCATCGTTACCAATCATATATAGATGTGGTAGTGCATCTGTTGACTCTAATTCAAAGTCCCCGTCGATTTCAGGTAAGCGGGATTGCATTAATTGATAACCTTCGTTTAATGCTTGGATATTGACTTCAACTACCTTGTCACCTTTTTCAGAAAACATATTAGTAATAAGTTCTTCAAATGTATTTGTATTCAAATTCATCAATGCCCTAGTAGCACCTATTGCAACCATGTTTTTCATTAATGCTGTACCTAATTCTTTAGCGGTTGCTGTAAAAGGTAATTCAATAAGCTGTGCATGACATCCTTCTGGTTTCACAGGTTTAGCCTTGGCATCAGCTAAAATAATACTGTCTTCTCTCATTTCATGATGGTTAACATCAATTGTTTCTTGGTCAAATGCAATCAAAATATCTAAATCATCACTAATTGCATGAACAGGCGTCGTAGAAACTCTAATTTTATTATTCGTATGTCCACCTTTGATACGACTTGAAAAATGTCTATATCCATATAAATAATATCCTTTTCTATTCATAGCCGTAGCGAAGATTTCCCCAGTTGATTCAATACCTTCGCCTTGTTGACCGCCAACTTTCCACGATAATTGTGGTTTCATAGTTATATGCCTCCTATGGATATATTTCATATTAAATGATAACAAAAAGAACCACCGATTTACTATGTAAACAGTGGTACTATATTAAATTCATACTAATGGACGATAGTGCTCAATTCGAATGTTTACTTACGTAATTTTAAAATGTTGAAAATGGATGGTCATCATTTATCAATATACGTTCGATGTGCTTTGTTTTACCTTCTTTGTCCAAATCAATAACAACACCAGATAATACACTTCTACCTTCATTTGGAACAACATGTCTTTGTGGCAAACTAGTGATAAAACGCTCAATTACCTCTGTTCTATTTATTCCTAAAATGCCGTCATAAAAGCCTGTCATACCAACATCCGTTATATACCCTGTCCCCTTTGGTAAAATACGTTCATCTGCTGTTTGAATGTGTGTATGCGTTCCAACAACAGCGCTAGCTCTACCATCTAAATGCCATCCCATTGCATACTTTTCAGAAGTTGTTTCTGCATGAAAATCAACAAATATAAACGGAGTTTGTTCTTGTGCTTCCTTGACTAATTGATCTGCCTTTTTAAAAGGATCATCAATATCTGGCATAAACGCTCTTCCTTGCAGATTAATAACTGCAAGTTTAATATCATTAATTTGTATAAATCTCATACCAATTCCCGGCGCTTCATCCGGAAAATTCGCTGGTCTTACTAGTCGTTTTGCTTCATCTATAAAATCATAAATTTCACGTTGACCATATGTGTGATTACCCATAGTCATGAAATCTACACCATTTCTTAGTAATTGTTTATATATTTTTTCAGTCAAACCTTTACCATGTGCTGCATTTTCAGCATTTACAATTGTAACTGTTGGTTTATACTTTTGCTTCAGTTGAGGTATGTACGTTTCAATTGCGTCTCGTCCAATTTTACCTACGATATCCCCTATAAACATTATTCTCATGTTTTGTTCATCCTCTCATAAATACTAGTTTAATTCATACGTTCTAATATTTAAAGTAAATATTAAATTCTTTGAATTATTTTTCTTCAATTATAAAGAGACATTACTTTGTCTGAAAACTTCAATATGTTAGTATTAAGACATCAAAATAAATAGGAGTTGTAAATAAATACATGTCTATTAATATTGATCCAGAAAAATTTGCAGAATTAGTGGTTATGTCTAACCCATCAAAATTCGAAGATGCAGAGGATATAGCTAAAGAAAGTTTAAAGCTTTACATTAATGCATATCGTTTAGCAGAGAGATATTCAACAATTGCAACAAATTGTTATGATACTGCAGAAGTTATAAAAGAATTAAAGAAAACAGATTTACAATTAAAATAACTCAACTTAGAAATAAATCCTAATTAATATTACAGAAGAGAAGATGTGTTACATCTTCTCTTCTTTTTTATTGGAAAGAAAAGCAATCATCTTTATAGGTTTACATAATATAAATATAGTAATTACGAAGCCTAAAACATTTTTATTAAAAGCAATAACTTCTTATTTAATATAAGGTCCGTCTTACTTTCAAATAACTACTGTTTAATATAGTTATTACCAATAAAGTGCTGTCTAACTAGATTGAGACTACAACTTAAAAAAGCTCCCTCACTAATTTGTGAGGGAGACAAAGATTATTTCGCATATTCTACTGCTCTAGTCTCTCGAACAACTGTCACCTTGATATGACCAGGATATTGTAATTCATCTTCAATCTGATTTTTAATATCTCTAGCCAATCGATAAGATTTTAAATCATCAATTTCTTCAGGAGATACAATCACTCGGATTTCTCTACCTGCCTGAATCGCAAATGCTTTTTCTACACCATCATAACTTTCTGATAACGTTTCTAAACGTTCTAATCGACGAATATAATTCTCTAATGTTTCTTTTCTTGCACCTGGACGAGCCGCAGACAATGCATCTGCAGCAGCAACAAGGATAGATATAATAGATGTAGGTTCAACATCACCATGGTGAGAATGGATTGCATTAATAACTGTTTCATTTTCACCATATTTTTTCGCTAATTCTACACCGATTTCAACATGACTACCTTCTACTTCATGATCAATTGCTTTACCAACATCATGTAAAAGTCCAGCTCGTTTCGCTAATGTCTCATCTTCGCCTAGCTCAGCAGCTAACATACTAGCAAGATGCGCAACTTCAATTGAATGTTTAAGTACATTTTGACCGTAACTTGTACGATAGTTTAAACGCCCTACAATTTTTACTAAGTCAGGATGCATATTATGTGCGTTCACTTCAAATGTAGCTTGTTCACCTGCTTCTCTAATAATATCGTCTACTTCTTTTCTAGCTTTTTCGACCATATCTTCAATTCTACCTGGATGAATACGTCCATCAGATACTAAGTTAACAAGTGCTGTTCTAGCAATTTCTCTTCTTATTGGATCAAAACCAGATAATATAACTGCTTCTGGTGTGTCATCAATAATTAAATCAATGCCAGTTAAAGTTTCAAGTGTGCGGATGTTTCGTCCTTCTCGTCCAATGATTCGACCTTTCATCTCATCATTAGGTAAGTTAACTACTGATACCGTTGATTCACTTGTGTGATCTGCTGCTAATCTTTGTACTGCTGTAGCTAATAATTCTTTTGCTGTTTTATCAACTTTTTCTTTAGCTTCTTTTTCTTTTTCTTTAACAAGTACTGCAATATCTTGTGACAGTTCTTCCTCTACTCTTTGAAGTTGCTCATTAATAGCTTCTTCTTGAGTGAGACCGGAGATGCGTTCTAATTCTTGTTCATGCTTCATTATTAACGTTTGAACACTACTCTCTTTTGCATCTACTTGTTGTTGTTTTTCTTCAATTTTTGATTCTTTTTGCTCTAAAATCTCATCTTTTTTATCTAATAGATCAGATTTACGCTCTAAGTTTTCTTCTTTTTGAAGAAGTCGGGTTTCTTGTCTTTGAAGTTCGCTACGTCTTTCACGTAGTTCTGCTTCAGTTTGTTCTCTTAGGATTTGGTTTTCTTCTTTTGCCTCAAGTAATTTCTCTTTTTTGATATTGTCAGCTTCTTTATGTGCTTGATTTACAATATCTTCGGCAGTTTGTCTAGCTTGTGATTGCTTTTGAAGCAACAAATTTCGGGCAACAACATACCCTCCAACAACTCCTAGAATGATCCCCAGCAAAATGAGTAGGAGGCTTAATAAATTCACACAAACACCTCCTTTTCTAGGGTTTGCTCTTTATATGAAATTCAATATGACTTTATGAAATTATATATAAATCATACAAATTAATTGTACGGTTTATAGGAGATAAGTGTCAAGTTATCAATTTGCACTTTTGCACTATATTGAATGCTATTTCTACTATTTTCTAAAGTTTTGAAGCTCGATTATAAAACTATTGATAATGTAATAATAAATAAAATAAAAAACCTTATAGTCTCGATTTGAAGTGCATCCCATAAAGTTAGATATTATTCCAGCTTTATGAGATGAATATCACTTTCAATCAATCCTATAAGGAAATTTGCTAAGTTTAACTATAGATATAAATTTGTGTACTATTCTTCGTCAAATAATGACTTTGGTGCATCTTCTGTTTCTTCAACATCACCATCAGATATACCTAATTTTTCTCTCAATTTACGATCAATTTCTTCTTTAATTTGTGGGTTTTCTTTCAAGTACATTTTAACATTTTCCTTACCTTGACCCATTCGTTCGCCATTGTAAGAATACCATGCTCCTGATTTATCAACGATGTCGTTTTCAACACCTAAATCAATAAGTTCACCCTCTTTAGAAATACCTTGTCCATACATAATATCAACTTCAGCTACTCTAAATGGTGGTGCCACTTTATTTTTTACGACTTTAATTTTAGTTCTATTACCTACAATTTCTTGTCCTTGTTTAAGCTGTTCTGCACGACGTACTTCTAGTCTTACTGAACTATAGAATTTTAATGCACGTCCACCTGGTGTAGTCTCTGGATTACCGAACATAACACCAACTTTTTCCCGAATTTGGTTGATGAAAATAGCAGTTGTATTTGATTTAGAAATAGCACCTGAAAGTTTACGTAACGCTTGTGACATTAAACGAGCTTGTAAACCAACGTGAGTGTCTCCCATTTCTCCTTCAATTTCAGCTTTAGGTGTTAAAGCAGCAACTGAGTCTACAACTACAATATCAACTGCACCACTTCTAACAAATGCTTCGGCGATTTCAAGACCTTGTTCACCATGATCCGGTTGCGATAAATATAAATTATCGATATCTACGCCTAATGCTTGAGCATATTCTGGATCTAAAGCATGTTCAGCATCGATAAATGCTGCCACCCCGCCATTACTTTGTACTTCAGCAATAGCGTGAAGCGCTACTGTTGTCTTACCAGAACTTTCAGGACCATAAATTTCAATAATTCGTCCTTTAGGATAGCCACCTACACCTAGCGCATTATCTAATGTAACTGAACCAGTTGATGTAGTTGAAACTCGGCGACCTATATTGTCACCCAACTTCATTACGGCACCTTTACCGAAAGATTTCTCCATATTTTTAATTACTGTATCTAAAGCTTTTTGACGATCGTTATCCAAAGCGAGACCTCCTAATTGAAATTGCTATCTTTTAATTATCTTACCAATACTATACAAGGATTCAAAATAAAATACAAGTGTTTTGCGAATATTTGTTCGTATAAAGTCTTGAAATCAAAACGCAAAAACGAACAAACGTGCTTATATTTTTATCGATAATACAATTAATTTGTTGTTCTAAGCCAATTTAATAATCTTATAAGCGCATAATTTTGACTTCTGTTCTTTAATAAATTTCTAGATTTAGACATTTTAAATTGCTCAGTTTTAAATTCTAAGTTATTATCATAGCCTATATGGACTACACCATCATACTCTAATAGAATAATTGCTGATGACACATTAAATAATTTATTAACAAATTGCACTGCATCTTTTAATTGTTGCTCAATAGGTTTATTAATATCAACAAAGTTTTCATTGTGATTAATCATACCCTTTAGAACATCGTTTAAATCCACTTCTTTCAATCGATGATATAAAGCACCATTAGTAATACCATCATATATTACAAAAGGTTCATTAATTTTCTTTATTACAGCTTGCTCAATTAATGTGTCATCTGAACCATAATAATATTCTCCAATACGATCAAGAATTTCTTGCTTAACGGGTTGAATCAATGATTGTGCTTGTTCTTTTGAGTCGGCATTTGCAGTCAATCTAATATATACTTCATGGCTTCCTGCCAAAGGCGCAATCATAGGATTAGTCTGTTTATCGATAAGATCTATTAATACTGTTTCTACTTTAGATTCACCTATTCCCGCAAATCTTAATAGTTCTGAGTGTATAATTCGATTATGGTTTATAAAATGTGACAACAATTCATTTTTTACCATTGGTTGCATTTCTTTCGGTGGACCTGGTAATAAAATAATTTGTTTGTTTTCAAAATTCACCATCATTCCTGGAGCCATGCCATGATGATTTGCTAATACAGTTGAACCTTCAATTACTAAAGCCTGTTGTTTATTATTAGCTGTCATTTCTTGTCCTTGTTCCTCAAAATAGCTTTCAATATATTTTAAAGAAGGCTCATCAATAACTAAATCTTTACCAACAATCTGGGCCACTGTATGCTTCGTTAAGTCATCTTTCGTAGGACCTAAGCCACCTGTTAAAATAACAGTATCATATTTTTCTAACGCATGACGTACACTTGATTCTAAACGTTTTTTATTATCTCCAATAACTTTATGTTCTAATGCATTTTGTCCAATTTCATTAAATACTTTAGATAGAAATTGTCCATTGGTATTAGCGATTTGACCTAGCAATAGTTCTGAGCCTACAGCAATAATGGCAATTGACATTTATATCCCCCTTGTATCGTTTAATTCATTTTTTTCATGTATTCCATTTAAAAATTCACATCAATTTTAAATTCAATGTATCAGATGCTACAACACATTTTCCTAAAAAAATGAACAAATATTGTTTTACAATATATCATTATAAACAATTGCGTGGCTAATTTCTAAAATTGGAATTAAAAAAACTAGATTCCATATGAAAATGAAATCTAGTATAAACAAATATTTATTTTTGTTTAAAAACATCTCTACCTTTATAAAAGTATTCAATACCAGATAAGATAGTAAAAATAACGCTAATGTATAATAAAATTTGTCCTAATGACAAACCAATCAATGTTGCCAATGGATCACCTAATAACAACCAAGTAATTGCTACCATAGTAACTGCTGTTTTAATTTTACCTAATTGACCAGCTGCACTTACGAATCCTTGTTCAATTTGTAGTAAACGTAAACCAGTTACGGCAAATTCTCTGGCAATAATAATGATTGCTACTACAGAATTTGTTAGTCCTAGTTGCACAAGTACAATTAAAGCACTTGCAACTAATAATTTATCCGCTAATGGATCCAAAAATTTCCCCATATTTGTAACTAAATTCCATTTTCTAGCTAAATAACCATCAACAAAATCGCTAAGGGAAGCCAATATAAAAATAAAACCACTGATTAATAACTCAATTCTTATTTCATATCCTCCTAGAAATGACACATTGCCAAATCCAAAATCAACTAACGCAAACAATATAAAAACTGGTATTAACACTACTCTAAAAACCGTAATCTGGTTCGGAATATTCATTATACATCCTCATTTCTCACTAATTTATTTCTGTTAAAATATTAAAACTAACATGATCCATAACAATAAAGTTATTAAAACTGTAATACCCATGATTACTAATAATTGTATTGGCTCTTTTGATTTACTCTTATAATCTAAGTCTTTATTATTATTGAAAACTGTAATTACTTCGTCCCATTCGGCTTGGTTCGATGGAATTTCATCTTGATGAGCTTGAATTAATTGGTTAGGTTCAATATTTACTACGCTTGCATATTTTCTAATAAATCCTTCGCTGTAATTTTTATTCGGTAGTTGATCGAATTCATTATTTTCTATATGCACTAGCATTTCACGTTTAATTCCAGTACGTTGCTCTAATTCTGTTAAAGTCATTCCTAACCTTTCACGTCTACCTTTTAGCGCTTCACCGACCGTTTTCAATTCATAGCCTCCTAACACTTACTCGAAGAAACCAAAACCACCACCAAATGGATCTCCAAAATCTAAATTATTCTTACTTTGGACTGTCTGTTTCTTCATTTCTTCGTAATGTATTTCTTGATTTTCATTTTCTCTCAATTCGATAATATAGTCAAAATCTTCCATTGTACAAGTACTTGTTTCAACAAATAAATCTGGATGTTCAACGACTTTGATTGATGGTAACGTCATAACTTCGTTAACAAGCTCTTGATGTTTTGGATTAGATTCTCTGGCAGTAACTGCACCATCAATAATATATACATGATTGGCATCATATTCCCCTTTAATTAGAGAGCTACGTACAGTTTGTTTTATTAAAGTAGAACTAATAAATAACCATCTCTTATGTGCACAAACACTTCCCGCAACAATTGATTCAGTTTTACCAACCCGTGGCATACCTCTAATGCCAATCAACTTATGACCTTCTTCTTTGAACAATTCAGCTAAAAAGTCTACTAGCAAGCCTAAATCTTCACGCTCAAATCGAAAGGTTTTCTTATCTTTTGCATCTTGCTCAATATATCTACCATGTCTAACTGCAAGACGGTCTCTTAATTCTGGTTTTTTAAGCTTTGTTATTTCAATTTCATTTATACCACGAGCTATTTGCTCAAAACGTTCAACTTTTTCAAGATTGTCTGTTTTAATTAAAAGGCCTCGTTTACCTTGATCAACACCATTAATTGTAACAATACTTATACCTAACATACCTAATAAACTAGATACATCACCTAAAAGACCCGGTCTATTAATTTCAATTTCGTATTCTAGGTACCATTCTTTTTTCTCTGCAACTGTCATGGTGAACCTCACCCCTTGTTTAATTAACAAATTATGATTCATTGTAATATTCATATTATAACATCAATCATAAAAACATTTGCTCATAAAAATAGTTCTATATTTTAAATATACCAAGCACCATTAACTTTCTGTATAGTTCCAGTAACACTTCTAGCATTTGGGTGATATAAATAGGCGCATGTATGAGCAACCTCACTCGGTAGAACCAATCGCTGTTGTGGTAATTCAGTTATCATTGCTTGAAGTTCATCTTCTTGCCACTCACTTGCCATATTACCAGCTACAAATCCAGGTGCGATAGCATTTACTGTCACTGATGTTAGTGCAAGCTCTTGACTAAGCGCCTTAACGAAACCTAATTGTGCACTTTTCATCGTCGAATAAATAGTTTCCATACTAGCTCCTGTCTCACCCCAAATTGATGAAATTACAATAATTCTTCCATTGTCACTTTGACGTAAAACATCAACGAAATATCTACATAATCGAATTAATTGCAAGACATTTAACTGATAACATGCATCAATATCATGGTCTTTCATATCTTGTAAAACACCATATAAAGACTGACCACTTGCATATATTAAACAGTCTAATGATTTAATGTCACCAAATGTTTTGTCAATATCAATTGTTTGAGATAAATCCGCTTGTATAAAACGAACTTTATCATCATTAAATTTGCTAGTTAATTCATTTATATCAGTACGATAATATTGCACATAAACTTCAAATCCATCAGTTAATAATTGTTTGACTATCTCAGAACCAATTGAACCAGAACCACCTAATACTAATGCTTTCATTACTTTTTAATCTCCAAACGACTATCGACTTGCTGATCTAAATTTAAATATAACGATGACGTTTCGTTAATACTATCTAACGTGATGTTTTCAACAATGTCTAACATGTCAAACACACTAACACCTTCAAAATACAATTTAGTATATTGATTAGCAATATATTCAGGTGAGTTTAAACTTGATATGAACTCACCTATAAATTGCTTTTTCAAAAGTTCAAATGCTTCTGCATCTTGGAAATTGCCTTTTTTATCACGCAACTCATCTAATAATAATTTTTTTAATTTATCTGGTTCTTCAGTAGCGCTTGTCACGATTGAAAAACTATACGTCGGCTCTAGTACAAATTGATAACCAAATGTATCATCGATAAGTCCTTCATTTAATAAATTCTGATAAAAATCTGTTTCTTCCCCAAAAATTAACTCAAAGAATAATGACATTTCTAAATCACGTTGTACATATTTTTGAGGCGCTTCTTGTAATGGTTTATTTTTAAAACCAAGCATTAGTCTTGGTGATTGAATTTTCATAGATTCAGTAACAAATGCTTCTTTAACATCCTCCGGTTCATCAACAAGTCCTCGTTCGATTTTGGGTTGGTTAACTTTATTACGAGCATCCTCGTGTTGTTTTACTATTCGACATATTTCTTCTGGATTCACATCACCAACAACAAATAAAACCATATTTGATGGATGATAAAACGTTTCATAACATAGATACAAATCATCTTTTGTAATATCGTATATACTTTCTACACTACCGGCAATATCAACACGTATTGGATGTTGCTGATACATTGCACGCAATGTATTAAACATTAATTTATATCCAGGTTGTTCTTGATACATTTTTATTTCTTCTGCAATAATACCTTTTTCTTTATCAACAGTTTCTTTTGTAAAATAAGGCGTTTCAACCATTGTAAGTAAACGTTTAATGTTGTTTTCAATATTATCAGTTGCACTGAACAAGTAGCTTGTACGATCAAAGCTTGTAAACGCATTTGCTTGTGCATTATCTTCAGCAAACGCAGTAAATAAGTCTTCTTCTTCTTTTTCAAATAATTTATGTTCTAAAAAGTGAGCAACTCCATCAGGTACAGTAACAAATTGGTCTTGTCCAAGGGGTTTGAATTGATTATCTAATGAACCAAATTGTGTAGTGTAAGTGACAAATGTCTTTTGAAAACCTGGTTTGGGGATAACAAATAATCGTAAACCATTTTCTAATTCTTGTTCGAATACTCTTTCGTCTATTAATTCATAATAACGCTCTTTCATTATTTATCCCCTCCTTTTGTCAACACATAGATTGTATCTAAAAATGCTTTTTCAGCAACAGAAACAATATCTTCGCGACTTACCTTCTGTATATCATTTATAAATGTTTCTTTGCTTTGTGGTTGCTCTAATAATATTTGGTTATGCATAATCTCTATAATACTTTTCGGACGATCTTCAGATTCATATCGATGAGAAATGATTACTTTTTTAGCTAACTCTAATTTTTCTTCAGTGAAATCTCCTGCTTTTATTTTTTCAAATTCACTTATAATAGTGTCTTTTGCAGTTTCGTACTTATCACTTGAAACCCCACTCAAAACAAATAAATAGCCATTTTTGCCATCAATTTGTGAATGTATAGAGTACGCTAAACTTTGCTTTTCTCGCACTTCATTAAATAAAACAGATGAAGGATCTCCTCCAAACATCATGTTAAATACAACAAAGGCAGCATATCCACTTTGTCCATATTGTGTTGGAAAACGGTATCCCATATTTAATTTAGCTTGATCCACGTCATCATATTCAACAATATAATCAACTTCTTCATCGTGTAAATGATGAGTAGAATGTTGGAATTGATGTTTATCGAATGGTTTAAGTGCAAATTTTTCACGTATTTGTTTCTCAACACTTTCAGGTTCTACATTGCCGACAACATAAACAGAACATTGATCATTATTAATCATTGATTGATATGTATGATATAGTGTTTCAGCAGTAATATGTGGGATTTGTTCTAGTTGTCCTGTAGATAAGTATTTGTATGCTTCATTTTCAAACATATGGTCGAGTAATTTTAAAAACGAATATTGTGCTTTGTTATCTACCATTGCTTCTATTTTTTTGGCTAATAATGTTTTCTCTTGGTTAACAAAATTATCATTGAATGCTTTATTTTCAATTAATGGATTCCAAATGATTTCTTGTAATAAATCTAATCCTTGATTAAATAATGATTCACCGTTTCTTAAATAACGTTCATTAACAATTTCTAATGAAAATGTAATGACATGCTGATCTTTGAATTTTGAAATTGTACTATTCACATACGCACCATATAAATCGGCTAAGTGATTATTAAACGACTTATCGGTTGGCCATTTCTTAGTTGCTCGAACTAATAATTTGCTTAATAATGATCTAGCTGTTATTGTGTCATATTCTAAAGGTGCCATAAATTTAAAAACTATAGTAGTTGTTTTAAATTTAGTTGTTGGTGAAACTTTGATATGTATATTTGGTTGAGATTGTCTACTCAAATATATAGCCTCCTCTATATCTTCTTACATCTATATTTTTCTAGTGATTTTAAATTGAACTAAGCTATTTTTCATATAATTTAATGAATACAAAATAGGTTCATCTGATTCATTGTAGTGCGTAATTTTTAATAAAATCAAACCTTCGTGTGGCGAAGCATTAAGTACTTCGGATATTCGAGGTTCATAATTTACCGCTTCAATTTCAGTATCAGCGTAACAAATATTATGATTACTTTGTTCTTTTATCGCACTTAGAATCGATCCATTGCTCATTTGATACTCTGTACATGTTAATTCTTTTTTAGCAATTTTATCTAAACAATAGACGACCGGTTCTCCATCGGCAGTTCGTAATCGTTCTATAATGGTTACTGGATATCCTTCTTCAACGCTCAACAAATTTGCATCTAACATAGTTGCTGGTTGCTCATCAAAATTTAAGTATTCAGTTCCGCATTCAAATCCTGCATTTTTAATCATTTGCCCAATACTTATAAGTTCATTCAATGGATAAAAGAAAGGGGGCAGTGACTTAACACTTGTGCCCTCTTCAAAATTATCTTTAATGACTTGTTCAGTAATCAATGCCTGAATTGCTTCATAAACATCGTCGGTTTTTACATTTAATTCTCTGGCAATTGATAAGTTACTTGGAAGTTGGTCACCATATTCCAATTTATTTTGCTTAATCAAATTTAAAATGTATTGTTTAACGTTATATACCGCATTCATTTCTGACATTTTTTTACACCTCGTCATTATTAAGATCTATTAAAACTTGTCTAGGCTTGCTTCCTTTTTGTGGACCGATTACCTGATTGCGTTCTAAATCATCCATCAACCTAGATGCTCTATTATAACCAATTCTAAATTGGCGTTGTAACAATGATGTACTTGCCTTTTGTTGTTCAACAACAAACAAATACGCTTCATCATATAAAGCATCTTCACTTTTCATTTCCGATTTATCCACTGGTGCATCTGGTTCCATTTCTTTTACATAATTTGCCTGTTGTTGTTCTACTACATAATTTACAACATCTTGCACCTCTTGGTCACTTAAAAACGCCCCTTGAATACGTGTTTGTGATGAGTCACCATTTCCAACGTATAACATGTCACCTTTACCAAGTAACTTTTCTGCGCCGCCAGTACCAATAATAGTTCTTGAATCTGTTTGAGAACTCACAGCAAAAGCAATTCTAGATGGAATGTTATTTTTAATGATACCTGTAATTACATCCACGGAAGGTCTTTGTGTCGCTACAATCAAATGTATACCTGCTGCACGTGCCATTTGTGTGATACGTTGAATCGCATTTTCAACTTCTTTACCAGCTACCATCATTAAATCTGCAAGCTCATCTACAATAACAACGATATAAGGTAATTCTGGTTGCTTCTCATCTAATTCTTGATTTTGCTTACGGATTAATTCGTTATAACCTTTAATATTTCTAGTTGATGAATGTTGGAATAAATCATAACGTCTTTCCATCTCAGCTACAATTTTTTCTAAAGCTTGAGCAGCTTTATGAGGATTTGTAACAACCGGAATTAATAAATGTGGAATTCCGTTATAAACATTTAGTTCAACCATTTTCGGATCGATTAACATAAGTTTAACTTCATGCGGCTTAGCATTTAATAAAATACTTGTAATAATACCATTTATACAAACAGATTTACCACTACCAGTCGATCCTGCCACCAATAAGTGTGGCATTTCATTTAGTGGAACAGTAATTGGATCACCTGATATATCTCTTCCTAATCCAACTTCTAGTTTATTATTAGACGGGAATTTTTCATCTAAAACTTCTTTTAGTGAAACTAATGAAATTTTCTCATTTGGCACTTCAATACCTACTGCAGAGCGACCAGGTATTGGCGCTTCGATTCTAACATCTTTTGCTGCTAAAGCTAATGCAATATCATTATGCAAGTTTACAATTTTACTCACTTTAACCCCTTGAGCTGGTTGAATTTCATATTGAGTTACTGCAGGACCAATTTTAATTTGTGTCACTTTTGCATTTACCCCAAAATCTTTTAATGTATTCTCTAGTACTTGTCCTTTACGTTGTACTTCAGCTTTAGATGTTGCTTTTTGTTTTGCAGGTTGATTAAGTAAAGTTAACGGTGGAACAACATACGATACATTCGTAACTTCACCAGCTTCTTCAATAGTGTTTTCACTTTCAACACTGTTATGAGTTTGTTCTGTTAATTGCTCTTGCTGATCTGCTTGATGATGATTTACGATGTTATTCGAACTATTCTCTGCATCAAACACTCGCTTTTTTCGACTTGGTTGACTCTGGCTTTTACTTTCATTTTCAGTATGCCCATAAATTGGAATATCTCTTTCTTGAGGAACTTCCGTAAAATCACTCACATCTTTTATTTGTGGCTGTTCATTTTGACGTGCCTTTTGTTCTTCTTTAAGTCTCGCTTTTTCTTCACGCTTCAATTGTTTTTCTTGGTTTCTTTCCGACATTTTTTCATTAAATGAACCAAACCAAGCTTTTATATTTTCCAGTGCAACTTTTGCAACATCACGATGTTGATGGTTTGTTAATAAAATAACACTTGAGCATAATAATAAAATAGTAATAATACATACACCAAATAATGAAATTAAAGGTACGCTTAACTCTAATAAATAAAAGCCTAATACACCGCCACCAAAATTTGGAAAATGACTGTGTTGGTATGACTGATACACATAAGAAAGTACAGGTTCTCTTTCAGCTTTGATACCACTATTAAAATGAAAAACTAACTGTGATACAAATAGCAATGCAATTTGCAATACAATCGAACCAGCCGTTCGTCTAGTTTTAGGAATACGTTTAGAGTATGTAATAAAACCAGTTGCTAAGAGTACTAAAATATATGTTAAATATCTACTGTACCCAAATAAATAATTAAAGAAGCTGTCAATTAGACGACCTATTATTCCTAATTGGAAAACACCCAACACCATTAATACAACTACTAAAATAGCTATGACATAACGTATCGGATTATCATTCTTCTTTTTCCTCGAATTTGTTCTTTTTTTTGATGTTGTTTTTTTCTTAGCTGTCGATATCTTTTTTGCTTGTGCCAATTGACGCACCTCCTTATGTTACCTTAGTTAAAACGACGTTATTATATATAATTTCCTATTTGATGTTTAGAATATGTAGTCCAAACAGACGATGAAAGAGGTTAGAACAATATCATCTATGTATCAATTTAATTAAGATAACAGATTAATCGTTACCCCTTTCAATTGACCATCATAAAATATAAGTAAATTGTCCATGACAACCATTATATTTCGGTGACTTGTTCTGACCTCTTTTATGTTAATGACTTTTTGATTAAATTTCAGAAATTACTGGAATAATCATAGGACGACGTTTTGTACTTTCGAATAATAGTTTACTAATTTGATCACGCATATTTTGCTTAATTTCAGACCATTCTATGCGTTTTTCTTGTAAACCAGCTTCTACTATTTCACGTACTTTCTCTTCTGCTTCACGTAATAAGTCTTCACTTTCACGTACATATACAAATCCACGAGATTGAATTTCAGGTCCCGCAGCTATACGTCTATTTCTAGGATCTAACGTTACTACAGCAATAAAGATACCATCTTCTGCTAAAAGATGACGGTCTCTCAACACGATATTTCCTACATCCCCAATACCAATACCATCTATTAAAATATTTCCTGAATTTACCTTTTCATTTAATATCATATCTTTACCGTTGTAATTAATGACATCTCCTTTTTCCACAAGGAAAATCTTTTCTGGTGCAACACCTGCTTCAGCTGCTAGCTTCGCATGTGCTATCTGCATTTTAAATTCACCTTGTACAGGAATAAAGTATTCAGGTTTCATAATATTAATCATCATTTTTAATTCTTCCATGCAACCATGACTTGAAGCATGAATCTTCTTGTTATTTGGAATAATATGTGCGCCAGCACGTACAAGCTCATTTAATGTATTCGCAATGATAACTTCCATATTAGCAGAAGCCGTAATTGCTAAAAATACAGAATCGCCTTCTTCGATATTCATAATTTTATGCTTATGTTGCGCCATTTGACTTAAGGCTTCTACAGGTTCTCCTTGCATACCAGTAGCTATAATTATCACTTCATTTTTAGGATAATTATCAACTTCTGTTATAGGAATTAGCAAATCTTTAGGAATGTCGAAATACCCCATTTTACGAGCAATATTAAATGAACTTTCAAGTGATCTTCCTAAAAATGACACTTTACGATTTAGCTTGCTAGCAATATTTAAAACTTGCTGAATACGTATAAAGTTCGAAGCATAACATGAAACTATCAAGCGACCTCGCACTTTTGCAAAAGCATCATACATATGATGTTCAATCACATTTTCCGGAGTATTATATCCAGGTTTCTCTGCCTCAGTAGAATCACTGATTAAGACAAATACGCCTTCTTCACCAATCTCTGCCATACGTTTAATATCTGGTGCATAATGTCCATGTAAACTTTGGTCAAACTTAAATTCACCTGTATACACAATGGCACCATATGAAGTGTGAATACAAACACCTAAACTATCAGGAATACTGTGTGTCGTATTAAAGAAACTAATATTCACGTTTTTGAATCTCATAATTGAATCATTATTAACTGTATAGTAGCGAACTTTTTTATCAATATTACGGGCTTTCATATTTTCTTTAATTAACGCTATTGTCAATTTAGATCCATATACCGGTGCATCTAATTGTTCTAAAACATAACTCACTGCACCAATCGCGTGCTCATGTCCGTGTGTAAGGAATATACCCTTCAATTTATCTTTATTTTCAAGTACGTATGAAATGTCTGGTATAACAATATCAATACCTAGCATTTCGTCTTCTGGAAACATAAGTCCAGCATCTAACATAAACATTTCATCGTCTACTTCAACGATATACATATTTTTAGCAATTTCGCCAACACCACCTAATGGTATAATGCGAATATCTTTATTCTTTTTCTTTATTAAACTCAAAATCTTACCTCCTAAATTTGTTACCCGTCCATATATAAACTCACTATTCATTATAAGTTAAAAAACACTTGATGTACACTATTAATCGCTATACATACAGGATAATTAACAGTTGCACACAAAATAATAAAGCGTTTTAAAATGTTCAATACAACAAATTCAAAATGGGTCACTTCGTAAAAAATGGCATAAAAAAAATCACATGACGATACATTGTCGTCATATGACTTTAAATATTATTCTTCTAATGCTCTGTGTGATGCATTTACTCGACCTTGTTTATCAATTTCAGTAATCTTAACTTCAATTGTGTCACCGATTTTTAATACATCTTCCACTTTTTCAATTCTATTTTTTGAAATTTGTGAAATGTGAAGCAACGCATCTTTACCCGGGAATAGGCCTACAAACGCACCGTATTTTTCAATACGTTTAACAGTGGCTTGATAAGTTTGACCTACTTCCGCTTCACGTGTAATTTCCTCAATGATTTCACGAGCACGATTTATCATAGCTTGATCAACGGCACCAATAAAGATAGTACCATCTTGTTCAATATCTAATTTAACGCCTGTTTCATCAATAATTTCGTTGATTTTTTTACCACCAGGTCCGATAACATCTCTAATCTTATCTGGTTTAATTGTCATAGTTACAACTTTTGGCGCGTAAGCACTTAATTCAGTACGTGGTTGATCAATTGTTTGTAACATATGATTCATTATTTCTAAACGACCACGTCTCGCTTGTTCTAGAGCCTCTTCGATAATTTCACGTGTTAAACCGTCAATTTTAATATCCATTTGGATTGCTGTAATACCTTCTTTAGTACCAGCGACTTTAAAGTCCATATCACCTAATGCATCTTCCATACCTTGGATATCAGTTAAAATCGTATAGCTATCTTCACGTGTAACAAGGCCCATAGCAATACCAGCAACTGGTGCTTTAATCGGTACGCCCGCATCCATTAAAGCTAATGTTGATCCACAAATTGACGCTTGAGATGATGAACCGTTTGATTCAAGTACCTCACTTACAATACGAATTGTATATGGGAAATCAGCAGTATCAGGAATAATATATTTTAATGCTCTTTCACCTAACGCACCATGTCCAATTTCACGACGACCTGGCGCACGTACTGGACCAGTTTCACCTACTGAAAAATTCGGGAAGTTATAATGATGCATGAATCTTTTTTCTTCTTCAGGTCCTAAACCATCAATTAATTGATAATCGCCTAAAGCACCTAACGTTAAAACTGAAAGTGCTTGAGTCTGACCACGTGTAAATAGACCTGAACCATGCGTTCTAGGTAAAATACCAACTTCAGAATCTAATGGACGGATTTCATCAGGTTTACGGCCGTCTGGTCTAATTTTTTCATCTGCAATTAAACGTCGAACTTCTTCTTTCACTAATTCATTTAAAATTGCATAAACTTCTTTAATAAGTAATTCATTCTCTGGATCTTCTTCATCGATAAATTCATTGACGATTTCTTCTTTTAAGTTATCAAGATTTTCATCTCGTTGTTGTTTATCAAATGTTAAAACTGTTTCTTTAAGTCCTTTTTCTTCGGTTAAAGATTTTACACGTTCAACTAGCGCTTCATCACGCTCTGCTGGAATAAATTCTTGTTTAACAGGTTGAATGTGGTCGACGATTTGTTGTTGGAAATCAACTAAACGTTGAATCTCTTCATGACCAAAGAAAATCGCCTCTAACATTTCTTGTTCAGTAATCTCACTAGCGCCTGCCTCTACCATGTTTACTGCATCTTTATGACCAGCTACTTCAAGGTCTAAACGAGAAACTTCTTTTTCTTCTACTGTTGGGTTAATGATATATTTACCGTCAATATAACCCACATTTACACCGGCGATTGGCCCTTGGAATGGAATATCCGACACACTAAGCGCCATAGATGAACCAATCATTGCAGCCATTTGTGGTGAACAATCAGGATCTGCACTTAATACCATGTTCATAATTTGAACATCATGCTTATATCCTTTAGGGAATAAAGGTCTAATTGGTCTATCAATTAATCGCGCAGTTAATGTTGCATCGTCACCAGGACGTCCTTCTCTCTTTTTAAATCCACCAGGAATTTTACCCGCAGCGTACATTTTTTCTTCATAGTTCACTGTTAATGGGAAGAAATCTCCATCACGAGGTTCTTTTGATGCAGTTGCCGTCGATAACACGACTGTATCTCCATAACGAACCAATACAGCGCCATTTGCTTGTTTAGCTAATTGCCCTGTTTCAATCGTTAAAGATCTTCCTGCCCATTCAGTTTTAAAAACTTTCTTTTCTTGAGACATTATAAATCTCCTCTCTTGAATCTAATAGTTATATCATATCATTTATTATCGTATTTTAATATTAGTTATAAAATATTGAATTGGAAAAAAAGAGAGCGGGATATCCATCTATTATTTACAAAATAGACTTATCGTCCCACCCTTATCAGTATAAATATAAGTTATATTTTTTTAAAAAACATACTTTATTTTTAATATCTTGATTATTACTCTAGGTGTACTTATATCATCTTTATCTCATTGTAACCTTATTATTCACTCAATATTAGCTTAACATATAATAAATGTTAATATTTGTAAAAAGCTTTTTTAATATAAATTAAGGTTGGAACATAAATATGCCCCAACCTCAAAGACGTTATATTAAGATTAACGACGGATACCAAGTGATTTAATTAATTCACGGTAACGTTGAATATCTTTACTACGTAAGTAGTTTAATAAATGTCTACGACGACCTACCATTTTTAATAATCCACGACGTGAATGGTGGTCTTTTTTGTGTGTACGTAAGTGTTCGTTTACTGCGTTGATTTCTGCAGTAAGTACAGCGATTTGTACTTCTGGTGAACCAGTATCAGTTTCGTGTACACGGTATTCTTTAATGATTTCGTTTTTACGTTCTTGTGAAATTGCCATAATCAATTTCCTCCTTAAAATGTTTGAATACTCCTTAATCCGAGTTAGGCGTTGGAGATTCGACCTACTAAGAAAAAGGTGTGGTATAGATTGTTTATACAACTATACGCAACTCTAAATATTATAAGCTACTTCATCACCAAAATCAACTGCTAATAAATACTTAGCACGCGATTTATCATCGTTCATTTGTTTAACTAATGGGTCGATACCATCAAATTTAATCTCAGGACGTAAGAAATGATGCCAATTCACGGTCACTCGTTCACCATAAATATTATCCTCAAAGTCAAAGATATTCACTTCGATGACAACTTCTGCTTTGTTAGGATCATGAAATGTTGGCTTTACACCTATGTTAGCTACCCCTCGATATAATTTATTTTCAGTGCCGATTTCAATACTAACGGCATAAACACCTTTACGAGGTAACAAATAATCATCACTAGGTTGAATGTTAGCTGTTGGGAAGCCAATAGTTCTTCCCCTTTTTTCACCTTGCACTACAGTGCCTTTAATAGAATAAATATAGCCTAAAGCATCATTCGCTTTTTGCAACTCACCATTGATTAAATCTTGACGAATAGAAGTTGTAGAAATTTTTTCATTTTCAATTTCTTGTTTACTCACAATTGTCGTATTAAACGCATCATATTCTTGAAGAACAGTCATATTACCTTTTCCAAATTTACCAAAAGTAAAATCAAAACCAGCAATGACTTCTTTTACATTATTTTTAATTATATAATTTTCAACAAAATCTTCAACGCTCACATTAGCAAACCTAGATGAAAAATTAACCACTATACAATAATCAATATCATGTTGGCTAATTTTTTCGATTTTATCTGAAAGTGGTGTTAAATACGTTGTTCGTTTTCTTTTAGGATTCAACACGACAGACGGATGCGGATCAAATGTCATCACCACTTTTTTTAAACTGCGTGCCTCAGCTATTTCGTTTAATATATCAAAGACTTTGTCATGACCTTTATGCATGCCATCGAAAAATCCGAATGCCATTGCAACATCCTCTGTAATATACTGTTTAGATTGTATAGGATGTGTCACTTCTATGACTTTCATAAATTCTATCTCCTTTAATTAAAGACTTTTTTAGGTTTAATTTCTGATTCTTTTGTAGGGTGTACCATATAAATTGCTAATACTTTTTCTGAATCATCATCAATAAATACAATTTGGTCTTTAATTTTGTTATCAAATTCATTTTTATTAAATTTCTGTCCATTTAAAATACGTTTTTTTATGTGCGAATCTTTAATTTTAATGCTTGGCAAACCCTTTAATCCATATTCTAAAGGAAACAATTTATTTTGCAATGAATCCTGCTCATGAAGTTCTTTTATTTGTTCTAATGTAAGGCTATCTTTCAACACAAATCCACCAGACTCGATTCGCGTTAATTTCGACATATGTGCCGGAAAGCCTAATTTCACACCGATATCAGTCGCTAACGTTCTAATATATGTACCTTTGCCACAGATAACACGTATTTTAAAGTGACACTCATTTTCTTTAAAATCTAATTCAGATATACGCCCAATGTCTTTAATATTAACTTTACGCTTTGGTCTTTCAACTGTTTCATTATTACGCGCATATTCATATAATTTTTTACCATTCACCTTGACTGATGAATACATTGGCGGAATTTGTTCAATAACACCTTTAAAATTTTCTAACAAGCGGTCAATATCGTCATTGTTGAAATCAGCTGAATGTACACCCTTCATTTCCAATGTATCACCCGTTTGATCTTCAGTCGTTGTGCTTCTTCCTATCGATACAGTTGCTTCATAAGCTTTGCCCATATCCATAACATAATCACTAACTCTCGTTGCATTACCTATACATACCGGTAACACGCCTGCAACTTCAGGATCAAGCGTACCAGTGTGCCCTATTTTTTTAGTCTTTAAAATTTTACGCAATTTGAATACGACGTCATGACTTGTTAAACCACGTTCTTTATATACTGGTAATATACCGTTATACATGTTGTCACCTTCTTTTTTTAAAATATATTTTAATAGCTTATTAACTGAATTTATCCATAAAAAAACTGGAAAATATTAACTATTTCTACACATCTATGTATTAACTGTTTAATGTTAATATACCGATATTAAGAAATTATCAAACATTTTCCAGATACCTAACACTAAATTATCTATCTTGTTTGTGTAAATCTTGAATCATTCGTTCAATTTTATTACCATATTCGATTGATTGATCATATTCATACATTAATTCCGGCATAATACGTAATCGCATTCTAGAACCTAATTCAGACTTAATGAAGCCTTTTGCTTTATCAAGTGCTTTAAATGTATTTTCTACTTCTTTATCGTTACCTAATACAGTTAAAAATACTTTAGCCTGCGATAAATCATTTGTTAAAACAACATCTGTAATTGTAATAAAACCAACTCGAGGATCTTTGACTTTATTGTTGATGATATCCATTAATTCCTTCTTCATTTGTTCACCAACACGCTCTGCTCTCATACTACTCATTCTTGTCACCTCTTTATCTTTAAGTTCAATTGTTATTTGCATTTTTTAGTGTAACAATGCTTAAACAATTATTTTAGCTCACACGTTATTTTAATAAATTAAGCCTATAAAATCAAATAAAGTTTGCCGTAAGATAGGCATTTCAACAGAAAATTTTCCAATAATAGTCGACATTATATTTTGTCATTAAAAAGCATTCTAGGTCACCACATAATTTTATACAAAATCATGTCTATATAACGTAACTTTTAATAGGTAAACTATTCTAATAAAAAACCAAAAGCTAGCATCAAATATGCTCCCTATAAAGTAGACACTTAAAAAGTGCAATATTTATAGGGAGCATATCAATCTTAACTATACTTTTAGCTTGTAATTTATTTAATTAACGTTTAATTTCAACCATTTCAAATGCTTCGATAACATCGCCTTCTTTAAGGTCATTGTAGTTTTCAATTGTAATACCACATTCATAACCTTTTGCAACTTCCTTAGCATCATCTTTGAAACGTTTAAGTGTATCTAATTCGCCTTCATATTGAACAATACCATCACGAATAATACGTACACCAGCATTTCGCGTAATTTTACCTTCAGTAACATAACATCCAGCAATAGTACCAACTTTAGAAACTTTGAATGTTTGACGAACTTCAGCTTGTCCGATAACTTGTTCTTCAAATTCTGGATCAAGTAAACCTTTCATCGCTGATTCAATTTCTTCGATAACATTATAAATAACTCTGTGTAAACGCATATCAACATTTTCAGCTTCTGCAGCACGTTTTGCACCACTGTCTGGACGAACATTGAAACCAATGATAATACCATTTGAGGCATTAGCAAGTGTCACGTCTGACTCATTAATCGCACCAACCGCTGTATGAATGATACGAACATTTACGCCTTCAACATCAATTTTCATTAATGATGCAGCTAAAGCTTCAACAGAACCTTGAACATCACCTTTAATAATAACGTTTAAGTCTTTCATTTCACCTTGTTTCATTTGTTCAAACAGGTTATCTAATGAAACATTTTTACTTTCTTGACGTTGTTGTACAATGCTAGCTTCGTGTCTTGATTCACCAATACGACGAGCTTGTTTTTCATCACTAAATACAACAAAGCGATCCCCAGCTTGTGGCACATCATTAATACCTGTAATTTCAACAGGAGTTGATGGACCAGCCGTTTTGATTCTTTGACCTAAGTCATTAACCATTGCACGGATACGGCCGTAAGTATTACCAACTACAATCGCATCACCAACATTTAATGTACCGTTTTGTACTAATAATGATGCAGAAGGACCACGTGATTTATCTAATTCAGCTTCGATAACTGTACCAACAGCACGGTTTTTAGGATTTGCTTTAAGTTCTTGAACTTCTGCAACTAATCCTATCATTTCTAATAAATCGTCGATACCATCACCACTTAATGCAGAAAGTGGAACGAAAATTGTTTCGCCGCCCCAATCTTCAGGAATTAAACCATATTCAGTTAATTCTTGCATAACTCGATCAGGATTTGAAGTTGGTTTATCAATTTTATTTACTGCAACAATAATTGGTACTTCTGCTTCTTTAGCATGGTTAATTGCTTCAATTGTTTGTGGCATAACACCATCGTCAGCAGCTACTACTAAAATTGTAATATCTGTTACTTGTGCACCACGCGCGCGCATCGTTGTAAATGCAGCATGTCCCGGTGTATCTAAGAAAGTGATTTTTTTGCCATCGTTTTCAATTTGATATGCACCAATATGTTGAGTGATTCCGCCTGCTTCACCTGCTGTAACTTTTGTATGACGAATTGAATCTAATAAAGTAGTTTTACCATGGTCAACATGTCCCATAATTGTTACAACTGCTGGTCTCTCAATTGCTTCTGGATCATCTTTTTCGTCTTCGAAGTAGATTGATAAATCTTCTTCATTAATCACAACTTCTTCTTCAACCTCAACGCCATAATCATCGGCAATTAATTCGATTGTTTCTTGATTTAATGATTGATTGATATTAGCAACAATACCAAGTAAGAATAATTTTTTGATAATTTCTGATGATTCAACATTTAATTTATCCGCAAATTCGCCTACTGTAATACCTTCTTGATATGTCACTTTTGATGGTATTTCTTTTGGAGCAGCTGGTTGATTTTGTGGTTTATTATTCTTGTTATTTTTCTTATTATTTCTATTATTCTTTTTATTGCCTTTGTTGCCTTTATTATTTTGTTGTTGATTCTTTTTGTTATCTTTTTGTTGCCCTTTATTTTGGTTTTGATTGTTTGATTTTTGGTGATTATTTTGAGTGCTTTGTTTATTGTCGTTCTTTTGTTCTTTTTTGAACTTTTTATCTAATGCTTTAATTTGGTCATCTTCCAAAGCTTGCATATGATTTGAAACCTCAATATTCATGCTTTTTAACTCATCTATAATCTCTTTACTCTTTAGATTTAATTCTTTCGCATATTCGTAAATTCTTTGTTTACTCATATAATCACTCCTTATGATATTCATCTATCATTGATAGCAACTTTTTAGCAAAGCCTGGGTCAGTAATCCCTACATTAACACGCTCACCTTTTCCAAGTGCTATTCCCAATTCATTTCGATTTCCAAACTTTCTGAATGGAACTTTGTAACTCTTACATTTATCTGTAATTAATTTAGCTGTATTATCAGACGCATCATTTGCAACAATAACGAGCTTCAAATTTCCTTTTTTAATCTCATTAACAATGACTGATTCACCTGTTTTTACTTTACCAGCTCTCATTGCTAATCCTAAAAAGTTTAATATTTGATCTATACTCATTTTGGGATCTCTTCTCTATAAATTAATCTAATGATTTCTTTGTAAACCGGATCCAATTGCTCTTTAGATGCTTTAAAATATTTTTCTAAAATTTCTTTTTGTTGTGCTTTTTCAACCATAGCAACATCTTTAGAAACATATGCGCCACGGCCTTGTTTCTTTCCAGTAACATCCGCAAAGATTTCGCCTTCTTTATTAACAACAACACGAATCATATCTTTTTTGGGATGCATTTCATTTGAAAGAATACATTTTCGCATCGGAATTTTTTTCTTTTTCATAGATACTTCACTCCAACCTATTATTCAGATTCTTTCTCTACATTTGTTTCAACTGAAACATCAGTTACCTCTTCGGTTGATTCTGTTGTGTCAGCATCTTCTAAAGCAACATCTTCTTCAGTTACTTTTTCAGCTTCAACTACTGGATAGATACCCGCTTCACGCGCATCTGTTTCTGATTTAATATCAATTTTCCAGCCGGTTAATTTAGCAGCTAGACGTGCGTTTTGTCCTCTTTTACCAATCGCTAATGACAATTGATAATCAGGAACAACAACTACCGTAGATTGATTTGTTTCATCAACAATAACTTCTAAAACTTGAGAAGGGCTTAAAGCATTTTTTACAAATACTTTTGGATCTTCATTCCATTGAACGATGTCGATTTTTTCGCCACCTAGCTCTTCAACAACAGCTTCAACACGCGCGCCTTTGGCACCAACACATGCACCAACAGCATCTATATCATTGTTTTCAGAGAAGACACTAATTTTAGAGCGATCGCCAGCTTCACGTGCTACTGATTTAACAATTACAGTACCATCGTAAATTTCTGGAACTTCTTGTTCAAATAAACGTTTTAATAAACCTGGATGGCTACGAGAAACATAGATTTGAGGACCTTTTGTCGTTTGTTCCACTTTGTTAACATATACTTTGATACGTTCGTTAGGAATATATTTTTCGTTAGGACTTCTTTCTGCTTCAGATAAAACAGCTTCAATACGACCTAAATTCACATATACATAACGATGGTCAACACGGTCAATAATTCCAGTAAGTATGTCTTCTTCTTTGTCTATAAATTCTTCAAATAAAATTTCACGTTCAGCATCACGAAGACGTTGCATTACTGCTTGTTTCGCTGCTTGAGCACCTACACGACCAAAATCTTTAGGTGTTACATCTTCTTCGTATATATCACCAATTTCATATGCAGGGTTTTTAACAAGCGCTGTACTTAAATCCACTTCATCTCTGTCGTCAAATACTTCTTCAACAACATCTTTACGAGCGATAACTTTGAAAGTACCTTGATCCATATTTAATTCCACACGGACATTTCTTGCACTATCATAATTCTTTTTGTATGCAGTAATTAAAGCTGCTTCAATAGCATCAATTAAAACTGCTCTAGGAATCTTCTTTTCTTTTTCTAAATACTCAGTAGCTAATAATAATTCATTACTTGACACGTTTTTTCCTCCTCATCACGTTAAATCATAACTGCGTGACGTGCTTTTGCTATTTTGTCTCTCGGTATCTCTATATCTTTCGTTCTTGCTTTGATTTTAACTTGTACTACAATTGTTTCATTATTGACTTCTTGTAAAATGCCTAACCATTCCTTTTCACCTTCAATTGGTACATATAAAGAAACAAATACAGGTTTAGTTATTGCATTTTGGAAATCTTGTTCTTTTTTAATTGGACGTTCTGCACCAGGTGACGCTACGTCTAAATAATACATTTCAGGAATAGGATCATTTGCATCCATAGCTTCACTTATTTTTTCAGAAGCTAGCGTACAATCATTTAAATCTACGCCACCTTCTTTATCGATAGAGATTCTAAGAAAATGATCTCTACCCTCTTTGACATATTCAACGTCTACAAGTTCAAAATTCAAGTCTTCCATAATTGGTTTAACAATCACTTCTACTTGTTCTGTAATTTTACTCATACAGGCCTCCCTTTTTGGCAAATAGAAAAGAGCGGGAATCTCCCACTCTTCTGCCTGAGTTCACTAATTTTTAAGCAACTCAATTATAGCATAAGTTTATGCTTGAAACAAATGACTTCACTATTAATCAGAGATTCTTGTAAAAGTTTGTCCATTTACTTCACCTTTACATTCGAATAGACTCGTAAGACGTTAAAAAGAAATACAGGCATAATTTTGTGTCCAGCAACAATTTTGTATTTCTTTAACTACGCCATACGCATTAAATAAATACCTTGATTATTTCATTTTACATATCGAATATCGAAAGTTGAGCTTTATCTGGTAAATTCGGTAATGAGCCTAACTCATCTAAATACTCAATAATTTTCTGAGATAAACCAGCTTTTTTGTTTAAATCTTCTTTTGATAAAAATGGTCCATCGTCACGAGCTTCAACAATTCGTTTCGCAACGTTTTCACCAAGCCCAGGCACTGATATGAACGGCGGAATAAGTGTATCGCCTTCAATGATAAATTCGAACGCTTGACTCTTTTCTAAACTAATCGGTTGCATTCGATAACCTCGATGCGCCATTTCATTCATAATTTCCAAAACAGTTAATACGTCTTTTTCTTTTTTACCTAGATCCATATAGCGAGAATACATGTCTTTTACAGTATTTCGTATGCTTGTTTTATCTTTAATCATCGTGATTAAATCAAAATCTGACGCACGAATTGTAAAGTAAGATGCATAGTAATAAAGTGGATGATGTACTTTGAAATATGCGATACGTACTGCCATTAAAACGTATGCTGCTGCATGGGCTTTAGGGAACATGTACTTAATTTTAAGACATGAATCTAAATACCAATCCGGCACTTCATTTTCTTTCATCGTTTCAATCATTTCTTCAGTTAAACCTTTACCTTTACGTACTGACTCCATTATTTTAAAAGCCATTGATGGTTCTAAACCAGCATACATTAAATAAACCATGATATCATCACGACAACCAATTACACTTGATAAATCACATATACCTGTTTTAATTAATTCTTGAGCATTACCTAACCACACATCTGTCCCATGAGATAATCCTGAGATTTGAACTAATTCAGAAAATGTTGTTGGCTTTGTATCTTCTAACATTTGACGCACGAATCCTGTACCGAATTCTGGTACCCCAAATGTACCTGTTTTACATAAAATTTCATCTTCAGTAACACCCAAACTTTCAGGTGTACTAAAAATCTGCATAACTTCTTTATCATCTACAGGTATTGTTTTTGGATCAATCCCTGATAAATCTTGAAGCATACGAATCATTGTTGGATCATCGTGTCCAAGTATATCAAGTTTTAATACATTATCATGAATAGAATGGAAATCAAAATGTGTCGTCATCCATGCTGAATTTTGATCATCGGCAGGATATTGTATCGGCGTAAAATCATAAATATCCATGTAATCAGGTACTACAATAATACCCCCTGGATGCTGTCCAGTTGTACGTTTAACACCTGTACATCCTTTAACGAGTCGATCTATTTCAGCGCCTCTTTTGTGGATGCCTTGATCATTCAAATAGCCTTTAACATAACCAAAAGCAGTCTTTTCAGCAACTGTACCAATTGTACCTGCACGGAATACTTTATCCTCACCAAATAATACTTTTGTGTAGTTATGGGCATTCGGTTGATATTCACCACTAAAGTTTAAGTCGATATCAGGAACTTTATCTCCTTTAAATCCTAAAAATGTTTCAAACGGAATATCTTGTCCTTCTTTAATAAGTGGCGCTCCACAAGTTTCGCACGTCTTATCAGGTAAATCGAATCCTGATCCTACTGAACCATCATTGAAAAATTCACTCGTTTTACAGTTCGGACATATATAGTGTGGCGGTAACGGGTTTACTTCAGTAATCTCAGTCATTGTCGCTACAAAACTAGAACCTACTGAACCACGGGAACCAACTAAGTATCCATCATCTAATGATTTTTTAACTAAACGTTGCGAAATTAAGTAAATTACCGCAAATCCATTACCGATAATACTTTTTAATTCTTTTTCTAATCGATCAATTACGATTTGAGGTAGGTCTTCACCATACAGTTTACGCGCATTTGCATAACTTAGTTCTCTAATTTCTTCGTTAGCACCTTCCATACGCGGTGTGTATAATTCATCTTTAATAGGAACAACACGTTCAATTCGATCTGCTAATTCGTTTGTATTTTTCACAACAATTTCATGCGCTTTTTCTTCACCTAAAAAATGAAACTCGTTTAACATTTCATCTGTAGTTCTAAAATGTGCTTCCGGTAAAGTTGAGCGATTAAGTGGATTGCCGGGTTGTGATGCTATTAAAATTTTACGTGCGATACCATCATGTTCAAACAAATAGTGTGCATTTCCTGTCGCAATAACAGGAATACCCGCTGTGTCACCTGCATGTATTAAACGTTGATAAATTTCATGTAATGTTTCAGTATCTCTAATAAGCTCTCTATCAATTAAATCTTGATAAAGTGCCGGTGGTTGAATTTCAATAAAATCATAATATTTGGCAATTTTTTCAACTTGGCTCTGGTCCTTCTGCATAACTGCCGTAAATAATTCACCTTCATCACACGCTGTACCTACCAATAATCCCTCACGATATTCATCTAACAATGAACGTGGAATTCGAGGCGTACGGTAGAAATACTTCACCAATGATGCACTTACAATTTTAAATAGATTTTTAAGACCTTGTTGATTTTGTACAATTAATGTGACATGACTAGGTCTTGCACGTTTATATGCATCTTCATTACTAAGTTTTTTGTTGATTTCGTTATGATTTAATACGCCTAATTCTTTCATTTGTTGAACCATTTTTATGAAAATGTAAGCTGTTGCCTCTGTATCATAAATGGCACGGTGATGTTGCGTTAATTCTACACCGTATTTTTTAGCTAAGAAATTTAAACCATGTTTACCATATTCAGTATTAATCGTACGAGATAATTCTAATGTATCGATAACACCATTCGTAGATGGTCCAAATCCAAGACGTTCGTATCCCGTGTCGATGAAGCCCATATCAAACGAAGCATTATGTGCTACGAATATCGCATCGCCAACCCATTCTTTAAATTCTGTAAGTACTTCTTCAATCTCAGGGGCATTTACTAACATATCATCAGTAATATGCGTCAAATTGATAATCGTTTCCGATAATCGTTCATGCGGATTACTAAACCTTTCAAACTTATCGATGATTTCGCCGTTATGAACTTTCACAGCTGCAAGCTCGATGATTTTATCATACTGATTTGATAAACCAGTTGTCTCGACGTCGAATACAACATAAGTAGCATCTTTTAATACGACATCTTGTGGTTTGTATGCAATCGGAACACCATCATCAACTAACATACCTTCCATACCGTATATCATTTTAATACCATGTTTTTCCGCTGCTGCGTGAGCATCTGGAAATGCTTGCACAACATTATGGTCTGTAACCGCAATGGCTGGATGTCCCCAGTCTGCTGCCTGTTTAACATACGCACCAATATTTGGTATACCATCCATTTGACTCATTGCAGTATGCAAGTGGAATTCTACACGCTTTTCTTCAGCCTTATCTTTTTTTGTCGCTTTTTTAATCTCTTCAATATCAGTCATCATCATAACTAAATCTCTAATAAATGTATCTTCTTCAATACGACCTTGAGCCCTAACCCATTTACCAACACTTAGCGCTTTAAAATGTTCTAAATCATCTTTGTTTTTACGAGTAAACATTTTTAAAACTAAAGAGTCCGTATAGTCAGTCACTTTAATTTCTACGATATGACGACCACTTTTAAGTTCTTTTAAGTTAATATCAAAAATGACACCCTCTATTGCAACTTTAAACTCTTCCTCAATAATAAATTCAATTGGTTTAATATTTTCAATTTGAATCGGCTTACCAATTTGACACTTATCGACAGCACTTTCGTTGTTATCTTGTTGTTTCGCTTTTTCAGCTTTCATTTTTCCAAGTTTCTCTGTTGCCAATCGTGCACTTTGTTCGTCTTCTTCTTGAATATGTGCTTCTAAAGAAGCTAAGTTTTGTTCTTGATCATTATCATTTGTTTCGAATATGATTTTATCGATATCAAAACCACAATTTCTAAACGCTTTGATAAGACTTCCATTGCAAGCCTTGTCAAAATGATTACGTTCAATGTCATTTGATACCATTACTTTTAATACTTTTCCAGACATAATAAGCTTTTTCTGTTTCAATTGACCTTTAACTTTTGGAGATAAAGCTGTTTGGTCAATACAGTGCCCAAAGTATTTAATTGCATGTTCATCTTGATTCGTGCCATTTGTTACCGTAAAACGACATGTAACGTTGGCGATATCTTTAAACTCTTGCTCTATTGCATGTATAAATAATAAATAATCTTCATGAGCTAAGAATTGTGGTAATGTAATATGAAATTCCCATGTTCTGTTTTTGTTAGAAACATCTATACGTGTCAGTTCACCTGAATTTAAAATTTCAGCATCTAATTGATTTGAAATTTTAATTTGATCAGCAAGCACTTTAAATTTTTGTTGCTCTGTCATTGTCAAGACAATTACCACCTTAAATAGAAATTACTTTTACGTGTTCGAACAATATTTAGATTATGTGAGCATAGTAATGATAGAAAATTAAATGCTTTATATTTTGCTAATCATAATATTGTTAAAACAAATTTATCTTTAATTATACTATGTCTTCAGTCATTTTTCATCGAATAATCATTATATCAAAAATAATAAGAGCAGGACATAAGCTTCTGATTTCTTTCAGCTTTTTCCTACTCTTATAATTCATTCGATATTAATTATTTTAAGTTATCATATTTATTTGTAATGACAGTCATTAAGTCATCAATGTGGACTTCTTCGCTATCACCTGTTAAACGTTCTTTAACTTCTACAATACCTTCCGATGCACGTTTACCAACAACAATTCGCAGTGGTAAACCAATTAAATCGGCATCATTAAATTTGACACCTGCACGTTCCTGACGATCATCGTACAATACATCAAATTTAGTATTAAATTCAGCATATAGTGCATCCGCTAGTTCTCGTTGATCATCTTTCTTAGGATTAATAGAAATTAAATGTAAATCAAACGGAGTAACTGATTTAGGCCAAACAATTCCATTATCATCGTGATTTTGTTCAACAATCGCACTTAGCGTTCTAGAAATTCCAATTCCGTAACAACCCATAATTAAAGGTTGGGCTTTTCCTTGGTTATCTAAGAATGTAGCATTCATTGATTCTGAATACTTAGTACCCAATTTGAATACTTGACCAACTTCAATACCTTCAGCAAAATGTGCAACGCCTGAACCATCACTTAACTTTTCGCCTTCTAAAATAAAACGGAAATCGCCATATTCATCAACGTTGAAGTCTCTACCTACATTTACATTAATTAAGTGATAACCATCTTCGTTAGCCCCGACAACTAAATTATTTAAATCTTGCACAAAATTATCTGCATAAATTTTGATCTCTTTATCAATTACAGGACCTAGTGAACCAGGATTTGCACCAACTAAATTAACAATTTCGTCTTGTGTTGCTAATTCAATATTATCTGTGCCGAAATAAGATTTTAATTTAATGTCATTAATTTCATGATGTCCACGCACTAAAACCATAATATATTCGCCATCAACTTTGAAAATCATCGTTTTAACGATTTCATCTACTGGTCTACCTAAGAAGTCTGCCAATTCTTGCGCAGTCTTAACATTTGGTGTTTCAATTTTTTCTAAAGATTGCACAGTAGTATGCTTATGATTTGGTTCGTAAACGACTTCTGCTTTTTCGATATTAGCAGCATAGTCACTTTCTTTACTGTAAACGATTGTATCCTCACCGATAGCACTTAATGCCATAAATTCATGTGTATGGCTACCGCCAATAGCACCTGAATCTGCAACTACTGGTCTTGCGTTAATGCCAACTCTCTCAAAAATACGGCTATACGCTTGATACATATCTTGATACGTTTGATCTAATGATGCCTCGTCAGCATGGAATGAATACGCATCTTTCATAATAAATTCACGACCACGAAGTAAACCAAAACGTGGTCTCTTTTCATCACGGAATTTAGATTGAATTTGGAATAATGTCATCGGTAATTGTTTGTATGATTTCAATTCATTTCTTACTATTGATGTAACTAATTCTTCATGTGTTGGACCTAATGCAAATTGTCTTCCATGTCTATCTTGTAAACGCATTAATTCTGGGCCATATGCACCCCAACGTCCTGATTCTTCCCATAATTCAGCTTGTTGTAACGCTGGCATTAAAATTTCAACAGAATCGATACGTTCCATTTCTTGTCGCACAATTGCAGTAATATTATTTAACACACGTGTTGCTAGCGGTAAATAACTATAAATCCCACTTGTACTTTGTTTTATCAAACCCGATTTCAATAATAAACGATGACTTTGTGCTTCTGCTTCTGATGGCACGTCACGCATCGTTGGTATAAAAACTTTGGATTGCTTCATAATTATTTATCCTCCTAAATTATAAGAAATATCGTCGAATATCATTCCACGTTACTAATATCATAATAACGACCATGAAAATGGCACCAATAGCAATAATCGTTGTTTCCGCTTTTTTATTAACTGGTTTTCTGAAAATCGCTTCATATATAACAAATAAAATACGACCACCGTCTAGTGCAGGAATAGGAATTAAATTCATAATACCTAAGTTTACACTTAATAACGCAGTGTATCCAATTAAGCTAATGATACCCGCTTTAACAACTGAGTCGACGTTATGATAAATACCAACCGGACCATTTAACATATCAAATGAGAATCCGCCCGTAAATATACTAGCCAACATACCTACTACAGCTGTAAAAATTAGTGTACTACCTTTCAAAAAGCTTTCAAATCCATATACAATTGGTTTGAAAAGTGTATGTTCACTAGCTGGTTGGAATCCGAGAACATACTTCGTCTCTGAACTTACTTTAGTCAGTTTTCTTTCAGTCTTTTTAGGTGTTAATTCAACTGACTTTGTTTTACCATCACGTTCAAATTTAACAGTCGTCTTATTATCTTTAACTTTATCTAACGCCCTATCAACATCATCAAATTCAGATATTTTATATTTGCCAATTTGGACAATTTTATCGCCTTTTTGTAAGCCTGCTTGTTGAGCTGGATACTTATCTGCGACTTGTTCTACAGTAGAAGTAGGTGTACCTTGATAATATGCAAGACCAATAAATAGGACTAAAGCTAATATAAAGTTAAATAACGGTCCCGCAAATAATGTTAAAAATTTCGGCCATGGCTTTTTATGTGCAAATTGTCTGTCTCTCGGAGCAATTTGAACTAAGCTACCATTTTCAACAAAGAAAGACTTTCTAGCAATTTTAAAATGATGTCTTTCGTTATCATAAGCAGTAATACCTTCTATGAATAAGTCATCTTTAAAATCACATTTTTTAACTTCGATCGCTTCAATTTGTTGAAACTTATGATGATCATCTAATATGATATGTGTTATTTCATTTTCTTCATTCAGTTTAATTTTAACGTTCATACCAGGCTCGACTGGTGGCTCTTCTAAGCCATCTCCTGCCATACGAACATATCCACCAACAGGCAATAACCTAATAGTGTAAAGTGTTTCATTTTTTCTAAAACTAAAAATTTTTGGCCCCATACCGATCGCAAATTCTGGACACATAATGCCTGCTCTTTTCGCAAAAAACATATGGCCATATTCATGAACAGTTACTAGTACACCAAAAACAATAATAAATGCAATTATTGTAACTAAATAGCTCACTCGCTACACCTCGATTGTTTATAAATTTCTTTTATTTTAAAAATGATTGCTGTATACGTAACATAAGTCATTATAATATGATACTGACAAATCACAAAATATAACGTCTAATTTTCAAAGTTAATATTGCGTATAATTTTCAAAAGGAGTTCTGAGATTCATTAAATTATCTCAGCAACTCCTCTTTACGTTTATTGATTTGTTCTCAGCATTAAGATTGTATTAATAAAATATTTAATAACGGTAACACAAACATAAAGCTGTCAAATCGGTCTAAAATACCACCGTGTCCAGGTAGTATTCGACCTGAGTCTTTAACGCCGAAATGACGCTTAAATCCTGATTCCACTAAATCACCTAATTGACCAAATAAACTTAAAATCAATGTCACTCCAAGTAATATCCATACATTCATATTGAAATCTACAAAATATAACATTGCAAGAGGCACTATCAAACTACAGAACAAGCCACCTATGAATCCTTCGATTGTTTTATTCGGGCTTATTACTGGCCAAAGCTTATGTTTACCCATCATTTTACCAAATAAGTAAGCCCCTGTATCTGTAAGCCAAACAATTAAAAAGGCATATAATATGTAATGTAATCCTTCTGATCTCGTTTCATAAAAGAACATAAAACCAATGCCTACATAAGCCACAGACATTAAGCAAAATGCAGCATCCATAAAACTAAATCTGTTTTTAGATAAGACAGTATAACTTAATACAATAAAGCTCATTGCAATTAAACTTTTTAATTGAATTACTTGTACCCATGGCCCTGCATGTTGTGGCAACATAATGATGATAAGACCAACTGCACTAATTAAACCAGGAACTGAAACAAATTTAATCATATTCATATTCAACAATTCTTTTAATGCAATCAATGCTAATATATTAGCAAATATCATTAACACAAGGCCGCCTTTTAACAAGATAGGCAAGAATACGATTAAGGCAATAATAGCTGTCAGCGTTCTAACTTTCATACTATACTACTCCTCACTCAATCCGCCAAAGCGTCTTTGACGTGACTGATAAATTTTAATACATTTAATTAATTCATCTTCGTCAAAGTCAGGCCATAATTTTTGATTAAAGATAAATTCACTATACGAAACTTGCCAAATCAAGAAATTACTTATTCTTTGTTCTCCTGAAGTACGAATTAACAACTCTGGATCAGGATAGTCTTTTGTCATTAAATGATTGTTTATATATGTTTCATCTATGATATCACTATTCAAACCTTGTTGATGAAGCTCGTCAAACATATTTTTAATACTATGAACAAGTTCTGCTCTGCCACCATAATTAATTGCAAATATTAATTTTAAGCCAGTATTATTAGCTGTCTTTTCTTTAGCATTATTTATTGCTTCTATCGTTGATTTTGGCAACATATCAGTAAATCCAATTGTTTCAACTTTGACATTTTTTTCAATTAGTTCCGGTAAAAATGTCTTTAAGAAATTGACAGGCAAATTCATAATATAATTTACTTCACTTTCAGGTCTTGACCAATTTTCAGTGGAAAAGGCATATAAAGTTAAGTACTTAACACCAATATCACTAGCTACCCTAGTAATTTTTTTTATTGTTTGCATACCTTCGTAATGACCTTTAATTCTAGGCATTTTTCGCTTCTTAGCCCATCGCCCATTACCATCCATAATAATAGCGATATGTTCAGGTATATTAGACGAGTCTAATTCTTCATTATAATTATTTATAGTGTTCTTTTTATTTATTAGCTTTTTAAACATGGTCTTTCCTCCGAGCCTGATCATCTCTGTCATATAGTATAAGTTACTAAACAATCATTATCATTTTATCATACTCATTTAATGCATTGAATAAGCAAATAAAAAAACTGTACCAAAGTCTGACTCGGTACAGTTTACACCAGAAATGTGACATACATACTGAGGTTAAAAATTACATAACTTTATTATAGCAATATACCTGATGCCTATTATTTATAAAGTATATGTTTAATTAACTTGTTTAAACACCATTTTTATGCTCATTGTGAATTTAAATTATCACATGCATTTTTGATTTAATTAAACATGCCCATTTTAAATGTTACATTATCGTTTAATACTGGCATTTTAATATGTCATTGTATATTAGTTTTATACTGACATAATATCTTTTTCTTTATCAGCAATCATTTGATCAATTTCTTTTATTGAATTGTCTGTTGCTTTCTGAACATCTTCAGTACCACTTCTCAACTCATCTTCAGTAATGTCGCCATTTTTTTCATCTTTTTTCAACTGATCATTCATATCACGGCGAATATTTCGAACAGATACTTTAGCTTCTTCACCAATTTTCTTAACATCTTTAACGCGCTCTTTTCTACGTTCTTCTGTTAAGGCAGGTACAGCAATACGTATCACTTCACCATCACTTGTTGGGTTGACACCTAAGTTAGCTGCTATTATCGCTTTTTCGATGTCAGCTACAGAAGTTTTGTCGTATGGAGAAATAACAAGTAAACGTGCTTCTGGAACATTGATGCTTGCTAATTGTTGTACAGGTGTTGGTGCACCATAGTAATCAACTGTTACGCCGTTTAATAAATTTGAATTAGCTCTTCCTGCACTGATGTTAGCTAATTCACGTGATAAGCTTTCGATTGATTTTTGCATTCTTGATTTAGTTTCATTAATAATGTCACTCATTATTTTACACCTCTAAATTTATTTTGTAATTAACGTACCTATCTTTTCACCCATAACAGCACGTTTAATATTTCCTTCTTCCATAATAGAGAAAACAGTTAACGGAATGTTATTATCCATACAGAATGAGGATGCTGTTGAATCCATTACTTGTAAACCTTCTTGAAGCATTTGAATATGCGTTAAATGTTCATATTTTACCGCATCTTTGTTTACTTTAGGATCTGCAGAATATACACCATCTACATTATTTTTGCCCATTAAAATAACATCTGCTTCAACTTCTGCAGCACGTAATGCCGCTGTAGTATCTGTAGAAAAGTATGGGTTTCCAATACCTGCAGCAAAAATAACTACACGTTTCTTTTCTAAGTGTCTAATTGCACGACGACGAATATAAGGTTCAGCCACTTGCTTCATTTCAATAGATGTTAATACTCGTGTATCACAATCCAATTGTTCTAAACTATCTTGTAATGCTAAGGCATTCATTACAGTTGCAAGCATACCCATGTAATCAGCAGTTCCACGGTCCATACCTAAGTCACTACCTGTTTTACCTCTCCAAATGTTTCCGCCACCAACGATTACTGCGATTTCACAGTCCATTTTAGCAACTTCAGCCACTTGCTCAGCAACACTTTTAATAATTACTGGATTTATGCCAAATCCTTTTTCTCCAGCTAACGCTTCACCACTTAGTTTCAAAACTACACGTTTATATTTAGAAATTTGAGCCATTTTCTTATCCTCTCTATCGTGAATATATGTAACATATACAAGTAAAGAAGACACAGTTGTTGTTTTATTAGAATGATTTACATTTTAATAAAGCAACATTAAAGGTGTCTTCTTCCTTGTTTTACTTTATGACAGATTATTTCATTTGTCCTTTAACTTCATCCGCAAAGTTTTCTTCGCGTTTTTCCATACCTTCGCCTACTTCATAGCGTACGAAGTCAACAAGTTTTCCACCTTTTGTTTTTAAGAAAGCTTCAACTGTTACATCAGGGTTTTTAACGAAGTCTTGATCTACAGCACAAATTTCTTGTAAGTATTTACGTAAACGTCCTTCCACCATTTTTTCAACGATGTTTTCTGGTTTACCTTCATTTAATGCTTGTTGTTTTAAAACTTCTCTTTCGTGGTTGATTTCTTCTTCGCTAACTTGTTCAGAAGAAACATATTTAGGGTTGATTGCAGCGATATGCATAGCAACGTCTCTTGCTGCTTCTTCGTCAGTTGAACCTTCAACAACTGTTAATACACCAATGCGTCCACCCATGTGTAAGTAAGCGCCGAAAGCATCGTTATCAGTTTTAGTTCTGATAGCAAAACGACGAACACTTAATTTTTCACCGATTGTTGAAATTGCTTCTTTAATTCTTTCATCAACTGATTTACCATTTGGTAAAGTTGTTTCCATTAAAGCTTCAACAGTTTCAGCTTTTGTATCTAATACTTGATTAGCGATTTCTTTAACTAACTCTTGGAAACCTTCGTTACGAGCAACAAAGTCTGTTTCAGAGTTGATTTCAACGATAACTGCGTCGTTACCTTTAGTTTCTACATGTACTAAACCTTCAGCCGCAATACGGTCTGCTTTTTTAGCTGCTTTAGCAATACCTTTTTCACGTAGGTAATCAATCGCTTTATCGATGTCACCATCAGTTTCAGTTAGCGCTTTTTTACAATCCATCATACCCGCGCCAGTTTTTTCACGTAATTCTTTAACAAGTTTTGCTGAAATAGTTGCCATTCATTATTCCTCCAATAAGTTATCATTTTATATATTATGATTTTAGCATTATTATAGGCAAGATTGCCAATACTCTAATTGAATATTTGTAATTTGCCTCGATTTTCTTTTTAAAAAAGGTGATAAGCATTAATATCTTATCACCCATTTAAACTATATCTAAGTCAGATTCAACAGTTGATTATTCTTCAGTTGCTTCTGTTTCTTCTGATTTTTCTTTTTCATCTAAATCGATGTTTTGTTCTGCAGCTACTTCTTCATTAGAAACGCCTTGTTGACCTTCTAAGATTGCATCTGCCATTTTAGCAGTTAATAATTTAACCGCACGGATAGCATCGTCGTTTGCTGGGATAACGTAGTCAATTTCGTCAGGATCACAGTTAGTGTCAACGATACCTACGATAGGAATATTTAATTTACGAGCTTCAGCAATTGCATTACGCTCTTTACGTGGGTCAACTACGAATAATGCTTGAGGCATTGATTTCATATCACGAATTCCGCCTAAGAATTTGATTAAACGGTCGTATTCTTTTTTAAGTTCTACTACTTCTTTTTTAGGTAATACTTCGAATAAACCATCTTCTTCCATTTTTTCAATTTCAGAAATACGTTTGATTCGTTTTGAGATCGTTTTATAGTTAGTTAATAATCCACCTAACCATCTTTGGTTAATGTAGAATTGACCAGCACGTTCTGCTTCAGATTTAACTGATTCTTGTGCTTGTTTTTTAGTTCCTACGAATAAGACTTGTCCACCATCTTCTGAAACTTGTTTCAAGAAGTTGTATGCCTCGTCTACTTTTTTCACTGTTTTTTGTAAGTCGATGATATAAATACCATTTCTCTCAGTGAAGATATATTTTTTCATTTTTGGGTTCCAACGACGTGTTTGGTGACCGAAGTGAACACCCGCTTCTAGTAATTGTTTCATTGAAATTACTGCCATTATAAATTCCTCCTATTGGTTAATTACCTCCATAGCAAACTATTGTAAAGACAATATACAAATATTGCACCCTTTACACAATCACGTTTGATATGTGTGTATTGGCTTTATAGCCGAAAATAAATATAACATAATGCCGTGTCTAAAGCAAATGTTTTTCAAGCATTTTTTCATAAATTTAAAGGTAATTCTATCATGTTAATGTGGAATATCAATTTGATTGAAAATTAGACAAAAATAAAGAAATGACTTCAACATAATCATCAAAGTCATTTCGTTGACTACTGCCAAGATAACATCGTTACGACTAGGACATTGAATTATGTCCCAGACTCATCGACTTACTTACTTTTTTCTAATTCATCTAAGAATTTTTCTTTTTTAACTTTAATGAAAGTACCTTTCATTCCTAAAGAACGTGACTCAATTACACCAGCACTTTCTAATTTACGTAGTGCATTTACAATTACAGATCTAGTAATACCAACTCTATCTGCAACTTTTGATGCGATTAATAGGCCTTCCGTACCGCCAAGTTCTTCAAAGATATGTTCAATTGCTTCTTTTTCAGAATAAGATAATGAATTAATCGCCATTGTAATAGCAGCTTTATCGCGCGCTTCTTTTTCTACTTCACTATGCTTCTCACGTAAGATTTCCATACCAATAACTGTAGCAGCATATTCACCTAGTACCAAATCATTTTCATTAAAATCATCATGTACTCGACCAAGTACTAATGTACCTAATCTTTCTCCTCCACCTAAAATTGGGAAGATAGTTGTACGACTATCTATGAATAATTCTCTGTTTTCAGGTGGGAAAACTGTTAATACATTGTCGATATCAATATTTGATTCTGTTTGTTTAACTTCCATTAATCGTTCTGTATATTCACTTGGAATATGTCTTTCTTCCAACATTTGAATAATTCTTTGACTTTTTAATAATTCATTTAGACTCGATCCTAAAATTTTACCTCGACGCGATACAATAAATACATTTGTTACAGTTACGCTACTAATCGTTTGTGCTACATCTTTAAAATCAACCGCAATACCTTTGTGTTTTTGAAGTAACGTGTTTAACTCTCTCGTTTTAGATAATAAGCTCATGAATTTTTCTCCTTTTGTATATTTTTATAGAATAAATGCACTTAAATCTTTATTTGTTGAAATTGATTTTAATTTATCATCAACATATTGTGGGGTAATATCTACAACTGCATTCGGCATACTTGGTGCTTCGAATGATAAATCTTCTAACATCTTTTCTAAAATTGTATGAAGTCGACGTGCACCAATGTTGTCTGTATCTTGATTTACTTGATAAGCAATCTCAGCTAAGCGAGTAATTGCTTCATCCGTAAAGTTTACAGTAACTTCTTCTGTTTGAAGCAATGCTTCATATTGTTTAATTAATGACAATTTTGGTTCTGTCAAAATTCTTACAAAATCTTCTACCGATAAACTATCAAGTTCAACTCTAATCGGAAAACGACCTTGCAATTCTGGTATCAAGTCACTCGGCTTAGATACATGGAAAGCTCCAGCACCTATAAACAGCATATGTTCAGTATTCACAGTACCATATTTGGTTTGAATAACGCTACCTTCAAGTATAGGTAAAATATCTCTTTGAACACCTTGCCTTGAGACATCTTGACCACTATTATGATTATTCGTCGCAACTTTGTCGATTTCATCTATAAAGATGATACCCATTTGTTCTGCTAATTCAAGCGCTTCTTGGTTAGCGCTTTCTTGATCAATTAGTTCATCCGCATAACTATCAGCTAAGATTTTCCTTGCCGTCTCAACAGCAACTTCTCGCTCAACTTTCTTTTTAGGCATTAATTGATTCATCATCTCTTGCATTTGCTGATTTTGATTTGTACCTAGCATACCTAAAGCACCAGGATCTTGTTCGACTTTAATTCTTACCTTTTCTTTTTCAAGTTTTCCTTCTTCTAATTGTCTCTTAATTTCAGAACGTTTTGTTTTAATTTCCTCAGTAGGTGGTTCTTCTTCATCTTCGTTATTTTGTCCGAAATTTGGAATTGCACCTCCGAAAAGTGACTCTAAAGGATTATTCGTTTGAGACGCTTTCTTTTTCATACTTGGAACTAATAACTTAACAAGTTTTTCATTGGCCTTAGCTGTTGCTTCATCTTGTACCAATGATTTTTTCTGCGCCTTGACTAATCTTACTGAAACATCAACAAGATCTCTAACCATACTTTCAACATCTCGTCCTACATAACCTACCTCAGTAAATTTAGTAGCTTCTACTTTTATAAATGGTGCGCCGACAACTTTGGCCATTCTTCTTGCAATTTCAGTTTTACCAACGCCGGTTGGTCCAATCATCAAAATATTTTTAGGTGAAATTTCTTGCTTTGATTCCTCATCTAATAAACTTCTTCTGTATCGATTACGTAGGGCAATTGCTACTTTACGTTTAGCATCATTTTGTCCAACGATGTATTCATTTAATTTAGATACGATTTCTTTTGGAGTTAATCTTATTCCAGCTGTATCCATTAATTTCATTCCTCCGTCTTTTAACTAAAATTAATTGCTCGTAATTATTTATCGTGCTCTGATTATTATAGTGTTTCGACAACAATATTATCGTTGGTAAAGACACAAATATCAGCCGCTACTTTCAAGCTCTCATATGCCATTTCTTCAGCAGACAAATGCGATGCATGGCGTTTCAATGCACGTCCTGCGCTTAATGCGTAGTTGCCTCCTGATCCAATAGCGATAAGGTCATCATCTGGGGCAATAACTTCGCCAGTTCCACTGACAACTAAAATAGCATCTTTATCCATTACAATTAGCATAGCTTCTAATTGACGTAATTGTTTATCGCCTCGCCATTCTTGTGCCAATTCAACAGCAGCTCTTTCTAAGTTACCACTAAACTGTTGTAATTTTGTTTCGAATTTTTCAAATAACGTAAACGCATCTGCTACACTACCTGCGAAACCAGCTAACACTTTACCTTCATATAAACGACGAACTTTTCTTGCCGTTTGTTTCATGATGACTTGTTGACCAAGCGTTACTTGCCCATCTCCAGCCATAGCTGCTTTCCCATTATGTCTTACAGCATAAATTGTTGTTGCATGTAATGTTGTATTACTCATGTTTCATTCTCCTTTTTCGCTCGAGGATGTGCATTTAGATACACTTTTCTTAATTGTTGGTTAGATACGTGTGTATATTTACCAGTTGTTGACAAATTAACATGACCTAATAACGATTGTACTGTTCTTAGGTCTGCACCTTGATTCAATAAATGCGTTGCAAATGTATGTCTGAGCTTGTGGGGATGAATCTCACTTACGCCTGCTGTTCGTTTAACAATATCATTTAAAACATATCGTACACCGCGTTCAGTGATTGCTTCACCCTTCATATTTACAATAAGAAAATCATGATTGCATGACTGAATTGGTTTGAAATGTTCTAAATAATTTTCGATGCTTTGTCTACAATAAGCACCAAACGGTACAAAGCGCTCTTTGCTCCCTTTTCCTAATACGGTAACACCATTCGCGTAAAAATCTATATCTTGTTTTTTAATATTAACTAATTCCGAAACACGGATACCTGTAGCATATAACAATTCAAGAATAACTCGATCCCGTAAACTTTTTGAAGTGTCCTCTTCTACAGTTTTAAATAACGCTTCCATTTCTTCTTCGTAAAAGAATTGCGGAAGATATTTTTCTTTTTTCGGATGTACTAATTGAACAAATGGATTAATAATGTTCTCATCAAGCGTCATCCAATATTCATAGAAAGTTCTTAACGTTGAGATTTTACGAGAAACAGATGTTCTTTTCAAATGATTTGAATATAAATAGCTCAAATAATTTCTAGCATCTCTGTATTCAAAAGTATTCAACTGTAAATGTTCTTGTTCTAAAAATTGATTAAACTGAATTAAGTCATCTTGATATGATTTCAATGTATGTTCCGAAAAATTCCGTTCAACTTTCAATGTATTTAAAAACGCTTCTTGAATATGATTCAATACATTTACCCTCCATCAATAAGAATTGTAGCATATACAGCAAAGGGCTTACAGTAATTTGATAATCAATTCTAAATCTTTTGAGAATTAAATAATTGTAACTAATCGGAAAACCTGTTAATTAGAATACCTCTTTTTTAAATTAATTACTAAAAGTCTTTATTAATAGCCTTGCCATTTATTATTTCATTGTCTTTTAAATAAAGTTTATTTAAAACATTCTCTTACATGTTACATCAATCAACTTATTGCGTGTTATTTATTTAGATATTTTTTTGAATACGAATTCTAAATTGTCAGAAATACGTAACAATTCCAAAATTAAAAAGACTAGGATAAGTATTTTCCATTTAGAAAGTCATTACTTACTCGTTGATGACTTAAGAATGAATAGCATATCTAGTCTTTCTAACTATTTTATAAAGTTTTTTTGAAATTTTCTAAGTAATCCAAAGCTCTATTAGCTTGTGCTTCATAGCGTTCTTTTTTATCTTTAATTCTAGTTTCTAAAGATGGTAATAACCCGAAGTTAGCATTCATAGGTTGGAAATTCTTATTGTTTTTAGCATGAGAAATATAGTAAGCCATACTTCCAATCATAGTTTCTCTCGGAAATACTACCTCACCTTTGCCTAATATTTTATGCGCAAGATTGATGCCTGCAACTAAGCCGCTAGCTGCGCTTTCTACATAACCTTCAACACCAGTCATTTGTCCCGCAAACTGTATGTTTGGTTGTGAAATCAATTCATATTTCTCGTTTAATACGTCCGGTGAGTTAATGAAGGTATTTCTATGCATCACACCATATCTAACAATATCAACATTTTCTAAACCTGGAATTAATTTAATAACTTCTTTTTGAGATCCCCATTTTAAATGCGTTTGGAAGCCAACAATATTGTAGAGTGTGCCAGCAGCGTCATCTTGTCTTAATTGAACCACTGCATAAGGACGTTTCCCCGTCTTTGGATCTTCTAATCCTACTGGTTTCATTGGTCCAAATAGTAATGTCTTGCGTCCGCGTTCTGCCATTACTTCAAAAGGCATACAACCCTCGAAATATTTTTCTTTTTCAAATGAATTTACAGGCGCAACTTCAGCTTCTAATACTGCATCATAAAAGCGATTAAATTCATCCTCAGTCATAGGACAGTTTAAATATGCAGCTTCACCTTTATCATAACGGGACTTTAAGTAAACTTTATCCATATCAATAGATTCTTTTTCAATAATTGGAGCAGCTGCATCATAGAAATAAAGTTGATCTTTACCAGTAATGTCCACTATTTCTTGAGCAAGCGTTTCTGTAGTAAGTGGTCCTGTTGCGATAATTGTGTATCCATCTGGAATGGCATTAATTTCTTCATTAATAACTGTGATATTTTCATGATTTTTGAGTGTTTCAGTAATATAACCTGAAAAATCGTGTCTATCAACTGCTAATGCACCGCCAGCTGGAACTCGTGCCTTATCAGCCGCTTCAATAATTATAGAATTCAATCTTCTCATTTCTTCTTTTAAAACACCCACACCATTAGTTAAAGCATTTCCGCGTAATGAATTGGAACATACAAGTTCCGCAAATTTATCAGTATGGTGCGCTGGTGTTTGTTTAACAGGTCTCATCTCTATTAGATTAACTTTAATTCCTCTTTCAGCTAATTGATATGCCGCTTCTGAACCGGCAAGACCAGCACCTATTACATTTACAGTTTGAGTCATTTCTATACTCCTTTTATTGTCATTTATGTCTTTTAATTATGTTGTTATGTTTATATTATCCGCACTTATTTAGATTAATCCATTACTATCTTTAAAATAAGATTCACTAATGATTCTATTTAACATTCTTAAAATGTCTCTAGGAAATAAAAATATTATTTCTGCGCCGCCTCTTTATAATCGCAATTTGAACATATTACTTGTGTTGTCTTGCCTTTTTTATTTTCAACAAGATATTGGTTACATTTTGGACAATCTCTTCCAATCGGCTTATCCCAAGAGATAAAGTCGCATTCAGGATATTTCGAACATCCATAAAAGACACGATTCTTTTTAGATTTTCTTTCTACGACGTCGCCATCATTACATTTTGGACATTTAACACCAATAGATTTAACTATCGCTTTTGTATTACGACAATCCGGGAAGTTTGAGCAAGCCATAAACTTACCATAGCGTCCCATTTTTATAACCATAGGAGAACCACAAACTTCACAGTCTTCACCGGCTGGCTCATCTTTGATTTCAATCTTTTCCATCTCTTCTTCAGCACGTTCAACATCTTGTTTAAAGCTACTAAAGAAACCGTCGATTACTTTTCTCCATGTAATGTCGCCTTCTGCAATCTTATCAAGTAACGTTTCCATATTCACTGTGAATTCCACATCAATAATCTCTGGGAAGTATTCTTTCACTTGTTCATGAACTATTTCTCCCAACTCAGTAGGAACAAAACGCTTACTTTCTAATTTGACATAGTTACGCTTTTGAATCGTATCAATTGTCGGTGCATAAGTTGATGGTCGCCCAATTTTCAATTCTTCTAGTGTTTTTACTAATCTCGCCTCAGTATATCTTGGAGGTGGTTGTGTATAGTGTTGAGCTGGTTCAATTTGAGTTGCTGTGACTTTATCACCTTGCTCTAATTTAGGCAGTTTATTTTCCTTTTCGCTATCACTATCATCTTTAGTTTCAACATAAAGTGTCATAAATCCTTTAAACTTGATTGTTTGACCATTCGCTCTAAATTTAATGTCACCTTGTGTTATATCTAATGAGACTGTATCAAGTATTGCTGGAGCCATTTGACTAGCAACAAATCGTTCCCAAATTAATTTGTATAATCGATATTGGTCTTTCGTCAAAAATGACTTCATATCATCTGGCGTACGCATAGTACTTGAAGGTCTAATAGCCTCATGGGCATCTTGGTCACCTTGTTTCCCTGATGCTTTACGTTTAGAAGTGTAAGATTCACCGTATTTATCAGTTATATACTGTTTTGCTTCAGCTTTGGCAGTATCTGAAATACGTGTAGAATCAGTTCTCATATATGTTATTAAACCAATCGTACCTTGTTTTTTCAAATCTATACCTTCATATAATTGTTGTGCGACCATCATTGTTTTTCTAGCTTTAAAGTTTAATTTACGTGCCGCCTCTTGTTGTAATGTAGAAGTTGTAAATGGATTTGCTGGATTACGCGTTTTTTCTTTTTTAGTCACGTTTGTAATTTCGAATTGATCTCCATCTAATGCAGCTGTAATTTTCTCAACATCTTTTTTCGTTTTTAGTTTAAATGGTTTATTTTTATAATGAAGGAATTTAGCATTGAATTTTGATTTTTTGTATCTAAATTCTCCTTCAATAGTCCAATATTCTTCTGGTTTAAAGTTTCGAATTTCATTTTCACGGTCAATGACTAAACGAAGTGCAACAGATTGAACTCGACCCGCTGACAACCCTTTTTTTACTTTTTTCCAAAGAACTGGCGAGATGTTATAGCCAACTAATCTATCTAATATTCGACGCGCTTGTTGTGCATCGACTAAGTTCATTTCAATTTCTCTAGGATTTTTAAAACTTTCTTTAACAGCGTCTTTAGTTATTTCGTTGAAAACAACGCGATTTTCTTTAGAATCTTCAAGCTCTAAAATTTTTGATAAATGCCAAGCAATTGCTTCACCTTCACGGTCGGGGTCACTTGCGAGAAAGACGTTTTTCGCTTTTTTTGCATGTTTTTTCAATTCTTTTACAACAGGACCTTTTCCGCGTATTGTTATATATTTTGGTTCGTAATTATCTTCAGTGTCGACACCCATTTGACTTCTTGGTAAGTCTCTGACGTGTCCCATTGAAGCTATAACTTTATATTTCTTACCTAAATACTTTTCAATGGTTTTTGCTTTTGCAGGCGATTCAACAATGACTAAATTATCTGCCAATGTCATTTCCCCCTCGCTAATCTAATTACTAAAGATAAATGATAAACGCTTAATTTTGCTTTTGTCAACGTTTTATATCTAAACAAATCATTTTCCCTGTCTATTTTTTATAGATTTTATTAAAAAATAAATTACACAGGGTAACAAAAGAAATATGAAGCAACTCGTTATTTTTAGTTTTAAATATAGTAGTCTTCAAATATATCATTAGCGTTTAATACTACCTTAGCACCTTCTTGGATACGTAATAAATTACCTTTTGTCATAGGATTAAACATAGATCCAGGTAAAACATAAACATTTCTATTTTGCTCTAATGCAAAATCTATCGTGATGTGACTACCACTTTGTTCCTTAGCCTCAGTAATTAAAACCCCTTTTGACAAACCGCTGATAATTCTATTACGCTCAGGAAATCTATATTTAGCAATTGGTGTATGTGGCGGATATTCGGATATAACTAAACCTTTTTCTTCTATTTTATTTCTTAATGCTAATGTACTTTTGGGATAATGTGTTTGATGGCCAAAGGCTAAAACTGCTATTGTAGGGAGATTGTATTTTAAAGCTATTTGATGTGCCATTGCATCAGCTCCTTGAGCAAGGCCGGAAACAATTGTTAAATATTTGCTTTTATCATTTGATAATAAAAATTCTAAAGACTGTTGGGTATAACTCGTAGAATCTCTTGCACCTACTACTGCCAAATGATGCATATTATTTATTAATTTGATGTTCCCTTTATAGAAAAGAAGTAATGGAAATTGATATATTTCTTTTAATAGCACTGGGTATTCAGTATCCATATATGTAATGTAACTTACTTTTAATTTCTGCAGTTCTTTAATAATGTCGTTATGATCAAGTTTTATAAAAGCATAGTATTTACGTAATAAATGAACATTTTCTTCCCTATTCACCCATTCACATAAATAACTATCTTTTTTTCTGCCCCCCTCTTTAATTACATTAGGATATGCCATTAAAAATTGATGAATTTGTTTAGTCGAAAAGTGTGCCCAGTATAACTTAAGCAAAAATAGTCTAATCAATAAATCAACTCCTTTTTTTAATCATACAAAATCATATTCTATTTTTGTTTTACATTTCTAATACAAAAACATTGTCGATGTAATGTTATTTTAAGGAGTAAAATACCGACTTAAAAAGTGAAAAGTATGTTGGAAAGAATTTTAAATTTCAATTTCCAACATACTTTATAATCAAACCTTATAAATAAGTTTTGCAAATTTATATAGAATTGGTCTTACTGGTTTGATGAAATCACCAATTAATTCTTCAACATGTGCATTAAAACCTTTTTTAAATTGTTGTACACCAAAATCATCCGCCTCATTACTAAAGACGCCTGTTATTCCATAAAAATTATACCTATTAATATTATGTGATTTTGCATATTTTATCATATGCCATTGTAGATGATATGCTCCCATATACTGATTATATTTAGGATTTGATCCACTTGATAGATAATAAACTTCATCATCAGTACATATAAATAAAGCAGCAGCTAAATCCAAAACAGGTCCATCTTCTAATATTAGTTCTTCGGTTTTACTAATTCTATTATTAATACTAGATAATTGCATATTTAACTGATTTAATTTTGATTTATTCTTTTTAGAATTTGGATTTTCATTTAATGCTCTGTTCACAGTCATCATTTCATTTTCGATTTTCAATAATTGTATTTTTAATTTATCTTGATATTCATTAAGATCTATACAAGCTATCTTTAACATTGCCTTATCTTTATATATTTCTTGCATTCGTTTAAAATAATCTTCATTCATGAAATGAAAACCATGTTTTTCTTCAGCCATTTGAAACAATTTATAAAATCGATTTGTTTCTTCAATAGATAAATCTTCAACCTTAACACCAATCTCAATAGTCTTTTTTATATTTCTTCTAGTTTGGTATTCCATTTCTTTTAAAAGTTGATTCTCATCTTTATCTTTTAAATCCAATACAGAAATCCACCTAATTTGGCTTTTATTTGAATATCCTGTTGTATAACCTTGATGGAGATACCCAATTTTTCCTAGCATCTTTACTATCACTGAATTATTATAATTCTTTATTATCCTACCGTTTGCATCTCTTAAATTCTCTATTAAATATGGGTCAACAAGAATAAATACTCCTCTATTTTTATAAATGAATTTAGATAATTCTTTAAAAAAGTAACAAACTAATTTAGCATCGAAATAATCAAGTAAAGGACCTCTATGAGAGTAGAAATATTTGTAGAATTTAAAAATACGTGCCTCTGTTAATAAACATGCAGCTATAACTTCATTTTTATCATCCTTCACTCCCACAATATGTGCTTCATGATTTATTTTATTTCTATAATTATATAATTCTATAGACTGTGTATAATGTTTGAAGTGCTTTTTGGTGTAGTTGGTAAATTCTTCTTCACTTAAAGTTGAAAATTTCATATTTCAATGTCCTGCCTTCGATTTAAATTATGCTTTTTTAAATGGTCTAATAAAAATCATATCATTTTCATAATTATGAACAACTTTATGTGCAACCTCTGCTTTACGCCATCCACCATTATTCCAGTTTTGATCTAAACTTTGGAACTTCATTAATTTTCCATCATAATCACCATTTAAAACAATAGCTGTATGACCATATCCTCCACCAAATCTTCCACTAAAAACCACTAAGTCCCCAGGTTCAGCTTTGAAAGTTGGTGTGTTGTGATAAATTTTAGCTTCACTATTAAAATTATTTGCATATGGTATATCTTTAGCTCCATATCCTTTTAATCCATGACCATAAAGATGATTCCAATATACATTGACTAAATCGAAACATTGCCATCCATAACTACCGTCGAAATCCCATCCTCTATTCTCTAATGTTTTCAAATAATTTAATGTACTGTTATTACTATTACTTTTATTATTTGAAGACACTGTTTTTGGTTTTGGTTCTACTAATGGTGTCATTGGCACTTTTAATTTTTGACCAATAAATATTAAATTAGGATTTGCTATATTATTTGTATTTTGAATATTTGAAACTGTAGTTTTGTATTTTAATGCTATAGCACTAAGTGTGTCACCTTTTTTTACAGTATAGATTTGTGTTTTTGGAGCTTCTCTAAAACTGTAGTAACCAAAGTAATTATTAGTACCTTTATTCACTTTCTTCTGATTAGAATTTTGAGCTTCCAAGTTTGCAATTTTAATTTCTTTAGTAGGTTCATTGTTATTAACAACTAGATTGTTACCTTGGCTTGAGTTTTTCGGAGTATTTGAAATCTTTATATCTTGATTAATTTCATTTCCATTTGAAATTGCTGATTTGTTGTCTAACTTTAAACTTGTGTCCGATGTTTTAACAACAGCTTCATTTTTTATTTTGTCTTTTGTCGTATTTTTATTAGCATTTAACTCTGATTTCGCGAATACATTTTGCTCATACCCTCTTGTAAAATCTTTAGATTTATCAATTTCATCTGCATATGCTTTGTTCGACATACCCAATGCCAAAAACATACCTATTGAAATTGACAAAATTCCAATACTAACTTTTCTAATTGAATAGCGTACTTTACTTTGTTGTTTATTCATGATGAAACACTCCTTGCAATAATATATAAATATTATAACATAGCGCACTATATATTTTAATAAAAATTTGCTTTGTTTTAGAAAGCTATTGAAGGAGGTAAAATAATTAACTTGCCTTTCCAAAATATGAAAAGTGTACTAAAATTCATCGCACGACAAATAGCCCATTTCCGATACTTTTATAAAGTATGGAATGGGCTATAGCCATTTATATCATCTTTTAACTTTATTTATTAACTGTTAATAATGATTCATAAATACCTGCTTCTTTAGCAGCTTCAATTAATGTTGAACCAATTTCTGAAGGTGTTGCCGCTGTTTTCACACCACAACTATTTAATGTTTTAATTTTCTCTTCAGCAGTACCTTTACCACCTGAAATGATCGCACCAGCATGTCCCATACGTTTTCCAGGAGGTGCTGTTTGTCCACCGATAAAGCCTACAACTGGTTTTGTCATATTCGCTTTAATCCATTCAGCTGCTTCTTCTTCAGCTGTACCACCGATTTCACCAATCATAACAACCGCTTTCGTTTCGTCATCTTCATTGAATGCTTTTAAAACATCAATAAAGTTTGTTCCGTTGACTGGGTCTCCACCAATACCAACAGCTGTAGTTTGACCAATACCTTCTTCAGTCAATTGGTGCACTGCTTCATATGTTAGTGTACCTGAACGTGATACTACACCAACATGACCTTTTTTGTGAATATAGCCAGGCATAATACCAATTTTACATTCATCTGCTGTAATCACACCTGGACAGTTTGGACCAACTAAACGTGTTTTTCTACCTTGTAAGTAGCGTTTAACTTTAACCATGTCTAATACAGGAATATGTTCAGTGATACAAATAACCATATCTAAGTCTGCATCAGCTGCTTCTAAAATTGAGTCTGCAGCAAATGGTGCTGGAACGTAAATGACTGAAACCGTTGCCCCAGTTTCATTTTTAGCTTCTTCAACAGTGTTGAAAACAGGAACGCCTTCAACAACTTGACCACCTTTACCAGGCGTCACACCTGCTACTATTTTCGTACCATAATCAAGCATTTGTTTTGTATGGAAAAGGGCAGTAGACCCTGTAATACCTTGTACCATTACTTTAGTATTCTTATCTATAAATACACTCATCTTAGTGCTCCCATCCTTTCCTTATGCTTCTTTGACTAGTTTAACAATTTTTTGTGCACCTTCAGCCATTGTTGCTGCTGGTTCAATTGCTAATCCTGAGTCTTTTAAGATTTTTTTACCTAACTCAACATTTGTACCTTCTAAGCGTACAACTAGTGGTAAAGTTAAATCTACTTCTTTTACAGCTTCAACGATACCTTCTGCGATAACATCACATTTCATAATGCCACCGAAAATGTTTACAAAAATACCTTTAACATTTTCATCACCTAAAATGATTTTAAATGCTTCAGTTACTTTTTCTCTAGTAGCGCTTCCGCCTGCATCTAAGAAATTGGCTGGGTTTCCACCGAAATGATTAATCGTATCCATTGTTGCCATGGCTAAACCTGCACCATTAACCATACATCCGATGTCACCATCTAATGCAATGTATGATAAATCATGTTTAGACGCTTCAATCTCTTTCGGATCTTCTTCTTCTAAATCACGTAATTCTACAACATCTTTATGTCTGAATAATGCATTATCATCAAAATTAATTTTAGCATCTAATGCCAATACATCACCATCAGCTGTTGTAACTAATGGGTTGATTTCTACGATTGAACAATCTTTTTCAATGAATACATTATAAAGTGCTAATAAGAATTTAGCAGCTTTGTTAACAGATTCTTTAGGAATATTAATATTAAACGCAATTCGTCTTGCTTGGAATGGTGAAAGTCCGATTACTGGATCGATAGTTTCTTTGAAGATTTTTTCCGGAGTCTTCGCAGCAACTTCTTCAATCTCAGTGCCCCCTTCTTCAGACGCCATCAATGTTACTTGGTCAGTCGCACGATCAATAACGAATCCAACGTAATATTCTTTTTGAATAGCACAACCTTCTTCGATATATAAACGCTTAATTTCTTTACCTTCTGGACCAGTTTGATGAGTCACCAAAGTTTTCCCTAATAATTCTTTTGCATATGTTTCTACCTCAGATAAAGATTTAGCAATTTTTACTCCGCCTGCTTTACCTCTACCTCCAGCATGAATTTGTGCTTTTACAACATATACATCAGAATTTAATTCTTTTGCTTTCTCCACCGCTTCTTCAGCAGTAAATGCTACTCGTCCTTCTGGAACTGCAACGCCCATTGAACGAAATATTTCTTTACCTTGATACTCGTGGATATTCATCTTCCATCCTCCTGTTACTTAGGTTAAGTTCCCTTACAATTATAAAAAATGTAAGCGCTATTGTAAACTTAAATGCTACTTTTTTATCATTTAATTGAATTTTACGATTTACAGTAACGATTTTATAGGTTCAAAGCTTTTTCTATGCTCTTTCATAATGCCAATATCATCGATTGCTAGTAAATGTTGTTTGGTACCGTAACCCGCATTTTTTTCAAAACCATATTCAGGATAATCTTTAGATAACTGTGTCATATAATCATCACGAAAAACCTTTGCCATGATACTTGCAGCTGCAATAGATACACTTCTTGCATCACCCTTGATTAAAGATACTTGAGACAGTGCATTATCAAGCGTCATCGCGTCTATCAATAAATGCGTTGGTTGTACTGATAATCCATCAATAGCTCGCTGCATGGCGATTTGAGTAGCTTTATAAATATTAAATTCATCTATTTCTTCAGCTGTCGCGATACCAAAAGCAAAAGCAGTAACTTCATTTTTTAGTGCTTCATTTAATTCTAGACGTTTCGTAACAGGTACTTTTTTCGAGTCATCAAGGCCCAAATAATTGTGATTTGAATTTAAAATTGTTGCGCATGCAACGACTGGACCTGCTAAAGGTCCTCTTCCAACTTCATCAATACCACAAATAATAGCATTGGGATTCTCTTTTAATATTTCATTTTCAAAGTAAGTCATTTCAACATATTTTTCTTTTAAAGCTTGTTCTTTTTCTAATGCTTTTCTTCGTCTGGCTATGGCAATTTGTACACCTTTTCGCTCATCTAAAAAACATTCATGATTTTCTAATTCTTCTATTGTATTAACCGCATTAATCAACTGCGTTACTTCTTTAATTGTTAGCGTCATTTGCTAATTCCTCAGTCATATCTTTAAAAATATCAAAACAATAATTTCCTATTTTAGCATTTCGAATATCATAAATAATCAGTTCAATGACTGCTTCGTAATCAATTTCATTACCACGTCGAATTAAGCCACGTTTTTTCCCTATCGCATCAAACCACGCTATGATTTCTGCATCTTCAGAAACTTCGATTTTATAATGTGCTTTTAAGCGCGCTAAATCATTTTGAATTAAAAAATTCAGACCATAGATGGCAACTTCATCTAAGTGCACAATACTATCTTTAATCGCGCCTGTTAAACTCAACTTCTTACCGACTTCTTCATCTTCAAATTTAGGCCAAAGTATCCCTGGTGTGTCTAATAATTGTAATGCATTACCAACTTTAATCCATTGTTGTTGTTTGGTCACACCTGGTTTATTACCAGTCTGTGCAATACTACGCTTTGCCAGTTTATTTATTAATGTGGATTTACCAACATTTGGAATTCCAACAATCATTGCTCTTATCGCTCTAGGTTTAAGTCCTTTCGCTTTTTCGCGTTCAATTTTTTCAGCAGTCGCCTTAATTGCTGCAGCTTCCACTTTCTTTAAATTTTTACCGTGCTTAGCATCCACTGATACAGGATAGTATCCTTTATCAATAAAAAATTGTTCCCATTTTGACATCTCATTTAAATTAGACATATCTTTTTTATTTAATATAACAACACGTGGTTTTTGGTTAATAACTTCATCTATCATAGGGTTTCTTGAACTATATGGAATTCTTGCATCTACTAGTTCAAACACTACATCTACTTTTTTTAATTGTTCACTTACTTCTCTTTTGGCTTTCGCCATATGTCCTGGATACCATTGAATAACCATTCAATTCACCTTACTTTCGTCAATTCTTTTCTCATTATTAAAATCTATAACTTGTTAATTATAGAACAAATTCATTAATTCAACTATATTTATTTTAACATTGTCACACTTCTTAACAATGCTTTAGATTAAGGTATAAGTGATTATTCCACGTTTTCTCTAATTAAAAATTATCATTTATTAAATCTAAGCTGCTTATTAGGTGATATTCAATTAATACAGTATGACATTTTTATTATTCAATATATTTGTTTAATGATAAACTAAAAATAATCCAAAGTTTAAGTAACTATGATAAGGTATCTGTTCCACAGTCATCTTTGTCTTTACCTATCGAGAACCTCATTAACTTTAGTTCCAGTTAAACTTAATTTTAAATTTGAAAGTTGAGGATAACGTTGTGTTAAAAAAATGGTTAAATTCAAACGTCAAACAATTCTTGGTCATAACTTTCATGAGCGTAATATTAACGCTTATTTTATTTTCTACTCATATCTATGATTATATTGTGAATGGTACTGTTTTTAGTGGAGCTGGAGATGGATTCCGTCAAATGATGCCATTTCAAATGTATTTGTATGAACATCTAAGTAGTTTTTCTAGTTTATATGATGCATCGTTTGGATTAGGTGGCGATTATATGAAAGGACTATCATATTATTATTCTCTGTCACCTTTAATGTGGCCAAATTTTCTATTTATTAAAATAGGAGAAATTGTTGGTATATTTAATCCGACAACGATACATTTTTGGCCGACAAACCAACTTATTATGGCTATGATACGAGCTATCATAACATTTGTCGTAACCTTCTACTTATTTAAAATATTACACTTTAAACGCTCAACAAATATGATCGCTACGATTTTATACGGCATGTCAACTGTCGTTATATACTTTAATTTTACTTGGTCATTTTATGGAAATTTATTATATTTATTGCCATTATCAATTCTTGGTTTGGAAAGATATTTTCAACAACGCAAAATCGGTATTTTCATTGTTGCGATAGCCCTAACACTATTTAGCAATTTTTATTTCAGTTATTATCAAGCTATTATTATAGGTTGCTACTATTTATATCGACTCATTTTCACATACAAATATGACATTGTCTCTAGAACACAAAAATTAATTTGCGTCATATCTGCTACAGTTTTGAGTGTGTTATCAAGTGTATTTGGTTTATTCACTGGCATTTCTGCGTTTTTGGAAAATGACAGAAAGCAAAATCCCAATGTTGATATACCGTTTTTGACACCACTTGATTATCATTATTTTTTCTTTAGCGATGGATTTTTCATTACGATTTCAATTCTTACTATCATTGCATTATTGTCATTCAAACTGTATCGTTTTTACTTTTATAGACTTTTCGCAATAGTAACATGGATATTATTTATTGGTTCATTATCACAGTATTTCGACAGTGCTTTTAATGGTTTTTCATTTCCAGAAAGGCGTTGGGTGTATATCTTAGCACTATCATCAAGTGCTCTTTGCGGATTGTTTATTCAACATTTATCAACATTAAATATGAAATATTATTTAATCAGAACAATACCAGTAAGCATCATCGCATTACTTTATGTATTACTATCACCGACACACCCACTCGCACTTATAGTAGGTATTATACTGCTAATGGTGCTTGCCGTTATTTTAAAATTTAGTTTATGGCGTTATAAAAAATTAACCGTTGCAATATTAGTATTAATCGTTATGATTCAACAAATCGTCATTTTAGATAACAACAAAAATATGGCAATCAAACCTTATCAACAATCATTATCAACGTTGAAACAACATGATTACCATAGTAACTATGTAAACCAGCTTATAAAAAAGATAAATCAAAATGCAACAGGCCCATTTAATCGCATTGACTATATGTCAGACTATGCATTAAATTCACCATTTATATATCATTATAATGGCATTTCATTATATTCTAGTATTTTTAATGGAGACATTTTAAAATATTATGACAAGACACTCCAAATTAATATGCCAATTGATAAAAACAGCACTTATAGACTACTTGGCAATCGTCAAAATTTACTATCACTTTGGAATGTTAATGATCGAATTAGAGTGAATCATGATGACAACTTACCATATGGATTTAAAATTAACTCTGAACACAAAGACAATAAAGTTCGTTGGATTCATTCTAAAAATACCATCCATTATCCAAGTGCACATATTACAAATAAGGTCTTTTCCAATAAAGAATTAAAATCTCCATTAGATAAAGAACAAGCAATGTTGCAAGGGATTGTTTCTAACAATACTAAAGATGTTAATACACATTTTAAAGCCAATAAAAATTTACTATCAGATTCAACAATTAAATTAAATAGTGCAGCCTGGCAATCTCCTACAAAACATTTATTACAAGTTAAACAAAATAATGGTGGTCTAACTGTACAGTTGCCAAAATCAGTTTCTAATCAATTTAAAGATTTGTATTTTGAAATGGATTTAGAATTACTTTCGCCGGATAAAGCTCATGATGTTAAAGTGAATGAATATACACAAGAAAGAAATAAACTCACTTATAAATATCGACGCTTTGTAACACCCGTAACAATACGCATTAAAGCTTCAGATAGGATTAGATTATCATTGCCTAAAGGTAAGTATCGTGTAAATTTAAAAGGGATATACGGCGAAGATTATACCACGCTTAAAGACGCTTCAAATTCATTAGAGGCTGTCAAAGTTAGTAAGACAAAGCAAGGTTATACTATTACTAAAAATAAAAATTCATCTGGGTATATTGTTTTGCCAACAGCATATAATCAAGGTATGGAAGCGACATCAGGTGATCAAAGTCTTAAAGTTGAAAAAGTAAATGGTGTTATGACCGGCATTAAAGCACCTAAAAATATAACAAAGATTCAATTGAGCTATACCCCACCATACTATTATTTACTTATAACAATTACTGTATTTGGCATTATATGTAGTATTATTTTCACGAGATGGGCAAGACAAAAATAATGTTGCTACGCATATATTTAATGGGAGTGGAACAGAAATGATATTTTCGCAAAATTTATTTCGTCGTCCCACCCCAACTTGCACAT